>Ga0265331_10000004_pt1 | contig 476985 bp, 406 predicted proteins | sample 41923metaG_FD_202088 | JGI IMG/M metagenome (GOLD analysis project Ga0265331, IMG submission 202088) | Rhizosphere microbial communities from Carex aquatilis grown in University of Washington, Seatle, WA, United States - 4-19-23 metaG | ecosystem: Host-associated > Plants > Roots >... | reverse complement strand
GACAGCATCCCCACGGCCCACGCGCCCACTGCAAGCCTCGTTCGTCTCGTATCCGTCATGCTGGTCCTAGTCTCGTGATCGCGTCGCGAAGTAGTACGGGGATAGATACACGTGCCCTTCGGGCCGCCCCCGGGCGGACGATCCCCCCGGTGGGATCACGCGTTCACCGGAGTCTCGTCAGCTCGTCGTGCGTGAGCGACCATACTTATCCGAGATGAACAACATGTTTCGCGAACGTAAGTCTTCCGTTAATTCGGTCGACCTCGGACACGACCTTGACAATGCTTTGGAGCGGACGCGTTTCGTCGCTCCCAGCGCACGGTTCATTTCTCGCGACGCGCTAGTCATTCGGCGAGGGCCTCAGGCCTCCGGCTTCGTGATTGGTGACAATGCGGGGCGCTCTCGGTCCCGCGCTTGACTCCCTCCGTTCGCTCGCTGAAATTCCGCCACCCTCATTGTCGGAAGGCGTGGAGCGAGCGGAGCGGGTGACGCGGAGGGAGGGGACCCGATGGTCTCGGCCGTCAGGGCGGGCAAGTGTCACTTGCCGATCGAGTGTGCGTCAAGCAAGTCCCCGCTCGGATGGCCTGGGCTCCCCGACAGACGGGCCCATCGGGGAGGAGTTCCGCAGCGGCAGGACCCGCGCAGCGAGCGCAACGCCGCCCCGCTTAGAACCAAGAAGCGGAGATGTGACCAATCATGAGGTCCGAGGCCTCCAGAGCGACCGTCCTCGGTCCTAACCGCGTCCGACGGCCATGTCGCGTCCCAGGGACTGAACGAGGTACGCAGGCAATGGCGCGCGAACTGCGAGCGCAGGATGGCGAACCAGAAAATACAGCGGTATCGCCGGGTCGTTGACGGCGCGCGCGACGGCCGCCACGCCCGCCTCGCCGAGGGGGATCTTCATGTAGTGGACGGCGGTGGTCGAGCCCTCGAGAACGCCTCGGGTCTCGCTCCGCGCCGGAAACACCTGGCCCGCGCACTCCAGCGCTACGGCGTTCTCCAATCCCGCGAGCTCGATGAGCCGGCGGTCGCGCGTCTCGCGGTCGGGGATCTCGATGAACATGGTGAGCGACAATTCGTCGTCCGCGGGCACCAGCTCGTTGTAGGTCTCGATCTCGTGCGCGATCCCCGACTCCGCGGTGATGCGCTCCGTCCGCAGCATCTCCTGGATCTGGAACAGCACGGTGTCGGTGTTCTCGAACAACACCGACAGCTCCGAGGTTGGCTGGAAGCGCCGCCGCTTCTTCTCCTCGATGACCCGGGCGCGAAAGTGTGGCCTGATCTGTTCGTACTCAGCCAGCTCCAGCAAGTCCCCGCGCGCGACCTTCTTCACGGCGCATCTCCTTCGAGGCCGTACGCGCGCGCCAGCGCCTCGACCGGGTGAAGGACCGTCGTCGACCTCGACGCCCCGGGCGCGGTCGTCTCCTTGCGAAGCCTCAGCGCCGACAGCGAGCAGTCGGTGACCACCAGCGCCTCTGGCGACCGGTTCACCTCGCTGACCAACTTCTGCGCGTACCTTCTCCCCATCTCGTAGTTGGCGGCCTTCATGCCCCACGTCCCATCGACGGCGGAGCACTGCTCGACCACACGCACCTCGGTGTCGGGGACCTGGGACAAGACCCGCAATCCCGGGTAGGCGATCTTCTGCGCACGCAGGTGGCACGCGGCGTGGTAGGTGACGTTCCCCAGGGGATTCTTGAAGTCCTTGTTCAGCGCCTTGCTCTTGCGCAGTCCGTCCAGAAACTCCATCAAGTCAACCGTCGCCGCCGCCACCGCGCGCGTCTCGGGGCGATCGCTGTAGACCGGCCATTCCTTCTTGATGGTGTAACCGCACGTGGGGGCCGGAACGACGATCGTCCTCCCCTGCCGCACGAGGGGCCAAAGCAGCGCCACGTTCGCCTCCACCTTCGCCCGCATGGCGACCACGTCACCGCCGTCGAGGTTGGGCATGCCGCAGCACACCTCGCCGTCGGGGCGCACCACGCGATAGCCCTGGTGCTCGAGCACCCGCACGGCAGCCTTGGGAACGCTCGTCTCGTTGTAATCGCCCGTGCAGGTCGAGAAGATGACCACCTCGCCCGCACGCCCCGCGTCGCCGGCTGGCCGATGGCGCTCCAACCACGTGGGGAAAGACTGCGCCTCGAAGCGCGGCAGCGGGAACTCCGCGGAGATGCCCGTCGTCAGCTCCTGGACCTTCCGAGCCAGCCGGTTCGCCCCCACCAGGTTGCTCACCGGCGCACGGAAGCCGCCGCCCAGCTTTCCTATGACGCCTGGCTCGCCGAGCAGTTGATCGACCAGAGGCACGCCTTCGCTCCGGGCGCGCTGAGCCTTTTCGCGCGCCATCAACCGCGGAAAGTCGACCAGCTCGGCCGCGCCCTCGTCTGCGGTGTAGGGGCACTTGATGTAGCAGAGCTTGCATTGCCAGCACAGATCGCTCGCCAAGCGGAGGTCCGCCGGCGTCGTCTTCTCGGCGCCCTCCGCCCGGTTGCTCTCGATGTCCCGATCGACCGCGGAGAGCACCGCCGGGAACGAGCCGCAGTATCCCACGCACATCCGGCACTCGTGGCAGATCTGGAACAGCCGCCGCGCCTCGGCCTCGAGATCCGAGGCGTTCCAGTACCGAGGGTCGTCTGGGCTCGCGGCAGGAGAGGCCGCAGGACGCCTGGAAATGACCGACATACGTGTCTACACGCGCCGAAGACCGGACGACTCCGACGCCGCGTTGGCGCGTGCGAGCTCTGCTCGCTCGCGCCGTCCCGCGGGGGATCTGAAGGACCCTCCCAGGGTCCTTTTCCGGTTAGCCTGCCGGCCCTCGGCGGATCGCATCTAGTCCAGCCCCTGAGCGGCCTTGGCGAAGCGGCCCGCGTGGGACTTCTCGGCCTTGGCCAGGGTCTCGAACCACTCGGCGACGTCGTCGAAGCCCTCGTCGCGGGCGACCTTCGAGAACCCCGGATACATGGTCTCGTACTCGTGCGTCTCGCCGGCCACCGCCGACTTCAGGTTCTTCAGGGTGTTCCCGATCGGGAGGCCGGTGGCGGGATCGCCCACCTGCTTCAGGTAGTCGAGGTGCCCATGCGCGTGCCCGGTCTCGCCGTCGGCGGTGTCCTTGAACAAGCCGGCGACCTCCGGGTACCCCTCGATGTCCGCGACCTTCGCGAAGTACAGGTAGCGGCGGTTCGCCTGCGACTCGCCAGCGAAGGCGTCCTTCAGGTTCTGATGGGTCTTCGTTCCGTTCAGGCTCTTCGTGCTCATGATCGATGTTCCTTTCCCTTGGGTGAATGACGGTGGGTCCGCCGCTCTGGGTGGCGGGGCCCGTGACGACCGTCTTGGTTGGTGCCGAGCCCCCGTGGCGCGGGGGAACCGGCGCAATCGAGGCAAACGCCCCGAAAGATTCTCTCTACCACGCGCACCTCGAACCCCGGCGCCGCCTTCGACCGAGCGGGCTTGGGTCGCTGCGCGGAGCGCACCGAGGTCAGGTCCGGCACGTCCCGAACCGCGCCGCACCGATCACAGACGGTGTGGCTGTGCGGGTGCATGTTGGGATCGAACCGCGCCGAGCCCGGCGTTAGCGACAGCGAGGCGCCCAGGCCGGCTGCACACAGCGACGCGAGCGTGTTGTACACCGTGGCGAAGGACATGTTCGGGAGCTGGAGACGCAGCCGGTCGAACAGCTCTTGCGCCGACGGGTGGGTCTCATCGGCCGCCACCTCGCGGACAATCGCGATCCGCTGGGGCGTCATCTTCAGCCCCGCGGCCTTCACCCGGTGTAGCAGGCGCTGAACGTGTTGCTGCCCCCCAGTCATCGCGGCGCGGGGATCAAACATGGAACGGGTATTTACTAAGAATAATTCTAAATTGCAAACCCATCCACCTCGTCACCCTGCGCGCGCGCGGTTCACCGAGAGGGGGCGGGCTTCGCCAGCGCCGCCTCGATCGCGGCCGTCAGCTGCGGGGCGGCGGGGTCGACCTTGCTGGGGAAGGCCTCGACCAACTGTCCGTCACGACCCACGAGGTATTTGTGGAAGTTCCACTTGGGCTCGCCCCCGGCCTTCCCGAGCAGCGCGTAGACCGGCGATTGCCCTTCCCCTTTCGTCTTCACCTTCTCGAACAGGGGAAACTTCACGTGAAAGCGCGTGGTGCAGAAGGTCGCGATCTCTGCCGCCGATCCGGGCTCCTGTCCGCCGAAGTCGTTGGAAGGAAAGCCGAGCACCACGAAGCCCTTGTCCTTGTACGTCTCGTAGATCTTCTCCAGACCATCGTACTGCGGGGTGTAGCCGCACGCGGAGGCCGTGTTGACCACCAAGGCCACCTCGCCCCGAAACTGGGCGAGATCCTCGGCGCGACCGTCGAGCCTTTTCACGGACAGATCATAAATCGAGGTTGGCATGGGTCGCTCTTTCTTGGAATGCGTTGTTTCGGGGCCTGCGAATGGGTGCCGGGGTGCGCCCGCCACGATGATCGTGACAAGGAGGAGCGATACCCGGAGCGCCCGGCGGCCAATGAGCACATCTCGGCATCGCCGCACCGTGTTGTGATGCCGAGCGGCCCGGCAGGTGTCAAATGAAAGCGCCCAAACCGACCAAACTTGCATGCCGCTATTTCCCAAAACCAGCGTGTTGGACGTTACGTTTTTGATCGCGCCTGGTATGATCGCAGGTGTCTAGCCTTCCCCCCCCGAGGAGACCCATGAGTCGGTTCCCCCTGATCTGCGTGGCCGTGTGTTCGTGCTTCGTCGCCACCGGATTCTACGGCTGCGATAGTCCCGAGGCGTTCCATATTTCGGGTGACGGCAGCCTGCTCATCGAGGGTTCGGGAGGGACTGGCCCGGGCGGCGAAGCTGGCGCGGGCACGGGCACCGGGGGGATGGGACCGGGGACCGGCGGGATCATCGCGACTGGCGGCTCCGCCACGGGGGGCATCACCGCGACCGGAGGGATCGGCATCGGCGGTCAGGCGATGGCGGGCGCCGGCGGCCACGGGTCCGGAGGCGCGGCCGGGGGGCATCCCACGGGCGGCTCCGGCGGCGCCGGCGGCGCCGGGGGACAGGGGTTGGGCGGCGCCGTCGGCGGCAGTAACGGCACGGCCGGCAACGGCGGGCGGGCGATGGGTGGGTCGAGCGGCGCCGGAGGGAAGATGGCAGGCACCGGCGGCGCGGGCGGCGGAGCCGGGAGGGCCGGCGCGGGCGGCATGACCGCGATGGGCGGCGCGAGCGGAATGGGCGGGGTGGTTGGTACGAGACCCTGCTCCGGCCTCTGCACTCCTGCCACGGTATTCGCCTTCATGACGGCGCCCGCGAGCTACGGCTCGCCGAATCTCGGGACCACCGCCGCTTGCTACGAGGTCTCCACGACGCAGACCATTCAAGGCGGAGGGTGCAGTAACTGCACGATCGACAATCCACCCCGCACGGTGAAGATCAACGGCGTCTCCCTCGGAAGCGGCACGTGGACCGCGCCCCTGCCGGCGAAGGTGCGGGGCGGATACTGCATCCAGGTGACCGCCGGACCGACCGTCTACGCGAGCTTCTTCACGTTCTGATCGCCTGCGGGTTCACCGGGCGGGCGCCCCGCTCCGGCCTTCCTACCACTTCGCGTTTCTGGCCAGCTCGAGCGCCCGCTCCTGATAGAACTCGCCCGCCTTCGGACCGCCGTTGCAGGTCCCGTCCGACTCGCCCGGCTTCTTGATCCACAGGAACGCGTCGCACAGCGGCTCCTTCGTGTCGGTGGTGGGCGGCGATCCCAGCGCGCGGCCCTCGGGGTTGCACCACGCGGCCTCGCTGTCACCGTCCACCTTGGGCCCACCGTTGCCGTTGCGGCTGGTGTCGAGGACGAAGTGTTTGCCGCCGAGCGCGGCGGACAGTTGCTTGCCGTACGCCATCAGCTCCGGGGTCGACTTGTAGTTCGACACGTTCAGCGAGAACCCATCGGCCTCGTCGATGCCCGCGGCTTTCAGGCGCGCCGCCATCTCTGGCACGGCGATCCAGCCCGAGTGTCCCGCGTCCAGGTAGACCCACGTGTTCGCCCACGACTCGAACGTATGGACCGCGAACTTGATGAGCTCGACGCGCTCCTTTTGATCGGCCGCGGAGAGGCACTTCGTCATCAGGGGAAGCCCATCCGGCTCCAGGACGACGGCCGCCTTGCGATCCCCAATTCCGCGCGCGAAGCCGGTGATCCATTCCTTGTACTCGGCGGCCTTGGAGGCGCCACCGGCGGAGTATTGTCCGCAGTCCCGCTTGGGAATGTTGTACGCGACGAAGAAGGGCAAGGTGCCGTTCTTCTCCAGCAGGGTCACGCGCTTCCTGACCCAGTTCTCCACGTAGGGCGTCCATTCGCCCACCCAGTCGGCGCCACCATACTGGGCGATCTTGTCCAACAGCGCTGACACTTCGGGATCGGTCTTCTTGGTGCGGAGCGCGCGCAGGTGAGCCTGGCCGTACGGATCCACCCACCACTTCGCCCCGACGAACGGGTTCTCGGTCGCCTTGTGGTGGGGCAACGTGGACTTCGCCATCGGCTCGGCCGCAGCTCCCGCCGTGCTCGCCGCCTCGGTGGCGGGCTTTTGCGCGGAGCCGCAGGACATCAGGGACAGAGAGACCGCCGCGGCGACGAAGCCGCCTACAAGACCGCGATGCATCAGAATCCTCCGTTGGCTGTCTGGGAAATGGCGTCGAGAGACGTGGGGACAGAACCCATAACACACAAGGCCCGCCTGGACGAAGCGCGGCCGCTTTCTCGATCGACGTCGCGCCGCCGTTATACTGGGGCCCGTTTACAGAAGTCCCGCGAGCTCCAAGGAGAAACAAACACCGTGAAGCACCGCCCATCCGTCACCGCCGCGCCTCCCCCATCGCCGACATGCTCGCGCCAGTTCGTCGCCCGTGTGGCGCCGGCCCTCATCTCACTGGCCCTGGTCGCCGCCGGCGGGGCCTGCGCCCAGGTCACTCAGACGCAGGGAGGTGGCTCGGGCGGTGGGCTCGGTACGGGCGCTCGCCCCGGGACGGGGACCGGCGGAAGCGGGTCGGGCGCGACGGGCGGAGGCAGTGACGCCAGCCTGCCCGATCAGGCTCCCTCCGAGAAGTTCGCCGGCGAGGTCAAGACCTGCACCGACGTCAGCTACACGTTCGCGCCGAAGATTCCGACGGTCTTCGTGGTCGTCGATCGCTCCGGCTCCGAGTTCCAGTCGGCGACCACGGGGACGTACTTCACCCTGCAGGCCTCCGTCCTGCAGGTCGTGCAGCAGTTGCAGGACCAGGTCCGCTTCGGCTTCGGCGACTTCGTCGGTGATCATGCTTCCGGCGCGTGCGCGCCCGTCTTCAACTCCGTCCCCATCGCCCTCAACAACTACGCCGCCATCCAGGCGCAGTACACGAAGGATGGTCCGCTGCAGCCTTTCGGCTCGAAGTCCGACACGCCTGCCGCGCAGGTGTTGCCCATGGTGAAGGCCGCGCTCGCGGCCGACAGCGGCGACGGCGGAAAGTACGTCTTGTTCGTGACCGACAGCGAGACGGACTTCTGCGATGACGGGAACGCCCTGTGCCCCGCGGACGCCGTGACCTACCGGATTCAGGACATGTACGCCGCCGGGATAGGCACCCTGGTGATCGGCCTGCCGACCGCCATGACGAACATCGCCACGTCCGTCCTGCAGAACTTCGCCAATGCTGGCGCGGGGCAGACGGTGGCGCTGCCCGCCGGCAGCGGCGTCACCACGCCGACGGACGTCGGTTATCAGTGCGCGGGGGTGCCGTCGTGGATGTCCCTCTTCACCGCCGCCGGCCGAACCCCGACCACGTCGATCGCCAGCTACGGCTCGCCGGCCGGCACGGCGAACGTGTTCATGCCGTCGTCCGCGTCGCAGCAGGCGCTGACCGAGCAGATCGCGGCCGCCGTCAACGGCGTGAAGAGCTGCATCTTCGACCTCGGCAACGTCAACGGCATGGCGATCAAGGTCGATCGGACCATGTTGAGCTCGGCGCACATCAAGATCATGGGGACGGATATCCCGCTCGACGACACGAACGGCTGGCGCATGAACACGGACACGCAGCTCCAGCTGAGCGGCAACGCCTGTGACCTGTGGCGCGCCCCCGCGACCACGACCATCGATTTTCAGTTCCCCTGCGAGATCTTCATCGTCGGCTGACGTTGCACGCGGCCTTCGCTACGGTCGCTTTTCGCCCGCGGGGACGCGGAACGGGAGGCGATTCGCCGCCGGTGGGAGCGGACAGGACGCGAACGCCGTGAAGGCGCAAGGGGGATTGAACGCCTTGTTGAAGTCCAGGATCACCCGGCCATCCGCCGGAAGCGGCGCGTACAGAAACCGTCCGGCGCCGTAGGTCTCGTCCCGGTTCGTGGCGTCGGCGAACAACACGAACAGCCGGCCGCCTCCCTCCTCCAGGAGCTGCAGCCGTCCGGAGACGGCTCCTACCTCGAACAGCGCGCTGCCGGGGGACAGGTATGTCTGCGGCCGGCCGTCGCTGTCCTCGAGCTCGACGGTCGCAGGCGGAACGCTCGGTTCGAAGCGCGCGACGACCCGCCAGCGCGGATCGATCTCGTAGGCGGGCACCCCGGCGAACGCCCTGCGGGTGGCGCTCTCGAGATCGCGGATCCGCAGGGCGACGTCGCCGCCGCGCTTGAGGATCCCGAGGCGGAGTGTCCCCGCCTCGATGGTGTCGGGCTGTGGCTCGGCGTCCGAACGCAGGACCAGCGAGTCGATGCGCGCACCGCGCGCGCGCGCTTCCACCCCAGGCGCCGCGTCGAAGCGGACCTGGTCGCCGGTGCGCGTGACGGTCCCCAGGTGAGGTGGCGCGTCGGGCACGTCGAGCCACACCTCCGAATCGGCCGCGGCGCCGATGCGGTAGCTGCCGCCGTCATCCAGCCAGGTCTTGGCGACCAGCGACAGCCACCCGGTGGGTGCCGTCAGTCTGGCGAGCCGGGCTTCGCGATGAGCGCGCACCTCCGCGATGACCGCGTCGGCGGAAAGAGCGGCAGGCGGGTCGCCATCCGGCCCTCCGCTGGCGCCCGCACGCGCGTCTCCGGGGGACGTCGTCACGTCCGCATGAAGTGGCATGAATAGCCGCCGGGATTCTTCACCAGATACTTCTGGTGGTAGTCCTCGGCGCTAGTGAACTCGCCGGCCTCCTCGATCTGCGTCACGACAGGGTGCTTCCAGCTGCCCGACTGATCCACGCGCGCCTTCACCTCCTCGGCGATCTTTCGCTGCTCCGGCGTGGTTGCGAAGATGGCCGAGCGGTATTGCGTGCCGCGATCATTGCCTTGTCGGTCAGGCGTCGTCGGATCGTGCATGCGGAAGAACCATCTCTCGAGGAGGTCCGCGTAGGAGAGCCGCTTCGGGTCGAACGTTATTCGCACGGACTCGGCGTGACCGGTCCTGCCGGTCTTGACGTCCTGGTAAGTCGGGGCGAGGGTCTTCCCGCCCGTGTAGCCGACCTCCGTCTCGATCACGCCCGGTATCTCTCGGAGGAGCTCCTCCATCCCCCAGAAGCACCCCCCGGCCAGCACGGCCGTCTCGAACGTGGTCTCGCAGCCGGGCGCTTGTCCTGGCGCCGGACGCGCGCAGGCGTTGTCGGAGTGGCCGGGCGTCGGAGTTGGGGCGGCAGGGGCAGGAGCGCCTGCTTTCGCTCTGGCCGGTCCGGACGCAGGGGCGGGCACGGGCGCGAATAAGGCCCGGTACGCGCCGTACCCCGCCGCCTCCAGCTTGTCCACCGGGATGAAGCGAATAGCCGCCGAGTTGATGCAGTAACGCAAGTTCGTGGGCGCCGGTCCGTCGTCGAACACGTGGCCGAGGTGGGACGAGCCCGCCTGCGATCTCACCTCGGTCCGCACCATGCCGAACTCACGATCGACCTTCTCCACCACCCGGCCCGACTCGACCGGTCGCGTGAAGCTCGGCCAGCCGGTCCCCGAATCGAATTTGTCCGTCGAGCTGAACAGCGGCTCGCCCGTCGCGACGTCGACGTACAGGCCCGGCGCATGATTGTCCCAAAACTCGTTTCGAAACGGCGGCTCTGTGCCGGCGTTTTGTGTGACCTCGTACTGCATCGGCGTCAACGCGCCACGCAGCTCAGCATCGGATGGTTTCTTGTACGTTTTCGTGGACATGACTGGCCTTTCCAGGTGGGCACGACGGGATTCCGCCGCCCGGCTGCTGTGAATCGCTGTATAGCCCAAGACCAGCGCCAGACCACCCGCGAAAAGCAGGGGCGCGGGGACACCGACGCCGAGCGGACTGAGACGTTGAGACGCCGGTCTGCCCGAAACGATTCGCGATCCCATCGACTTCAGTTTCCGCCATGTCTGACCTACGGGGCACCAGGTGATTCGGTTACGGCGCACGCGAGCTCGATGTCGCATACGATAGGCTGACATGCGCAACCCCGCGAATCGAATGAGTGACGGCATCTCGTCCTCGCGCTGCGGCCGCTGCCGCATGGTGCGGCACGATTGCCTGTGCGCGCTGGTCCCGCGCATCGAAACCCGCACCCGCGTCGTGCTGGTCCTGCACCAGCTCGAGGATCGCAAGACCAGCAACACCGGACGCCTGGCCCACCGGTGTCTGCCGAACAGCGAGATCGTGATACGGGGCGATCCCGCCCGTGCGGGCCGGGCCCACGCCGCGCGGGTGGCCGCACGGCTGGGGGTGCCGCCCCTGCCCGCCACCGCGACTGACGCCGGCTCGGGCGACCGGGAGCTGGCGAACGCCGCGCCCCGGGACTGGACCGAGCACGGCGATCCCGTGCTGCTTTTTCCGCATCCGGACGCGCGCCCCATCGAATCGTGGCGGGACCACCCACGACCGTTGACGCTGATCGTCCCCGACGGCACCTGGCGGCAGGGCCAGCGCGTCCGTCACCGGACACCGGGGCTCGCGGCGATTCCTTGCGCCTCCATCGCGCGCCTCGCGCCTTCGAGCTACCGCCTGCGCAGGACCTACGATCCTCATCGGCTCGCCACGCTCGAGGCCATCGCCGAGGCCCTCGGCATTCTCGAGGGAGATGCCCCGCGCCAGGCCCTGCTCGCGATCTTCGACATCATGGTCGAGCGATCCCTGCGGGCGCGGGCGGGGGGCGCGAGCCCGACCTGAGCGGGCGGCGCCGCTCGTCAGGCGACGTGAATCTCGGGATCGAGGACACGCGATAGCACGGCGTCGCGCTCCGTGGGCGATGCCGCCTCGAGCCGTGAGACGAATTTCTGGAGCGCCTCGTTGGTCGCCCCGAACTCCACCCCGAAACCCTCGCGTCCATCATCGCGAACGACGCGCCCGGTGGCGTTGCAGATATCGCGCGGCAACACGACGAAATCCATCGTGATCCGTCCCTGACGACCGATGCCCGCATTCACGGTAACGAAACAACCGCCTTGCGAAATGTCTCGGATGCGCCCGCGAAGTGGATCCGCGCTTCCCGCCAGCGTCAGGGTGAGGGGCAGATCCAGGGGGAGGCGGTTGTACTGCCGGCGCTCGGCGGTGGGCATGAGTCCGGGCACTCTACTTCACAAGGCGCCCCTTGCTCAAATACAAGGCCCGGACCACCGACCCACGCCAACCTGCCCCCGCCCTGCGGGCCCCGAGAAGCACGAACGACGGGCGTGGTAAGAACAGGCTGGTGGCGCGAACCGGCACCGGGGCCCCACCACCCGACGTGTTTTCGGCCCAGCTGGCTACGCTGGCGTCCGTCGCTCCCGTGGGTGGCGACTGGCTGCACGAGATCAAGCTCGACGGTTACCGGATCGGCTGCCGGATCGAGCGCGGCACGGTTCGGCTGCTCGGGCGGCGCGGGTCGGAGTGGACCAGCAAGTTCCCAGAAATTCGAGCGGCAGCGGCACGGCTGCGCGCGGACACGGCCCTGCTCGACGGCGAGGTGACCGTGGTCGACTCGAAGGGCCAGACACACTTCCAATCCCTCCAGGAGCTGCTCGCGGGCGGGCCAAGGGGTGGCCTCGTCTACTTCGTCTTCGACCTGCTGCACCTCGACGGCAGGGACTTGACCCCACTTCCCATCGAGGAACGCAAGCGCTTGCTCGATGAGCTCTTGAAGACGGCCCCTCCCGACGCGCCCCTGCGCGGCGTCGGGCACATCGTCGGAGACGGGGCGGCGGTGCTCGAAGGCGCGCGCAAGCTGGGCCTGGAAGGAATCGTCTCGAAGCGACTCGGACAGCCCTACCGGCCGGGGCGGGGCGTGACCTGGTTGAAGATCAAGTGCGTCCACCGCCAGGAGCTCGTGATCGGAGGCTTCACGCTGCCGAAGGGGACGCGGGCGGGGATCGGTGCGCTCCTCTGCGGCCACTTCGACCCCACCGGGAAGCTCCTGTTCGCAGGCAAGGTCGGGACCGGGTTCAGCGACCGGGTCGCGCTGGATCTGCGACAGCGGCTCGCCGGCCTCGCGCAAGCGACCTGCCCCTTCACCCCGCTCCCCGAGCCAGCTTCGCGGCGTGGTGCGGGCTGGGTGAAGCCGCTGCTCGTGGCGGAGGTTAGTTTCGCGAACTGGACGGTCGACGGCCGCCTCCGGCATGCCAGCTTCCTGGGGCTCCGCCCCGACAAGGACCCGGCCGACGTGCACCGCGAGTAGCTATGGCCAAGAGCGGAACGGACCGCCGGGAAGCTGTGGTCGCCGGCGTCCAAAATTTTGCGCGTGCCACCCTGACGGGGCCAGGGCAAACTTCGCGCATGCGAAACTTTCTGCTGCACTGGTTCATCACCGCCGTGGCCTTGGGCGTGGCGGCCCGGATCGTTCCCGGAATTCACGTCGAGTCTTTGTTCGTGTTGCTGATCTCGGGGCTGGTGCTGGGCGCGATCAACGCGTTCGTGCGGCCGGTCTTGCTGGTGCTGACGCTGCCGATCACCGTGCTGACGCTAGGCTTGTTCTACCTGGTGGTGAACGGGTTGGCCTTCGCGCTGGCCGCGGCGCTCGTTCCCGGATTCACCGCAGCATCGCTCGGCTCCTCGATCGGCGGCGCGCTGGTGGTCGGGCTGGTGTCCTGGGGCCTCGGTTGGTTACTACAGCCCGCGCAGCGGGAGCTCGAACGATGAGAAAACGGTGCCCGTCGCTTCAGATTCCGAGATGCAGGACCACGCTGCCGAACACCCCGAGCTGCCAGCCCTCCGAGTGACTGCTGACCGAGCTCCCGTTGGCGACGCCGCCTCCCCCGATGAAGTAGTGATACCCACCCTCGATCTGAGCGGCGAGCCCCACCACCGGGCCGACGAACTGTTCGATCCCGAAGCGCCCCATCACGAGCAACCCCTTCGCCGAGATCTGATCCGCCGAGAGGGGAGCGTGCGCTGGCCCCGGCGTGCCGAATCCGAAGCCAGCGGCGAGGCCGGGACGGAGCACCACCCTCGCCTTGCGGGGACGTCCATGGATATCGGTCCCACCACCCACGACGGGAATCTCCAAGGTAGGCCCCAACATCGGGATGTACGAGATCGTTCCCTTACGCCCGCTGGAGTCGAAGACCTGCAGGAACCGAAGCGACAGGTCCATCACGAACAGGCGAACCCCCACCTCCGCGCCGATGCCTGGGCCCCGCGTCTGCTCGAAGAAATCGGGTGCACCGCTGGCGCTACCGCCGCCGATGGTTCCGCCAGCCAGGATCGCGCCATGGAAGTCCACGATTCGACCGTCGGCGCGCGCCACCCCTGATAGCGCTAGCAACGCGCCGACGGCGACGGCGAGCCTTGCCGTGACGCGAAGTCGAGCCTGGGTTCGTTTGGTCATGGCCGTCTGTCGCTCGAAGTAGGTTTTCAAGTGGGGTTGCCCAACAACGCCTCGACGCGTGACCTGTCGAAGCCGAGGAGCAGGCGACCACGAACATCCAGGATGGGAACGCGATCGGTGGGGATGCCCAGCTTCGCCGCCTTCTCTCCGAGCTCTCGGGCCGCGACCGGGTCGGCCTCGATGTCCTTGTCTGCGAACGGTATCTTGCGCTCCGAAAAGTATTGGCGCGCGGCGCGACAGGCGCCGCACCACGAGGTTCCATAGATCGTGACCACTGGCTTGCCTGGCGCCGACGGAAACCGGCCGGCGTCGGCCGCCGGGCCGGGACCGTGGCCCGCGCGAGGAGACGATTCACCCGGGGGAAGCTGCGCCAGCGCCGAGGTCTCGAATGCCTCCCGGGCAAGCGCGCGGGCCTCCGACTTCTGCCCCTTCAACAATTCGTTGACATCCACAGTATAAACATCCACCGCATCTGGATTTTTCGTTTGCGCCGGGTCTACCACCCTGACCATCTTGCGCGCCGTCTCGGGGATGATCTCCGGCTTGTCGGTGGTCGCGAAGGTCCCGTTCGGCTCGACGTAAGTGAACAAGTAGCGCCCGTCCTTCAACACCTGGAGACTGCCCATCGTGGACGCGGCCGGAGGAGCCGCGGGCGCGGCCCGATGGCAGGATGACAACGTCGCGAGCACCACCAAGGGTCCGACGGACGATGCGACGAGGGTTTGCAAGCCGGGCACGAGTCCCGATGGTACGCGGGGGCGCGAGAGCATGAAATCGAGTTTACCAGGCCTCCCGAGCCTCGCGACGGGCAGCGCTATTCCCTTCCGGCTTTCACGCCCGCGCTCGCTGCCTTCTTCTTCCGGTGGGACTCGTTCATGGGTGCGGATTTCGGCATCGTCAACTTCAGAACCGCTTGATCGAGCGCCTGCCCGATCGCGGTCTTGATCGCTTCCTTGAACATCGCGGTCGCCTCGCTCTCCTCGCGGCCCGCGGGAACGCCCGTCTCGGCCCCGGCGTCGCCCTCACCGCTGAACGCCAGCTTCTCGCCGGGAATGACCGTCCCGAGGACCGCCAATCCCACGGACACCGAGAGCTGGTTGTTCCGAGAGCCGGGCGCCGGCGGCTTGACCTCTTGTTTCAGCTTCACGAACCTGACGATCAGATCGAACCCATTCAGCTTCTTGCTCTTGAGGGCGGCCACCACCGCCTGCCGATCGGTTCCCACACCGAGATCGGACTGCCACCCCGCGCGCGTCGCCAGGTCGGCCTTCAGCGCCTCGGCGGCGTAGTCCCTGAGCTCGGGATTGACCGGAATGTTCGCCTCGACCTTGTGCAATTCGAAATAGTACTTGGCAGCAGCCGCCTTCGCTGGATGCGCCGCTCCCCCGAGCAGGGCGGCGACAGCCACGGCCACGCACGTCGAGTCCATGCGGGAGACCTGGCGCGAGAAACGATGGCTTCTCATAGGCTGGGGCATGGGCTTGATTGTATACTGCCGCGCGTGTCGGTCAGAACCAGTTCGCTCGTGGCGATCGGAATGCTGGCGCTGGGGGGGATCGGGGGCGTGGCCATCTTCGGCGGCACCATCGCGGCGCTGATCAGCCCGCCCGAAGCAGCGGCGCCCGGGGCCCCTGCGGCGAATCAACCGGCGGCGGGCTCGCCGGCATCGTCCGCGATCGGGGCCGGCGGCGCGGCGGCCCCGGCCTCCTCGCAAGGCAGCACCCCCGTCGGCGCCCAAAGCGGCGCGAAGGATGGCAGTTCTTGACCGGACCGCGCCCCCTAGCCTACCGTCACGTCGAGGCCCCATGATCAAGCTGACGATCACCGAAAAAGGTGGCGAGACCAACGCCCTCTCGTTCGACCAAAATGAAGTCGTCATTGGTCGGGTTCAGGGCAACGACATCGTGCTGGCGAAGGGAAACATCTCCAAGCGGCACACGAAGATCGATTCGTCCGGCGGTCGCCTGACTGTCTCCGACCTGCACAGCACCAACGGGACGTACGTCAATGGCCGCAAGATCGCCGAGCCGACGCCCGTGAAGGGCGGCGACAAGATCTTCGTGGGCGACTTCCTGATCGTCGTCGATCCGGGCGCCCCGGGGGAGTCGAGCGCGGCTCGTCGAATGCCGGGGCCACCGCCGCCACCCCCGCCTCCTCCACCGCGCGCCAGCCGTCGCGTCGGCTCCAACAAAGCGTTGACGGACGACGAGCTCGGTCTGGGAGAAGATGGCGGCGGCTCGGGTGAGCGTCCCCCGTCCACCGCGAGTGGCGCACGCCCGCTCGGCCCTCCCCCACCACCGCCCCCGCCCAGGCCCACGATGGCGATGCCATCCCTCGCGGACGACGGCGTCGACATGGGGCTCGACGAGCCACCTCCCTCCCTCGCCGACGTCGGCGCGATCGGCACCGACGACTCGCTCGGCGCGCTCGCCGGTGGGGACGACGGCCCCGACGACGCCGGCATCGGGACCGACGGAGGCTTGGATGACGTGTTCGGCTCCCGCGCCGTGGAGGACGAAGACGCCCGTGACGCCGACGCCGCGCCCACGACCGAGTTGCCCGCCAAACCATCTTCGGGTCGCTCGCGGTCGCCGCTGCGTGGGGCCGAGCCAGGAGACGACGGGGACGCAACGTTGACGCCGCCCCCGGCGGCGGGGTTGCCCGCCGCTCGCCAGGCCAAGCGGCAGGAAAGGGACGACAGGGATCAGGCCGCCGCGCCAACGGTAACGCTGGAGTCGTTGCTTGCCGACCCGACGGTGACCGCCATCGTGATCGCACCTGGTGTTCCGGTCGAGGTGGAGCGCGGTGGGAAGATGGAGGCGGTGGGGGAGATCGGCGAGCGCTATGCCGTCGCCGAAGCCGTGTGGCAGCTCGCGAGCACGGCGACGCCGCCGCCCCCCGGTGACAACCCGATCGTAGACGTCCGGCTCGGCGACGGCACGCAAATCACCGCGCTATTTCCCCCGGTGACGAGCGCTCCCGTGTGCGCGGCGCTTCGCAAGGCGGCCCTGCCGGAGATCTCGCTCGGAGATCTCTCCGGCGGCGGTGACGTGGAGAAGATCCTCAGCTCCGCCATCGCGAGCCGGCGCAACCTGCTGCTCGCTGGTGACGCCCAGGCCGTCACCGCCCTGGCGGGTGCGCTGGCTCTTGCGGTGCCTTCGGAGCGCAAGGTGGTGAGCATCGGGGCGAGCGTCAAGGCCCGCCCCGGCTGGACCGAGCTCGCTCAGGTAAACGACGTCGGGACGTTGATTCGCGCTGCGCTCGCCTTTCGTCCCCAGCACTTGGTGGTCCTCGACGGAACCGGCGCCGCGCTTCCGGAGCTGCTGCTGGCGGTGGCGCGCGGCCAGGACGGCGTCATCGCCTCGGTGGCGGCGCGCTCGGCGGCCGAAGCGCTCGGTCGTCTGCGGGCGTTCACCGTCGGCGCGGTCGGCGCCGCGGCCTTTCCCATGCTCGTCCTGACGGCGATCGACCTCGTCGTCTACGCGGCGTCGACCCCACAAGGCGTGCGCGTCCTCGAGATCGCCGAGCCAGCGCTGGAGGGGGCCGAGCTGATCCCCACCTTCGTCGCCAGGCGTCCCGAGAAGAATCGCGCGACGCAAACCCTGGACGTCGCAGGCGTGTCGATACGGCTCGCCGCGGCCATCGCGGTCGCGGGAGACGGTCTGCCTTCGCACCTGCTCCGGCAGTCGTAGCCGAACGCTTGTTCTTCGATCGATTTCGAGAAGCGCTGTCCCGCCTCCCTGACGGTCTGGTGAGGCCCGCCCCTCCGGCTTCGGCGGCGGCACTCGTCGCCGCCGAGGCGGCGCTCGGACGCTCCTTGCCCCCGGCCCTCCGTTCCTTCCTCGAGTCGTTCGACGGCGTCGATCTTTTTCATGAGGCGGTGCTGGTCGCCGGGGTCGGACCGCAAGCCCCGCTCGCGCTCGCGGCCTTGAACCGGGGCGACGCGCGCGGTGCGCTGGTGTTCGCGGAGGCGGCCGGTGGCGACCGGTTCGCGTTGCGCGATGACGGCAAGGTCCTGCGGCTTCGCGGCGAAGGCGAAGGCGACAAGAGCGCAGGGGACGAACCCGGCGGCGACGAACCCGAGCGATGGCTGGCTGGCAGCGATTTCTCGAAGTGGCTCGAAGCCCTGGTGGCTCACGAGCGCGTGCTCTACGGACCCGACGGTGAGTTCTCGCCGGATGTCTTCGAGCCTGACGGCGCCGAGATCTTGCCGCTCGTGGCCCTGCGCCAGACCGAGCGCGCGTTGCGGATCGATCCCGACGCCGCGGATCTCCACCACGAGCGCGCCATCGCGCTCCGGCGACTCGGTCGCGATGACGATGCGCGGGCAGCCTTCGAGCGAGCCGCCCGGCTCGACGCCGAGAATCCATGGACGTGGTTCGATCTGGGTCGCGCCGCGCTCGCGGCCGGCATCGCGGGCGCGCGCGAGGCGCTGGTGGCCTTCGAGAACGCCGGCCGTCTCGATCGTGGCCAGGCGGGGGCGCGATTCTGGGTGTGGGCGGCCCGCGCGGCGCAGCTCCTCGGCGCGCCCGAGCGCATGGTCGCGTGTCGGGAGGAGGCGCTCCGGCGGGTCCCCGGGCTGGGCGCCGCGCTCCGCCGCGCCTGCGAGGCGGCCGCGGAGAGCGACGACTCGGACGAGCTCGTCGAGGCGGAGGCCCTGCGCGCGGCGCTGGAGGACCCGGTCCCGGCCGGGCGCGCGCGCCTCACCGTCCTGCCGGATCGGGAGAGCGGGCGCCATCCTCATCGCGAGGAGCCCACAACGAAGAACGCAGCCCCGCAGCCGCGCGCGAGGAAGCCCAGCGCCAAACCGCGCCGCTGATTCGCGGCAGCCGTCAGAACAGCCAGCCGACGCCGGCTTTGAGGCCCGCGTACCCGATCTCGGCCCGCAGGGTGACGCCTCCGTTCAACTTGTACATCGCACCTCCTGCGACGTCCCAATAGAAGCCGCCGTACGATGGCGTGGGGTACCCGGACGGAAAGCCGGTCAACCAAACGAACTGATAGCCGAGCTCGACCTTCGGGTAGAGGGCGAAATTGCCGTTCAACCAAACGTTCCACGCCATTCCGACAGCGGGGAGAAACTCGTTGACCGCGTAGTTGTTCGTCCCGAGGAAATCGAATGACCAGCGCAGATAGTCAGCGCCGAACTCGAGTGAGAAGTTGTCACGAACGTTGGTGTTCTTCAGCAAGGGCTGGATAGCGAGCGGAATCATGAATCGGGCGCCAACCCCGATTCCCGCCGCTCCGTAGCTATAAGGAAGAATGCCCCACACACTCGGCCCCTTCAGCGCCGGCGCGCCGCCGAAGAGCGACGGTGGAGGCGGCGGGTAAGCGTAGCCAGGGCTCGGCGATGCCATCGTGGCCGTCTGCGGCGGGGGCGAGACGGGCGGAGGCGGCGCCACCGGCTCGGGCGTCGTGGCTTGCGCCACCAACGGGGCCGGCGTCGCGGCGACCTGGTTGGCCGCAGCGGGGGCCGCCGGCACGAATGCAGAGATCAAACTTAGGGCAATAGGGAAGCAAGCCATTGTCTCTCCTCGGTGAAAATCGGCCAACGAAGACCTAGTCCACAGCCGACCGCAACCTACCAGTTTTCGCGATCGACAGACAAACGTTCCTGCACCTGGCGGCATTTTCCCAATGGCCATTTTCCCACAATCCGCTTGCGACCAGCTCACGAAACGATGCTGCGCCCGGACGCCGCCTCGAAGAGGGCCGCGTCGGCCTCCGACCACTTCGAAATCGCCGGCGCCATCGCAGGTGAGGACACCTCATGGCCAGCCGCGGCGAGCACGGTCGTGGGGGCGATGTTTCCCTGCCGCCCGCGCAGCAGACCTCTCACGAGGGCGGAGGCGACCAGCTCGCCCCCCGCGGTGAAGCGCTGCTCGAAGTAGAACCATTTGTCGTCCCAGCAGACGAGGCGCGTGCGCAGCTCGAACCTGCGAAACGGCGACAACGAGCGCCGGAATCGGATCGTTTCGCTCCCCACGAGGGGCATCCAGCGCTGGCGCAGCATGTGTCGCCACACCCGCGCACGGTCGATGAAGTCCAGCCGCCCCAGATCCATCACGGTGAGGTAGCGACCGTTGTTCATGTGCAGGTTGATGTCCAGGTCGCCGGGCATGACCCGGAACGTGACCACCGATTCCGCGAGCGGATCGAGCCCGCCCCGGTGGCGGGCGGTGAGCAAGACGCGACAGAGACGTACGAGGGAGATCATGGTGCCGACCGGGCGAAGACTATCCCACCGGAAAAGCGAGCGTGCCGCGCGATCCGATCGCCGGGGCCGGGCGCTCAGCGGCGCGGCGGCAACAGCAGCTCGCCGAACGCGACCACCGGGCCCGCGTCGTCCGTACCCCGCAGCACCGCGGCCACCGCCCGGCAACCCGCGGGTACCACCACCGAGGCTCCGTCCAGCGCCTCGCCGTCACCGGACGCGTCTGCGCCCACCACCGCGAGCTCCGTTCGATGACCGCTCGCGTCCTCGCCGAACAGGCGTAGCCGTCCCCCGTGAATTCGTCCCGCCGGCGCCAGGACCGCGACGCGAACGCGCTCGCCGTCCTGGGTCAAGGCGATCTCGCCGCGGAACAGGTGGTCGATGAATCCCGCCGCGTACCCGGCGATCTCCGGCAGCAGGGCCTGCGCGGTGTCGGCGTAGACGTGGCTGTCCAGGAAGAAGCGGACGCGTCCGGGCACCCGCTCGTAGCCGAGCACGCGCCGCGTTCCGCCCCCCGCCCCGTCCGCCGCGGTGACGTACCGGCGCGCGCCGAGCTGCTTGAGCTCGAGGCGGGGCACCGTCGGCAGCTGGTAGACGAGGGAGGCGCGGGCGGCGCGCATGACATCGGCGGCGCTGGTGTCGTGATCGATGACCCCGTCCTCGGGCACGGTGCCGTCGGAGAAGAAGCGGCGCTGTGTCCGATCGGCGAGTCCCTGGCCGTCGGGCGCCGTGAAGAACGCCCGGACGTTCGGCCGATGTACGACCTCGCGCGGCCCTGGCACGCCGGCGATTCCGTAGCCCTCGGCCACGGCGTGCTCGAACGGTGAGCGGCGGTCGAAGGGGCTGCCCGAAAGCCCGCGCAGATAGGAGGCGCGGAAGTCGTTGCGCACCTGCGCTGGATTGCCCGCATCCTCGAGGATCGTGAGCGACCCGCCGAGGGCCAGCAAGGCGCGCGCGAGCGCCGAGCTGCGCTGGGCGGGATCGGGCTCGGCAATGGCGCGCTCCATCTGCGGGTAGAACGCCGCCAGCCCCACGTCGTTCTCCGGCGCCTCCAGCCACACAAGCGAGGGCTCGCCCTCGAACGATGCGGCGTCCCCGGTCGCGATGTCCCGGAGGTCGCCCCGATCCACGAACTGCCGGAGGCCGTGCAGGAAGCCGTCGGCCGCGGCATCGTCGCGCAGGCCCGACCCGGTGCTCGGATCGAAGAACAGGTTCTTGATGCGGTCTGGGGGCGTCTTCGCCAGCACGGTACCGGCCACCGTCCAGGCCAGCGCGGAGGCCACGCCGTCGGCGCTCGGGCGGTATCCGCCCGCCGGATCCAGCGCCGCGAGCCGCGCCAGCAGCGCGCGACGTTCGCCGGGCGCCAACAGCTCGGGATGCAGCGGAACGGCTTCGAACAATCCGAGCGGCCGCGCCAATCGCCGCCCGAGCACCCGGTGCAACCGCGACGCGATCGCCGCCTGCTGCGTGAGGCCCGCGTGTGTGGTCGCGGCGTCATAGGCGCGGGCCGGCCCGCCGAGCCCGGTCGCCGCGGCCAACGCCAGGCAGCGGGCCGCGCGACGAAGCCAGCCCGGTCCCCGTACCTTGGCAGCGTGACGGGGGCTCATGGTGTCTTTCCGCTCGGGGCAGCAGGCGCGGCCGCGGGAACCGCCGCCGGACCGTCCGACTCGGGCGCGCTGGGCAACGGCGCCGCCGCCGGCAGGTCCGCGAGGCGCGACTCCACCAGCTTGCCCAGCGTCAGGAGCTGGGCCGGATCCGTGCATTGGCCGCTGCCGCAGGTGAGCGAGACGACGATCCCGCGATCGCGCACGAGGAACACCAGGCCGGCGATCTCGCCGGCGCGGGCGCGAAACGACGCGTCTCCGAGCTCGTCGGTGATGTCGGCCTTGGGTAGCTCGCGCGCCAACTTTTGGTATTGCGCATCTGCGCCAGCGGCGCCGAGCCGCCACACGCGCAAGCCCACGTCGAAGCTCTCCGGCCGCTTCTGGGCCTTGAAGTGCCGGCTGTCATAGAACTCCGTGGTCGGCAGGTCGGCGAGCTTGCCCTTGTCGAAGCCCCCGACGTAGCCCGTGACGCCGCGGATCTCGTCGTCGCTCAGGAGCCCGTCCACGTCGAGCAGCGCCACCAGACGCGCGGACGGCGCCTCGCCTGGCGCGCCACCGCCGAGCTCGCCCTCGAGGTCGAGGCTCGCTTGCTGGGCCTCCCAGGCCGCCGCCTCCTGGACCTTGCTGCCGCCGCCCATGAACACCAGATGTTGCGCGTGGGCGTAGGTGGGCTGCCAGCGCTCGAGGCGCACCACGTTGCCGCGCTGACTGAAGTCCCGCCGCGCCTCGCGCCCGGGGAATCGACGGTCGCTGCGCCAGGCGACGAACCCGCGCTGATAGACGATGAGGGTGAACCGGCGAACGCGCGCGGACATACCGACGGGCAACCGATCGAGCGCCCCGATGGCGTAGCGGCCGTCGGCGCCGGTCTGTGTGACCACCTCCTGCGAGCTCGCCGGTCCCGGAACGCCGATGCCGCGCTCGAAGGCCCACGACGCCGCGACCAGCGCTCCCGCCACCGGCCGCTCGGTGTCCGCGTCGATGACCTTCCCGTCGTAGGGACCTAGGAGCTCCGCGGGTCGAACCGAATCCGGCCGCGCGGGGAACGACGGTCGCTCCACCATCGGGCCGCAGGCGGCGACGGTGAAGGCCAGCCCCCAGAGGAGGCGCGGCGCCACGGCCGCCGCCAGCCGCGGGCGCGCGTCGAGGGGCCGGTTGACCGTCGGTGTCGAACTTGTTAATCGTCGAATCAAGGTGGCGACGGATGCGGGTCGAGCGAAAACTGCCGGTTCGGGTGTCGTCGAGCGTTCGCCTGTTATCAGAGCTTCATCCTGCATGCAATCGTCCCCGAGGGCCCTCGAACGATGTGGCGTTGTAAACCGTGTGGAAAAGAAAACCCGGACGCCGCACGGACGTGCCGTCGTTGTGGGACCCGGCTGAAGGCCGATCGGTTGTCCGAGGCCGCTCATGTCGTCGGCGCCACGCCGACGCCTCCCTCCCGAAAGCGAGGGGGCGTCGTGGCCGGGCCAGTGGAGACCAGGGGCCGCCTGGTGGCGGTGTTGCCAAACGGGCAAGACGATGCCGTGTACTGGCTGGAGAGCCAACAGGTCGACCTCGGGCGCTTGCAGGGCGACATCCGGTTCGCCGATCCCCAACTTGCCCCGCGCCACGCCCGGTTGAATCTGACCCTCGGGGGCGCGATGATCACGCCACTCGATGGCAGAAACGGGGTGTACCTGCGCATTCGCTCCATCGTGGAGCTGGCCGATGGCGATCACGTCCTGCTGGGGCGACAGGTCTTGAAGTTCGAGGTGGTCCCCGAGCACGAGCGACGGCCGCGCCCGGCCGTCGAAGACGGCGTGGTGCTGTTCGGGACCCCCGCGGCGGCGGCCTGGGGACGGATGCGCCAGATGACCGCTAGCGGCGTCGGGCGGGATCTGATCCACCTTGCGCGGCCGGAGGTCACGCTGGGACGCGAGCAAGCCGACATCGTCTTCGCGGACGACGAATTCCTGTCGAGGCGACATGCCCGCGTTTCGTTGCAAGCAGGGCGGCCGATCCTGGCCGACCTGGACAGCTCGAACGGAACGTATGTTCGCTTACGGTCGCCGCAGGTATTGGTCCCGGGCGACATGATTAGACTTGGCGACCAACTCTTGCGATTCGAGCTGGGTTGAGGCGACACTAGAGCGTTCCCCCCGATCCTGGCCCCCACCTAAGTCGATGAGCGAACCAGATATTCAGATCGAGGTCTTCGGCAAGACCGATGTGGGTTTGATTCGGGAGCACAACGAGGACAATCTGCTCATCGCGGATCTGGGAGGCGGCTTCAAGGAGTCCAGCCTGGACCGGCCCGAGAAGCTGACGCTGGGGCCTCGCGGGGCGCTGTTCCTCGTCTGCGACGGGATGGGCGGCGCGGCCGCCGGTGAGGTCGCCTCGCAGATGGCCGTCGACGCCGTGTTCGATTCGCTGTGCGCCGCCGAACCGCAAGCCCACGAGCCGTTCGCGCGGAGCCTCCGCCACGCGATCGAGGTGGCGAACGATCGAATCTTCCAGCAGTCACGCGACAACCAGAGCGAGCGCGGCATGGGCACCACGTGTACCGCGGCCGCGCTCGTCGACGAGCACCTGATCGTGGCCCAGATCGGCGACTCCCGCTGTTATGTGTTCCGCAACGGAACCCTCGGCCAGGTCACGAAGGACCAGTCGCTCGCCTGGCAGCTCATCGAAGCCGGGGCCATGACCGCGGAGGACGCCAAGGCGTTCGAGCACGCGAACATCATCCTGCAGGCGCTCGGGGTGCAGGATCGCATCGACGTGGTCATGTCGCAGGTCAACCTCAAGAAGGGTGACGTGGTGGTGTTGTGCTCGGACGGCCTGCATGGCCCGGTGACGGATCAGGAGATCCGCGACATCCTCGCCGCCGAGACCGATCTGAAGAAGGCCGGCGAAGGACTGCTGCAAAAGGCCCTGGAACGAGACGGCCCCGACAACATCACCGTGATCCTCGCGCGTTTCGACGGGACAGGTCTGCAGGAGCCAACCCCGGGCGACCCGGTGGGATTCGTCGGCTACGACCCGGGGCAGGACCCCGCCTCGGGTGCGAGCGCCAGTGAGCCGAAGTCGACCATCGGTTCGACGACGGCCGTCCCTGAACATGCGCCGCGCATCGCCAGCCGAGCCAGCGCGGCCCGGGTGAGGCGATGGTCGCGCGAGCTGGCGACGGCGAGCCAGGCCCGCGGCGGGCCCCACGCCGACGCCCGCGACGATGGCCCCGTCCGCGACGGTCGTTCGGTGATCGCGTTGTTTTTCCTGGTGCTGGTCGCGGTGGCGGTGGGGAGCGTTTCGGTGCTGAAATGCGAGCGAGACGCGGCTCCACGAAGCGAAGGGGCTGGCCGTACACCATGAGGTGCATCCGATGAAATGCTCGAACTGCGGCGCCGTTATCGAGGATGGCGCGCACTTCTGCGGCGCCTGCGGAACCCGCATCGACGTCGCTCCGGCGGAACCAGCGCCGGCGCCGCCGTTCGTGTCCCTCGACGCCCCGACCATCGTCCCAGGCTCGGTCCTCGCTCCGAAGGCGCCGCCCGCGGCAGTCGCGAAGACGGCCTCCCCGGCGATCACGACGGCAAAGCCAAAGTCCCCGGCGGTGAGCAACCCTGCCTTCGAGGCGACGATGTTGGCTCCTGGTGGCCTGACCGGGGCGTCGCCAGCGCCCGCCGCGGCGGCGCCTACGGCGGCAGCCCAGTCCGCGCCCGCCCCGGTGGCGCCCCGGACCGAGCGGCGTTCGGAGAACACCGGCTCCCGCGACAACATGGTGGGACGCACGCTGAACAAGCGCTACGTCGTCGGCGACAAGGTCGGCGAAGGCGGCTTCGGTGCGGTCTTTCGGGGCAAGCAGCTCGCCACCGGCCGCGACGTGGCGCTGAAGATCCTCCACCCCTACAACCTGGGGGATCCAACCATCGTGGCACGCTTCCGCCGTGAAGCCGAGGCCTGCTCGCGGCTGCGCAATCCGCACACCGTCATCACGTTCGACTTCGACGAGACCGAGGATGGGGTGCTCTACCTGGCGATGGAGCTCCTGCACGGTGGCAGCCTGCATCACCTCGAGCGCACCGTCGGGCACCTCGAGCCCGATCGCGTGCTGCGCATCATCGATCAGGTGGCCGAAGCGCTGGGAGAGGCGCACCAGAACGGCATCGTCCACCGCGACATGAAGCCCGAGAACGTCTTCATCGAGCAGCGGGGCGAGGAAGACTACGTCAAGGTCCTCGACTTCGGCATCGCCAAGATGATGGCGGATGAGCGCGGTCAGGCGGCCCTCACCGCCGTGGGTCAGACCCTCGGCACGCTCGAGTTCATGTCGCCGGAGCAGCTGCGCGGGCAGCCGCTCGACGGACGCTCGGACATCTACGCGCTCGGCATCATGGCCTACGAGATGCTGACCGGCGAGCTGCCCTTCAAGGACGCGAAGACGCCCGTTCAGATCATCAACTTCCACATGCAGAAGCCGGCGCCCCCGCCCTCGCGCCTCAAGCCGAGCCTGCAGATCCCCGCCTACGTCGACGAGATCATCCTGAAGATGGTCGCGAAGGCGCGCGAGGATCGCCACGCCGACACCAAGGCGCTCCGCGAGCACATCGCCCGGGCCCTGAAGGGCGCCGACAAACGCGCCGACCGCTTCGAGGCCTACCGGCTCGTCGGCGTCGTCGGCGCGGCCGTGCTCATCATCAGCGCCCTCGTCTACTTCTTGAGCAGATAGGCGCGGCGGGGTCAGCGCCTGGCGGCGCCCGCCTCCACGTCAGTTCACGCCGTGAAAGAAGCGGCCGAAGCGGATGGACTTGAGCCAGGCGATGGGCTTGGCGTACCAGGCCACCTCGTCCGGCGTCCCGCGCGACCACCAGACGATGAGCGCCTTGCCCTTGATCAGCTCGTGGGCCACGGTGCCCCAGACACGCGAGTCGGACGAGTTGTCCCGGTTGTCGCCCATGACGAAGACGTTTCCCTCCGGCACCACGATGGGCCCGTAGTTCTGGGGCATGCGGTTCGGGTCCTGGAGCGCCTCGTGCTGCTTGTCCCCCAGCGTCTCGTGCCACAGCTCGCTGTCGCGCTCGTCGGGCGCGCCGTCGTCGTGATAAGGCCCCACGTGTTCGCGCGGCATCGGCTTTTCGTTGATGAACAGCTCGTTGTGGCGCAGCTCGACCTTTTCACCGGGTAGTCCCACGACACGCTTGATGTAGTCGATGCTCGGGTCCTGAGGGTACTTGAAGACGATCACGTCCCCGCGCGACGGCTGACGGAACTCGAGGATCTTCTTGTTGCTGAAGGGAACGACCAATCCGTAGGAAAACTTGGCCACGAAGATATGGTCGCCCACCTCCAGCGTCGGGATCATTGACCCAGACGGAATCTGAAACGCCTCGACCACGAAGGCGCGCAGCAAGAGCGCGATGGCGACGGCGATCCCGATCGACTCGGAATACTCTCGCAGCGTGGATTTTCGGGCGAAGGCCAGCTTGTCCTCGAGGAGCTGATCGAGGGCCGACAGCGCGCCCCGAATCCGATCCTGATCGTCGGCGCCGAGCGCGGCCTGCAGATCGGACAGCGACGCCCGGACGGCGTCGCCGACCGACTGCGGGATGCGAAAGCTCTTGCGCTTGACGATCCGCTCCGCCTCGCGAATCAAGTGCTTCGCCTCCGCTCGCAGGCGTCGCCGCGCGCTACCGTTTCGCCACCAATCCAAGACGCCGGTCGCCATCAATCGACTTTCAAAATAGCCAGGAAGGCCTCTTGGGGGATCTCCACGTTCCCAACCTGTTTCATCCGCTTCTTACCTTCCTTCTGCCGCTCCAGCAACTTACGCTTGCGGGTGATGTCGCCGCCGTAACACTTGGCGGTCACGTTCTTGCGCAGCGCCTTGACCGTGGTGCGGGCGATGACCTTCGAGCCGATGGCCGCCTGGATCGCGACCTCGTACTGCTGCTGTGGGATCAACTCCTTCATCTTGTCACACAGATCGCGGCCTTTCGGGTAGGCGTTGGCGCGGTGCACGATCAGGGACAATGAGTCGACGCGATCCCCGTTGACCATCAGATCCATCCGCACGAGGTCGGCCGTCGCGTAGCCCTTCGGCTCGTAGTCGAGCGACGCGTACCCGCGCGAGACCGACTTCAGCCGGTCGTAGAACCCGAACACCATCTCGGTGAGGGGCAGGTCGTAGCGAACGATGACCCGCCGCTGGCCCGCGTACGACAGACCCGTCTGGGTGCCGCGCTTTTCCTCGAACAGCTTCAGGATGGCGCCGACGTACTCCGGGGGCGTGTGCACCGTCGCCGCGATGATGGGCTCCTCGATGCGAGCGATCTCGCCTTCCGACGGGAACTTCGCCGGGTTGTCGAGCTCGGTGATGTTCCCGTCGTTGCGCACGACCCGAAACCGCACCGTGGGCGCCGTCGTGATGAGCTCGAGGTTGTACTCGCGCTCCAGACGCTCCTGGACGATCTCCATGTGCAAGAGCCCCAGGAAACCGCAGCGAAACCCGAAGCCGAGGGCGGCCGACGACTCGGGCTCGCGCGAGAACGAGGCGTCATTCAATCGCAGCTTGTCGAGCGCGTCGCGCAGGTCTTCGTACTTCGAAGAATCGATGGGGAAGATACCAGCGAAGACCATCGGCTTCGCCGGTTGAAAGCCCGGCAGCGGCTCGACACGGGGCGCGCCCGCCTCGGTGATGGTGTCGCCTACCCGGGCGTCCGCGACCTCCTTGATCGCCGCGGTCAGGAACCCGACCTCCCCGGGACCGAGCTCGGTCACCTCCGTGGGAAACGGCGCGAAGATCCCCAGCGAGAGGATGTCGTGCTCACGCGCCGCCGCCATCAGGCGGATCTTCTGGCGCGGCCGCAGGGTTCCGTCGATGACACGCACCAAGATCACCACGCCCCGGTAGGCGTCGTACCAGCTGTCGAGCAGCAAGACCCGCAGCGGCTTGTCCGCGGAGCCCACCGGCGGGGGCAGCTTCTTGACGATGGCGTCCAGGATCTCGTGGATGCCCACCCCCTCCTTCGCGGAGGCGAGGATGGCCTCGGAGGCGTCGATGCCGACCACCTCCTCGATCTGCCGGCGAACGTTCTCGGGATCGGCGGCGGGCAAGTCGATCTTGTTGATGACCGGGACGATGGCCAGGTTGGCGTTCACGGCCAGGTACACGTTCGCGAGCGTCTGGGCCTCGACCCCCTGCGAAGCATCGACCACCAGCACCGCGCCCTCGCAGGCCGCCAGGGAGCGCGACACCTCATAGTGAAAGTCGACATGACCGGGCGTATCGATCATGTTGAGCTCGTAGGTATTGCCGTCGTCGGCGGTGTACATCAGGCGCACCGTGGCCGCCTTGATGGTGATGCCCCGCTCACGCTCGAGGTCCATGCTGTCCATGAACTGGGCCTTCCGCTCGCGATCGGTCAGCGCGCCCGTGGCGTCGAGCAGCCGATCGGCGAGGGTCGATTTTCCGTGATCGATGTGGGCGATGATGGAAAAGTTACGGATGAGATGGATGGGCGTGGACATGAAAGGCTGCGTTCTCGTTCGGCGTCGGCGGCCAGGTGGATTCGTGAGGGGCGCGCAGCTTAGCAGCCCGTGGCGAAAGTCGCTCCACGTCGCTTGGCCGGCGGCGGGCCCGATCAGCCACGATCGTCCGCGTCGACCCCGGACACCCGATCGACCACATCCAGACTCAACTGTCCAGGCAAGTTCCGCCGCTCGCGCTCCAGAATCAGATCGATCCCCTGACGAATGAACTCGGCCACCGGCACCTTGGTCTTGTCGTGCAGCTGCTTGAGGCGCTGGCTCTGTTCGACGGTGATGTAGATGGTCGTAGAGATCTTCTGCCGAGCCATGCCTGTGACAATGCATGGCCATATGTGAATAGTCAAAGCCAGCAGGGCCCCGCGGAGGCAGCCACGCTTGGCCCTGGCAGGAGTCAGCCCAGCCTGACGATCACTTGCGAGATCAAGCGTTTGAGCCTACGGTTAGGGTCCATCATGACCAACTTGCTTGGCCCGCGAGCGCGTCAGCGCTCCACGTTCGGAAGGCTCTCGACCCTGGTGGCGGTTGTCGGTGTGGGATTGGTCCTGGGGTCCATTGGCTGCGGCAGCACGCAGAACGCAGCTCCCGTGACCCCGTCTGCCACCAGCAACGTGCCCGGCGCCCCGCCGGTCGACCGCACGCGTTGCAAGGCCGAAGGGAAACAGGTCACCACGGCGGACACGAACCAGGACGGCAAACCCGACGTCTGGAAGTACTTCGTGCCGAACGGTCAGGGGGCCGAGGTCCTGACCTGCAAGCAGGAAGACCTGAACCACGACGGCAAGGTGGACAGCATCTTCTATTACAACGAGACCGGCGCCCAGACGACCCTCGAGGAGTTCGACGTCGACTGGGACGGGCACATCGACGAGACGGTGTACTACGTCAACGGCAAGAAGGTTCGCTCCGAGTTCGACACCAACTTCGACGGCAAGCCCGACGTCTGGAACTACTACGAGGACGAGAAGCTGGTCCGCATCGAGCGCGACACCGACGGCAATGGCCGCGTCGATCAGTGGGAGTACTACGAGGGCGGCAAGCTGGATCGCATCGGCTACGACACGACCGGCGCGGGCAAGGTCGACAAGTGGGACCGAGCTCCGGAAGGCGGCGACATCGCGGCCCCCGCCGTCCCCGCGGTCGGCCCCGCCACGGTACCCACCGCCGCGGCGAGCCCACCCGCGGCGCCCGCGGCGGCGCCCGCCCCGCCCGCCAAGAAGTAAGCGCCGAGGACGGACGACGCCCGGACAGCGCCGGTCGTCCGGGCGCCTTTCAGGCGGAGCCGAGGCCGAAGCCGTCGTGCAAGGACCGCACGGCAAGCTCGGCGTACTTGCCTTCGATCACGCAGGAGATCTTGATCTCGGACGTGGAGATCAGGTGGATGTGGATGTTCTCCGCGGCCAGGATCTCGAACATCTTCAAGGCGACGCCCGCGTGCGACCGCATGCCGACGCCGACGACGGAGACCTTGGAGAGGTTCTCCTCGGTCTTGATCTGCTCCGGCGGGCAGATGTCCGCGCAATGCTTGATGAGAATGTCCTTGGCGCGCGCGAGATCGCTCGCCGGGAGGGTGAAGGTCAGGTTCGTGCGGCCGTTCTGGACATGCGCCTGAACGATCACGTCGACGACGATGCCGGCCGCCGCCAAGGGCCGCAGCACCTGCGCCTGGGTGCCCGGTTTGTCGACCACGCCGGACAGCGTCACCTTCGCCTCGTCGCGCGTGGCGGTGACACCGGAGACGACCACTGATTCCATCGATTTCTCCTCGGGAACGACCCAGGTCCCTTCGTTGTCGTTGAAGCTGGACCGCACGTGAATCGGCACCTGATACTTCATACCGAACTCGACCGAACGGATCTGCAGCACCTTGGCGCCGAGCGACGCCAGCTCCAGCATCTCCTCGTAGCTGATGCGGCTGATCTTGCGCGCCGTCCGAACCACGTTCGGATCGGCGGTGTAGACACCGTCGACGTCGGTGTAGATCTCGCACACGTCCGCCTTCAACGCGGCGGCCACGGCCACCGCCGAGGTGTCGGAGCCGCCCCGCCCGAGCGTGGTGATGTTGCCGTCCTTGTCGACGCCCTGAAACCCCGCGACGACGGCGATCTTCCCCGCCGCCACGGTCCGGCGCACCGCCTGCACGTCGATGTCCTGGATGCGGGCGCGCGCGAACGCGCTGTCGGTCAGGATGCGGACCTGGTGCCCGAGCAAGGACGTCGCCTGGCCGCCCTCGGCCTGAATGGCCAGCGCCAACAGCCCAACCGTCACCTGCTCGCCGGTCGAGGCGACCACATCGAGCTCCCGCTCGTCGGGGATCGGGGAGATCTGCTGGGCGAGCGCCAACAGGCGATTCGTCTCGCCTGACATCGCGGACACGACCACCACCACGTCGTGGCCCTGCCGCTGCGTCGCGAGCGCCCGCCGCGCTACGTTGCGAATCCGCTCCACGGTGCCGACGGAGGTGCCGCCAAATTTTTGAACGATGACCAAGGCGGCGGAAATCTGTACCAGCGGGGGCGCGCCCGTCAAGGGCACGGGCGACAAACTGGCGCGGCGCCACCACGTGACCGGGGCCCGGTGAGCCGACGCGCTGTAGACTGCCGCCATGGTCAGCGCGATCGAGGTCCACATCACGGCGCCCGACCGGGCGCAAGCGAGGGCCATGGCGCGGGCGTTGGTCGAGGAGCGGCTGGCCGCGTGCGTGAACCTAGTGGGCGGCGTTCAGTCGATCTACCGGTGGCAGGGAGCGGTCGAGGAGAGCGAGGAGGTCCTCTGTCTCGTGAAGACCCGTCGCGAGCTGCTTCCAGCGCTGACGGCGCGCGTGCGAGCGCTTCACCCCTACGACGTGCCCGAGGTCCTGGCATTCGAGGTGGCGGAGGGAAGCCCGGCCTACCTGGCGTGGCTCGAAGAGTCGACGGCGCCGCGCTGAGGTCGCCACCTTCCTCGACGGCGAGCGCGCGCCGCTCCTCGCCCATGCCGGTCGGTCGTGAGGCCTCGGACCTCCTGGACTGGCCGACCATCGTACCGCGGCGCAGCCATGCGCTAGCCCGGCCGACCGGCGTGCAGCTGCTTGATCGCCTCGCGTGCGGCCGCGGCCACGGTGGCCTCCGTGTCCTCGTGAGCGACCCGATCGAGCACGGGCAAAACGTCCACACGGCCGATCTTCGCGAGTGCGCGCGCCGATTGGGCGCGCACCGGAACATACTCGTCGTGCTGCAGGCGATCGAGCAGCGCCGGTACGGCCGCCGGGTCTCCGATGTCTCCGAGCGCGTCGACCATTTCGCGGCGGTTCTGCACCTCGGCGAGGTGGGCGATCAAGGCTGGGACCGCACGGCGGTCGCGCAGCTTGCCAAGTTGAAGGATGATGAGTCGGCACAAGAGAACGTCGCCCTGACAGTCGTCCAGCGCCTCGGCCAGGGTGGGAACGCCCGCGTGTTCGTCGCGCGCCGCCAGGGCGAGCGCGCCTCGCACTCGGAGCTTGCGTGCGCGCGCGACGTCGGAGACCAGCGTCCGCACCCGCTCGACGGCGGCGGGATCCCCGCCCCGCACCGCGCCCACCGCGGCCCAGTCGGCCACGACCTCGTCCTTATCGTTCGCGGCCAGGGCCAGCTGCGGCGTGGTCTGGTTCCGTGGCGGCAACGCCACCAGCAACTCCGCCGCCTCGCGCCGGACGGGCACGGGCTCACGGGTGGACAGCATCAGCTCCGCGAGCGCCGGCCCCGCCAGCAGGTCGCCCAGGCGTCCGCGCTCGATGGCCTTCGGGACGCGCTCGCCGTTGGGATTCGCGGCCCCCTTGGCCAGCACCGGCTCGAAGCGCACGTGGCCGTCCAGCCAGTCGTCGAGCACCCCGCGCAAGCTCGCCACCCGATCGGGGGACTCGTCGGCGCGATTTCGCCGCTCGCCCGGATCGGTGGCGAGATCGTAGTAGGCGCAGAACCCCCAGTTCAGATCGCAGATGAGCTTTTCGCGGTCTCGCACGACCATGCGCTTGTCTTCTAGCTCGGCGAACGCGGGCGGCAGGCGGGACGCGGGCGCGGGGCGCGGCGCCAACCACGGACCGAGGTCCGTACCGCGCATCCGTGCCGGAACCGGAATGTCCAGCAAGTTGAGCACGGTCGGCGCGATGTCGATGAGCTCGACGGGCTGGTCGACGTCGCGAGCCGGCAGGCCCGGGACGTTGATCAGCAGGGGCACGTGGACCTGCTCCTCGAACAATGACGATCCGTGGTAGCGGCCCCCGTGCTCGTCGAACTCCTCGCCGTGATCGGCGGCGAGGACCACGATGGTCGACGGCCGGTGGGCGCGCACGTACGCCAGCAGGCGACCGATGGCGGCGTCGGCGTACGCAATCTCGCTGTCGTAGCGGTCGAGATCGCCGGCGCCGAAGGGAAACTCGGGATGCGCCACGTACGGCTCGTGCGGCTCGAAGAAATGCACCCAGACGAAGGAACGCTTGGGCTTCTCGTCCTCGTAGTACCGCACGACCTGGTCGACGCGCTTCTCGGCCTCGAGGTATTCGAACTTGATGTACTCGAAGGCGAAGTTCGTATCTGCGTACGCCTTCAGCTTCTGGGCGTCGACGAAGAACACCGCCGGCGGGTAGAAGGCGGCGGTCCGCCACCCATGTTGCCGCAGCGGCGAGGTGATGGGATCGTGGACCTCTGCCGGCGCCAGGCGCGCCAGCGTCGGGAAATACTTCCCGGTCAACATCGACGCGACCGAGAACGACGTGTGAGGGGCTTGCGCGTAAGCGCGCGTGAAGCGCACGCTGCGCGCCGCCAGCTGGTCGATGTGCGGGGTCGTGGGGCGACGCGTGTACCCGAAAGCGCCGACGTGGTCGGCCCGGAGCGCGTCGACCGTGATCAAGAGAACGTCGGCCTCCGGGCGGCGCGGCCCCTCAGGCAGCGCCGGCAACGTGCCTTCGAGCTCGCTCCTCTGAGCGGCCACGTACGTTCGGGAGCGCAGCGAAACTGGCGACAGTCGCAGCAGCTGGGCCGTCGCGGCGGTTCGCTCCAGCGCCGCGAACCGCACGATCTGGCTGCCGTGCGCCCTGACCCCAGAGAAGACGGCGATGCAGGCGGTGACGCCGATCGCCAGCGCGTGTCGCGCGATGCGCCGGCCCGCCGGCCGAGGGGCGCCCGGCATCAGGCCCAACAGCGCAGCCAACAGCGCCGCGATCCCCGTGAGGGTCGCCAGCGAGGCGTGAAACCAGGGATAGAGGCGAGGTAGCACCAGCTGGTCGGCGACCTCGCTGGCGACGGCCACGGCGACGAGCGCCAGCACGACGGCGCCCCGGACGCGCCGGGGCGGGGGCTGGTCGCTCGCGACTCGCCCCGCGAAGGCCCTAAACGCGCGGGCCAAACCGAAGACGCTCGCGACGCCCACCAGCACCATGGCGGCGGACACCACCGAACGGCCGGCCAGGGTCGCGGCGCGCCGCCCTGAAAAAGCAGCGTAGGCGACGTGCGCGACGAAGGGGGCCGACGCCAGGGACGCGACGACCTCTGGCGCGGCGGGCCACCGTCTCGTGGCGGCGGAGATTCTCGCCACGACGACGGACGCGAATGCCACCAAGGCGCCCGCCACGACGCCCGCGAGCCCGGTCCAGCTCGCGCCAAGCAGGACGAGCACAACGCCCTTCATCGGGCTGAGACCCCCTACGCCCCGGGCCACGGACCAGAGCGTGTCGGTCGCGCCCATCACGGCGCCCGCCAGCAGCCCTGCGGAAACCCAAGGCCATGGCGGCCGGCCGAGATGGATCCCGTGTCTCCCCGGACCTCCCGGTCCCTCGGGTCCGATGCTGCCCGCCCGATCTCGCAACCCCGCCGTCGCTCGCTTGTTCATTCCTTCGCTCATCCTGCCGCGTTCATCCTGCCTCTTCGCCGAAAATCTGCGCTGCCGCCCAACGCGCGTCGACCGCGCGCCGCAGGGGCTGGTGCTCGGCCCCCTGCAGCTCCGCGTCGATGGCCAGGATCCGGGCAGCCTCGGCGCGCGCCAGCTCGAGCATCCGGCCCGTGCCCGCCAGATCAGCGAAGCGCAGGCGCGGCATCCCCGCCTGCCGGGCGCCGAACAGGTCGCCACACCCGCGCTGGTGCAAGTCTGCCTCGGCTATCACGAAGCCGTCCGTGGTCGACGCGAGCACGTCCAGCCGCGCGCGGGCCGCGGCCCGTGCGCGCGGATCGACCGCATCGTCGGCTCCGGCCTGCCCGGCCGAGCACAGCAGCAGGCAGTCGGCCGCCTCGTTCCCCCGCCCCACTCGTCCGCGCAGCTGGTGTAGCTGCGCCAGGCCAAAGCGGTCGGCCTCCTCGACGACCATCAACGCCGCCTCCGGGACATCGATCCCCACCTCGATGACCGTCGTCGCCACCAGCACGTCGAGGGTCCCGGCGCGAAACGCCCTCAACGTGCCCTCCTTGGCGCGGGCGTCCAGGTCGCCGTGAACCAGCCCCACGCGCGCTGGCGCGAGCATCCCGGCCAGCTCGCGATGGCGAGCGACCGCCGTCACCGCACCGGCGCGCTTCGAGGACTCGCGCACGGGACACACCACGAACACACGGCGTCCCGCCGCCACGACGGCCGAGATGGCTTCCTCGGCGAGTCGCCGTCCCGCCTCACCGGCGAGCACCCGCGTGCGCACGGCCTGCCGGCCCGGGGGCAGCTCGTCGAGCACGCTGAGATCGAGATCGCCGTAGAGCGTGAAGGCGAGCGTCCGCGGGATCGGCGTCGCCGTCATCACCAGCAGGTGCGGCAGGGTGCCGGTATCAGCGTCGTCGCGCTGCCGGAGGCGCGCCCGCTCCGCGACGCCGAAGCGGTGCTGTTCGTCGACGATGGCCAACCTCAGGTCGGGCAGCGCCACGCGGTCGGCCAGCAACGACTGCGTCCCCACCAGGATGGCGACGCGGCCCGCCCGCGCCAGCGCCAGCAGCGTCTCGCGCTGCGGACGCGGCGTCGAGGCCGTCAACAGCCCGACGCGAAGGCCGAGCGGCTCGGCGAACCGGCCCAGCGTGCGGGCGTGCTGCTCGGCCAGGATCTCCGTGGGCGTCATCAGCAGCGTCTGGCCCCCGGCCATGGCCACCTGCACCGCCGCCGCGAACGCCACTGCCGTCTTCCCGCTCCCGACGTCGCCAACGAGCAGGCGCTGCATTGGCCGCGACGTCGAGAGATCTCCGTGAACCTCGGCCACGACGCGCGCCTGCGCCTGCGTCAGCGGGAACGGCAACGCCGCGCGCACCTTCTCCACCACCTGATCGAGCGGCACGGCACAGGTTCGCCCCGGCTGTGACCGGGCGGCCACCTTGCGGCGCGCGAGCCCCACCTGAACGACCAGCAAGTCCTCCAGGGCCAGGCGCCGGTGCGCGTCCGATTGCCCGGCGACCAGTGCGTCGAGCAGCGCGGCGCTGGCGGTGCGTTCCGGGCAGTGGATCGTCCGCAGGGCCTCGCCGACCGCCGGCAGGCCCAGCCGGGCGCGCGTCGCGGCCGCGAGGACGTCTGGGAGGCGATCGGCATGGGCGTCCACCGCGGCCGCGACGATTCGCTCCAGCGCCCGACCGGCCACTCCGGGCACAGGAGCGTACCGGGAGCGAATGCCGAGGCCGCTGTTCTGGCTCGTGGCGCGGACCCGGCCCTCGTCCGAGGCCGCGGCCGCCGGCTCGGCCCCGCCGGCGAGTGAGGCGGTCACGTTCGCCGGGTGAAGCAACTCGGGCGCGGCCGCCCCTTCCACGAAACGGAGCGGTCCCGCCAGCGCCACCTCCCTGCCCTTCTCGTAGACCCGCGCCATCCCGCCGGGAACGCGGAACCAGCGCGCGATCACCCGTGCCCCGCCCGCCTCGAGCGTGACGGCCAGAAAGCGCCCGGGAAGCGAGCTGACCCGCGTGATCGTTCCGCGAACCAGCACCACCGCGCCCTCCTGCTTGGCGGGGAGCGCGTCGAGCGGCGTGAACGTCCGCAGGTCGTCGTAGTCGCGCGGGACGGCGGCGAGCAACTCTCCGATCGTCCCCAGGCCATGCGCGCTCAACCTCGCGGCCGTGGCAGGCCCGACGCCCGGAAGCGTGGACACGGGCAGGCTCGCGCGGTCCCTATCGCCGACGTCATCGGCGCGCGCGCGGCGCGCACGGACCGGCACGGCCTTCGCGCGGGGGGCCGCCGCCAGTTTGACCGCTCTTGCGTTGGCCCTGGCGCTCGCCGCCGTCGCCGGCGGGGGATGGTTCGCTGTCACCTCTTGTACGTGAACTTGAGCTCGTACTCGCAGATATGAAACACGTCGCCTTCGTCGATGCGCTTGTTGTCGATGCGCATACCCTTGAAGTCGATGCCGTTCGTCGAGCCGAGGTCCTTGATGAAGAAGGCGTCGTTTCGGCGGATGACGGCGGCGTGTTTGCGCGAGACGTTCCCGTCCTTGATGGGTAGATCGGAGGACTTCGAACCGCGGCCGATGATGAACTGATCCTTGTCGATCCGGTACTTCTGGTTGTCGAAGATCAGGTAGACGGTCGCCCCCGCGGTCCCCTCCTGGGCCACCGGGGGAGTGGGTACTGCCACCGCGGAAGCAGTGGCGCGACCGAAGCGAGGCGGCGCCGGGGGGAAGCGCGGCGGCAGAGGCGTGGGGCCGGAGGTCCCGGGGAGCGGGCGCACCGGGCTCGTCGGGACCGGACTCTGCGCCCGCGAGGGGGTGTCGACGTGGACCGCGGTCTCGTAGCCGGCAAGCTGGGCGTAGGACGACATCGCGTCGTTGATCAGCTCCTCGACGCTCTTGTCCTGCTCCTCCGACATTTGCTCGAACGTCTGCCACAGACGATCGCGGCAACGAAACTGGCGGATCGTCGTTCGCGCTCGCTCGTCCGCCGCCATCAGGCCTTGCTCCGCACGACGTCCGCCACACGTGTGGCCTGCTTGCCGATCGTGTCGCCCGCCGGGAATCCCTTGATCATCGTCGTGTCCTTGCCCAGTTTACCGAGCGGCACCGCGTCCGCCGCTTGACCCAAACGTTCAAGAGACATGACCGCCGTCATTCGCGCAAGCGGAAATTTGGATTCCAGGCCCCGGAGCAGCGCCGGCCGCGCGGGCGGCCCCAGCTTTTCGATCAACTTGACCAGGAGGTCCTCCACGTCCACGCGCTTGTAGGCGGCGCTGGCTGGAAACGCCTCCAGTCCCCTGACGACGCCGTCTTGCTTCGCCGCGACGAGCAGCGACTCGAACGCGTGGTAGCGAACCATCTCGTCGTGATCGGTCTCGATGATCCGCACGAGGCCCTCCGTCGCCTGGGGTCCCCCGATCGCCTCGATGACGCCGAACATCTCGTCGCGCACGGCCCGGTCGACCTTCACGTCGCCCGCCATCCGGAGGGCAACGGGGAGCACCTCGGGCTCGCGGCGCAGCTGGAGCGCGCGCGCGGCCGCCAGCGCCTCGTCGCTGCCCCCGTGTTCGGCCTTCTCCTCGAGGAACTTCACCGCGGTCGGTCCGCCGAGCGCCCCCAATGCCTTCCACAGGTCGTCCGGCACCGTGCGGGCACGACGCGCCCGCGCCACCAGCGCCGTGGCACCCGCGTCGCGCGCCGCCTCATCGCCCAGCCGCCCGAGCAACACCGCGACCGCACCGTATCCGGCGATGGGCTCGCCGAGGAGCTTGCCGAGCATGGCCCCCGCGGGCGCGCCCATCGCGAGCAGCATCTTCTCGATCGAGTGACGGCCGCCGCGGGGACGGGCCTTCCGCAAATCGTCCTCGATTCCGGGCAAGAGCGCCGTGTCGATCCTGGCCTGGTCCTCGCTGTTGGCGAGCCCGCGCAGCGAGAACAAGGCGTCCCGGTAGGTGAGCTCGTTTTCGGGCGAGGATCCTCCGTTCATGGCCGACACGTACACCGGGACCAGCGGTTTCATCAAGTCCCAGCGCTCGTTCGCCGGCATCGCGGCCAGGGTGGCCTCGACCTCGTCGGACTTGCCGATGTCCACCAGCGCCGCGGCCGCTTCGGCCCGCAACGAGGCGCCGAGCGAGCGATCGCGGAGCGTGTCGGCGAGCTTGACCGGGCCCTTTTCGGTCGTCTTCCAGAGCCGGATGTTGTCGGGCGTGGGCTTCTCGCAGCCACCCGAGGCCCCTGCCAGGCCGAGGAGCGCGAACGACAGCAAGGCCGCCGAGAGGGACCGCTTGCCGCGAGCCATTTCCGTTCGGATCCTGACGAACGCAAATCGCTCCATCGCGAAAAGGGCCACGGTCCCCGCATGTTACGCATGTGCAGATCCGAGCGTCAAGGAACCGGCAAGGAACCGGCGCGACCCGCGCCGACGGAACCGCGGGCACGGTCCGGCGCCGCGCCTGTCTCGCGAACGGAAGCCCAGCGCGACCGACGCGCGCTCTTCGTCCCCCCTGCGGTCTTCGTCGCGCGGCTCCCGCGCGTTGCCGGCATCTGCGCCTTCGGATAACGTCGCCTGCACGCATGATTTCGTCGCGGGATTCCCGCCGGGGTAATCGACGGCTGGGAAATCGCCGGCGCCCCACCGGCACCAGCGGCGTGTGGACGATGGTGATGGTGGCGGCGCTATTCGGCGGCTCGGCGCGGGCGGTTCCTCTCGACGATCCCGACATCGGAGGAATCGGCTTCTCCGGACCGACCACGGGCGACCTCGGCGCGGTTTACTGGAACCCGGCCGCCCTGGCGCTCTTGCACGGCCCCCAGCTCATGTTCGCTGCGACGGGCCACCTGGCGACGACGACGGTCTCGCGGGCGCCGTCACCCACGTCGGGCGCCGTGTCTCCCCAGGCAAGCGCCTCCGACTTCACGCATCCGTTTTCGTGGCCCCCCGGCCCGGGCGCCTTCGCGGCGATCGGCGCCGATGTCGGCGGCGATCGCTTCTCGCTCGCGTTCGCCACGTTCATGCCATTCACGGAGCGGACGACGTACGCGAACGCCGACAATCCGCTGCTCGCCACGAGGTACCACCGCATCTCGGCGGATCTGCGCAACCTCGCGCTGGTGCCCGCGCTCGCCGTCCGCTTCGCAGGGGACTTTCGCGTGGGGTTCGCGCCCGGGTTTCTGTTCTCGACCGGCCACCTGTCGTTCGACGAACCAACCTGCGGCGTGAGCGGGAACGCCGCCTGCACCAGCGAGGATCCGGCCGGCGACGCCCGCTACGACATCGCGTCGAGCTCTGGCTTCTCGTCCGCGAAGTTCGCCGTCACCCTCGGGGGGGGTCTTTACTACCGGCGGCGCTCCTGGGAGGTGGGCCTGTCGTTTTCGAGCCGACCCTTCGGGGGGCAAGGCCCCGATCCGGCCGGGATCTCCGGCGCCGACACGCAGGTGATCCGCCCGACGCGCGACGGCGGCGCACCCGTCACCTGCATGAATGGACGCGCCGACGGGCGCGGCTGCGTGTTCGCCGATCTCTCCTACAAGTTGCCGCTGACGATCATCGGGGGCCTCACCTGGCATCCGCGCCCCGGCGTCGAGGTCGCGGCCATCGCGCGGCTGTTGAGCTTCCCCGGTAACGACGTCATCGACATTCGCGTGACCGGCGCGTCGCTTGCGATGGATGGCCTCCCCCAGCACATCATCCTCTACCGCGGCTATGGGACCGTGCTCGACACCCGCGTTCGTTACGCGCAATGGTTGGGGCACCGCCTGCGCGTGGGCGGCGGCCTGCGGTTCGAAAACAGCGCTCTCCCCACCGACGCGATCAGCCCGGGCGCGGTGGACGGGGCGAAGGTCCAACCGACGGCGATGGTGCTGTTCTTTCCCTTCAAGCATGTCTCCATCGGCGCGGGCTACGGCTTCACCTACATGTTCGGTGTCAACACCAACGGCTCCGTGTTCGACCCCAACGCCGCGGCCGCCTGCGAGCAGGCGGGGGGAGATCTGACCCCTGGCTCCGTCTGCTACACCCGCCTCGCCGGGAAGGCGCGCCCTTCCGCCGCCGGCTCCTATCATAGTCACCAGCAAGATTTCAGCCTGTCGGTCACCAGCCAGTTTTGATAGACCGGCGTCGTGCGCCACCCCCGGCGATCGGCGATCTCCCCTCTGTGGCTCCTCGGCGCCCTCGCCCTCGGGCTCGCATGCGCCGCGCCTCGAAATGGCGCGCCCCCGGCGCGCGGTCCGGAGGGCATGGTGCCGGCGACCGGCAGCCGTGAGGTCGCGTCCGGCTCACTCGGGCCGCTGGCGGTTCGAAAGTGGCGCCTGCCGAACGGCCTCTACATCATCACGGTCCCCGACACGGGCGCCCGGAGCATCAGCTACGTCACCACCTACCGCGTCGGCTCCCGCGACGAGGATGCCGCGGACGGGAAGACCGGTCTTGCCCATCTTTGCGAGCATCTCTTGTTCACGGGAGCCCCGCGCGGCCAGGTCACCGCCGAGTTCGACCAGCGTCTCGAGGAAGCGGGGGGCACGAGCAACGCGATGACGTCTCATGACTTCACCTCTTACGTCGACGACATCCCGCCCCGCCTGCTCGAACGCACGGTTCATCTCGAGGCCGATCGCATGGTCAACCTCGAGCTTTCGCCCGCCGCCGTTGCGAGCGAGCGGGACATCGTCGTCGAGGAACGCCTCCAGTCGTCGCAGGACGACATCGACGGCGAGCTGGAGGAGTTGGTCTACGATCAGGCCTTCCGCAACCATCCCTACCGCTTCCCGGTGATCGGACGCATGGCGGACATCAAGGCCGTGACGAGGGACAGCGTCCACGATTTTTACAAGCGGCACTACGGTCCCTCCGAGGCGGTCGTGATCCTGGCCGGCCAGTTCGACGAGGCGGTCGCGCTACCCATGCTGGCCGCCGTCTACGGCGCGCTGCCCGCGGCCGAGGCCGGGCCAGCCCCGCCGGCGGTCAACCCCGAGCGCCCCGAGCGCGAGGTACGCTCGACCATCGAGCGGCCGGTCCCGGCGGATCGCTTCATGATGGGACTTCCGGCCCCGGGCCTCGCCGATCCGGATCGGGCCACCTACGAAGTCCTGGACGAGCTCATGACCGGGGGCCAGGCGGCGCGGCTCTACCGGGCGCTGATCGTCGACCGCGATCTCGCCTCCTCGCTGGAGGCGGAGCTGGGCCAGACCCGGGACCCGGGCCTGTGGACGATCGTCGTGCAAATGATGAAGGGCCAGCGCGCGGAGACGGCCGAGCAGGTCATCCGCCGCGAGCTCGAAGGCATCATCACCGCCCCCGTGCCCGATGCCGAGCTCGGCGCCGCGCGGAACCGCCTCGAGACGGCGTTCTGGCGCACGCTCTCGTCGAGCCAGGGGCGCGCCCAGGCCCTCGGGCAATGGGACGTCGTGACGGGGGACTTTCGAAATCTGTTGAGGCGAGGGGCCGCCTACGCGGGCGTCTCGCCAGCGGATCTCTCGCGGGTCGCGCGCGCGTACCTGGCCTCGGGCGCGCGCTCGGTGGTCATCGCGCGACCGAAGGGGACGGCTTCCCCATGAACTACCTCCGGACACGAGCCCGCGTTCGCCTCGGTCGCCGCCTGGCCGCGATTCCGCTCGCGACCCTGCTGCTCGCCTGCCCAGCGTCGGGGCGGACAGCTGCCGCGGCCCCAGGCCCCGCGACGAGCGCACCCGAGCGGCGGGCCGGCCCCGGCGGCGCCCTGATCCTCGTCGAAGCGAACCACGCGCTGCCCATCGTCCATGTGGTTGTGGCATTGCGCTCGGGAGCGAGCTGGGATCCGCACAAGAAAGAAGGCCTCGCGTACCTCGCCGCGACCGCCGCGCGCCGGGGAGCGGCAGGGCAGTCGCGCGTGCAGCTCGACGCCCACATCGACGCCCTCGGCGCCGACCTCGAGGTGGTGGTGGACCCCGACTCGACCCGCTTCGAGGGGCATGTCCTCGCCCGCTACCTCGACGAGTTCCTCGGGATCGTCGCGGACGTCGTTCTGCGGCCGGACTTTCCTGGGGCCGAGGTGACGCGCGCCCGCCGCGACGTGCTGGCCGAGATCGACGAGGACAGCACCGACGACGTGTCGCTCGGCTCCCGCTACTTCGGCCGCAACCTCTACGGCGACCATCCCTGCGGGTATCCCCCCGAGGGTACCCGCGCCAGCGTGGCGCGGCTGCGGCGGGAGGACCTGCGTGGCTTCTTCAGCCAGCACGTGGTCGGGCCGAACGTCGTCCTGGCCGCTGGCGGCGACGTCTCCGCCGACGACTTCACGGCCGCCGTCCGCCGTCACTTCGCGGCCCTGCCGACACGCCCGGCGCCCGGCCCCAACCCCCTCGCCCTGCGGGAGCCGCAGCCGCCGCGCGGCTGGCGGATCCAGATCATCGACAAGCCCGACCGTGAACAGGCTCAAATCTTTTTTGGACAGCTCGCCGTCCCGGCCACAGATCCCGACTTCGTGCCGCTGATGGTGATGGCGACCAGCTTCGGTGGTCACGGGATGAAGGCCACGATGATGGACGAGATTCGCACCAAACGGAGCCTCGCCTACGGTGCGTACATGACACTGTCCGAGCGCCTGGAGCGAGGGGCGCTGACCGGCTGGGTTCAAGCGGCGGCGGCGAAGGCGGTGCCCACGTTGAAGCTGGCGTTGAAGCTGTACGTCGCCCTGATGGAGAAGGGCCTGGAGCCGGACCGGCTGGCGTTCGCGAAGAGCTTCTTGGCGGGGACGGTCACCACCGAGATGGACGACCCCGAGCAGCGCCTCGACGCGCGCGTCACCGCCGAGATCGTGGGGTTGCCTCCTCGGTTCGTGGACGAGCTGCCGGAACGCGTGCAGGCGGTGACCGCCGCGCAGCTCGGCGCCGTGATGGGGAGGCGCCTGCACGCGCACGATCTCGCCATCACCGTCGTCGCGACCGCGGCGAAGCTGCGCCCCCTCCTCATCGAGGCAAGGATTCAACCGAGCGCCATCGACGTCATCCCCTACGATGATTTTTGACCCGGAGGGGCTGGTCGGGAGCCTTGCGGCGCCGCGAAATCCTCCGTAACGTGGCGCGATGCCGAACCAGCCGGCGAAGGCAACCATCCTCGGACGTGGACGCTACGTCGAGCTCGTCGACGTGGGCGGCTGGGAGTTCGTCCGACGGCACGCCAGCTCCGGGGTGGTCGTCATCGTCGCGACCACGCCTGACGGCGCTCTCGTGCTGGTCGAGCAGCCGCGGGCTCCGATCGGACGCCGGGCCATCGAGCTCCCGGCGGGTTTGGTCGGCGATCTCTCGGGGAGCGAGGACGAGCCCTTCGATCTGGCGGCGAGGCGCGAGCTGGAAGAGGAGACCGGGTATCGGGCGTCGCGCTGGCGGCGCCTGCTGGATGCGCCGAGCGCGCCTGGGCTGTCGTCCGAGTTCGTGACGTTCTTTCGAGCGACCGGCCTCACGCGGGTCGGCGCGGGGGGCGGCGACGAGACCGAGGACATCACCGTCCACGTCGTGCCGCTCGCCGAAGTCCCGTCCTTCCTTGCCAAGAAGGTGAGTGAGGGCGTCGCGATCGACCCCAAGATCTTCGTTGGGTTGTACTTCATCGACGGGCCTTGGCCCGGGGTCGACGGGGCGGCGCCGTGAGTGAGGTCAAGGTTCCAGCCGCCGCACCGTTCGCCGTGATCCTCGACGAGACGCAGGGCCCGTTGCCCTTCGTTCCACGGGCAGGCACCGATGGGGGGATCACGTGGGAGTACACCGTCGATCCCGCCCACTACAACCCGTACGAGCGGCTTCACGGCGGCGTGGTGATGGCGCTGATGGATTCGGCGATGGGCCAGGCCGTCGCGGCCGTCGTGCACGCCGAGGGGCGCATCAACGCCGCCGCGCAGATGAGCGTGAACTTTCTGGCGCCGGTCAAGGGCGGCCTCCTGCGCGCCCGCGCTCGGGTGATCAAGGTCGGCAAACGGCTCGCCGTCGTCGAGGCCAGCACCACCGACGAGACCGGCGCCCTCGTCGCGATCGCGACAGCCACCCATAGCCTGTTGCCCTGATCGTCAGGACGGGCGAGCGCTCAGGTCCGCCAGGGCCAGCCGCGCGCGCGCCGGGTCGTTCGTGATGATCGCGTCGACCCCCGCGGCAGCGAGGCGACGCAGGTCGTCCGGAGCATCGACCGTCCATACGTTCACCCGATAGCCGCGCGCGTGCCACCGCCGAACAGCCTCCGTCTCGCACAGGAGGTCCTGAGGATTCGCCGAGAAGGGCCGCAGCCAGGGGAGCGCCCAGGCCCGCCGCAGGTAAAGCGGTGCCTCTGCCTCGAACAAGAGCCCGGCGGGGATCTCGGGAACACGCCGCTGCCACGCCGCCACCGCGCAAGGATGGAAGGACGAGACGAGGACTCGTTCCCGCACGCCCGGGGAACCCACGACAGCCGCGACGCCATCGACCAACCGGCGGATCTCCGAGCCTGAGACACCCGACGCCTTCAACTCCACGTTCACCAGCAGCTCGTCGCCGCAAGCTTCGAGCGCCTCCTCCAGCGTCGGGATCGACGCCCCCGACGCCAGCCGCACCTGGCGAATCGCCGCCAGGCTGAGCGACGCGATGCGGTCGGGGCGCCCTCCGAGTCGGCCCAGATCGTCGTCGTGGAAGACCACCACCTCGCCCGTCGCACAGCGAAGCACGTCGAGCTCGACACCGTCGGCGCCATCGCTGGCGGCGCGTCGAAACGCTTCGAGCGAGTTCTCCGGACACTGGGCGCTCGCTCCTCGGTGGCCAATCAGGCGCGGCGCGCGCGGGGTCGGCCGCGCCCACAGCGACCCGTCACTGAACGCGCGACGAACGGAGGAGCGCGTCACCGAAACGTCATTGCGTCGTCACGACCGACGAGCTGTCGGCGCACATTCCGGTGGTTGGCAAGATGATGGCAGCCTGGGCGACACCACCGAGCGCGACGACGCCGCTCAGGCATGCCGCCGACGCCGGCTGCATCGGGCACCCGTTCAGACATTTCTTGACGGTGTTGTCGCAACCGGCGGTCTTCCACTGGTCGACGATGGTCTTGAGCACGCTCTCGTTGGCCACCCAGGTGTTGCAGCCCCCGAGGCAGGTCAAGGTCGCCGGGTACGCGATCGTGCAAGGATTCACGAGCGAGTTCAGGTAACAGGCCTTCGCGTGACCGTTGACCTCGGTGTCATATTGGGTGGCGAGCGACGCGCACGACGCCCCGGAAACGCCGCCGGTCCCCGGCGAGCCCCCGTTCGCGACCACGCCCCCGCTGCCGAGCATTCCGCCCACCCCCACGCCGCCCGTGCCGCGAAGGCCTCCGGTGCCTGGGCTTCCGGGAGCGCCCGCCGTCGCCGCCCCGCCGCGGCCCCCGACGCCGCCGCCGGTACCCTGTGCGCCCGCCGTCCCAGTCTTTCCGCCGCCCGCGCTGGGCTTCCCACCCGCCCCGCCGGTCCCCGGATGGCCTCCGATGGAGGTGATGCCGCCGCCACCCGTCAGGCCACCGGGCCCGGCGGCGCCCCCGCTCGCGGACCCGCCGTGTCCCGCTGCGCCTCCTGGGTCCGATCCGCCGGAGGCGACGATTTCGCCGCCGGCCCCGCCCGCGCTGGCCTCCCCACCCGTCCCGCCCGTATCGGTTCCGTCGCTGCCCGCGACCGCTGCCCCACCCATGCCGGGCACGCCGCCAGAGCCTGGAAGGGGATCCCCTCCAAAAGGCTTCCCCCCGCCTCCACCGCAAGACGCGACCCAAGCCAAAGCTCCCAGGATCAAGATCGGAACATAAGGTTTATCAGTAAGGACCATGACCACGATCATGCTTCATTTCGGCGCCTGGGGAAAGATCTGGAGGCGGGCGACACCGTGCGGCCGGGACGAGCTCTGCGTCGACGCCCGATGAACGAATCATAGGTTATCAGGCGACGGTGAACTAAACTCCCGACATGTCTCGGTCAAATGCGAGGCGAGTCGCGCCTCCCCGCCGCCTCATCTTCCAACACGCCCCACCCGCGCGCGCGGGCGTCCTCGTCGCGGTCACGCTCGCAGCCTCATGCGCCCACCATCGCGGCCTCGTGCCCGACGGTCCGTCCCAGCGGCTGCAGGCGGACGCCGCGCGGGTCGGCGTGGTCCAATACGAGGACGACCTGGTCGAGGGACGCCTCGTCCTCCAGGCGCTCCCGCTCGATTCGAGCGCGCGCGGCCCGTTGCGCGGTAAGCTGGTCTCCTACCTGCTCGGGCCGATGGCGAGCCTCTCCCCGGATCGGCTGCGTCAGGAGGCCACCGAGCTCGGCAACACTGACGTGTTCGATCGCATCTACGATTCTCTGCGCGATGCCGCCAACCTGTTCGAGCCGGCCGACCTGTGGGCCACGCCTGCGATGATTGCGCCCGCGGAGCGAGAATTGCTGGGCGCTGCCGCGCGTCTCGTGCTGGGCCTGTTTGGTCCGCGGGGGGCGGAGGCGCAGACCGCGCTGGCGCTCGCCGTGCTGGCAACGACCGATCCCGGCAACCGGGAGTGGACCGAGCGGCTCGACCGACTACTCGCGTGGATGGACGAGGCGGGCGCGACCGGCGACGGCGGGGGGCGTCGCAGCCTGACGGCGGTCGATCTGCTGCAGACGGTCCTCGCCGACTGGCCCACCCCAGCTGTCGCTGATCGGCTCGCCGCCCTGCTGTCGGATCGGCGGCAGAAGTTCGCGTCGATTCTCGGCAAGCCGCTGCCGGGCGGCGACGACGCCCGGCGGGCGCTCGGGGACCTCCTCATCGCCCAGGGCGACGAGATGCAACGGGCGGTGCCCAACGTCGCGGCGACCTATCTGCGCTGTGGCCGGCTCGACCGCGCCGCCGCCGCGATCGCGCCGCTCGCTGGAAAGCCCGGAGACGAGCCGGACCTGCGTGCGATGATCGTCGCGGCCCAGGCCGCTTCGGCCGGGCCGGAGCCGGTGCTGCGTCTGGCTCGGCGCTTCCTTCCTCGGGTCGACCCGCTGGGCGGCACTGCCGTGGACAATCCAGACCTGGCCGTCGCGTACCGGGTGTTGCAGGTCGGCCTGGCGCGGACGCCCGACGACGTCGAGACCCTGCTGTTGTCGGCGGAGCTGGCGAAGCTGGTGTCGGCGCCCTTCCTGGCCATCCGCGAGCTCGAGGAGGCCCAGCAAGTGCTCGAGCGAAGCGGCAAGGCGAGCAACGACCTGATGGCGCGCATTTCGAGCGAGCTCCTCGATCTCTATTTCCTGCGCCTGCGACTCGCCCTCGATCCCGAGCGGTCGGCGCCGCCGGCCGCGGAGCAAGCCGAGCGCCTGCGGCAGCAGACCTCCGATGCGCGGCGGCGGTTTCAAGGCGCCGAGCTCCATGTCTCGGACGGTCAAATCGACTTCGAGCTGGGGCGGAGTTACGTGAACGCAGGCCTCCTCGATCGCGCCGAGCCGCTGCTCCAGCGCGCCCGGGGCGAAGAGACCGACGACAAGGCGGACGTCACGGCCGACCTGGCGGGGTTGTTCATGAAGCGCGGTCACCCGGAGGAGGCGAGCAAGCTGTTGCAGGAGAGCCTCGACGCGCTTCAGGCGAAGCACGGCGGGCGCGAGACGATCGGGGGCGTCGAGGGGGAATCGCGGCTGGAGCGACTGCTGGGCGACGCCCTCGACCTCGGCGGCGATCGCAACGGCGCGGAGCGCGCCTGGAGGACCGCCGCAGCCGGGTGGGAGCGGCTGATGCTCGAGCACCTTCACCGCAAGAACTTTGCCCGCTCGGCGGAGGCCACCTTCGAGATCGGTCGCATCTTGTATGTCCTCGGGCGCCACTCCGACGGGATTCAGAAGTTCGAGGAGGCGATAGAACAGGACAGCGATCGCGACCAGTCGTACATCGATGCGGTCGCGTTTCTGGTGCAGAACGGGGAGATGGACGCCGCGATCAACATCTACCGTCGCGCGTTGTCCCGCCCCGATCGCAACGTCTCCGAGTACGTCAAGGTCTACTCCTCGCTCTGGATCTTCGATCTCAGTCGCCGGGCGAACAAGGTGCCCGACGCGACGGCCGAGGCGTTCTTGCGGACGATGGATCTGCGCCATCCAGAGATTCGGCCCCAGCGCGGGGCGGCCTGGTACAGACTTCTGTGCGCGTTCGAGATCGGGCGGATGGACTACGCGCAGCTGCTGGCGAAGGCCGACACGGCCGGGAAGCGCGCCGAGGTGTATTTCTACCGGGCCATGCAGCTGCTCGGAGACGGCAAACCCGACGACGCCCACGACCTGTGGCGAAAGGTCATCGACACCCAGATGATCTCGTTCTTCGAGTTCGAGATGGCGTCTCGCTACCTGCGGGCGGGGGCGCCCACGGCCCCCCCCGACGAGAGCCGCCCCGCGACCCAGACGATTTGAGGCCTGACGGACGCGGCCCCATGTGCTAGACACGGGCCTCGCAACAATCGGGTGCCGTGGCCAAGTGGTAAGGCAAGGGTCTGCAAAACCCTCATTCCCCGGTTCAAATCCGGGCGGCACCTCACAGCGTGGACAACCACCCGCCACCCGCCGACCGCTTTGCCGTCAAGCGGGCGGCGAATCGCTCTAGTGCACCGCCGTCGAAATAGCGTCAACGCCGAGGCCGACAAGCCGTACCGGACGCGAGGCGCGACGACGAGGCATACCCGCAGGTATGGTGAGGAGGAAGCAACGAAGCGGCCGGGGCGGATCGTCGGCCGAACGTGATGCTATTTCGACGGCGGTGCACTAGGCCTGCAGCTCCCAGCGTTTGATCAGGGTGGCGGGATCACCGCCGTAGGCCTCGTGGTCGTCGAGCATGTCGTCGGCGGGCGCGCGCCCCGCCTCGGCGCGGGCGGTCACCGCATCGAGCAAGGTAGCGTCCGCCGCGCCTGCGGGAAGTCGCGAAAGGCCGCGACGGGCGATCGCCACCAGGTCCTTCGCCAACTCGGTCATGGGCCGGCCCATGAACTTTCCCCTCAGCCCCGCCCGAGGAACCTCCCGCCGCAATGCCTCGCGCTCGCTGAGGGATGCCCGCTTGACGAGGGCCCACGCCGCGTGGCGCGCCTCCGCGTCCTCGAGCAGACCGCGCCACAGGGCCGCCAGGCCCTCGGCCATCGGCATCGGACCGGCGTCGGCCCCGCGGACCTCGATGTAGCGCTTCAGCCGGACCTCCGGAAAGAGCGTCGACAGATGCGTCTCCCAGTCCCCCATCGTGGCCCGTTCTCGTTCCCATCCCTCCCGGAGGAAGCGCCGGAAGGTCATCCCTCCGACCGGGTGATAGGCACCCCGGCGAATCACGAAGAACATGGGCACGTCGAGCGCCCACTCCGCATAGTCACGAAAGCCGAACCGCTCTGCGAAGACGAAGGGCAGCAGGCCGCATCTGGCCTCGTCGGTATCGAGCCAGATGGCCGCCCGAAAGCTGCAATAGCCGTTCGGACGGCCCTCGCTGATGGGCGAGGCCGCATAGAGGGCCGTCACGATCGACGTCACCCCGGCCGCCGTCCGAATCTTCTCCACCGCCGTCTGTTCACTGTCGAAATCGACGTTGGCCTGGACCGTCGCCGTTCGCTTCATCATGTCGATGCCGAGCCCTCCCCGCGTGGGGAGAAATTCGCGCATGACGCCGTAGCGGCGCTTGGGAAGCCACGGAATCTCGTCCAACGTGCCCCACGGGCGCAAGCCCACGCCGATGAACGTCAGCCCCAGGTCGCGGGCCACCGGCGCGGCCGCCCGCACGTGCCGCGCCAGCGAGTCGCGACAGGCCGCCGCGGTCGCCAACGCCGGCCCGGAGAACTCGAACTGTCCTCCCGGCTCGACCGTGATGCTCTCATGCTCCCGCGTCAGGCCCAACAAGTGCCCGTCCTCTCGGATGCCCCGGAAACCACCCGTCTCCAGACGCCTGAGCAGCTCCTCGATCCCGTTGGTTCCGGCGAAGGCGGCTGGCCGGCCGTCGGAATAGACGGCGATCTTCTCCTGCTCCACCCCGATCCGCCACTCCGCGACCGGCTTGGCGCCTCCCGCGAAGTACGCGACCAGGTCGTCTGTCGAGCCGATCGGCGTGAGGTCAGGTCCGAGGAGAGCGGTCATGGTGGATCCCGGGGGACGGGGGGCGTGAAAGCTAGCACCCTCGCGAGGGTCGTCAATCGTTCGTGTGCCGGCGAGCCCGGCCACGAACGCGCGGGCTCATCGACACCGGGCCCTGGGCCGTCTGACCGCGCACCGGTGTTTTCTCGTGGGATTCGCAGGGTCCCCGTCTTGGCGGAAAGCCGCTAACGCGTATACTTTCGCCTTTGCCCTTGCCTCACGTCCACCGCCTGCTCCCAGCCACATCCTCGCCCCCAAGACTCGTCGGAAGGCCGATGGCCAAGCTCTCGCAACTGCTTCTCCACGACCCCGATCCCAACGGGCTCGAAACACTCACGTACGTGTTTCAAAAAAACGGCTGCGTGGTCACCGCGACCAGCGACGGCAGCAAGCTTGTCGACCTCGTCCAGATGCTGAGCCCGGGATCGCCGCTGGTGTTGGTGGCGCTTCGCGATCCGGAGCAGGTGGGCCTCGACCTGATTCGCGAAATCACCGGCAACCCCCGCACGCGGAACCTGGCGTGCGTCGCGATCGGTCCGGCGAGACTTCGCGGCGCCGCGCTCCAGGTCGGCGCCTTCGGGCTGCTGTCCTCACCCGTCTTCGTGCGTGACGTCCTCGACGCCTCGAAGCTGGTCGCGGCGGCGACGCTGCCGGGAAGCCGACCCTCGCCCGACACCGAGATCTCCCTCAAGCTGAGCGAGATCGGCGGGATCTATTTCCTGATCCGCGCGCTGGCCGCCACGGGCCGCTCCGCCGCCGTCGAGGTGCAACGCGGGCAGCGCCGGGGCGAGCTGCGCTTCATCGACGGCGACCTCTCGTCGGTGCAGGTCGGCGCGCTGTCCGGCCTGTCGGCGCTCCATCAGGCGCTCTTGTGGGACGAGGCGGAGCTCCGGTTGAAATTTCGAAACGTCGTTCGCCGCGGCGGCCAGCTCTCGCTGAAGAACGAAGAGCTCATCGAAGAGTGCGATCGCTTCCTGCGCGACTTCGCGCACGAGGTGAAGGATCTCGGTGTCGCACGGACGATCTACCGGCCCGGGCGTATCTCGGTGCAGCCGACCGCGGCGCTGCCGAGCGAGGTCGTGCCCCTCCTGCGCCTCTTCGACGGCACCCGGGAGCTCGGGCAGATCATCGACGAGAGCCCGTTTCGTGTGTTCGACACGCTCAGGATCGTCAGGCAGTTCGTCACGGCGGAGGCCATTCGTGCCGACAGCGTGCCCGCTGTCTCCTTTGATGGCACGGTGGCGATGGCTCCGGCGGCGCTCGCGGATTGGTTCCAGCAAACGACGCCGGCCTCGTCGATCGATCATGCCGGCCCTGCTGGTGAGGCGTCCCGTGCGCGTCCTTCACCGACCGCGGGGACGTCGCGTCCGTCGTCTCCGTTCATCTCCGTGGTGACGGGAGGTGACAGGCCCCAGGCGACCGGCGGTGACGGGCGCCCACCCACCCAGCTGCAGGCCGAGGAGAACCAAGCGAAGAGGACGCTCACCCGGCGCGACTACCCCATCAAGCCGGCCCCCCCGACCGTCGCGGTCGTCCCCGGGGGCCCGCGGGACGCTCAGGCCGGCGGGCCTCGCGCCGCCGGATCGCCGCTGTCTGGCGTCGCGCGCGGCGAGATTCAGACGACCGCCGCGCCGCTTCGCAAGATTGAGAGAGCGACGAAGCCCAGCAACCCGTCGGTTCTGGTCGAGTTGGGACCACCGGCGGCAAAGCGCTCGCCGACCGCGGCGCGGGCCGGCGCGCTGCCCTCGGTGGTGGTCGAGCCGATGACACCGCCGCCCGTCGTGACCGCCCCGCCGCCGTCCTTGGTCAGCGCTCCACCGCCCGTCATCATCTTGCCACCACGGCCCGTCGTCATCACGACGCCGCCGCCCGTCGCGGCCCCTCCGGCGCCTGTCGTCGCGACGCCACCGCCCGAGACGCCGACCCCGCGGCCCGAAGTCATCACGCCGCCACCGCCGGTGACCGTCCCGCCGGTGGTCGCCCCGCTGACGGCCGCCCGACTAATCCCCGCGGTGTCCCTGCCTGCCCCGGTGCCGCCCCCGGTGACGAGCTCGGCGGCGCCGATTCTCGCTGAGCCCGCGCACCGCGCCCGAACCCCGTCGAGCAGCTTCAACGCCGTGGAGGCCGACTTCTTCGATCGAGAGGCTGATCTCTACAAGCGCGAATCCGCGGAGACCTTTGACGATCTCGACGGCGGCCACCGGCCCCCGGGTTCGTCGCGAAAGCCCTGAGGCCGCTTTTGCCGACTAGCTCCGCCCGCGCCAGACCAGGTCGACGTGGCCGAACGGACCGGCGAGGCGCAGCGTCAGCGATCCGGACCGCTCGCCCACGAAACCGTCGTCGTGTTCGCTCGGCCGATTGAACCGGATGGCGTACGTCTTCGTGAACGGGGTCTTCGCGGGATAAAACTCCCGTTCGAACAAGTCAGGCAAGCGCTCGAACGTCAGCTCGTCCGGGGCCAGGGCGTGGCCCGCGCCGTCGAGCAGGGAGACACGCCAAGGAGAATTCTTCTTCTCGATGTCGTTCCATGGATAGCTGCTGCTCTGCGCGGTCACCAAGAAGTCGTAGCTCGCGGCGGAGGCTTCACGTTGCGTCTGGCGCAGGCGCTCGCGTTCGCCGTCCTCGAGCGCGTAGGCCTCCGCGTAGTGTGCGACGAAGGCCTCCCGAAATTCCTCGCTCTTGTAGGTCGCCCACACTTCGAGGGCGGTGTCGACATCGTGCAAGACCTTGTCGTGTCGGGTCCAGCGTTCGTAGACGTCCGGGTAGTCGGCCCCGTGGTAGATGCGCCCCACCGGCGCGAAGTCGACGATCACCGGCGCCTTCGGAAGGCACCCGCCTCCGACCGCGATGCCGAGGATGGCGATCGCCGCCGCCCCCATGGAGGCCATCGGGCGCGGGGGACGCCGTCGCGGCCACGGCCCCTCCCTCATCACGCAAAATCCCGTTTTCGAAACAGCGTGACCAGCGGCGCCTCGCGCTCCAAGGCCTCTCTGCCGCCCTCTTCGCGATCGACGAGGCCGATGATCAGCTTCACCTCGAGACCGAACGCGCGCGCCCGCTCGATCGCCTTCAGGGCCGAGCCTCCGGTCGTCACCACGTCCTCCACGATGGCCACCGGCATGCCCGGCCGGAGCGACTTGACGCCCTCAATCCATTGCGCCGTACCATGCCCCTTGGCCTCCTTGCGAACATAGAACGCGGCGAGTGGCCGCCCGGCGACGTAGCTGAGCGTGGAAGCGGCCGACGCCAGCGGATCTGCACCCATCGTCAGGCCACCTATCGCCTCGATCGTGGGAGCGCGCTCGCGGATCACCGAAACGAACAGCGAGCCAGCCAGGAAATGTCCCTCGGCGGTCAGCACCGCCTGCTTGCAGTCGATGTAAAAGTCGCTCTTCCTGCCGGACGCCAGCGTCACCTCCCGGCGTTCGTAGGACAGGCGCGCCAGAAGCTCCAGCAGCCGCCCACGCTTCAACTCGAACAGCTCGTCACCCAGGGTTTCAACCATTCTGGGTGACGTTTCTACCATCTCGGCAAGCAGCCGAGGCCCAGTTTGATGATTATCCCCCTCGCCCACTCGGGCGCCCCGGCGCCAGGCGTCCTCAGAGCCCGTTCAAGATGTCGTCGTTGATGTCCCGCTTGCCGGGATCCTTGTACTTCGTGGGCTTCGCGCCACCGTTCGGCGAGGCGTCGCCCTTCTTGCGACCCTTGCCCACGCGCTGCTCGGCGTCGGCCTGCTTCGCCTCGGCGTCCGCGCGGATCTTCGCGCGCTCGGCGTCGCTCTTGGCCAGCCTCATCTTGTCGTCCATCTCACGCTTGATGGCGGCCAGCTGAGTCACGAACGCCGCCTCCCGCTCCTTCGCTCTCTCCTCGGCTACCTTTCGCTCCTGCGCCGCGACCTCACGTTCGTGGGCCGCCGCCGCCTGCTCGGCCTGACGTTGCGTGTTCATCCGGTAGAGCAGCACTCCGCCTATCAGCGCCACGCCGGCCACCGCGGCGACGACCGCCTTCACCGGAGAGCGATGGTGCGAACGAGATTGAATCTCGAGCCGCATTCGCTCTTCCTGTAGCTTGAGCTCCCCTTCGACCCGGGCGCGACGCTCGGCCTCTTGCAGGCGGAGCTGCTCCTCGCGCACCCGATTCACCTTGTCTTCTTCGAGGCGGCGGACCTTCTCTTCCTCGGCCAGGCGACGCGCATCTTCTTGCTCGCGCGCCTGACGGACAGCGGCCTCTTTGGCGGCGCGTTCAGCGTCGATCCGCGCCCGCGCCTCCTCTTGCTCGCGCTTGACGCGAGCGTCCTCCATGCCTCGTAGCTCTTTGAGAGCTATCAAAACCGAGTTTTCGCGACGTTCCGAGGCCTGGTCACTCAATTGATGTTTCTCCGCTTGGATGATCTTCTTAGCACGAGAACCGTCGGTAGTCGCGTTGGCGCGTGCGAGCTTTGCTCGCGCGCGCCGTCCCGCGGGGGCTCCAAAAGGACCCTCCAGAGGTCCTTTCTCGGGTTGGTCATTTCATCTTCTTCAACAGGTCGTCGATCGGGTCGGACTTGGGCCCCTTGCCGCCGCCCTTGTTTCCCGACGAGTCCTTGCCCGCGACCTTGCCGCCCGTGAGCTTGCCGTTCTTGTCTCCATGACTCCCGTGGCCCGCGTGGCTCCGGTGTGCGTGGGGGGCCGACTTTCCTGCCACCTTGGCGCTCGCGTCTACCCCGCCCCCCTCTTGGGCCGCGGCGGCCTTGGCGGCGGCGGCCGCAGCCTCCGCGGCGTGTTTGTCCGCCAGCTCGGCTTCCTTCGCTGCCTTGGCCGCAGCGGCCGCGGCGGCCACCTTCGCCTCCGCGTCGGCCTTGACGCGCGCCAGAGCCTCCTGCTTCGCGAGGTGGGTCTGCACCTCCAGGGTGCGGCGATGCATGATGATCGCGCCCAAGCCCACAATCGAAAGCAGCAAGACGACTGCCGAGATCCATGCCGCCCGCACCGCCCAATGCGGCTTGTCTCCGGGGAGCTCGAACTTTGGCAGTACGACGGGATCACTCATTTTCGATCGTTCCTCCGGCCTTCTGGGGCGTCCGATCCGATTGACGGGCAACGTCTTGGTTTCCGATGCCCGGACCGCGCGAACGACGACTCCGACCCTCGCCGGACGTCGGCGCCCCCGCAACGGTCCTCCGGAAATCCACGTGCAAGGCCGGGCATTGTAGCGCGGTTCGCGCTCCCGAGCTATCGTCCGCGCGCATGTCCGGCTACGTCGACCTCCATGCCCACTACCTCGCCGGCATCGACGACGGCGCCGCGGACATCGAGACCACGCGCAAGATGGTGGCGGCGGTGGTGGAGCTGGGATTCTCCCGCCTCTATGCGACACCGCACCAGAGGGAGGGTCTTTACCTACCCTCCCCCGAAGCAATCGACGCGGCTTATCGGCAGATGACCGACGCTGTCCAGGGGATGACGGGCGTCGACGTCGAGGTCCGCCTGGGCGCAGAGAACTTCTGGGACGGTACGTTCTTGGGTCGCGTGCAGGCTGCAAAGATCCCGAGCTATGACAGCGGTCCGGCCTTCTTGTTCGAGGTGCCTCCGCCGCTCATGCCCCCCGGAATCGAGACCACCCTCTTCGACCTCCGCCTCGGCGGAAAGCTCCCGGTGATGGCGCATCCTGAGCGGTACCACGCCATCCAGGCGCAGCTGGAGCGGGCCGAGGCGCTCGGCCAGACGGCGGCCCTGGTGGTGGATCTGGCGGCGCTCGACGGGGCGCACGGGCGCGCCGAGATGAAGACCGCGCGCGAGCTTCTGGCGCATGGGTTGGCCCACGCCGCGGCGACCGACATTCACGGCCTCGATGACCTTCCTCGCATCGCCGCCGGAATCGGCTGGATCCGCAAGCACCTCGGCGCGGATACTCTTCGCACCTTGCTCGAGGACAACCCGCGCCGAATCATCGCCGGCGATCTCCCCGAAACAGGACGATGACGCCACCGTTCGGATCGCCACGGTGAAGCTGCCCGTCAAGATTGCCGCGTCGCTGCTGGTGATGGGCGTGTGCATCGCGTACGCCGTCCATGGCGTCGATCGTGCGCAAGTGGCGGCCGAGCTTCGGCGCCTGACGCTCGGCGCGGTGCTGGTGTACTTCGCGACGCTCGCGCTGACGCATACCTTTCGGACGTCGCGCTGGGGATTTCTCCTGCGCCCCTTGGGCGTCTCGATCCCGTTTCGGCGCCTGTTGCCGATCTCCTCGGTAGGGTTCATGGCAATCCTGGTGCTGCCGTTGCGGCTCGGCGAGTTCGTTCGCCCATACTATCTGGCGCGCGGGGAGCGGGTGCGCATGAGCGCCGCGCTGGGCACGGTCGCCGTCGAGCGAATCATCGACGGGCTGTGCATCTCGATCCTCTTCTTCGGCTCATACCTGGTGTCGGCCGGGGACGGGTTTCCCCGCGAGCTCCGCGTGGCCGCCTGGTTGTCGTTGTGCGGATTCGTCGCGCTCACGGCGTTCCTGGCGCTCGCCCTCGTCCGCACCGAGGCGGCCATCGTCCTCCTCCTGAAGGGCACCCTGATATCCACCTTCGCGCCGACGCGGGCCCCGCACATCGCCGACAAGATTCGTTCCCTGATCTCCGGGTTTCGGGTGCTCGGCGACGGCAAGAACTTGATGCTGTTCCTGCTTCACACCGTCGCGTACTGGGGATGTAACGGGCTCGGAATGTGGATCCTGGCCCGCCAGATGGGCCTGCCCATCTCGATCGGCGCAGCGTTCGCGACGATGGCGTTCACGGGCGTCGTGCTCACCCTTCCGAACGCCCCAGGGTTGGTCGGGCAGTTCCACGCGGGCATCAAGATGGCCTTGCTGGCCTACCTTCCGGCCGCGATGGTCAACACCAAGGGGTTCGCATACGCGGTCGTGCTGCACGGCCTGCAGACGCTGTGGTACGTCGCCACGGGCGTGATCGCGCTGCCATTTTGCAATGGTAACAACGAGTCACTGGGCGACGTCCTGCGCCACTCGAAGAGCGCCGCGGAAGACGCGGAGGCGCAATGGGCCAAGTGAGGGCGACGCCGCGCCGGCTCGCCGCCCTCGTCGGCGCCTTCGCCATCACCGCCGGCGCTGGTCGCCCGGCGGAGGGCCGCTCCGCGCTGTCGCTGCCGTATGCGGCCGGCGACGTGTGGGCAGCGGCCGTCCGGTTTCTGCGGGTGGACCGCCAGCTGACCATCCGCGAAAAGGACGAGAAGGCCGGGTACGTGCTGTTCGACTTCTCGGAGGCGGGCCGAACCTACCGAGCATCGCTCGAGCTCGTGTCCTTGACGGATGACGACGGTCGCCTCTCCACCGAGGCTCAGCTGTCGTTGCCCGAGCTTCCGAGGCGATACGAGGCGGTCCTTCTCGATCAGCTGGCTGCGAAGGTTCGCCAGGAGCGGGGAGCGCCCCTACCCCCGAGGCGCCACACACCTGCCGCCGACACCCCCAAGGACAAGGACACCGCCCGGTCGCAGCAGGACCCCGACGGCGGTCTTCCCCGGGCCCCGACGCTCCCGGCCCCGTGAGGCTCCCGCGGCGGCATCGGCCAGAAGGCATCGGCATCGGGACGATCCGCCGCCGAGCGACCAGATTATTTCTGCTCGGGTCCCAACTCCACGAGGACCGCTCCCTCCTCGACGGACGCACCTTCCTTGGCCAGGATGGCGACGACGGTCCCGGCGGCGGGCGCCTCCACCGGCATCTCCATCTTCATCGACTCGAGGATGACCAGGGTCTGGCCCTCCGAGACCGCGTCGCCGACGGCTACTTCGATCTTCCACACGGTCCCGGTGATGTGCGCGCGCACGCTTGTCGCCATGACAAACCCTAGCGCGGCTTCGCGGCTCGCGGAAGGGGCGCTGCCGGCTTGGCCGCCACCGGGCGCAACGCCTGTCGGGCGCGCGCATGGAAGGCGACCTGTTCGGCGGAGTAGCCGTGGGCAACCCCCACCGGACATCGCCCGCGCGCGCCGCAGGCATCGCCACACGAGACCTCGACGACAACACCGCGCTCGTCGGCAGAGGAAGCAGGGCGCGGGTGGACCGCACAGCCGCGGACACAAGGGCGATCGCAGCCGGCGCACCACGCGTCGAGCGGGGGCACCGCCGACATCGCGAGCGACGTCACGACGAGCGCGCGGTACGCCCACCAGGGCCCGTACTTCGGATGAACCTGGATCCCGAGCGGGCCCGGCGCCGGCAGGCCCGCCGCCTCGCCCAGCCGCTGGAAAGGAAGCGGCGCCAAACCGCCTCCGAAAGGATACAGCAGCCGGTAACGAACGCGTGCGAGCTTTGCTCGCTCGCGCCCTTCCGCGGGGAATTCAAAGGACCCTCCGAGGGTCCTTTGAATAGTCGACCCGAGGATTTCCGCGACCGCATTGGTGACGCGCTCCCGGGTGAAGTCATCGAGGGGATCTGGCGCCGCGTCGCTCGGCGCCCGCCGGGCGGCCGCTGTTTGAAAGTGGCCGAAGAACGTCGGGCCCCCGTCGCCGATCAACACCGCGCCGCGCGCTCCAGACAGCAACTGGCCGAGCCGAGGCGCACCCCGCGCGACGGCGACCTCGTCGAATCCGGCTGCCGAGAGCGGCAGGAACACGTGGAGTCCCTCGACGGCGAGGCGGTCGCGTAGCGCGCGAAGGACATCCTCCGCCCGTCGGTCGTCCGTCTCCACCTTCAAGTCCCCATGGCTGCCAGGCCCTCCGGGGCCGCGCACCTCACCGCAGGTTGAACGGATACGGCGTGCTCAGACCATCCGACGGGGGGAAGGAAGCCGACTTCACGGCAGCCTCGACGCAGCCTCCTGTCGGTGTTCCGGCGAACTTTCCCGTCACCGCGGCCGACGACACCCTGCCGCTCTTGCTGATGACCACGTTGACCATCGCCATGCCCGGAACCTTGAACTGCGAGTAGCAGGCGGCGACCTTGCCCTTGACGCCGTTCATTCCGGCCACCACCGCGCTCTTGGCCAGCGGGCCACCGCCGCCGCCTGAATCGCTGTTGCCACCACCCCGCTTTGCAGACCCGTCGTCCTCGGTGGCACGTGCCCGGCGATTCCGGTTGGACAAGGCCCCCTCGAGCAGGTCATCCAACGAGCCCTTCTGCGGTTTCGGCTTTTCGGGCTCGGCGGCGGCGGCCGGCGCGCCAGAGGCTCCAGCACTCTCGCCCCGAGAATCCCCCGCGGCCCCCTTCCCAGGGAAGCCGCCACCTTTCTTCATGCCCTTGAGGTGATGACCGCCCAACTTGCCAGCGCCCTTGTCGTGACCTGCCTCGTCGCCCGCGGCTTCGCCCCCTACGCGCTCCCGTGGAGGAAGGTCGCCTTCGGCCACGGCGGTCTTCGCCGCCGCCGGAAGGGGCGCGGGCGCAGGCGCAGGCGCCGGGGCGGCGGGAGCCGGCGCCGGGGGTGCCGCGGCCTCTTCCACCAAGGGCTTGCGCAGAATGCTGAACGCCGCCGCACCGAGAGCGATCACGACGACGACCACCAGTCCAATCAGGACATAAAGCCATTTGGGCGGGCCACTCGCCGTGGGAATCGGGAAGAGCACCGGTGCCGCCGACGAGAACGCCCCGTACGAGGGCAACTCGTCGGCCGCGGCGCGAGAATCTCCTCCAAACATCAGCGGGCCTGTCGATGCCGAGGGCGCCTTCAAGGTGGACGCGGCCATCGCCCGGATGTCGATCAACCCCGAGCCTTCGGTGTTCTGGGTGCCCGTGGTCTTGCCGGGTGCAGGCGCCGCCAGGGACTGTAGATTGGACAGGGAGAACAGCACCGAGTTCTCGCTCCGCTGGCCGGTGAGGTTCTCGACCCGTCCGCCGTCGTGGCGACCGGCTCCGGCCGTGCCGTTGGCCCCGCGAGACTTCGCGCGACCGGAGTCACCCTGCGCCGCGACTGGCGCCATACCAAACAGATCCGCGCTCTCGTTCCCGCGGGCCGGCGTACCGATGGGCAGCGAAAACGCATCCTCCTCGGGGGCGGCGGCCATGGCGGGCGCCGACGTGCGCATTCGCCCCGACGACGACCTCGTCGAGGCGCGGACCTCATGCGCGACTCCGCCGCCGGCGGAGCCGAAGAAGGCGGGCTGTTCCTCGCTCGTTTCTGGTGCCGCTTCGTGCAACCCGGACTTCGCGGATGGTGCCGGAGCGCTCTCCGGGAACAGCTCACTCCCGAGCGGCGCCGCCGCGCCCAAGTCAGCGAACTCGGGCACATCGAGCAAGCGAAGCCAGTCGGAGAAGCCCTCCTTCCAAACGTAGTTCTCCGAGGAGATCTCACCCCTGGTCAAGCGCGCGCGGACCTCGACGTCGGTCAGGGGACCGACCTGATCACCCTCGACGACGAGGTGCCAGACGGCGTCGCTCGCGACCTCCGCGGGCGCGGGCGCATCACCTGTTCCCCGCACGACGATGATGTGGCTGCACTTCTTGCAGCGGATCTTGAAAACCTTGCCCCGGACTTTGTCGTCCGAGATGGAGTATTTCGTGGAACAAGAATCGCAAACGATCTTCATATCCGCCTCGTTACGTGTCCACGGCTGCGCAAGCTGGTCCCCACGCGGTGGCTCGAAACACTCATCATATAGGCCGCCATCATTCGCCGCAAGCGACTCGGCACAGAATCCGAAGCAATTCCGCGGCTTACCGCTGCGATTGTAAATGACCCACTCGGCCCCTCCAGCCCGGCGTCACCCTTGGGACTGGAATGGGTCGTGTCGGACTATGGTGTCGAGGCGTCCCGGGCCGACCGAGGCAACCCAGATGGGCGTTTTCGTCAGCTCGGCCACCCGTTCCAGGAACGCGCGCGCGTTCGCGGGCAGGGCCGCCTCGGTCAAGGTGTCGGTGCCGGTGGCGGTGCCAGTGTCGGACCACCCGGGAAGCTCCTCGAAGATGGGGCGGACCGCCGCCAGGTCGTCCAGATCGAGGGGCATCTCGTCGAGGCGACGGCCGTGCAGCTCGTAGGCCACGCAGATCTTCACGACGTCCATCCCGGCGAGGACGTCCAACTTCGTCAGGGCCAAGCCCTCGATTCCGGACAGACGAATGGCCAGGCGAAGCGCCGGGATGTCGAGCCATCCGCAACGCCGAGGCCGCCCGGTCGTGGCACCGAACTCCGCACCGCGTTTTCGCAGCCGCTCGCCAAGCGGGTCGTCGAGCTCGGTGGGGAATGGGCCGAGGCCGACACGGGTCACGTAGGCCTTAGTCAGCCCCACGACGGCGTCGACCATCCGCGGCCCGATCCCCAGCGCGGCGCAGGCGCCGCCAGCCGTGGTCGACGAGGAGGTGACGTAGGGGTAGGTGCCGTGATCGATGTCGAGCAGCACCCCCTGCCCGCCCTCGAACATCACGTTGTGTCCGGCCACGATCTGATCGTGCACGAACTTCGACGCGTCGCCGATGAACGGCGCCAGCCGATCGGCCAGCGAGAGCGCGCCCTCGACCGTCTCGTCCACGTCGGGGCGCTTGCCGCCGAGCGACTCGATCTCCGGGCCGATCTGCGCGATGCTCTGCTCCACCTCGCGGCGGAACCGTTCCGGACGCAGCAGATCGCCGACCCGCAAGCCACGGCGCGCCACCTTGCTCTCATAGGTCGGGCCGATGCCGCGGCGGGTGGTGCCGATCTTCGCCGGCCCTTCTTCGCGCAGCCGATCGAGTTCGCGGTGATAGGGCATGGTCAGGTGGGCGCGCGCGGCGATCACGAGATCCTGATCGCGTTCCAGGAAGCGATGCTGCCGGAACATCTGAATCTCCTCCAGGAGGACCCCGGGATCGATCACCATCCCTTCACCCAGAACGCAGGTCACACCTTTGTGGAGCACGCCCGACGGAATCAGGTGGGTGACGTACTTCTTGCCGCCGACGACCAGGGTATGGCCCGCGTTCGCGCCTCCCGCCCAGCGCACCACCGCCCGCGCGGATTCGGTGAAGAGATCGACGATCTTTCCCTTTCCCTCGTCTCCCCACTGCGCTCCAACAACGATGACGACCGACATTACGTTCCTTTCAGCCCTTTCTTCGCGAGAATTGTGGGTGTCCGTTCGTCCCGCGGCGTGGCGAGGGCGGTGCGGAGCGCGCGGCGCTGGCGGCGACCACTTCCTGATATCCCCAGCGGGCTGCGTACGCCGAGGCGTCCGCGCCCGACATGGACACGAGCAGGGGCGCCGCCCGATATCCCGCGGCGCGGAGAGCGGCCGCCTGCAGCGACGCCGGACCGGGCGCGCCCGTGACCAGCGAGCCCTCCCGCGCTTCCGTTGGCGGCAGCCCGGCGGCGAACGAGGCCCCGGGGGGATGCTGCGACCCTCCCAGGAGGGCTCGCCCACGCTCGCCGAGCTGGGCTTCCTGTGTGGCCGAGACCTCGAGCGCTCCCGCGGCCGCCTCGACGTCGATCGCGAAACCAACCGCCGGGCTCGGCCGCCCATAGCGGGCCAGCAAGTCATCGTAACGCCCACCCTGCAGGACCGGTTCGGCGGCGCCGGCCACGAACCCCTGGAATCGGACGCCCGTGTAGTAGTCGAAGCCGCGCACCTCGGCGAGGTCGACGTGCAACCGGGCCGGTAACCGGCGCGACGCCACCGCGTCGACGATCGCCTGCAGGTCGGCGACGGCGCGCTTGATGGCCGCGTTCGGGGCGTGTCCGTCGGCTTCCCCGAGGACGGAAGGGGCGCCCGCCAAATCCGGTAGGGCGAGCACGAAGCGCTTCACGGCGGCGCCGGCGCGAGACACCGCCACCGCCGCCCGCAGCCCGGCGGGATCGCGCTTCGCGATCGCCGCCCGAACCGCCAGCGCCTCCGCCGGCGCGAGGAGCAGCGCCGCCAAGATCTCGCGCATGAGGCCGAGGTGGCCGAGATCGATGGTCAAGTCGAACGCTGGCTGGGCCAACCCCACCGCGGCCAGCGCGGCTGCTCCGAGGGCGATCACGTCGGCGTCGCCATGCGGACCACCGACGCCCGCGAGCTCCACGCCCGCCTGGATGAGCTCGCGCTGCGAGCGCGCGCCTCGCTCGAGCCGCATCACGGGACCCTCGTAGCTGAGGCGCACCGGCCCGGTCTCCTCGCGGAAGCGCGTGGCGATGAAGCGCGCTATCTGAGGCGTGAAGTCGGGGCGCAGGGCCACGACGCGGCCTGAGCTCGGCTCGACGAAGCGCAACGCCGACGCGCGGGCCTCGGGACCGAGCCCCAGGCCGAGGACGTCCTCGTACTCGAACGCGGGGGTGATCACCCGCGAGTATCCCCAGCATTCGAAGACGCCTAGAAGCGTTTCGGCGATGCGGCGGCGGGCCGCCGCCGCGCGGGGCGCGAAGTCGCGCATCCCCGCGGGCAAGCGGAGCGAGGGCGTATCCGACACGTCGACCGCGCGACTACTTGCGGTTGACGGCGTTGCGAACGACACCGTTCTTGAGGAAGCCGACGAACACCTCGGCAAGCTCGATCGCGACCTTCTCTTGCGCTTCCTTCGTCGAAGCGCCGAGGTGCGGCAGCGCGATCAGGTTCTCGTGCTCGAACAACGGCGACGCATCCGGCGGCTCCTTCGTGAACACGTCCAGCGCCGCGCCCCCGAGCTGACCCGACTTCAGCGCCTCGAGTACGTCGACCTCGTTCACGATGCCGCCGCGGGACGCGTTGACGATGCAAGCGCCCTTCTTCATCTTTGCGAACGTCGCCGCGTTGAAGAGGTTGTTCGTGTCCTTCGTCATCGGCACGTGCAAGGTGACGAAGTCGGACTTGCTGACGAGCTCGTCGAACGACACCACCTCGACGCCCGCGGGCACGGACGCGTTCGGCGCCAGCGCAGGGTCGTGAGCGATGACCTTCATCTTCAGGCCGACTCCGCGCTCGGCGGCCTGTCGTCCGATGTTGCCGAGGCCGACGACGCCGAGCGTCTTCCCGGTCAGCTCGACGCCCATGAACTTCTTCTTCTCCCAGACGCCCTTGCGCATCAGCTCCGCGGCCTGGGGGATCTTGCGCGCCAGCGCGAACAGCAGTCCCACCGCCAGCTCGGCCGCCGCCGTGGCGTTCCCCGCCGGGGTGTTGATGACCAGGATGTCCTTCGCCGCGGCCGCCGCGACGTCGATGTTGTCCACGCCCACCCCGGCGCGGCCAATGATCTTGAGCTTGCCCGGATTGGCGAGCACCGCGGCGGTGACCTTCGACGCCGAGCGGATCCCGAGGCCGTGGTAGTTGCCGACCACCGCGGCCAGCTCTTCGGGTTTCATCCCGACCTTGACGTCGACCGAGAAGCCGGCCTCCTTCAAGATCTCGACCGCACGCTTCGACATGTCATCGGCAATCAGAACGGACATCGGTTCGGACATGATTTCTTCTCCACTCCTCGGGCGTTAGCGCCAAATTGAAAACAAAACGGAACGCACTGAACCTACGAAGCGGGCCTCCGGGTCTGCGCGAAGCTCGCCTGGGCCGCGGCCACGCCTGAACCGGGCTTGATGCCGTAGCCGAGATCCGACAGCGTCATCTCCAGCCCCGAGATGGCCGTGATGATGTCGAACTCACTGAAATAGCCCACGTGCGCGATGCGGATGATCTTGCCCTTCAGGTGATCTTGGCCGCCCGCGATGGTTATACCGTAACGATTCTTCATCGTCTTGATGACGGCCAGACCGTCGATCCCGCCGGGCACGCGGATCGCCGTGACCGACGTGGTAGGTGACGATGAAAACAGCTCCAGCCCGAGCCCACCGACCGCGGAGCGGGTCGCCTTGGCCAGCCGGTCGTGCCGGTACCAGACGCCGTCCAGCGTCTCCTCGCGCATCATGCGCAGCGACTCGCGCAGCCCCACGATGAGCGATACCGCGGGCGTGAACGCCGTCTCGCCCTTCTCTTGACTCTTCTTCTCGCGGAGCATGTCGAGGTAGAACCGCGGCAGGTTGGCCTTCGCGTTCGCCGCCCACGCCTTCTCCGACGCCGCCAGCATCGCCAGCCCGGGCGGCAGCATCATCGCCTTCTGCGAGCCCAGGCAGACCACGTCGAGCCCCCACTTGTCCATCGGAACGTCGAAGGCTCCGATGGCCGTGACGGCGTCCACGCACAGCAACACGCCCTCGCGCCCGCGGGTGATCTGCGAGATGCCTTCGACGTTGTGCTTGACGCCTGTCGAGGTCTCGGAGGCCGTGGCATAGACCGCCTTGATGGTCGGATCGGCGTCGAGCGCCGCCTTGACCGCGTCGGGGTCCACGCTCTTGCCCCACTCGACGTCCACGAAGGTACAGTCCACCCCGTACGCCTGGCAGATCTTGCCCCACCGCTCGCCGAACTTTCCGCCCCTGATCACCAGCGCCCTGTCCCCCCTGCTGAGGAAGTTCGATACGGCGGCATCCATCGCGGCGGTCCCAGAGCCAGCGATCTCGAGCACGAGCTGCTTCGTCTGGAACAGCCACTTCAGACCGTCCTGGGTCTCCTTCAGGCATTCCATGAAGCTCGGCGCGCGGTGGTAGAGGATCGGCCCCGCCATGGCCAGGAGCACGCGCTCGGGCACCGGCGTCGGACCAGCAGTGAGCAGATACTCTTTCATGACCGATGACCTTCCTTGGAACCCCAGATCGCAGGCTGATGTGGCCAGCGGCTTCGTTCTATTACATTCTGTCGCCGCGGCAAAGCCCAATGTCCCCAACCGTCTCCCATCGCCCCTCCGTCTCCCATCGCCCCTCCGCCTCCCCCTCCACTTCACAACCTCGTCACGATGTCGCTCGCCCAGTTCGCTGACGTCCGCTTCGGCTACCCCGGCGCCGACATCCTGACGGGCGCCTCGCTGCTGATCCGGCCCGGCGATCGGCTCGCGCTCGTGGGACCGAACGGCACCGGAAAATCCACCGCGCTCCGGCTGCTCGCGGGGGACCTCGTCGTGGACAGCGGCGACGTGCGCATCCTCGGGCGCGCCACGGTCTCGTACCTGCGCCAATCCCAGGAGTTCGCGGGGCGCGGACTCCTGATCGACGCTCTCCTCGAACCGTTCGCCGACCTCCAGAAACTGCACGAAGAGATGCTCGCCATCGAGCCGCGCCTCGGTGACGCCAACCCGGCCGATCTGACCCGCTACGGGGACCTTCAGGAGCGCTATCAGCGCGGGGGCGGTTACGACATCGAATCTCGGGTCAAGCGGCTCACCGCGGACGTGGGGTTCTCCGAGGCGGATCTGGGACGACACGTGGAGACGCTGTCGGGTGGGGAGCGAGGCCGGCTCGAGCTGGCGAAGGTCCTGGTGCGCCAGCCGGATCTGTTGCTGCTCGACGAACCGACGAACCACCTCGATCTCGCCGCCATCGAACGCCTCGAGGCGTTTCTCGGCGAGTACCCGGGCGCGTTCGTGCTGGTGTCGCACGATCGTGAGTTCATCCGCGCCACCTGCAAGGAGATCGTGGAGCTCGAAGACGGAAAGTTCGTTCGCTATCCATTCGGCTACGACAAGTACGTGGTGGAGCGCGACGCGCGCCTCGAGCGCGCCCGCGCCGAGTACGAACGTCAGAAGGAGCACGTCGACAAGACGGAGGACTTCATCCGGCGCAACCTCGCCGGCCAGAAGACCAAGCAGGCGCAAAGCCGGCGCAAGATGCTCGACAAGCTGGAGCGCCTCGAGCGGCCCGAGGACCAGTGGGAGTACGCCGGGCGCGTCGCCCTCGACTTCGGGACCGGCGGCGATCTCGGCAGCAAGGAGACGATCCGGGCGCCGCGCATCACGGTCGGCTACCCGGGCGCGCCCCTGCTTCGCGACGTGGCGGCCAACGTCTACAGGGGCGACAAGGTCGGCATCGTCGGCCCCAACGGCGCGGGCAAGTCGACGCTGTTGAAGACCCTGATCGGGAAGCTGTCGCCCCTCGAGGGAACCGTCGAGCTCGGGACCGGCGTGCGCATCGGCTACTTCGATCAGAAGCTCGGGGATCTCGACGAGGGCCTCACGTTGATGGACGAGATCCGCAGCGTCCGCGCCGATCTGTCACCGGACGTGATCCGCACCTACCTCGCGAAGTTCCGCTTCTTCGGCGACGATCCCTTCAAGCTGGTGCGGGGCCTCTCGGGCGGCGAGCGCAGCCGCCTGGCGATGGCGAAGATCATGCTGTTTCCACGCAACGTGCTGGTGCTGGACGAACCGACCAATCACCTCGACATCCCGGCGCGCGAGACGCTCGAGGAGTCGCTGCGTAACTACGAGGGGACCCTGATCGTCATCAGCCACGACCGGTACTTCCTCGATCGCGTGGCAACCCGCCTGCTGGTCATCGACGGCTCCACCGTCGAGAACCACGTCGGGAACTACTCGGACTGGCGCTGGCGGCGGACCCGTGCGACGGGCAGCCCTGCAGCCGAGGCCCCTGGCCCTGCGGGGAAACAAGCGGCGCCACAGCCGGCGTCCGGTTCGAAGCCACCGCCGCCGGCTCCCGCAGACCCGGAGTCTGCCCGCATCGTCTCCAAGGAGAAGGACCGCGAACGGCGTCGCCTCGAGCGACGGGTGGAGGCGCTGGAAGCCGACGTGGCGAAGCTCGAGCGCGAGCTCGCGGACGTGCGGGGTACGCTCGCCGCCGACCACGGCGGCGACTGGCAGAAGCTCCACACGCTCTCCGATCGCGAGCGCGAGGTCGACGCGCTCTTACAGCGCCGCATGGCCGAATGGGAAGCTGCCAGCGCCGCCCTCGCCAAGGTCGACTGAGCCAACCAACCAACGTCCTCAAGCCGCGGCGCGCGCCGCCGATGTCCAGAGGGGAGGGACGCCCGTAGCCCGAACGAACAGTCGAGACCGCGGGCCCTCGATTCGTTCGTCAGCTACAATCTAAAAGGTAGCGGGGAGGTTCGCCGCATGCGGGTTCGTCAACGTCTCGTCTGGCACCCTTTGGTCTTGGTCGGGATCGCGGCCGGGGCTGGAATCACCGCCGGGGGATGCGCGACGATGATCCGGTCGCCCGCCGCGAGTCAGGCCTCCTTACCCGTCGAGGTGGATGGGGTGTGGGACGGCGCCTCTCGCGAAACGGTCACCGAAGGCTCCGCCGCCGGCGACGTCCGCGAGGAGCGCCAAGAGTGGCACCTCACCCAGAGCGGCCCGGAGGTTTCGGGCTATTACCTCTCCACCCTGACGTTCACCTCCGGCGATGGCCGGCCCTACCTGTGCAGCCAACTACCGCAGTTCTCGGCGGCCGTTCGCGTCGACGTGAGCGGCAGCTTGACGGGCAGCTCACTGGCGCTGGTCGAGCTGGCGGAGCGCGCTTCCAGCGGACCCTGCGCGGTCGGCCGCCGGCCGCTCGCGCGCTATCGGGCGGAGGTCGCCGGCGATCTCCTCACGCTCGTGACCGCCACCGACCGACAGGTCCTCCATCGCAGCCGCGCGACGACCGCAGCGCACGCGACAGCAGCCACGCGCGCCGGGCGGGGCTCGGAAGCCCGTGGTGCCGTCGGAGTCTTGCCGCCACAACCGCCTACGGCGTCGCAGGCCCCTCGCCTCACGACCGCGCTGCAGAGCCAGGCGCCGGTCGACTTGAGCGGCGTGTGGGTCTGGGAGCACAGCGGGCAGGCGTCCACGGGCGATGAAAAGCAGGAGCGCGAGGAGTGGCACGTCGATCAGGACGGTGACCACATCTCCGGCTACTACGATCGCGTCGTCCGCGAGATCTCCACCGACGGCCAGGCGTTCCGCTGCAGCATGAACCTCGAATTCGAGATCGCGACGCGCTATCAAATCCACGGCGAGGTTCGTGGCAATCAGGTGGTGATCTACGAGAAGGGGTTCGAGGTCCTGGCCCCGAACGCGTGCGACAATGGTCAACGACGGCTCGACGCGTACGAAGGACTGGCCGCGGGCGACGAGGTTCGTCTGATGTGGGGCGTGGGCGCGCAGGTCCTGCGACGCGCCCATCCCGACGTCCCCACGCAGCGATTCTGAGCTCCCCCCACCCTATTCTTCGTCGTCGGCCTCATGGCGCCGCCGGGATAGCCGCGCCGCCGTCGCGTCGAAGTCGAGCTCCTCCGACAGCATGCTGTCGAAAAGCTCCTCGACGGCGGCTCCCACGGAATCGGCGCGGCGCAATTCCTCGCGCTCGAACTCCTCGAAGGTTCGGTACATCGGCTCGTCTGCGTAGTCGCGCATGGCTGGTCTCTCCGGATGGGGTTGTTGTGGACTGCAACACCTACATGTATGACCAGATACTACCCCCGGCGCCGGTCCGCAATTTTTTTCGTAACGAGCTCCTTGTCCTCACCCCCATGCAGGTAGATTCCCGACCCGAACATGGGCCAAGTGATCGCGGTTGCGAATCAAAAGGGTGGCGTGGGCAAGACCACCACGACGGTCAACCTCGCGGCATCCTTGGCGGCGGCCGAGAAGAAGGTCCTCGTCGTGGACATGGATCCACAGGGCAACGCCAGCTCGGGGCTCGGCTACCCGAGGGGGCGAACCTCCGAAGGCACGATCTATGACGTGCTGCTCGGCCAGCGAGGCATCGACGCGGTGATTCGCAAGACCGAGCTCCCCCTGCTCGACCTCGTGCCCGCCAACGCGGATCTCGCAGGCGGCGAGATCGAGCTCGTGGGCCTCGATGCCCGCGAGCTGCGCCTGCGCGGGCCGCTCCGCGCCGTGCAAGAGCGGTTCGATTTCGTCTTCATCGATACACCCCCTTCGCTCGGCCTGCTCACCCTCAACGCGCTGGCGGCCGCCGACGCCGTGCTCGTCCCCTTGCAGTGCGAGTACTATGCGCTCGAAGGGCTGTCTGACTTGCAGTCGACGGTGGCGCTCGTCGGCCGACAGCTGAACCGGGGCCTCGACATCGAAGGTATCGTCCTGTGCATGGTCGACAGCCGGCAAAACCTCACCGAGCAGGTGGCGAACGAGGTGCGCAAGCACTTCGGCGCCAAGGTGTACGCGACGGCGATCCCACGCAACGTCCGCCTGTCGGAGGCCCCCTCCTTCGGCAAGCCGGCCCTCCTCTACGACGTCAGCTCGCGGGGCGCGCGAAGCTACCTGGAGCTGGCCCGGGAGTTCCTGGTGCGGCACGAGACCCGGCAGGGTTCCGCAGCCGACGGTGCCCGGTGACCACCAAACGCCAAGCGCTCGGGCGCGGCCTGGCGGCGCTGATCCCGGGCGCGTCGGCGCCGGGTGCCGATTCGACGGCTGAGGGCCTCGCGCGGCAGGAACATCGTGCCGACCCGCCGCGAGAGGGCTTGCGGACCGTCGGGATCGAGGAGGTCCACCCCGCCCGCGCTCAGCCGCGCAAGAACTTCGATGACGCGCGCATCGACGAGCTGGCGACGTCGATTCGCAATCAAGGCATCATCCAGCCCCTGATAGTCCGGCTCCGGGAGGGGGGCGGCTACGAGCTGATAGCCGGCGAGCGGCGGTGGCGCGCGGCGCAACGTGCCGGCCTGCACGACGTCCCCGTCATCGTTCGCGACACGGCCGCGGCGGCGGCGTTCGAGCTGGCCATGGTGGAGAACCTTCAGCGCGAAGACCTCAACCCCATCGAGGAAGCCGAAGGCTTCGACCGGCTGATTCGCGAATTCGGCTACACCCAGGAGTCGCTGGCGGCGCGCGTGGGCAAGGATCGCACCACCGTCACCAACGCCCTTCGACTGCTGAAGTTGCCCGCGGGCGTGCGTACGCTGGTGATCGCCGGCCGCCTGTCGATGGGCCACGCCCGCGCCATCCTGGGGCTGGAGACGCTGCCGGCGCACGCCACCGATGCAATGGAGCGCATGGCCCGCGTCGCCTCGGCGCGCGAGCTGTCGGTTCGCCAGGTCGAGGAGCTCGTCCGGCGCGAGCGAGACCGACCCGGGGGCGTCGCCGCCCCGGTCTCCCCGCCGGCGCCCTCGACCTCGGCGCGAGATCTGGCGACACGACTGTCGCACAGCCTCGGCACGCGGGTCCGCGTCGTCGAGTCCGGACCCGGCCGCGGGCAGCTCGCCATTCACTACGGCTCCCTCGACGAGCTGGATCGTATTCTGGCAAAACTCTTACCGTGACGGCCCCACTCCGGAACAGCCCGCCGCCCTCCATCCTGAACCTGCGCTTTCGCACTGTGGGCTCGTTCCTCGTCGCGTACGCTGCGCGATTGTCGCGAGGCGAGTTCTTCATCGAGACCGCCAGCCCGTGGCCGCTCGGGGCGCGAGCCAGCTTGTCCCTGCACGTGCCGGGCGTGGCCGCGCTCGAGCTTTCCGGCTCGGTCGCCTGGACCCGCCCCACCGCCGTCGGGCCGGGGCAGCCTGCGGGCATGGGCCTGTCGCTGGTCACGCCGATCGAGAGTCATGGGGCCACCGTCGATGTCCTGGCGTCGATGTACATGGGGACGCGGATCCTGCTGGCGGTCACGGAGGCGACGTCGCGCGCGGTGCTCGGCCGTTACCTTCGCTCGATCTTGACCTGCGACATCGTGGAGGCTGACCTCTTCGGCGGTAACCGTCACGAGGGCATCGACCTGGCGGTGGTGGACTTCGACGCCACCCGGGAGGCCGGCCACTCGCTGGTGCGATTCCTGAAGGAAGACGCGCGGACGGCCGAGATCCCGATCGTGGTGCTCGCGCAGTCCGAAGCGGATCGTGCACGCGGCTTCCAGATGGGCAGTGACGAAGTGTTGCCCAATCCCCCTTCCTTCGCGGACATGCACAGCGCGGTCGTCCATCTGCTGTCACGGGCCCTGCTCCTGCCGGAGCGCTGACGCCCGGTCACTCAGGCGGCGCGTCTTCGCGCGGACTGCAGCGTGTTCGAGAGCAGCATCGCGATCGTCATCGGCCCCACCCCTCCGGGCACGGGCGTGATGGCGCGCGCGCGCGCGGCCGCCGACGCGAACGCGACGTCACCGACCAGCTTGCCGTCGGGGCGCCGGTTGGTGCCGACATCAATCACGGTGGCTCCCGGCTTGATCCAGTCTCCCTGGACGGTCTCCGGGCGACCGATCGCCGCAATCACGATGTCGGCGCGCCGAACCCGCTCGGCCAGATCGCGGGTCTTGGAATGGCAGACGGTGACGGTACAGTCGGCGGTGATGAGCAGCGCCGCGAGCGGTTTACCGACGATGTTGGAACGGCCAATCACGACGGCGTCCGCGCCCCCGAGCGGCGTGTCGGCCTCCGAGAGCAGGCGCATCACGCCGAGCGGCGTGCAGGCAACGAAGCGCGGCTCTCCCATCAACAGCCGGCCGAGATTGTCGGGATGGAAGCCGTCCACGTCCTTGAGCGGGCTGATGGCCAGCAGGACGCGCCGGGCGTCGAGCCCCGCCGGAAGCGGAAGCTGCACCAAGATTCCGTCCACCTCGGGATCCCGGTTCAGTCGCTCCACCAACGCCAGCAGCTCCTCCTGGGAGACGCTGGACGGCAGCCGATGGTCGAAGGTCCGAAAGCCTACCTCGACACAAGCCGCGGTCTTGTTTCGAACATAGACCTGGGACGCGGGATCGTCCCCCGCCAGCACCACGGCCAGGCCGGGTCGAACACCCCGCTCAATCAAGGGGGAGGTCTCCGTCGCGATGCGGGCGCGGACGCCCGCCGCGATCGCCTTTCCGTCGATGAGCTGGGCCGTCATTTCGTCTTCGATATATCACGCAACCCAACGCGCAGGCGGCCGATGGCCACTCGTGCGCAGACGATCTCTGCTTTTCGTGATGGCCACCGTGGTGTTCGTGATCGCGCGGCGAGAGCCTGCGGTCGCCTGCGCGTTCGCGCCGTTGCGTGAGCCCGTCGAGGCCGTCGTCGCGAACGATCACGGGGTCGTCGCGCTCACGCGTACGCAGGCGGTGCTGCTGGATGGGGACGGGGTTCCACTGCGTCGGTTGGGCCTCGGCGAGCCATCGTCGCGGCGTCGGCCAGGGCGAGCGACCCGGCGTGACGACTTCGCGGCCACTGCAGGTGTCCTCGACGACGACGATTTCAACGACCCCCATGACTCCGATTCGGAGGTCGAGGATCCGGAGAACATCTTGGCCTCGGACGACGCCGTGGGACGTCGGCGCGAGCCGGTGGCGCGCCTCGTGACGACGGCGGGTCTGGCGATTGGAGGCCGGTTCGGATGGGTGAGCGGCGGCGCGGATGGCCTCTTGCGCATCGACCTCGACGACGCGGGCGTGACCCGGGCCGTCGCCGGCGGCGCACCGGGCCTTACCGAGGTGGCGGCGAGCGCTGACGGGCGATACGTCGCGACCGCCGGCGACAGGCGGCTGCTTCGATCGCGGGACGGAGGCGCAACCTTCGACGCCGCGGTGGCCTTGGTCGGCCCGGCGCGCAGCGTGGCGGTCACGTCGCGAGGCACCATCTTCGTGATCGACGGGTCGGGGCTGAGGCGCCTGGCCGCGAGCGCCACACAGCCGCAAGCCCTGGAGCTCCCCGACGCGACCGAGGTGACCTCGTGCGGCCCCGAGGTCGTCGTCCGGCAGGGCCGCTGGCTGACCGCGATCGACGACCGGGGGGACAAGGACGGGATCCTGGAGGTGGCGGGCGATCTCGTGGCCCCGGACGTGCTCGATCGACGGGCGGCTCCACCCGAGACGGAGCGGCTCGTTTGCTCGGCGGACGGCGGTGTGTGGCTGAGCTTCCAACCTGGGCTGTGGGTCAGCGTCGACCGGGGCCGATCGTGGGCGGCGCGCGAGGAAGCTTCTCCGGCGCCGGTTACCACCGTCGCGATCACGCCCCAGCGAATTTGGCTCGGGGGCGCGGCCGGGCTGTATGGCCTGCCGATCAAAGCGGGCTCCGCGCTCGCTCCGCCACGGTCGCCAGCCAACAAGGGAATGTCGTCGGTCGATTCCAGGGCGCCGGCCTGGCGGTGGTGGATGTCGGTCCTACCCCGGATCGATCTCGACTTCGCCGTCGCCCGATCGAGCAGTCGCCGCGATGTGCGGGCGTTCTTCTTACTTACGTTTCTGCTCGACGGGCGCCGGGGATGGACGAACGAGCGACGTCGGCTCGCAGTCGAACAGGCGCGGCGTCGGCTGGCGGAACGATTCGCGTGGGCCACCGAAGGCTGCTGCCACGAGCTCGATTGCGGCGACGCCGCAGAACGCGACGCCCTCGTTCAGGCGCGGGCGGAGGACGGACCTTGAGTGCCCCACCCTGCCCCGGCGCGCGGCGCGCGAGTGGCCGGCGCTGGATTGGAGCCCGGCGTCGCCTGGTCTCGGGTCTGCTCATCGTCGGCCTGGCTTGGTCGACCGCGAAAGCGGAGTCCCTCGACGAGGGCGCTGCGAACCGGGATCCCCCCGCTCCGCGACCTGGTACCGGCGAGCCGGCGGTGGAAACCCTGTGCCGGGCGGCGGTTGCGCTTGCCCTGGCCGAGCCCGAGCGCGCGCGCAGCTTCATCAACCGGGCCCGCGCCGCTGGGTGGCTTCCGGAACTTCGCTTTCGCGTCTTTCGACGGTTTGCCCGCACGGAGGGACTTACCTTGGACGACACATCCACCACGACCCCCGTCGATGTGAGCGCGGTTGACGACGTCAGATACGAGTGGCGGGCGACCTGGGACCTGTCTAGGATGGTGTTCAACCCCGACGAGTTGCAGGCGCACGCCGAGGCCCTCCGCATGTCAGATGTGAGACGCGACATTCAGTCGTTGGTCATCAGGCTCTACTTCGAGCGACGCCGGTTGTTGGCATCGGGCGGGGCCGCGTGGACGCACGAGGCCGAGACGAGTGAGGGCGGACCCGCTGGCGAGCGCCGTCACCTCCGCGTGCTCGAGCTCGAGGCCCAGTTGGAGGCGCTGTCGGGGATGCCGTTCTTCACGGCTGACGGAAGCCACGGAGGGTCGCGGCGCGAGAGCCCAACGCGAGGCGAGGCGACACCTTGACGGGGCGAGCCCCACAAGACGCGCGGCGCGAGCTGCGCAAGGCAATCGACGTCAACGTCACGGTGTCGGTGGCGGGGAGGGTGGTCGATGCCCGTACCCGAGACATCTCTCGCTCGGGGCTGTGTTTGGTCAGCGGCGCCGAGATCCCGCGTGACACCGACATCGAGCTGCAGTTGGTCCTGTCGCTCGGCAGCCAAGAGATGTCCGAGCCCTTGCTCGTTGGAGGGCGTTCGGTTTGGTGCACGGCCCTGTTCGGCAAGTACCAGGTGGGCGTCATATTCGCGGATCTGGACGACGAGCAACTCCGGTTCCTCGACCTGTTCATGCGTTTCATCGATGGCGACGTGAGACCCGCCGGCTATGAGCCCGGTCCCGATCCGGGTCCGCCCGAGCGCCCCGAAGACAAGGACGACCCCTTCCGCCCTTAAGGAGCGCCCATGACGACCACCTCAGGCCCGACCGCGCCGGCGCGCCGGCGGCAATTCGAGCGCGTCCACGTTCGGATGTCCGCCGAGATCCATCTCGCGGCGGGCACCCTGACCGGAACGACGCGGGATCTCTCCGAGGGCGGCGTCGGCATCGAGCTCGGAAGGTCTCTGCCCGAAGGCGAGGAGGTGACGTTGGGCCTGTTCCTGGTGGTCGATGACGTGGAAGAGGAGCGCGTTCCACCGCTGTGGGTGAAGGGTCGTGTCGCCTGGACGGGCGAGCTCGACGACGGCCGGCACATGGCGGGCATCCGCTTCGAGGTGATCACCGAGCCCCAGAAGGCATGGGTCCGCCAGGTGACCGGCCACCTGGGATAGCGTTCCGCCCCGGCGCGGGGTTGGCACGAGGCCCGAGCGCGCTTCGCTCCGGGAGCATCAGCCGCCCGTCGCCACGAGCCGCTCGGCGATGCGGAGACCGTCGATGGCGGCGCTCACGATCCCGCCCGCGTAGCCGGCGCCCTCGCCCGCCGGAAACAATCCAGGGCATGACGGTGACATCAACGTCGCCGGATCACGCAGGAAGCGGACCGGCGCGCTGGTTCGCGTCTCCGCGGCGATGAGCAGCGCGTCGGGATGGAGAAACCGGGGCATTTGCGCGCCCATGCGCCGCAGCCCCTCGCGCAACGCCGTCACCACGAAGGCCGGGAAGACCCCCTCGAGGTTGGCCGAGGTGAGGCCCGGGCGGTAGCTCGTTTCGGCGAGCGCGTCGCCGCAGCGTCCCGCGAGGAAATCCTCCACGCGCTGCGCTGGGGCCCGAAAGCCACCGCCCCCGGCGCGCGCCGCGGCCTGCTCGATGCGCCGCTGAAACGACACACCGGCGAGCGGCCCCTCGCCGTCGGGGCCGAAGTCCGCGACACCGACCGCCACCACCAGGCCGGCGTTCGCGAACCGCGAATCGCGCCTGGACAGGCTCATCCCGTTGACGACCACGCCATCGGCCTCGGTCGCGGCCGGCACGATCCACCCGCCCGGACACATGCAGAAGCTGTAGACCCCGCGCCCCGCCCCCGTGACCGCGAGCTCGTACAGGGCGGGCGGCAAGCGCGGATGACCGGCCGCCGCCCCGTACTGGATCTCGTCGATCAAGCTCTGCGGATGCTCGATGCGAACCCCCACCGCGATCGGTTTGCGTTCGAGGGCGAGGCCGGCCACCGCGCTCCATTCGTAGATGGAGCGGGCGGAGTGACCCACGGCGAGGATGACGGCGTCGGCCTCAATCTCGTCGCCGTCGCGCAGGACGACCCCGCGAACGCCCGCCCGATCGGAGCGAATCCTCGCGACGTCCGCGCTGAAGCGGTACTCGACACCCAGGCCTTCCAGGTGTTGGCGTAGCGACGTCAGCACCTTCGGCAAGCGGTTCGAGCCCACGTGCGGGCGCGATTCCACCTCGATGTCCGACGGTGCGCCGAAGCGGACGAGATCTCGAAGCACGCTGGCCACCGCCTCCCGATCCTTCGAGCGCGTATAGAGCTTCCCGTCCGAGAACGTGCCAGCGCCGCCTTCACCGAAGCAGTAGTTCGACTGTGGGTCGAGGTGGCCGCGGGTCAACGCCGCCAGGTCGGCGCGCCGCGGCTGAACGGGCTTGCCACGCTCGACGATGGTGGTGGGCACCCCCGCCTCTGCGAGGCGGAGCGCCGCCCAAGTCCCTGCGGGCCCCGATCCCACTATCACCACCCGCGGCGGCCGCCGGCCGGGCGGCCAATGGAGCGCGGGTCGCGCCGGCTCTCCGACGGGAGCCACGTCAGCGGCCGTCGCGCCCACCTCGCAACGTAGGCGATAGCCGAGCGGACGGTTCTTCCGCGCATCGAGCGATCGCCGCACCACCCTGAGGGACCCCAGCGAGCCCGGCGCCTGCCCGAGCGTGCGCTCGGCCAGGCGCAACAGGCGTCCTTGCCCGTCGGGTGCGGCGTCGAGCTCATCGAGCGGGACGAACAATTCAACCGAAGTGGCCATGAGCGCCGTCAGCGAGACAAGCCCACCCGGCGTCGCGCCACCAGACAGTGGCGACCACCGGCCTCGAACTCCCGACACGGGCGGGGGCGATCGTCGTAGATGGCGCAGGAGAACACCGGCAACCCGGACGCCGGCTCAGCCCTGCGGTCGACGAGCGCCGCGCACCGCGATCCTTCGCGACGAATCTCGAAGCGATGCCCGTGACGGACGATCAGCTCCGGCTGCTTCCAGACCACCGGATCCCGCACGGACACCGTCACGGAATGGTAGGCCTCGCGGCAACACGCGCCGCACGATTGACACGACACCGGGGCCTCCCAGCGATCGCACGCGTGGCTGTCGAGCTCGGTGCGCCGACCTTCCCCATCGGCGCCGGCCGATTGACGGCAGCGTCCGACGGCAGGCCCGCGTCCCCCCACGTAGAACCAGGCGCACGCGCCGCACACCTTGCCGTCATCCCCCCAGGGCAATCCGGTGGGATGCGCGGGGCCTCCGGAGCAGGGTGCGCTCGCCGCTGCATCCTGCGGCAGCGCCCCCTGCGTCTGGGCGAGCGCGCGCCGAAGGATGGCCAGCAAGGGCGCGTTGTCCGCGAGCGCGAGGGCTGTGCGCGCGCGCGTCGCGGCCGCCGAGGCGGGCGACGCGAGCGGGTCCGCGGGGAGCGCATCGTGATATGCGCGATATTCCGTGGTGGGAGCCATCGCCCCGCGCAACCCATACGGCGTCGCCAACGCCACCTGCACGCACAGGCAGGCGTGCTCGAAGACGACATCGCGATCATCCGTGTTCGACAGCCCCCAGTCCGGCCGCGACCAGGAGGCGGGCCCCTGCACCAGCCCGTGACAGAGCTCGTGAAACACCAACTGCGCCAACGCGTCGTCCTCGTCGAGGATCGCGTCGGTGCCGATCGAGATCCGGCCTTGGCCGTCGTTGGTGGCGTAGACCTCGGGCGTGCGCGCCAGCGTCCACCCCATCTCTCGAACGGCGGTCGCCCAAATGGTCTCGATCGCGGCGGTGCGCAGCGGGCTGGTTTTACGCTTGTACATTTTGCTAATAGTTTTTTGAAAAAAACGATCGAGCCGAGAAATTCGAACCTTGCGCTTCCCGCAGCGAGGATGCAATGTTGCCGATTCCTAGCGGGAATCGTCTCGGCAAACAGGCAAGTTGCCGTGGGAAAGTACGACATCTCGCTTCAATAAGCGTTCCAGGGAGGTGGCGAAGTGCCGTTTCCGCCCGGCTTATCAATTCAAGCCTTTGTCTATTTGACCAGCGCTTTCTCTTTGCCCGTTCCCTCGGAGAATGTGGCTGATCGTCCGGTCTCCGACACGGCGTCCCATCAGGGTTCGGTCGAGCACCCGGCACAGCAATCGGCGGACCAAGGCGCCTCGGCTGCGTCCGAGCATGCAGAGTCGATGCCGGACGTCAATTGCATCTCCCGGACAATCTGCGCGATCAAGGAGAAGATCCGCTGGCAGACGCCCGCCTGGAGCGAGGCGAAGTGCCACGAGGTCGGCCAAGCGGTGTTGACCTCCGCGAAGCGCCACAATCTGAGTCCCACGTTGCTGCTCGCGATCATGATCAACGAGAGCGACCTCAATGAAAAGGCTGCTCGCCCGACGCTTCACGATCAGAAGATCTACGCCAAGGACAGCGGCCTGATGGCGATTCGCTGCGTCCTCGACCGTCGAGAACATTGCACCAATGGCAATGTGCGAGGGATGAAATGGAGCGACGTGATGTCCCCCGCGACGAACATCGAGCTCGGCGCGCGCGAGCTCGCCTACTGGAGGGACGGCGGCGCCACCACGAGCGTGGTCGTCAAGTTGCGGGACGCCGCTGGGCACCTTCGGCCCGTGTTGCGGCGGGTCCCCTGCCGGCACAAGGACCACGCCTACTGGGCTCACTACAACCACGGCCCACACTACATCAACCAAGGATACCCGCGTCACTATCCGCACCGGGTGGCCGTGATCGACCACGCGCTCGCGACCGTGTTGAATGTCGGCGCGCCGGAGCTCGTGGGCAGGCGAATCACGATGCATGACGTCGGCAAGCGAGACCGCACCGTGGATCGCCCGATGGAAACTCGTTACAAAAAGCTATGCACACTAATCCAGTCCGTCCGGTCGTGCGCCGCGGTCGCGATGAACTAAGTGCACCGCCACGGCGGTTGTGGTCGGTTGCGGGCTGCGAAAAGGTAACCCGGCGGCCTGCAGCCGCCGACCTCTCTCCGCCCAGCGGGGCCGAGGTGAGAGCCTCGGACCCGTCGCAACAGCCGAACCTTTTGATATTATCTTAATGCAAGAGACCGCCGACGAGGGCGCGGCGCGAGTTGCGTCGCTGCTGTCCGAGACGGCGGCGACGCTTACTTCTTCGCGAATTGCTGGATGTGCCCGACGAGAGCGTCGATGCCTGCTTGAGGCATGGCGTTGTAGATCGACGCACGGAAACCGCCCACGGAGCGGTGACCCTTCAGACCGTCCAGGCTCAGCGCCTCGGCGGCGGCGAGAAACTCCTTCTCCTTGCTCGCGTCGCGAAGGCGGAAGGTCACGTTCATGCACGACCGGTCCACCTTGTCGGTCACGGCGGGATCGTAGACGTCGGGAGCCGCGTCGAGCGCGTTGTAGATCGCAGCGGCGCGCTCGCGGTTGCGCTTGTCGAGTGCCGCGACGCCCCCCTGCTCCTCCACCCACTTGAGCACCAGCCCCACCGTGTAGATCGCGAAGGCCGGGGGCGTGTTGTAAAGGGAGTCGTTCTTCAGGTGGGTCTTGTACGACAGGATGGCAGGGACCTCATCCGTGGCAGACTCGAGCCACTTCCGCTTCGCCACCACGATGGTCACCCCGGCCGGGCCCAGGTTCTTCTGGGCACCGGCGTACAACATCGAAAAGCGCTTGAAGTCGTAGAGCCGCCCCAGGATGTCGGAGGAGGCATCAGCGACCAACGGGACCTCACCGGTGTCGGGAAGCGCCGCGAACTCCGTGCCCTCGATCGTGTTGTTGCTGGTGACGTGCACGTACTTCGCGCCCGGCGTCAGCTTCAAGGTCTTCGGAATGCACGAGAACTTCTTGTCCTCGGACGTCCCGGCCACGTTCACGGTCCCGAAGCGCTTCGCTTCCTTGATGGCCTTGCTCGACCACTCCCCCGTGTTGACGTAGTCCGCGGTGCCGCCGGCCAGCAGGTTCATCGGCAGCATGGCGAACTGCAGACTCGCTCCGCCCCCGAGGAACAGGGCCGCGTACTCGGCCGCGTCCAGACCCAGCGCCCGGAGCAAGCGATCGCGCGCGTCGAAATGAACCGTCTCGTACACCTTGCTGCGGTGGCTGACCTCCAGGATCGACATCCCCGAACCACCGATCTCCAGGATGCCTCGGCTGGCCTCCTCGAGGACCGCGACGGGCAGCGTGGCAGGACCGGCTCCGAAATTGAATACTCGCTTCATGGGATAACCTTGCCTCGCTTTTTGCGTTTTGAGAAGAGGGCCGATGCCACCCCGATTGGACGCCAGCAGCCGGGCGCGCTACTCCGCGTGAGGCGGGGCCGGGCCCCGCGCCGGAGCCATCGAAGGTACGTCGCCGCCCTCGAGCGTGTGCGCGTGCTGGCCCGTCGGAAGCGCGTCCGGCAGGCGCGTGAGCAGATCTCCGAACACCCCAGCCAACAGCACCAAGACGAAGACGATGGCCACGCAGAACACCAGACGGTTGATACCTTCCGAGTCCCACAGGTGCATGAAGAACAGCACCACCAGCGTCGCCTTGATGGTGGCGATGACGAGGGCCAGCGGCAGGTTCACCGCGCCCAGATCCATCCGCCCGGTGACCACCGTGGTGATGGTGAAGGTGAGCAGGGCCAACCAGATGACCACGTAGCGCCCGGCGCCGTGCTCGTGAGCGTGCTCCCCGTTGTCCTGTTTCTTCTTTTCAGCCACGGCTTCTCCGGAGGGTCCCTATATCAGGTAGAGCAACGGAAAGAGGAAGATCCACACCAGATCGACGAGGTGCCAGTACAACCCACCTAGTTCGACCGGGATGTAGTACTCGGTGTTGAAGTCACCGCGCACCAGGCGCCGGAGCACCCAGATCAGGATCGCCATCCCGACGATGACGTGAAAGGCGTGCAGGCCCGTCGAAAGGAAGTAGACCGTGAAGAACATGTTCGCGCCGGGCATCCCCTTCATCTCTTCGAAGTGGAACCACTTGCCCGGTAACGCGCCTTCCTCGAACTTGTGGTGGTACTCGAACGCCTTGATGCACAAGAAGGTCAGGGCGCACAGGATCGTGAAGGCCAGCAGGCCGGCCGCCGCCTTGTTGTTCCCACGCTTGACCGAGTAGTAGGCCATCGCCACGGTGAAGCTGCTGCTGATGAGCACGACCGTGTTGATGGTCCCCATCACCAGATTGAGCGAGTGGGAAGCCACCCGAAAGGTGTCGTGATAGAAGTGCCGGTACACCGAGTAGCCGAGGAACAGACCGGCGAAGAGCAAGACCTCGGTGCCGAGGAACAGCCACATCCCCAGCCGCGACGCGTGGTTCTGCGTCGCCATGCTGTCGAAGTGGTGCGCCAGGTGCGGGTTCGAGGCGTGCTCGTCGCCCGCGCCGCCGTGACCGTGTGCCGCGGCGTCAGATGACGACATGCTCGACCTCCTCGCCCGGCTCCTGGTAGGTGTGCGGGGCCTCGGGGTATTCGAGCGTCTCCTCGAAGTTCTCCTTGATGGGAGGCGAGCTGGTCCGCCATTCGTACCCCTTCGACTCCCACGGGTTCGGTCCTGCCACCTCGCCGTAGATCAAGGCGTAGATGAGGTACACGAGGATGATGATGAACCCGAACGCCAGCAGGGTGGAGCCCGCCGTGGACGCCACGTTGAGCGCGGTGAACCGCTCCGGATACATGTAGTAGCGGCGGGGCATGCCGGCGTTTCCTGCCAAGAACTGCGGGATGAACGTCGCGTTGAAGCCCAGGATGATGAACGCCGCGGAGATCATTCCCCAGCCTTCGTGGTACTTCTTGCCGAACATCTTCGGGAACCAGTAGTGGATGGCGGCCAGGAACGCCATGATGACCGCCGCCACCATGATGAAGTGAAAGTGGGCGACGACGAAGTAGGTGTCGTGCCAGTGCACGTCGGGTGACATCGTGGCGAGCGCGATGCCCGTCATGCCCCCGAACACGATGAAGAACAGAAAGCCGCACAGGTAGAGAAACGGCGCGGACACGTAGATCGCGCCCCGATACATGGTGCCGACCCAGTTGAACACCTTGATGGCGGTGAACACGCCGACCAGCATCGAGATGACGGCGAAGGCGCCCCCGTCGAACGAGGACTGGCCGGAGACGAACATGTGGTGTCCCCAGGCGAAGAAGCCGACGAAGGCGATCCCCAGCGAGGAGTACGCGATCATCTTGTACCCAAAGATGTTCTTGCGGGCGAACGCCGCGACTATCTCGCTCATCACGCCCATCGCCGGCAGCACCATGATGTACACGGCGGGGTGCGAGTAGAACCAGAACAAGTGCTGCATCAGCACGGGATCGCCCCCCCGCCCTGGATCGAAGAGACCGAAGCCACCCACCTTCTCGATGCCGACGAGCAGCGTCGTCAACCCGATCACCGGCGTGGCCAGGACTTGAATGATGCTGGTCGCGTAGATGGCCCACACGAACAAGGGCATCTTCATCCAGGTGATCCCGGGCGCGCGGAGCGTGTGCACGGTGACGATGAAGTTCAGCCCGGTCAAGATCGACGAGAATCCCAGGATGAACACGCCTAACAGCACCGGGAAGAGCGTCATCGGTGTCGTGGTGCTGTAGGGCGCATAGAACGTCCAGCCGCTGTCGGCGCCCCCTGTGATCACGCCGAACAGCACGATCGCGGCCCCGGTCCAGTACACGTACAGCGACAGCAGGTTCAGCCGCGGAAACGCGACGTCCTTCGCCCCCAGCATGAGCGGCAGGCAGAAGTTCCCGAACACGCCCGGGATGGCCGGAATCATGAACAAGAAGATCATGACCATGCCGTGCAGCGTGAACATCCGGTTGTAGGCGTTCGCGCCGATGAGGGTGGGCTCCGGCGTCGTCAGCTCGAGGCGCACGATCATGGCGAAGATCCCGCCCAGCAGGAAGGCGAGCAGCACCGAGACGAAGTACATCACCCCGATGCGCTTGTGATCGAGCGTCTTCAACCACGACGCGACGCCGCGATCGGCGTTGAGGTAGTTTATTTCCTGATAGGCCGGCGCCTCGGAAGGCGTAAGGGCCGCACTATCGACGAGCTGGCTCATAGACCGCTTCCTTGGACGGGACGTTTTCGAGATGGTCGCTTCTGAGGGACTTGATGAACTCGACCAGGGCCGCCGCTTCGGGTGCCGTCAGTTTCCCGCGATAGGTCGGCATGACCGGCTTGAAGCCTTTCACGATCTTGGCCCGGGGATCGATCATCGAGTCGGTGAGGTAGCCTTCGTCGGCGACGATGGTCTCGCCCGTCTCCAGCGTCTCGCGCCGGTGATAGAGGTCGAGCCAGGTCGGGCCGATGTGCGGCTCGCCGGTCAGGGAGTGGCACTTCAGACACCCCTGGGCCATGGCGACCTTCTTCCCGTATTCCACGATGGTCCCGTGGAACCCGGGCCCGTCGTCGCCGCCGCTGTCGACCCGATCGGCGAGCCCTACCTTCTGCTGCTCCAGCCACTTGTCGAACTCGGCGGGCGGCATCACGACGATCTCGCCCCACATCTGCGAGTGCCAGGTTCCGCAATACTCGGCGCACAGGATCTGGTAGCGCCCTGGCTTCGTCGCCTCGAACCAGGTCTCTGTGTAGCGCCCAGGCAGCACGTCCATCTTCACCCGGAAGTCGGGAACGAAGAAGGAGTGGATGACGTCGCGGCTGGTCATCAGCAAGCGCACGGGCCGGTCCGCCGGAACATGCAGGGTCCCGATGGCGTTCGGACCGTCCGGGTAGGCGAACTTCCACATCCACTTCTTGGCCATCACGTAGACGTCGGTCGTGTCCTTGGGCGGCGTCGTGTACCAGACGAAGTCGCGAAATCCTTGCACGAACCAGGCGAGGAAGAAGATCATCGGGACCGCGATCACGGTCAACTCGAACCGCACGCTCGGCTCGACGATGGGCGTGGACTGCCGGACGTGCCGCTGCCGGTAACGGAAGAAGAATCCGAACGCCAGCAATCCCACCCCGATGGAGCTGACCATCGTGACGATGAAGATGAAGTAGTGGAGCGTGTCCACCTTCTTGGCGAAGGTCGACGCTTGCTCGGGCAGGAAGAGAACGGCCCGCATGAAGTCGTTCATGCGACCCTCCTTCTTCTCATGACCAGTTCCTTCCGCCACAGGACAGTCAGCAGCGCGGCCAACATCAAAAAGACCATTCCCGCTCCGATGCGCACGAAACCCAGCGCGTAGGGCGCGTACTTTCGGTTGATGGGATCATATTGAAAGCAGGAGAGCAGCAGGCGGTCGAACGACGTGCCCACCCGGCCGGCGCCGGCCTCGACCATCGCCAGACGAAAGTCGCGCGGGAGCACGTCCACGCCGTAGAGGTACCGCGAGATCCGTCCATCGGGGGTCAGGACGAAGCTCACCGCGTCGTGGGCGAACTGTCCGCTCGTCTTGTCGTAGGCATATTTGAACCCCACCGCGTCAGCGAGCATTCGGCTCGAGAATCCGTCACCCAGCAGGAAAGGCCAAGACGCCGCGTCGGCCCGGCCTCCGAGACCTCCCCAGACGCGGGCCCGGGTGGTCAGGGCCTGCTTGACGTCCTCGGCAGGGTCGATGCTGATGGAGACGGCCTGGAAGTCCTTGCCAGGCGCCAGCCCCGAGGCCTTCATCGCCTTGACCAGTCCGTCGATGACCAGGCTGCAGAGCATCGGACACCGATAGTAGCCGAGCGTCACGAGCAACGGTTGTCTCCCCAGGAGGGCGTCCATCTCGACCTTGTGACCCTCTGGATCACGAAAGGTGAGTCCGCCCGGAATTTTGTCTCCCAGGTGTTCGATGACGTCCACGTCCTGCAGGGCGGCGAGCGGTTGCTCCGCATCCTGGGGGAACGGCGGCGCCGACCCGCGCTCGGCGGCCAAGCCACGCGAACCCGCGGAGATCACGGCACCGGCGGCAAGCAACGCGGCGACGATAGCGCGGCGCGCGGGCCTCATCGCTTGTCACCCGCGGGCTTGCTCGCGTCCGCGCCCTTGGGCTCCTGCGGCCCCGGGACCATGGCCGGCGTCGCCGCCGGCGGCACGCCCTCGCCCGGTATATCCGGAGGCGAGGCCACGACCTTCGCCATCGCCTGGTCGATGGGGATGTGAACGATCCCCCTGCCCTTGTCGATCCACCCCAGCCCCTCCAGGCGCTGCTTGCGCTCGGCCTTCCAGACGTCGAGGCGGTTGTCCGCCGAGAACAAGATCTGGTCGACGATCCCGATCTCGGGCTTCCCGATCTCGGTCGCGACGCGCGCAGGTCTGTTGCGACGAATCTCGTTCACCTGGCCGACCATGATGAAGTAGGCCCAGACGATGCCTGCCGCGAAGACCACCAGCGCCAGGACACCGACGAAGATGATCTTCTTCAGATTCATCTCGCCGCTGCCCCCGTGACCGTGGCCGGCGTGAGCGTTTGGGGTGTGTGAGTGCGATTGGCTCATGATTTACGGTTGTTTGTAAGCGAGCGAATCCGCCAGGTAGGGATCTCGCAGCGGCACGGTGAAGTGGCCGCGAATTCGCCAGATTGCGAACGCGACGGACAAGCCACCCACCCCGACGAAGGCAGTCACCAGCGACCAGTGAAACGGCAGGCCCTGCGGGTTGAGCGTGGGCATGATGAGCCAGTAGATATCCACCGAATGCACCAGCAGGATCCAGAACGCGACCAGGGCCAGGCGGCTTCGGTTTCGCTTGCGGGCCCGGGAAAGCAGCAAGCCGAACGGGATGAAGAAGTGTCCGAAGACCAGGAAGACGCTCACCGCCGCCCACTCCCCGTGCATACGGGTCATGAAGAACGGCACCTCCTCGGGCAGCCCGGCGATCCAGATGAGCAGGAACTGGGAGAAGCCGATGTAGGCCCAGAAGCAGGTAAAGGCCAGCATCAGCTTGCCGAGGTTGTGAATGTGCTCGGGTGACACGTAGTCGCCGTAGAGGTTCTTGCCCCGGGCGCGATCGGTGACGACGATCAACAGAGCGATGGCGCTGACGAAGCTGCCCGCGAAGAAATACACGCCGAAGATCGTGGAGAACCACAGCGGCTGCAGGCTCATCAGCCAATCGAAGCCGGCGAAGCTGAACGTCAGCGCGACGAAGGGCAGCGCGCCCGTCCCGAACCGCCTCTGGCGCGCCGTCAGCTGGATGTCGCCCGAGGCATCCTGCTTGGTCGACCAGCCGAACAGCCGGTGAGAGACGATGGCCGCAAGCAGCAGGTAACCGAACCCCCGCGCGATGAAGAAGCTGGCATTCAGGTAGGGCTTCTTGTGCTCGAGGAGCTTCAGCGCGTCGCGCGGCAGGTCAGCGGCCGGCTCGACCCAGGAGTAGAGCTGCTTCAGCCCCACGACGATCGGGATGAACAGCACCAGGAACAAGGCCACCGTCACGGCCATGACCTCGACCGGCCGCCGCAGCACCACCATCCACTTCGCTCGCACCGCCTGGAAGATCTGCAGCAGCACCACTGACCCGAGCGCGATCCCACCCCAGTACGTGAACGCGAACAGGTACGAGAACGACGATGCCCGGGCGTCCGCCGTCGCCATTCCCCCGAACGTGGCCAGCAGGCCGAGCGCACCCAGGGCGCCCGCCCCCAGCATCAAATTGCGGCCGCCGTCGTATTTCTGGATATCGAGCTTCATCGCGCTTCCTCATCGAGCCGCCGCCGCTGTTCGGGCGGCAGGTCGGCCGCAGGAACGTTCTGGCTGACTTGGAGCGCCCGGATATACGAGACCACGGCCCAGCGCTCCTCGATGGAGAGCTCGGCGGCGTAGGAGGCCATCAAGCCAAACCCATGCGTCGCCACCTCGAAGATGTACCCGGGAGCGCGATCCACGTACTTGTGCAGTGACGGCGGCGGGCGAAGCGACATCTGCCGCGCGACGATGCTGTCCCCGTCGCCGAGAGGACCGTGGCACGTGCCGCAGGTGATGTCGTAGCGCTTGCGCCCGAGCGCCAGCAGCTCCGGCGTCACCGGCACGGGAATCCGGCTGGCGTAGCGCACGATCCGTTCTCCGTTCGGGGCCCACTGTCCGGTGTAGCCGGAGATGCCGGTGGTGAGCGTGGTGTTCATGGTTCGACGTTCCCGCGGCACCGTTCCCGGGGGCGGAGCCTGCATGACCAGGCCGCTGTCGAAGAAGTTGCTCGGGCGGTACGCCCGCTCGCGCGGCTGCCGGTGATCGGCCATGGGATTGAAGATCTGCTCGTTGCAGGCGGCGCCCATCAGCAGGAGCGACGCGAGGGCGAAGGTGGCGAGGCGGGCCGTCATCGCTCCGACTCCTCGACAATCTCGACTGACACCTCGCCGAGCGACTTCAGATCCTCCGCGACGTCCTCCGGATCCTGTCCCTTCGGAACTTCGATCGAGATGAAGAAACCGTCGATGCTGGCGCGCCAGAACGACGACGCCTCGAACACGGGATGATAGGGCTCGGGCAGCCGCATCAGCCCCATCAGGCCGAAGAACGCCGAGGTCCCCCCGAGGAGGACCGCCAGCTCGAACGTGATGGGAATGTTGGCGGGGGGGCTGTGCGCGGGCCGGTTCGCGACGTTGATGGGAAAGTCCACCACGTTCATGAAATAGATCATCGCGTACGCCAGGCAGGCGCCGGCGATGGCGCCGCACAGCACGATCGTCGGGATCTTGGGCCGACCCAGGCCCAGCGCCTCCTCGATCCCGTGGACCGGGTACGGCGTATGCGTGTCCAGCTTCTTGTGACCCATCTCCCTCATCTTGCGGGTCGCCGTCAGCATGGCGTCCGAATCGGGAAACTGGCCGATCACGAAGCGGCGCGGCTCGAATCCACCCCCGTGGCTCATCCGTGCGCCTCCTCCGGCTCGTGCGCGTGCGCCTTGTGGGCGAACTCGTGGCGGAGCTCCTTGACCTCCGTCACCGCCACCGCGGGAACGAACTTCAAGAACAAGAGGAACAACGTCGAGAACAAGCCGATCGTGCCGAGGTAGATGCTCCAGTCGACCCAGGTCGGGCCATAGAGCTCCCACTTCGAGGGCAGGAAGTCGCGGTGGAGCGAGGTCACGATGATGACAAAGCGCTCGCACCACATGCCCACGTTCACGAGGATCGCGGCCACCCACATGATGAGCAGGCTCGTTCGGGCCTTCTTGAACCAGAAGATCTGGGGCACGACGACGTTGCAGAACACCATCAGCCAGTAGACGGGGGCCAGCGGGCCTCGCTGGCGCACCTTGAAGAACACCGCGAACTCGTAGGGGTTGCCGCTGTACCAGGCGATGAAGTGCTCCATGATGTAGCCGTAGGCCACCATCATTCCCGTCGCCAGGATGACCTTGTTCATGTTCTCGAGGTGCTTCATCGTGACGACGTGCTTGAGCCCCAGGAACTGGCGGGCGGGGACCATCCAGGTCACGACCATCGCGAAGCCCGAGAACACGGCGCCGGCGACGAAGTACGGCGGGAAGATCGTCGTGTGCCAGCCCGGCAGGATGGACACGGCGAAGTCGAAGGACACGATCGTGTGCACCGAGAGCACGAGCGGCGTCGAGAGCCCCGCGAGCAGCAGGTACGCCCACTTGTACTCGGCCCAGTGCCGGCCAGAGCCCCTCCAGCCGAGGGCGAACAGCCCGTAGATCACCCGCTTCGTGGGGCTCTTCGAGGAGTCACGAAGGGACGCGAGGTCGGGGATGAGCCCCAAGAACCAGAACAGCAAGGAGATCGTGAAGTACGTCGAGACCGCGAAGACGTCCCACACGAGCGGGCTCTTGAACTGTGGCCAGATCCCCTGGACGCTCGGGTAGGGCAGCAGCCAGTACAGCGCGAACCATGGGCGCCCGGTGTGGATCAGCGGAAACAACAGCGCGCAGATGACCGCGAACAGCGTCATCGCCTCCGCGAAGCGGTTGATCGATGTTCGCCACTTCTGCTGCAAGAGCAACAAGATGGCCGAGATCAGCGTGCCCGCGTGGCCGATGCCGATCCACCAGACGAAGTTGATGATGCCGTACGCCCAGCCGACCGGGATGTTGTTTCCCCACATCCCGACGCCCTTGGCGACGGTCACCGTGATGCCAACGACCAGGAGGCCGAGGCCCGCGAGCGCGAGCCCGAACAGGCCCCACCAGCCCTTCCCGGCGCCGCGCCAGACGTGGGCGAGCAACGAGTCGTTTAGCGACGCGTCGGTCTGCGCCCCTTCAATGAGGGACGCCGGCTCGAGCGGGTCGTTGGTCGTCGATGCTGAGGTTGCTGTGCTGGCCATGGTCAGTCGTCCAATTCCTTGGATGCGTCCTAGCCCTTCGCTAGCTCGGGGTTGGGGTTCCGCACGCGCGCCAGATAGGCGGTCCGGGGACGCGTCCCGACCTCGTGCAGCAAGTCGTAGCGCCGTTCGTCCGCGTGCGCCTTCGTCACCCGAGACTTCGGATCGTTCAGGTTCCCGAACTCGATCGCGCCGGCCGGGCAGCCCTGCTGGCAAGCAGTCTTGACCTCACCATCGTCGAGCAACCGTCCCGCGACGCGAGCGTCGATGCGCCGGCGCTCGATCCGCTGCACGCAGTACGTGCACTTCTCCATGACCCCGCGGCTGCGCACCGTGACCTCGGGGTTCATCCCCAGCATGCGCACGGCGGGCGTCTCGCTCGTGAAGTCGAGGAAGTTGAACCGTCGCACCTTGTAAGGGCAGTTGTTGCTGCAGTAGCGGGTCCCGACGCAGCGGTTGTAGACCATCTCGTTCAGGCCTTCGTCGCTGTGGACGGTGGCGTTGACGGGGCACACGTACTCGCAGGGGGCGGTCTCGCAGTGCACGCAGCCGAGCGGCTGAACGACCGCCTGGGGATCCTCGATCTCGCCCGAGTAGTAACGATCGATGCGCAGCCACTGCATCTCGCGGCCACGCACCACCTGGTCCTTACCCACGACGGGGATGTTGTTCTCGGACTGACAAGCGACAACGCAGGCGCTGCAGCCGGTGCACTTGCCGAGGTCGATGGCCATGCCCCACTTGTACTGCTCTTTGCTGTAGTCGTGTGGCGCGTGGATGGTCGGCTGGGGACCGCGGCGATCCTCGATGCGCTCGTGGAACGGTGAGTGCTGGTCCTCGAGCTCCGCCAACGTCACGTCCATCACCGGCTCGCGGTCCTCCATCGACCAGTGATTCTGCGTGATGGCAAACGTGTGCATGCCCGTCGCGAGCGTGACCTGCGCGCCCCGATCGAACCACGGCGCGTCGCTGCCGCGCAGGGCGCCGGCGTTGTAGCCCACGCCGCGGGCGACGCTCTCGCCGCCGGTCCGCCCGTATCCCAGGACCAAGGTGACGCAGTCGTCCGCGTGGCCCGGGACCACCAGCGCCGGCGCCTGAATCCGGCGATCCCGGTACTCGATGGCCAGGAAGGAGAACCTGTCGTTGTCCCGCTCCATCTCCACCCCGAGCGCCTTGGCCGTGGCGGGCGAAATGAGGGCGGCGTTGTCCCAGGTGACCTTGGTGACGGGATCGGGGAGCTCCTGAAGCCACGCCGAATTGGCGAACCGACCGTCGACGACCTTGTAGTCGGCCGCGAACGCGATCTCGGTGCCGACCGCCTTGGGCGCCGAGGCCAGCAGCGCCCCGACTCCTTGCGCGACGGCGGCGGAGTCCAGGGTCAACGTGGAGTCGGGGGTCGTCTCCGTCCCGACGATGACGCCGTCCGCGACCCACTTCTCCCAGATCTGCTCGAACTCGCCGGTGGCTGCTCCGGGAACCGTCGAGACCTTCGCCTGCCACGAACGACGCAGCACCTCGTAGGCTCCGAGGTCGCCTTCACCGAGGAACGCCGCCAGCACCTCGATCTCGGTGACGCCCGCCCACAGCGGCGCTATCAGCGGTTGCACGATGGAGACCGTCCCGTCGGTGGCGCGGGCATCGCCCCACGACTCGAGCGGATGCGCACCGGGGACGACATACGACGAGACCGCCGCGGTCTCGTCCTCGTAGGCCGTGCGATAGACGGTGGTGGGGATGCGGGGCAGCAGCTTGTCGAACTTCAGGTCGGCCGGCGCCGTGTAGACCGGATTCGAGGCCGTGATGACGAGCGTATCGACCTGCCCGGAGGCGATCTCTTCGGCCAGCGGCACCAGCGCGCGCGGCCCGGCGGTGGCATCGGCGAGCAACGGCGTCGCGTATGAGACCGTGGTCCCCACGTTGTCGAGGGCGGCGTTGAGCGCGGCTACGACCGCGTGCACGGCGGCCGGCTGACGCCGACCCGCGATCACCAGGGATTGACCGCGGTGCTTGATCAGATCCGAGGCCACCGCGCTGACCCACTTTGCGTCGATCGTCGCCAGCCCGCGCGCGGCGCCGGCGATCGCGGCCACCTGCGCGAAACCCGGCCGGCGACCCAGCTCCGCCGCGAGCGCCAGCGCGAACGCCGCCACGTCTCCCGCGCGCAGGCGCAAACGATGATCGGCGGACATGCCGGTGACGGTCATCGAGGGCTCGACCACATACAGGCGGTTCATGGGCGCGCCCGGCTGGCGCCGCTCGGCGAACTGGCGGGTGGCGCGAAGTTGCTCGGTCCCTTCGCCCAGGAAGTCGGCGTCCAGCGCGACGATCACGGTGGCCCGGTTCAGCTCGTGGCGAGCCTCGACGACCTTGCCGAAAGCCAGACGGAGGCCCTCGGGAGCCCCGTCACAGGCGATCGAGCTGTAGCTCGTGAACCTGGCCTTCGGGAACTTTTCGAGGAGACGCTGACGCAGCTCGATGAGCAAGGGGGACGCTGTCGGCTCGGTGAGGAATCGGAGGTGAGCGCCGCCCTCGGCGGCGTGGCGGGCGGCCAGCAGCGCCATTTGCCCCAGGAACGTCCGCCAGGCAATGGGATCACCATTGTGCTTGAGCTGCTTGGCGCGGTCGTTGTCGTAGAGCCCCTGCAGCAGGGCCTGCTCGTACGGGCGCGCGGCGCCCAGGCTGTCGCGATGATCGGGGTTGCCTTCGATCTTCGTGGGGCGACCTTCGTGGCTCTCGACCAGCAAGCCCGAGGCATGCCCTTCCACCGTGTAGGCGGTCGCGAAATGCAACGAGGTCCCGGGGAGCACCTCCACGGGGCGCCGAATGAAGGGAATCGCCTGTTCCTGTGGGGGCTGACAAGCGGCCACCCCCGCCATCGCGGCACCCGACCCGAGCAACTGCATGAACGAACGCCGACTCACCTCGGGAAGCTCGGACGCGCCGGGGGGAAACTCGCGGGCCGCGGCGGCGGCGAGGGTCGGCGATCCGTCCTTCTCGGCCACGCTTCGCCAGTAACGTCGGACGTCCCCGCTCGCGGCCTCGGTGGCGGCCAAGGCCTCGGTGACGATGGGCAACGAGACGCGTCGCGCGGCGACCGACGGCGACCGCGCGGAGGGGTCGCTCATGGACTCTTGCGCACGAGCTTGCGCACGAGCTTCCGGCTGTTCCTGATCCTGGCTGCTCATCGATGGCACGTGGTGCAACTGGTGCGGGTGTGAACGTCGTTGGTCTGCGACAAGACCCGCGCCGTCTCGTCGGGATCGCCTTCGGCGTGCCACGTCATGTTCGTGATCTCCGAGAGCGGCCGCAGGTTCTTGCCGGGGTTACGGTGACACTCGAGGCACCATCCCATCGTGAGGGGGGTGCTCTTCTCGACGGCCGCCATCTGATCGACGCGCCCATGACAGGTCACGCAACCGACGCCCTTGCCGACGTGAATCGAATGATTGAAGTACACGAACTCGGGAACCTTGTAGACGCGGTTCCAGACCATGGGCTTGTTCTCGATGAAGCTGGTTCGCACCGGCTCCAGCAAGGGGCTCTTGTTCCAGATCTGCGAGTGACAGTTCAAGCACAGCTGGGTGGGCGGGATGCTCGCGAACGGAGACTTCTCGACCGTGTTGTGACAGTACCGGCAGTCGATCCCCTCGTCGCGGGTGTGGTGGCGATGATCGAACTGCAACGGTTGCTCGATGGGGGTCTGCATGGCGCGCGCATACGGCGTCCGCGCCCACAACAGCAGCCCACCCACGGTTCCGCCCGCCCCAGCAGCCAGAACAACGAGACTGAGCCGCGCAAGCGTATTATGTCGAGGCCTAAAGATGAGAGGGCTCATCCGCGTGGCGCAGCATATAGTCTCAGCCGACGTTGAACGTCAAGTACCGAAGTGGTCGAACGCTGCCTTCTTTTTCTCGCTTCGAGGCACGCGGCTCCGAGGAAAAAAACCGCGCCCAAAAAGAATATTGCCGCTCACCCTTATCGCGCCTCCGAACCGTGCCGAAACCCTATTTGCCCCCACAGGTTTCGAGTACGAGGAGGCAGGAGATGAAGACCAACGAAGTGAGCCCGGGCAGCGCGAGTGTGTCCGGGATTCTTAGCCCCGAGCGAAAGGGCGGCGAGCCCGACTCGCCGGTCGGCGCCTCCGACCGGGCGACGTTGGCGCAGACCGACCAGCTGAACGCTTCGATTTCCGCGAATGTCAACGTCGCGGCCACCGAGCGCGCCCAGCGCATTCACACCCTGACCCAGATGGTGCGGGCGGGTGTGTACCGCCCGAACCCTTCCCAGCTGGCCGAGCAGATACTGGCCGAGGCGCAGTTCGACGCCCACCTAGAGCGGGTGTTGGGATAGCACCCCGGCGTTGACCTGCAGGCACCAGGCGTGCCACATGCCGCGGAAGGCGGCCTCGATGTCCCGCGCCAGCAACGCCGGCGACCCGAGCGGGCTGCTCGACACGCGCGACCGAAGCTCCGCCCGCAAGCGGGCCAGGGCCGGCAGATCTCCCGCAATTCGGACGCAGGTCTCGACAAAGGATTGCGGGGTCTCGGCGACCAGGTCCGGCAAGCCGACCCGCGTCAAGAGGCTCGCGCCCACCCTCCCCGGGTGCGCCGTTCCCCGCAGGGTCACGACGGGAACCCCCATCCACATCGCCTCACACGTCGTGGTCGTTCCGTTGTACGGAAACGAATCGAGACCGACGTCCACTTCATCGTAGACGGCCAGGTGCTGCAGCCGCGTCGCGGTGTAGGGCGCGATGGCGATGCGCTCCGGATCGACACCGTGACTCGCGAAGCGGGCCCGGACCCTGGCGCGGGGGCCGTCCTCCCCCAGACCGCGGCACTTCAGCAGGAGTCTCGCGCCGGGTACCGCCTGCAGGACGGCTGCCCAGAGCGCGAACACGCCATCGTTCAGCTTGGACAGGTTGTTGAAGGAACCGAAGGTCACACCGCCGCGGGTGGTGGCCGGGAGGGCCCCGGGGCCGGCGAGGTCGTCGGCCTCGGGTTGATAGCAGAGGAAGCCGTTGGGCAATCGCCAGAGGTGCTCCGCGTAGAAGGTGTTCCCTTCGCTCTCCGGGTCCGCGATGCCATCGGTCAGACGCCAACCGATGGCGGAGAGCCCCGTGGTCCCCGGATAGCCGCAATAGGAGACCTGGACAGGCGCGGGGCGCCGGGCGAAGCAAGCCAGGCGATTCTCCGCGGTGTGGCCGCCGAGGTCAACCAACACGTCGATTTGGTCCCGCGCCACCAGCTCGGCGAGCTGGGCGTCATTCAGCTGGCGTGTTTCGCGCCACCCATCTGCCCGAGCCCGGATTCGCCCGGTGATGGCATCGTGAACGGTGGAGGAGTAACAAAATACCTCCACGGCGCCACGATCGTGGCCGCGGATCAGGGGCTCGATGAAGGAAGCCACCGAATGACTGCGCAGGTCCGCCGACACGTAGCCGACGCGAAGCCGACGGTCAGGGTTGGTGTCGCGGACGCCGTACCCTCCGGCCGGTCCCGGATCGATCGGAGCGGCGAAGCGCGCCTCCCATCGGCGGTGGTCCGCAAGCAAGTCGGCGGGCCGCGCCGCGAGGTCCGCCTGGCGCGCCAGCAGGAAGCTCGAGAAGATTGGCGCCGCGTCGGGGCTGGCCTGGAGGGCGCGCCGGTAGTGCTCGAGAGCGTCGGGAATCTCGCCCTGCTCCCGCAAGATGCCTGCGAGGTTGCCGTGGGCGTCGGGTTGCTCCGGTGACAATGCCAGCACCCGCCGCGCGGTCGCGGCCGCCCGCGCGAGCTGCCCCAGACGATATTGCACGGCCCCCAGGTTCACGAGGGCTGGAACGTTGGATGGATCGAGCGCGATGGCCCGGTCGAGGACCGTCTCCGCTTCGCGCTGGTTCAAGTCGAACAGGAGCGAGCCGAGGTTCAGGTGGACAGCCGGGTTCTCGGGATCGAGCTCGGCGGCGCGCCTGAAGTAGGGGAGCGCCAGGTCCCAGAGCTTGAGCTCGCGCAGGGCTCGGCCCGTGTTCGTGTGAAACAACGCCGAGGTCGGCTCGAGGACACACAGGCGCCCGTATCCCGCCGAGGCGTCCCGCCACCGCTGCTCCCGGAACGCGGTCAGGGACATCGCCTCGATGGCCTTCGACAGGTTCTTGCGGATCTCCGGGGAGCCGGGCGCCACCAGGAGCGCCATCTCGAACTGCACGACCGCCGCCGGGAACTGGCCCTTGCGGGCCAACAGCGCTCCGAGATCGTTGAAGACCTCGGCCGACGAGCTCCCGCGGGCGACCGCCTCCGCGTAGAGCGAGATGGCGGCCTCGGCGTCACCGGCGAGTGCGAGCCGGCGCGCGCGGAGGCCGAGCGTCGCGGAGTCCGCGGGGGCGGCTGCGGCCGCGGCGCGAGACCGCTTCCGTCGGGCGGCGTTTCCCATCGCCGCGTCTATCGGCACCCCGCGGCTGCCCCTTGACCCGGACCCGACCGTGAGGCGAGACACGCGGCTCCAATGAATCCGCCGCGCCTCATGTTCGCCCGGGAAGGGACCGATGGGTGGCCCGTGCGCCGAGAACACGCCCCTCGCGGCCCAGCTGGCGGTCCTGGCCGCCTGACGCGGCCGCGCTGATGTCGCCCCGCGTGTTGCTGCTGACGGGGTCCCCCGCCCACTACATGGCGCCCCCCCGGCTGTCCGATGATCAGATAACGGCCGGGCCCGACTGGCAAGATGGCCGCGACGTCGACGGACGCGACCGGACCCTCGTTACCCCCCTCGGCGAATATGATGTGGCGCCGCTGCTGGCCCGGCTCGGACCTGACCAGCGTCCCGACGTGCTGGTTTGCCTCGTCGACGCCAGCCGACGGAACGTGCCGCGCAACCTGCGGGTCTTTCCGGGGCCGAAGGTGCTGCTCGTCGCAGACACCCATCACCTCAAGGCGCCGCTGACACACATGGTGCGGTACGCGGCCAGCGAGCCGTTCGACCGGGTGGTGTTTCTCTACGACCGCCACCACGCCGCCATCTTCCACGCCGCGGGCCTGCGCAACCTGTACTGGTTTCCTGGACTGACGTTTCCGCACGGCGACGACTTCGTTCGCCAGAGCCGGCTGCAGTCGCCGCGGGCGGTGCAGCTCGCCTTCGTGGGGCAGGCGGGAAAGCTGCATCCCCGACGCGCCCGGCTCCTCGGCGCCCTCGAGGCCGCCGGGCTCCCGATCGCACAGCGGGCGCTCGGCCAACGCGACGCCCTGCCCTTCTACGGATCGTCGTTGCTCGGCTTCAACTCCAGCCTGAATGGCGATCTCAACCTGCGCGTGTTCGAGGTCCTGGCCAGCGGCGCCCTGCTGGTGACGGACCGCCTGGCTCCGGCGGCCGGCCTCGAGCACCTGCTCGCCGACGGGCGCGATTGTCTGGTCTACGGTGACGAGGACGAGCTGGTGGCGAAGGTGAGCGCGTGCCTGCGCGACCCGAAAGCCACGGCGCGCACGGCCGACGCGGGCGCGCGTTGGTTCCTGAAGACGCTGGGCGAGCAGCCCCGGCGTGATCTGTTCAACGCGATCGCGTTCGACGGACGCGCGCCTGCTCCGTTCCCGCTGCCCGCCGCGGAGCTCTCCGGGCTTCACTTCAGCAGTCCGCGCGAGCTGGTCGCGACCGTGATGGTCTACGAGGGCGTGCAGGAGCTACATCGCCTCGATGACGAGGTGCGCGTGGTCGTGGACGAAACAACGCCTGACAACGTCTCGCGACTCTGCGCCACGCTCCCTCGGGTCCGCGTGACCGCGGTGGCCACCTCATCGCGGACCGACCTCCTCGTCGTGGCCGCCAAGAACGCCGAGGCCGCGGCCGGGGGCGACGCGGCGCACGTGTGGTGCTGGGACGCCGCCGGGCAAGCGGAGCTGGCCAGGCTGGCCACGCTGTTCTCGCGACAGGGCTACGCGGCGGTCAGCCCCGAGCTGGGCTTCTACGCACGGCAAACGTCGGGTCAGCCGGATCCTGCCGATCAAGCGCGACAGGCCCGCGAGCTGCTGGAGCGCGGCGACTCCGCGCGCGCCCTCGAGCTCGCCCGGGCCGCGCTGACACGTGATCCAGGGTGCTTCCCGGCGCTGGCCGTGATCGCCGACGCTGCCCTGTCGAACGGGGGCGTACCGCTCGCGGAGAAGCTGCTCCGTCTGGCCCGGAGCCTCGCGCCCGGAGAAGCCGGCCTCGCGGCCGCGCTCGCCGAGGCCCTGTGGCGGCAACAACGGTTTGCGGAAGCCGAGGCCGAGATCGCCGATGCCCTGCGGCTCGACGGCACCAGCCTGCGTGGGCTGCTCGTGCTTCTCCGCTTGCACGAGGCGCAGGGCCGCGAGCGTGAGGCCCGCTCGGTCTTCGAAGACATCGCGGCCCTGCATCCGAACGCCGCGGTGTCCCTCGCGCCACCGCAACTGGCCGCGCGACAGGGAAGCTGAGCGCGTACGGACGCCGCGCCGCCGGCGCGCTCACGCTGTGGCGGTGAGCGTAAGCAGCGTGTCGATCACGTGGCGTTGCTCATCATCGCCGAGCTGGGGATAGAGCGGCAGGCTGAGGGCCCGCGCGTAGTAGGCCTCGGCGTGCGGCAGGGCTTCCGCCTCCCCCTCCACTCTCGTTCCCGGCTCGCGGTAGTAGGGCATCGTGTGCAGGGGAATGTAGTGGACCTGGGCGTGGATCTGCCGCTCACGGAGGCCGTCGTAGATCCTCCGACGGGCGGGCACCTCCACGGGGTACAGGTGATACGCGTGCTCGTCGTCCGTCGAGGAGGCAAAGGACCTGACTCGGGTCCCCTCGAACGCTCGATCGTACGCGCGCGCGAGCTCGCGCCTCCGCGCCAGACCCGCGTCCGCGCGCCGAAGCTGCGAAACCCCCAGCGCCGCCTGCACGTCGCTCATGCGGTAGTTGAACCCGAGCTCCTGCATCTCGTAGTACCAACCACCGTCGTTCTGGCGGAGGCGGGACGGCTCGCGGGTGATGCCGTGGGTGCGCAGCCGCAACAACTTTTCGTACAGCTGCTTCGAATCGGTGGTGATCATCCCGCCCTCCCCCGTCGTGATGTGCTTGACCGGATGGAACGAGAACACCGTCAGCTCGGCGAAGCGTCCGTTGCCGCAGCGCTGCAGCTCGCCAGCTTCGTCGCGAAAGCCGCCACCCAGCGCATGGCAAGCATCCTCGATGATCCAGAGGCCGTGTTCATTCGCCAGTCGGCGGAACGCGTCCATCCGCAGCGGCTTGCCAGCGAAGTCGACCGGGATCAGCCCCTGAAAGTGTCCGCGCGGCGCCGCTTCGAGCAGGCGCTTCACCGCCGCCAGATCGATGAGCAGGGTGTCCGGGTCGATGTCGGCGAACCCGACGCGCCCACCGCAATACCGCACACAGTTCGCGGACGCGGCGAAGGTGATGGGCGTGGTGATCACCCGCGCCGAGGCGTCGACACCTAGCGCCAGGGCGCCGAGGTGCAGGCCCGCGGTGCCGTTCGCGACCGCCACGGCGTAGCGCGCCCCCGTGTAGGCGCAAAACGCCTCCTCGAACTCGGCGACCTTGGGCCCCTGCGTGAGGAAGTCCGAACGCAACGTCGCCACCACCGCCGCGATGTCGTCGTCGGTGATGTGTTGCTTCCCGTACGGAATCGGCCGCCCCGCGCCGGCCATCGTCAGTACGCTTCCCAGCTGAAGTTCGGATCGACGTGGCTCCTGATCATCTGTCGCAGGTCGTCCACGCGCAGCCAGTCGCTGTTCGTTCCCGAGCTGTAGTGAAACCCGGCGGGGACGCGCTCGGCGTTGAAGCGCTGGATATAGGCCGGCAAGTCGAACGCGGTCGACTGCGGAAGGATCGAGAAGTAGTTCTTCAGATCATAGGTGGTGAAGGAATCGGAGCTGGTGATCATCTCCTCGTGGATCTTCTCGCCGGCGCGGATGCCGATGATCTCCTGCCTGGCGTGGGGAGCGACGGCGGTGGCCAGATCGGGGAGGTGGAAGGAGGGGATCTTGGGGACGAACACCTCTCCGCCCCAGGCGTGCGCGATGGCGTACAGGACCATCTCGGCCCCCTCTTGCAGCGAAATATTGAAGCGCGTCATGGTCGGGTCGGTGATGGGCAACACCCCCTCCTCGCGCTTGCGGAGGAAGAACGGGATGACCGAGCCGTTCGAGCCCATCACGTTGCCGTAGCGCACCACCGAGAACCGGCAGTCGCGGCTGCCGCGGATGTTGTTGGCGGCGATGAACAGCTTGTCCGAGGTGAGCTTGGTGGCGCCATACAGGTTGATGGGCGCCGCGGCCTTGTCCGTGGACAGGGCCACCACCCGATTGACCTCCGTCGCGAGCGCGGCGTTGATGACGTTCTCCGCACCCATCACGTTCGTCTTCACGCACTCGATCGGGTTGTACTCGGCGATGTGGACGTGCTTCATCGCGGCCGCGTGAATGACGATGTCGATGCCGTTGAAGGCCGTCTTCAGGCGGTCCACGTCGCGAACGTCGCCCACGAAGTAGCGCATCGCCGGGTAGCGCTTCGTGGGAAACCGCTGTGCCATGGTGTACTGCTTCTGCTCGTCGCGCGAGAACACGACGAGGCGCTTGACGCCCGGGTAGCGGGCGAGGATCACCTCGACCAGCTTCGTGCCGAGGGAGCCGGTGCCGCCCGTGATGAGGATCCGCTTACCGTCGAGAGTCAGGCATTCGTTCATGGTGTGCTCGGATCAGGCGTGGGTTGGCCGTGACGGTGACTCCGCCGGCAGCGCTGGCGGCGCCAGGGTGCCGAGGCCGAAGAAGGCCATTTCGTCCGTCTCGTCCCGGAGGCGATCGTCGGGCGTGGGCGCCGGGATGACCGGCGCGTCCTCGAAGACGATGCGACGGAGGCGATCGAGGTCCGGGCTCTTGCCGCGTGCCAGCTCGCCGACATCACGAAAGCGGAACTTCCCCGTGAACGGCGTGGGCATCGCCACCATCGGCAGGTGCAACATCCAGCGGTGGAACCAGGCATAGACGAAGCGATGGGCCATCCGCGCGATCTCGGGGTCGCGGGCCAGCGCGGGCAGTCGCAACGCCTCCTCGTACGCTGCGTCCAGCGCCTCGCGGGTGAACGCCGCCTCCAGGAAGGGCAGCCCGCGATAGCCGCCGTTGCCCGCCATCACGACGCGCAGGCCCCGGCTCGCCATCTCGACGCCGACGGTGCTGATGTACGCGAGGCCCACTGTGCTGGCATCAATCAGGTCGTAGGAGCTGACCTTGGACTTCGAGTCGACGTAGCGCACGTTGGGCGGCAGGCTCGCCTGCAGGGCCGTTTGAAACGCCACCTCGTGAGGGTTGAGGGCTTGGATGATCGGACGGTAGGCCCCGGAGACGGGCCGATTGGGGTGCTCGCGAATGACGATCTGGAGCTCCGGATGACGTCGCGCGAACGCCACGGTCGCGAGCAGCCAGTCGTCCTGGGAGAGCGCGGGCACGCCATAGGCGGGATCGCCGCTGAATTCGTAGAGCGACGATGTGAACGCCGACCAGATCGGCTTCTCGGGATCGAGGTTCAACTGGCGGTGCAGCTCGGTCGCCTGACCGGGCACGGGGGAATAGCGAATCCAGCTGAGATTCGTGCCCTCGGCGAGGCCCTTCAGCTGCTGGGCCGCGGTGGTCAGCTGCGCGGTGCTGAGGGGCACATCCTTCCACGACTCCCACACGCGAGCGAGAACGCCGGGGGCGTTGCACTGGTCGTTCTCGATGAGGCGCACCGTCTCCTTCAGACCGCCGCGCTCGTGGGTCAAGGTGCGCACGCCGCGGGCGAGCGCGACCTCCATGGCCACCTTCGTGCTCCCGCGCAGGCCGTTGAACACGAAGAACAGCTCGGGCTGGTACTCGTCGAACGCGCGATTGAGCGCGCGATAGGCCAGCGCGTCGCCCACCAGGAAGCCGATGAACACGTTGCGCAGGTCGGGGTTCTCGAGGTCCAGCCGCTCGACCTTGAACATCAGATGAATGGACGCGCGGACCCAGCTGGCGAGCGGCTGGCCATCGAAGGTCGCCTGCTCGAGCGCGGCGAGCGGCGCCGCTTGCAGCGTGGCCGTCCACGCCGAGACGTCTTCTCGATCAGTGTTTGTCAGGTAGCGGTTCAACCACTGAAAATGCAGGGGAAGCTGGGCCAGAAAGCCCGCCTGCGACGCCTGGCAGCGCTCGCACTTCAGCGGAACCCGCGGGCTCGTGGGTGTGTCGAGGTCGCACACCGGATACATTCCGTCGCACAGCAGGTACTCGACCTGGGCGCCGTCCGACTGCAGGGCGAGGAGCATGGTCGCCTCCCAGGCCGCGTGAATCTGCCAGTTGAGATAGGGCGCGTAGCACAAGATCCGCATCGGATGGGGAAGCGTAGACATTCGCGGTACCTCATCGGCGGCGGATTTGTGACACTTGAGCGCTGCCCGCCTCGTTTCGCTCGTCGGGTTTCTGACTCACAGGACCGCGAACTGCGTGATGTAGACGGCGCGGATGCGCTGGCCAGGGACGATCCGGCGAACCTGCTGCAGCAGCGACTGCTTCAACGACGTCAGCGCTTCGCTTCCCCTCAGCTGCTCGGGCGTGCGATCCGAGACCGACCGCAGGATCGCGTCCCGAAGGCGCGGGGTCTGTCGGGTGACCAGCTCCTGCGATCGTGTCGCGTCCACCTCCAAACCGAGGCTGAGCTGCAGAAAGACATCCTCGCCGCCGGACTTCAGCTGGACGGTCATGTCGTCGATAGCGACGATCGGTCGTGCTTCGCCGCCGATGTCATCCTCGCACCCCACCCCCTTGCCGCTGGTCGTGCCGCAGTCCGACCATGTGGAAGCGGCGCGTGGCTGCTTCATCCCGATGACAAAGACCGCCCCCAACAACAGCGCGTTGATCGCCGCCAGCAAGAAGAAGGGCCTCGCGTTATCGTCCTCGGTCATCGTGCTCCATCGAATGACGGGCTCCGCCGGGGAGGCGCCGCCCGTGAGCGCACCCGTTCCCCGCTCGTCCGCCTCTGAAACAGGATCGGCAGGATCCTCCAAACCCTCGATAGGGACCATCCCTGAGAAACCCTGGGAAATCCCCGAGAAGGCCGTTTCGCCGTCGTGACGCCGACCGGCGCCGCGACGCAATCTTTGCCCTCGTGGGCCGCCAGACGCTATGATCCAGGCCGCCCGCGGTCCGCCGGGCCGACATGAGAGTCCTTTTCGCCGGCAACAACTGGCTTGGATTGGAGGCGCTGCGCTTCCTCCGGGAGCAAGGCGAGGACATCGTGGGACTGGCGCTCCACCCGGAGGGCAAGCGCAGGTACGCCGACGAGATGCGCGCCCTTTGCGGCTTGCCTCCCGGGCGCGTCCTCGAGGGGCCCGCCGTGAACACGCCCGCCGGCGTCGATTCGGTGAAGGCCCTCGGGGCCGATGTCGCCGTGTCCGTCCTGTTCAATTACCTCTTCCGCGCGCCGTTTCTCGCGTGCTTCCCGCGCGGAGTCGTCAACCTGCACCCGGCCCTGCTGCCCTACAACCGCGGCCAATATCCGAACGTGTGGAGCATCGTCGAGGGCACCCCCTCGGGCGTGACGTTCCACTACGTCGACGCGGGCGTGGACACCGGGGACGTCATCGCCCAGCGCCGCGTCGAGGTCGAGCCGATCGACACCGGGGAGACCCTCTACCGAAAGCTGGAATGCGCCGGACTGGACCTGTTCCGCGAGGCCTGGCCCCGCTTCAGCGAGGGCCGCAGCCCACGGCGGCCGCAGGACCGCGCGCTCGGGACCAGTCACCGCACGGCCGACGTGGACCTGATCGACGAGATCGAGCTCGACCGTCCCACCACGGCGCGCGCGCTCATCGACACGCTGCGCGCCCGTACGTTCCCGCCTTACCGGGGCGCCTATTTTCGCGTCGACGGGCGGAAGGTCCACCTGCGCCTCGCGCTCGAGTACGGAGACGACGAGTGAGCGCCGTCGAGACGTGCTACCTGGTCGCGGGACGAATGCCGTGGAACCGGCGAGTCTTCGACGAGGACGTCAAATCACTGCCCGGGCGCTGGGAGTTCATCGCCCGCCCCGAGGAGCTCTCGGCCGCGCTCCTGGCCGCGCTGAGGCCGCGCTACGTGTTCTTCATGCACTGGTCATGGAAGGTCCCCGAGGACATTTGCCGGGACTACGAGTGTGTGTGCTTCCACATGTCCGACGTTCCCTACGGACGAGGCGGCAGCCCGCTCCAGAACCTGGTCGAGCGCGGCCACCGCCGGACCAAGCTCACCGCGCTGCGCATGGTCGACGACATGGATGCCGGCCCCGTGTACGCCAAGGAGGACCTGAGCCTCGAGGGCAGCGCCGAGGAGATCCTCATCCGGCAGAGTCGCCTCGCGGCCAAGATGATGGCGCGCCTCGTTCGCGAGGAACCCACCCCCATCCCGCAGGCGGGCGAGCCCGTGATCTTCGCCCGCCGCAAGCCGCGCGACAGCCGGATCCCGCCGCTCGGCTCGCTGGAGCAGCTCCACGACTTTCTGCGCATGCTCGATGGCGAGGGGTATCCGCGGGCGTTCATCGAGCACGAGGGCTTCCGGTACGAATTCTCCCGTGCTGGGCTTTATGACGGCAGGGTTGTTGCCGACGTAAGCGTCACGCCCATCCCCAAGGAACCGCCCGCCGCGACCCCCTCCCCCGCGGAGGAAGCGACACCCGCCCGGGCGCCAGAGCCAAGCGACCCCACCAACCGACCATGATGCGCATCCTCGTAGTAGCGGCCCACCCCGACGACGAGATGCTCGGATGCGGCGCCGCCATGGCGAAATGGACGGCGCAAGGACACGCGGTCTCCGTCGCGATCCTCGGAGAGGGCGCCACGTCCCGGTACGCGGCGCGCGCCGACGGTCTCCCCGCGGAGGTCTCCGACCTCCAGCGCGCTGCGCTGGCGGCGGCGCGGGTCGTGGGCGTCACGGACGTCAGCTTTCACGGTTTGCCCGACAACCGCTTCGACGAGCTCCCGCTGCTCGACATCGTGAAGACCGTGGAGAGACGCGTGGCCGAGCTCGGGCCCCACCGCGTGGTGACCCATCACGGCTCCGATCTGAACGTGGATCACCGCGCGACCTTCGAGGCGGTCCTGACCGCCACCCGGCCCAAGCCCGGCCATCCCGTGAAAGAGGTGCTGGCGTTCGAGGTCGCCTCTTCCACCGACTGGGGCTTCCAGGCCATCGAGCCCGTCTTCCGCGCCAACTACTTCGAGGACGTGAGCGACACCATCGCGACGAAGCTGGCGGCCCTGGGGTGCTACCCGACGGAGATGTGCGCCTTCCCCCACCCGCGCTCGCTCGAGACCGTCGCCGCGATGGCCCGCCGCTGGGGCAGCGTGGTGGGCTGCGCGGCGGCGGAGGCCTTTCAACTCGTGCGCGCGGTGCACTGACCGGAACGGAGGAGTCCATGGCGATTCAGCTCGATATCGGTGGCAGGCGCGTCGGACCCGGAGAGCCCGTCTACATCGTCGCCGAGATGTCCGCGAACCACAACGGTGACTATCAGCAGGCCGTGGACATCCTGCGCGCGGCCAAGGACGCCGGCGCGGACGCGGTGAAGCTGCAGACCTACACCCCCGACACCATGACCATCCGTCACGCCGGCGAGGGCTTCATCGTCGGACCGGGGACGCTCTGGGAGGGGCGCAACCTCTACGAGCTCTACGCGGAGGCGTTCACGCCCTGGCAGTGGCAAAAGGATCTGCGCGACGAGGCGAAGCGGCTCGGGCTCGGCTTCTTCTCGACGGCGTTCGACGAGAGCGCGGTCGACTTTCTCGAGGGGCTGGAGGTCCCGGTGCACAAGGTCGCGTCGTTCGAGATCGTCGATCTGCCCTTGATCAGGCGCATGGCGGCCACCGGCAAGCCCCTCATCATGTCGACGGGGATGTCGACCGAGGCCGAGGTGCGCGAGGCCGTCGAGACGGCGCGCGCAGGAGGCAGCGGAGACATCCTGCTGCTCAAGTGCACGAGCGCCTATCCGGCGCCTCCCTCGGAGATGAACCTCGCCACGATGGCCGCCTTGGCGCAAACGTTCGGCGTCGCCGTGGGCCTCTCCGACCATACCCTCGGTCACGCCGTGGCGGTCGCCGCGGTCGCCCTCGGGGCCTGCATGGTCGAGAAGCACTTCACGCTGTCCCGGAAGGTCAAGGGCCCGGACAGCGCGTTCTCGATGGAGCCCGCCGAGCTCGCCGAGATGGTGCGCGCGATCCGCATCGCCGAGGCGGCGATCGGCCGGGTGAAATACGGCGCTGGCGAAGCCGAGGAGAAGAGCAAGGTGTTTCGCCGTTCGCTTTACGTGGTCAGCGACGTCAAGGCGGGCGAGGCGCTCACCGAGAAGAACGTGCGCGCCATCCGACCCGGGTTCGGCATGCACACCCGCCACTTGACGGAGGTGCTCGGACATCGCGCGGCCAGGGACCTGTCGACCGGGAGCCCGCTCGACTGGAGCATGGTTCGTCGCGACTGACGTCAAGTTGCGCCGAGACGTCGGCGAGCACCGTCGAGGAGCCGCACATGAACCCGCCAACCCGCGCCCTGGCCGTGATCCCCGCCCGCGGCGGGAGCAAGCGCATTCCGCGCAAGAACGTGAAGGCATTCCTGGGGGAGCCCATCATCAAATACTCCATCGCGACGGCGCGCGCGTCGGGGCTCTTCGAGGAGGTGATGGTCAGCAGCGACGATCGCGAGATCCTCGAGCTCGCGCGGGGCCTCGGCGCGAGCGCCCCGTTCACGCGCTCCCCCGAGACCGCCAGCGATCTGGCCACCACCGCCGACGTGATCCTGGAGGTGCTCGGCGACTACCAGCGCGCCGGTCGTACGTTCGACCATGTCTGTTGCATCTATCCGACCGCGCCGCTGCTGACGGCGTCCCGGTTACAAGAGGCCTGGCGACTCCTCGCCGAGAGCGGCGCCGACGCCGCGATATCGGTCACGCGCTTCAGCTTCCCCATCTGGCGCGCGTTCACGATCGAGGCGGGGCGCCTGCGGTTCCAGTGGCCCGAGAACGCGCTCCGGCGATCGCAGGACCTGCCCGAGGCGTTTCACGACTGCGGCCAGTTCTATTTCCTGCGCGCCGCCGCGTTCCTGGAGCACCGCAGGCTGGTGATGCCCAACACCGTCCCGGTGATGGTGCCCGAGAGTGAGACCCAGGACATCGACACCGAGGAGGACTGGAAGCTCGCCGAGATCAAGTACGCCCACCTCCGGGCCGGGGCGGGCTAGTGCGCGGCCCTGGAAATACCACTTCGAGAGCGGTGCACTAGTGCAGCGGCTCGTGGTGCGGGCGGATGGGTGGAAGGCCATCGGCGCCGGACACCTCATGCGGTGCCTCGCGCTGGCGCACGAGTGGCGGCAGCAAGGCGGGACGGTCACGTTCGTCACCCACTGCGACAGCGACGCACTCGCGGCGCGCCTTGCCGCCGGCTGCGACGAGCTCGTGCGGCTCCTTGCGCCCCCGCCCTCGCCCGCGGACCTCCCGCTCCTCGCCGCGGTGCTCGGGCGATACCCGGGCGCCCCGGTCGTGCTCGACGGGTACGGCTTCGATGCCACCTATCACGACCGGGTGCGCGTCGGCGGGCACCCCCTGCTCGTCATCGACGATCACGCCCACCTGCCCTCGTACAACGCGACCTGGGTATTGAATCAGAACGCCGTCGCCTCGCCGGAGCTCTACCGACGTCTCGGCTCGTCCGCCACGCTCCTGCTCGGCCCCTCGTTCTCGCTCCTGCGCGGCGAGTTCGCGGCGTATCAGGACTGGACGCGACCGCGAACCGACGTGGCGCGGCGGGTCCTCGTCACGCTGGGGGGAAGCGATCCGGACAACGTCACCGCGGTGGCGCTGCGCGCGGCCGCTGCCGCAGCCGCCGGCTCGCCGGACGCAACGGTGCGGGTGATCGCCGGTCACAGCAACCCGAACGTCGACGACCTGCGAGCGCTCGCCGCGGCGCTGTCGCCGGCCTGCGAGGTCGTGCAGGGCGCGGACGACATGCCGGCCCAGATGGTGTGGGCCGACCTCGCCATCAGCGCCGCCGGCACGACCAGCTGGGAGCTGGCCTACATGCAGCTGCCCGCGCTGCTGATCACCACCGCCGACAATCAAGGAACCAACGCCGCCGCGCTCGAGCGACGGGGCGTCGCGCGGGACATGGGTCGACCGGACGCCGAGCTCGCCGAGCGCGTCGCGCGCGCGATGGCGCCGCTCATGTCCAGTCGGGCCATACGGGCACGAATGGCGCGCGCCGGGCGCGCGCTCGTCGACGGGCGCGGCGCTGGCCGCGTCGTCGCCGCGCTGGCATCCCACCCTGGCGACAGCTAGGCGCGCGCGACCCACCCTGGGTCACATCGGGGCCGCTCTGCGTCAATCGCCGACCTCTGGAATCCGTCGTAATCGCTAGACGTTACGCGATCGATCCGCTGCGGCACGAGAATCAACGCCATTTAATTAGCGTAAGCAGTCTTACCCCTTATCGCTGTCCGCCTCCGTGACGAAACCTCAAGCGAAGGCCAACCAGCCAAAAAGTTCCCGAAACTAAAAGGAGTCCCCGTCATGTCAATGTCAATCCGCACCAACGTCGCTTCTCTCAACGCCCAGCGCGCCCTCTTCAATGCCGGCAACGACCTTCAGAAGTCGATGCAGCGGCTGTCGTCCGGTTACCGGATCAACAGCTCGGCGGACGACGCGGCCGGCATGGCCATCTCCACCAAGATGCAGTCCCAGATCGGTGGCTTGAACCAGGCCTCGATGAACGCGCAGGACGGCATCTCGATGATTCAAACCGCGGAAGGCGCCCTCGACGAGGTCACCTCCAGCCTTCAGCGTATGCGTGACCTGGCTGTCCAGGCGTCGAACTCGACCCTGTCGGACACGGATCGCGGCAACATCAACCAGGAGATCCAGGCCCTCTACTCGAACATCAACAACATCTCGAGCCGCACCCAGTTCAACGGCCAGAACCTGCTGACGGGCGCCCTCACCACGTCGCAGGACACGACCTCGGGCGTGAACGCCGGCTTGGCCCTCGCGACGGACAGCACCGCCTCGGTGGCGTCGGTGGACGTCTCCAAGGCGGGCGCCAGCGCGCAGTTCGACATCACCGCCGACACGGTCGGCAACGTCACGCTGACGAACCACAACGACACGACCCAGACCCAGACCATCCACGCGAATGACCTGACGGTCGGCCAGGCCCAGACGTTCGACTTCTCCACCTTCGGCGTCAGCTTCACGGTTGCCGCCTCGGGCAACGCGACCGGCGCCGACACGGCGACGGATCTCGCAACGGCGGCCACCATCAAGACGGCGGCGGGCAGCGGCTCGGCGGCCTTCCAGGTCGGCGCGAACGCCAACCAGACGGAGTCGGCCACGTTCTTCAACACGACCATCAGCGCCGCCAACAGCGGCGGTGGCGGGGCCTACTCGGCCCTCCAGTCGGCCATCTCCACCTTCGGGAGCGCCAACGGCCATACCATCGCCAACGCGCAGTCGATGATCACCGGCGTCGACAACGTCATCTCTGCCCTGGTCTCCAGCCGCGCGGCGCTCGGCGCCTCGCAGAACTCGCTGACGCACACGATGAACAACCTCAAGACCACGTCGGACAACCTGTCCGCTTCCAACAGCCGAATCCGCGACGTTGACGTCGCCTCCGAGTCCGCCAACATGACCCGCGCCCAGATCATCAGCCAGTCGGCGGTCTCGGTGTTGGCCCAGGCGAACCAGATGCCCCAGCTGGCCCTCAAGCTGCTTGGCTAGTCCTCCGAGAACAGACACCAGGGAATAGCGCCCCGCGGCCGAAATGGCCCGCGGGGCGCGCCCGCACGAGAGAGGACGTTTTCCAATGTCGACGACCGCACCAATCTTCACAGCAGGTGGACTGGCCTCAGGCCTCGACACCAACACCATCGTCGACAAGCTCGTGGCGCTCGAGCAGGCGCCCATCACGAAGAACACCGCGTATCAGGCCGCCCTGACCGTGCAGATCTCGGCCATCGGCGACCTCACCTCCAAGATCAAGGCGCTCGCTACCGCGGCGACCTCGCTGGGGAAGGGTGTCTCCGCCAACAATGTCACCACCGTTCCCGCAGGCATCGGGGCGGTCGCCGGCGTCGGCGCCATGCCCGGCAACTATTCAATCACCGTCAGCTCGGTCGCGTCGTCAGCGCGGGCGCGCTCCACGGCGTTCACGAGCGCCAACGACACGGTGGCCGGCGGGGATCTGAAGCTTCACATCCAGGGCGTGGCCACGACGATCACCATCGCCGCGAACAGCGACCTCGGCAGCGTCGTCAAGCAGATCAACCAGTCAGGCAACCCCATCAACGCGGCCGTCGTCAGCGACGGCACGCACCTTTATGTCTCGCTCACCAACCGCAACACCGGCAAGCCCATCGGCAGCGGCGACACGGGGGGGTTGACCATCGACTCCGACCCCACCGGGCTCGGCCTCACGGTGACGAAGAACGCCACGAACGCCGTCGTCAAGGTCGACGACCTGACGGTGGAGAGCCAGACCAACGACATCTCGACCGCGATTCCGGGCGTGACCATCACCGCGAAGGCGCTTCAGCCCGTGGCCAGTGACCTGATCGTCGCGGCCGATCCGACCACCAGCACCCAGAACCTGCAAGGGTTCGTCGACGCCTACAACAGCATCATGACGGCCCTGCAACCCTCGTTGCGGCCCGATCCGAACAATCCTCCCGCCGACGGCACCACGCTCGACGGCAGCACGGTCCTCGGCCTCGAGCAGAGCCTTCACAGCCTGCTCTCGACGGCAGTCGTGCCGACGGGCTCGTTTCGCACGCTCGCCGATCTCGGCGTGAAGCTGCAAAACGACGGAACCCTGTACCTCGACAGCACCGCCTTCACCGCGGCGCTGGCCAAGGACCCCGGGTCGGTGGACGCCGTCTTCTCGACCGCCACCACCGGCCTCGCCACCAAGGTCACCAACCTCTCCAACACGTTCACCGATCCGTTCAGCGGTCAGCTCGTCCAGCGGACCACGTCCCTGCAGAAGACGATCAAGGACATCACCGCCTCGAACACCCGCCTCCAGGATCACGTCGACAACTACAAGCTGCAGCTGCAGCGCGAGTTCGCGACCATGGAGAGCCTGATCGCCGGGTACAACTCGATCGGCACGTTTCTCTCCGCGTCCAGCGGGTCAACTTCAACCTCCGGGAGCACGAAATGAGTGGAGCGAATCGCTACCTCGCCGTAAAGAACGACACTGCCTCGAAGGAACGATTGATGGTGAACCTGTTCGAGACCGCGCTGCGCCACATGCGGGTGTCCATCAGGCACCTCGAGAACGACGACCGAAAGGCCGCGATGCCGTTGCTCGACAAGGCCTCCCAGATCGTCGGGTACCTGCACGGGACGCTGAAGCGGGAGGCCGCCCCGGCGATGGTGGACAACCTGGCCGAGATCTACACCTTCACCATCGCCCGGCTGATGCGCGCGATCGTCACCTGCAAGATCTCGGACGTCCGCGAGGCCGAGCGCGCCTTCGCCCCGATAGTCGAAGGGTTTCAAAAGGCGGTGGCCGCGATGTCCACCCCCGCGGCCCCTGCGGCCCGGCCCTGAGCGGGACGACACGACATGCCTCACCCGCCGTCGGTCGAGCTCGCCCAGGCCATGCAGCGCACACTCGACGCGCTGCTGGCAGGCGATCTCCAGGGCGCCGACACTCACATGCAAGCGGCGGCGGATCTGTGCCGCCGCCTGCAGGCCGCGGGCTTGGGCGTCCCCGAGGCTGAGCTCGGGGTTCTGCGCACGCTGGCCGACCGCTGTGGCGAATCGCTGGCCCGCGCCGGGCGCGCCCTGAACGCGTCTTGCCACCGCGACGAGAACCATCGTCGCGGGATCGTGTCGTACCACGCCGCCCTGCTTCGCGAAGTGGGCTGAGCAGTCGCCCCCCCGGGGACGTCGACTACTTCAAGAAGTCGAGCAGGCTCACGCTGAACGACTTGGCCGTGACCGCCAGCGAGGCCTGTAGCGACTGCTGGGCCAGGGCCAGGTTCGACGTGGCCTGGAAGATGTCCGCCTCCGACTGGGCGGACAAGACCTTCTGGGCCGAGTCCTTGGCGACGCTGCCAATCTGCTGGGCGCTGTCGAAGGCGGCCAGGATTCCTCCGGTCGCCGTCAAGGCGGACGCCACCTGATCGTTCGACTGGGAGACCGTCGGCACGGCGTTCCGGATCCCCGCCCCATCGTTCGAGGCGAGCGCGCTCGACAGCGCGGACAGAGAGGCGAAGACATCGACGCCGCCGCCCACTCCCTTGATCGTCTGATCGGCGCGGATGGAGGCGTTCTGCAGCAGCCCCGGGGCGATCTCGATCTGCCGGACGGCCGTGTCACCAGTGTAGGCGCCGGTGGCGTCGAAGGGCGGCGCGTTGTCGACGTTGCCGCCGAAGATGTAGCGCCCCGCCACCTGCGTGTTCATGAGCTGCGCGATTTGACCCGAGATGCTGGTGACCTCCTGCGCGCCGGCTGCCCGCTCGGAGGCGCTGTACGTGTCGTTGCCGAGCTGGACTGCCAGTTGCTGGGCCCGCTGCAGCAACGTCGCGACGCTCTGGAGCGCGCCGTCGGCGACCTGGACCTCGCCCGTCGCGGTCGACGTGGCCTTGTCGATGGTGTCGAGGCGCTGCAGGGCGATGTTCTGCGAGACGATCAACCCGGCGGCGGCAGGGTCGTCGCCCGGCTGCACGACCCGCATCCCGGTGGTCACCTGGTTTTGAGCGTCCAGCGCCCGATTGCGCGCCGCCATCATCTGGGTTTGCGCCTGGCTGAACGTCATTCGGTCGGTGATTCGCATGGGTACGGGTTCCCTCTCAGGTGATCTGCAGCAGGGTGTCGAGCATCGCGCTGGCGGTAGAGATGACCTTGCTCACGGCCTCGTAGGCCCTCTGTGCCTTGGTGAGGTTGATCATCTCCTCGTCGATCGAGACGCCCGACGTCGCGTCGCGCAGCGTCTGCAGGTGCGTCGCCAGGGCGTCGTCATGCTGGGCGAGCGCCTGCGCTTGCGCGCTGCTGTTGCCGAACGTGGTCGTGATCTGCTGCATCGTCGCGATGGGATTGGCGCCACCCGTCAACACCTGATTCTGCGTGCCGATCAGGGCCAGGACGTTGGTGTTGTCGCCCGACGCCGTCGGCGTCGTGGTCCCCGCGGCCAGCAGGCGAGCGTTGGCCGCGACCGCCGGGTTGACGGCGAGCTGCGACGCCGCCGCCGTCGCCGTGGCCGGCACCGAGAACAGGCTGAGGCCGGCGGTGCCGTCCATGGCGAACCCGGCCTGATGGACGGTGTTCAGCGACGTGGCGAGGTCGAACGCGAAGTTGTCGATCGACGTCGCCGCCGTCTTGAGGGCGCCGTCCCGGGCCGCGAACATTCCACCGATCGTGCCCCCAAGGGACGAGCCGTTCCAGTCCGCGGGGCCGGAGCCGTCGGCGCGGGTGAGCTGCAGCTTGACGTAGCCGCCGTTGGCCGCATCCGGGAGGGTCGAGAACTGCGCCGCGTGCGTGTCCACGACGAGGGCCGTGCCGCCGGGCAGGGCCATCGAGATGTCCCCGGCCCCGTTCGTGTAGGGCGTCGCGCCCGTCAGCCCCGCCAGCTTGTCCACCGCCTGCTGACGCGCGTCGAGCAGGTCGTTGGACTGCCCACCGGCGGACCTGGAGATTTCGATCTGTGAGTTCAGGTCGGCGAGCGACTTCGCGGCGGCGTTGATCTCGGAGACCTTGCCGCCAATGGCGGCGTCGACGCCGGAGCGGGACGATGCGATGGATGCCGCGGTCTGGTTGAAAGAGGTCGCCAACGCCTGGGCGCTGCCGAGGACGCCCTGCCGGAGCGACAGGTCGCCGGGGTTCTGGGCCCACGTCTGCATCGACGCATAGAAGGCGCCCAACGTGGACGACAGCCCTCCCTGCAAGTCGGGGTTCAAGGCGGTCACGGCCGACAGCGCGTCGCTCTCGCTCTGGGACTGCGCCTGCGCGCCGAGCGCGTTCGGCATCTGGCGTTCCACGAACTGATCGCGGGCCTGCGTGATCTCGGAGAGGGACACTCCCGTTCCCACGCCCGCCGCGCCCAACGACGACACCGACGGGTTCGCCACCAGGTTCGCGATCTGCCGGGAATAGCCCGGTGTGTTGGCGTTGGCGACGTTGTTCCCGGCTACCGCCAGGGCCGCGCTGTGCGCGCCCAGGCTGTTTCCGGACTGCACCAGGAGCGAGAAGAGATCGGCCATGTCACACCACCCTCACGAACGTTGATGTTCGATCCACCGTCGCACCACCCCCGCGTCGGTCGTAGGCCGCGGGCCTCGGGCTGATTACGGCCAGGTGGGCCCGCACATACGCCAGCGCCCGCTGTCCCAGCATCCGGTTCAAGCCGTCGAGCTGCGACAGGGTCGCCGCGAGCGCCCGCACCTCGACGAGGACGGCGGCGATGCGCCGTCCCGCCGCGGGCTCGCGCGCGGACAGCGCGGCCATCGTGACCTCCGTGAGGCCCCAATCAATCGCCGCGGCGCCAAGCGTCTTGCCGAGCTCCGTCATCAGCCCCGCGGTCCGGGTGTTGAACTCGGCCCGGATCGCCGCCCGGGCGTTCAGCCCGTCGACGTCCATCTTTCGAATGAGGACGCGCTCCTCGCGGGCGACGACGATCTCGGCGGCGAGCGATTCTCGGATTTGCTCCGTCAATTCGATCGCGTGCTCGAGACTGGTCATTCAACTACACCTCAACGGGAAATGATCGCCTGGATCTTCGCGTCGACCTCCGCGTCGGACAGGATCTGTTCGGCGACCCGCGACGGATCGGGCGCGTAGGTGCCCGAGCGGACCGACGCCTCGAGGCGTTGCAATCGGCCCCCCCTGTCGGTCGTCGCGGAGCGACGGGCCGCCGAGACGCTGGCCTCGGCTCCTCGCGTGGCGTCCACCGAGACGCGATCGCGCGCGCCTGGCGGCACTGGCGGTGCGCCCGCCGCCTGCTGGGCGGCGACGCGTTCTGGACCTACGACCGGGTTGATGTCTGAGACTTTCATGGTTCCCATCCCTCGGCACTCGACGGAGTGCCTCCAACCCTGTCTTCGGCACGTCCTCTGTAACTATTAAGGGCCCGGCCCGTGGGATTGGGCAGCGACATGGATGTGGGATTCACCGGGTGGTCGTGCCGACGAAGCTCGAAGTGGAGGTGGGGTCCCGTGGCCTGACCGGTTTGCCCGACCAAAGCCACGGTTTCGCCCCGTTCGACGCGCTGCCCTGGCTTCGCCAGGAGTACGGAAGCGTGGGCGTAGAGCGTACTCGTACCATCGCCGTGATCGATTTCCACGGCGTTGCCATAACCGCCCCGCGGCCCCGCCTGGCGCACCACGCCCTCGGCGGCGGCGCGAATCGGAGCCCCCTCGGCCGCCCGCAGGTCGACGCCGGTATGAAAACGTTCGGTCCCGAGGATGGGGTGCACCCGCTTGCCGAAGCCGCTGGTCACGAAGCCCGTGACCTCTCCTGGGTCCGTATGCGCGCCGGCCGCGGCGGGCCTGGTCGCCGCGCCGGGGCTCGGGCCGAGCGCCGCCCCACGGGAGGCCGCGGGTGCGCCGCGGCCCGGCTGGTAGTCGTCGATGCTGTCGGCGGCAGGGTCCTCTGGGAGGGGCGCCGTACTGTTCGGATCGTCCAGGTCGTCGATGGCGTTGACGCCCGCGCCGCCCGCGGCTCGGGCGGTGGCCGGACGGGCAAGACCCGGGCCCGCGAACGGCGGCGTCGAGGCCGGAGCGGCCTGCGTGGCTGCGTCGCCGCCGATCTGGCGCTCGAGCATCTTCGCGATGCCAAGCCCTCCCGCCTTCGCCACGGCGTCGGCGAGCGTCTCGATGAACATGTCCGTTCGCAGCTGCGAGCCGGGCGAATCGGTGGCGCGGAAGGCGCCGCTCGATTGCAACATCTGGCGCAGCATCACGGCCTCCAGTTGCTGGAACGCCTCGGTCTGGCCGCGCACGGGTCCGGGCATCACAGCACCTCGAGGTCAGCGTCCAGCGCGCCGGCCGCCTTCATGGCCTGCAGGATGGCGATGAGATCGCGCGGCGTCGCCCCCAACAGGTTCAGCGCCTTCGTGAGATCATCGACCGACGTCGTGGCCGGGAGGGCGACCATGGCCTTCTCCTTCTCCCGCGCGTCGATCTGGGCCTGCTTCGTCTGCACCGTCTTGCCCTGGGAGAACGCGCCGGGCTGGACCACCACCGGCGAGGCCTGGATCGAGATCGACAGCCCGCCATGCGCCACCGCCACCGGGTGGATGCGCACACGCTCGCCGGCGACCACCGTCCCGGTCCGCTCGCTGACGACCACCCGCGCGCGCTCGTCGGCCTGGACCTCCAGGGTCTCGAGCTTCGTCAGCAGCCCGACGGCCTTGCCTTTGTAGGCGGCCGGGACCTTGATCTCGATCTGCGCGGGGTCGATGGCCTTCGCCGCCTCTTCGCCGAGCGCCTTGTTGATCGCCTCCGCCAGGTTGTTCGCCGTCGTGAAGTCGGGGCGCTTCAACCCCAGCGTCAGCGTCGCCTTGTCGAGATTCGGGGAGACCGAGCGCTCGATGGTCGCGCCCGCGGGGACCCGCCCCGAGGTCGGCTGGTTCTTCTGGAACGAGGAGCCGAACGCCGAGGCCTCGATGCCGCCCGCCTGGACGGGTCCTTGCGCCAGGCCATAGACCTGCCCGTCCGCGCCGGTGAGGGGCGTGATGAGCAGGACGCCCCCGGCCAGCGACCGGGCGTTCCCCATCGAGGCCACGCTGACATCCATCCGTGTCCCGGGACGCGCGAACGCCTGCAGGCGCGCCGTCACCATGACCGCGGCGACGTTCCGGACCCGGACATCGTGCGGATCGATACGGATGCCGAGGCGCCCCAGCATGCCGCTGATCGATTGCGACGTGAAGAAGACCTGCTCCGTGTCCCCGGTGCCGGCGAGGCCGACCACCAGGCCATAGCCGTAGAGGGCATTCTCGCGCATGCCCTGGACGTCGACGAGCTCCTTGACTCGAACGGCGGCGGCGACCGCGGGGCGCTGCCACGGCCCGACGCCTCCCGCCGCGGCGAGCAGCGCCAGCGCCAGCGTCGGCCCCGTTCTGGCCAGCCGGGTTCGGCGCTTGTTTGCTTGCGTCCTCGTCATCACGATCACGTTGCCTCCGATCAAAACGGCCACAGCCATCCGAAATGCCGCGACAGGAATCCCTGCTTCTGGTTGTCGGTCAGATCACCCGCCCCCACGAACTCGATCTCGGCGTCCGCGATCATCGAGCTCTTGACGCTGTTCTGCTGGTCGATGTCGATGGGCCGCACGACCCCCGAGATGTAGAAGTGCTGCTCCTCGGCGTTCACCAGCACCACCCGGTGCCCCTCGACGAAGAGGTTGCCGTTCGGCAACACCTTGCGAACGAGGGCGGGCACGGTCGCGGTCAGGTACTCGCTGCGGTCCGACTTGCCGGTGCCGTGAAAGCTGCTCTGCGACGAGCCCCCAACGTTCAGGTTGGGATCGAGGCCGGCCTTCTGGAGCTTCGACAGCACGCCCAGGAAGGCGTCAATCTTCGCGGCGGCGCTCGACGTCCGATCCAGATCGGTGTTGGCGGACCGGGTGGCCGACGCGATCTCCTCGACGTTGATGACCACGAGATCGTTCGCGTGCAGCGCGCGCGCGTCGGTGAACAGCATCGAGGCGGGACGACCGTCCTGCCACAGGCTGCCCTCCGAGACGGCGGCGTTCTTCGCGTCAGTCTGCGCGTCGGCGGTGTATTCGCGCTTCTTCTGCTTGTAGGCGCCGGTGTGCGCTGGACCGCACCCCGCAGCGATGACCTGCAACGAGAGCGCGAGCAAGCCCGCGACGGCCGCCGACGCGGCCTGCTTCTGCTTAGGAATCGGACCTGTCTTCGTGGTCGTCATGGCATCTCCACCAGCAAGCGGCCGGCGACGAGCGCGCCATCGACGTGCCGCCCCGAGGGCAGCACCGCGCAGTTGTGATTGCGCGCGCAGGCCACGGCGCGACCGGTTTGCTCGATCGACATCGCGCCGGCGACGATCACGACCTTCACCGGATCGCCGGGCCGCAGGCCCGGCTGGCGGACCACGTCGGCCTCCACCATCTGCCCCACCCCCACGGTCCGCTCCGCGGTCGCCCCTTCGAGCGCGGTCGCCGGAGGCCTGCCCGGCCTGATCTCGCGCTCGCCGGTGTTCGTGGCGCCCGCGAACGGCTCGCCGGCCCGGATCGTGCGCGTCGCCACGCTGACCGTCGCGAACACGCGGACCCGCGCCCATACCCACGCCTGGCAAGGCGCGGCGCCGCCGGACCGCGTCCCGACCAGCTTGACCGCGAATTTGCCCGAGCCGTCGACCGGCTGCGGCACCTCGGCCCGGGGCTCGGCGCCGACGGCGCACGCGTCGGGGCGCCGCTCCATCGAGACCAGCTCGACACGCGCGCCCGGCAACGAGGACGCGGACTCGAGCGCGCCGCGAACGATCGCGCTCACGTCGTCGTCCGCGCGCGCGGCGTTGGCGGCGCAGGACGCTGGCGAGAACGTCGCGATCGCCGCGACCACCACGATGACGAGGAGCGGGAACTGGATGATTCGCATCGTCGTCACCGAAGCTGCGTCAGCCGTTGCAACATCTGGTCGGCGGTCTGGATGACCTTGGAGTTCATCTCGTACGACCGCTGCGTCGAGATCATGTCGATCATCTCCTCGACGGCCTTCACGTTCGAGCCTTCGAGCACGCCCTGCTGGATCGACCCTATCCCCTGCTCGCCGGGCTTGGCCTGCACCTCCTGGCCGCTGGCGCCGGTCGGCTGCAACAAGTTGTGCCCGATCGCGCTCAGCGCGGCGGGGTTCGTGAACGTCGTCAACTGAATCTGGCCGAGCTCCGTGGGGTCCGTCTTGTTCGGCAGCTGCGCCAGCACCGTGCCGTCCGTCTTGATGGTCAGCGACATCGTCTCGGGCGGAACGGTGATGGCCGGCTCGATCGTCTCGCCGTGCTGCGTGACCAGGCGCCCGTTCTCGTCGATGCGGAGGTTGCCCGCGCGGGTGAACGCGATGTCGCCGGACGGCAGCTGAACGCGGAAGTAGCCGTTGCCCTCGATGGAGAGGTCGAGCGGATTCTGCGTGTTCAGCGGATCCCCGACGCTGATGTCGCGGGTGGTGCTGCCGGTCTTCACGCCAAGACCGACCTGGAGAGGCACGGGCTGCCCCCCACCCTGGGGCCCCGCCGGCGTGGCCTGCTGGATGGTCTCCGACATCAGGTCCTGAAACTCGGCGCGCACCCGCTTGAACCCCGTGGTGCTGGTGTTCGCCAGGTTGTTCGCGATGACGTCCATCTTGAGCTGCTGGGCCTCCATTCCGGTGGCCGCGGTGTAAAGCGATCGCAACATGGAAAATCTCCTTCGTCGTTCAGTGGTTCGTGGGCTCAGCGCGCCTTGCCGACATCGATGACCCGATCGTCGAGGCGGCGGTAGGTTTGAATGGCCTGCATGGCGGTCTCGAACTGCCGCTGGGCCCCTATCATCTGTACGGTGGCGTCGAGGGCGGTCGCGTTCGCCATCTCGATCTGACCGACGTCGACCCCGGCGTTCGACGGAGACGCCGAACCTCCTGGGCCGGGCGCGTAGAGGGACTGTCCGCGATGCGCCACGGTTCCCTGCAGATCGGCGAGCGCCAGCCGGTCCACCTCGACGTCGCCGATCATGACCGACCCCTGCTCGTTCACGAGGGGGTTGGCGCCGACGGGGATCGCGATGGGTTCGCCCGAGACGCCCAGCACCGGGTAGCCGCTCGCGGTCAGCAGCCCGTCGGGGCTGACGGTGAGGCGCCCATTCCGGGTGAACGCGGGACCGCTCGGTGTCTGCACGGTGAGAAAGGCGGTCCCCTGCGGGAGGATGTCGAGCGGGTTGCCCGTCGTCTTCACCATGCCCCGCGAGAGGTCGATGCCGGTGCCCACCGCGGCGGCGGCGACCTTGTCGGAGCTCTTCCCCGCGCGGGGAGGCAGGAAGGACTCGAACGCGGGATGCGACGCCTTGAAGCCTGGTGTCTCGACGTTCGCCAGGTTGTCCGCGATGGAGTCGAGCTGCTCGACGCGAGCGGCAGCTGCTGCCATGCCTACATAGATGCCGTCAGCCAATTGACTTTCTCCTTGCCACGGCGAGGAGCAAAGCAAGGCCAGGGCCAATCTCCTCGTCGGGTTTCTGACTCGACGAGGAGGGCGCGCGCGAGGCGCGAATCTTCGCTCGAATGGGCTCAAGCGAATCGAGGTGCGTGCCGAAGGATCCTTCGTGCGACCCAAGATCCGTCTCGATGCCGCCGTCAAGCTGGAGGAGCGCCACGAGGAGCAACGGCTCACCGAGCTGTCCGAGGCCGGACGACAGCTGAAAGCCGCCGAAGAGGAGCTCGCGGGCCGGCGTGCCCGCGCCGTGAAGGACGACCGCCGTCTCGCCACCGCATCCGACTGGCAGCTCACGGAGGCCTCTCACGCGCGCGTGCTCTCGGAGGTGCGCGCCGCCGAGCATGCGGTCAGTCAAGCCACCGTCGTTTCCACCACCTCGCGCGACCGCTACGCGGCCGCGTACCAGCGCGCCGAGGCGCTGCGCCGTGTGGCCGCCACGCGCGTCGAGGAGATCCTGCGCGCCCGCGAACGCGTCGAACGCAAGGAGCACGACGAGCTCGGCATCATCCGCTTCAGCCGCAACGCGGCCTGAGGAGCGCCGCGCCGGCGCCGACGTCGAGTTGGCCGGCCGCCGCGTTGGCGCAATCTTGACGACGTTGCACTAACATCGCGGGCGCCGAATGAGACCTCACGACGCCACCTTGGCCCTCGCGATCGGGACACTCGTCGCGGCTTGCGGTGGCAGGCAAGCGGCACGAGACGGGGGCCCGGGATTCCAGCGCGACTGGTCGGCGCATCCGGCAGTCTTCAAGCGGACGGGCACCGCGGAGATTGACGTCCTCGGCGATCTCCACGGCGATGCAGACGTTGCGTATCGCATGTTGACGGCGGCCGGGCTCATCACGGCGGCGTCGCCGGTCTCATGGACCGGCGGGACGAGGTTGCTCGTCGTGCCCGGGGACGTCATCGACAAGGGCGCCTCCGCGCTGCCGATCATCGACCTGTTCATGGCGCTCGAGCCCCAGGCGCGCGCCGCGGGCGGCGGCGTCGTGGTGACGCTCGGCAATCACGAGGCCGAGTTCCTCGCCGCCCCGACGGAGGCGAAGACCGCGGTATTCCAGGCGGAGCTCCGCGACGCCGGCATCGACCCGGGCGCAGTGGCGGCAGGCGCGACGCCCTACGGGACGTGGCTCCGCGACCTGCCCGTGGCGGCGCTCATCGACGACTGGTTCTTCTGCCACGCCGGGGACAGCGACGGTCAGAGCGTCGCCGCCATCGGCAAGAAGTTCGAGGACGCAGTCGGCGGCCTGAGCGGCTACGGCGACGACTTCCTCGTCGGGATGGGCAGCATCCTCGAAGCCAACGGCTGGTGGCAGAAAGGCGGGGACGGCGGGTCCGCCGCGGCCGTCGAGGAGAACCTCGCGGCGCTGCCTGCGGCGCACGTCGCGTTCGGTCACGACCCGGGCGCGCTGGATTTTCCCGACGACACACTCGGCACGCGCGCGAAGGGCGAGCTGGCGGCGCGCTACGACGGGCGGCTGTTCCTCGTCGACGTCGGGATGTCGTACGCTGTCGGATATTCGGCCGGGGCCCTGCTCCGGATCACCCGCGGTTCCGCGACGTCGACGGCGGTCGTGCGCAGTGACGGCTCGACGACCGCCCTCGGGCCTTGATAAAGCCCCCGGTCGCGTTGGTGAGCGGCGGCCGCCTCCGGCCCGACGATTTTTCCAAAAAGCGGCGGGCGTTCGTGGTACTCACAGCTTCGTGAAGCGCGCGACCGTGCTGGCGATGTTCCTCCTCGCCGTCGCTGGGGCCTGTTCCAGCGGCTCGGCGTCGCCGGACGGGGCCGGGACCGGGACGGGCACGATGACCGTGGTCATCAACGAAGTGTTTCCGAACGGCTCGTCTCCGGCGGCCCCGGACTGGGTCGAGCTCAAGAACGTAACAGCGGCTCCGGTGGACCTCGGCGGCTACCAGCTGCGCGACAACCTCGTCGCCGATCTGTACGCCCTGCCCGCGGCGACGACGATCGACGCCGGCGGCTACCTGGTCGTCTACTGCGACGATCAGGCCGACGGCGGCATCGCGGGCGGCGTTCACGTGCCGTGGAAGCTGAGCGCGAGCAAGGGAGACGAGGTCCATCTCCTCGATCCCAACGGGACCCAGATCGATTCCACGATCTTCGGCAACGACATCTCGTCCGACAAATCGTGGGGCCGCCTTCCCGACGGGACGGGCGCCTTCGTTCGCACGACGCCCACCGAGGGCGCGGCGAACATCTAACACGCCAGGCGCGCGGCGACCGGCCCGCCCCTGTTTCACTGGAATTCGCTTGGCGGCCGCGTGATTCCTGCGGAATGGGGTATTTTTTCTTACCAGTTTCCGGCCTTCATGGCACAAACTCGTGACCCAGATGTCACCTCCCCGCCCCGAATCCGGTGGGCCCTCCCCGACGACCTCGACCGCTGCCTCGACCCTTGCGCTGGGCTCGCTCTGGTCCGTCCTCATCGGGCTGGCGGCCGGAGCGGGCTGCTCGGGCGGCGGGGCGAAGAGCGCCTCCGACGCGACGGCGGACACGATGCGGGCCATGGACGCAGGGATGACGGGGGGCAGCGCCGGGATCGTCGGCTCGTTCGTGGTGAGCCTGGTCGAAGAGACAAGTGGAACCCCGGCCCACGCCGCGATCAGCGGAGCGGTGAAGGATCGGGCCGACCCGATCACCGCACCCCTCGTCCCGATCGCGACGGATGGCGCCTGCACCCTGTCCACACCCCACTTGCCGTTTTGCGCCACGCCCTGCGGCAGCGCCGCGTGCGTCGCGGACAACACGTGCGCGAGCTACGGAGCGAGCCAAGACGTCGGCACCGCGACGCTGACGGGCGTCGCGAAGCAGACCGGCGATCCGCCGTTGCTGCTCACGAACGTGAACAACGCCTACCTGGCGGTCGCCGACCAGACGCCCGCGTATCCGCCCTTCGCCGAGGGAGACGACGTGTCCGTGCAAGCGACCGGGGGCGCCGCTGGCCCGTTCTCGATCCACGCGAAGGGCATCGCGCCGCTCGTGCTCGCGAGTAGTGAGGCGTTGACCATCGACAAGACGAAGGACTTCACGGTGACGTGGGCCGCCGCGGGCCCCGGCGCGACCTCGACGATTCACCTGCTCATGGATCTCAGCCACCACGGGGGCCTGAAGGGTGAGATCGACTGTGACGCCGCCGACGCGGGGACGCTGACCATCTCGTCGGCGCTCGTGACCCAGCTCCTCGACCTCGGCGTGGCCGGTTATCCCTCGTTCAAATTGACGCGAAGGTCGGTGGGCTCGACGGTCACGAGCCTCGGGGTCATCGACCTCGAGCTTTCGCAGGCGCTCACGCGCTACGTCCAGATTCCAGGGCTCGTGTCGTGCACGGTGGACACCGACTGCCCCACGGGTCAGACGTGCCAGGGAGATCAGCGGTGCAAATGAGCCCCGTGCACCGACACCAGGCGCGACCTGCACCGCCATCCACGCGGGTGGGAGCCCGGGCCGGCCTGCGCGCGGGGATGGCGTTCACGGCGCTGGCGGCGGCGGCGGCGGCCGGATGCGGCGGCGGCGGGGTATCGACCTCCGTGCCCAACATCGTCGAGGGGATGTGTCTGATCACTCCCGGAGCGGCTGGCGCGGGGGGCGAGGCAGGCGCAGCCGGGACGGCGGGGGCCGGCGGGGGCGCGAGCGCGGTCACGCCGGCTGGCGCCACGAGCACCGAATTCCTCCACCAGATCGGCTGCACCTCGGACTTCCAGGCGCTGGCCTCGGCGCCGCTCGACGTCACTCTCCCCGGCGCCCGCTCGGTGAAGATCGTGCTCGACCAGGCGGACACCAACGCCTTGTATTTTCAGAACAGCGTCCTCTATCAGGTTCACTATCAGTTCGTGTCAACCCACCTGTCGGGCGGAACGCTGCCCATCGTGGGGACGCTCGCCGACTTCAACGCCACCGAGTATTACAAGCCCGACCGGCGCTTCATCCTCGGCGCGGTCACCTACTACGACGAGCCCAAGGTATGGGCCCTCGAGCTCGCGCCCTACGACACCGCGACGGCCGCGATGATAGAGGAGCTCTACGCGGCGGTGAAGGCGAAGGCGTTCTTCGGCCCCGCCCTGGTGTTTCACCCCACCTCCGAAGCCGTGGCTGCCCAGGCGAAGTTGCTCCCGGCGACGGTCAGGGTCGCCACCACCGACGACCTCTACGCCAAGATCGACTACCAGCCGCTGACGCTCGCGTCGGGCATGGGTCGCCTGCGCTTCGTGAACGTCGCGAACCTCGACACCGCCACGCTGTCGTACCAGGACATCGCCGTCCTCGACCAGGCCCCCAACGACATCACCGTGGTGCAGGGGCTGATCACCCAGGAGTTCCAGACGCCGCTGTCGCACGTGAACGTGCTCTCGGCCAACCGGCACACGCCCAACATGGGGCTGCGCAACGCGATGACGAATCCGCAGCTTCGCGCGCTCGAGGGCCAGCTGGTCGAGCTGACCGTCGAGGCGTCGGCCTGGACCGTGCGCGTGGTGACGGACGGCGAGGCAGAGGTGTTCTGGGCGGCGCACAAGCCGCCGCCAATCGCCCTGCCCACCGTGAACCTGGCCGTTACCGACCTGACGGACATCGAGGCGGTCACGCCCGAGCCGGCGGCGGGCGCGTCGTTGCGCGACGCCATCAAGACCGCCGTGCTCGCCTTCGGAGGAAAATCGGCGCAGTACTCGATCCTGGCGCGGACGCCCAACGTCCCCGTGCTGAAGGCGTTCGCAGTCCCCATCTTCTATTACGACCAGTTCATGAAGCAGAACGGCTTCTATGACCAGGTCACGGCGCTGGTCGCGGACCCGTCCTTCGGCACGGACGCCACGGTGCGGGAGCAGAAGCTCGCCGATCTGCGCACCGCCATGCTCGCCGCCCCCCTGGACGCCGCGTTCCAGGCCGCGCTGATGGCGAAGCTGGCCGCGGACTATCCGGCGATGACCATGCGCTTCCGCACCAGCACGAACAGCGAAGATCTCGACGGATTTCCTTGTGCGGGTTGCTACGAGTCGCACACCGGCGATCCAGCGAAGTGGACGTCCGTGCTCGACGCCATCCGCCAGGCGTACGCGAGCGCCTGGCTGTTTCGTACGTTCGAGGAGCGCAGCTATTACGGCATCGATCACAACGCCGTGGGCATGGGGCTCCTCGTCCACCACAACTTTCCAAACGAGGCGGCGAACGGCGTGGCGGTCACGGCCAACCCGTTCGACGCGACGGGCCTCGATCCGGCGTTCTACGTCAACGTACAGGCGGGCGGAGACGCCGAGGTCGTTCATCCCCCCCCGGGGGTGGCGAGCGACCAGTTCCTGTATTATTTCGACGAGCCGAACCAGCCCATCTCGTTCATCGCCCACACGAACCTGATTCCGGGCAACGTGCTCACCACCACCCAGACCTATCAGCTTGGCGTCGCGCTCGACGCCATCCATGCGCGCTTCTCCCCTGCGTACGGGCCGGCCTCCGGCAACGACGGCTTCTACGCGATGGACATCGAGTTCAAGTTCGACGCCTCCGCCGCCCCCGACCAGCCGCCGATGCTCTACATCAAGCAAGCGCGGCCCTACCCCGGGCGTGGCGTGGACGTCTCCAGCGACTCGGGCGGTCCGTGAACGTGAAGCCCGCTCTCGCGCGGTCGGCCGCGGCCCCAGCGGCAAGCGCGGCGTCCTCGCCGGCAATAGAGCGCGCGGCGGCGCCCGTCGCGGATGTCGCGGCGAACGCCCTTCGGCGCGAGGTCGACCGCTTCGAGCTCAAGTACTGGGTGCCGGCCGCGATGTGCGGCGAAATAGTCGACTACGCCCGGCCGTACCTGGTGCTCGACCCCTACAACGCGAGGCTCGGGCTGGTGCGACAGTACAACACGACCTTGTACCTCGAGACGCGGGGGCTCGACGCGTACCGTACGCACGTCGACTCCGCCGCCGACCGCTACAAGCTGCGCGTGCGGGCCTACGGCGACGTGTCCCTCGGCCCCGCCTTCTTCGAGACCAAGCGGAAGCTCAACGCCATCACCGTGAAGACCCGCGCCGCCGTGGCGGTCACGGACGTCGCGCCGTTGCTCGAGGGAACGTACGACGCGCTGCCAGCGTCGCTGTCGCCGGACGAACGGCGGCACCTCGAAGGGTTCCTTTACCTCAAGACGGTGACCGACGCCCGGCCGTGCGTCCTCGTCCGCGCGCACCGGGAGTCGTACTGCACACCCGATCCGCGCGAGGACGTACGCCTCACGCTCGACGGCGAGATCTGCTTTCAGGGCGCGCGCGGCCCGTCGTTGCACGGCGATCCCCGCGCATGGATCCCCATCGACGGCTACGACCAGCACGGACAGCACGGGGCCCACGTCATGATCGAGCTCAAGTTTCCTCGGGTGGCGCCATCCTGGATGGGACACCTCATCAACCGCCTCGAGCTCTGGCGCGTCGGTTACTCGAAGTACGTCGCGGCCATGCGCACCCTGCTCGATCAGACGATGATCGACGCCATGGCCTGGGATTTCGCCGGGGAGGCACCATAACTTGGAGCAACGGATCGCCTGGGACACGGCGCTCGCCTCCCTCTCGCTCGCCTTCGCGCTCTCTATGGTCGTGGCCTGGCTGTACTCGGCGACGCACGCGGGCCTGTCGTACCTGCGCGGATTCACGCAGAGCCTCGCGCTCGGGGGGATCATCTCGGCCACCGTCATGCTCGCCATCGGCGACGACGTCGCGCGGGGTCTCGGCGTCGTGGGCGCCCTCACCATCGTGCGCTTCCGCACGACCATCAAGGACACCCGCGATCTGATGTTCGTCTTCGCGGGCCTGGCCTCGGGGGTCGCCTGCGGCGTCCAGAGCTACGCGGTCGCCGTCATCGGGACGGGCGTCTTCGCCGCGGCCGTGGGCTTCCTGCACCTGACGTCGTTCGGCACCCACCGGCAATTCGACGCCGTGCTGCGGGTTCGCATCCCGGCCAATTCGCCGCAGCAGCGCGCCTTCGCGGACCTCCTCGAGAAGCACTGCCGGCGCTTCCTGCTCGTGAACCTGCGCGAGGCGGGGCACGACGTTCAGGAGCACTCCTATCAGGTGCAGTTCTCGGATCCGAAACGGGGCGCGGTGTTGCTCCGTGAGCTCAACGGACTGGCGGGTTTGACCGGCGCGACCCTTCTCATGCAGGATTCGTCGCTCGAGCTATGACCCGATCGCGCGTACTCTTCGCGGCGCCGATCGCGATCTTGGCCTCGGGGGGCCTGTTCTGGGGGCTGTCCCATGGCGGCAGCGCCGGCGGGCTGACGGCGCGCGGCTACGCGGAGGACCTCGACGCACCGGCGGCGCCGCTCGCGGCGGGGCGCGTCGCCCGCGTCGCGGCGCGGATGGGGCAGGCGGTGAGCGCGGGTGACGTCGTCGCGGTCATGGACACGAAGGCCCTCGAGCTGCAGCTCGAGGCAGCGCGCTTCGCGCTCGCGCGCGCGAACGCCGCGCTCGGCGCGGAGGAGGTGGTGGCCGGGGCGGCCACCGCGCGCGCCGACCTGCTGGTGCTCCGCCTCCAGGCCACCCAGACGCGCGATCGCGCGCAGCTCGCCGAGGTGCGCCAGCAGCTCGACCGCCTCCAGAAGCTGGAGAGCGAACAGCTCGTTCAGGCGCGCGACGTCGAGAAGCAGAAGCTCAAGGAGGCCGATCTGAGCGCCAGTCTCGACCTGCTGGACGAGGCCACGAAGCAGCGGCGCGCCGGCCTCGGGTCGAAGCCCGGGCTCAAGTCGGCCGCCACCGACCTCGAGCGCAGGCTGGCCCCGCTGCGCGAGGCCGTGCGGATGCGCGAGGGGGCCGTGCAGCTGGCGCAGCTGGCGGTCGACGAGGCCACCGTACGCGCGGGGGCCGGCGGTGTCGTATCGATGATCCTGCACCACGCCGGCGACGTCGTTCCGGCCGGCACGGAGCTCGTACGCATCGCGACCGGCCGGCCCGGCCGCATCATCTGCTGGATCCCCGAGCGCGAGCTGGGGCGGGTCCAGCTGGGGCGCGCGGTGCGGGTGCGTGGGCTCGGCTTTTTCGGCCCGCGCTGGGGCGGACGCGTCGCCGAGGTCGCGCCCGAGATCGAGGAGGTCCCGGTGCGCGCGCGGGTCTCGCCCCAGGTCCCGGGGTGGGGACGACGGGTCGAGATCGAGAGCTGGCCGCCCCAACCCGTCGTGCTCGGCGAGGCCGTCCATGTTCGGTTTTGAGCGCGCCGTCGGATCCCTGATCACCTTGCTCTGCGCGGCGCGCGGCGTCGCCCCCTTGCCCGCTCCCGCGCCTTCGCCCACCGTCGCGCCCATCCAGATCGCCGTCCCACCGAGCCTCGCGCGCCGATCGACGACGCTCGAGCCGTCCGGGGTGGTGTGGGCGGCCGCCCTCGATCGGTACCTCGTCGTCAGCGACGATACCGGGGTGGCCCCCGAGCATCACCAGCCCTGGGTGCTGGCCATGACGGCCAGCGGGGCGTTCGACGAATCGCCCGTGCCCATCCTCGGCATCGACGAGCTCAACGACCCGGAGTCGATCTGCGCGGGTCCGGACGGGCTGTTCTTCTTGACGACCTCCCATTCGCCCAACAAGCGGGGACACGAGCGCAAGGCGCGCGACATGCTGCTGCTCCTCGGTGTCGAGGGCCGCGCGCTGCGGGTCCACGGTCGCGTCGATCTGACCACGGCCCGCGCCAGCGACGGCAGCGGGTCGCTGCTGTCCATCGCGGGCGTACCCGGCGACGGCCGCCTCGACATCGAGGCCGTCACCTATCGCGAGGGCGCCTTGCTCGTCGGGCTGAAGTCGCCCCTCACCGCCACGGACCGCGCGGTGGTGCTTCGCGTGGCCTCACCCGTGGAGGCGCTCCGGGCGGGCGAGCTCCCGCGCGGAGCCGTCACGCGACGATGGGAGGTGGACCTCCATGGCGCGCCGGGGGGCGTGCCGGAGGGGATCGCCGATCTCACCAGCCTCCCCGATGGACGGCTGGCCATCCTGGGCAACTCGCCCAAGGGCCGCGCGAAAGACGGAGGCGGCTCGCTGTACTGGTATCGCCCGGAGACGGGCGCGCTGACGTTCGTTCACCAGTGGCGCGGATTTCATCCCGAAGGAGTGACGCTGGCGAAGGACGGCCGCTCCCTGGTGATTGTTTTCGACGCCAACGCGGCGCCCCCGTTATGGGCCGTCTGGCCGCTGCCCGAAGCGGGGGCGAAATGAGGGCGCGCGCGACCGCGGGCCTGCTGCTGGGTGGCCTCGCGTTCGTCGCGGGGTGCTACCAGCCGCGCCCGCTGGACGCGCGCGGCGTCCTGGATCAGCTGGCGAACGAGCCGGGGGGAGATCCGAGCCGCGGCGGCCGTCCCTCGTTCACACCTCCGACCGGGCTGACGGAGGACGCCGCCGTCGCGCTGGCGCTCCGGGGCAACCCGGACCTGCGGGCCGCCCGCCACCAGCGTGGCATCGCCGAGGGCGAGGTGATCGCGGCGGGCGCGCTGGCGAACCCGACCGTGGCCTTCGACCTGATTCACGTCGAGGACTGGGGCACGCAGGTGGGCTGGGCGGTGGCGCTCGGCTGGACCCCGCCGCAGCCGGGCGTCTACGCGGCAGGGCGCGCGGCCGCGCGCGCCGGCGCGGAGGCGGTCGACGCCGAGATCGCCGAGGCCGAGTGGCAGATCGCGACCGAGGTTCGCGCCGCCCACGCCTCGCTGCTCGCCCTCGCCGAGAAGACCGCGATCGTCGACAGGGAGCTGGCGGCCCGCCGGCAAATCCTCGAGCTCGTGAAGAAGCGTGTGGCGGGCGGCGCCTCCACCCGCCTCGATCTCGGCCTGGCGGAGCTGGCCGTGGCCGACGTCGACCGCGAGCGTGACGATCTCGCGACCCAGGAGATCGCGGCTGCCACCGCGCTCGGCCAGCTCCTCGGGACCACCGCGGCCCACGACGTCGCGGGCCGGCTCGGCACTGACGCCCGGCCGCCGCCCCCGCTCGACGCGCTCCTCGATGCGACGCTCGCGAGCCGTCCGGCGCTGGCGGCCGAGGAGCGGCGCTACCGACAACGCGAAGAGACCGTGCGCCTCGAGACGGCGCGCCGCTGGCCCTGGTTCCGTTTCACGGCCATCCCCCGATACCGTGCCGACGGCTCGGACGTGCACCCGCGCGACTTCTCTGCCGGGATCGAGCTGACGCTGCCCCTCCTCAACTTCAACGCCGGCCCGATCGAGGTGGCCGAGGCGTCCCGCGATCAAGAGCGAGAGACCTTCGCGAAGCTGGTGGGCGGCATCCGGCGCGACCTCACGAGCGCGCGCGACGAGCTCGCGCTGCGGGGCGAGACGTTGCGCCGCTACGAGACGCAGGTGCTGCCCGGTCTGGACGCCCAGGAGAAGCTGCTGGCGACCGCGGTGGCGGGAGGCCAGCTGGACATCGTCGCGCTCACGACGGCCGAGGGTGTGATCCTGCGCAGTCACAGCACCTACGTCGATCTCCGGCTCGCCTGCTATCGAGCCTGGGTCGCGCTCGAACGAACCGTCGGCCGCCGTATCTCGACCCCCTGACCGACCGGAGCTTCGTCCCCGCTACGGCGCGAGGGCGAAGCAGTAGATGCCGCCGTAGCCGCCGCCCGAGCCGACGAAGGGCATGCTCGGATCCGAAGCACCGTTCTCGTTGACCGCGACGCCCGTGCCGCAGCCACCCTCGTCCTGTCCTGAGATCCAGTTCGTCCGATTGGAGATGGACCAGGAAAATCCGATCCGCGGCCGTCCGGTCATGGTGTTGTCGCGCGAGGTGGTCGTCCAGTCCATGCAAGTGGGCTTCGCGTTGTTGACCGCGTACAGTTTTCCCTGCGCGTCCGAACCGGTGAGGACGTGGTGGTTGTCCGCCTCGGGCTGGGCAGGATCGGGCCGGTGATTGGGAATCCCGCTCTCGTTCGGCAAATCTTCCTTGATGGCCGGGTCGGCGCCGGTCGGGCGGTTCTGCAGCAGGTCGGGCAAGGTCATCGCGACGAGCCGTCCCAGCCGGTCGTACCAGGGACCGGCGCCGATGCGATCGGCGGCATTGATCGGCGTGCCCGCCGGCCCTTTCGCGACGCTCAGGAACGCCCGCCACTGCTTGACGCTGGACCCCGGCATGGACGACTCCGCGACGTCGCTGCAGATCTTGTCGGCGCCCGACAAGCCATCCGCCTGCCCGTAGCGCAGGTCTCCCCCGAAACCATCCTGGCTCTTCGAGAGCGCGCGCATGGCCACCAAGCTGGTCACGAAGAAGCTGAACTTCGACAGCGGCGCGGCCGCGCCCCCCGCTCCCCCCGAGCCAACGGCTCCGCCCGCGCTCCCGCCTCCCACGCCCTCCCCGGCCGTCCCGCCCGAGCCCACCGCCGCGCCGCCGGTGCCCGCGTGGCCGGCGATTCCCGCGCCGCCGCTCCCCGCGTCGGCGCCGCCAGTGCCGGCTGCGCCGCTGCCGCCGCTGCCCGCGTTCGCCCCGCCGCTGCCGCTGCGGCCGCCCGAGCCCACGGGGGTTGCGCCCCCGGTCGCGGTTCCACCCGAGCCGCCCCCCGTTCCCGTCCCTTGCGCCCCTCCCGACGCCAGCGCGGCTCCTCCCGTGCCCGTCGTTCCGCCGTTTGAGGACGACGAACAGCCGACGCCGGCGCCGATGAGGCCGAGGAGGCAACACAGCGACATTGAACTGGAAACCACGGCGTAGTGCTTCAATTCATCTCCTTTGGGGGGTGCCACACGCCAAAGCAGAGTCTCGCAACCGCAAATCGTGTTCGCCGAACGAGCCCCGCGGTTGCGATAGCCTAAATGTTTTGCCCGCTGCTCGCCACGGCCAACAGCCCCCCGCCCCGCGGGCGGCGCCCAGCGCGTCATTCACGGCGGCGTCAGGTGATTCAGGCGGCGATGTTGACGGGGGCGCGCGCGACGCGATTCCGGCCGGTCTGCTTGGCCTGCGCCAGCATGCGCTCGACGGCCGCCAGCAGGTCGGCCGGCGTGGCGAAGGTCAAGGCCTGGTCCACGGTCGCGCACCCCACCGAGATCGTCATCCGGACGGGATCGCCGATCCCGATGTCGTGCAGCGCATCTTCAATCTTCTTCCGAACGCGCTCGGCCACGATCGCCGCGCCCTCGGCCTGGGTGTCGATCAGGATCAAGGCGAACTCCTCGCCGCCGTAGCGGGCCGCGAGATCGCGCATCCGCAGCCGTTCGCCCACCAGCTTCCCGACGGCGCGAATCGCGCGGTCGCCCGCCTCGACGCCGAAGGTCTGGTTGATCATCTTGAGATGGTCGGGATCGCACAACAGGACGCTGAGCGGCTGCCCGGCGTTCGTGGCGAACTCGAACTGGTCAGCGAGGTAAGCGTCGAAGCGCGCGCGGCTGGCCAGCCCGGTCAGCGGGTCGATCTGGGCGGCCTGCTGCTCCACGACAGCGCCCGCCGAGCCGATGGAGAGCACGTTGTCGAGCTCGGCCTCGGGCTGGGCGAAGGTCGCCTCGATGCGCTGAACCACGGCCTCGAGCTCCTCGACGGTCCCCACCTGCACGTCGAACAGGGGCGCGATGTTCGCCACCGTCTTGTTCACCCGGCGCATGAGCGGCGCGATCCGCGCCTCGTCGATGCCCAGAATCTGATGGGCCTGGGTGCGCAGACCCACCGCGACCTGGCGCGGGTCCCGCACCACCCACGCGTCCGCCAGGACGCCCGACAGGGCGACGATCTTCACGGTCGTGGTGGTGACGGGATCGGCGCCGCTCTGCCAGCGCGCCGGCTCGTGGCTGCTGCCCACCGCCGCCCGAACGATCTCGGGGAGGCGCCATTGCGTCATCAACCAGCGCCCAACCTCCGCGTGGTCGCACCCGAAGGCCTGCTTCTCGAGCGCGATCCGCTTGCCGTGATCCGCCCCGGCCTCGGCCGCGATCGGCAAGTACAGGTCCGTCGTGGCCTGCTCGAGCGCGAGCTGGCCGACGTCCTGGAGCAAGGCCGCGAGGAAGGCGTCCGCGGGGTTTCGCATCCCCTCGAGCTGCGAGAGCTCCTGCGCCGCGGCCGCCGCGAAGATGGCGCGACGCCAGTAGGACCGGTGCTCGAAGCCACTGCGTTCGTGCTCGCGCAGATCGTGCACCACCGCGAAGGACAGCGCGATCGTGCGCACGGCGTTCGCCCCGAGCAGGACGAGCGCGTGCGAGACGCTCGCGACCTCCTTGCGCAGGCCAAAGAGAGGCGAGTTCACGAGGGAGACGACCTTGGACGAGAGCGCGGCGTCGCTGCCGATGGCGCGGGCCACGTCGGCGATGTCGAAGTTCTCTCGCTGGCACAGCCGCAGGACATGCACCGCCACCGCCGGCAGGCTGGGCAGGCTCTTGCAGGTCTCCAGCTTCTGCCTGAGCCCGAGCTGCATCGCTATATCCGCCCTTCGCCCAGCGTCGCGCGCAGCTTGCGCAAGCCATCCGAGTGCAGCTGGCAGACACGCGGCTCGCTGATGTCCAGCATCTTGGCGATCTCGCGGTAGGTCAGGCCCTCGAGATAGTGCAGCCCCAGCACGGTCTGCAGGCGCTCGGGGAGGGTGCGAATGGCCCCCTCCAGCGACGCCACCATCTGGGAGCGCGAGAGGCGCTCCTCGATGTCCGGCTCGCCCGTCTCCGAGGACTGCACCCAGCGATCGAGCGGGACGTGGGGTTCGAGGAGGGCCTCGATCCCCCCCACCTCTTCCAGGTCGACCTTCATCTCGGTCGCCAGCTCCTCGGTGGAGGCGTCGCGCCCCAGCTGCCCTTGCAGCTTCTTCTTGGCCTTTTGAAGGTCATCCGTGCGGGAGCGCAGGCGGCGCGGCAGATGATCCATCCGCCGCAGCTCGTCCAGCATCGCGCCGCGGATCCTGTGCTCGACGAAGGTCTCGAACGTGACGCCGCGGCCGGCGTCGAAGCGCCGCGCGGCCTCCAGCAAGCCCAGCGCCCCCGCCGACCAGAGATCGTCGAAGGCGCTCTGCAGCCCGGTGCGCATCACGATCCGCCGCACGATCCGATCGATGACCGTCGCGTACTTCTGAATCAGCTCGTCGGCCTCGGTGCCCGTCGCGGAGGAGGAATATGTCGCCAGGGCCCTGTGCATCATCACACCGCGGCTGCCTGCGAGTCCCGAAACAGACGTTGCCACATCAGCTTCAGACCGCCATCGACGGGGCGGGCGGCCGAGATCTTGTCGCTGGTGAGCCGGGCGGCGATCGCCACGATGGCCCGCGCCGACGGCGACGAGGGGAACATCTCGCACACCGGCCGCTGCGCCATGATGGCGCGGTGGAGGTTCTCGTCGCGCGGGATGTAGCCGAGGTGTCTGACCCGCGCCTCGAGGAACTTGCCCGTGACCGCGGTCAGCTTCTGGAAGATGCCGCGCGCGGCCAACTCGTCGACGATCGGGTTGACGATGACGTTGAAGGTCCGGACGCCCGCCTGCTGGGACATCACCTTCACGGTGGCGTAGGCGTCGACGAGGGATGTGGGCTCGGGGCTGACCACGAGGATGGCCTCCTGCGCCGCGCCCACGAAGAACAGCACGTTCTCGCCGATCCCGGCGCCGCAATCGATGAGGACGACGTCGAACATGTCCTCGATCGGGTCGAGCGTCTCGACGAAGCGCATCTTCTGTTCGTCGGTCAGGTGGGTCAGCGCCTGCACGCCGGAGCCGGCGGGCAGCAGCATGACCCCGGCCGGGCACTCCACGAGGACGTCCTCGATGGACAGGCCCTTGCCCAGCATGTCACCGAGGTGGTACCGCGGCTTGACGCCCAGGATGATCTCGGCGTTGGCGAGGCCCAGATCGGCGTCGATGACGAGCACCCGCTTTCCGGACCGCGCGATCACGGTGGCCAGGTTCGCGGTGATGTTCGTCTTGCCCACCCCGCCCTTGCCACTCGTCACGGCGTAGACCTTCAGCGGCGCCTTGGCGATCTTCCCCGCGGCGGCGAGCTGGCGCAGACTATCGGCCTGATCCACGGATGTGCTCCTTCTTGTTGGCCATCGCGGTCCCCCCGGCACCGATACCCACGAGCCGCTCCAGCAGCTCGGGGTCCGTCACGGGTTGGACATCCTCTGGAACCCGCTGTCCATCGCAGAGGCAGGACACCGGCCGCGTCAGCAGGGACGTCGCGGCCAGCGCACCCGCCGGCCCCTCCGACTCGTCGAGCTTCGTGAAGATCAGACGCTCGGGGGAGTACGGGCGGTAGCGGCGCGCCACCGCGGCCAGCTCACGCGGGCCGGTCGCGAGCGACAGCACCAGGTGCAGCTGGACGTTGGGGGCGGTGCGGAGCAGGTTCATCTGGGCCTCGATGGAGGCGGTGTCGGAGCGTCCGGCCGTGTCGATGAGCACCAGATCCGCGTCGCGCGTGCGCTCGACGGCCTCGGCCAGGGCGGCGCGATCTCGCGCGACGTAGGTGGGCACCCCCATGATCTTCCCGTAACGGGAGAGCTGATCGCTGGCACCCACACGGTACGTATCGACCGTAATCAGGCCGACCTTGAACTGGGTTTCCAATAACGCCCGGGCGGCGATCTTCGCGACCGCCGTGGTCTTTCCGACGCCGGTCGGTCCCACCAGCGCGATGGTGCGACGGGCATCGGCGCTCCAGGGGGTGGGCGACGCCGTCAGGTGCTTGCCGACCGTCGCCGCCACCGCGCGCAGGACATCGGAGGTGCGCTCCGCGCCCGCGGCGAGCGCGTCGTCGAGCAGCCCACGGGCCAGGGCCTCCTCGACGCCCCAGTCGAGCAGGTGACGGAAGGCCCGGCGGGCGTCCGCGGTCAGCTCCGTGTCGGTGCGCTGCTCACCCTCGCCGGCGCCGGACCGCCCGCGGTTGATGGTGCGGCGAACATCCTCCATCACCCTGCGAAGGGCCGCGACGTCCGTCTCCATCGACTTGTCGGCCTTCGGCGGCTCCCGCCCGGCGGCAGCCGTCACCTCGATCTGAGGCTTGCCGAACAGTCCTCCGGACACCTGCTTCGTCTCGATGATCACGGCGTCGAGACCGAAGGCTTCCTTGACCGCCGTGAGAGCGGAGCGGGCGTCGCGCGCCCGAAACGTACGAATCAACGGCGAAGTCGCGTTCATCAATGTTCACTCCTCAATGGTCGCTGGGGCGGGGGATTCTCGAAGACAGAAGGTGCAATGCGGGCGTCGGCGTCGATCACGCAGCACGTCCGAAGGGGGTGTTTTGTAGGTCGATGGTCGCGACGGGCTCGACCTGCGTGCCCGGGACCAGCTCGCGAGCGGTCACCACCCAGAGGTCGGGGACGAAGCGCGTCGCGAAATCGAACAGCGGCCGCCGGAGATCGGGCGGGGCGATGACGACCGTCGGGTGGCCGTCGGCGGCGAAGCGCGCGGCCCGCGTCTCGAGGGCCGACACCAGGCGGCGGGCGGAGTCGATGTCGGGCGCCAGCGTGGCCTCGCCGTCGGTCTGGCCGAGGCTCCGCCGCAGCAGGTCCTCGGTGGCGCGATCGAGCGTGACCGCCTTGACCACCCCGGACGGATCGGCGACCTTGGCGGTGATCTGGCGAAACATCCGGCGCCGCACCTGTTCGACGAGGAAGGCGGTGTCCTTGCTGCGCGCGGCGCCGTCGGCGACCGCCTCCAGGATTGTCCGCAGGTCGCGGATGGACAGGCCTTCGCGCAACATCCCGCGCAACACGCGCACCAGCTCGCCGAGGGTTACGGTCCCCGGAATCACGTCCTCCACCAGCTTCGGCGCCTCCTTGCCGAGAGCGGCCAGCAACTCCTGGACCTCCTGGCGACCGACCAGCTCGTGGATGTTGCGGCGAATGACCTCCCCGAGGTGGGTCGTCATCACGGAGGCGGGATCGACGACGGTCATCCCGCTCGATTCGGCGCGGGCGCGATCGGCGGGGGTGATCCACAGCGCCTCCAGGCCGAACGCGGGCTCCTTGCCGACGATGGCGTCCGTGCCCGGCAGCACGGGCCGGCCCCCTGAGGGCTCGAGCACCATGAACCGGTCGGCGTAGGCGGTGCCGCGCGCGATCTCGACGCCCCGCAACCGCACCCGGTATTCGTTCGCGTCGAGGCGCAGGTTGTCGCGCAGGTGCACCGGCGGCAGGACCAATCCCAGGTCGGACGCGACCTGCCGGCGAAGGTTCGTCACGCGGCCGGGCAGCTCGCCACCCTTCGCCAGATCGATGAGCCCGAGGAGACCGTGGCCCACCTCCAGCTCGATCGCGTCGACCGAGATGAGGTCCTGGATGCGCTCCGGCTTGTCCTTGGCCTCGTTCGCCTCCTCGGCCCGCTTCGCCGCATCCGTGGCGGCGACGGGCAGCTTGCGGCGCGAATACGCCAGCGCCGCGATGCTCAACACCGCGAACGGCAGGGTCGGCATGCCCGGCAGGATGGCGAGCCCGCCCAGCACCGCCGACGCGTACCCGAGCACGCGGGACTTGCCGAGCATCTGCGTCCCGATGGACTGCCCCAGGTTGGCCCCGACGCCAGCCCGGGTCACGACGACGCCTGCCGCCGTCGACACCAGCAGCGACGGGATCTGCGCCACCAGGCCCTCGCCCACCGTCAGGATGCTGAACGACTCGGCCGCCTGCGACAGCGTCATGTGGTCGCGCGCCAGCCCCGCGATCAGGCCGCCGACGATGTTGATGGCCGTGATGATCAGGCCGGCGACCGCGTCGCCGCGCACGAACTTGCTGGCGCCGTCCATGGCGCCGAAGAACTCGATCTCTTGTTCGAGGGCGGCGCGACGGGCGCGCGCGCCGCGATCGTCGACGATCCCCGCGGCCAGGTCGGCGTCGATCGACATCTGCTTGCCAGGCAGCGCGTCCAACGTGAACCGCGCCGCGACCTCCGCGATGCGGTTCGAGCCCTTGGTGATGACGCTGAAGTTGACGACCAGGAGGATCAGGAAGACCACGCCGCCCACGATGAGGCTGCCCCCGACCGCGAACCGGCCGAACGCCTCGATGACGTGGCCCGCGGCGCCCGTCCCCTCGCCGCCCTTCATCAAGATGAGGCGCGTGCTGGCCACGTTGAGCCCCAGGCGGAAGAGCGTGGTGATCAGCAGCAACGACGGAAACACCGAGAAGTCGAGCGGCTTGGCCAGCGACAGCGCCACCAGGAGGATCAGCACGGAGACGCCGATGTTCAGGGCCAAGAGTGCGTCCATGATGGGCGCAGGCAGCGGAAGGATCAGGATGGCGAGGACGCTGATGACGGCGGCCGCCAGCAGGCCCTGCGCGCTGCCCTTTTCCTGCGGAGGCGAGGCAGGCGCGAGGTTCGCCATCACTGCACCGCCGCTCTGCCGGCGGCCCGGCCCGTGATCCGGTAGACGTAGGCGAGAATGGCGGCGACGGCCTTGTAGGTGTCGGCCGGGACGGCGCGACCCACCTTCACCCGACGGTAGAGCAACCGGGCGAGCGCGATGTTCTCGACGATGGGGACGCCGTTCTCGCGGGCGAGGTCGCGCATGTACTCCGCCAGTTGCCCCTTGCCCTTGGCCATCACGCGCGGCGCCGCCGCCTCACCTGGGCGGTAGCGGATGGCGATCGCGATGTGGGTGGGGTTCACCAGCAGCGCATCGGCGCGGGGAACCTCCTTCGCCGCTCGCCCCTTCGACAGCTCGCGGTGCTTGCGGCGACGGCGCCCCTTCATCATGGGATCGCCGTCCTCTTCCCTGTACTCGCGCTTGGCCTCTTCCTTGGTCATCTTCATCTGCTTCGTGAACCGCATCCTCTGTAGAGCAAGGTCCAAGCCAGCCCAGATGGCCATCACTGTCAGAACCTTGACCGAGCCCCTCGCGAGCGGCGTGAACATCATCGCGAACGCCGCGTCGGGTCGGGCGAAGAGCAGCCTGGGCAGCGTCAGAAAGTCGTCTCGCAGGGTGCTCCAGCAGGCCCAGGCCACTGTCATCAGCTTGACGAACGAGAACGCGAGGTCGGTCACCGTCTTGCGGCTGAAGAGCTGCTTCATCTTGCCGCCCGAGAAGACGCGCGACACGTCCGGCATCGCCAGATGCCACCACACCCGCCCCTGGGTCTGGGCGACGTAGGTCAGGCTCCCCGCCACCGCGGCCGCCGCGGCGACCCCCGCGACGATCACGATGGGCCGGGCGAGCAGCGGGATGAGCGTGCGCGGGTTCGCGCCCGCGCCCGCGCCCAGTCCTTCTGCCGACGCGGCGGCCAGACGAATCAGCGCGCTCTGGAGACCGCCGCCGAACGCCACCAACGCGGCGGTCCCGGCGGCGAAGCCGGCTACGGCGTTGAAGTCCTTGCCGATTGGGAGCGAGCCCTCCTCGAACGCCTTCTGCAGGCGCTTTTGACTGGGGGCCTCTGTCTTGTCCTCGGCGGCTGATTCTCCCTCGGCCATGTCACATCCCGCGCGCGAGCACTTCTTGCGAGGTGCGGGCCGCCATCTCGGCGACCGTCGGAACGATCATGTAGAAAGCGCCACCCCCGGCCAGGATGGTGATGGAGAACCCCACGCTGCTGATGTTGAGCTGGGGCGCCGTTCGCCCCACCACGCCGAGGGCGACGTGGCCGAAGGTCACCGCCGCCATCACGGGAAATGACATGCGCACCGCCAGGGCGACGGCCGAGATCCCCTGCGCCACCACCGCGGCCGCAAGTCGCGGGATCTCGATCGGCGCGCCGGGCGGAATCGCCACCACCGACCGGCAGACCCACGCCACGAGCTCGCGATGCAGCCCCGCGGCGAGCATCGTACCGAGCGCGATCATCGACAGCCACTCGCCGACGGAGGTCGTCTCCGCGCCGTGAATCGGATCCACGGTCGCGCCGAACGAGAGGCCGACGCTGGTGGCGATGAGCTGTCCGGCCGCCTGCGCCGCGTCCAGCGCGAAGCGCGCCGCGACGCCGGTCGCGAGTCCGATCACCGTCTCGGTGCACGCGCCCGCCACGAGGGGTCCGATCCGTGAACCCGTCGCCAGCGGGGGGAACCCCGCCCCCGCGAAGGCGGCGTACGCGACGAGCAGCGACAGCCCCATCCGCACCCGCGCGGGCACCATCTTCATCCCGTAGAGCGGTGCGGCCGTACAGAAGGCGGCGGTCCGAAACAGGACCATCACGAACCCGAAGAGAATCGGCGTCACAAATCCGTCAGGTAGTCCCACAGCCCCGATCCAATGCGAACGCCGTGCCGCCGCCCGACCGCGGCGCCCCGGCCCTACTTCTCCGTCATGCGTTGCAGGCTGTGCGCGAAGAAGCCGCTGTACCGTTCGAGCACCCAACCGCCCAGCAACCACACCGCCAGCAGGGCCGCAGCGAAGCGCGGCAAGAATCCCACGGCGGGATCGTTGATCTGAGTGGCGGCCTGAAACACGCCGACGCACAGCCCGATCACCAGCAGCGCGCCGATGATGGGACCCGTGGTGGTCGCCAACAACATGAACCCCTCGCGGGTCAGCGCCGCCGGCAGGTCGTTCATCCGAAGCTCCTCACCAGCGAGGAGACGACCAGATGCCAACCGCCCGCCAGCAGGAACACGCCGATCTTCAGCGGCAGCGAGATCATCTGAGGCGGCACCATCATCATGCCCAGCGACATCAACACGGACGCCACCAGGATGTCGATCAGCAACATCGGCACGAAGATGTAGAGGCCCATGCGAAACGCCGTCCCGAGCTCGCTCACCATGAACGCCGGAATGACCACCGTCATGGGAAGCGCCTCGCTGCGGGCTGCCGGCGCCGCCTGACCGGAGATCTCGAAGAACAGGCGGACGTCCTCCTCGCGAGTCTGCTTCAACATCCATTCGCGCAGCGGCTTTTCTCCGCGCTCGAGCGCCTCGCTGGCGGGGAGCTTGTCATCCAGGTACGGCCCCAGCGCGTCGTGATGAACGCGCGTCGCGACGGGCGCCATGATGAACATCGTCAAGAACAGCGACAACCCCATGAGGACGGGATTGGGCGGCAGCTGCGGCGTCCCGAGCGCCTGGCGCAAGAACGAGAGGACGATGATGATGCGGGTGAAGCACGTCACGGACATCATCAGCGCCGACGCGAACGACAGCGCCGTGATGAGCAGGAAGATCTTGACGGCGCTCGAGCCGCCGGCGGCGCCCACGGCCAGCTGACCGCTCAGATCGGAGCCGGCCTGGACCAAGCCCGCAACGCCCGAACCGCCGGCTCGGGGCGCGACCGCGACCGCGAGGGCTCCCAGGTTCAACGGACCCTCGCCGACATTCCGGCCGCCAGCTTCTGGCGGAGCTCTTGGTCTTCCACGCTGTCCTCCAGGATGTCGTCGAACTTCGGCTCGGCGCGCGCCGCGGCGGGCACGCCCCCTCGGCCGAACAGCGAGGCGAGGCCCCCCTCGATGGATCGAAACGTGGCGCGGCCCGGGCTGGCCGTGAGATCGTCGGGCTGGGGCACGTCGGCCAGCGCCTCGACGAGCGATTGGTCCATCTCGTTCGAGCTCGCGACGGCGGCGGCCGCGGCCTCGACGGCCTTCGCGCCGGCGAAGGCCGCGCTCGTCTGCAACAGCGTGATTCCCGCCTCGCTGGCCCCCAGCACCAGAGTCTCGTCGCCCACGCGGGCGATCACCAGCGAGCGCTTCGGACCGAGGCTCGCGGTCTCGAGGATCTCGATGCGCCTCGTGCCGAGGCCTCGCTTCTTGCGGGCGAACAGGTAGGCGCACACGGCCAGGGCACCGAGGAGCAGCGCGGGCAGCGCGACGGCCCGCAGGCTCGTGCGCGCCTCGCTCGGCGCCGCGCTGCCAGCCGCCGCCGGGGCTGTCAGGACGGGCGAAGCGGCGACCGCGGGGAGCGGCATGGCCGCGAACCGCCCGGCGGCTGCTTCCCCGACCGCGCCTTGCGCGGCCAGCACAGGCTTCGGCTGCACGGCCTTCGCCGCGGCCTCCGGAGGGCGCGCGGCCGCAACGGCCTCGCCGGCCGTCGCGGGCGCCGGCGCCGGCTTCTGAGCGGGTGCGTCGTCGTCGGTCACGGGCAGCGCCACCAGGTGGTGCAGCGTGGCCGTGTCGGCGTTGCCGGCCTTCCCGACCGGGCGAGTTGTCGCCGCCACCTCGACGGCGGCGACCGCCCCGGCCTGCGCCCTCGCGCGCCTCTCGACCTGGCTCGCGGGCGCCTCCATCCTGCGCTGCGGCGCCATCGCCGCCGGACCTTCGCAACCGACCAGGGCCGTCATCCCCGTCGGCGTGCCCTCGAGCTCGACCGGCCCCGTGCAGCCGTTTCCAGACAGCGGCACGTCGAGCTCGACCTCGGCATGATGCCGGTGGGCGCGGATCTCGCCGTTGCCGTCCTTCAGGCCCCAGGCCCGGTTGTCGGCGTGCACCCGCGTCTCGCCGAGGAACAAGAACAGGTGTCCGTCGTCGATTCGGGTGCGCGCGACCTCGGGATCGATGCCGCCGTCAGCCATCACCTCGACCCGGAGATGGCCGGCCTCGCGCGTCGCCTTGACCTCGGTGAGGTAGACCGGCGTCGCGAGGACGGTGGTGGAGAGAAGGAGAAGACTCGGAAGCATGTTGGGTTGCCTTTCTGCCGAAGTTTCGAAGTTAGCGGAGCCGCGCGACGCGCTCCGACTGGCTGACGATGTCGGTGATGCGCACACCGAACTTGTCGTTGACGACGACGGCCTCGCCGCGCGCCACGAGCCGATCGTTGACCAGGATGTCCAGCGCCTCGCCGGCGATCTTGTCGAGCTCGATCACCGACCCGGGCCCGAGGCCCAGCAGGTCCTGAATCGTCATACGCGCTCGACCCAGCTCGACCGACAGGTCGAGGGGAACGTCGAGCAAGAGGTCCATACGCCGCTCCCCGGGGGCGTTCGGCGGTTCGGATTCGGTCGGCATGATTCGTTCTCCTTGGTGCTGCGATCAGCGTGAGACGTGGGGCAGGGACGGTGACGATGATGGTGATGACGCCTTCGTGGGCCGACCGGCGCTCAGCCCCTTGTCGAGGGCGACGGCGAGGCTGCCCCCGGCGACCCGCGGCGACCCGCTGAGCTTGCGTCGGCCCTGGACGTACACGGGCAACGGGGACGCCTCACTGGCCTCGAGCACCAGCAGATCGCCCACCTTGAGGTCGAGCAGGCGCGAGAAGCTGAGCGTGGTCCGGCCCATCTCCACCCGGATCTCCACCGGGACATTCTCGAGATCCTTGGCGAGCGCGGCCGAGAACCGCGCGTCGACGCTGCTCCCCGGACGGGGCGGCGACGTCAGCAGCTTCTTCACCGGCTCGACCGTTGCGTAGGGGATGGCGATCTGAAGCCGCCCGCTCACCGCGCCGCTGACATCGTAGCTGCACAGGATCGCCAGGTCGGACGGGGGCGCCACCATGGCCATGCGGGGATCGGAGACGAAGCGCAACACCTCGGGACGAAAGGGCAAGATCTCCTGCCAGGCTGACGCCATGGCCTCCGTGAAGATTCCGAGCAGGTGCTTCAGCACGCCCCGCTCCACGCTGGTCAGCTCCGACGGCGCCGCCTCGGTAGGGGCCTCCGTCCTGACCTTGCGATCCCCGAGCGCCCCCGAGAGCAGCAAGCGCCCGAGTCCGCCGTCCAGCAACAGGACACCCAGGCCGTGTCCCGCGCCGAGCGTCACCACCCACACCGTGGTGGGGGGCGAGAACATGGCGCCCACGTCGACGAACTTCATCAGCGTCGACGGCGCCGGCGCGACGCGCACGTCGATGCGCGTGCGTCCGGCCAGGTTCGACCCGAAGATCGAGGCCACGCGCTCGTTGATCGAATCGAGCGTCGGCATCTGGCCGCGGATGATGCGGTCCTGGCTGGTGAGGTCGTACGGAACGACCGGCGCATCGGGATCCTTGCCCGAATCGCCGGAGACGCGGCCATCCTGTATGGCCGCCATGAGCGCATCGACTTCACTTTGATCCAGAGGCGAGGACATGGGCGGGCTCCGTTACTGAATGATGAACTCGGTCGTGAACAACCCGTGGACCTTGTGCCCCGGAACGATCTCGTCGACCTTCTTGATGAGCGCTTCCTTCATCTGGCCGAGACCCTCGCTGCCGCGCAGCTCGTCCTCGGTCCGGTCGGACAGGTAGCCGATGATGGTGTCTCGGATGCGGGGCATGCGCGCCTCGAAGGCCTTCTTGTCGCCCTCCGAACCCACCTCGATCTCCACCGTGAGGTGGGCGTAGCGGTCACCATCCGCGGAACGAACCTGAACGATGAAGCCGTCGAGCCGCAGCGTCGGCCCGGGACCGTCCGGGTCCGCCGCGCCGTGCTCGCCCTCACCCGCCCCATGCTCGCTGCCCTCGGCCTTCTCGCCATGCTCGCCCTTGGCCTTCTCGGCATGCTCGGCGTGCTCGGCGTGCTCACCCTTTCCAGCAGCGGCCTGCGCCGATGGGCGCTTCATGACGAAGATCAGCACCCCCGTGAGCAGAAGCGTGTTCACCACTAGGATGATGGGAAGAACTTTGCTGCCACTCTTGGCCGGCGCCGGCTCGGCCGGGGTCTCTGCGTCGTCACTCATGGGATGCCTCCGGGCCTCGGCAAAGCAAGGGGCGTACCGCTCGGCCCGCGCTCGTCGCCCCCCCGAAACCGGGCGAACCGAGCCGCTGCGAGCGTCAGGTCGATGACGCCGGCGGCGCGCGCGTCATTGCATTGACAGCGAACGACGCGTCCCCCTTCAAGCCTCAGGTTCCGCCGGCATTCCGCCGAGGGGCGAGCTGACATGGCTGTGGACGAGAGACCGCGCGCGAGCGCCGCCATGAACGTGGCGCCCCCCGGCGGAGCGCCCATCCCCCCCCGCGTCACTGGGACATACGGACGGGTCACTGCCGTCATCTCGATCGGCCAGACCATCGCCGTCCGCTTCGACCATCTCGCCGAGGAGATCATCGGCGATCCCAAGGCGCTGCGCAGAACCCTGCCCGAGATCGCCGCCGAGGTGATCGAGCTATGCAGTCGTCCGAACGCCAGCGCCGAAGCGATGGAGCGGACGCTCACGCGCGATCCGTTCATCAGCGCCCAGGTCATCTCCGTCGCGAACTCCGCAATGTTCGCGCCACGCATGCCCATCCTCGGCGTGCGTGACGCCGTCGTGCGGATCGGTCTCGACGCGGTTCGCGACGTCGTCCTCATGGTGGTGGCCAACTCGACCATGTTCCGCGTGCCCGGGCTCGGGGCCGAGGTCGAGGTGATGCGAAGGCGCATGCTCGCGTCCGCGTCCGTGGCCCGCCTGCTGGCGCGCGCGCTGGGCGCCGAATCCGAGTACGGATTTCTGGCGGGCCTGCTGCACGACATCGGCACGCTGGTCCTGCTGGAGCGCGCCGTCCACGACGGCCTCGTCACGCCGGCAATCTGGGCGACGCCCGGCGACGGCGACCTCGTGCGAGCTCGTCTTCACGCCCACCACACGGTGGCCGGCGCGGCGATCTGCCGTTCGTGGAAGCTTCCCTCGGGCGTCGTCGACGCCGCGCACTTTCATCACGACTACCGCAGCGGCGGAAAGACCCACCTCGCGGCCCACCTCGTCGCCGCCGCGGACGTCGCGGCGGAGTACATCCTTCCGAACGGCGCGCCTCCGACGGTCCGGGCCAGCGAGCGAACCGAGCTCGCGGAGCTCGGCCTCGACCCCGCCCTCATCGAGCCTCTCATCGAACGCGCCCGTCCGGCGGCGCTGGCGCTGATCAGCGCGTCGTAGGACGTCGTCGGGCGTGCGAGACCACGTTCCGTCTCCTATCGTCGCTGACCGGACCGGCATACGGGCGACACTTGCAAGCGACGCGAGCGGGACAAATCAACTACAGTTCCGTTCGTCCGCCGACGTCATGCCCTTCTTCGACCCACAGCCCGTTCCCAGCGGAGGCCTGCACGCGACCTCGACGGACCGCAACCGGGTCCCCATCCTGGACGTCCTCCGCCGCGTGTTGCCGCAAACCGGCCTCGTCCTCGAGATCGCCAGCGGGACGGGTGAACACACCGCCTTCTTCGCCCCCGCGCTGCCGGCCCTTCGGTGGCAGCCCTCGGACGCGTCGGCCACGTACCTGGACAGCATCCGTGCCTGGAGCGCCGCGTCCGGCGCCGACAACATCGCGCCCCCCGTGCTGCTCGACGTCGAGCGCCAGCCCTGGCCCACCACTTGCGCGGACGCGATCCTGAACATCAACATGATCCACATCTCCCCGTGGTCGGCCACGGAGGCATTGTTCCGAGGCGCCGCGCGGGCCTTGCTCCCGTCCGGGGTGCTCTTCCTCTATGGCCCGTTCAAGCGCGGCGGCCAGCACACCGCGGAGAGCAACCAACGCTTCGACGAGCGCCTTCGCGGCGAAGATCCGCGCTGGGGTGTCCGGGACGTCGGCGACCTCGAGTCCGTCGCCTCCGCCGTTGGCTTCCACCTCGCCGAGATCGTCCCCATGCCCGCGAATAACTTGTCGCTGGTGTTCCGGTAACGCGCACGCGCTGTCGGTGGCGGTGGACGGAGGTACCCTGGCGGCGGGCTTCATGCCAGACTTGCAACTCAGTCGGGGTGTGGCGCGCGAGCGCATCGGTTCAGCGCGAGGAGATTGTCGATGACCCAACGTCCTGGTTCCGATTGGCAACAGAACGACGGGGCTCCTCGGGGACAGGCGGCGCCGGCCTGGGCTTCCGCCCGCCCGCTCGGGAGACGCTGCGCCATGTTCGCCCTGCTCTGGGCCGCCGGGGCTGCGGTCGGTTGCGGAAGCTCGCCGGGCGCGACCACGACCAGGGATGCTTCCGTCCGAACGATGGCCAGTCGCCCGCCGATGTCCCGGACGCCGCCGACGCGCTCGATCCGGGCGCCACGATGGTCACCCTGACACCGCCCGCCGACGTCGTCGCCCCCGCCGCCGAGACGCGGGCCGCGCTCGCCGCGTCCGCGCCTGACGGGGCCGACGCGTTCCTGGCGGCGTGGCGGCCCACCTATGCCGCGGCCCTCGGCTACGATCCGCTGCAGGCCGTGAACCTCGCCACCGTGCAGGGGTCGGCCTCTCAGCTGAACGACGCCGAGCTCGCCAAGCTCGGCAGCAACGGCTTCGTCATCTCGGCGCGCCAGACCTTCCCGACCTTCTTCAATGGGTACTCGTCGATCTACGCCGACCACCTGCCGGTGTTCATCTCGGCCGACTCGATCCTGTACGCGGTCCACAAGTCGTACGACGGGATCCTCATGCAAGTCGAGTCGCAGCTGATTCCGGCGGTGTCGCAGCTCCTCGCCGGCATGCACGCGGCACTGGGGGCAGCGGCGGCGGGGGACACCCGTCTCGCGGTCGCGCGCACGGACGTGGACCTGTTCCTCACGGTGGCGCGTAGGCTGCTCCAGACGCCGGACGACGCCGTGTCCTCCCCGGTGTTGCCGGTCGCGGGGGCTTCTCCGTCCGAGGCCGACGCGCTCGTGGCGAAGGCCCTGGCGCATGTCACGGACATCAACGAGACCACGTCGCTCTTCGGAGGGGAGCGGGTCATCGACTGGTCGCAGTTCTTGCCGCGCGGGCACTACGCGGGCGACCCGACCTTCGAGGCCTACTTTCGCTGCATGATCTGGCTCGGTCGCACCGACCTGCGCCTCATCGCGACCGACGCCGCGGGCGCGCACTTCTCGCGGCGTCAGTTCGATGCCGCCCTCGAGCTGCGCCTCCTGCTCGACGCGGCCGGGCTCGCGAGCTGGAGCACCGTCGATGCCACGCTGGCTGGGTTCGTGGGCGAATCCGACAACATGACCGTGCGCGACTTCGACACCTTGCGCACGTTGCTGGGGGACGCGGCGCTCGACGATCTCGAAGGCCACACCGATCAGGAGCTGGCCCAGGGCATCGTGGATGCCAAGGTCGGGATCCAGCGCATCGCCAGCCAGATCATCTTCGTCGGTCCGATGGGGGACAACCTGCCGCTCGACCGGGCGTTTCTCTTCTTCGGCCAGCGTTACGTGATCGACTCCGAGGTGCTGTCGAACGTGGTCTTCGATCGCGTGCTGCCGGATCCGGCGAAGCTCGACCGGCGAATGATGCCCGATCCGCTGGACGTGGCGTTCGGCGCGCTCGGCAACACCCACGCGGCGCCGCTGCTCGCCGCCGATCTCGCCGCCTACACCAACTATCCGAAGGCCCTCGACCAGGCGCGACAGCTGGTCGACGCGCACGAGCCCGCCTTCTGGACCGGGAGCCTCCACCACGCGTGGCTCGCCTCGCTGCGCGCCATGTCCCCGCCCGCGGATCTGGTCGCGGCCAGCGGCATCCCGGCCGCGGTGGCCCGCACGCAGCCCTGGGCGCGGCGGGTCCTCAACAGCCAGCTCGCCTCCTGGGCCGAGCTCCGCCACGACAACCTGCTCTACGCCAAGCAGTCCTACACGGCCTTTCCACTTTGCGAATTCCCCGACGCGTACGTCGATCCCTATCCGGAGCTGTGGGCGGCGCTCGGTCGCTACGCGGCCAAGGGCATGCAGCTCCTGGCCGGGCTGCCGACGGTCGTGCAAGGCCCCGCCGCGGCCCACTTCACCACCCTGGCCACGGTGGCGGCTCGGCTTCAGGACATGGCCACCCGACAGATCGCGGGCCAGGCCTTCACGGCCGACGAGCTGGCCTGGGTCAACACGGTGGTGGAGATCAAGGCCGTCTCCGTGGGATGCACGTCCGTCCGCCGCCCGAGTGGCTGGTACGTCGATCTCTTTCTCGATGCGGAACAGGCGGCGGAGTACGCGCCCACCATCGCCGACGTCCACACCGATCCGGCGAGCGGGCGCGTGCTGCATGTGGGGACCGCGGGCCCACGCCTGATGGTCGTCACCGCCGAGACGTGCTCGGGACCACGCGCCTACGCCGGCCTGGCGTCCGCCTACTCGGAGACCATCACGGGCAACTTCCAGCGCCTGCAAGACTCCGACTGGGAGGAGATGCTGACGGCGAGCCCGCCGGCCGACGTGCGCTGGATGAGCGATCTCGTCGTGCATTGAGCCGTCATATTGGCTTCGTCCCGCCCCCGAGCTGTGACTCGTAGATCTCTTGATAGACAGGGCTCGCCGCCAGGAGCTCGCGGTGGGTGCCGTGGGCGACGATCCGTCCCTTGTCGAGGACCAGGATGCTGTCCGCCTGCAGCACCGTGCTGATGCGCTGGGCGACGATGAACGTCGTCCGCACGTGCTTGCGGAGATCGAGGGCGGCCTGGATCTCGATCTCCGTCTCGACGTCGACCGCGCTGGTGCTGTCGTCGAGGATCAGCACGCGGGGATTGAGGAGCAGGGCGCGCGCGATGGCCAGACGCTGCCGCTGCCCGCCCGAGAAGTTCGCGCCGCGCGGCTCGACGGCTGTGTCGTAGCCCGCGGGCAGACGCGAGATGAAGCCGTGCGCTTGGGCCGCCTCGGCCGCCCGCACCACCTCGTCGTCGCTGGCGTCCGGTCTTCCGTAGCGGATGTTGTCCCGCACGGTACCTGAAAACAGGATCGACTCCTGGGGCACCACGCCGACCGCCCCCAGCAGCGAAGCCTGGGTCAGCGTCTTGACATCGAGTCCGCCGAGCGACACCCGGCCCGTCGTCGCGTCGTAGAACCGCGGGATCAGGCTGACGAGGGTCGACTTCCCCGCGCCGGTCGCGCCCAGGATGGCGATCGTCTGTCCCGGCTCCGCGCGGAGGTCGACGCCGGTCAGCACCGGCGCGTTGCCGGCGCCGTGATAAGTGAAGGAGACGTCCTCGAAGGCGACCCGCGCCTCGGCGGCGTCGGGCAGCGCGGTTGCGTCGGGCTGGTCGCGGACGTCGGCGACCGTGTCGAGGATCTCGTCGACCCGTCGCGCCGAGGCCAGTCCGGCCGCCCAGGTGTTCGACAGCATCGTCATCATCACGAGCGGCGTGATCGTGCTGAGCAGGTAGTTCGCGAACGCCACGATCTGTCCGAGCGTCAGCTGGCCGTGGATGGCCTGCAGCCCGCCCGACCAGATGACGATCACCATGCCGGCGTTCACGCACAGCGTGAGGGCGGGCGTCATCGTCGCCATGAACTTCATCACCTGGATCGACTGCGCCGTCATGTCGTCGTTCACGACCGCGAACCGCGCGCGCTCGTGGTCCCCGCGCACCAGCGCCTTCACCAGCCGCGCACCAGCGATGTTCTCCTGCAGCACGTTGTTGAGGCCGTCCAGCTTGCCCTGGACCTTGCGAAACAGAGGCTCCATCTTGACGATGAAGAAGGCGATCAGCACCGACGTGACCAGCAACAGCGGCAGCATGGTCAGGGCGAGGGGCCGGCTGGTGCTGAACATCAGCAGCAGGCTGCCCACCATCATCAAGGGCGCGCGCGTGCCGATGCGCAGGGAGATCTGGGTCAGCGTCTTGATGGCGGCGACGTCGCTCGTCAGGCGCACCATGAGCTGGCCGGTCTTCTGCCGGTCCAGGTTGCCGAACGAGTAGCTCTGAATCTGGAGGAAGAGCGCCTCGCGGAGATCGCGGGCCACGCCCTCTCCCACCTTGACGGAGAACACGTTGTTGCCGATCGCGATCACCGTGCTGGCCGCGGAGATGCCGAGCATCAACAGCGACGTGGTCACCACCACGCGCCGGTCGCGCGCGGCGATGCCATGATCGATGATGCGTTGAACGAGGCGCGGGATGGCGAGATCCAGGCAGACCAGCGCCGCCAGCAGCACCAGAGACCACACCGCGAGCGCGCGGTAGGGTCTGACGAAGGCGAGCAGTCGCCGGAGGGAGCGCATGGGCCGAGGCTCCAGCGGATCAGAAGGTCCCGGCCGGAAGGAGACCGTTTTCCATTTCATATGGAACCGAATCACGGGCGAAGAGCTGATAGACGTTTCCGTCTGTCGACACGACGTACGCGAAGTCGTTGACGGACCCGCTGCCGGCGCTCCCGTTCAGGCTCGTGGCGCGAATGGCGCGCAGTCGAGCTGCGTCGACGCCCGTCGCTCGCAGGCTGCTCCCCGGGCTCCCGCAGCCCGCGAGAAGCATCACTCCCAACACAATGGCGCATAGAAGTCGTGGCTCGATGGTCATTTGAACCTCATCAACTTCGTTCAGGGTGAGCGAGTGTAGCCGATATCGGTTCGTGTCCCTCGTCGCCATCGCGGTCGACGCCCGTAACCCCCGGCGTCCACGGACGAACCCGCCGCACTCGAACGTGTTACCGTTTGCTCGATGGCGAACCGTCGACGGCGCCGGCTGCCGCTTGGTCGTATCCGCTCAGCGAGGACGGGGATCTGGTCTCTTGGCCTGGCGGGGCTGCTGGCGTCGCCAGCCTGTTCGTTCGGGTTCGTCGAGGGGCCTCCCCCCGCGAGCGCTCACACCGAGAAGCTCCAATGCACCACCGGCCTTACCTGGCCCGTCGTCGACGTCATGCTCGGGGTCGCCAGCTTGCTCCCGGTGCTGGGCGCGGTCACCAATCCAGGCGAATACCGGGGACGCAACAGTTCTCCTGCCGTGGTGGTGGGAGTGGGGCTCGGGTTCGGGGCAATCTTCATGAGGTCATCCTCCGTCGGCCTGGACCGGATCTCCGCGTGCGATCGCGCGCACGCAGAGGCCGCGACCGCCCCGAGCCTGCGGGTCATCAAGCGCTCGTTTCCAGCGTTGCCGCCGGGTCCGGCGGCGGACGCCGATGCTGGCGCGCCAGTCGGACAGTAGCCCTCGCGCCGCCATCGGCGTATGCGGGTTGCCCAGACGAGGGTTGCCAAGGATTCAGTCCTTGCTAGAGTAAGGAAGTGAGCAAGGTGACCTCGAAGCTTCAGGTGACGGTCCCAAAGGCGATCGCCGACAGGTACCGGATCAAGCCAGGCGACGAGATTGTATGGATGGAGGCCGGCGATTCGATCCGGGTGCATCCGCGCAGGGCCGTGCCGCAGAAGCCCGGTCCCGCCACGCGCCTGCGCCTGTTCGACGAGGCCACGGCGCGACAGCGGACGAGGAATGACGAGCGTCCCCCAGCGACCGGTGGCCGCGGTTGGCGCCGAGAGGAGCTCTACGAGCGTGGCCGCCCTCGTTGACACGAACGTCCTGGTCTATCGCTTCGATCCTCGCTTCCCGGAAAAGCAAGCCCGCGCCACCGAAGTGCTCCGCAGGGGAGTTGCCGACGGGTCCCTTCGGCTGCCGCACCAAGCGCTGGTCGAGCTGGTCGCGGCCGTCACGAGACCGCTCGGGGGGAATCCGCCGCTGCTCTCTCGGGAGGACGCCGTACGCGAGGTGGAGGACCTGATCGCGCAGTTCGAGGTCCTGTATCCCAACGAGCAGATCATCCGCCTGGCCCTGCGCGGAATGGCGGCCTATCAGCTCTCGTGGTTCGACGCGCACCTGTGGGCTGCCGCGGAGCACTTCGGAATGGAGGAGATCTTGTCCGAAGATTTCCAGGACGGTCGCCAGTACGGAGCGGTACGCGTCCGAAATCCCTTCTCGGCGTGAAGCCACCACAGAGGTCGAAGGCCAAGATTGACGTCGGACTCCGGTCCAATCATTGCTTTGCTGTCGTGAAGTCTCTGGCGATACCGCCAGGAGGCGACGGAGGTCCGACACCCATGTCACAGCAACGGTGGTTTTCAGTATTCCTTCTCGCAGTCCTCCTGGCGTGGGGCGCGTGCGCGGGGTCCACCAGCGGTCAGCACCCCGGGCCGGGCACGGGAGGCAAAGCGGGAGGTGCCGCCGGACAGGGGACCGGCGGCGGCGCCGGAACAAGCGGCTCTGGCTCAGGCGGAAGTGCGGGCGGCGCGGGGGCTATAGCGGCTGTTGGGGGCAGCGCGGGCGAGGAAGGTGGCGGCAGCACGGCCGCGGCGGGCGCTGGCGGACACGGAGGAAACCGCGGCTCTGGCGGAGGCGGGGGCGCCGCGGGGGTGCACGCATGCACGGGCGCAAGCAGCGCGCCGACGGCCAAGGCATGCCGGACAGCCGACGAGTGTGGGCCCATAGGACCCTCGAAGTGCTGCACCGCCGAGCCCTGCTGGACCGGGGCGGCCGCATGCCCCTTCCCTCCGTCGATGTGCCCGGGCCAGAGCGGCCGCTTCCTGTGCACCACCGACGGCGACTGCAACGCGGTTGGGACATGCGTCAGTGTCGTGGCGGGATGTCCGCTTTGCGAGTCGCGCAGCTGCAACTATCCGCCACCGCCGCCGCCCGCTTGCACGCAGACGCCCGACAACTGCGGCCCGGACGCACGCTGTCAGGCGAGCGGCTCGTGCGCGCCCCGGTCGTGCGCCGACGGCTACGCCTGCGCCGCGGGCTCGCGCTGCCGCCCTGGCAGCGCGCGCGCCGACGCGCACCAGTGCGAGTTGATCCCGTGTGACGACGGCTGGACCTGCGAAGAGAACACCCGTTGCACGGCCCCAACGACGGCTGGCAGCCACGGCTGCACCGCTCAGATGTGCGCGAAGGACGGCGACTGCGACTGTGGCTACTGCGTCAACGGTTCCTGCGCAGCCAACCTGGGATGGTGCTCGTATCCGGCGCAATGAGGGAGCGCTATCAGGGGGGCTCCTGCGCAGCGTATCGGGCCGGACTTGCATTCCGCGCGGTCAGTGCCGAGACCGTCAGCGTCTCGGTTGCGGTAGGTGCACCTTCTTGAGCCGGGCTCGAACGGCAGCCGCGTTTCGCAGGTTGTAGAGCGGGCGATTGTCGCTCTGTTCGAGCAGCTTGAAACCAGAACCGGACCACTTGAAGACGTCGGTGTCGGTGAACGGTCTGCGGCGGTCGCCACTTCCTGCTTCTTCGATCTCGGAGAGGATGCAGATCTCGGGGGCGCCATCGCCATCCGCGTCGGCCGCGAAGACGCTCTTCACTTCGTACATCAGCCTCCCGACGCCGCCAGGCTGCGAGGGCAGCGGCTCGACACGGTAAGCATCGGGCGTTCCCTCCGGGACGAGGACCCAGCCCCGATAGACGCTGGGATCGTTGACGTCCGAAGGATCATCGGAGCTGGCCTCGTAGAGGATCAAGATGACTCTCCCGAGGGGTGGAAGCTGGAATTCGAGGGCCTTCGTGATCGAGTCGGCGCCGCTCGGCAGGATCCGCTCGGCAACGTGCTCTGGTGACTCTCCGGGCTGGCGGATGACGATCCGGGACCGGCTGAAATGGCCGGATTTGCTGGGCGTCTGGGGCAACGACAGGTTTGGATCGACGCTGGGCTTTGCTGGCGGCCCGGGGATCCCTGCGCTCGGTGCGGAGGCCGTCGGTCCTGCGGCGCACACTCGCACGAGGATCGCCCCGAGAAGTGGGATGAGACCCAGGTGAGCGAGCGGAGAAATCGTCTGGTTCGCCTTCATGGGGCTGCGCCGGCCGCAGCCTGAGCAAGATGCCTGAACCCCCGCCCGATCTTCAAGTCGTGGTGCTGCGCGCCACTTGTTGCGTTCGGTAATTCGTGTTTTCGTCTCCGGGCGCGATGGCCGCGATGGTGGTGAGGACTGGCCGATCGCGGCGACGCTGGGCTCGGGGGGTGATCCGTGAATGACTGGTGTATGCGAAGACTTGGGGCGACGACGGCGCTGATTGTCGTCACGGGGTGTCTGACGGGCTGCTCGCATTCGGGCCAAGCGGCGAGCGTCGACGCGGGGGGTGGGTCGGGCGGCACCGCGACGGGGGGCACCGGGACGGGCGATGGTGGCCCGGTCGACAAGGCGGCCGGATCGGGTGGCGCGGTCAGCTCGGGTGGCTCGGTCGGTTCCGGGGGCTCCCCGGGGTCGGGCGGCTCGAACGGTTCCGGCGGCGTGGTCGGGTCCGGGGGTTCGGGTGGTGGCTCGGGTGGCGCGGTCGCTTCCGGTGGCTCGGTGGGCGCGGGTGGCCCAACGGGTACGGGCGGCTCGGTGGGCGCCGGCGGCGCCGCCGCCACCGGTGGCTCGGGGAATTCGACGCGAGCCACGCCGAACTGCGGCTCGGGAACCAACGGCGTCACGAATTGCAAGCCGGGCGCGAGCGGCGCCGCCGAGAGTTGCTGCACCAGCTTGGACGTGACGGCCGGGACTTTTTCGCGCACTTACACGTACGGCAAGACGACCTCGTACGCCGATTCGGCAACGGTGACGGCGTTCCGCCTCGACAAGTACCTCGTGACGGTGGGACGTTTCCGTCAGTTCGTGTCAGCTTGGAATGGTGGCTACCGCCCCTCGGCTGGGTCCGGAAAACACAGCCACGTGAACGGCGGCCAGGGCCTGAAAGACAGCGGATCGACCGGAGGCTTCGAAGCAGGTTGGGACGCCGCCGCCTGGAACGACACCGCGAACATCAACCCGACGTGTGGATCACCGGCCGACACGTGGACCGTCTCCGAGGGCGCGCAAGAGAGCCTGCCCATCAATTGCGTGAATTGGTGGGAGGCGGCCGCGTTCTGCATCTGGGATGGGGGCTTCCTGCCGAGCGAGGCGGAGTGGGAGTACGCGGCGGCTGGTGGCGATCAGCAGCGACAATATCCGTGGGGGTCGACGAGTCCCGGGATGGGAAACCAGTACGCGATCTACGGCGACGGAGAGAGCGCGTGTTACTACCCGAGCGGCACCGCGGCGACCTGCACGGGGGTGGCGAACATCGCGCCCGTGGGATTTGCGTCGCAGGGGGCCGGACGCTGGGGGCAACTCGATCTCGTGGGCGAGGTGTTCGAGTGGAACCTTGACTGGTACGCGAAATACGCGGCATGCACCGACTGTGCGAGCTTGACGTCCACCGGCAACCGCGTCATGCGGGGCGACCTGCTCAACAACGCGACCCAGCTCCTCCCGCCGACGCGCTTCGATGTCAATCCCGCCTTCCGCGCCGTCAACCTCGGTTTCCGGTGCGCAAGATCCCCGGTGGGGACGCCGCCCCCCCCTGCCACCTCGGGCACCCCGACGGTGACGATGACGGGTACGACCGCCGGGAAGGTCGTGCCGGGGATGACCGTGCCCGTGACGACGCCGGCCGGCTGCACGATTCCTTCACCCGTGAGCTTTCAGAAAGACGTGCAACCCTTCCTGAACGCCTCGTGCGGCAGAACGGGAGCCGCCAACGCCAGCAGTGGTGGTTGCCACGTGCTCGACGGCGACTCGACCATCTTGGAGGGAGGGATGAATCACGCCTTCGATTGGATCACGGGAACCGCCCACGATACGTCCTGCCCGGAGCAGCCGACCCCGTTGCGCTTTGAGGTCGTCATGGCCGTCATGCAACAGGCCAATCCTCCGACGTGCTCCAAGTCCGAAAAGATGCCGAGCGCCACGACCCCCCCACGATCGCCGCTCACCCCGTGTCAGACCGCCATACTACAGACCTGGATGAACCAGCCTTACGTCGAGGAATTCCACCGCTACGACGGCATCTCGCCGACGACGCCGTATGCGATGCCGCCCTCGAACTGACGAGACGGTTCCCCGCACCCGATCCCGACGACTGGTCCCGGTTCTGGCACCGCGGTAGCCGCGCGCGGGGCGGGCACGCCAGTGGATTGGGCCGCCCCCTCGACGGTAGGCTGCTGCCGTGGCGATGCGGCGGGCAACCCAGCACGACGAACCTCGGTCACAAATCCGGCCGTGAGGAGCCTGCGGATGCCGGGGGCGCTGATGCCATCGCGATGGTCGTCGTGACCGTGGCGAGGATCGCGATGTTCACGATGCTCACGACGATGGTGCTCGGCGTCGGCGCGCAAGCGAACGCCCAGGACCTCGGGCAAGGGGTCGCCCCACCCGCGCCACCCGCGCCCACTCCGTCCACCAAGTTGACGAAGGCGCCGGCCGTCCGCAGATCGATCGACCCCGTCTACCCTGCTGACGCGCTCGCCGGAAAACGCGCTGCGGACGTGACGATGCTGGTCGACCTCGACGCCTCCGGACGCGTCACCAAGGTCGAGATCAGCCAGTCCGGCGGAGCAGACTTCGATGACGCCGCGAAGGCCGCGATGCTTCAGTTCGAGTTCTCGCCCGCGGAGATCGACGGCACACCGGCCCCCATTCGAATCGCCTACACCTTGCACTTCCTTCCCAATATCGAATCCCGGGAGCAGACCGCCGAACCCGGCTCGCGCAACTCCGCGGAGGCCGCGCCCGCCCCACCGGTTGCCCCCGCGCCACCCCGCGCGCCCGACGTCGTCGTGGTCAGGGGACGCGTGCGCGAGAAGGGCACGCGCAATCCGCTTCCCGGGGTCGAGGTCTCGGTCATCACGCGCGCCGCCGACGGCGTCGAGGCGCCCGCCGTCGCCGCGGCGACGACTGACGAAGATGGCCGATTCCAGATCAGGGGCGCGCCGGGGGTGGCGTTGCGCCTGATCACCAGCGACGAATCGCACCAGGCTTGCGTGCGTGACCTCGACGCCACCGCCGTCAACGGCGGCGTCCCGGCCGAGGTCGATTGCCTCGTCGCCCGCCAGGGACGAACCAGCTACCAATCCACCGTCAAGACGACCCAGACCACGCAGGCCGTCACCCGCTACACGCTGTCGCAGCCCGAGCTGACGTCCGTGCCCGGCACGTTCGGGGATCCGCTGCGCGTGGTCCAGAACCTCCCCGGGGTGGCGCGAACTCCCTACGGCCTCGGCCTGCTGGTCATCCGTGGCGCCCCGCCCGGCGACTCGGGCGTCTTCGTCGAGGGTCACCCGGTTCCCCTGCTCTATCACTTCCTCAGCGGCCCATCGGTGCTCTCGCCTCAGCTCATCGACCACATCGACTTCTATCCCGGGAACTTCGGCGTGAAGTACGGCCGCGCCACCGCCGGGATCATCGACGTCGGCATCAAGACGGACCCCACGCCGCGCGTGCACGGCCAGGTCGACCTGAACCTGCTCGATTCCTCGGCGTACGTCGAGGGTCCGCTCGACGACGGCTGGACGGGGTCGCTGTCAGCCCGCCGCTCGTACCTGGATCTGGTGCTCAGCGTCGCGGCGCCGAGCGGGACGACGACGGTGGCGCCCGTGTACTGGGACTACCAGGCAGGGGTCCACCGGGACGTGGGCGCGGGCCGGCTGGCGCTGTTCGCGTTCGGGAGCAACGACTCGCTGAAGGTGATCTCCAAGGACCCGGTCAGCGGCAACCTGGATCTCGAGACGGAGACGGGGTTTCATAAGGTCATCGGGAGCTGGACCACGACCGCTGCCGGGTGGGCGAACCGGCTGTCCCCCGCCTACGGCCACGAGCGCCTTCGGTTCAGCGCGGGCGGCATCTCGATCGACCAGTCAGCGGACGTCTTCGCCGTGCGCGACGAGCTGTCGCGCAGCTTCTCCCCGCGCCTCACGTGGCGCCTCGGCTTCGACGGTGAGCTCCGCCAGGACAGCCTGTTCTTTCACGTGCCCATCTCGCCCGACGCGCGCCTGTATGGCGACACCGTCTCGATGTTCCAGCAGCGGACGATCCCGCTCGACACGCTCGGCACGGCCCTGTTCACCGACGCGGTCTGGGAACCGGGCGCGGGCGTCACGCTCATCCCCGGCCTGCGCGCCGACTACGCGCGCGCCTCGGGCCAGGCGCGCACCACGTTCGATCCGCGCCTGATCGCGCGGTGGAAGATGAGCCCGAGCCACACCTGGAAGGCCGGCGTTGGCCTGTTTCATCAGATGCAAGCGCCGCAGCTCCTCAACGCCGAATATGGCAATCCGGGGCTTCCCCCCATCGCCGCCGAGCAATATTCGCTGGGCTTCGTGCGCCGCCTCGGCGACAAGCTGTCCCTCGACACCACGCTCTACTACGTTCGCCGTCGCAACGAGCCGGTGTCGGTGCCGACCATCGCCGCGTTCTCCGCGGACGGGCGCGGCCGATCCTACGGTATGGAGCTGATCTTGAAGCACGAGTTCACCGAGCGGTTCTACGGCTGGCTGGCCTACACGCTGTCCCGCTCGGAGCAGACCGTGTACACCGTCAACGACGCCACCCAGGGGAGCGCGGGGGCGGGCCAGCTTCAGACGGGCACGACGGTGACGCACTGGTATCCGACCGACTATGACCAGACCCACAACCTCATCGCCGTCGCCAGCTACGCCTGGCGGGCGTGGCGGTTCGGTACGCGCTTTCGTCTCGTGAGCGGCTCCCCCGACACGCCGCTCACCGAAGGCGCCTTCGACGCCGACAGCGGCCAGTATGCCTGCCAGGCGGGCCCGACGAATTCGATCCGCAAGCCCACGTTCACGCAATGGGACGTCCGCGTCGAACGGTTGTGGACCTTCAACGCCTGGCAGTTTGGCGGATACCTCGACGTGCAGAACGTCACCAACGCGCAGAACCCGGAGGCGACGTTCCACGACTATCGGTGCCGCGGGTCGGCTCCGGTGCGCGGTCTGCCGCTGTTGCCGATCATCGGCGTGCGAGGTCTGTTTTGACAAGGGTCGGCCGGACGTGGCCGGTGCTGGCGGCGGTCTTCACGCTGCCGGCGCTCGGCGCCTGCACCAACCTCGACGACGTGACCACGGTCAAGGATCTGCGCGTGCTCGCCGTGAAGGCCGAGCCCGCGGGGTTCCTGGTGCCGCTCGACGCGCCGGGCGGCGGCGCCGCGGCCGACTGGCAGGCCACCCTGACCGCGCTGGTCGTGGACCCGGTCGGCGGCGCGCAGACCGTGACCTTCGGCGCCGTCGGCTGCCCGGACTTCATCGACACGATCACCGCGGCGAGCGGCCAGTCCACCAAGACCTGCCCGGACGCGAGCGTGACCAGTCAGCTCCCCGCCCCCGTTGGCCCCGCGCTGGCGACCACGATCATCGTCCCCGCGGACATGCCGGGGATGGCGGCGCCGGCGCCCCCGTCGTCGATCGAATATCACCCCCAGGTGACGTTCGGCCTCACGCCGTCGCAGCTCGGGCTCTTCTTCTCGCCCGCGCTCACCGGCGACCCCGCGCTCGACGCGGCCCTCTCCTACAACCGTGACTTCGGCCTCGACGCCATCGTGGACCTGCGGTTTCAGCTCGGGGCGGAGGCGGCGGACGTCATCAAGCGCCTCGTCTACTGGCCGCTGTTGCCCGCTGCCGATGTGCCGGCCTCGTTCGACCTGCCCCAGCTCCCGAACCAGAACCCGCGCCTCGTCGACATCCAGCTGTTCCGACACCGCGACCCCGCCACCGGCGATCCGGAGGATCCGTACGCTGACGGCGCGGCGGTGCTGTCGCTGGCCGCGAAGGACGAGCTCTTCGTGCGGCCCGTGCCCGCGCCCGACGCGGCCGAACGATACCTGCTGCGCGCGCGGAATTCGCAGACGATGGCCGTCGAGACTCTCGACGTTCCCCGCGAGCTGCTGACCTATCGTTTCTACGCGACGGCGGGGACGTTCGATCCCGAATCCCAGCAGAGCGAGCTGTCGCCCGTGCTCTCGTCCCCCGACGGTCGCGTCCACACCGACAGCAAATACAACCCGCCACCCGCCGGGAAGCTGCCGCCGGACGGCCGTGTGACGGTCTGGGTCGTCGTGCGCGACGAGCGCGCCGGCACCTCGTGGGACAGCCGCAGCTTCGTGGTCACGCCTTGATGCGCAGGTCCCCCCCCGCCCCCGTCCCGCACCGCCGCGACGGCGCGCTGCGAGTCGCCCTCGCCCTGGCGCTGACGCTGGCGCTGGCGCTGGCGCTGGCGCCAGCCGTGAGTTGCAGCGTCGCCTTCACCGAGGTTCACCTCTCCGAGCCGGCGGTGGTGCAGGCGCCCGACGCCCTTCGCGTCCAGGCGCGGCGGATCTTTCTGACCGAGGACGTGCTCGCGGGCGGCGTCCGCGAGGACACGGCGCTCGCCGTCGAGCTCGACGTCACCAACGCCGGCGCCGCCGTTCACGATGTCAGCGTCGCGTCGCTGTCGTGCTTGATGGAGCTCGACCCGGCAGCGCGAGGCCAGACTCTGTCGCTGCCGCTCGGGGCCGGAGGAGACGGGACGTTCCCCGGAGAAGGGGCAGGCGACTCGCTGCTCGTGCGGGGGATCCCGATCCCCCCGGGAAAGACGCAAACGCTGTGGGCCCTGTTTCGCGGCTATCGCTTCGCCGGAAGCGACGTTCCCCGGCGCGTCGTGGTCACCATCCCGGGCGCCGACGGACGCCCGATGCGCCTCGGCCTCGCCGATCCCGGGCGAGGGCAGAGCCGCTGGCTCGTCCCGGCGCAGAGGAGCAGCATCATGTTGGGGATCGAAAACACCTCCCTGCTGGGCGGCCGCACCAAGGCGATGGGGGTCGCCACGGAGATCACGCTGTTCCGACCGCTCGGACGACTGCTCCTCGACACCAGCCTGTCATCCCTGTTGCTCGTGCAAAGCCAGGGGAGCCTCACCTCGCCGACGTCGTCGTTCGCCGGAACCGGCGTGAACGCCCACCTCGCCTTGCCGGTCGTCACCTGGGGTCCCGAGCTCGATCCGCGGCGCTTCGGCCTCTATGCCGGCGGTCAGGCGCAGCTCTTGATCTCGGTCGATCCCCCGCCACCGTCGGGACAGGCCCCCTCGCCACATGTCTACGGCGCGTTCGCCGCAGAAGGGGGGCTCGAGCTCGAGGTCGGCGCCCTGCAGCCGGCGCGAACCCCGTTTCCGCTCACCGCCGTCGGCCCAACCCTGCCGCGCTGGTTCCTGCGCGCCGGGTACACGCACTGGTGGATCGGTGGGGGCGGCGCCGATGGCTACACCTCCAGCGTGCGGCTGGCGTGGTGAGAACGCGCGTCAGATCAGGCCGTCGTGCGCCGCCAGCTGCCCGTACCAGCCCGACAGCCAAACGTTGATGCGCTGCCGATCCATCCGGGTCAGCGTGTCCGCGCCGAACTCCCGGTTGTGAATGGCGGCCCAGAAGCTCGCGTCGAGGCGATCGATCTTCTGCATCGCCGCGGCGTGCAGCTCGGGCAGCTCGAAGACGGTGGCCGACAGCTTCGCCGCGGCGGCCCGGACCGGCGAGCTCTCGAACAGCGAGAAGTCCTTCCCGCGTCCCGCGTTCTTGACGATGCAGTACTGCACCCCGCCGCCGAGCTGGCCGAACAGTCGCTCCAGCGTGTTGATCGAGTCCTTGCCGTCGTCGATGACGTGCCAGAAGACCAGCTTCACGCCGCTCTCGGCGGCCAGCTCCAGCGCGCCTGACTCGGTCATCCAGGCCGACAGCGCGCGCGCGCTCTGTGCGGGCAGGTCGACGACCACGCGTCGATCCGCGTCGGTCGCCAGGGTCAGGATCTCATCGGCGCTCTCGAACCGAGTCAAATCGACGGGACGGGTGTAGTCCCGGTAATAACGCAACAGCGTGCCGTGAGAGCCGTCGGCGTCGACCGCCGCGAACGACAGGCTCTTGTCGATGCAGTACTGCGCCAGCAATCGCGCGACGACGGATTTCCCGACGCCACCCTTCTCCCCTCCGACGAAATGGACCTTGCTCATGGCGGCACAATATAGGATGGGAATCGTTTCGGAAGCACTTCCTCGACGTTTCCGATCGACGAACGCCATCTGTCCCGGTCCGGCTCCGGCGGCGCGCTTGACACCGCCTGCACGCCCCCCGAGCCTCTCCCCCATGAACCGAGACGCAGGCGAAGGCGAGGGAGACCGGAGGCCCGGAGTGGGGCGCCGCTACGGACGACGGGTGGGACGCGGCCTCGCGTATCTCTTCGGTCGCCCCGGGTGGAGCCCGCCGCCGTGGGCGCGGGCCCTCGGCCGCGGCGGGCGCTCGACGGGCACGTGGATCCGGGCCGAGAAGCCCAAGGCGCTGGCGCTGCTGGCGACCGTCGCGCTCACCGTGGTGGGCGGCGTGTGGATGATGCGGTGGTGGGAGCATCGCCCGAAGCCGCTGACGGTCGCCTGGCAGGTGACGGCGCCCGAGGCGACCCGGCTCGAAGAGAAGCTGCATCCCCGGCCGTTGCGCCTCGAATTCGACGACTCGGTCGCGCCGCTCGACAAGATCGACAAGCCCATCGTGAGCGGCATCGCGTTCGAGCCCCGGCGCTCGGGCTTGCTCGCCGGCGTCACCAGCGCCGCCCCGGTCAAGCTCGAAGGCACCTGGCGGTGGGTCTCCGATCGCGAGCTCACGTTCACGCCCAAGGTCGACTGGCCGGTCGGCGAGCCGCTGACGATCCGGCTCGCGAAGCAGGGCCTCGTCGCGGGGCACATCCGCCTCGCCGAGTACGAGGCCCCGTTCACCACCCCGGTCTTCGAGGCGCGCATCGCCGAGGCGCAGTTCTATCAAGATCCCGTCGACGCGACCCTCAAGAAGGTGATCGCCACCTTCAACTTCACCCACCCGGTCGATCCAGCGACGTTCGAATCGCGCGTCAAGATGCACCTCGTGCCGTCGGACAAGGAAGATCCCGCCAGCGACTACGAGGCCCACATCAGCTACGACCGATGGAAGGGCGCCGCCTACGCGCACTCCAACCCGATCGCCATCCCGCGCCACGACGCCGTCCTCTGGATAACGCTCGCGCCGGGCACCAGGGCGGCCCGCGGCGGCCCCCCGGTGGCGCGCGAGCTGACCGAGAAGGTCGTCATCCCCGGCCTGTACAACTTCCTCAAGATTCCGTCCGCGCAGATCAGCCTGGTCGACAACGAGCGGTACGAGCCCGAGCAAGCCTTGATCGTCGAGACCAGCATCGGGACGACCGACAAGGACATCGCCAGATCGCTGCGCGCGACGCTGCTTCCCGACAAGACCGCCGACGGCAAGCCGGCATCGTACGGAGATCCCGCGCAGGTCGCGCCCGACGATCTGAAGCGCGGCGCGCCCCTGGCGCTCGCCGCGATCGCCAGCGAGAGCGAGTTTCCGACCCAACATTCCTTCAAGCTCAAGGCGCCCGTCGGTCGGCAGGTCTTCGTCCGCGTCGACAAGGGTCTGCGGGGCTTCGGCGGCTACGTGCTCGGCGAGGCCTTCCAGGCCATCGTCGCGGTGCCCCCCTACCCGCGCATGCTCCGCATCCTTCAGGACGGCGCCCTCCTCGCGCAGAGCGGCGACCACAAGGTGCCCGTGCTCGCCCGCGACATCCCCGCGATCAAGTACGACATCGGGCGGGTCCTCCCGGGACAGATCCAGCACCTCGTGACGCAGAGCCTGGGGGCGTTCTCGCGCCCCGCGTGGAACTACCGCTTCGACGAGACCAACGTCGCCGAATTCTTCGAGGAGACGCACACCCTCGTCGCCACCCCTGGCAAGCCCGAGTACGACGGCCTCGATCTCTCCAAGTACCTGGGCGCCGGCGCTGGCGCCAGCGCCGAGCGGCGCGGACTGTTCCTGCTGCGCGCCCAGAGCTACGATCCCAAGACCAAGGCGCTGCTCGGCGACGCTGACACGCGCCTCGTCCTGGTGACGGACCTCGGCCTGATGGTCAAGGAGAGCGCCGACGGCTCGCACGACGTGTTCGTGCAATCGACGCGCTCGGGTGAACCGGTCGCCGGGGCCCGCGTCGAGGTGCTCGGCAAGAACGGCCTGGTGGTCGCCGACTCCGTCACCGGCAAGGACGGCCACGCCAGCCTCCCGACCTTCAAGACCCTTCACCGCGAGAAGGAGCCGTCGCTGTTCCTGGTGACGAGCGGCCGCGATCAATCGTTCCTGCCCATCGGCCGCTACGATCGCATGTTGAACACGTCCCGCTTCGACGTGGGCGGTGTCAGCGAGGAGCCGACGTCGGGCGCCGCCAAGGGTCTGACGGCATTTCTCTTCTCCGACCGCGGCATCTATCGTCCCGGCGACGAGATTCGCGTCGGCATCGTGGTCAAGAGCAAGGACTGGACGTCGCGCCTGGCCGGGCTTCCGCTCGAGGTCATCGTGACCGACGCCCGCGGTCTGCCGGTCAAGGACCAGAAGTTGAAGCTGTCGGCGGCGGGCTTCGAGGAGATTCGCCACGCCACGCCCGAGATCGCCGCCGCCGGCACCTACGCCATCAACCTGTACGTCGTGAAGGACGGCCACCTCGCCGACCTGCTCGGCTCGACGACCGTGCAGGTGCGCGAGTTCCTGCCCGACCGAATGAAGATCCATGCCGCCCTGTCGGAGGAGAATCCGGAGGGATGGGTGGCGCCCGGCGACCTGAAGGCGCGCATCAGCCTGGCCAACCTGTTCGGGACCCCGGCCGCGAACCGGAAGGTGCGGGCGAAGATGACGCTGTCTCCGTGGGTGCCGTCGTTCGGCCGCTGGCGGGACTACCGATTCTTCGATCCCCTGCGCCCCAAGGAGGGAGTCAGCGAGACCCTGGCCGACGCCACCACGAACGACGAAGGCGCGGCGGAGCTCGACCTCGGCCTGAAGCGCTTCGCGACCGCCACCTATCGCCTGAACGTGGTGGCCGAGGGCTTCGAGGCGGAGGGGGGTCGCAGCGTCGTCGCCGACACCTCGGCCGTCGTCTCCCCGCTGCCCTACCTCATTGGCTACAAGGCCGACGGCGATCTCAACTACATGAGCCGCGGCTCCGAGCGGCGCCTGGACCTCATCGCCCTCGCGCCGACCGGCAAGCGGATCAAGGTCGAGGGCCTGCGCGCGATCACCTTCGAACGGAAGTACGTCTCGGTGCTCGCCCGCCAGGACAACGGCGCCTACCGTTACCAATCGGTGAAGAAAGAGATCGAGCTCGCGTCGAAGCCGTTCGAGATCGGCGCGGAGGGCGCCCATCGCAAGCTGCCGACCGACCGACCGGGCGACTACGCCCTCGTCATCCGGGACGCGAACGATCGCGACCTGCAGCGGATCGAATACGGGGTCACGGGCTACGGCAACCTGTCGCGCGAGGTCGAGAAGAACGCGGAGCTCCAGGTCGCGCTGGCACGGACCGACGTCTCGCCGGGCGAGGATCTGGAGATGCAGATCAAGGCCCCCTACACCGGCGCCGGCCTCATCACGATCGAGCGCGATCACGTCTACGCCTGGAAGTGGTTCAAGGCGGCCACCAACGCGACCGTGGAGCACATCCGCGTGCCGGACGAGCTGGAGGGCGGTGGCTACGTCTCCGTTTCGTTCATCCGCGACGCCGGCTCCGAGGAGGTGTTCATGAGCCCGCTGTCTCACGGCGTCGTTCCCTTCTCGATCAGCCGCGCCCGGCGCCAGTTGAAGGTGCAGGTGGATTCACCCACCCTGGCGCGCCCCGGAGAGCCATTTCACATGAAGGTGAAGACCGACAAGCCCAGCAAGATCGTCGTGTTCGCCGTCGATGAAGGCATCCTGCGCGTCGCCAACTACAAGGCGCCCGACCCCCTCGGCTTCTTCTTTCAGAAGCGGGCGCTGTCCGTGAAGACGATGCAGATCCTGGACATGATCCTGCCCGGGTTTCAGCGGCTCGTGGCGGGCGCGGCGCCCGGGGGCGACGCCGACGCCGCAGTCGGGGCGAACCTGAATCCGTTCCGGCGCAAGCAGCAGAAGCCGGTCGCGTTCTGGTCCGGCATCGTCGACGCCGGCCCCAAGGAGCGCGACATCGTCTATGACGTGCCCGACTCGTTCAACGGCACGTTGCGGGTGATGGCCGTGGCGGTGGCGCCCGACGCGCTCGGCGCGTTCGACGGCAAGGCGCTGGTGCGCGGTGACTTCGTCATCTCACCGAACGTCCCCACGTTCCTGGCACCCGGCGACGAGACCGAGGTCAGCGTGTCGGTGTCGAACAACGTCGTGGGCTCCGGCAAGGCCGCGACCGTGACGCTCTCCCTCGCGGCGTCGCCGGGGATCGAGGCGCGCGACGGAACCGAGCGCCAGCTGACCATCGGCGAGCTGCGCGAGGCGACCGCGACCTTCAAGCTCGGCGCGCGCCCGCCGCTCGGCGCGGCGACGCTGACGTTCACCGCCAGGCTGGGCGCGGCGAGGTCGCGGCTCGCCAGCGAGCTCAGCATCCGACCGCCGGCCCCTTATCTGGCGACCTTCCAGGCCGGTCACCTGCACGACAAGCAGGTGACGGTGCCGGTGGCGCGCCGGCTCTACGGCGATCTCCGTCACGTCGAGGCCGGCATCTCGCCGCTGCCGCTCGGTCTCACCCACGGCCTCGTCGCGTACCTCGAGAAGTTCCCCCACGGCTGCACGGAACAGATCGTCAGCCAGGTGGTGCCACCTTTGGTGCTGGGGCGACGCCCCGAGTTCGGCTACCGCCCGCAGGCCTCCGCCGCGGCGGTCGAGCGCTGGCTGACCCTGCTGCGCGCGCGCCAGAACGAAGACGGGAGCTTCGGCCGCTGGGCGACTAACCCTGCCGTGGACAAGCTCGCTTCGGTCTGGGCCACGCAAATGCTCATGGAGGCCAAGGACCGGGGCTTCCTGGTCCCGCCCGACGTGCTCAAGTCGGCGACGAGCTATCTGCAGACCGTGGCCGCGGAAGACGTCGAAGGCCTGGCCGAGAGCGGCGTCCGCGCCTACGCGATCTACGTGCTCACCCGCGGCGGCATGGTCACGTCCGCGTTCGCGTCGGCGCTGGAGAAGCACCTCGTCGCCAACCACCCCAAGGAGTGGAAGACGGAGCTGGCCGGGCTGTACCTGGCGGCGACCTACCACCTGCTGAAGCAAGAGCGGGTCGCCCGCGCCATCGCCGACGGCGTCACCTTCGGGCGCCAGCGCGCCGCCGACACCGACTGGTACTACGACCGGTTGGCATACGACGCTCAGGCCCTCTACGTCCTGGCCCGGCATTTCCCCGAGCGGGCGGCCCGCATCTCCGCGGCGGAGATCGACGCGGTCGTGGATCCCATCTTTCGCGGCGCGTACAACACGTTCTCGTCGGCGTGGTCCATCCTGGCGCTCGAGGCCTACGGTCAGACCGCGGTGGTGGCCGAGGGCGAGGGCCTGTCCGCCGAGGAGCTGGTCGGGGGCCAACCGCGGCCGCTCGTGTTGCCGCGCTCGCTGCTTCCGGTGGCGCCGTTCTCGCCGGAGGCGACTGCGATTCGGTTTGGGGCCGCGGGCCCGTTCGGCGCCTACTATGTCGTCAGCGAAGCCGGCTTCGACGCGACCGTGCCAGACAAGCCGATCGCCAGGGCCATCGAGGTCTCGCGGACCTTCGAGGGCGCGGACGGGAAGCCGGTCACCACCGTGAAGCTGGGAGAGGAGCTCACCACGGTCGTCCGCCTCCGGACGGTCGATCACCCCGACAGCATCAACGGCCTGGCGATCGTCGATCTCCTCCCCGGGGGGTTCGAGCCCGTGGTCCAGGCCACCCCTCGTCCCGCCGCGGAGGCGGCAGAGGCGGGGGGCGTCATGCACATCGCCGACGATGGGAACGGGCCTGGGGCAGGCGAGGACGAAGGGGAGACCGCGGAAGGTCAGGAGGGTGAGGAAGGCGCGCCGCCCGGTGACCGGACGGCGATGGCCCAGCCCTACGCGCTGCCGATCGCGCTGCCGGGAGCGACGTTCGAGCCCGAATTTGGCGACGTTCGCGAGGATCGCGTCGTCCTCTACGGTTCGGCGGACAGCGCCGTCAAGGAGCTGAAGTACGCCATCAAGGCGACCAACGTGGGCACCTATACGGTGCCCCCGATCCAGGCCACCGCGCTCTATGACAGCACGGTCATCGCGCGTGGCGCCGCCGGCAAACTGACCGTCGTGGCCCGCTGACCGGGGCGGCTGCCCACCCAGGCGACCATGACGGCACCGACCGCGACAACGACCTGGCGCCGACTTGGCGGGAGGCTCGGCAGCAGCCTCCGCGGTCGGCTGCGCCCCGGTCGGCGCGCGGCGGTGGTCGCCGTGGCGTTCATCGCGGTGGCGGTCACCGTCCGCCTCGCGCCCCACCCGCCGCTTCGCGCCCGCGTCCCGCTCTCCCGCGCCGTGCTGGCGGCCGACGGCACCCTGCTGCGGCTAACCCTGGCTGAAGACGGCCAGTATCGAATGTGGACCGACCTCGACAAGATCTCCCCGCTGCTGATCGAGGCGACGCTGCGATACGAGGACCGGCACTTCTACCGCCACCTCGGCGTCAACCCAGTCTCGCTCGCCCGGGCGGCGCTGGCCACGTACGTGTCCGGTGGACGGCGCATCGGGGGCTCGACCTTGACCATGCAGCTGGCGCGTCGCCTCTGGTCGATCCCGTCGCGGACCCCGCTCGGCAAGTTGCAGCAGGTCCTCCGGGCGCTGGAGCTCGAGGCCCTGTACTCGAAGCGCGACATCCTCGAGGTGTATCTGAACGTCGCGCCCTACGGGGGAAACATCGAAGGGGTGGGCGCGGCCGCCGCGATCTATTTCCGCAAGGCGCCCTCCAAGCTGACGCTCGCCGAGTCGCTGACGATGGCCGTGGTTCCCCAGAGCCCCGTTCGCCGCACCGCCGCCGCCGATGGCGCGCTGGACCGGGCACGGGGCGAGTTGCTGCAGGCGTTCGTGGGTGCGCATCCATCCGGGCCGGCGGAAGACGTGACTGTCCGCGACTGGCCGAGCCTGCGCTGGAGGGGCACGCCGGCCCCGCCCGGCGACGACTCGTTGCCCGCCGGTCCTGCGGGTCCGGTCCCCTCGCCTCTCCCATTCGTGGCGCCCCATTTCGTCGACAGGGTCCTGCGCGCCGACGTCGGTGGCGACGCCGCCCTCACCCCCGGGGCGCCCCTCACCACCACCCTCGACACCCGCCTGCAGCGGCTCTGCGAGCGCCAGCTCCGCGCCTATGTCGCGCGCGAGCGGCGCCGTGGCATCGCGAACGCCGCGGCGCTGCTGGTCGACACCCGCGGCATGGGCGTGCGCGCCCTCGTCGGCTCGGCTGACTTCTTCGACGACGCCATCGCGGGGCAGGTCAACGGCGCGCTCGCGCCGCGGTCTCCGGGGTCGACGTTGAAGCCCCTCGTCTACGCGCTGGGGCTCGACCAGGGGGTGATTCATCCGGCGACGATGCTGCGCGACGTCCCGACCGCGTATGCGGCCTACAGCCCCGAGAACTTCGACGGCCGATTCGTCGGCCCGCTGTCCGCGAAGGACGCCCTCATCCGAAGCCGCAACGTTCCGGCTTTGTCAGTAGCGGCCAGGCTTTCCCGGCCAACTCTCTACGATTTGTTGAAGACCTCGGGCGTCGACCTCCCTTACCCCGAAGCGCACTATGGGCTCGGCCTCGCGCTCGGGACCGGCGAGCTCACGATGGAGGACATCGTACGGCTGTACGCCGCGCTCGGAAACGGTGGCGTCGTGCGTCCGCTCGTATGGCGATCGCGAAGCGAAGACGGAGCGCGTGAAACGGAGGGAGTCCGCATCGTCTCCAAGGAGAGTGCCTTCCTGGTCGTCGACATGCTCCTCGACAATCCGCCGCCCGCGAACCGGCACACGCCCCTGTCCGCCGCCAGGCGGGTCCCGGTCGCGTGGAAGACCGGAACGTCGTGGGGCTTCCGGGACGCCTGGGCGGTGGGGCTGTTCGGACCTTATGTGCTCGCGGTCTGGACGGGAGACTTCTCGGGCGCGGGAAACCCGGCCTTCGTGGGCGTCGACGCCGCCGCGCCCCTCTTCTTCCAGCTCGTCGACTCGATCGTGGCCGAGGACGCGGGCGCCGCCTCGTTCGCGCATACCCCGCCGGCTGGACTTCGTCGCATCGAGGTCTGCGCGCTGTCGGGCGGGCTACCGACCGCGCATTGCCCGCACCGGCGCCTGTCCTGGTTCATTCCGGGGCGATCGCCGATCGCGCCCTGCGACATCCACCGGAGCGTCGCGCTCGATGCGCAGGGCCGGCAAACCTGCGACGGCGGGCCACCCGTGGCCCAGACCGAGGTGTTCGAGGTGTGGTCCTCGGACCTTGCGAGGCAATTCATCGCCGCGGGACTCCCCCGCCGCCCCTTGCCGCCGATGGCGCCAGGGTGCGATGGCCGTGATGCCGGCCGCGGTCCTGCCCCGAAGATCACGTCGCCGCTCGCCGGCGTGACGTACCAGCTCCGGGGGCGCGGCGACCCGCACGCGGACCGGGCGACCCTCGCGCTCCAGGCGGTGACCGGGGGAGATGCCTCCGAGATCTTCTGGTTCGCCGACCGGACGTTCCTCGGAAGGGTCGGCCGCGGCGAGACCCTGTTCTGGAAACCCCCCGGCGGCGGGCGCTTCACGGTGCGGGCGGTCGATGATCTCGGGCGCTCCGACGCGCGGCTGGTCGCGGCCGACATGGCGCAGGCCCAGTGAGGCGTTTCCGGCGGACCGCCTGGAATGGGGCGCTGACCTGCGCGGTGGCCGTGGTCGCCGCCGGTGTCGCGGCTTGCGGCGGTGGCAGCCGCGGGACCGATACGGTGTCACTGCCCCCGGGCCCCGCGCGGGCCAGCGACGCGACGAAGCTCGCTGGCCCGTACGCGGTCGTGGGACCAGCCGGCGCCACGGCCTTCACCACTCCCCCTCGCCAGCCGCTGGGCGCAGGCGGGGAACGACTGACCCATGGCTTCGGTTTCATGGTCGCGGCCCAACGAACAGTGGGGGGGAGGCCCTACGTCCAGGTGCGCGACGGCCGCTGGTTGCCGGCCAGCGATGTCTCCCTGGTCACGCCGTCCGCCTTTGCGGGTCAACGGCTCGCAGCCGGCGAGGCCGGTCGCTTCGGATGGGTCGTCGCATCGAGCGCGACGGTGCATGCCGAGGTCCCCCCGGACCCGAGGAGCCCAACTGCGGGCAGGCTGGGAACCCGAGGCCGCCACGAGCGCGTCGAGCTGTCAGGACCTTGCGAGGACGGCAGATGCCCGATCGTCGGGGGTTGGGTGCGCGCGAACGAGCTGGCGATCCCCCGGGTCGCGCCCCGTCCCGCCGACGTCGGGCCGCTAGAGGCGTGGCTCGACGTCGACCTGTCGTCTCAGACCTTGACCGCTTACGAGGGCGACGAACCCCGCTTCGCGACGCTCGTCTCCACGGGATTTGCCGGTGCCGGCAGCCCGCTCGCGACCCCCACCGGGGAGTTTCGCATCCGCTCGAAGCACCTGGTGACCCGGATGGATAACCTCGAGCATAGAGGCGTAGAACCGTACGCTTACGATGTACCTCTCACCCAATACTTCAGCGATGGAAAGGCGCTGCATGCCGCCCCCTGGCACGACCAGTTCGGCCGCCCGCGGAGCCACGGGTGCATCAACCTCTCGCCGCGCGACGCCGCGTGGTTGTTCGCCTTCACTGCGCCGCGGTTGCCCGCCGGCGCGAGCGAGGTCGTCGCCACGCCAACGCGACCGGGAACGGTCGTTCGCGTACACGGCTCGGTCGCCCGCACGGCATCGGCGTCCGAGGCGCCATCGTGGTCGCCTTGACCGGCGAGCTACCGCGTCTCGTCGGGAACGTCGAGGCGAGCGGCGATCGCCTGCTCCAGCCCGTTCATCTCGGGCATGAAGAACGTGGGGGCGTCGGCGGTGACGGCGATCATCGGGTTGTTGGTAGCCGTCAGCGCAAGCAGGGGAATTCGGCGCCACTCGTCGTGGGCCCGCACGGTCCGCAGCAGCTCCCGCCCTCCCTTGGCGTCCATGTCGACCACCAGCAGCCCGGGCGGCTCCATGCTGAGCACGCGGACCACCTCGCCGCCATCGGTCTGGCAGCAAAGCCCATAGCCACGCTCTATGGCTATCTCCATCAGGTGGTCTCGGGCGGCGGCGTCACGCGTCAGCACGAGGATGGTGGCGTCGGGCGTGGGCGGCTTGGTTTGATTTTTTGGTTCGCTCTTCGAACCCGATGACGCTCGCTTGTGAATCGCCCGAACCATCGCATCCATTTCCAAGGTCGAGTCTGCCCCAGAACCTGTTTCGTTCGTCTTTCGTCCCGGTTCTTTGTCTGTAACTTGCGGGCGCGGTCCGTCCACGGTCGGGGCGCCGACCTCGGTGGGCCGCCGCCCTGGCATTCTTACTATTTAATAATAATTACAATGGCTTGCGAGTTTGCGAGAACGAAACGTGCGCGCCCCTTCGGCCCGTGATAGGTACATGGCCATGGCATGGGGGTATCGCCTCGAAGGGCTTGGGTCACGGAGCGCCGCCCGCCACCGGGAAGCTCACCGGCAGTGCGCCGTGGGCTCCTGCGCGACGTGTCCGCTTTACGTGTCGTCGTACAAATACGCGCGCTCCGAAGGGCGGGTCGTCACGGTGACGCGTCCGCTGTGCACCAAGCACGCCATGCTGTTTTCGATGAAGTACAGCCTGGCGTGGCCAGGCATGTTCCGCCGGGTACGGCGCCCCGCAGCCGTGACCTGGATGGCTCTCGCGGCCTAGCAGGACGAGCAAGCAGGCGTCAGCCGCCGGCGCCCTCGCCCTCCAGCTTGCCGGTGTGGCGGATGTCCTTGCCCTTGACCATGAACACCACCATCTCCGCCAGGTTGGTGGCGTGGTCCCCGATGCGCTCCAGGTACTTGGCGATCGACTGCAGCCGGGTGGCCCGGTAGATGTTGTGGGTGTCCTCCATCATGTACGTCAGCAGCTCGCGGAACACCTGGGTGTAGTAGGCGTCGACAATCTTGTCCCGCTCGATGACCGCCTGCGCGCGCTCGGGATCCCCGGCCACGAAGGCGTCCAGCGCCTCGCGTAGCATCCCCTGCACCTCCTCCGCCATCCGGGGCAGGTCGACGTAAGGCTTGAGCTGCGGCTCTTCGTTCAGCTCGACCACCCGCTCGGAGATGTTGACGCCCAGGTCGCCGATGCGCTCGAGGTCCGTCACCAGCTTCAGGGCCATGGTGATGAAGCGGAGATCCGAGGCGACCGGCTGCCGGCGCGCCAGCACCAGCAGGCACAGCTCGTCGATGTCGACCTCCATCTGGTTGATCTTGCGATCGAAGGAGATCATGCGGGTGGCGAGCACGGTGTCGCGCTCGAGCAGGGCCTTGATCGAACCGCTGATGATCTCTTCGACCTTGGCCCCCATGCGCAGCACCTGCTCGCGGAGCTTGCGGAGCTCTTGTTCGTATTCCCTGTTCGTGTGCTCGCGTGATGTCATGAACCGCCGCGCCGTTCTCTCAGCCGAAGCGACCGGTGATGTAGTCCTCGGTCTTGGAATTGCTTGGCTTCGTGAAGATGTTGTTGGTCCGATCGTACTCTACCAGCTCGCCCATGTAGAAAAATGCCGTCCAGTCCGACACCCGCGCCGCCTGCTGCATGTTGTGGGTGACGATCACGACGGTGTAGTCGTGTGACAGCTCGTCGATGAGCTCCTCGATGTGCGCGGTCGCGATGGGGTCCAGGGCGGAGGCCGGCTCGTCCATGAGCAGCACCTCCGGCTCGACCGCCAGGGCGCGCGCGATACACAGGCGTTGCTGCTGCCCCCCGGAGAGGCCGAGCGCGCTGTCCTGCAGGCGGTCCTTGACCTCGTCCCAGAGGGCGGCCTGTCCCAACGCCCGTTCGACCCGGCCGGCGATCTCGTCGCGGTTCTTCAAGCCCCCGATGCGCAGGCCGTACGCCACGTTCTCGAACACCGATTTGGGAAACGGGTTCGAGCGCTGGAAAACCATCCCGATGCGGCGGCGCACCACCACCGGATCGATGCCGGGGCCGTAGATCGGATCGCCGTCGAGCCGCACATCCCCCGTCACGCGGCAGCTGGGAATCAGCTCGTTCATGCGGTTCAGCGAGCGGAGGAAGGTGGACTTCCCGCATCCCGACGGACCGATCAACGCCGTCACGTTCTTCTCGGGCACGTCGAGCGCCGTGGGCGCGAGCGCCCGCTTTTCCCCGTAGAAGACCTCCAGGTCCCGCACGGCCAGCTTCGTGGGACGGGCTTCGGCGGCGAGGGGCGCGGCGGCCGCGCTCATGTCGCGCCCCCCGCCTCGAAGCGCCTGCGCATCCGCGCACGCACGACCACCGCTGACAGGTTCAGGATGAACGTCAGGATCAGCAACACGAGCACCGTCCCATACAGCAAGGGTTTGGTCGCGTCCACGTCGGGCGACTGCGTCGACAGCACGTAGACGTGATTGCCGAGGTGCATGAACTGCTGGTGCAGGTTTCGCGGCAAGCTGGGCAAGAAGTAGGCGACCCCGGTGAAGAGGATGGGGGCCACCTCGCCGGCGCCCCGGCTGATGGCCAGGATCGTTCCGGTCAGGATCCCCGGCACGGCCTGCGGCACCACGACGAGAAGCACAGTCTGGAACCGGGTCGCGCCGAGCGCCAGGGACGCCTCGCGCAGCTCGCGGGGAACGGCGCGCAACGCCTCCTCGGTCGCCACGATGACGACGGGGAGGGTCAGCACGGCCATGGTGAGGGCGGCCCAGACCAGGGCCGGTTGTCCCCACACGCGGTGCCCGCCATGGAAGACCTTGTCCAGCCCTCCCCCCACGAATTGCACGAAGAAGCCCAGCCCGAACAGCCCGAACACGATCGACGGGACGCCCGCCAGATTGCCGACCGCGATGCGAACCCCTCGCGTGAGCAGCGACGAGGCGGACGTATACTCCCGCAGGTAGATCGCCGTCGCCACGCCCACCGGGACCACGGCCACCGTCATCAGCAGGACCATGACCAGCGTCCCGAAGAGCGCCGGGAAGATGCCTCCCTCGGTCATGCCTTGCGCCGGCGCGGTGAAGAAGAACCGCAAGGAAAGGCGGGGGGCGCCGTGGATGACGACGTCGCCGAGGATGACGGCCAGGATCACAAGGACCATCAGGATCGCCGCGCCGGAGCCCACCGCCAGCGCGACGTCCCCCAGGCGGTTGCGGATCGCGCGCGTGAACGGAGCGCGCGCGCCGGCCAGGCCGGCCCGCTTGCCCGCCCTCCCGGCTTCTCGCCCGGTGACCTCTGCGCGACTCATTGCTGGACCCCGAGGCGGCGCTTCATGCGGCTGATGATCCAGTCGCCCGCGAAGTTCACGATGAACGTGCTCAGGAACAGCAGCGTTCCCAGGTAGAAGAGCACGGTGTAGTGAGTGCCCCCGAACACGACCTCGGCCAGCTCCGCGGCGATGGTCGCCGAGAGCGTGCGAACCGAATCGGAGAACGACGCCGACAGAATGGCGGCGTTGCCGGACGCCATCAGCACGATCATCGTCTCGCCCACCGCCCGCCCGAGGCCGAGCGCGACGCCGGCAGCGATGCCGGGGCTTGCGGCTGGCAGCACGACCCGAAGGATGGTCTGCCAGCGCGCCGCCCCGAGCGCCACCGAGGCCTCGATGTAGCTCCGCGGGACGGCGCCGAAGGCCTCCTCGCTGATCGTGAAGATCACCGGAATGATGGCGAACGAGAGCGCGACCCCGGCCACGATGGCGTTGAGTCGGGACTCGAGGCCAAACGCGTCTTGAAACCAGCTGGCCATCACCATCAGTCCAAAGAACCCCAACACCACCGACGGAATGCCGGCCAGCAACTCGACCGTTGGCTTGACGATCTCACGAACCCGGGGGCGCGCGTAGAGCGCGACGAAGAGGGCCGCCCCTACCCCGAGGGGCACGCCGAAGAGCATGGCGACCAGCGTGACCTTCAGCGTCCCCACGATGAGGGGCCACACCCCATACTTCGGAATCTCCGAGACGGGCTGCCACACGTGGTCGGGCTGGTCGTAGCCCGGCCACGCCTGCGCCGTCCACATTTGCTTGAGGGTCACTTCCTTGTGAACGCCCGCGCTCGTGAGGAGCGGCAGCGCCTCCTTGGCCACGAACACGAAGATCAAGACGACCGCCAGGATGGCCGCCAGCGCGAGGACGCGAATCAGCCCTTCTGCCAGCCTGTGCCACGCTGGAGGGGGCAAGAGCGTGATCCGCGCCGGAGCGGCACGTGGCCGGCGTGCGCCCGGCTCGTCTGTAGCGACGGGAGCCTCATCGAAGCGGCCCGAAGGGGCCGCCCGGGCGACACCTTCGTCCGGCGACCGCATGGGTAGGACTACAGCACCTCAACATGGCGCAATGGCATCCGAATTGTGACGTTTGTGTGACGGCCCGGGGGTGGATCAAGCCGCCGGAACCGTGAACGAGAACGTGGTTCCTCGGCCGGGCGTGCTCTCCACGCTGACGTTGCCGCCCATCGTCTCGACGAGATGCTTGACGATCGAGAGGCCCAGCCCCGTGCCCCCCATGTCCCGCGAGCGTCCCTTGTCGGCGCGATAGAACCGCTCGAACAGGCGCGGCAAGTGCTTGGGCTCGATGCCCGGCCCGGTGTCCTCGACCGAGACCCGGAAGACGCCCTCCCGCTCCACGATCCGCACGGTCACGCTCACGTTCTCACGGCAGTACTTGACGGCGTTCTCGATCAGGTTCGTGAGGATCTGCTCGAGCGCGCGTCGGTCGGCGCGCGCGATGGGGGCCTGTCCTTGTGGCGAGACCAGCGCCATGGTCAAGCGCTTCTTCTCGCCCGCATCACGAAACAACGCCAGCACCTGGTCCGCCAAGTCGGCGATGTTGACCGGCTCCGATTGCGGGCGGAACTGCTTGGACTCGATGCGCGACAGCTCCAGCAGATCCTCCACCAGCTCCTGCAGGCGCAGCGCGTTCCGTTCGATCATGTCCACGAAGCGCACCGCCGCCTCCGGATCCCGCTCGATGGCGCGGCGGGCAGTCTCGGCGGCCGAACGCACGGCGGCGATGGGGGTCCTCAGCTCGTGCGAGACGTTGGCCACGAAGTCCTTGCGCATCGTCTCCAGCTTCCGGATCTCTGTGACGTCGACGAACACCGCCACCAGCCCACGTGGCTCGCCCCCGAGCGGCGTCGAGTGGACCATGAAGCGCCGCGGACCGAGCCCCGCGATCTCGACCTCCCCCGACGCGGGCTTTCCCTGCGACGCCGAGCTGTCGAGCACCGACTGCAGCTCGGCGTTGCGAATGGTCTCGATGGGCAGGCGCCCGACCACGTCGGCGCCCAGCAACAGCATCTCGCGAAGCGCCCGGTTGATGAGCAGGATGCGCAGATCGCGATCGAGGACCAGCACCCCCTCCTGCATGGACTCGAGCATCCGCCCCAGGAGGTCGCGCTCGCCCCGCAGGGCCGCCAGGCTCTGCGACAGGTTCTCTGCCAGCCCGTCGAGGGTGCGTCCGAGCTCCCCGATCTCGTCGTCGCCACCTTGCCGGATGCGGGCCCCCAGATCGCCGGACGACATTCGCCGGGCCGCCGAGGTGATGCCGCGCAGAGCCCGCGACATCAGGTGCGCAGCGAACGTGGCCATCACGAAGGCGACCCCGAGCGCGAGGAGCGCCCCCACCACCATCGCGCGGTGAAACTTCGCCACCGCGGCATCCAGCCGGTCGAGCGAGTCGGCGACCCGCAGCACCGCCACGATCGGCTTCGACTCCCCGCCCGGGCGCAGCGGGATGGCCGCGTAGATGAGCCGGCGGCGCAGGGTCGCGCTCCAGCGCGTCGCCTGGCCCCGCTCCCCGCGCAGCGCGGCCGCGACCTCCGGGCGATCCCGGTGGTTGTCGAGCGCGGCGAGGCCGGGGAGGTCGACGTCCGAGTCCCCGATGACCACGCCGTCGGCACGAATGACCGTGACGCGCAGGTTGGAGCGACGCCCGAGGTCGTCGGCCCACCGGTCCCAGTCCGCCGGGCCCAGGTCGATCGAGCGCGCCGCCGCGTCCTGTCCGATCAGCTGCAGGCGCCCGAACAGATCCTCGCGCATGCCGTCGAAGATGTCGCGCTCGAGCTGGCCGCGAACGGCGACCTCGAGGACGAGGATCGAAGCGACAATCAACCCCAGCGACACCAGAACCAGCTTGGTCCTGATGTCCAGCTTCACGGCGGATCCCCTGAGCGAGCGCCGTGCGTCTCCGGGGGGCTCCCGACAAAGCGATACCCTACCCCGCGGACGGTCTCGATGTACGCGCCCACCTCGCCCAGCTTCTCGCGCAGGCGCTTCACGTGCGTGTCGATGGTGCGCGTCATGTTCTCCTGGCTGGCGCCCCAGACGTCGTCGAGCAGGGCCCCCCGCGACTGCACGCGGTTGCGACGCTCGTACAGCGTGCAAACCAGCTTGAACTCGAGCGGCGTCAACGCCAGCTCCTGGCCGTCGACCCAGACCCGATGCGCGCCGATGTCGATCGTGAGGCGCCCGAAGCGGATTGGCTTCGTCGTCTGCGGGATCTCCTCGGGGGGCAGCGTCCCGCGCCGCAGCACCGCCCGCAGGCGGAGCAAGAGCTCGCGCACGCTGAAGGGCTTGACCACGTAGTCATCGGCGCCGAGCTCGAAGCCCACGACGCGATCGATCTCCTCGCCCCGCGCCGTGACCATCACGACAGGGACATCGCGGGTGTTCTTCCCCGCCTTCAGGATCCGACAGACCTCGAGGCCAGAGATGTCGGGCAGCATCAGGTCGAGCAAGACCAGATCCACCGGTTCGTCCGCGGCCCAGGCGAGCGCCTTGCGCCCTTCTCCGAAGGTGACCACATCGTGGCCAGCGTCCCGTAGATTGTAGTCAAGAACCTGCCGCAAGTCCGGTTCGTCTTCGACAACCAAGATTCGCGCCATGCGCGCGCCAGCGTAGCACGAGGCACGGGCGCCGTTCGTTTCGATTCTGCGTCAGCGGCGCGCCGTCAACCGGCGAACGCGTGGCCGCGCCGGCGCGCGTAGGCGTCCAGGTAGAGACGCTCGTACGACGCCGCCGCCCTGCCCCAGGAAAAGTCCTGCGCCATGGCGGTCCGGCGCATCCGCTCGATGTGCTGGGGGCGATCGAAGTACGTGGACTGCGCCCACCCGATGGTGTTCGTGAGCCCGTCCACCGTCAGGTTGTCGAACATGAAACCGGTCCCCGTGATCTGCTTCTCGTCGTAGTTCACGACGGTGTCGCGCAAGCCCCCCGTCGCCCGCACCACCGGCAGCGTGCCGTAGCGCAGACTGTACATTTGATTCAGGCCGCAAGGCTCGAACCGCGACGGCATCAGAAAGAAGTCGCTGCCCGCCTCGATCCGGTGCGCCAGACCGTCGTCGAAGCCCACGTACGCGCGAAACTTCTCGCCGCGCTGGTAGGACAGCGCCGCGAAGAACCGCTCCGCGTCCGGGTCGCCCGAGCCGAGCAGGACCACCTGCAGATTCCACTCGAGCAACCGCTCGAGCCCGTGCGCGAGGACGTCGAGGCCCTTCTGGGACGTCAAGCGGCTGATGACACCGTAGAGCGGGACGTCTGGCAGCACCGGCAGGCCCACCTCCTGTTGCAACGCCGCCTTGCAAGCGGCCTTGCCGCTCAAATCGCTCGCGTCGAAGTTATGCGCCAGGACCGGGTCGGTCCTGGGATTCCATTCGTCGAAGTCGATTCCGTTCAGGATCCCGGACAGGTCCGTCCGCCGCGACGCCAGCACCCCGTCCAGGCCGAACCCATACTCGGGCGTCTGGATCTCGGCGGCGTAGCTCGGGCTGACGGTGGAGAGCAAGGTGCTGTGCGCGATGGCCGCCTTCATCAGGTTGAGGTCGCCGAAGTGCTCGAACTCGCCCGGTCGAAAATGCTCCTGGCCGAGGCCTGTGATGAACATCGCGCCCGCCTCGAAGTTGCCCTGGTAAGCGAGGTTGTGGATCGTGAAGACCGTCGCCGCGGCGTGGAGCGGCCGCGCCCACTCGACCGTGTTGACGTAGGGTGGAATCAGCGCGGTCTGCCAGTCCTGCGCATGAATCACGTCGGGCATGAAGCCGAGCGCCTTGCAGAGCTCCAGCGACGCGCGCGAGAAGAACGCGAAGCGCTCGAGGTTGTCGGGGTAGGCCTGGCCGGGAGCGCCGTAAAGGAACGGTCGATCGAAGAAGCGGTTGTACTCGATGAAATAGATGGGGACCTGGCCGCCGGGCAGTCGTCCTCCCCGCACCCCCGCCCGCGTCGACCCGGAGTACATGGGGACGTTCAAGGTCCCGTCGAGCACCTCGAGGTCCGCCCAGTTGATGCCCGCGTAAAGGGGCATCACGACCCGCACGTCGATCCCGCGCTTGCGCAGCGCGCGGGGCAACGCCCCGGCCACATCGGCGAGGCCGCCGGTCTTGCGAAAGGGCGCCACCTCCGAGGAGACGAACAGGACTTTGAGCGGGGGCATCTAGGAGTGATCTAGGCAGGATCTCAGGAAAGGATCGAGAGGCTCGGCGAGGCAACGAGGCGCAAGCAGGACGCGACAGGCCGGGTTCAGCTCGCGTAGATGCGGTAGTCGATGTCGGGGAAGATGTTGTCCTTCCCTTCTATGTCCGAGAGGAACGTCTCGTCCACGGCGCCCTCGCGGAGACCGTCATAGAGCCGGTTGAAGCGCACCACGTGCTCGTTGAAGCGCCGGGTGGCGTAAGGAACGGTGGTCCCCGTCGACATGATGAACGTCCAGTCGCTCGACTGAGCCAGCATGAGCTCGCGGGCCGTCTGGTTCAGCGCCCGAATCATCAGGGGGTTCGTCGCGCGTGAATGGGTGCGCGCGACCTCGACCATCCGTTCGCCCGCCGCGTGGATGTGCCGGTAGGTCCAGGCGTTGGTCTCGTTCAGCCACTGGTCGTTGTAGCCCTTGCGGCCCCACGAGGACGCGCTCGGCGTGGCCTGCTGGTTCGTGGGGTGGCGATCGAGGTAATCCCCCGGAGTCATCGGCTCGAGCGTCGACTGATCGTAGTGGAGCTGTCTGAACAGATCGCCCAGGAAGATGGGACCTTCGTACCACCAGTGACCGTAGAGCTCTGCGTCGTAGGGGCTGAGGATCATCGGGGGGCGATCCATGTCGGCGGCGAGCCGCGCTGCCTGCTTCTCCATGTTGCCCCGGAAGTGCGAGGCGTGCAGGCCCGCCTTGCCGCGGGCAATGTCCGGGTCGTAGACCCACTTGTCGTGGAGCTGATTGTGCGTGATCGCGTGATACTTGAAGCCCGTGTACATCCGGTGTCCCTCCGGATGAATGTGTGGAGCGATGTACTCCATGGGCAGGTCGAAGCCGATGTCGCGGTAGAAGTCGCGGTAGTGCGGATCGCCGGGGTAGCCGTGCTGGGCGCTCCACACCTGCTCGGACGACTCGGTGTCTCGCCCGAACGCCGCGACGCCGGTCGGGCAGTAGAGGGGCGCATAGACGCCGTATGCGGGGCGACGGTCGGCGTTCAGGATCGCGTGGGTGTCGACCAGGAAATAGCGCACCGCCGCCTCGCGCAGCAGCTCGTCCACCCCCGGAACGTAACCGCACTCCCCGAGCCACATGCCGAGCGAGCGCCTGCCAAAGTGCCGCTCGTATAGATCCGCCGCCGTGTGCACCTGCGCGCGGATGGCGGCCCAGTTCCGATCCATGAGCGGAAAGAACGCGTGGGTGGCCGTCGAGGTGATGACCTCGAGCCGCCCCGCGTCCTGCAAGCGCCGGAACGCCTGCACCAGGTTGCCCTCGTGGCTTCTCCAGGTATGGCGCAGGCTTTGAAACCTATCGCTGTACATCTGCGCGAGGCGCATGTAGTGCGGCTCGGACTTGGTCCGCACCAGCTCCTTTTGCGCGAGCGCGATCAGGTCGTCCAGGTACTCCGCGTATCGCTCCTTGAGCAGATCGTCCGTCAGCATCGTGATGAGCGGCGCCGACAGCGAGACCGTGCAACGAAACGGGATGCGATCGGTGACCAGGCCCTCGAAGGTCTGGATGAGCGGCAGGTATGTGCCCGTGATCGCCTCGTAGAGCCAGTCCTCCTCCATCACCGTCGGATCTTCCGGGTGACGAACGAAGGGCAGGTGGGCGTGGAGAACCAGAGAAAAGTAGCCAGTCGCCATGTCTCTCACCCGCTCGATTTTCCGTCGTCCGGCAGTCGGGCCCCGGCCGCCGCCACGCTCGGGTAGGCGGAGGGTGGTGCCGGCGCGCGCTGCACGTAGTCTGATGCCCCCCCGAGGCGCGCCTCGCTCGCACCGCCGACGCTGGCCCGGCCTCGCTCCTCGCCGCCACCCAGTCGGATTTCGCTGGCCCCGCCCCGCGCCCAGGCGGCCTCGCCGCCGAGGCGCCGCTCGCTCGCGCCCTTGCGGATCCGCTCGCTCGCGCCCAGGTATTGTCGCTCGCTCGCGCCGCCGAGGCGGAGCTCGCTCGCGCCGACGAAGTAGAGCTCGGACGAGCCGCCCAGGCGAAGCTCACTGCCGCCGCGCCACACCCGCTCGCTGGCGCCGCGCAACAAACGTTCGGACGCGCCCTGCCCGTTCGAGAGGCCCGGGCCCTCCGCGCCGTCGCTGACGTGGACGACTTGCCGTCCCCCTTCCTCGGCCCACGACCGGTAGACCTCCCAGCGCGAGATGACGGACCTGCTCCTCGTGGCGCCGAGGCCGTGAATGACGACCTTCCACGGACCGTACACGACATGGGTGCGGGCGCCCGACCGAAACACGCGCGTTCGTCCCACGGTCGTCTCTCGCACGGGCTCCGGGACCTCCACAGGATAAGGGAACGGCCCCTCGCTCCAGGACGAGATCTGCGCGTGCTCCTCCCATCGCGTCCTCCCCTCGCCCTCGCCCGTCACCACGCCCTCGCCCCTCACCTCTTCCCATTCACTGTGCCACTCGCTGCGGTGAACGACGAGCTCGCCGTCGGACTCGACCCGAATCACGACGTCGGCGGGCGGGAGCGTGACCGGCAACCCGGTGACCGGCGCCTCGCCCGTCGCTGCCGCCGCCCCGCCGCGGGAGTCCTGATGCCCAACGTCCCCGGCCCATCCGGGCCGCGGCAGCCAGGCGCGCCTCACCTGGCCGTTCTCCAGGCGAACCGTCAGCCACTCGGGCTCGGTCCACGCGACGGGATCGCGGCGTGGAAATTCGACCCTCCCCGACCGCGCAATCTTGACGAAGGCGCCGTCCCTGGCCAAGAGGCCGATCTCCGCGATCGTTTCGGAGCTGGGCTTGCCGATCGTGAAGAACCACTGCCGCGCGCCACGATCGATGCCCTGGTCGAAGGTCGAGTGGGCGTTCCAGCCGTCGAAGATTCGGCCGGTGGTGTCGTAGAGGCGAAGGTTGAGCCACGCGCCCTCGGCTGCAGCGCCCAGCACGCGACGGGCCCGCGCCAGCGCCTCCTCCGTGACTTCCCAGTAGACGAACAACCGATCTGGATCGACGGCCATCGCGGTGACGCGATCCTTACCGTAACCCCAGGGGATGTCGCTGGACGGCGCGGCCGTGCCACCCGCCGATACCTGACGCAGCTCGAACTTGTGGGGAACCGGCGCGATGGCCTGACCGGGCCCAGGGCCCTTCGCCTCGTGTGGCGGGGCCGAGCCCGAGGCGGCGGCGGTCAACGACGCGCCGCTCGACGGACTGACGGCCAACAGGTCGAGCCACGCCTTCCACAAGCGCTCGACGAGGGTCTCCTTCTTCAAGCGCGAGACGCTCGTCAGGCCGAGGAGCCGGGCCGCCTCCAGCAATTGGCGCTGCGAGAGCCCCTCGAGGACAAGGACGTCAATCTCGAGGGGCGACGCGCCCCGGCCCCCCGCGAAGAACACGGCGAGCTCGTTGACGAGACTCTGACTTGGGGTCGGGTTCGCTGACAAGGCCTGTGTACGTTAGCCATTCTCGCGACCAGTTGCTGGTAAATTCTTTGTTTCGACACTGGCAACAAACGGCCCCCTGCCGACAGTCGCGATTGCGTTTACGGAATGCCACCTCCGACTTTGTCCATGGCTTGCTTGACGATACGGGCCAGATCGCCTATTAGTCGCGTTGGCCCGCGCGAGCTTTGCTCGCACGCGCCGTCCCGCGGGGGATCAAAAGGACCCTCCCAGGGTCCTTTTCTCAATCGTAGGGAGACGTCTTCGAGGGCGCTTAACTCAGCGGCAGAGTGCCACCTTCACACGGTGGAAGTCGCAGGTTCAATCCCTGCAGCGCCCACAACATCGAATGCCCCGCCCGGCGCCGTACAAGACCCTGGTTCCCGGCGCCGTGGTGGTCGCGTCACTCGCCGTTTGCGCCGTGGTCCTCTGGCGCAGCGCCCCGAGCCGGTCGCCGTCGTCGCACCCTGCCAGGCTCGATGGTCGTCGAGAGGCGTGGCTCACCCTCGGGCGCACGAGCGAAGCCTCGGGTCCGCTGAAGGTGCTTCAGGCGAAGTTCCGGGAGACGCCCCAGCCGAGCACCTCCCCGCAAGGAATCCCCGAGGATCAGACCCGCGCCCTGACGCTCGTCGCTGCGGCGAAGCTCGGCGAGCCGGCAGCCGCGGTCTGGCTCGCCCAGGTAGGCGCCGCCGATCCACGCATGGGCCCGCAGGCCATCCGGGCCCTCGGTCAGATCACGAACCGCGGCGCCGCGCCAGAGCTCGGCGACATCGCCACGTCCCAGGGCCCCCCGGCCGTGCGCGCCGGCGCGATCCGCGCCCTCGCGGCGGCGGGCGATCTGGCGCAGGCCGTTCAGCTTGGGTCGCTGGTCGCCGACGAAAGCCAGCCGTCAGCGGTGAGGCAGGCCGCCGCGATGGCGCTGGGACAGATGCGCCGCCCCGGGTCGGCGCCACCGCTGGCGGCGGCCCTGGAGGGGCTGGCGACCGCGACGTCGCGTGAAGCGTTGCAACTGCGGCTGTCCATCATTCAGGCTCTGGGCCTCATCGACACCACGGAGGCGCGCGTCGCCCTGGACGCGCACGCCGCGCGTAGCTTGCCGCCGAGCGAACGCGCGGCGCTGGACCGCGCGCGGCACGCCCCCTCGGCGCGCTGACGCGACCCAAGCAGAAACCCTCCCGCGGGGCGCGCGGAGACTCTATCTCGCCCGGGCGTGGCGCGCGACGACGCCCTCCGCCCCACGAACGGAGGCGGCGTAGAAGCGGGCCCGAAGGTTCAGCCGCGCGACCTCGTCGAGGTCTCCCGCCCTGCCGAGCGCCTCGCGCCGCCGCGCCGCTGCGTGCGACACGATGAGGGCAGTCGCCACGGATAGGTTCAGGCTGCGCGTCATGCCCGCCATCGGAATCGAGAACGGCCGGTCGGCCAGCGCGACGGCGCTCGACGTGAGGCCCGCGTGCTCGTTCCCGACGACGATCGCCGCCGGCCGCGAGAAGTCGAGCTCGGCGAGCGCCGTCGCGGCGTCTGGAACCGCGGCGTAGAGCACGAACCCCGCGGCGCGCAAGCGGGCGTGGGCCCCGGCGAACGTCGCGTGCCGCTCGACGTCCATCCACTTCTCGCAGCCCTGACTGACCTCCGAGGAGAACCGAAACCGCTCGGCCGCCTCCACCACGTGCACGGTCTGCAGACCGAACGCCTCGCAGCTCCTCAATACGGCGGCCCCGTTCCGGGGATCGTGAAGGTTCTCGACGACGACGGTCAGACCGCAAAGCCGCGCCTCGACGATGGCGTCGATGCGGCGGCGGCGGTCCTCCCCGAGCAGCGGCGCCAGCGCCTCGCACACGAGCGTGGGATCCTGTGGCGCCCGTGCCGACGGTGGGGCGGTCACGGGTGGCGCGCCGCCTTGGCGCCCCGCGACGGGTGCTTCCCCTCCTTGGAGAAGAGCCGCCGCAACTTTCCCACCGGAAGCGGCCCGTCGTCCGCGTTGCCGTCGCCGTCGGCCTCCAGGGCGTCGCCCTCGGCCGGCGCCTCGGGCTCCGGTCGCGCGGTCATCTTCTTCACCCACTCGAGGCACTGGCGCTCGCTCAGCCCTGAGCTGCTCCGATCGAACACCAGCTTCTGGGTCTGCGCCGCCGCGTAGTCCTCGTCGGTGATTCGTCCGCGTTCGTGCACCTTGGCGAGGATGCGCCGCACGTAGCGATCCCAGGGGGGCAGCGGCGTGCCGTGACAATATTGAATATACCGGCGCTTGGGGCTCGGCAGGATCGACGAGAAGAACGCGGCTTCGAGCGGGGTCAGCTCCGAGGGGCGCTTGCCGAAGTAGTGCTCCGTCGCCCGCCCGATTCCGTAGATGCGCGGCCCGAACTCGATGGCGTTGAAATAGAGCTCGAGGATGCGCTCCTTCGGGACCTCTTGCTCCAGGTACCAGACGAGGAACAGCTCCTGGAGCTTACGCGACAGCGTCTTCTCCTGGCTGAGCAGCACGTTCTTCACCATCTGCATGGTGATCGACGAGGCGCCGCCGCGAAACCCGCCGCGCTCGAGGTTGCGCCGCAGCGCCGTCTTGAACTCGGAGGACACCCAGCCGCGGTGCTTGAAGAAGCCGTTGTCCTCGGTCGTGAGGATCGACGCCACCAGAAACGGCGAGATCTCCTCGTAGGGAACGAACTCCGGGTTCTCGGGTCCCACGATGAAGTCCATCAGCTCGGTGTCACCGTCGGCGTGCGAGCCTGGCGCCACGGGCACCTCGACCGAGAGCGCGATCGATTCGTTCGACGCCAGCGCCTTCACGTCGGGCGGAACCTTCACGACGCGACAGCCGTCGATGCCCACGTTGCCCTTCAGCTCCAGCGTCGAGAGATCGGCGTAGTCGATGCGGGTCGATAGCTCCGCGCCGAACGTCCCCTGCAGGACGAAGCCGCGCAGGCGCGGAACCACCGCGTCGGGTAGGCTGCCGAGCGCCTTGGCGCAGGGCAGCTTCGGGATCTCGAGCGCGAGCTCGAGGCGCGGGCGGAACCCCAGCCTGGAGCCGTCGGAGAAGGTGACGGTGCCGGGATCGAGCTCGACGAAGCCGGACAGCTTGCCGTGCAGCTCGCCGATGCTGCCCTCCAGCCGATCGATGGCCACCCGGCGCGCGGCGGGGAACGCGGTGGCCCGCAGCACCAACCCCACGTCGACGTTCTTGATCGGATCGGACGCCAGCTTCGCGTGTTGAAAGCTGAGCCCGCTCACACGCATGTTGCCGCCGAATCGGACGGCGCCATCGGCCCAGCTGACGTCGAACGCAGCGTCCACGTGGGTGGCTGCGGGCGACAGGATTGTCTTGGGCAGCACGTCCGCGATCTCCTCCAGCGCGAAGCGTTCGGCGCGGAGCGAGAGCTGGCCCGCGCGCGTGGCCGGGTCCAATCCTCCTCGTGCGGTCCACAACGTCTCGCGCGCCCCTCCATAGCTGCCGTCGAGATCGACGATGACGTCGCCCGCCCCCTTCCCCGCGGAGCCGGGCGTCTCGGCGGCCGGCGTGATCTTGCCGTGAATCCCCGTGAGCGAGAGCCTGGGCAAGGGGGTCGCGAATCCGCCCTGAATCGTCACCGTCGGATAGCCCCGGGGACGGGTCCCCAGCAAAGGCTGCGCGACGGTCAGCGTGTCAGCGCCGAAGCGCGGCCCCTGTCCGGCGCTGCCAAGGGCGAGCACGCCGTCGATGTTCTCTGCCCGCAAGCTTGCCGAGCTCCCCGGCGTCAGCGCGCAGCCGAGCCGTTCGATGTCGACCGTCAAGCCCGAGCTCGCGTCATGCAGCCTGACCCTCGCGTTCGTGACGAGCACTGCGGGCGTTCGCGATGACTCGCCCGCCGGCGGGTCCGACGGCGGGCTGCCCTTCGCCCTGAGCTTCGCCACCACGCCCGAAACGTTGTCGTCGGGTCCGCCGCGACGCACGTCGAAGGTCGCGCCGTCGATCACGACCGTGCCGCTTCGAAACAGCGCGGTCGCGAAGGGGACCTGCACGGCCGCCAGCAGCGCCAGCGGCGGCGCCGCTTGTGCGCCGCCGCCACCGATCCGAATGGATCGGAAGGAGATCCCGGTCAGCCCTGCGCGGGCGCGCCCGATCGTGACCTCGACCCCGAGCCGCTCGCGAAGCAAGGCAGCCGCGCGGCGCGCGGCGATCGCCCCCCCCATCGAGGGGTAGGCGGCGGCGAGCCCCAGCGCCGACACCGCCACGGCAACGAACACAGGCCGCCTTTGAATCCAGGCTCGCACGACCGCCACGCTCACACGCCGTCGGTCGGAACCGGAGGTGTTCACCGCGGAGAATGTACCAGACGGGACGACCCCGCCGGAGTCGCCGCGGCGCGCGGTGCGACCACCGCCTCAGGCGGCGCGCGGCAGGAGGTCCTGGTGCCTCGTCGAAATCTCGTCCGCCAGACGGTGGCGGGCGTGGTGAAGGCGCGACATCACCGTGCCGATGGGACACTGAACGATCTCCGAGATGGACTGGTACGACTCACCGTCCAGCTCGCGCAGGGCGAGCGCCTGCCGATGGACCGGGCGCAGCGCCTGCAACGCGCGGTGCACGAGGGCCCCGACCTCGGCGCCGCCCACCAGGTCCTCCGGCGTGATCACCTCGGCACCGGAGCTGCCGCCGTCCGCGCTCGCCTCCGCGCCGTCCGTCTCCGCCTCCGGCGCGCGCGCCGGAAGCGGTCCCCGGGCGCGAAGGCGATCGAGGGCCGCGTTGACGAGGATCCGGTGCATCCAGGTCGACAGCGCCGCCCGTCCCTGGAAGCGGCCGTAGGATTTCCACACTTTCACCATCGCATCCTGCACCACGTCCTCCGCGTCGTCGGGGTTTCGCATCATGCGCAGGGCCACCGCGAACAGGCGCGGCCGCGCCGCCGCGAGGATCCGCGACAATCCCTCGTGCCGCGACGCCGCATCGCCGGTAACCTGCGCTTCCGGGCTCAAGACCGCCTCGGCGCCGTGAGGCGGTTTTGTGCGCGGTGGATCGGTCAGCTTCGTTTCGGCGCTGGAATCGCTGGTGTTTGTCATGGCGATCCTCCGAATGTGCAAGCCCAATACCGAACCTGAACCCGTGCACTGGCCGGCTCGACTCCGCTCGGCCTGGTAACATCCCCGATTCTCGATGGCGGCCGCGGACAACGTCGACCTCTTCCTGAGCACCTTGCGGAGGCGGCTGGTGCTGCGCGCCGCCGTGCGCTCGCTGGCGTTCGCCGCCGCAGCGCTGTTCCTGGCGGTGCTGGGGTTGGCGGTCGCGGCGGCGGCGGTGGGGCCCGCCGCGTTCTGGCGTCCGCTGACGGTCGTGATCGCCGTCCTTGGCGCGCTCCTGGCGGTCGGCGCCGGGGTGTGGCGGCCCTGGCGCGCCCTGCGCGGAGACGCCCGGGCCGCCCGCACGGTGGCCCGCCTCGACCCGACGCTCGTCGCGCTGTCGGACGATCTGGTGTCCGCCGTGGAGCTCTCTGGCGGCGATTCGTGGCTGCCGAGGACGCCTCCGGCCCCCGCGCCGGCGACCATTTCGTCCGCGCTTGTGCGCGCCTTCCGTGAGCGCCTCGCGGATTCCGTGGCGCCCATCGACCCGAGACGGCTCGTGTCCCTGCGACCGGCCGTGGCGGGCGTGCTCGCCGCCGCGGTGACCGCGGGGATATTGGGCGTCGCGACCCGGCTCTCGCCGGACATTGTCGGCCGAGGCATCGTCACGCTCACCCACAAGCCGAGCCGCTTCGAGGGCGCCGCCATCTCGCCCGGTCCCCTCGTGGGCGATGTGCGGATCACCTACGACTATCCGCCCTACACCGGCCTGCCTTCCCGGACCGTCGAGGGCTCGACCGGTGACGTGATCGCGGTCAAGGGGACCCGGGTGAAGATCGAGACCACCCCGCTGCGACGCGCGCGGGGCGCCGCGCTGCTGCTCGGCGAGGGCGGCGAGGCCGGCGAGATTCCCGTCCGCGTACAGAAGGGAACGATGGCCGTCGAGCTCACGCTGCGCGACAGCAGCAGCTATCGGTTCTGGCTGCAGCCGCTGATCGGGCGCGCGGTGCGCGAGCAACGCAGCCACCGGCTGGAGGCCGAGCCCGATCGCCCACCGCGGGTGGAGATCCACGGCCCCGCCGATCGGCTGGAGCTGCAGGCGCCCCGGCCCATCGAGCTCGGGTTCGCGGCTGATGACGACTATGGGCTCGACGCCGTGGAGCTGGTCTTTCGCGTGGACGACGGCCCCGAACATCGCCAGCCGCTGAAGGATCCTCACGGCGCGCGCCTCGCGGAGGGACGGACGGTCTGGGATCCCTCCCACCTGCCTGCATCCCCCTCCTCATCGCCGGGCCTGTCACCGGTGCTGTCGCCCGGCGCCCGCATCGCCTACCACGTCGAGGCGCGCGATCGAGACGCCGTGTCGGGACCAAAGGTGGGCGTGTCGCGAACCCTCTACGTCGTCATCGCGCGGCCCCAAGAGACGGTCAGCGCGCGCCTGGATCGCCAGCGTGACATCCTCGAGCGCTTCATCGCGGATCTCGCCGACCGGCTGGAGCTGGCGGAGTCGAAGCCCGGCCTGGAGGAGCGTGCGCCCCCGGCCGCCGCGAGCGACGGCGACCGGCGCCGCACGGCGACGCTCAGGCTGGACGAGAACGAAGAGGCCCACCTCACGCTGCTCGGCCGACTCCTCGACGACGATCGCAGGGAGGGCAGTCTCGGCGCGTCGCTTCGCGCCGCGCTCGCCGGGATCGCCGATCGGCTCGGCAAGCTGCTTCGCGAGGAGAAGGACGCGCTGGCCAGGCGCGCGTCTCCGGCGGCGCGCCTGCGCGAGCTCGACGTTCGTCACGTCGCGGAGCTGGAGAAGAGCGTGCTGTCGATGGACGACCTCATCGGCCGCCAGCGGCTCGAGGATCTGGCCGCGATCGGCAAGGAGCTGACCGAGACCCACCGCCGACTGCAGGACCTGTTGACGCGCTACATGTCGACGAAGGACGAGGCCCTGCGTCGGCAGCTCGAGCGCGATATTCGCAACCTGCGAGCCCGCCTCGCGGATCTCGCCGAGAAGGTCGCCGAGCTGAAGAGCCGCAATGATGTCGGGGAGGAGTGGCAGAACATGCCGGACACCCGGGCGCTGGCGGAGCGCGCGAAGAAGCTGGACGACTTGCTCGCCCAGGGTGACTCGAAGGCGATGGGACAGGCGCTCGACGATCTGGGCAAGGATCTGCAGAGCCTGCGCCAGATGCTGGATCAGAACGCCGAGGGGTTCGGCGCGGAGCGGTTCCCGCAGGAGAACCGCGTGGTCTCGGACCTGATGAGGAAGATCGGCGATCTCGAGGGCGACGAGCGCGCCGTCGCCGGCGACACGAAGACCATCGCCGACAAGCAAGCCGCCGAGACCGAGAAGCGATTGCGCGACAAGCTGACCGAATGGACGCGCCTCGAGGGCGAGAAGCTCGAGAAGATGCGGCAAAAGCTGGCGGAGGTGAAGACCGGCAACCCCGAGAGCGCGCTCGCGGAGGAGATCGAGCGGGCCCGGGAGAGCACCCGGCAATTGAAGCGCCTGCTCGGCGACCGCGACCTCGCCGAGGCGAAGCAGGAGGCGGACCGCGCGGTGTCCAACCTCGAGCGGCTCACCGAGCACCTCGACACCGAGAACGCCCCGCAGCGGCCGGAGAGCAGCCCCCGGGAGAAGGCGCGCGCCGCCACGGCCCGCAACGTGTCGGAGGCCCAGGCGCTGGCGCAGGAGATCTCCGAGGACATCCGGACGCTCCTGCCCAAGCCCGAGGAGACGCTGTCCCCCGAAGACCGCGCGCGGGCCGCGTCCGAGAGCGAGCGCCAGGGCGCCATCGGGGACCGCACGGAGGAAACGGCGCGAGAGGCCGCCCGGCAACTCGGCAAGCTGCCTGGGCTGGATCGGGCTGCCGATGATTTGAAGGCCGCCGCGCAGCAGATGCGCGAGGCGTCCCAACACCTGCGCCGCGGCGACGCCAAGCAGGCCAGCGGCGCGCAGCAGAACGCCGTCGAGCGACTGGCGAAGCTGCGGGACAGCCTGCAGCAGCGCTCGACCGGTGGGCCGTCGCCCGAGCGCGACCCCGTGCGCATCCCGGGCGCGGACGAGTCACAGGCGCCCCGGGCCTGGCGACAGGAGCTGATGGACGCCATGAAGGAAAAGCCGCCTGACAATTTCCGCGACGACGTGCGCCGCTACTACGAGGAGTTGGTGCGGTGACGCGCCGGACCGCCGCAGCTGCCGCGGCCACCACCGTCTGCGTGCTGGCCTGGCTCGCGCCGCCAGTAAACCGCCACGCGCACGCGCAATCGTCCGCCCCCCCATCGGCGTTCCTGTCGCAGGCGGGGCAACGAGCCGAACGAAGCCTCGACGAGTGGCGCTTCGCCGAGGGACGCGCCCGCATCGCCGAGCTGAACGTGCGGTCGCCGCCGACCCCCGAGGCGGCCTACCTCGAGGGATACGCCCGGTTTCTGGAGGGCGACTACACGGGCGCCGTCGCCAGCCTGCGCACCACCGCCGAGGCCGCCCCGGGCGATGCGAACGTCAGGGAGCTGTCCGCGCTGGCCAGCGCGGCCGCCGACGCGGTGAAGGATCACAAGGAGGCGCGTTCGACCCACTTCTTCGTGCGCTTCCCCGCCGAGGACGCCGTCCTCGTGCCCTACGCGCTCGAGACCCTGGAGGCCGCTTACGCGGCGCTGGCGAGCGATCTCGGCTTCGCCGCCGAGATGCCCGTGCGGGTCGAGTTCTATCGCCGGCCGACGGATCTGGCGGCGGTGTCGTCACTGTCGGCCGCCGAGGTCGAGCGCACCGGCACGATCGCGCTGTGCAAGTGGGCACGGCTGATGGTGACCACGCCGCGCGCGCTGTCCTACGGGTACCCCTGGCTCGACAGCATCAACCACGAGCTGGTTCACTACGCGGTGTCGCAGCTGACCCACGATCGGGCCCCGGTGTGGCTGCAGGAGGGCCTCGCCAAGTTCCTCGAACGTCGATGGCGCGAGCCAGCCGGCGGCAAGCTGGCGCCGGCGATGGAGCACCTGCTCGCCAAGGCGCTGCGCGAGGGCAAGCTGATCAGCTTCGACGCCATGCACCCCTCGATGGCGAAGCTGCCCACGGCCGAGGACGCCTCGCTGGCGTTCGCGGAGGTGGCGACCTCCATCGCCACCCTTCACGCCGAGGGGGGCATGCCCGCGCTGCGGGCCGCCATCGCCGCGGTCGCCGACGGAACCGACGCGCGCAAGGCCGTTGCCGCCGCCGCGGGGGGCGGCTGGCCGGAGTTCGAGCGGGCCTGGAAGAGCTACATGGTCGGGCTGAAGCTGAAGACCTATCCCGGGTTCGACCTGCCGACGACGCACATTCGCAAGTCGGCCGCGATCGCCTCGCGCCGGAAGCCGACCGAGGACGAGGCGTCGGGCGGATTGAAGGCGGCAGGACCGCTCCGCTACCTGCGCCTCGGGAACATCCTGCTGAAGCGAAATCGCCCCCGCGCCGCCGTGCTCGAATATGAGCGCGGCGCCCACGCCGCCACCACTCAAGGAAGCGCCGGCGGCGGACCCGAGGCAGCCGCGGCGAGCTGGCTCTTCCCCGTCAAGCTCGGGCGGACCTACCTGGCGCTCGGCGAACCCGATCAGGCGTTGCGGGCGCTCGAGCGAACACGCGCCGTGTACCCGGACCTGCCGTGGCCAAACCTGATCGCCGGCCAAGCACTGATGAGGAAGGGCGCCCCGGGCGACGCCGTCCTGGCGTTTCGCGCCGCGCTGGCCACGAACCCCTTCGATCCCGCGGTCCACTGCGGCCTGGGGGACGCCTATGCCCAGCTCCCGGTGTCGGAACGTCCGGCAGCCGAGCGCGTCGACCGCGAGCGCCAGTTCTGCAGGGAACTGGCCGAATGACGCGGGACTCTCGACGGTCGTTCCAACGTTTTCCGTTTCCCGGAATCCAGCCTGACGGCGTTCCTGTATAGTTTCGTCTTCGTTTCACGGCCCCCCGCCCCAGGAGGTCTGGTCCATGCCCTCAAGCCCCCGCCTCCGTATCGGTGAGCCCCGTATTGCGCGCGGACTGACGCTCGTTCTGTTCGGCGCGAGCCTGGCATCGGTCTCGACGTTCTGCACGAAGGCCGCTGACTCGGGGCATGCCGGGTCCGGCGGCGCGAGCGGCGCGAGCGGCGGCGCGAAGGGCTCCGCCAGCGGGGGGAACCAGGGCTCCTCGGGCGGCGCGAACGGCAGCGGCGGCAATGGCAGTGGCGGCGCCCCAGGCAGCGGGGGCGCGCCTGGCAGCGGCGGCGGCACAGCCGCCGGCACCGGGGGCGTCACGAGCAGCGGCGGCGCGGTCGGCAGCGGCGGTACGCTCGCAGGATCCACGGGGGGCTCCGGCGCTGACGCGTCGGTGACGGACGCCGCCTGCCAGATGGCCACCGTGATGTTCACCCCCAAGATCCCGACGGTGTTCGTGCTCGTGGATCGGTCGGGCAGCTTATTCACCAACGCGACCACGGGTACGTACTTCACGCTGCAGGCCGCCGTGCTCCAGGTCGTCAACCAACTCCAAGGGCAGGTGCGCTTCGGCTTCGGCGATTTCGTCGGCGATCACAGCGGCGCGACCTGCGCCCCGGTCTTCAACTCGGTGCCCATCGCGATCAACAACTACACCGCCATCCAGGCCCAGTACACGAAGGACGGTCCGCTCCTGCCGTACGGCTCCAAGGCCGAGACGCCCGCCGCGGCCGTCATCCCCATGGTCAAGTCCCTGCTGGCCGCCGACACCGGCGCCGGTGGCAAGTACGTGCTCTTCGTGACCGACAGCGAGACCGACTTCTGCGACGACGGCAGCGCCGTTTGTCCGGCGGACGCCGTGACCTATGGCATACAGGACATGTACACGGCAGGCATCGGAACGCTGGTCATAGGCCTGCCGACCTCGACGTCGAACATCGCGGCCGACGTGCTGCAAGGCTTCGCGAACGCCGGCACCGGCCAGACGGTCGCGTTGCCCAAGGCGGGCGGCGTCGCGGCGCCAGGCGACATCGCGAACCAATGCGGGGGGGCGCCCACCTGGAAGTCGTTCTGGACGGCCGCGGGCCGGACCGGGTCGACGTCGATCGCGACCTACGGCTCGCCCGGCGGGACCGCCCCCGTCTTCACCCCGGCCTCCACGTCCCAGCAGGCCCTCGCCGACCAGATCACCGCGGCGGTGAGCGGCGTGAAGAGCTGTTCCTTCGATCTCGGGAACATCAACGGCCAATCGATCAAGGTCGATCTGAATCAGCTCGCCTCGGCGCACGTCTGCCTCGGCAAGACCTGTCCGGACACGACAGAGCTCCCGCAGGACGGGACGAACGGCTGGTCGATGTCCTCGACCACCCAGCTCCTGCTGAACGGGACCGCGTGCGCCGCCTGGCGCATGCCGAACAACGACGACATCAGCTTCGACTTCCCGTGCAAATCGATCGTCTTCGAATGAACCGCCGCTCAACCCTCCGGAAGGAAACACACGTATGAAAGACCTCCGCTCCGCCGCGGGCCCGATGCTCGCGCCGCTGGCGTTCGTCGTCGCAACCCTGACGGCGGCGCCGGCCTGCAAGACGATCGCCCCCGCGACGGTCGATGTGGACGGCGGCAGCGGCGGGCGCAGCGGGAGCGGCGGCGCGGGCAACGACGGCGGCATCGATCGAGCCAGCCTGCCGGACATGGCGATGGACAAGTTCTCGACGGGCGACGCGATGAGCGATGGCGCGTGCGCCGCCGCGAAGTCGTCGGCGAAGCTCGTCCCTCTCGATCTCTACGTGATGATGGACAGCTCGAAGTCCATGAACGACACGGACTCGATGGGGAAGGCCAAGTGGAGCGACCTGACGCAGGCGATGACGAGCTTCTTCAACGATACGAACTCGAAGGACTTCAGCGTCGCCCTCGCCTATTTCCCGGACGAGCAGGCGGGCGTTCCCGAGGTCTGTTCGAGCGACAGCGACTGCGGCGGGGGGACCGGGCCTTGCGATCAGCGAAAGGCCTGCGTGGCCAAGGCGCAGTTCAGCGCCGCCCCCTCGACGCTGTGCTCGGCAGATGCCGACTGCGTCGCCGCCGGCGACGGCGACAGCTGCGTGCCCGTTCAGAAGTGCGCGATGGGTCCGAACTGCGAGAAGCGGAACTGCGTGGCGGGCCCCGCGTCGGCGACGGGCTGCCCCGCCGATTGCACGCCCTATACCGGATATTGCCGGGGCAGGGACATCTGCGACAGCAACGACTACGCGACGCCCAAGGTCGCGTTCGGGTCGCTCTCCGATCCGGCGGTCGTCACGGCGCTGACGACGTCGCTCGGCAATCATTCACCGGGCGGTTACACGCCCACGGGCCCGGCGCTCACAGGCGCACTGAAAGCGGCGCAGGCGCACGCCATGCAAAACCCGGATCGCAAGACGGTCGTCGTGCTGGTGACCGACGGCCTTCCCGGCGCCTTCATTCCCGGGATGGCGCCCGCGGCGTGCACACCGCCCGACGTCACGGGCGTCGCGTCGCTGCTGTCGGGAGCCATGGGGACCGCGGGAACGCCCGCGATCCAGACGTTCGTGATCGGGATCTTCGGGCCGTGCGATCTCAACGACAAGAGCGTCAACTCGGCCACGCCTCAGGCCAACCTCGACTCGTGGGCCGCCGCGGGGGGGACCACGAAGTCCGTCATCGTCGACACCAGCCAGAACGTGACCCAGAACATCCTGGACGCCCTGAAGCAGGTGCAATCGACCGTCATCAACTGCCAGTACGCGATCCCCAAGGACGTCGCGGGCGGCATCGACTTCATGAAGGTCAACGTGGACTTCTCCTCGAACGCGATGCCCACGCCAGCCTCCGTCCACTACGTGGGCTCGAAGGACAAGTGCGACGCTCAGAGCGGCGGCTGGTACTACGATGTGGCGCCGGGGATGGGGACGCCGACCCAGATCATCGCCTGCGACAAGAGCTGCTCGGACTTCATGGGCGCCGAGGGCGCCCAGGTCGACGTGGCTCTGGGCTGCGCGACTATCTACTAGGGGGGACCGCCCGGCGCCTTCCGCCTCGGCCTTCTCGGCCAGCGCCCCCCGCGCCTCTGCGTCCCCCCTCGCCCCCGCTGGTCAACGCGGCAAAGCCGCGTCGCCCAGCCCTTTGTCGAGCAGGGGACCGCCCGGCGCCTTCCGCCTCGGCCTTCTCGGCCAGCGCCCCCCGCGCCTCTGCGTCCCCCCTCGCCCCCGCTGGTCAACGCGGCAAAGCCGCGTCGCCCAGCCCTTTGTCGAGCAGGGGGACCGCCCGGCGCCTTCCGCCTCGGCCTTCTCGGCCAGCGCCCCCAGCGCCTCTGCGTCCCCCCTCGCCCCCGCTGGTCAACGCGGCAAAGCCGCGTCGCCCAGCGGGCCCGCACCGCATCCCTCGTCCCACCGAGGGGTCGGCCGAGCCGATGTGGAGACTACCCGGGCGCTGGACAGGTGAGCGCGCGCGGTCAACCCGGGTCCGCGGGGGCGGGTGCCGCGTCGGGGGGTGAGGGGGCGGCGGCGTCGGTGCGCTGAGGCGCGGCCTCGGGAGCGCGAACGAAGTCGATGCGTTGCGAACCGACGCTCACCTGCCACGCGCCAGGCACGGGTGTCCGGGCGCCCGTGGACGAGACCCGGGTGAACGCCAGCGCGGCGACTTCCAGGTCGACGGCGCGGCGTTCCGTGGGGGCGAGCGACACCCGGCGAAAGGCCGCCAAGGAACGAAACGGATCCGTCGCTCCTCGGGAGGGTGGCGTGACGTAGACTTGGATCACCTCGTCGACGGGCAGGTTTCCGCTGTTGGTCACCGTCACGTGCACGGTCGCGCCACCGCCCGGCGCCGCCGTCGCCGTCAGCCCGCCGTACTCAACGGGCGCGTAGGTCAGCCCCCAACCGAATGGGTAGGCCGGCGCGCCGGCGAAATACCGATAGGTCCGCCCCGCCATGCGGTAGTCATCGAACGCGGGCAGGTCGTCAGCGGATTTGTAGAACGTCACCGGCAGCCGTCCCGATGGCGAGACGACGCCGAACAACACGTCGGCGATCGCGTCGCCGCCCGCCTCCCCCGCGTACCACGCCATGACGACGGCGTTCGCGGGACGCGGCGTCTGCGGGAGCGCGAGCGCTCCGCCCCCCATCAGCACGACGATCGTCGGCTTCCCCTCCCCCAGCGCCGCGCGCAGCAGGACGCCCTGCAGGCCGGGGAGGTTCAAGTCTCGGCGATCGCCGGCGGGGTTTGCGCTGTCCGGATCGCCCTCCTCGCCTTCGAGTCGGGGGGACAGGCCCAGCACCGCGACCGCGAGATCGGCCCGCCGCACCGCCCGGATCGCGGCGGGGAGCTCGGCACGGGAATGCCCGGCCAACGTGACGCCGCGGACGATGTCGACCTTCATCCCGCGAGCGGCCGCCGCCGACGCGATCCCCGCCGCCGCCGTCACCGGACGAACGGCGCGGCCGTGATAGTTGCCGAGGAGCGCGTTCGCGTCATCGGCCAGCGGACCGATGATCGCGATGCGCCGCGGCTTGCCGTCGCCGACGATGGGCAGCGTGCCGTCATTCCGCAGCAGCACCAGCGACTTCTGCGCGGCCTCGCGCGCGAGCGCGCGGTGGGCGGCGGGCGGGATCCCGGCCAGCGATGTCGCCGGCACGCCGCCCCGCGCCTGGTCGAACAGACCGAGCCGCAGGCGCACCTCGAACAGCCGCACCACCGCCCGATCGATCTCCGCCTCGGTGACCAGCCCGCTCGCCACCGCCTCGCGGAGGTGGCGAAAGCTGCTGCCGCAATCGAGGTCGGTGCCGGCCCGCACCGCCATCGCCGCCGCATGAGCCTCGTCGGCCGCGACGTGATGGCCGGTGACGAGGTCACCCACCGCGCCGCAGTCCCCGACCACGAAACCGTCGAAGCCGAGTTGCTCGCGCAACCAGGTCTGTAGCAGGGCCCGATTGGCGACGGCCGGGGTGCCGTCGATGCGGTTGTACGCGGCCATGATGCCGCTCGGGCGCGCCTCTCGAACGACGGCCGCGAACTGGGGGAGATAGGTGTCCGCGAGGTCGTGGGCGCTCACCACCGCGTCGAAGCTGTGGCGGTCGAGCTCAGGCCCGCTGTGCACCGCGAAGTGCTTGGGGACCGCGGCGGCGCGCAGCCCACGCCGCGGATCGCCCGCGGTCAGCTGCTGCAGGCCACGCACGTAGGCGATGGCCATGCGTGCGGTGAGATAGGGATCCTCCCCGTAGGTCTCCTGCCCGCGCCCCCAGCGGGGATCGCGAAACACGTTGATGTTGGGCGCGAAGAACGTCAACCCGCCGTAGCGCCCGCTGCCGCGTCTCGCGCCTCCGGCGGCCTCGAACTTCGCGCGCGCCTCGTCGCCGATGGCGCGCGCGACGCGCCCGAGCAGATCCTCGTCGAAGCTGGCCGCGAGGCCGATGGCCTGGGGAAACACCGTCGCCACCCCGTTGCGGGCCACCCCATGCAGGGATTCGCTCCACCAGTCGTACGCAGGGATGCCGAGGCGCGGGATCGCCGGCGCGTCGGTCTCCATCTGCGCGATCTTCTCCTCGAGCGTCATCCGAGCGACCAGCGCCAGCGCCCGCGCCGTCGGCGCCAACAGGTCGGAGTCAGCGGCAGCCGCGCCCCGCAGGGCCGTCTCGGGCGGGCCAGCGCCCCCGAATCCGGCGGAGCAGGCCACGGCGCAACACGCGAACGCCGCGCCAGGCAACGCCCGCCATCCGGCCGGCTCAGGACAGCGCACGGGGCCTTATTTCAGCGTGACCGTGCCCTTGGCGTAGACCTTCTCTTTTCCGCCGATGATGCGGGTCGCGAGCACGTCGTACTTGTGTCCCTTAACGAACCCGAGGTCCTTCGAGATCGACACGCCGTTGACCTGCACGATCTTCTGCGTCGTCTGCACCTTGACCTCGCTGAAGTTCACCTGGTCGCGCGGCTTCACCGAGACATCGTAGTAGACGATGTTGATCGAGGTCGTGCCCGGGGCCTCCTTCAGGAACACCATGAGGTTCAGGGTCCACGTCCCGCCCTCTCCCTTGATGGTGGCCTTAGACTGCTTCTTCACCGCCTTGGCCATCTCGGCGTCGCTGCCGAACCCGGTGCCGAACTCCGCGTCACTGACGACGACCTTCCCCTTCATGGCGTCGGCGCGCGCGAGCGGCCCCCAGCCCAGCACGGCCCCGAGCAACGACGACGCGAGCAGGAACCTGAACGAGGACGGTCGACGCATGGAAAGCCTCCCTCTTATCGGTATCCTTCCGGCGACAGATTTTCAAGGACCGTGTTGGAGAGGCTCCCCGCGCGATTGTTCGTACGCCCTGGCGGCGGGCAAGGCCGCGTGGCATTCTCGCAGCTGCCGAATGTCCGAGTCCGCCGCACTTCCACAGGCTGCCCGCGCGGCCCTCCAGGCCGCGCAGCCAGCGTCGGCCGGCAGCGCGACCGCCGAGGAGCATGACCTGGAAGCGGCGCGCGAGATCGCCGAGGCCCGCCGCACCATCGCCACCGAGATCGGCAAGCGCATCGTGGGCCAGGACGCGGTCATCGAGCACCTGCTGGTGGCGCTGTTCGCGCGGGGCCACTGCCTTTTCGTGGGGGTGCCGGGGCTCGCGAAGACGCTGCTGATTCAGACCGTCGCCGACGTGCTGGCGCTGTCCTTCGGACGAGTTCAGTTCACCCCCGATCTGATGCCTTCGGACATCACGGGAACGGATGTGCTCGAGGAAGATCGGGCGACGGGTCGTCGGGTGTTTCGCTTCGTGAAGGGGCCGCTGTTCGCGAACGTCATCCTGGCCGACGAGGTCAACCGCACGCCGCCCAAGACGCAGGCCGCCTTGCTCCAGTCGATGCAGGAAGGTCGGGTCTCGGCCGGCGGCGAGACCTACGAGCTCCCGAAGCCGTTCCTCGTCTTCGCGACGCAAAATCCCATCGAGCAGGAGGGGACCTACCCGCTGCCCGAGGCGCAGCTCGATCGCTTCATGTTCCAGATCGACGTCGGTTATCCGAGCGAGGCCGAGGAGGTTCGCATCGTCAACCAGATGACGTCCGCGTATCGGCCCACGCTGCGCAAGGTGCTGTCCCCCGAGCGCATCCTGGCCTTGCAAGAGCTGGTGCTCCGTGTGCCGGTGGCGCCACACGTGGTCGCGCATGCGGTGGCGCTCTGCCGCGCCACCCGGCCGGGCGAGGCCGCGGCCCCCGAGCTGATTCGGCGGTACGTCTCGTTCGGCGCGGGGCCACGCGCGTCGCAGTACCTGGTCCACGCCGCCAAGGCGCGGGCCATCCTGTCGGGGCGCTACGCGGCCGCCATCGAGGACGTCCGCGCCCTGGCCATGCCCGTGCTCGTTCATCGCGTGCTCCTCAACTTCCACGCCGAAGCGGACGGCGTCACCGCGCGCGGCCTGGTCGACAAGTTGCTCGAGACGGTGCGCCCCGCTTGACGGAGGGGCGCACCGGGATGCTCGACCCCACCGAGCTGGCCAAGCTGGCGTCGCTGGCAGTGCGTTCCCGGGTCGTCGTGGAGGGCGCGTTCGTGGGCCTGCACCACAACCGCAACACCGGCAGCTCGATCGAGTTCGCCGAGCACAAGGAGTACGTGCCAGGCGACGACGTGCGCCACATCGACTGGAAGGCGGCGGCCCGCATCGATCGCCTTTACGTGAAGCGCTTCGAGGACGAGACCGAGATGCGGACGTACCTCCTGCTCGACGCGTCGGCGTCGATGGGGTACCGACGCACGGGCGTCTCGAAGCTCGAATACGGGAGCATGCTGTGCGGCGCGCTGGCTTATCTGCTCGGCCAGCAGGGTGATCCGGCCGGGCTCTTGCTCTTCGACGAGCGGACGCGGCAGTACCTACCGCCGCGTACCCGCCCCGGGCACATCCGCGACCTGCTCGCGCTGCTGGATGCGGCGTTCCCGGCAGGGCGCACCGAGGCGGAGCGCGCGCTGGCGCAGATCGGCGACGCGGCTGAGCGCCGCAGCCTGATCGTGCTGGTGTCGGACCTGTTCGACGCCTCCCCTGCGGTCGCGGATCGCCTGCGGCAGCTCCGCGCGCGCGGCCACGACGTCGTCGTATTCCACCTCCTCGATCCCGACGAGGTCGAGCTGGGATTCGACGACCTCACGCACTTCGAGGGCATCGAGCCGGGCGACGACCGCAAGCTGCTCGGCGATCCGCGCGAGCTCCGCGCCGCCTTCCAGCGCGCCTCCGAGGCGTTCCGCGCCCGGTGGCGCGACTCGTGCCTCGACGCGCGCGTCGAATACCAGCTGGGCGTCACCGATACGCCACCGTCGGCGGTCCTCCGGCGCTTCCTCCAGGCGCGGCAGAGGGGGCGACCGCGCGCTTGAAACGCGGGACACCTGCGCTCTCTTCGGGTAAAAGCGCGAGCGTCGTGGGACGATGCGCGAACCTGGTGAGACGGTGAATCAACGCCCGGATTTGCTCCTGGCGTCGGCGTCGCCCCGGCGGCGCGAGCTGCTCGAGCGGCTCGGCCTGCGCCTGCGCGTCGTGGCGCCGAACGTCGACGAGTCGCCCCGGCCCGGAGAATTGCCCCCCGACTACGTGCGGCGCATGGCCGCCGACAAGAGCGCCGCCGCACGGACCGCGGTCGCGGCGCAGCCACCTTCCGACGACGACCTGGCCATCTTGTCCGCGGACACCATCGTGGTCTTGCGAGGCGAGATCCTGGGAAAGCCCCGCGACCGCGAGGACGCGGCCGGGATGTTGCGACGCCTGGCCGGCCACCGGCACGAGGTGACGACCGCCTACCGCATCGTCCTCGGCCCACGCGAGGTGGAGCGCGCCGTCACCACGACGGTCGCGTTCCGCTTGCTCGATCCGCGCGAGCTCGACGCCTACCTCGAATGCGACGAGTGGTCGGGAAAGGCAGGCGCCTACGCCGTCCAGGGCGTCGCGGCGGCCTTCGTCAACGAGTTGCGCGGCTCCGTGACGAACGTGGTGGGCCTGCCCCTCGCCGAGGTGCTGGCCGACCTGCGGGCGCTCGGCGCGGTGCCCGCCTACCCGCCCGCGCGCTTCCCCCACCCGGCATGACGACGCGCGCCGAGGAAATCGCCCTCCGCCTCTCCGAGGTTCGCCAGCAAATCGTCGAGGCCGAGGCGCGGGCCGGGCGCCCCCCGGGCAGCGTCGGCCTGGTGGCCGTCAGCAAGCGGATGCCGGTCGAAGACGTTCGCGCCGCGCTCGATGCCGGACAGCGCGTGTTCGGCGAGAACTATGCCCAGGAGCTTCGCGACAAGCGCGAGGTTTTCGCTGCCGCGAACGCGATCGCACCGGCGGCGGCGGCGCCGCGATGGCACTATCTTGGTCCGTTGCAGAGAAACAAAGTGAAGATTTTGGCGGGCCAGGTGGCCCTCATTCAGACAGTGGCGGATCCGGAGGTCCTCGACGAGATCGAACGCCGCGCGGGCGCGGCCGGCGCGGCCCAGGCGTGCCTCGTCCAGGTCAACATCGCGGGCGAGTCCCGGAAGAGCGGGGTCCCGCCCCAGAGCGTTCCGGCCCTGCTCGACAGGTTCGCGCGAGGTCGCCACATCACCTGTGCCGGCCTGATGTTGATCCCCCCGCTCGAGGCCAGCGCGGAGGAGACCCGTCGGCACTTCGCGGCGCTGCGCGCGTTGCGCGAACGCGAGGCCACCGTCGAGCGTCCGCACGTGGATTTGAAGGAGTTGTCCATGGGAATGAGCGGCGATTTCATCGCCGCGATCGAGGAGGGGGCGACGTTGGTGCGGGTGGGAACGGCCATCTTCGGCGCGCGTGTGACCGGTTGACGCGCCCGCTCACCGTGGTCGCCGCCATGGGCTGCCTGGCCGTCGTTCTCTGCTCGACGGGCTCCGCCGCCGCCGAAGCGGTCGCGGATCCCGACGAACCCACGCCGCGAGCAGCGGCCGCAGACCCTCGTGACGCCTTCCGCTACGACCCGCCGACGATCGAGGCGCCTCGCCTCCGCAACGCCGAGCCGCGCACCACCGTCTACCTCGACGCCACGTACGCCCGCAGCAACGATCTGTCCGCGCTCCCGAACATCGCGGGCAAGGCCTACGGCTTCAGACTGGCCGCGGGCGGCAGCCTCAAGCTCGGTCGGTTTCAGCTCGATCTCGAGCTTCCCGCAGGCCAGTACACGGCGCTCGCGCTCGAAGATCCCAACGCCCTGTTCATCATCGATCCCAACGACAAGCACCAATCGGCGATCTCCCTCGGGGATTCACGGCTCGGCGCGCAGTGGACGGCCGCCCTCGACGCGAAGGACGTGGCCATCGTCGCGGGTTTCGGGCTGAGCGTGCGTATCCCGACCCACACCACCCGGTTCACGTTTCACCTCATCGACGGCAGCGAAGGGCTGTATGTGCTGCCCTATTACTTTCACATCGAGCCCACGATCATCTTCGGCGAGGCGATCGGGCCCATCTCGTTCGTGATGAACCAGGGCGCGCTTGCGCTGCTGGGCCCGGACGGAACCGTCGCCGACATTCCCGTGGTCACGCCGACGATCTACTTCTGGGACGCCCACTACGGGATATCCGCGCGGATCGTCGAGGGGTTCGGGCTCTCCTTCGCGCTCAACACCACCTATCAGCTGAACAAGCTGGATCCGGTCGTGTTTCCGAACCTCAACCGCGTGCGTTCCGCCTACGCGACGCCGGGCGCCCAGTTCCAGTTCGGCCACTACCGGCTCGATGTCGTCGGCCGCATCGGAATCAAGCGCGGCGCCGAGCCGATGGGCGTCGTGACGTTCGCGGGCACCGACTCGGTGATGGTGCGCGTCTCACGAATATATTGAGGATCCTTTGGCCCCCCGCGACGGCGCGACGATTGCGCCGGATTGCAGCGGGATTGGGTGTAACCTTGAACGATTATGTCCAAGCGACGCCGTTCGTTGAAGCTTGTGTTGCTTCCCCTGACCTTCAGCGTGCTTGCGGCCGCTTGCTCGAACGGCGGCGGCAACAGCGACGCCTCGCACGACTACATTCAGCCCGACTTTTCGTTCGGCGATCTGCCACCCGGGTGTCCTCCGCCCGCGCCCAACGACAAGGGGATCGGCGGCGTTTGCACGAAGGGCGGTGGTGAGTGCAAGAACGGCCTGCTCTGCGCGTGCGAGCCTCACCTCAACATCATTCCGCCCGACAACACGCCCTGTATTTGCACGCAGCTGATCGTGACCGGCGGTTGCGCAAATGTTCCCGTGGATTATTGCGGCCAGGGCGCCATTTGCTGCAGCTACATGGACGTGTTCGGACTTTGCGTCCCCACTGTTTGCCTGGAGAATGCCGTGTGTCCCGATCTCTCGGGCGCCACCTCGGGTCCTTGACCACGGTCTGATAGAGTCGTTGCGCCGTGACCGACGATCTGCGCACGCTGGCGCCTGCCCGGCCCCCGGGCGAGCCCTGCGTGATCGACTTCGAGGGGGCCTCGTTGCGCGCCTACACGGGCGAGTCGCTGGCGGTCGCCCTGTTCGCCGCGGGGATCCGGACGCTCGGCCGCTCGACGAAGTACCATCGCCCGCGCGGCGTCTTCTGCCTGGAAGGGCACTGCGCGTCGTGCCTGCTGCGCGTCGACGGACGGCCGAACGTGCGCGCGTGCCTCACTCCGGCGCGGTCGGAGCTGCGCTGCGAGCGGCAGAACGCGTTCCCGAGCGCCGAGGTCGACTTCCTCGCCGCGGCCGACTGGATGTTCCCTCGCGGCATGGATCATCACACGCTGATGACGGGGAACCCCACGGCCAACCGGCTGTTCGTGAAGCTGGTGCGCCAGGTCGGCGGCTCGGGGACGTTGCCGGATGTCGCGCCCCCACCGGCCCCGCCCCCTCGCGCCACGCTCGCCGACGTCTGCATCGTCGGCGGGGGACCGGCCGGACTCGCGGCTGCGGCGGCGGTGGCACGCCTGGCGCCGTGGGCCACGGTGCAGCTGTTCGACGAGCAGGCCGAGCCCGGCGGCTCGTGGCTGGCCGAGCCCGACGGGGCCCCCCTGGCCAGCGCGGCGGTCACCGAAGCGCGGCGCGCGGGCGCGACCGTTCACACGCGGGCGGCGGCCCTGGGATTCTTCCCCGAGGACATCGAGCCCGCGGTCGCGGCGCGCGCGGATCGAAGCGACTGGATCGCCGGCACCCTGGTGATCGCGACGCCCGAAGGAATCGTCAAGGTCGGCGCGCGACGAATCCTGTACGCGACCGGGGGCGCCGATCAGAACGTCCCGTTCCAGGATAACGATCGCCCCGGCGTGCTGTCGGCCCGGGCCTGTGGTCGGCTGGCCTTTCGTCACGGGATCCGGCCCGGCCAGAGGGTCGCGATCGTTGGGGACGCTGCCTTCGGCGAGCGCCTGGCGTCGGGGCTCGCCGCTGCGGGCGTCGCCGTGACACGAATCGATCCGCTGCGCGAGCGCCCCGTCGCGGCGGTCGGCGGCGCGCGCCTGCGCGGACTCGACGTGCGCGACCAGACCGGCGACGAGCGCCGCGTCGAGGCGGACGTCATCGCCACCGCCGCGACCCCCGCGCCGGCGTCGGAGCTCCCCCGACAGCACGGCGCCCGCGTGCGCTTCGACGAGGCCGCGGGTGGCTTCGCCGTCGTCATCGATGCGGGCTTTCACACCGGCATTCCCGGTGTGTTCGCGTGCGGCGACGTCGCCGGCTATCAGGGCCCGGCCGCGGCCGCGCTGGCGGGGGCGGCCGCAGGTCGAGAAATCGCGCAGACTGTTCGGCCAGCATGATCATCTCTCCCGGCAGCAGACGCTCGCTTGTCCGGACGGTCGTCCCCGCGATGGTCCTGTCCATCGTCGCCGCCTGCGCCACCCCGCCGCCCGCGCCGCCGCCCGTATCGATGCCCGCGGCCCCTCCCCCGGATCCGCGCCTGCAACCGCCCGCCTTCGCGGCGCCGCCGGTGGCGTCGGCGACGGCTCGCGAGGATCAGGCCGTGACCCTGCGGCGCGAGATCGCCGAGGCCGCCTGGCGGACCGTGCGCGACAAGCACTACGATCCGAAGCTGGGTGGTGTCGACTGGGAAGCCATGCGCCGGAAGTACGAGCCCCGAGCGCTCGCCGCCCCGGACGAGGCCGCGTTCTACCGGACGCTGAACGACATGCTGGGGGAGCTCGGGCAGTCGCACATGATGATCACGGGCCCCGGAGCGGGCGACGACGATGCGGGCGACGACGAAGCGGCCGGAGCGACCGACCCCTCGGATCGCCACGCGACCGGCGCCCCCGGCCCCGTCGCTTCGGGTGAGCTCGGAGATCCCGGCCTGCTCGTCCGCGTGATCGACGGGCGGCCGACGGTGACCGCGGTGCGTCCGCTGTCCTCGGCGGCGAGGCACGGCGTGAAGCCGGGATTCCTGGTGACGGCCATCGGGGGGCGGCCCTTGACCGGGGTCGCGACCAGTCGCCGTTCGCTTCGCCCCGTCGAAGAGCGTTTCGCTGTCCGTCGAACCGCGCTCCGGCGCCTGCAGGGGCCCGTTGGCACGAAGGTGACGCTCGACTTCATCGACAACAGCGACCATCCGGGTCGGCTGATCCTCGAGCGCGATCCCCCGGCCGGGGCCCTGCGACAGATCGGTTACCTGCCTCCGCTGCACCCCGAGGCGCGCGCGTACGAGGTCAACGGCGCGGGCGTGCTGGCGTTCAACTTCTTCCTGCTCGATCCGCTGCTCGACGACATCAAGCGCGCCATGGACCGCTTCGCCGCGCATCACGTGAAGGGCATCGTCCTCGACCTTCGCGGCAACCCGGGTGGCCTCGCGGCCATGGCGATCCCCGTCGCGGCCGAGCTCGTGACGACGCCGATCTCGCTCGGCAGCATGTTGATGCGGGACAACACCCGGACCGACGCGGTGGCGACGTTCTCCCAGACGTTCGCCGCCCAGCCGGCGCCGGGACGCTCGCCCTACGCCGGCCCCCTGGTCGTGCTCACCGACGAGGGAACGGCCTCGGCGTCGGAGATCCTCGCGGCCGGACTGCAGGAGGCCGGCAGGGCGCGCGTGATCGGCGATTCCAGCCTCGGTGCCGTCCTGCCGTCGGTCGTCGAGTCGCTTCCGCACGGCGCGGTCATGCAGGTGGTGGTGGCCGACTTCAAGACGCCGAAGGGCATCTTGCTGGAGGGACGAGGGGTCCAGCCCGACCAGCGCGTGCTGGAGACACGAGCCGCGTTCGCGAACGGACACGATCCCGTGCTCGACGCCGCCCTGGCCGACCTCCGCACGCCGCGCCGGCCGGCGCGCCGCGATTCCTCGACAGACTCCCGGGCGAAGGATAGAACGCCCCCAGCCCGACGTCCCTGAACCACCGGTCGTCGACGAAGCTCTTCAGCACCCCCAAACCAGCGCCTCACGCTCACGAAGCTCACGAAGGATCGTCCCACCGATGGCGAAACCAGGCTCTCCTCACCCCTGCCTCACGGACGACGCGTTGGAGGCGATCTACGCTCACGCCGTGCGCGAGGCCCCGCGCGAGTGTTGCGGCATCATCTACGGGCCGCGCGGTGGGCCGTTCGCGGACCGGGCGACCCCCTGCGACAACATCCAAGATCGCCTCCACGCCGAGGATCCTGCGCGCTTCACGCGCGACGCGCGCACCGCCTACAACCTCGAGGCCCGCGATATCCTCGCGATGCAGAAGAGCCTGCGCGGGGACCAGCCGGCGAAGATCGTCTATCATTCGCACGTCGACGTGGGCGCCTACTTCAGCGAGACCGACCAGGCCGCCGCCCAGTTCGACGGCGAGCCCGCATACCCGGTCGAATACGTCGTCGTCGACGTCACCGCCGCGGGAGCACGTGGCGCGAAGCAGTTCGCGTGGAGCGAGACCGACAGGAAGTACGTCGAGGTCGGTGACTACGAGGGCCGCTCATGACGGCGCCGCCGCGTGACTCGCTCTTCTTGCGCGCCTGCCGCGGCGAAGCGACGCCGCGCCCGCCCCTGTGGATGATGCGGCAGGCGGGGCGGTATCTGCCCGAGTACCGGGAGATTCGCCAGCGGGTGTCGTTCCTCGAGCTCTGCAAGGACCCCGCGCTGGCCGCCGAGGTCACGCTCCAGCCGATCCGGCGGTTCGGGTTCGACGCGGCCATCCTGTTCTCTGATCTGTTGATCCCTCTCGAGGCGATGGGCCTCGACGTGGAGTTCACCGAGCAGGGCCCGAAGCTCCCCGTCCCCGTCCGCACACCCGACGACATCGCCCGGGTGGGGCCGTTCGATCCCGCGACACGAACCTCCTTCGTCCTCGAGACGATCACGCGAGCGCGCGCGGCGCTGGGCGACACGCCGCTCATCGGGTTCGCGGGCGCGCCCTTCACGGTCGCCACCTACGCCATCGAGGGCAAGACAGCCAAGACCTTCGCCGAGACCAAGAAGTTCTTCTATCGTCATCCTGAGGCTGCCCGCCGCCTGCTCGCGACCATCGGAGAGGCGACCCAGCACTATCTGGAGGCGCAAATCGACGCCGGCGCGGACGCCGTGCAGGTGTTCGATTCCTGGGTCGGCGTGGTGTCGCCGGAGGACTGGGCCGAGTTCGTGCTCCCGCCCACGGCGGCCTTGATCACCGCCCTGCGCGCGCGCGGCGCGCCGGTCATTTACTTCGGCAACGGCGCGACCACGATCCTCGATCGGGTGGCGACGCTGGGCGCGGATGTATACGGGATCGACTGGCGGCTTCCGCTGGACGAAGCGCGCGCCCGCCTCGCGACGGCCGCCCCACGCCCGTTCGCGGTGCAAGGGAACCTCGACCCGGCAGTGCTGCTCGGGCCGGTGGACCTCATCGAGCGCCGCGCCGCCGACGTGGTGGCCCGCGGAGGACGCCGCGGACACGTGTTCAACCTCGGGCACGGCATCACCCCCGAGACCCCGATCGAGAGCGTCGAGGCCCTGGTGCGCGCCGTCCGCACGGTGTGAACCGATGCGCGCCGGATCCGCCCCCCCGTTAGCTGCTAGGCTCGCGCGGTGAATGACGTTCCCGCGCTCGCCGTCGTCGGGATGAACCTCGGCGGCCCCGACTCGCTCGACGCGGTGGAGCCGTTCCTCGACAATCTGTTTCGCGATCCCGACGTCATCCATCTGGGATGGGCGCGGCCACTCCAGTCATTGTTCGCGCGGGTCATCTCCCACCGGCGAGCGCCGCTGTCGCGCCGCGCCTACGACCAGATCGGCGGCCGCTCGCCCCTGCTCGCGGAGACGACCGCGCAGGTCGCCGCGGTGGTGGCCCGGTTGGCCTCGACCGGCGTCGCCGCGAAACCCTACGTCGCGATGGCGTGCTGGCACCCGTTTTCTTGGGAGGCGATCGCCGCGGTCGAAAGCGACGGTCTCCGCCGCGCCGTCGCCCTGCCGTTCTATCCCCAATACTCAGAGACGACGACGGGCTCGTCTGTGAAGGCGTTGCGCCGCGCCGCCGCCGCGACCGCGCGAGGAACGGCCGGAATCGAGATCGCGGCCGTCCGCAGCTACCCCGTGGCCGAGGGATTCGTGACGGCCCTCGCCGACACGCTCACCGAGGCCATCGCCACGCTCCCCGCTGCGCTGCGCGCGGAGGCGCCCGTGCTGTTTTCGGCGCACGGCCTGCCCGAGTCGTACATCCGCAAGGGCGACCCGTATCTCGACGAGGTCCGCAGCACGGTCGCGGCGGTGTCCCGGCGCCTGGCGCTGGGCGCGCGAGCGCAGCTGTCGTTTCAAAGCCGCGTCGGGCGACGGCGTTGGTTGGGTCCCGACACCGAGGACGCGCTGGATAGGCTCGGCGAATCCGGCGCCACCGCCGTGGTGGTGTGCCCCGTCGCGTTCACCGGCGAGCACCTGGAGACCTTGCAGGAGCTGGACATCGTTTACCGCCAGCGGGCGCTCGGGCGGGGGCTGAAACACTTCGCGCGGGCGCGCACGGTGGGAACCCACCCGGCGTTCATCGACGCCCTCGCCGGCCTCACGCGCGACGCCGCGGCCGCGCGCGGATGGATCTGAGGGCAGGCGGACATGCGCATCGTGGTCGTCGGCGGTGGAATCTCGGGGCTGACGGCCGCGTACCTGGCCCATGCCGTCGGCCACGACGTCGTCTGCTTCGAACCGGGCGAACCGGGCGGCCTGATTCGAAGCGAGCGTCATGAAGGGTTCCTGTGCGAAATAGGCCCTCAGGCGGTGCTCGACAACGCCCCCGACACGATGGCGCTGCTGGCGGCGCTGGGCCTCAGCGACCGCGTCCTCGGCGCGCTGCACGCCGCCGAGCGCCGCTTCATCTTCATCAACGGACGGCTCTCGGCCCTGCCCTCTGGCCCCCGTGGACTGCTCGGGTCTCCGCTGCTCTCGCTGGCGGGCAAGCTCCGCCTGTTCCTGGAGCCGTTCGTCAGGCGCCGGAGGGGGCCGGACGATGACGAGTCGGTGCGGTCGTTCGGCGACCGGAGACTCGGCGCCGAGGCGTCGCGGGTGCTGCTTGCCACGCTGGTCATTGGAATCTTCGCCGGCGCCGCGGACGAGCTTGCCGTCGCCGGCGCGTTACCGCGCCTCGTCGAGATGGAGCGCAAGCACGGCAGCCTGTTTCGCGCGCTGATCGCGTCACGCAAGCAGGGCGCGAAGCGCGGCCACGCGCTGTCGTTCCCCGAGGGGCTCGCCGAGCTGCCTGGGGCGTTGGCCCGCGCGCTCGGCCCCCGCCTCGTGCGCGGCCGCGTGGCGACGCTCGCGCCGCGCGCCACGGGGGGCTGGCGGGTCGTGGTCGAAGCGGCGGGCTCGATGGCTCGGGAGGAGGACGCCGACGCCGTCATCGTGGCTACCGACCCGCGGTCGGCCGCAAGCCTGCTCGGCGACGTCGTCCCCGAAGTCCGACAGCTCAGCGATATCCCGACCGCCCCAGTCGCCATCTGCGCGCTCGGCTTCCGTGATCCCGGTACGTCGCGGCTGGGGATGGATCTCGACGCCTACGGCTTCCTGGTGGCGCGCGGCGAGGCCCCGCGCCTGCTCGGGTGCCAGTACGAGTCATCCACCTTCGCGTCCCGGGCGCCCGACGGACAGGTCCTGCTTCGCTGCATCCTGGGCGGCACCGGGCCCGGCTTCGATCCAGGCGTCGTCGATCGTTCGGAAGAGGCCATCGTCGACGGGGCCATCCAGGACCTGAAGGTGGTCGCGGGCCTGACGCGGGCTCCTGACTTCGCGCGGGTTTGGCGGCACCCGGCCGGCATCCCCCAGCCCCGAGCAGGCTACCGGCGCCTCGTCCAAGCGGTGGACGATGGCATCAGCAAGCGACCGGGGCTCCATCTCCTCGGTCACGCCGTTCGAGGGGTGGGCGTCAATGAATGCGTTCGCGCCGCCACCAAGCTCGTCGCGTCGTTGGCTGCCAGGGACTGAACCAAGGCTCACGCCCGCCCACGAAACGGAGAGGAAGCGAGGCGAGCAGGAAGTACAGCGCCCCGGAAGCTGTGCATATCCCCAAAGATCCTTGCGGGAGGGCCACGCCGAGCCACGCGCCCGCCGAGCGCAATCGCGCGGGCGTGAACCCCGAGCGAGCCGCGACGTTCGAGCCCGCGCGAAACTGGGGCAATAGTCCGATAGAACGGGCTTCAGCGCACGCAACCAGCTGCCGCGCGGCTTGGAGCCCAGCGCTCGAATCGCGGCAACCGCCGCTTGGCGGCGCTCGGCGGGCGCGTGGCTCGGCGTGGCCCTCCCGCGGCGAGCCTTCGGCAGTCACTTACCTCCGGGGCGAACACTAAGTTGTCCGGCGGCGGCGATTGTTGCCGGCCAATTTTTCTGCTTCCCGAAGGGTCGAATTCGCCAACCCACAGAGTGCGATACCGTCCTACATACGGCTGGCTGCGACACCTCGGAACGCAGGCCTCACAAACCATGAGCCTTCTCGCAATTCGCAATGTCGGTGTATATATGTCGCGGTTCGTTAGGGCCAAAAACGCCTCCTGCTTCTGTTTCTCGGGTATTGTCGATCGCCTAGAAAAGTTCGCGCGATGCCGGCCCGGCGGTGTTGTTTCTCCCGGGCGCGCGAACGCAATTTGATAGCCTCCGTCCGCGCCCCCCGATTCCCGCCCCTCCACCCTCCACGCCAGCGGGGAATGTATGAAAATCATGAATCGCTGTCTCCCCGTCATGAGTGCGTCCTTCGGGTTGCTCCTCGCACTCGGCATGGTGATCAGTTGCGCGAACGTGCAGGCGCCGCCCAACGCCGGCTCGGGATCGGGCGCGTCGTCCGGGCAAGGCTCGGGCGGCAAGAAGGGTGGGAACGGCACCGGCGGCGCGTTCTTCTTGCCGGACGCGCAGGCGTTCGAGACGCCGATCGTGGTCGGCAACTGCGGGAACGGCACCCTCGAAAACCCGCCAGAGGAGTGCGACGACGGCAATATGGCCGACGGTGACGGCTGCACACGGCTTTGCCAGATCGAGGCCGGTTGGACCTGCCCGAACGCCGGTCAAGCCTGCAACCCTCCGAAGTGCGGCGACGGCGTGCTCGCGGCGAACGAGACCTGCGACGACCACAACACGAACGACGGCGACGGCTGCTCGGCGGATTGCAAGACGATCGATCCTCACTTTCAATGCCGGGTGCCGGGCAAGCGTTGTGTCCCCGTCTGCGGCGACGGCTTCATCGTCCAGGACATCGAGGGATGCGACGACGGCAACACGATGGACGGTGACGGTTGCTCCAGCACCTGTCTGGTCGAGCCCGGCTCGTCCTGTACAGGCACGCCCAGCGTGTGCATCAAGTCGGTCTGCGGCAACGGCATGAAGGAGACCGGAGAGTCCTGCGATTGCGGGGCCGATCCGCTCAAGGTCCCGTCAGGATGCCCCGGCATCAACGGCCTGTTCACCGGCGACGGGACGGGTTGCTCGAAGACCTGCACGGTCGAACCGACGTGCCGGGACGGCAGCGGCAAGAACATCGCTTGCAAGGCTGTCTGCGGCGACGGCAACCTGGACATGAACGGCGGCGAGCAATGCGACGACGGCAATCAGTCGGACGGCGACGGCTGCGCACATGACTGCAAGACGGAGAGTGGCTTCGACTGCATGGTCATGCAGAAGGACGACACCGTCGATTGCACGCAGCCGGGCAACACCGGCAAGTGCCTCGAGCTGCCGGTCGTCTACCGGGACTTCAAGAGCGAGCACGAGACGGGCGGGCACCCGGACTTCTTCTATCACTCGACCTCCCGCAGGTGCATTCCGAACTCGGCGGGACCGTCGCGCGGCGGCGACGCGACGGCGCGGTGCTGGGGCATCGTCCAGGACAACATGTTGAACGGGAAGCCGCAGCTCAACGGCTCGCCGACCTGCCCCTGTCAGTTCACGGACTGGAGCCACGACTCGAACGGCGGTCACGTTCCGGGATACACGATCGCGAACAGCCCGCTCAACGGCTTGCCCTACGTGGCGGGCCCGAACGGGCACCCCCAGTTCAAGGGCACCGTCCCCATCGTGACCAGCAAGGACACGTTCGCCCAGTGGTTCACCGACTCGCCTGCGTCGAGCCCGGCGATGACCCACGTCGTGGGAACCATCGAGCTCGCGTCGGTCCCCGGCAACAAATACCGCTTCTCGAGCAACCCCGACAGCGTTCAGGGCGGCTTCTTCCCGCTGGACCAGCCGCCCGCGCCGAACGGCGCCGGCAACACGGCGGCGGGCGAGCCGCTGCTGTGCAACCTGTGGCCTTACTGGTACAGCAGCGCGACCTTCGGCGCAGGCAACGGCTGCAAGGCCGACCAGTATCTTTTCCCCCCCAGCATCCCCGCCACCGTCTTGACCGCGAACAGCTGCGCCACCCAGACCCCCCCGGGTTGTGTCGGGGGTGCGTGGGTGACGGCGGATCAGGGGCACTATCACGATGCGTGGTTCACCGACGAGGTGCACTACTATTTCGTCTTCACGAACAACGGTGTCGAGCTGCAGTTCTACGGCGACGACGACATGTACATCTTCATCAACGGCACCCTGGTGGTGGACCTGGGCTCGATCCACCAGCGCCTCCCCGGCAAGGTCACGGTCGACGGCGCCACCGGCAACGCCACGACCATCGAGGGCGGATACCTCGACGCGGCGGGCGACATCGTGCCCTGCCCCACCCAGGACCCCACCGACCCCCTCAACACCCGCAACTATCCGAAGCCCATCACGCCGGATGACTGCCGGTCACGAACGATCCCGCTCGGCCTGAAGGTCGGGAGCACGTACGAGATCGCCATCTTCGGCGCCGACCGGGGTGCGACCGAGTCCAACTACCAGCTCACGTTGAACGGCTTCTCGACCAGCGAGACCGTTTGCATGCCACGTTGTGGAGACGGCGTCGTCTCGGGCGGCGAGGAGTGTGACTGCGGCACGGACATGAACAACCTGCCGACGGGTTGCACGAGCGCCAACAACGACAGCGTATACGGGGGCTGCACGACGCAGTGCAAGTACGGCGCGTACTGTGGCGACGGCAACACGGACATGAGCGGCAACGAAGCGTGCGACGCCGGCAAGGACAACGGCGCGACGTACATCACCGACATAAGCCATCCCGGCTGCAGCGTGACCTGCCAGCTGCCCCACTACTGCGGCGACAGCAAGACCGACACCGCCTTTGGGGAGCAGTGTGACCTGGGCGCCAGCAATGGCCAGAAGGTCACGGTCGGCGACAAACAGTGTGTCGTTTGCGATAGCAAGTGCCAACTGGTGACGGAGTGTTAAGTTTGCGCTGAGGATGGCGTCACAAACCGGGCCTCCCCCATCCGCGGGCAACTGCCAGGGGGCCCTCCGAGGAGAATCGAGTCGCATGTTCAAGCAGGTTTTTCACGTCGTCGTCATCGCCGGCCTTTTCGTGGGAGGGTGCGCCGCCATCTCGGAGGCGCCGGGCGACGCCGGCGCGAGCGCCGATTCCAAACGAGACATCGGCGCCATCGACGTCCCCAAGGCGGAGAAGATCATCTCCGACCCCAAGCTCTGCGGTAACAGCGTCGTCGACACCGGCGAGGACTGCGACGACGGGAACAAGGACTCGGGCGACGGATGCTCCAGCCTCTGTCAGATCGAGGCCGGCTACACCTGTAAGACGCCAGGGGCGGCCTGCGAGCCGCCCCGCTGCGGAGACGGAAACCTGACCAGCAACGAGAGTTGCGACGACGGCAACACGAACGGCGGCGACGGTTGCTCGGCCGATTGCAAGACCGTCGAGTCTGGCTTCGTCTGTCGCGTCCCCGGAAAGCGCTGTACGCCCCTGTGCGGCGACGGGATCAAGACCGGCACCGAGACCTGCGACGACGGCAACACCACCAGCGGCGACGGCTGCTCCAGCACCTGTCTGCTCGAGGTGGGCGCCACCTGCGACAGCTCGACCCCGCAGAAGTGCACGCCGGCGGTTTGCGGCAACGGCAAGGTCGAGACGGGTGAGTCGTGCGACGCGGGCAACCTGAACGGCCTGTTCTACGGCGACGGCACCGGCTGCTCGAAGACCTGCACCAGGGAGCCGAAGTGCCGCGACGGCGCCACCACGCGCGCCTGCGACACCACGTGCGGCAACGGCAGCATCGAGATGGGCGAGCAGTGCGACGACGGCAACCTGATGGATGGCGACGGCTGCTCGCACGATTGCAAGAACGAGGGCGGCAGCTTCATGTGCAGCCCGCAGATGCTGTCCGACTCGGTGAACTGCACGCAGGCGGCGAACTCCGGCAAGCAATGCCTCGAGCTGCCGATCATCTATCGTGACTTCAAGAACGAGAGCGTCTCGGGCGGCCACCCCGACTTCTTCTTCCTGGGCGCCTCGATCCCCAACCCCGTCATGATCTCGGGCGTCCAGGGTCAGCCTGGGCCCATCCCGTACAACAAGCGGTACTGCGTGTCCAACTCGGGTGGACCGGCGAAGAAGAACGACTCCGTCAACCGATGCTGGGATCTCGCGACCCCGAACCTCGACGCGAACGGAAAGCCGGTCTTCAACTCGGCGCGTCCCAACGGGACGAACTGCGACTGCCAGTTCATCGACTGGAGCCACGACACCAACGGCGGCCACGTTCCCGGGGCGGTGGCGACGATGAGCCCGACAAACGGGTTGACTTACACCAACGGGGCCAGCGGCCACCCGATGTACCGGGGCCTCGCCCCCATCGTCACCAGCAAGGACACTTTCGCGCAGTGGTTCCGGGACACGACGTTCAACCCGGCCGGGGGCCACACGGTGGGAACCCTCGAGATGGCCGCGAACGGCAACGCGAACCAGTATCAGTTCTCGAGCCAGCCCAACTCGGTGACCGGCGGCTTCTTCCCCCTCGATCCCCCGCAGAACAACTTCCCGCTCTACGGCATCGCGCCGGCGGGCCCCGGCACGGTCACGACGATGCCGGCACCATGGAGCGAGGCGCTGCTCTGCAACCTGTGGCCCTACTGGCCCACGGGCTCGACGACGTTCGGGGCGGCCAACGGCTGCCGCGGCGACCAATACCTCTTCCCCCCGAGCAGCACCGCCGCCATGGGCGCGTGGACCACGGGGATGCAGGGTTGGTATCACGACTCCTGGTACTCGACCGAGGTGCGCTACCTCTTCGTTTACAACGACGCGTTCAGCCTGCAGTTCTATGGCGACGACGACATGTTCATCTACATCAACGGGATCCAGGTCCTCGATCTCGGCGGCGTTCATCAGCGGCTCCCCGGCCGGGTCGACGTCAACGCGACCGACGGCACGGCCACCATCGTCGAGGGTGGGTCGCTCGACGCGGCGGGCGTCAACATCCTGCCCTGCCCGTCTCCCGACCCCTATACGACGCTGATCACGAACAGCATGACCAACGCCGATGGCAACGGTCACTCGAACTGCACGATCGCGAACTGCGACTGCCGCAACCGCACCGTCGCGCTGAATCTGGCCAAGGGCAGCACCTACGAGATCGCGGTGTTCGGCGCAGACCGGCACCCGACCGAGTCCAACTATCAGCTCAGCCTGAGCGGCTTCTCCACCCAGCGGACGGTCTGCATGCCCATCTGCGGCGACGGGGTCATCTCGGGAAGCGAGGAGTGCGACGACGGCGGGATGAACATGGACAACGCCTACGGCGGTTGCACCAAGATGTGCAAGTTCGGGCCGTACTGCGGGGACGGCAACGTCGATATGCCGCAGGAGGTTTGCGACGACGGGCCGAACAACGGCGCGACCTACAGCACCACCGCGACCAGCGGCTGCACCTACACCTGCCAGCGTCCCCACTTCTGCGGGGACGGGATGTTGGATCCGCAGGAGGAATGCGACCTCGGCAGCCAGAACGGGAAGTCGGGCAGCGTCTGCGGCGGCGACTGCAAGAAGGTCATCGGCTAGCCCGGGGCGGCCCCGACGGTCGCGCGTCGATCCCTCCCCGAAGCCTCGGCTCCCCGAGGCCTCATGGTTGGTCACAATGGCGGGCTCGCTCTCTCGGTCGCTGGGCGCGAGGAGGAGGGGTCCCTCCCGTGCTCAAACAGTCCTCGCGCGCGAGCCCGGATCTGCTCGACGGGCGCAGCAGGCGCTGCGGAACTGCGCGCGGGAGGGACCCCTCCTCCTCGCGCGCTTGACTCCCTCCATTCGCTCGCTGAATTCCGCGCTACCAGGATAGGACCACCACGCATCGTCACCTAAATGATCCGACCGCCGGCGCGATTCACTGCGTGGGTCCGCCCAAACGGCATCGGCACGCGGGAGCGATGCCGTACCAAGGGGAACATCGCTCATTGTCGGAAGGCGTGGAGCGAGCGGAGCGGGTGACGCGGAGGGAGGGGACCCGATGGGCTCGGCTGTCGGGGCTGGCAAGTGTCACTTGCCGATCGAGTGTGCGCCAAGCAAGTCCCCGCTCGGATGGCCTGGGCTCCCCGACAGACGGGCCCAGCGGGGAGGAGTCCCGCAGCGGCAGGACCCGCGCAGCGAGCGCAACGCCGCCCCCCTTAGAACCAGGATGCAGAGATCTGACGAATCATGAGGCCCGAGGCCAGCGGGCGCTCCGGCCTCAGGGGGCGCCGAGCACGAAGATGGCGATCTTCAGGTAGATCACGATCCCGGCCACGTCGACCAGCGACGCGATGAACGGACCTGACGACACGGCCGGATCGAACCCCAGCGCCTTGATGCCGAGCGGCAACAAGGCGCCCACCACGGACCCGAAGGTCACGCACGCCACCAAGGCCAGACCGACCGCAGCGGCCATGCCGCCGCCGCCGCTGTGCCCGACGAAGAGAGCGCGCGCGAGGCCGATGATCCCCAGGAAAGCGCCCAGCACCAACCCCATGCGCAGCTCGCGCGACAGGATGCGAAACGCGTCCCGGACCCCGACCTCGCCGAGCGCGAGCCCCCGGATCACGAGCGACGACGCCTGCGAACCCGTGTTTCCGCCCGAGGAGATGATGAGCGGGACGAAGACCTCGATGGCCGTGAACGCGCGCCGCGCAGCCTCGTAGTGCTCGAGCACGCTGGCCGTCAGGATCTCACCCATGAAGATGGCGATCAGCCACCCGGCGCGCTTGCGGACGAAGGTCCAGAAGTCGGTCTGGAAGTACCCGCCCTCCGTCGGCTGAACGGCGCCGAGCTTCTGGATGTCCTCGGCCTGCTCCTCCTTCATGACCGTGACAACATCGTCCACGGTGACGATCCCCAGGAGCTTTCGCGTCTGGTCGACGACGGGAACCGCCAGCAGGTTGTAGTGCGCGAACAGGCGGGCGACGTCCTCCTGGTCCAGCTCGGGTTGAACGGAGATGACATCCGCGTCCATCACCGCGGAGAGGGGCTGCCCGGCCCGGGCAAGGACCAACCGTCGCAGGGACACGGCGCCCTGGAGCGTGCCGTGGGGATCCACGGCGTAGACCTCGTTGATGGTCTCCTTCTCGGCGGCGATGCGCCGAACCTCGTCGATGGCACGCTCGACCGTGAGCTGCGGTCCGAGCGCGACGAAGTCGGTGGTCATGCGGCCGCCGGCTGTGTTCTCGGGGTAGCGCAGCAGCTCGCGCACGTCCAGGGAGACGTCCTTCGGCATGCGCGCCAGCAGATCCGCGCTCACCTCGTCGGGCAGGGACTGGACCAGGTCGGCCCGCTCGTCGGGCGACATGCCGTCGGCAATGCGAGCGGCCTTGGCGCGGTCCAGCCTCTGGAACAGCTCCGCGCGCCGGGCGGCCTCCATCGCGTCGAGCGCGGCGGCCGCCTGCGCCTCGCCGAGGGCCTCCAGCATGACCACCGCCAGCTCGTCGGGCAGCCCGTCGATCAGCTCCGCGAGATCCGCGCTATGCAGCTCCTCCGCGAGCTCGGCGGCCTGCGCCGGATCGTGTCTCAGCGTCTCTGCGAGGTCGGGACCGAGGAGGCTGGAGATTCGCACCGCCGGCTCACGCGCGCCCGATCGAGCTCGTCAGAACGTCCGGACATCCGGCACCGTCTGCCCTGCCTGAAGCGGTATGTTGTCGCCCACCCGGAAGTAGACGAACGCCTCGTTCGCCGCCCCGATCATCAGGATGCGAGAGACGGACGCTGCCGGACAGGCGCCGCCAGCCACGAGCGCCGCCGGATCGGCGGTGCAGAAGTTCAGCACGTTCAGGGTGTAGCCGAAGTTCGCGTCCGTGTCCGGGCTGTGGTCGGCGTACTCGCCGAGCTGTTCCATCAGGGCGGTCGCAGGATTGTACTTGTACACGAGGACGTGACCGGCGCCTGCCTTGCCACCGACCGTCGCCCGAGGATCGGAGACCAGCACCTCGTCGCCCGGTAGCCCATCCACGTTCAACGCCGCCACGGCGAAGCCGAAGTCGACCCCGGCTGGCGTCGGCGTGATCGCGATGGGCGCGGGCACCGAGCCGAGGGGCAGCGCCGCCCAGCCCCTGTAGACGAACGCCGCCTGGCCCGGAGCGCCCACCACCAGGAAGTCGGGCGTGCCGTCGCCGTCCGCGTCGCCGCTCGCGAGCGCGTGCCCGAACTGCGGCCGGTCTCCCTTGATGCTCGCCAGACAGTTCAGGGCGGGGCCCGCGGAGACGTTCATGATGGATACGGTCCCCGCGGTCGCTCCGTGCGTCGAGCCGACGACGAGCTGCTGCACGGTCGGCCCTGCCGGATCCGCCCACAACCGCGCCGTCGTCATCGGCCGGTGCAAGGCGTACCGGTTGTCCTGACCCATGTCGTACGCCACCTCGCACACGGGGCCGGGCGACGCGCCGACGTTGAGCGCGCCGACCGCGGCGTTCGCCGCGACCCCATCGATCACGACCGCCAATTCGTTGTCGGAGCCGACGATGTAGTCAGGGGTCGCCTCCACGCCCGCGAGGCGGCCAACCGCCACGCCACGACCCAGCCCCGAGTCGGCCGAGCCCAACGCGGGGACAAGGAAGGTGCTCACCAGCCCGTCGCCGGTCCCCACCGTCCCCGCGGCCGCGCCCAGCGCCGCCAGGTCGGGCAACGCATACGTGTAGAGACGGCCGAAGAACTCGTCGCGGACGACCGGCGAGCCGAGCAGCAAGGTCGTGGGCCCGGCGCCCGGCACCTCGACTACCGACGTGATGGCCGAGCCATCGGCCGCGGCGACCGCGGAGTCCGAGGCGGGGAAGGTCGACACCTTCCCGCTGCGATCGATCTTCACCAGCACCAGGTGGGTGCCGTTGATGCTCGTGGCGATGAAGGCCGCGGCGCTGCCCTGACCGCTCGCGAGCGGCGTGATGGACTTGCCGAAGTCGGCTGAATCGAAGCCGCTCGGCTGCCCGATGCTGCGCACGGGGGTCCGATCGGCGTCGTCCGCGAACTTCGTCCAGTTGCAGGCTGCCCCCAGCCCCATGAGGCCCAGCAGCCCGACGCGCATCACTACCCGCGTGAAGGAAGCCATTAGAACCTCCCCCACGCGGCCACGCCCGCGCCGTCGCTGGAGACGCCCGGCCCGAATCCCAGGACGCGTTGGTCGACCGCGCCGACGCTGTCCGGGCCGTGGGCCAGGAACGACACCGTGGAGGAGATCGCGAGCAGCGCCGCCACCCCGAACAGGACGTCGGCGCCGATGGCTTCCCACTTTCCGCGCGAGAACCTGGGATCGTTCGAATCGATCATCTTGGTTGTCGTGACCCCGCTCGTCGCCTTGATGTCGCTCTGGATGGCGTCGTGGTTCTTGTTCGACAGGTAGCCGACGTAGAGGCCACCGCCCAGGAAAGCCGCCGCGATGGCGGTCGTCGTCCAGGCGGCCTTCTTCGACGGCCGGGGCGACCACTGCACCTCGACCACCGTCTCGGCGCTGCGATCGACCCGCAGCTCGGATTCGTAGTCCTCGAATCCCCCCTTCTGTACGAGCACGCGGTGAACGCCCGGCGTGACCTCGGTCCGGCAAGGCGCGGCGCAGGCGAACTTCTTGTCGATCGAGACGTTCGCGCCATACGCTCCCCGTCCGGCGACGTTGATCCAGCCGTTGTCTCCCTTGTCCAGCTGAATCATGTGCTGGGTCGCGGTGCCCGGGAGCACGTCGATGTCCTGCTGGACCGGCTTGAACCCCATGCGCTCCAGGAACACGATGTGCTTGCCGGGCTTCAGGTGACCGGTGAACGGCGTCTTGCCGATGGCGCCGATGTCCTTTCGGTCGATGAACACGTCGGCCCCGGGAACATTCGACACGATCTCGACCCAGCCGAGGAAGTGCTCCTCGGACAGCGCGATGTAGACATCGACGAGCTTGTCGGAGCGCGGGCTTATGCTCCGCTCCTCGGACTTGAACCCCTTCGCCTCCAGGATCAACTTCACCGGCTTCGACTCGAGCGAGCCCTGCCAGGGCGTCTTGCCGAAGATCCCGTTCGTCTTGTTGTCGAGGTAGATCGTCGCGCCCTGAGGCTTCGAATCGATGACCACCAACCCCTTGGTCTCGATGGCGGGAAGCACGGGGGCGGGCGGCGGCGGCGCGGAGGTGGCTGGCGTCCCGGGAACACCGGGCGTGCCCGGCGTCGCAGGCGCGCTCGCGGGCGCGAGGATGGTCCGGATGGCCTCGATTCGGATCTTCACCGAGGCGGCGTCTGGCGCGCTCGGGTCACGATCGAGATATTTCTGAAAGAACTCGCCCGCCTTCTCGAGTTTCTGCGCCTTCTCGTACGAGACCGCGGCGTTGAACAGGAACGCCGCGAACGGCTTTCGCGCGAACGCGGCCAGGAAGTGCCCGGCCGCATCGTCGAACTGATCCTTGATGAACAAGGTCTGCGCGTTCTCGAACTCGTTCTTCGCGGCCTGCAGATCCGCGTCCGGCGTGGCCACCGCGGCAGCGGGGGCCGACACCGGGGCGGGAGCCGGCACCGCAGCGGCGGTGGGGACCTGCGCGCCCTGCGCATGCGCCGCACTCGGAAACGAGAGGGCGAACGCAAGCGACGACAGGAGCAGCGACGCGTGGAGCGGTCGATGGGACGGGCCGCGTGTCCTGGCGGGCGCCCATGCCCTCGGATCCTTGCCGCCGCCTCCGCCTCCTCCGAACAGCCCGTTCCGCAAACATATTGGAATCATCAAGTTAATCCTCATTCGAGGGTCTCTAGAGTGCGACAACCGTCGCGCCGAATCAAGCGCTACCAAACGTGGCCAGTCACGGCCGCACGGCGGCCCCACTGGCCCGCGGGACCGCCGTCGAGGTTCGCGAGGTCTTCCCCTATGGGATATCGTTTCTACCATGGGGAGACCAATATCAGAGGCAACCGTCCTGGGTGGGGGCGTGATGGGCTCTGCGATCGCCGCCCATCTGGCGAACGCTGGCATTCGCGTGCGGCTGCTCGACCTGCCTGGCGATCCCGACAAGCGCCAGCGCCGAAATCACGCCGCCGAAGCCGGCCTCGAGGCGGCCCGGCGATCGAAGCCCGCGAGCTTCTTCTCGCCGCGGTTCGAGACCCTGGTGACGTGCGGAAACTTCGACGATCACCTGGGCGACGCCGCCCACGGCGACTTCGTCATCGAGGCGGTGATCGAGAACCTCGAGGTGAAGCGGGGGCTCTATCAGAAGCTCGAGGCCGCGGGAGGGGAGGCCATCATCACGTCCAACACCTCAGGCCTGCGCATCGCTGAGCTGATGCAGGGGCGCGGCCCCGAGTTCCAGCGCCGCTTCTGCATCACGCATTTCTTCAACCCGCCGCGCTACCTGCGGTTGGTCGAGATCGTCGCTGGCCCGGCCACGTCGGCCGAGACGCTGGCGCGCGCGGAGGACCTGTGCGGCCGCCTGCTGGGCAAGGGCCTGGTCCGCGCGAAGGACACCCCGAACTTCATCGCGAACCGGATCGGCACGTTCGCGATGATGCGGACGATGGCCGAGGCGCAGAAGGCCGGCTACACGGTCGAAGAGGTGGACATGGTGTTCGGACCGGCGAGCGGGCGGCCGAAGAGCGCCATCTTCCGGACCGCCGACGTCGTTGGCCTGGATACCCTCGCTCACGTCACGAAGAACTGCTACGACGCCCTGACCAGCGACGAACGCCGCGACGTGTTCGCGCCGCCGGAGGCCCTGCGTCAGCTCGTCGAGCGCAAGTGGCTCGGCAGCAAGACCAAGCAGGGCTTCTACAAGAAGGAGGGCGACCAGATCCTGCAGCTCGACCTGCAGACCCTCGCTTACGTTCCCCAGACGAAGCCGCGATTTCCGTCGATCGGCGCCACGCGCGGCGTGGACGACGTGGACGAGCGGGTGCGCCGATTGCTGGCGGGGAGCGATCGCGCCGCGACGCTGGCGCGCACCATTACCTACGAGACGCTGATCTATGCGGCGACCCGCCTGGGCGAGATCGCGGACGACGTCGCGTCGATCGACCGCGCGATGTGCTGGGGCTTTGGTTGGGAGCGTGGGCCTTTTCAGACGTGGGACGCCCTGGGCGTCAAGGAGACCGCGGCCAAGATGGAGGCGGCTGGCTACGAGGTCCCTGGCTGGGTCAGGGCCCAGATCGCCGCTCAGGGTGAAGGCATGCGCTTTTACCGGCAAGCGATCGGCCCAAACGGAGCGCCCCGCTCGGAGCAACTCGGTCAAGCGGGCGGGTTCACGCCCGTGCCCCAAGACTCCCGCGAGCTCTCCCTAGACGCGGTCCGTGTCACGAAGCGCGGGACAGCGTCCGCCGAGGTCGAGCGCAACCCGAGCGCCTCGATCCTCGACCTGGGCGACGGCGTATTTTGTCTGGAGTTTCACGCCAAGCTGAACGCGCTCGACCCCGACATCGTGGCGCTGATGGGCCGGGCGGTGGAACGAGCGGAGAATGACGGCGTGGGCCTCGTGATCGGGAACGACGGGGCCGACGCCTTCTGCGCCGGGGCGAACTTGTTCTCCCTGCTGGTGGCCTTGGGCCAGGGAAACTTCGCCGCCGTCGAGCAGATGGTGGTGAACTTCCAGGCTGCCTGCCAGCGCACGCGGTACGCGCGCGTCCCCGTGGTGGCGGCTCCATTCGGCCTGGCGCTGGGGGGAGGCGCGGAGGTGGTGCTCGGCTGTCAGAACGTGCGCGCCGCCGCGGAGCTCTACATCGGATGCGTGGAGGTCGGCGTGGGCCTGATCCCGGCCGGGGGCGGGTGCATGGAGATGGCGGCGCGCGCCGCCGCCCGCGCGTCGGAGGATCCCCAGTTCGATCTGCTGGCGCTGGTTCGCGTCCCGTTCGAGACGTTCGCGCGCGCGCGCGTCTCCACCAGCGCCGAGGACGCGCGCGACCTCGGGTTCCTGCACGCCCACGATGCCGTGTCGATGTCGCGGCAGACGGTGATCGCGGACGCGAAGGAGACGGTGCTTGGGCTGGCCCGCGCCGGGTACAGGCCCCCCCCGCCCCGCCGCATCCGGGTCATCGGCGAGGCCGGGGCAGCCACCCTGCGGTCGGCGCTCCGCAACCTGGCCGGGGTGCACCAGATCAGCGAGCACGACGCGAAGCTCGGGGCTCACCTCGCGCGGATCCTCTCGGGCGGCAACGTGCCCGCGGGCTCGACGGTCGGCGAGCAGGCCATCCTCGAGCTCGAGCGCGAGGCGTTCTTGTCGCTGTGCGGGGAACAAAAGACGCGCGACCGCATCCAACAGATGTTGACGTCCGGCAAACCACTGCGGAACTGAGAGGACCCCCCATGCCCACAACGCGCGACGTGGCGATCCTGTCGGCGGTACGAACGCCGATCGGGCGCGCCCCCAAGGGAACCCTGAGATTCACACGGCCCGATGATCTCGGCGCGCTGGTGGTGAAGGAGGCGCTGGCCCGAGCCGACGTCGCGCCCGCCGCCATCGAGGATCTGGTGCTCGGGTGCGCGCAGCCCGAGAGCGAGCAGGGCCTGAACGTCGCCCGCGTCGTGGGCGAGCTGGCGGGCCTGCCGGACGAGACTCCGGCCATGACCATCAACCGGTTTTGCTCGTCGGGCCTGCAGGCCGCGTCCATCCTGGCGGACCGCATCGCCGTCGGGGCGATCGACGCAGCCATCGCTGGGGGCGTCGAGTCGATGTCCATGGTCCCGATGGGGGGCACCCGCCCTTCATTGAACCCGGTGGTGGTCGAGACCCTGCCCGACGTCTACATCCCCATGGGGAACACCGCCGAGAACGTCGCGCGCAAGTTCGAGATCAGCCGCGCCGACCAGGACGCATTCGCGCTCGAGAGCCACAGGAAGGCCGTGGCCGCCTGGACCCGCGGTGACTTCCGCGCGGAGGTCGTCCCCGTCGTGACGCGCGTCTTCGAGGACGGCGCCTGGAGGGCGGTCACCTTCGATCGCGACGAGGGCCCGCGCGCCGACACCTCGCTCGAGAAGCTGAGCGGCCTCAAGCCCGTGTTCGATCCCGGAGGCAGCGTCACCGCCGGCAACTCGTCGCCCTTGAACGACGGCGCGGCGGCGATGGTCTTGATGGCGGCCGACAAGGCGAGGGCGGCGGGGAAGACGATTCGCGCCTACTTCCGGGCCTTCGCGGTGGCGGGCGTCCCACCTGGGATCATGGGAATCGGACCGGTGCCGGCCGTGCGCAAGCTGCTGGCCAAGACGGGAATGACCGTCGATCAGATCGACCTGTTCGAGGTGAACGAGGCGTTCGCGTCGCAGGCGGTGTATTGCATCCGCGAGCTGGGGCTGCCGGTCGAGCGCGTCAACGTCAACGGGGGCGCCATCGCGCTCGGCCACCCTCTCGGCGCCACCGGAGCACGTCAGATCGCCACCGCGCTGCACGAGCTCGAACGGCGAAGCGCGCGCTTCGCGATCATCACGATGTGCGTGGGTGGGGGCATGGGTGCGGCCGGCCTGATCGAGCGCGCCTAGTGCACCGCTCTCGAAATAGCGTCAACGCTGCGCCGACGATCCGGGCACCCACGTCGTTGCTCCTCCTCACCATACCGCCGGGTATGCCTCGTCGTCGCGCCTCGCGTCCGGCGCGGCTTGTCGGCCTCGGCGTTGACGCTATTTCGACGGCGGTGCACTAGCAGCTTGCCGGAGCGGGCGCCCACCACCCGGCGAGGCGGGACTTCGATCGATTTCACGCACAAGCGAGGACGCCGGTGCCGATAGGGCTCCATGCTCGACTGCCAACGGTCCCGGTCCTCATCCACCTTCGTTCGCCTGGGATTGGTGGGCGCGCTCGCAGCAGGGTCTTCCTGCGGCCTCGCGGTCCCAGGCGCAGCGGCGCCCGAGGCCGTTCCGGACCTTGCAGCGGGGCCCCCCGGCACGCTGGTCGTTCTGCCAGATGACGGCAGCGACCAGATCCTGGGAGCCCTCGCGGCCGGGCGGCGGCGGGTCTGGATCGAGGTCTACATGCTGACCGATTCACGGGTCCTAGGCGCGCTCGCCGCCGCCCACGCCGGGGGCGTCGAGGTGCGGGTGCTGCTCGAGCCGGCCCCTTACGGAGACGGGGGCGCCAATCAGGCGGCGTTCCTGGCCCTCCAGCAAGACGGCATCGACGTCCGTTGGTTCGCGGTCCCGGGCGGTCTAGCCCACGTGAAGCTGCTGCTCGTGGACGACCGCGCGCTCGTCCTGACGGCGAACCTCACGCAGGCGGGGCTGAACAGGAATCGCGAATACGCGTACGTCGACAGCGCCCAGGTAGACGTCAGGCGGGCGGAGTCCGTCTTCCAGGCCGATGCGATCGGGGCCGAGCCCGGGAGCGCGCCGGCCGACACGCGGATCATCGTGTCGCCCACCGACGCGCGGCTTCGTCTGGAGGCGGCGCTCGACGCTGCGACCACTGCCGTGGCCCTCGAGATCGAGGAGATCTCCGACGCGGAGCTCGTCGCCCGCTTGCTCGCCGCCCGCGCGAGGGGCGTCGCGGTGTCGGTCGTGGTGCCGGGCGCGAACAGGTCCACGGCCACCGACCAGGCCGTGGCAGCCCTGGCGGCCGGAGGCGTCGGCGTGCGGGTCATGGAGACCCCCACGCTCCACGCCAAGGCGATGGTCATCGACGACGCCGTGGCCTACCTCGGATCCGTGAACTTCACGCGCGCGTCGCTCGACGACAATCGCGAGGTGGGGGTGCTGCTGGCCGACATGGCCGTCGTCGAGAGGATGAGCGCCACCCTGCGCCACGACTGGGCGAGCGCCGGCGCGTGGTAGCTGCTCCGGCCTCAGGGCCTTGGGGCCCCCAGCGCGGACCAGATCCGGCGAAGGGCGGGATGGGCGTCGCCGCCCTCGAGATCCAGCGCCTGTCGGATGGCGGGGATGAGCTCCTCGCCGCTGAACGCCTGCAACCGCCCCTCGGCCGCGGCTTGCACCTCGCCCGTCTCGCGCAGCACCGCCTCGAGCAGGACGGCGCCGGCCTCGGGCGACGCCAGATCGGCCAGGGCATCGAGGGCGGCGATGCGCACCCGCGCGTCGGTCTTCTCGCGGAAGATCGCCGACAGATCGTCGAACGCGTCGCGGAAACGCAGGCCGCGCAACGCCGCGATGGCGGCCTCTCGAACGCGCGGCGAACCGTCCTCGATCCCTCGCCGGACCAAGCCGAAGGTCCGGCGACAGTATACCTGGCCCGCCCCCGTCATCACGGCGGCCCGCACATCGGGCGATTCGATGGTCTCGTAGAGCTTCTCGAGCGGCCTCAGGACCTCGTAGACCTGCACCCGGCCGAGCGCCAGCGCCAGGTCCGCCTTCCTGGCGGGATCGGCGACCGAGGCCCCCGGGGACCCGCCGGCGATCAGCAGCGCCCGCAGCGCGAGGCGCGAGAAGCGAACGTGATCCGTACGGTCGACGACCAACCCCGCCGCGACGGCCACCGCATCACCGTCCAGCTCCCACTCGACGAGGTCCTGCCGCCAGACGTCCTGGTATGCGCCGGCGCGCCGCAGGTACTCCGGTATGCCGGTCGGGGGCGCGACCTGGGTCCGTGCCCCGGCGTAGCGGCGCGCGAGGAGTCGGTAGCGGTCGCGTTTCTTCGCCGGCAACGGCAGCGACGCCAGCTGGTCGTAGAGCCGTGACGCCAGGGCCAGATCGCCGACCGCGGTGGCGGCGTCGATACCGGCGTGAAGGGCGTTCTCGGTGAGCTCCGTCGGACCCGCCGCCGCCTCGTTCGCGCTCGCGGCGTCCATCCAGAGCGCGACGGAGCGCGACAGGTAGTGCTTGTCGTAGACGAGGCCCGCGTGGACGCTGAAGTCGGCGGCCTCCCGGGCCAAGGTCGCGGCCGCGTAGAGCTCTCCCCGCTCGACCGCGTAGGCGATGAAGTCCTCGTAGTACTGCAACACGTAGAACCGCTGCTCGCCGGCCTTCAGGATGCGGATGGCGTTGACGTACCCCTCCGACACGTTCTCGAACGACGCGGTGTCCTTCCCGATGCGAAGCAGCACCGTGTAGCAATCGAACGCGCGCTCGCGCTGCCCGTGCGTCTCGAAGGCGTCGGCGACCTCCTCGAGCTGTCGCCCGGCCACGGCGAACGCGGCCGACGCCGCCGCGGGCTCGCCCAGCTTCAGCAAACACTCGCCGAGGTTGAACTGGACCAGCGCCAGCTCATAGGGAAGCCCGAGCAGCCTCGGGTCGCGCAGCGCGCGCTCCCACTCCGCGCGAGCGGCAGCCATGCGATCGCCCCGTTCCAGCTCGATCGCCGCCAGCACGGGGTGGCCCGCCGCCGACAGCACCCGCGCCGCCTCCCCGTGCTGCCCCTGCTTCGACATGGCGAGGGCCCATTCCACGGGACGTTCCGCGGGAACGAGCATGCGCGCGGCGTCGGTGAAGCGCCGCAGGGCCAGGAGGACATAGGCCGCCTCTCGCCGGCGTCCGAGAGCCTGATAAGCGCCGAGCGCGCCCTCCAGCCAGCCGTCGTAAACGCCGGGGGCAAACACTTGCACATGCCCGAGGAGGACGTCGTAAAGCCCCAAGGCCTCCGCCGGGTGCCCCGCGCGCAGCGCCCGATCGGCCCGCTCCTTGAGATCGATCTCCTCACGCGTCGGCATGCGGCTTTCAGCGCGCCGCGACCTGGGTGGCGTCGTCGACGATGTCGAGGGCGCGGCGGCGCCCGGCCCCGGCGTGCGCCAACGTCTCTGGTGTGACGATCTGGTGGCGATGCAGCAGGGGCAAGTAGTCGAGCGTGATGGGCCGCGAGGGCAGGATGAACACCCCATACAGGGACGCGTCGCGCGCCAGGGCCTCGACCGTCGCCTTGGGGATGTGGCACTCGGCGTGCGTGATGAAGGTGACGGCCACGTCCCGACCCTGTTCGTGCCGCAGGCGGTTGACCTCGGACGCCAGGTCCCCGAACACGCGCGCGTAATTGCGTCCGCGCTCCGAACGGAAGGACAGCAGGCGTGGCAGCTCGCGGCGTGGCTGCCGGCCGATGTCCAGGCGATCGTAGAGTCGGCTGTCGAAGAACCGGAACCACACCTCGCCGCCGAGCAGCGACAGCTTCTTGCACAGCGCCAGCGCCAGCCCGCGGGCGAACACCTGACGGGTCCCGCGCATCGAGGCGCTCGCATCGACGAGCAGGTAGGTCAGTCGCCGACCGGAGTCCGGAGCCCGCTCGCGCCCGTAGTAGAGCAGATCGTCCGACAGCATCTTGAGCGTCAGCGTCTCCTCGTCGTGCGCCAGCTCGCTCGGCAGGAGGGCGTCCGGCGAGCCCCGCCGCTCGATGGAGGCGTACCCGTCGATCGAGAAGCGTTGCACCGAACGGCGACGCTTGGTCTCGAGGAGCGAGGGCAAGAGCTGCAACGAGAAGTCGACGACGTCGGCCGCTCCGATGTTTCCCACGACCTGGTAGAGGTCCGACAGATCCGGCGTTCCACCCTCGACGGAGAACAGCCCGAGCAGCCGCAGCGCGGACACATCAATCTGGTCGAGCCGCGCCAGGACCGCGCGATCGTGCTCGAGCAGCCGCTGCAGGAACGACGTCACCCAGGTGAGGTCGAGGTTCTTGGCCAACGCCGCGCGGTCCCGCTCGAAGGAGGGCGAGGCCACGGGCAGCTCGAACAGCCCCGTTCGCCGCGGGCGCGCCGACCACCGCAGGAAGACATCCGCGAGGGCGCGCGCCAGCACGATGGCGATCGTCTCGTCGTGCAACGTCGCCGTCCCGAGCTCGGAGACGACGTCGGCCTCCGCCACCTGGGCCAGGAGGGCACGGTATTGCGCGCGCAGGGCCGACGCGGGGCCGCCGCGGTTCAGCAGCTGCAGGTGATGCGGCTGTCCGCGTCGCCCCCGCGCCAGCAGGTGACCCACATCGTGGACCACGACGAGCGGCAGGGGCAGCCCCAGGCGGGCGAGCATGTTCCACCAGTGCACCGCCTGAATCGCCTCGGCCGGTCCGCTCGGCTCGACCTCCGCGAGCGTCAAGGACGCGACCTGCCGCCGGAGCTCGGCTTCGGCGGCCGCGAGAACATCCGCCATCAATCAAGGTTAGCCGATTGCGACGGCATGCGCCTCAGCGCCAGAGGCGGGCCGCGACGTCGTCGGCGAACAGCAAGCCGGCGGGGGTGGGGGCAATCGATGTCGGCGTGATCGCAAGCCAGCCGCGCGCCTCGCACGCCTTCAGCTCGGCCTCCCGGCCGCTGCCGGGATCCGCACCGAAGCGGCGCGCGTGCCCGCTTCGATCGAGGCCGTCGGTGGTTCGCAGCGCCAACCAGACCGCCTCGTTCTCCAGGTCGCGCCCCGTCCGCCGCTCGATCTTCGCAGGGACCGGCGAGCCTGCGCCGGCAGCCACCGCCCGCAGATACGTTTCGGTCGCGCGTGGGTTCGAGAACCGCCATCCGGTCCCGCCGTCGAGCGGCCGAAACGACGCCGCCGACGCGCCCACGCCGAGGTAGGGCGCCCCCGTCCAGTACAGCGAATTGTGCACGGCCCGCCGGCCAGGCCGGGCGTGGCTCGATACCTCGTATTGGGCGAACCCAGCCGACGCCAACGCGTCCCGCACGTGCTCCTGCATCACCGCCGCCAGGTCGCCATCGGGGACGACCAGCTCGCCGCTGCGCGCGCGGGCTCCGAACGGCGTGCCCCGCTCGATCGTGAGCGCATATGCCGATACGTGCTCGACCTGCAGGGCGACGACCCCGTCCACCGACCGACGCCAGTCGTCGAGAGATTGTCCCGGTAGGCCGAACATCAGATCGACCGAGATATTGCCGAATCCGGCCGCGCGTGCCGCCCGCACCGCCGCCGGCCCCGCCGCGGCGTCATGGTTGCGACCGAGGGCGCCGAGCAGCCGATCGTCGAGCGCCTGCAAGCCCAGCGACAGGCGGTTCACGCCGGCGCGCCGCCACAGGCGCGCACGGGCTTCGTCGACCTCTCCTGGATTCGCTTCGATCGTGATCTCCAGCGGCGCGCTCTCCGGGGAGGCGCCGAACGCGTCCCGGCCAGCGGCGACGACCCGCCCGAGCGCCTCGTGGCTCCACAGCCCCGGCGTTCCGCCGCCGAAATAGATCGACACGAGCGACGGCGACGCGGTCATTGGCGCCGCGCCGGCCGCGCGGAACCACACAGCGCGCGCGGCGATCTCGGCCATCACGGCGTCCGCGTAGTCATCGTGGGGAATCGACGTCCGCGCGTCGACGGCGAAGTCGCAATACGGACAGTGGACGCTGCAGAATGGAAAGTGAACGTAGAGCCCGACGGCGGCGGCAGGCGCCAGGGCACCAGCCGCGAGCTCCTCGCGGTGCGCCGTCCCGCGCTCTCGCCGCCGAATCGACGCGACCGTCAAGGGCACCCTCAGCGCGCGGTGGGAGGGGCTGCCGGCGCCGGCGCCGGCAGCTTGCGCGCGAACTCGGCGCACAGACGCACCCGCCGCCGCACGAGCTCACGCCCCAGCCCCACGAGCGTCTCGAATAGCGGGGGCGTGGCTCGGCGCGCGCTGACCGCCAGGCGAAGCAGCATGAACAGCTCCTTGGTCGACCACCCGCCCTTCTCGGCGAACGCGCGCGCCATCGTGTCGAGGCTGGAGGTCGTGAACGGCCGCAGCACGTCCAGCGCCTCGCCGAACGTCGTCAGGCACTCGTGCACCTCCTTGGGCAGGCGCCCCTTCGGCAACAGGTCCTTCGCGACCGGCGCGTAGTCGAGATCGCCCGAGAAGAACATCTCCGTCAGCGGCACGAACTCGTCGAGGCGCTGAATCCGCTCGCGGACGAGGGGCACGAGCGACCTCAGGTGCTCGTCGCTCAACCGCCATTGCCGCAGCCGGGCCACGATCGCCGCGTCGTCCAGGGCGCGCAGGTAGTCCGCGTTCATCGCCGACAGCTTCACCAGGTCGAACACCGGCCCGCCGAGGCTCACCCGATCCCACGAGAACGCCGCCACCATCTCGTCGAGCGTGAACTTCTCGCGATCGCCGGCGATGGACCAGCCCATGTTGCCAAGGAAGTTCAGCAACGCCTCCGGCAGGAAGCCAGCGTCCTGGTAGTAGTCGAGCGACACCGGGTTCTTGCGCTTCGAGATCTTGGACTTGTCGGCGTTCCGCAACAGCGGCATGTGGATCCACTCTGGCGCCTGCCACCCGAGCGCCTGATAGAGCACCACGTGCTTCGGGGTCGACGACAACCACTCCTCGGCGCGGATCACGTGGGTCACCTGCATCAGGTGATCGTCGACCACGTTCGCGAAGTGGTAGGTCGGGAAGCCGTCACTCTTGAGGAGGATCTGATCGTCGACCTGGGTGTTCTCGAACTTCACCTCGCCACGCAGGCGATCGACGAACACGGTGTCGCCCGAGCGCGGCATCGCCAGGCGCACCACGAACGACTCTCCCGCCCGGGCGCGCCCCTCCGATTCCTCGCGCGGCAGCCCCCGGCAAAGGCCGTCGTATCCCACGAACAAGCCCTGCCGGCGCTGTTCGTGGCGCACGGCCTCCAGGCGCTCGGCGCTGCAAAAACACCGGTAGGCGGCGTCCGACGCCAGCAGCGGAAGGATCTCGCGCTGGTAAGTGTCGAGGCGCTCCGACTGCCGGTAGGGGCCGTAGGGACCGCCGATGTCGGGTCCCTCGTCCCACGCGAGGCCCACCCAGCGAAGGGCACGGAGGATCGCCGCCTCCGACTCGGGCGTGGACCGCGTCCGGTCGGTGTCCTCGATGCGCAGCACGAACTTGCCGCCCTGGTGCTTCGCGAACGCGTAGTTGAACAGCGCGATGTACGCGGTCCCGACGTGGGGATCGCCCGTTGGCGACGGGGCGATGCGAACACGGACGGGCCGTGGCTTCTCCAGGCTGGACATTGCGGGTCCGTGTCATACCACGCGCGCCGCGTGGGGGAACGGCGCAGGTCGATGGGCCTCGGACGTCCAGCCTCGGAGCTCCGGCCTCGGATTTCCGCCTCGGTCTTCCCGCGAAATCGGGTGTGCGGAGCTCGGCCCGTCCGGAGCGCAGTCGGCGTGCGCGCAACAGTCTCCCCGGAGGTCCGGAGTCGGAGGTCCGAAGTCGCTACTTTTGATTCGAGCCTTGGTTACGCGGACGATAGTCGGCGTGACATCGCACGCAGGCCTCGGACATCCTGCCGTATGCATCCGCCACCTGGTAAGGGTTGCCGGCGCGCGCCGCGACCCCCAGACCGCGCGCCGCGACGCGAAGCTCGTCTTGCCGAACGAAGAACTTCTCGGGCAGGGATGAATTGAGCTCCGTGGCGTCCGAGGACAGCGGGCGGCTGAGATTCACGTCGGCCGCGACCGAATCGGCGCGCTGGGCGATCTCCGGGTACCGCAGCACCATGATCGCGGAGACTAGCTCGCCCATCTCTCTTACGTGTGATGACATTCGATCCTTCAGGATCGAACGCGCGGCGGGCGACAGCGGTTCGGGGGGCTCTGTCCCCTCCGGCGTTGCTATCGCCCGCGCGAGCTGCACCTGCTGCGGCGGTTGGCTCGCGGCCTTCTGGTCCGCGCACGCCGGCATCGCCGCCGCGCCAAGGACCAAGCTCAGGCCGGCAACGGACACACGGGCCAGCGCCCCTGCAACTCTCTTCTCCGACAACGCGAGGAATGACATGGTTGACCGCCTTACGTAGGGTTCGCGACGATATCGAACGAGAGCGTCACCACGTCCTTGATTGTGACGGTGCCGTTGACGAAGGAGAACGGCGTGATGTTGAAGTCCGTCTGACGAACCTCGAAGATCCCGATCGCGTGCAGGGTGTCTCCCTCCAGGGACACGCGCGCTGGGACAGTGACCTGCCGACGAACCCCATGGAGTCGAAGCTCCCCGACGATCCGCACGTCGTAGGTTCCGTCCCCCCGCCGCGCGAGGGTGACGCCGCGGCTCTTGAAGACGATCTCGGGGTACAAGGCCGTCTGGAGGACGTCCTCCCTCAGGGCCGACTCGATGGCCTGCCGCGCCCCGATGTTGTCCTCGTCGAGCAGATAGAGGGAATTGGATCGTATGGTCAGCTCCAGCGACGCGGCCTTGGCCTTGTCGCGGTCGAAGGTAGCGGCGCCCGAGAAGTCGCGAACGGCGATCTTGTGGTCGTGGCCGAACATCGCGGACAGGCCACCGGTCTGCGTCTCGACGATGAACCGGCTCTTTGCCGCGTCGATGCGGTAGGTCCGGCGCGCTGCCGCCGGGGCCGCCTTGGGCGGCGAGGTCTCGGCGTGGGCCGTCGACGCGACCGCGCCCAACCAGACCACGAGGCCCGCCGCCAGAACCACGTCCGCCCGAAAACTGGCCATGCGCAGTTTTGTCATGAGCTCACGAGTTTGCAGCTACGGTGCCAACGGCGCCTGCGGCTTCGCGCAAGCAAGGGCGCGCAATTCGTGCGCGCCATTCCCCCGGGGGCGCAAATCTTTCGGCGGGCCGGTCGATATCTAGCCTCGACTTGTCCCCTGGAAAGGTGAAGGCTCCATATCGCTGAGGCATTTTCGTTCCTGGCAAGGCGCGACGAGGGCGAATACTCCACGTATTCAACCGAGGAGCAACGCAGCCAGGGACGAAGAGGACCGGCGAGATATGGGAGGATTCACCTTTCCAGGGGACTAGACCCACGGCGCCCCGGCGAATCGCGGGAACGCTTGTTGCTCACCCGAGGTCGCATGAGGACCGAAGCTGGACGACCCTTCGAAGCGAGCGAGCCGGTCGCGCGGCCGTCGTCGGGACACGGCTTCGGACGAACTCTGCTCGAGCTGACCTGGCTTTTCCTCCGTCACCCCGTGCGGGGCGCCGACGCCATCGGGGCAGATCCGCGCGCCCTGGCGCTCGGCGCTGCGTTCCTGTTGATTGGCCTCGCGACCTACGCGCTCGTCGCCGCCCGCATCTACGCGCTCGGACATCACCCGCCGACGACCCCGATCACGCTCATCAGGGCGACCGACTGGTACGCCGTGCAGTCGCTCATCACCGTCCCCGTCGGTTTCGTCGCGGCGTTTGCGTTCTCTGGCATCGCGTACGCGATCTGTCGCGCCTTCGGAGGCCGCGGAACCTTCGACGCCACGTTCGGCGCGTCGGCGTTCTCGCTGCATCTCCCCATGCTGATCATGATGTGGCTCCCGGAGATTCTGATCGCCCCCAGGCTTTACGCCGGGACCGCCCCCGTGCTTCCCTGGCCAAGCTGGATCGAGCTGCTGCGCATCTTCCTGATCCCGCTGCCGTGGGCGGGGGTCGTGTCGACGCTGGCGCTGGCGCGGATCCATCGGCTCTCCTGGTACAGGGCCGGCGTGGCGGTGCTCATTGGCGCCCTGCCCACTTCCCTCGTCACGGCGGCGTTTCTCCGCTAGCCCACCGAATCACGCTCGCCCCTCCCGTCTCGGGCGTCACCCGCACAAAGGACAACAGCCATGAAACCCAAGATCGCAGTGCCTTTCGATTTCAGTGACGGTGCCCGGGTCGCGTTGGCCTGGGCCGCCGACCTCCATCGCACCGCAGGCGGCGAGCCCATCCGGATGATCCACGCTGTCAGCTGTCTGCCACTCGGCTCACTCGAGGTTCCCCTGCAGCCGCTCATGCCCACGGCGGAGGAGATCGCCGAGCTCAGCCGTCGCATGGTGGAGATAGCGGCGACGCACGAGGTCGTGGCCGTCGGGGAGGTCGCCGTCCGCGCCAGCCCCGTCGGCGACGCCATCCTCGACGCCGCCGCCCAGGCGGGGGCCGAGCTCATCGTCATGGGGACGCACGGCCGAACCGGGGTGAGGCGCCTCGTGCTTGGAAGCGTGGCCGAGTATGTCCTCCGCCATGCCGAATGTCCCGTCGTCACGGTCCGCGCGCACCGGGCGAAGTGACCGTCGTGACCCGTGTTCGCACTCGCACCGTGATTCCCGCCCTGGCATGGGCCATGCTGATAGTCCCATCGTCCCCAAGAAACTAGCCCAGCCGTGACCATCATCGCCGCCATAGACCTCTCCGACCTCTCGCGCGGCGTCGCCACGCTCGCCGCCGGCATCGCGCGCGCCTTCGGGGACGAGCTGCTCATCGTCCACGCCGTCGACGCCAGGTTCACGTCGAACACCGACGGTGTCCCCTCCGGCCAGGACGAGCTCGCCCTGCTCGCGGACGCCGCGCAGCAATCGTTGCGGGAGCTGCGCGGGAGCCTCGGAACGGCAGGGCTCGCGGTCGAGACGCGCGTCCTCGTGGGCCCGCCGGACGCGGCCATCGAGTCTCTCGTCCGCGAGGCCGGCGCGCGCATGATCATCGCGGGGACGCACGGGCGCGGCGTGGTGGGCCGGATGCTCTCGGGGAGCGTGGTCGAGCGGTTGGTCTTGCGGGTGCCCTGCCCCATCCTCGTGATTCGCCACGGTCACGCGCCGACCTCGCTCGAGCGGTGGCTGGAGCGCCCCGGGCAGCAACCGCTCGGCGCGCAGGGACAGGCGCCGCCGGATCCGGCGCCGCTGCGGGTGGTCGTGGGGCTGGACCGGGGTGACCAGGCCACCGACGCCGCGCTCGCGTTCGCGCAAGAGCTCTCGACGCGCGGGCCCTGTGAGCTCACGCTCGTCCACGAATATTGGGCTCCTGGCGAGTATGTCCGCCTCGGGATGCGCGGCCCTCGGGATCTCTTCGAAACGGATCCCGAGGTCGCCGCCGTCCTCGAGCGGGACTTGCGGGCCCGGATCAGCCGAAGGTTCGGCGGGATGCTCTCGGCTCCGAACGTCCGCTTCCGCGTCTGCGCGGAGTGGGGGCCGATCGGCGACGCGCTGGCCCGAGAGGCCCACGAGGCCAAGGCGGACCTGATCATCGTCGGATCGTCGCAACCCCACGGATGGCGTCGCCTCAAGCGCGCCTCGGTCGCGTTGTCCACCCTGCACTTCGCGGCGATCCCGTTGCTTTGCGTTCCGGAGCCGCCGCCGGCCACGACCCATGACGCCGCCGACGGCGGAGCCTCGGCCCCTGTCGCGATTGCGGCGCCGCTGCGGTCTGTTCTGGCCGCGACCGACCTCTCCGAGGCCGGCGCCGCCGCCGTCTCGCACGCGCTCTCGCTCTTGCGTGCGGAGGGGGGCGTCGCCCACATCTGCACGGTCAGCGAGCGCGCCCTGCCCTCGCCGATGTATGTGTATGCGGCCGAGGAGGGGGCGCTCAGCCCCGCCCAGATAGCGGCCCTCGAGGAGCGCCTGCGCCGGCTCGTCCCTGCCGAGGCCAAGGGGCTCGGGATCGAGTGCCGGCCATGCGTGATCGACGGCGGCGACGCCGCCGAACAGCTCGTCGCGGCGGCGGTGCGGCTGGGGGTGGACGCGATCGTCGTCGCGTCCCACGGCCGCTCCGGCGTGAAGCGCGCGGTGCTGGGCTCGGTGGCGGAGGGCGTGTTGCGCCGGGCCGAGGTGCCCGTCTACGTCGTGCACCGCGGACCAGCCGAGCGCGACTGACCGGCACGCCCTGGCTGCGAGGAGGCGTCCCCCGCGTGGCGGTTCGGTGGGACCCGCGTCACCGGCCGGCGCGCGGATCGTCGTGCAGATACGCCTCGTGACAGAGCACGCAAGTCCTCGTCAAGGTCGCGAAGCGCTCGGCCATCTCGTCGGCATTGTTGGACGCGGCGGCGACCACCAGCGCGCGGGCCCTCTCGCGCAACTGAGCTTGTAGGGTGAAGAATCGCGCCGGCAACTCCTCCGGGCCGCTGGCGTCGGTGAACCCTCGCGAGAATCCCCGATCGATGGGCGGCTCGTCGTACAACGCCCCCGCGATGCGGGCGGTGGCGTCCCGGTTCAGCAGCACCACGTCGAGCAAGAGCGCGTTCATCTGGGCTCCGTGCTGCAACATGCGGCTCCGGAGCGCGGCGCGCACGTCCGGTGGGATGTGGGTGGGCGCGGGCAACAACGGCTCGGAGACGCGAGAGGGGCGGAGCAGCAGCGCCACCGCGATTGCAACCGCCGCCGTTGTCGATGAAAGGACCACCCACCGGCTTCGCATGACCGTCGGCCGAGTGCGAGAGTCGTGCCGACGGATCACCGAAGGATCACCGAAGAATCCTGGCGGACCTTGGCCGCGTCCCGGGCCGTCTCCCCAGGAGCCCCGTCCCAGCCTCCGGTTCAGCGCGGACCGGCCGGCTGGTCTCCGCCTTGCACAAGACCCCGTTGTGATTCTCCCCTGTCGAACAAGCGCGCATATCGTTCGCGATGGGGCCTCGTGGGCGCACTCTCTTCTCACTTCGCGCCAGCCGCTGGTGGATCCATGATCGGGAAATCGAAGGACGTCCCCGCCTCCGCGGAAGATTCGCCGATGACCGATGCGCTGGCCCAGCACCACCGTGGTCTCGAAAGCGCCTTCGACGCGATCGTCGCGAAGGCCGAGGAGGGCGATCCCCTCGCGCTTCGCGCCGCCTGGACCGCCTTCGAGGCGGAGCTCGTGACCCACCTCGACATCGAAGAGCGCGATCTGCTTCCGCTGTTCGAGCGCAGCGATCCCGGCGAGGGCGAGGCCCTGCGCGCCGAGCACGACGCCATTCGGGCCAGCCTCCTCGAGCTCGGGCTGTCCCTGGATCTGCATCAGCTGCAGGCCCCCGCGGCGCTCGACTTCGTCGCCCGGCTGCGCGCGCACGCCCGCCGGGAAGGCGAGCGGTTCTATCCCTGGATCGAGCGCAACCTCGCCCCCGAGGTCTGGCACTCCCTCGGGCACGTGCTGTCGCTCCCGCGCGACGCCTCCTGGAATTGACGTTGCCCACGCCAGGCTCCTCGACCGCGACGACGGCACGTAGAAACTGCGCGCGTTGGGCCCGGCTGGGCAAAATTTGCGCGGATCCGTCCCGGCAGGCGGTCGATTTGCCCCTCCGAACGGGTATGGTGATTGCGAAGGGACTATCCCATGGGAACCGATAAGGGCTGCATTCTTGTGGTGGACGACGAGGCGAACGCCCGCACGGCGCTCGCGGAGCTGCTCAGGGACGAGGGCTACCGCGTCGACACCGCGGCGGACGGCTTCAAGGCGCTCGGCAAGATCGAGGAGCTGTCCCCGGACTTGATCTTGACCGACCTCAGGATGCCGGGGATGGGGGGGGTCGAGCTGCTGGAGCGGACCCGCGCGAGTGAGGACGAGATCATCGTCATCGTGATGACGGCCTTCGGTGCCGTCGAGAGCGCCGTGGACGCCATGAAGAAGGGTGCGGCCGACTACCTCACGAAGCCGCTGAACACCGCCGAGCTGTTCTTGGTGGTGAACCGAGAGATGGAGCACCGGCGCCTGCGCCGCGAAGCCGGAAGCCTCCGCGCGCGGCTCGCCGAGCGCTACAGCTTCGCCAACATCATCGGCAACTCCCCGGTCATGCAGACGATCTTCAAGACCGTGTCGCAGGTGGCGGCCGCCCGGGCCAGCGTCCTCATCACGGGCGAGTCCGGCACGGGCAAGGAGCTCATCGCCGCCGCCATCCATCAAGGTAGCCCGCGCGCGAAGGGTCCGTTCGTGAAGCTTCACTGCGCTGCGCTGGCGGAGACGATTCTCGAGAGCGAGCTGTTCGGCCACGAGCGCGGCGCGTTCACCGGCGCCGCCGGCCGGCGCGACGGGCGCCTGCAGCAGGCGCAGGGGGGCACGCTGTTCCTCGACGAAATCGGCGAGATCTCGCCCGCGGTGCAGGTCAAGTTGCTGCGCTTCCTCCAGGAGCACGAGCTCGAGCGCGTCGGCGGCAACGAGACCATCCGCGTCGATGTGCGGATCGTCGCCGCGACCAACCGGGATCTGAAGGCCGAGGTCGCGCGCGGTCGCTTTCGTGAGGACCTGTATTACCGGCTGAATGTCATCAACATCGAGATGCCGGCGTTGCGGGACAGGCCCTCGGACGTCCCGCTGCTGGCGATGCACTTCTTGAAGAAGTACGTCACCGAGAACGCCAAATCCATCAGTGGCTTTTCGGACGAGTCGCTCGGGCGTATCGGGGCGTACGCCTGGCCCGGGAACGTGCGGGAGCTGGAGAACGTGGTCGAGCGTGCGGTGGTGCTGTGCACGGGCTCGCTCATCACCGCCGGCGATCTGCCGCCGCAGCTCGGTCCCACGGGCAAGCCAGGCGGCATCAGCATCCCGGGCTCGACGCTCGACGAGATCGAACGATACGCCATCGTGAAGACGCTAGAGTGCACGGGCGGGTCGACGACCAAGGCGGCCGAGATGTTGGGGATGAGCGTCCGCAAGATCCAGTACAAGCTGCACGAATTCCAGAGCGCCCCCAAGAGCGGCACGGACGCCATCTCCGACGACGATCGTCGGAAGCAACAGTGACGACGGCGCGCCCCCCAGCAGCCCGTGGACGAAGTCCGGACCGAGCCTGGCCGAGCGAGGAGCCACGGCCCGCAAGGAGCGAGGAGGAGGAATACCTGGCGGTATTGCGACGACGAACGACGAACGACGCAGCGGACGGGGCCCGCAGCCGGCCAGGCGACGCGGAGCGACTTTGTCCACGGGCTGCCAGGGCTCAAACCGGCAGCGCGACCGTGAAGCAGGTGTCCCCCGGCCGCGAGCGCACGCGCACCGTGCCCCCGTGGTCGGTGACGATGCGATGGACGATGCTCAGGCCGAGCCCCGTCCCCTTCGGCTTCGTGGTGAAGAACGCGTCGAACACGGGCGCGTCGCCGACGAAGCCCTGACCGGTGTCGGCGACGTCGAGCTCGACGAAGCCCTCGACGGGTCGGACCCGCACCGTGAGACGGCCGCCCCCAGGCATGGCCTCCAGCGCGTTCCGCATCAGGTTCTGCAATACCTGCCGCAGGCGCTCGGGATCGGCCTGGAGGATGGGGAGGCCCGGCGCGATCTCGAGCGTCACCGCGACCCGCGCCGCCTCGGCCTCCGGCCGGATCAGCTCCACGACCTCCTCGCACAGGCCCTCGAGGACCGTCGGCCGAAGCTCGATGGGGCGCGGGCGGGCAAACGACAGGAAGTCGTTCACCAGGCGCTCGAGCCTGCGGATCTCGTCCTCCACCAGCGCGGCGACGCCGTCGAGGACCTGCGGGGTCGAGTCCCCCCGGGCCAGCCGGCGCCGCAACACCTGCAACTGCAACGCCGCCGAATTGAGCGGATTGCGGACCTCGTGCGCCAGGCCGGCCGCCAGCGTCCCCACGGCCGCCAGGCGCTCCGCGCGCAGCGTCCGCCGCAACATCTCCTGTTCGGACGTGACGTCGGCGCCAACGGCGTAGGTCCACGTCTCGGAGCTCGCTCCGACGTCCGACGAGACGCGCGCCGTCTCCCACCGTACCAGGCGCTCGGACCCACCCTTCGTCGCCAACGCCCGAACCCCTCCCGTCCCGATCAGCGAGTCGCCCGGCTGTCCGATCATCTCCTGGCGGCAAAATCCGGACACCTCTTCGAGCCTGAGGTTCCACAGCGCCACGCGCCCGTTCGCGTCGAGCGCCAGCACCAGCGCCGGGACCGCCTCTATGATCTGGCGGTTCTTGCGCTCCGAGCGCTCGAGCTCGAGCCGCAGCCGCTCCCGCTCCGTCGCCAGCGCCACCTGGGCGAGGGCGCGCCGGGCGATCTCCAGGAGCTCGGTTGGCGAGAAGGGCTTGAGGACGTAAGCGAAGGCTCCCCCCCGGACCGCCGCGATCGCGCTGTCGACTGTGGCGTTGCCGGTGATGAGCACGACCTCGGCGAACATCCAGCGGGACCGCAGCGGCTCGACCAGATCCGTACCGTTCCCGTCGGGCAGGCGGACATCGCTCAGCACCAGATCGAACCGCGCGGACTGCGCGCGCGCCAGCGCCTCCGACAGGCGCCCCACCACCTCGACGTCGACGGGCAACGCGCCGCCGATGATCTCGGCGACGTTCTCGGCCAGCGCCGCGTCGTCGTCAACGACGAGGATGCGTTGTCTTTCCATTCCCCAAGGCCTTGGCCACCCAGGCCGGCAATCGCTTGCTAGACCGGGCCCGGATCATGGCCGCTCCGTGCGTTCGTCAATGTCGGGGATCATCACCCGGAACGTGGCCCCGGCCGCGGTGGGTTCGAGCGCGATGGTCCCTCCGTGCGATTCGACGATTCGCTGGCAGAGCGCGAGGCCCAGGCCCGTCCCCTTCGCCTTGGTGGTGAACAGCGCTTCGAAGATCCGGTGGCGGATATCCGCTGCGATGCCGGGGCCATTGTCCCGCACGCGAAGCTCCACGCCGTCCGCGATCCGCGAGGCCTGCACCCAGATCTGCCCCGTTCCCTCCATGGCCTGGCTGGCGTTGATGAAGAGGTTCGTGAGCACGCGGCTGATCTGGTCCGGATCGAGGAGGGCCATCTCGTCCGGCGCGGCGGTCGAAGCGACCTGCACCGTCGCAGGCAGATGGGCCGCCGCAACGGCGCCGTCCAGCAGGGCCTTCAGCGACGAGGGCTGCCGGCGGGGTGGGCGGTTGCGGGCGAGCTCGAGCAGGTCGTTGATGGTGTTCGTCGAACGCCGCACCTCGTTCGAGATCTTGTCGAGGTGGCGGGTCACCTTCGGATCCAAGTCGCCGGCCCCCTGCAGCAGCTGGCGCAGCAAGAACACGGACGTCTCCATGACGCCGAGGGGATTGCGAAGCTCGTGGCCGATCCCGGCGGCGAACTGACCGATGGTCGCCAGGCGCTCCGCGGTGCGGTTCTTCGCCTCCAGGTCCTCCCGATACGTCTCCAGCATGATGGCCAGCTCGATGTCCATGATCTGGTGCAGGGCCGTCAGCGTGCGCTCGAGGACCTCGGGTTGGGCCGCCAGCGCGTCACGGATCACCCCCGCCACCTTCACGCGCATCCTGTCCATCGCGGTGAACATGTACGCCTGCGGCAGGCTGATCCGCACGTGGACGCGACCGATCCGGGCTCGCCGCTCGAAGTACGTCTCGTCGTGGGGGCCCACCAGCAATTCGTCCAGCCATCGTTCGAGGGTCCGCTTGAGGCGGGTGATCTGGGGCTCGCCGCCCGTGATCGCCTTGCGCGCCCCGGGGTGCGCCTCGATCGTCGCGTAGAAGTCGTCGATGATTCCAGCCAGGTGCGGGGCCACGAAAGGACGCATGGCGCGCAGCAGCGCGCTCGAGCTCTCGGTGAAGTCGACATAGACCTTCAGGCTCTCGAGATAAGTCTGGCCCACCACCAGGACGGTTCTTAGCACCGCTCGGCGCCCGGGTGAACCGCCCCATCGCGCGCCGCCGACTTCAGGGATCAAGCCGCCACGGTGAGGCGGACGGTGTCCTTGTCGAGGCCGTCCCCATCGTGGACCTCGGCGCGGGCGGGCGCGGGGGCGCGCCTCGCCGCCGGAGGCACGATGTCCGACGCCGGCTCGGGCGCGATGCCCGCCACGATCAGGATGGACGCCGACCCGACGTAGTTCGCCAGCGCTCCAATGGTCGACGGGGGTACGAACAAGCACACCACCGCGACCAGCGCGCCCAGGACCCCAATCGCTGAGCGGGCCGGCCGGAACCAGATTCCCAGCGGCGCGAGGCCGAGCGCGGCGACGCCGATCCACACGGCCAGAGTGGCACGAGCGCCCGCGTCGAAGTCGAGCGCCGAGCAGAGGGACAACCAGATCGCGGCGATGGCACCTAAGGCGGCGAAGAGCATGAGAGCCTCCCTTTCTCCTGCTCTTCACAGCAAAGGGGGGACCAGACCGGGCGCCCTGGAACGCATGGTCCTCGGGGCCTGTTTTCGAGCGCCGCGTGGCCCCGAGAGGTGAAATCCTCGCGCGCGGGCGCAACCGCCCGGCAGAATCTGCGCGCGCTCTGTCGCCGATAGTGCCGGACCGAATGAATCTGGCGGGGCTCCCAAGACCAATGCCGGTGGAAACAATCGCCTCGGACAGCCCGAGGCCTGTGGTCAGAGGTCCGAGGCCATCTACCTGCGCCCGGTTGACTTACCGATACGTCCATCTCAAAGTCCAGGGGTGGGTCAGGTGGCACAAGAGAAGGCGGTTCCGAAGCGGCGTCAGAGCCGGCGAGCGGCCGGGGGCAAGACTGACCAGATCTGGCGAGCCTTCGTCGTCCACCGTGGCTTGAATGCCTCGAAGACGCGCGACGAGGTCGTCGCGGTCTTCCTCGAAACGACGGCGCACGTGGACCTGCAGTCGCTTCACGAGGCAGTGCGACGCCGGCATCCCGGCATCGGGTTCGCAACGGTGTATCGGACGATGAAGCTGCTGGAGGACGCCGGCATCGCACACGCGCGCCGCTTCGGCGACGCGAAGGAGACGTTGTACGAGGTCGCCGCGGGTCGTTCCCACCATGACCACCTCATCTGCCTGAGCTGCGGGAAGATCGTCGAGTTCGTGAGCCCGGAGGTCGAGCGGTTGCAGGACGCCATCGCCGCCAAGCACGGTTTCGCGCTGGCGCAGCACCGCCACGAGCTCTACGGCCAGTGCGGCGAGTGCCGCACCACCGCCCGCGACGCGATCTGACGCGGCGTCGCCCGTCTAATCCACGACGAGCTTGTAACCAGTGCCGTAGATGGTGACGATGTGGCGCGGATTTCCCGCGTCGTCCTCCAGCTTCTTGCGCAGCTTGACCACGACGTTGTCCACGCCGCGGGTCGACGATGCGCTGGAGACGCCCCAGATCTTCTCGAGGATCTCGTCACGCGTCACGGGCTGGCCGCCGCGCTCGTAGAGCAGCCTGAGCAGCTCGACCTCGTAAAACGACAGCGCGACCTTCTTGCCCTTGCGCGACATCTCGTGTGTGCGCGGGAAGATCACGGCCGCGCCCACCCGTATCTCCTCCTCGCGCGGGGAGACCCGCTGCAAGCGCCGAAAGATGGCGTTGATGCGTGCGAGCAGCTCTCCCACGGAGAACGGCTTCGTGACGTAATCGTCCGCTCCCACCTCGAGGCCTCGGATCTTGTCGCTCTCCTGGGAGCGCGCGGTGAGCATGATCACGGGGATGGTGGAGTTCGTGGCCCGAATCTCCTCGCACACACTGAAGCCGTTCATGTCCGGGAGCATCAGGTCGAGCAGCACCAGGTCCGGCCCGCGCTCGCGCGCCAGGCGCACACCTTCTCGCCCCAGGCCAGCAGAGACCACCTCGAATCCTTCGAACTCCAGGGCGTCGCGCAGCCCACGCACCAGGTCGGGCTCGTCCTCGATGATGAGGACCCGGCGCCTGTTCGCCTGGGCGCTTGCGCCCGCGGTCACGACTTCACCGGCCTCAGCGCCGCCGCGTCGGCGTCCACGTCGACAGGCGGCGCAGGCACCGCGCGAGCGACGGCGGGCGCCCCGGGGCCCGCCACCGTCAGGGGCGCGGCGGGCAACGAGACCGTGAACGTCGCGCCCTTTCCCGGCGCGCTCTCCACCGCCAGGCGGCCCCCGTGCGCCTCGACGATGTGCTTGACGAGAGCAAGGCCGATACCGCTGCCGCGGACGTTCCGGTCCCGCGCCGTACGCGCGCGGTAGAAGCGCTCGAAGATCCGCGGCTGCTCCTCGAGCGGGATCCCGGGTCCCTTGTCCCGCACGGACAGCGTCACGCCGCCCGGCGTTCGCAGCAGGCGGACGTCGACCTCCTTGCCGTCGGCGGCGTACTTCACCGCGTTGTCGACCAGGTTCAGGAGCACCAGGGTCATCGCGTTCTCGTCCATCCGCACGGGGGGCAAGCCGGGCTGGATCTCGGTGCGCAGCCGCATCTTCTCCTTCTCCACCCGGTAACGGGCCACGTCGAGCGCCCGCTCGATCACATCGTCGAGCTGGCCCTCGGAGAAGTCGTAGCTGGCCTTGCCGCGCTCGATGCGCGCGAAGTCGAGGACGTTGTCGATGAGGTGAGACAGCCGCTCGGCCTCTCGCGTGATGATCTCGGCGTATTCGCGGGCGCTGTCCGCGCCCTTGTGCTTGCCGGTGGCCAGGAGCTCGCCGAACATGCGGATGAGCGACAGGGGCGTCTTGAGCTCGTGCGAGACGTTCGCGATGAAGTCGCTCTTCATGCGTGACGTCCGGCGCTCCGCGGCCACCGTCAGCAGGACGATGGCCAGGCCGACGGCGATGATCAACGTCGATACCGGGATCAACAGCACCCCGAGCCAACGCTCGGTCTCGGCCTGCGCCTGCAGCTCGCCCACGTTCTTTGGGGACGTCTGAATTCGCCACGCGTACAGCGTCTTGCCGAACGATGATTCGTAGAGAAAGCGCTGGTCCCGCTGCGCCACCGGCTGGCCGAAGATGGGCCGCGCCACCTCGTCCAGGATCGCGATCTTGCGGTCCCCCCCCAGCTCCCGGATCTCCTGCGGCAGCCAATCCTTCGCGATCAAGCCCAGGTTCATCCGCGCCGCGACGTAGTACTCCTGTCCCGACTCGGACTCCTTGGCCGCGTAGGCGATCAAGACCGAACGGCCGTCGAAGAGCTGGTGCAGGTGGCGGAAGTTACCGGGCTGGGCGGGGGTCCACGGTTGCAGCGAATTCCAGTCGAGCCCTCGAACGTGATTCTGCCAGCGCTCCAGCTCGCGCAGGCGCTTCTTCGCCTCCGGCGACGGCGGCGGCAGGATCGCGCGGATGCGGAGGTCCTTGTCCAGCACCGCCACCGACTCGACCCCCTTCGGCAGCACGATGTCGGACGGGGGATCCCTGTCGCCGTCGTCCCACGCGATCTCCTTGAACAGCTCGAAGTCGGCCGTGTCGATGCGCTGCTGAATGCTGCCGGCCAGCGCCTGCGCCAGCTGGCGGTTTCCCTCCATCAGCGAGGCCTTGCTGCGCTCCGAGGCCGACCTCGCGTAGCGAAACCCGTAGGTCGACAGGGCCAAGGTGGCGCAAACGATCGCCGGAAAGACGAAGGCGAGGATCAGCGAGATTCGTGCGCCTTGACGGGGCATCACTACAACTTGGCGGGCTCGTCCTCGTCCGGGGCCGCCGGACGGTGCCCTTGCTTGATCCCTGGCTTCGGGTTGTGCTTCGGCCTTTGCGCCGGGTGGGGCCCCACTTCGGGCGCCTTGTCCGGCGCGGCGGCCGCCAGGGCGACCGTCTCCCGAAGGTCGCGCGCCAGCGGCAGCGAGCGCGTCGACGGGGCAAAGCCTGGCTTCTCGACGCGGACGGTGATCACCTCGCCGGACGCCGGCCTCACCACGAGCACCGGCGTGGTCCCGAGCAAGCGGCCCGAGGCCGTGTCCGTCACCGACGCGCCCACGGGATCGGAGTCGATGGTCAAGTGAATGGTCGCGGGGTCGCCCGTTTCGGGGATCGCGGGGCGCGTCCCCGAGCCCGCCGTGGTGCCGGTGCCCGGGCCCTTCGACTCCGGGGTCTGGCCCAGGCCACCGGCGATCGGTCCGGGGCTCTCGTGCTTCGCCCGCTTCATCATCACCCAGCCGCCGCCGCCCGCCACCAGCGCCGCGGCCACGACCGCGAGCGCGACCCCTCGCCCGCGCTTCGTCCGGACCGTGGGCGCGTAGCGTTCGCCGGTGCTGCCGGTCATCGTCGTGGGTCCGGCGGTCGAGCCCGCGGTCGAGCCGGTCGTCGAACCCGTCTTTGACGGGGACGGCGCCGCCATCGTCGGGCCGGTCCCCGCGGTGGCGCGCATCGCCCCCGCTGTGTTGCCGGGCAGCGTCTCGGCGGCCAGATCCGGCGACGACGCGCCCCGGATCATGACGGATCTCCCGGCCGCGGCGCGGATATCGGCCTGCAACTCGGCGGCCGAGCGCTGGCGCGCGTCAGGTGACTTCTCCAGCGCCTTCATGATGACGCCCTCGATGGGCGCCGTGACGGCGGCGTTCAAGTCCGAGAGCGACGGCGGCCGCACGTTGAGGTGCATGTTCACCAGCTCGCCGAACCCGTCCGAGGTGAACGGCGGCTTGCCCGCCAGCATCTCGAACATGATGATGCCGAGCGCGTAGATGTCACTGCGTTGATCGACGGTCTTCGTGCCCAGGCACTGCTCGGGCGACATGTAGACGGGCGTCCCCATCAGCATGCCCGTGCGGGTCTGCATGCCGCCTCCGGTTGGCAGCGTCTGCAGCTTCGCGATGCCAAAATCCAGGACCTTCATCATCTCGCGCGTGTGGTCGGCCGGATCGGCGACGACGAACAGGTTGTCGGGCTTCAGATCCCTGTGCACGATGCCCTTCGCGTGCGCCGCCGCCAGCGCGGAGGCAGTCTGGTACGAGAACTCCAGCGCCTCGCGCAGCGGTAACCTCCCGAGGCGGCGAATCCGCGCCGAGAGCACCTCCCCCTCCAGCAACTCCATCACCAGGTAAGGAATCCCCTCCGGCGTCGTCCCCGAGTCGAGCACCTCGATGATGTTGGGGTGCCGGATGGCGTTGGCCGCGCGCGCCTCGTTCAAGAACCGCACCAGCAGCTGCGGATCCCTGATCATCTCGGGCCGCAGCACCTTGACGGCCACGCGCCGGCCGATCTGGGGGTGCTCCGCCAGATACACCGCTCCCATACCCCCTTCGCCGAGCAGGGAGACGGCGCGATAGTTGCCGAATCGCTGGCCAATCACGGCTCACCACATTACCGGTTTTCGGCCCTTCATGCGACTCGCCGCGACCAGCCGATTCGACAGATTCCCCGATAGCGGGGATCCTACGACAATGAACCATCACCGCCATTTCCGTGTACTGCGCCCGCGCTCGGCCCTCGGACGCTCCCTCGAGACGCTCTCGCGCGACGTGACGAGCTTGACGGGGAGCTCCTGGGCCTTCGCCCTGGCCGCCGCCACCATCGTCATCTGGCTAATCACGGGACCGCTGTTTCATTTCTCGGATACGTGGCAGCTCGTCATCAACACCGGCACGACCATCATCACGTTCCTGATGGTCTTCCTGATCCAGCGCTCTCAGAACAAGGATTCGATGGCGCTGCAGCTCAAGCTGAACGAGATCGTCGCGGCCCTGGCGGGAGCCAGCAACCGTCTGATCGACATCGAGGACCTCACCGAGCAGGAGCTGCGCGCCCTCCACCAGCACTACAAGGTGCTGGCGGAGATGGCCAAGCGCGATCTCGATCTGAAGGTGTCCCACTCCGTGGAGGAGGCGGTGTCCCGACACGCCGCCAAGCACGAGAAGCAGGCCCGACTGGAGAGGAAGGGCCCCAGCGCCGGCTGATGGCCAAGCCCTAGTGCACGGCGGCCGTGACGTCTGTCCGCAGCAGAAGCTCGACGCGCCCAGCCCGCACGAGATCGGGCAGCCGCCCCACACGCCGGAAGCCGAGCTTTCGATAGAACGCGAGCGCGCCGGCATTCTCCGTGTCCGCCGACACGTAGAGCCAGCGGCGCGCCGGCGCCGTGCGCGCGGCCGCAGCCTCGATCAAGCGGCGCCCGAGGCCTCGTCCCGCGGCCTCGGGTCGGACCGCCAGCAGCGAAACAAAGTTCCCCAGGAGAACGCCCTCCTGCAGCGTCAGGACGCCGTCGACCGGGCCGCGCTCGCCTTGCTTGCTCACGAGCACGCCCTTCCCTCGCGCCATGCGACGCAGGAAGCGTCCGAGGCCCGCCGAGGTGTACCCGAGCGAGCGCCAGGGCTCGAGCGCCGCGATCCACGCCGCCTGGCGCGCCGCCAGGGCGGCCGAGGCCAAGCGGATCTCCGTCACCGCATCATCCTGTTCTCCCGGTTTTCACGGTTTTCGACCGTGCCCGACCCGCCGAAGGGGGCGTAGTGATCCCAAGCGGGCAGCACCACGCAGGCGGTCGGGCCGACGTGGCACGGCGTGGCGGCGGGGGTCTTCTGCTTCGGGGCCGGGGCCAGCAACTGCGACAGCAGCACGGGCTCGAACCCGCGCGCCCTCAACTCTCGCACGATGGTGGGCAACGCCTCGGCGGTCTTGTGGCCGCGTCCGTTGATGTGAAAGATGACTATCGACCCGGTGCGGGTGTTCTCCTCGACGTCCTGGATCATCCCCTTCGTCGTCGTCGCTTCGCTGGGATCGCCGGAGACGACGTCCCACGAGACCACGGGGAGGCCGCGCGCGCGGATCACGTCGAGCATGCGATCATTGTAGTCTCCAAAGGGTGGGCGAAACGCCACGCTGTGCTTCCCGTACCGCGCCAGGGTCGCCTCCGTCTCATCGATCTCCGCCTCGATGTCGCCGTTGCCCAGCTCGGACATGTGCGGGTGATCGTACGAGTGGTTTCCGAATTCAATCATCGGATCGGCCGCCAGCTCCTCCATGACGTCCGGGTGGAATTCGACCCACCTTCCGGAGACGAAGATCGTCGCCGGGATGTGCTCGCTCTGAAGGATCCGGTAGATGGCCCGATCGAACTTGTACCCGTGCGTCTGGGTCGCGCAAGCGTCGAACGTGATGGCGATGCGGTGGTCGGTGTTCTCGATCCGGGTGACGATGGGCTCCCGGGCCACGGCCGGGCCCGCCAGCGCGGCGAGAGCGAGCCCAACGAACCAGGCCCGCCGCGCCCGGGGCCGCCGAGCGCGAGACCGCGCGCCGGGCGCGCGGTCGACCGGCGGCTTCCGACGACGCGCGGGCGGGGGGGGCACTAGTACAGCTCGAGCAGCATGACGATGGCGTCTTCCTGATCCTCGGCATAGTAGTTGGGGCGAACGCCGACAGCGCGAAACGCGAACCGGCGATACAGCCGCTGGGCCGCCGTGTTGGAGCGGCGGACCTCGAGCGTCACGAGGCGACAAGGGACAGCGCGGGCCACGTCGATCATGTGGGCCAGCAGGCGTGTCGCGTGGCCCCTGCGGCGGAGCTGCGGGTGGGTGGCGATGTTGAGGATGTGCAGCTCGTCGGCGACCAGCCAGTAGTTCGCGAACGCCACGATCTCCCCGCCGGAGGTGTCGCGAACGACATCGACCCTCGCCCACGACCGGTCCAGCTCTTCCGAGATCGCCTCGCGCGACCACGGCGAACGAAAGGACAGCCGCTCGATCTCCATGACCGCGTCGATGTCGGCGCGATCCATGGTGGCCACGATCACCGGTTGGGGAGCCTTCGAGAGCGCCATCGGGGGAGCACCACGTTAAGCGGGGGCCTTCGCGGTCGCAAAATCCTCCACACCCGCCGCGTCGACGTCCGCTGGGGGAAGCGCCCGGACAATCGCCGCCCACAGCTCTGCGACACCTTCGCCCGACTCGCCCGAGACCAACAGGGGCCGCAGCCCAGCGCCCTTTCCCCCGCTGCGAGCCGTCGCCCGCAGTGTTCCCCGTTCACTGTTCGACAGCTTGTCGACCTTGGTGAAGACCACCTGAACCGGAACCGACAGCGTGGCCAGCCACTCGATGAGCTGCGCCTCCTCGGCGGCGACACCACGCCGCGCGTCGACCAGGACGACGAAAATGGCCAGCGTCGGCCGTCGCTCGGCGTATCCCTCGATCAGGGGCTGCCACGAGGCCCGCTCCGCCTGCGACACCTGCGCGTAGCCGTAGCCGGGAAGATCGGCCAGGCGGACGTCGCGCCAGGCACCCGAGCCGCCCCCGTCGCCGATCCGCAGATCGTAGAACACGATGCCGCGCGTCCGTCCGGGGGTCTTCGACGTCCGCGCCAGGGCGTGACGCCCGGCGAGGCGGTTCAACAAGGTCGATTTCCCTACGTTGGAGCGGCCCGCGATCGCGACTTCAGGCGGTCCGACAGGCGGCAAGGACGCGACGGCGCGGGTCTCGGCGACGAACACGGCTGACTGGATGCGGGGGGCCACGCGCTCTCGACTCACCTTTGTAGGGTAACATCGCCGGGGTGACGGCGGGGCTTCGTCTCATCGGCCTGACGGGAGGCATCGGCACCGGGAAGTCCACGGTGGGCCGCATCCTCGTCGCGCGCGGCTTTCCCGTCATCGATGCCGACGAGCTGGCGCGCGCGGCGGTCGAGCCGGGCACGGCCGGGCTCGCCGCGGTCAGCGAAGCGTGGCCCGAGGCGGTGGGCTCCGACGGGCGCCTCGACCGAAGACGCCTCGGCGCCATCGTCTTCGCCGACGCCGCGGCGCGGGCGCGCCTCGAGGGGATCCTGCACCCGCGCATCGTGGCACTGGCCAACGAACGAACGGCGGCGCTGGCGCGCGCGGGGCACCGCCTCGCGTTCTACGAGGCGTCCCTGCTGGTCGAGACCGGGCGACACCGCGAGCTCGACGGGTTGATTGTCGTCGATGCCCCCGAAGACGCACGAATCGCGCGCGTCCATGCCCGCGACGGGATGTCCCCCGACGCGGTCCGCGCCCGCATGGCGGCGCAGCTCTCCATGAGCGAGAAGCGCCGGGTGGCCACCGCCGTCATCGACAACGACGGCGACCTCGGCGCACTTGAATCAAAGGTGGACGCCGTGCTGGCCACGCTCGTCCCGGCGGGTGGGCGCGCGTAGCACAGCAGCACTCCGCGCGATCACTAGGGAAAGGACCCTGAGAGGGTCCTTTGGATCCCCCGCGGGACGGCGCGAGCGAGCAAAGCTCGCGCGCGCCAACGCGACTGTCATGAAAAGGACCCTGAGAGGGTCCTTTGGATCCCCCGCGGGACGGCGCGAGCGAGCAAAGCTCGCGCGCGCCAACGCGATTACTTGCTGCTGCGGTAGACGCTGGCCGAGGTGCGCAAGCGAAGCGCGTTCAGCCTGATGAACCCGCCCGCGTCCCGCTGGTCGTACGCGCCGCGGTCGTCCTCGAATGTGACGATGTCGGCCCGGTACAGGGACCTCGGCGCGCTGCGGCCGATGACGGTCGCCGCGCCCTTGAACAGGCGCAGGCGGGCCTGGCCCGTCACGGGCTCGTTGACGTTGTCGATCAGCTTTTGCAGCGCCTCGCGCTCCGGCGAGAACCAGAATCCGCGGTAGATCAGGGAGGCGTACTCGGTCGACAGCGAATCCCGCAGCCGCATCGCCTCGCGATCCATGGTGAGGGAGGCGACCGCGCGATGGGCCTTGTGCAACAGCGTCCCGCCCGGCGTCTCGTAAACGCCGCGGCTCTTCATGCCCACGAACCGATCTTCGACGACGTCGGCGCGGCCCACGCCGTGCTCGCCCGCGATCTTGTTCAGCTCGCCGAGCAGCGCCGCGGGCCCCAGCGCCTGACCGTCTACCGCGACCGGATTGCCCCGCTCGAACTGGATCTCGACGTCGCGCGGCTGATTGGGCGCCTTTCGCGGGTCCACCGTCCGCTGGAACATCTCAGCCGGCGGCTCCTTGTCCGGGTCCTCCAGGATGCCACCCTCGTAGCTCGTGTGCAGGATGTTGCGATCGATCGAGTACGGCTTCGCCGCTGACGCCTCGACCGGTATCTTGTGCTCGGCGGCAAACGCGATCAGCTCCGAACGCGACTTGAAGTCCCACTCGCGCCAGGGCGCGATGATCTTGATGCCCGGGTTGAACCAGTAGGCGCCGAGCTCGAAACGAACCTGGTCGTTGCCCTTGCCGGTCGATCCGTGGGCAATGGCCGTGCAGCCCTCGCGCGCCGCGACCTCCATCATGCCGCGCGCGATGCAGGGCCGCGCCAGGGCGGTGCCGAGGAAGTATTCACCCTCGTAGACCGCCGCGCCCCGCACGGCCGGGAACACGAAGTCGCGAACGAACTCGTCGCGCTGGTCGAGGACGTAGCAGGACTTGGCGCCCGTCCGCAACGCCTTCGCGCGGGCGCCTTCCAGGTCTTCCTCCTGACCGACATCGGAGCAAAAGCCGACGATCTCGGCGTCGTATTTCTTCTGCAGCCAAACGATCGCCACGGACGTGTCCAGGCCACCCGAGTACGCGAGCAAAATCTTCATGCGAACGTCCCTAGCACACTCGGGCCCGGGTACGGAAGCGCCCTCGCCCCCGAGTCCGATCTCCCGCGGTCGCGGCCGAGCCGGACTACGTGCACAGCCGTCAAAATAGCATCACGTTCGGCCGACGATCCGCGCCGGCCGCTTCGTTACTCCTCCTCACCATACATACGGGTATGGCCTCGTCGTCGCGCCTCGCGTCCGGCGCGGCTTGTCGGCCTCGGCGTTGACGCTATTTCGACGGCGGTGCACTAGGGATCCGCGTCGGTATCGTCCGCGGGATCGTGCTCGGGCAGGGGCCGCGGCGCGGCTTCCTGGGCGCCGCTCTTGGCCTCGCCGATCTCGACGACATAGTCCGATTCGCCGTCGAGGAGCAGCGCGCGGGACACGTCCCCCTGCTTCGACGTCATCTGCGGCTCGGTCATGGTCGGGACGCCCTCCCCGGGAATCCCCTCCAGGCAGAAGCCGCCAGGCACGGGAACGCCGCCCTCCGCACTTGCCATCTGTGTGCGCATCGACGCCGCGAGCAGCGAGGGTATGGGTGAGACCAGCGTGGCCCGCCGCGAACGCTCCGCCGTGGGCCCGGTGGCCGCGACCACGGGCGCCGACCGCCGCTGCGGCGCGAGCTGCGGCGCCGTCGGCTCGGCGACCAGCTCCGAATCGACAGCGTCCGCTTCGATCGTCTCCACGTCCACTAGGGAACCCATCCGACCCGATATCGACAACTTGCCAGGGAACCTTTACGCCCCAGGCGTCTCCGCCGGCCCCCCAGACCCCTTGCGCCGGCGTAGCGCGCGATCGCGTTGGTCGGAGCGAGCTTGCTCGACCCGACCGTCGCGGGGTTTCTGAAGGACCCTTGGGTCCTTTTCCATCTAGAAAAACACGCCCGAGACGATTCCGAACAACGGGATCAGGATTGCGAACGACCACAGCACGTATCCGAAGAAGCCGGGCATCCGCACGTGGTGTTGCTCGGCGATGGCTTTCACCATGAAGTTCGGGCCGTTACCGATGTAGGTGATGGCGCCCATCATGACGGAGCCACACGAAACAGCGACCAAGAGATGTTGCCCGGAGGGGTGAGCCGCCAGGCCCCCCAGATTGGCAGCCGTCAAGGCGCCCGTGCCCGCGTTGGCCACACCCGTCGCCAGCGACGCGAACGTCAGGTAGGTGGGGGCGTTGTCCAGCACGCTCGACAAGGCCCCGGAGGCCCAGAAGAACTGTACGGGGCGGACGATGCCGAGAGATGCGCCGCGCTCAGCCAGGTAGGCCAGCGCCGGAATCATCGTGACGAACACGCCCACGAACACCACCGCCACCTCGATGATCGGCGCCCAACTGTAGCGGTTCCGCTCGTGGATCTCCTTCGCGGTCGTGAACATCGACAGCGCGGCGAGGCCCACCAGGCCCGCCACCTCGATCAATGACCGCAGGTAGGAGTCGCCGAACAGCCGCGTGCCATAAGAGCCGATCCCGAACACGAAACCGACGATGCCCAGCAGCCAGACCAGGTTGAGCCCGCCCTCGATCCGCAGTGGGCCGTCGTCCGCCTCTGGCGGGAACGTGACCGAGGCGGGCGTGGGACGCAGGCGTTCCCGCAACACCAGGAAGCGATCGATCGCAAAAAACACGGTGAGCAGTGAACCGTTCACGAACGCCCACTGGTTCACCAGTCGGAACGTCCAGGTGAACGGAACCCCCCGCAGGAATCCCAAGAACAGCGGAGGATCCCCGAGCGGCGTCAACAACCCGGCGGCGTTCGACACGATGAAGATGAAGAACACCACGACGTGGGTGCTGTAGGTGCGCCGCGAGTTCGCGCGAAGCAGCGGGCGAATCAACAGGACCGAGGCGCCGGTGGTCCCGATGACACTCCCCAACAAGGCGCCGGCCGTCAAGAACACCAGGTTGACCAGCGACGACCCCGCCAACGATCCCCGCAGGCAAATCCCGCCCGAGATCGTGAACAGGGCCCCCAGCAGGGCCATGAACGACGCGTAGTCGAACGCCGTGTGCAAGAAGGCCTCGCCGCCTTCGCCGCCTTTGCCGACGAGGTAGAGCACCACAGGCGCCGACAGCAAGAGCGCCACGATCAACTTGTTTCGGTTGTGCTCCCAGAACCGGCCCAGGAACAGGGGCAAGCTGGCTATGAGCAGCAAGTAACATACGAAGGGCGCGACAGCCCAGAGTGGTGTGGGTTCAGGCATCTAGTCTCGGCTAGTGCTGCAAGAAGATGGGGATTGGTGATTTCTCGACCAACCCTTGGGTGGCCGAGCCGGAGAACAAATGGCGCAGGCGGGAGTGGGCGAAGGCGCCCATGACCAGCAGCCCCGCGCCCAGCTTGCTCGCCTGCTCGGCGAGCGCGTCCGCGTTCGAGAGCAGCGACACGATGTTGTGGCCCTTGGCCGGCACCCCTGCCCCGGCGAGCATCTGCACCGCGCGATTCGCCATCTCCCACGCGCGCGCGCCGTTCTCGTCGATGGTGGCCACGTGGACCTCACGACCCGAGGCAAGGCCGCTCTCGGCGAAGCTGGCGAGGGCTCGCTTCGCGGCGCCGCTGCCGTCGTAGGCGAGCAGCACCACCCGCCCCAGCGTCGGTGCGACGCCGTCCGGCACCAACAGCACCGGCCGGGTCGCTCGGTGCAGAATCGCGTCCTGAGTTTGCAAGTCTTCCTTCTCCGTTTCGAACCGAAAGTTCGCGTCCCGGCCGATGATGGTCAGGTCGTGCCCGTCCATCTCTTCCAGGATGCTGTCCGCTGGCCGCCCCACGACCTCCAACCCGCGGGCCGTCACGTTCGCCTCCCGGCACCGGCGCTCGAACAGGGCCACCCAGTCGTCCGCGTGCTTGCGGGCGTCGAGCATCAGGGCCTCGTCCCGCTCGTGCTTGAAGGCGGAGCCCCCGATTCCCATCGCCGCGCCGGCGCGGATGTCGGGTTCGTCGATGATGGCCAGGCCCGCCAGCTGGGCCTTGCAGGTGGACGCGATGTCGATTCCCAGGCGGGTCGCCGCCTCGGTGCTCGGCGAACCTTCGAGGCAAACGAGAATGTCTTTGATCATTCGGAGACTCTAGAACGAAAGCCGGGCCTCGAAGCAATCCACGAGGCCCGGCCGACGTTCTTCACTATTTCTGACGATCTGACCGTCGGGCTATCACGCCAAGGCCGGAATCGCCTTCTTGGCCTCTGCCACCTCGGCCGCCGGAACTTCTTCCGGGGTCATGGACCTGACGAACTCGGGATAGGCAGGCAGGCCCATCTCGGGGATGTCGAGGCCTGCGATCTCGACCTCGGCCGACACGCGGTTCGAGCCCAGCACCTTGCCGATGATCACGAACGCCAGGCCGCCCACCACGATGTTCCAGCCGGCCCCCACGACGACCTCGATCGCCTGAGCCACCAGCTGCTTCGAGTCACCGTAGAACAGCCCGGCCACCCCCTTGCCCGCCACGCCGAGGTAGTCGGTCGCTCCCACGCCGTTCCATCCTTGACCGTAGCTCCCGTCCGAGAACAGGCCGACCGCGATCAGCCCCCACGCTCCGTTCACGCCGTGCACGCTGATGGCACCGACCGGATCGTCGACCTTGCGCTTGTCGAAGAAGAACACGCTGACGACGACGAGGACGCCCGCGACGGCCCCGATGATGAACGCGCCCACCGGCGTCACGAACGCGCACGGTGACGTGATGGCCACCAGCCCGGCGAGCATGCTGTTGCACATCATGCTCGGGTCGGGCTTCCCCGTGGTCAACCACATGTACATGATGCCAGACAGCGTCGCCGACATGCCGGCGATCATCGTGTTGGCCGCGACGATGCCGATGCGGCCATCACCACCAGCCAGCGAGCTGCCGGCGTTGAAGCCGAACCAGCCGAAGGCGAGGATGAACGTTCCCACCTGAACCATCGGGATATCGTGCGGCAGGATGGGATTGATCTTCCCGTCCTTGCCGTACTTGCCGATGCGGGGCCCGATGAGGAGCGCCGTGATGAAGGCCAAGGCTCCCCCCTGCAAGTGCACGACGCCAGAGCCGGCGTAGTCGACCGCTCCGTGGCCGAGGCCCATCCGATAGCCGAGCTGCGCCAGCCAGCCGCCGCCCCACACCCAGCAGCCGAACACCGGGTAGATGAACCCGCCGACGAGGATGCTGAAGATGAAGAAGCTCTTGAAGCTCCATCGCTCGGCGCAGGCGCCGGTGACGATCGTCGCCGTCGTGTCCATGAACACCATCATGAACAGGAACAGCACGATCGCGGCCGCGTCATACCCATTGCCGCTAAGGAAGAAGCCCGTGGTTCCCAGCAATCCCCAGCCGTGGTCCCCGTTCACGGCCGACCCCACGGTGAGCATCGAATGCAAGGTTGGCACGCCGCCCAGGCTGGCCGGCCCGCCGATCGCCGTTCCGTTCATGCCGCCGCACATGAAGGCGAAGCCGCAGACGAAGAAGCCGAACATCCCGAGCCCGTACACGGCGAAGTTCATCGAGAACGTGTGGGAGGCGTTCTTGGCCCGAATCAAGCCCGTCTCGACGAGCGCGAAGCCCGCCTGCATGAACATGACCAGGAACCCTGCCACGAGGGTCCACACGAAGTTGATCGAGAACAGGCTGTGTGACGCCGACTGCGCCACCGCGTCGACGGCGATCGCGAGGTCCTTCGGCGTCGCCTTCGCCGGATCGGGCTTCGTGTAGCCCGGCACCGAATAGGCGTTGGGCGTCGTCTGGAACGCGCCCGTCTTGTCCGGCACGGGATCATCAGCGAACGCCGGGGCGGCCGCGAACGCCCCCAATAGTCCAGCAAGGAGGGTGGCGACCACCACTCGCTGGAACGGCCTTCGAGCTTGGAGAAGTCTCATGCGTTTTACCTCTTCATTTCTGGAGTGGATGCACGCCTCCGCCGATTCGGCGACGTGTGTTTCGACTGCTGAACAAAATTTCATGGCCCTCGTCATTCCGTCTTCCGTCATCGATTGCTTCCAATGCCTTCCCTATTGCTGCGTCATGAAGAAGGTCTGCCCGTTCTCGCGCAGCCGCCGGATACGCGTCCCCCAGGCAGCCCCTCCGATCGCCCCGATCTGCATGATGGCGAAGAAGGTCAGCGTGCGCGGCCACAGGTAGCCGGTCCCCATGTGAACGGCGCAAGAGACCGCTGCGATCAGCAACTGGATACGAAAGAAAGTTCTCTTGTACTGATCCCACATGGTGCCTCCGGATTTGCGTTTTGCCGTCCCTGTCCTGCAATACGCATAATCCGCTCATTGTGTTGCTGGTGTGTTTCGCAATCGTATATTCGCCGTTAAAACGCCCACCTTTGATCATCCCGGCTCACTTGCCGCGCAAGACCGCCACCTTTGAGGCTCCAGGGACGCTTCGGCGTCGTAACGGCTGTCACCCTGCAGACCCATGTTGTTAATGGAACATTTCCATCGTGGAAACTCGGCGTAACCAAACCCGCCGCGCACTCGTCGGAACGGCCTGCGAACGGCAACGGCAAGCGTGCGTCTCGCGAAGTGACGGCGGATCGACGCTTCGCGAAGGTCCACGCCCGAACGGCTGACGACGGTCAGCCGTGTCCGCGACGGCGAGGTCGTCCGGTCGGTGGGCCAGCGAGCCGGAGGAAACGCTCGAGCCTCTCCGCGGGGAGTCGCCCCGCGGCGACTGCGTCGACGACCGCGCATCCGGGCTCCCGCTCGTGGCTGCAGTCCCGGAAGCGGCAGCCGGCACCGAGCGCGACGACGTCTGGGAATGCGTCCGCGCCCTCGTCAGCGTCGGTCAGCTGAATCTCCCGCAAGCCCGGCGTATCGATGACCAGCGCCCCCCCCGGCACCGAGAACATTTGCCGGTTCGTCGTGGTGTGGCGGCCCCGTCGATCCGAGGCGCGAACCGCGGCGGTCCTCTGCGCATCCCGGTCGAGGATGCGGTTGATCAACGTCGACTTCCCGGCCCCGGACGATCCGACCAGCACGATCGTGCGGGCCGGGCCGAGCTCGGCCGTCAACGTCGCCGGCAGCTCCCCCTCGAGGAGGCACGTCGCCTCGACTGGAACCCCCACGGTCACCGCCTTGACGTCGTCGCCGCCGCGCCGGTCGGCGGGAACCAGATCGGCCTTCGTCAACAGCACGAACGGACGCGCGCCGCCTGCGCGCACGAGCGTCAGATAACGGTCCAGCCGTCGCGGGTTCAGGTCTCCGTCGAGGCCCATCACGATCACCACGGTGTCGATGTTGGCCGCCAGCACCTGTTCGTCCGAACGATCGCCGGCCACCTTCCGCGCGATTCGCGTTCGCCGCGGCAACACCGCGTGGACCGTCGTGGGGGGATGCGCATCATCCACGCGGTAGGTGACCCAATCGCCAACCACGGGGAGATCCGCTGGCGTGCGACACAGATGGCGCAGGCGGCCCGAGACGCGGGCGGGCCATTCATCGTCACCGTTCGACAACGTCAGCACGCCACGCCCGTCGGAGAACACCCGTGCGGCGGCCCAGCCTCCGCCGTCGAGCGCGGCCAAGGCCTTCCCGAGATCGTCATTCCAGCCCAGGCGGGCCAGCGCTTCCGGCGTGGAGGAACGGGGCGACATCTGAGGAGGGCCACCATACCGCGCCGAGGAATTGTATGGAGCACCGCCGGACGGGCGCGCCCAGCCGCGTCCTCGCCGTCGCTAGCCGGGGGAGCACGTCCATGATTTCATGCTGCGCATGCTGTCCCCCGCCGCCGCCCGTGTTCCCACCTCGACCGTCGCCATCTCCCTGGCGACCTTCCTCCTCATCGCGTCGTCTTGCGCGACCGCGACCGCCCCGCCTCCCCCAGCGGTCGCTTCCGCCGCGACCTCCGGCGATGCGTTTCCTGGTGCCGGCCTGCCCGCCCCGCTGCCGCCGCGGGCGCCCGGCGACGGCGCGTTCGAATCACTCGAAGGTCCGTTGTGGGTCCCGAGCCGTGAGGTCCTGCTGTTCTCCGACGTCGTGGAGCGAAACGGCCCCGGCGCGCGGATCTACCGATTCGACCCGGTCACGCGGCAGTTCGCGCCGCTCTCCTGGCCCGAGGTGGGGCCTACCAGCACCAACGGCCTCGCCACCGATCCGCGAGGCCGGCTGGTCGCGTGCGAGCGGTTCAACGCCCGGCTCGTGCGCGTGGAGCCAGACGGCAAGCTGACCGTGCTGGCGGAGCGGTGGCCCGCGAACGACGGACCAGCGCTGAACGCCCCGAACGACGTGACGATTCGCGCCGACGGCAACATCTACTTCACGGACAGCGACTGGGGCGCCCGGCCAGGCGTCGCCCACGCGCCCATGGGCGTCTACCGCGTGTCCCCGGGCGGCGAGCTGTCGCGCGTGCTCGATCTGCAGAAGCCGAACGGGATCGCCTTGTCACCCGACGGTGCGAGCCTGTACGTGGGCAGCGACGCGCAGGCCAAGGTGTGGCGCCTGCCCCTGGACGCGGCAGGTGCCGTCGGGGCGCCGACCCTGCTCATCGATGGCGCAGGCGTGACCGGCGGGTTCAAGGTCCCCGACGGCATTTGCGTGGACGATACCGGCAACCTCTACGTCACCAACAACGACGACGCCGTGAAGGCGATCGTCGTCTTCGATCCAGCGGGCCACAGCCTGGGGCGAATCGCGCTGCCGTTCCGCCCTTCCAACTGCACGTTCGGAGGGGCGGACCGGCGCACGCTGTACGTGACGACCCTGCACGGCGTCTACGAACTACGGGTCCCGACGGCCGGCGCGCCCTAGATCCGAGAGACGGGCGGCACATGCGGTCGGATCCTCCGACCCCGGACCTCGACCCGACCTCCGATCTGGAGACGCTAAGTGCGGGGAATTCAGACAGCCCCATCGAAATTCCTTCACCGCCGCCCAAGCCCACAACGCTCGTCTCGCCAACCCCTCTCGCATCAGCGCGAGCTCCGCGTGGCTTCGCCACGCGGAGCGAGGGGGACCGGGGTGTGCGAGCGGCAGCGAGCCACACCCCGTCAGATAGCCCGGCAGCGAGCCACACCCCGTCAGATGAATTGTTGACATTCGTCGCGAACCTCCCGAGCATCGCGGCGTGCTTCGTCTTGCGTCGCGTTTAATGACCACGGGCGCTCTGGCCGCGGTGCTGGGCTTCGCGGCCGTCGCCCACGCCGAACCGGTTCAGCCCGCGCCTCTCCGCGCGCCCACCACGTTCACGGTCGAGGTGGGACCGGCTGGCTTGCCGCGTGGCCTCGCGACACAACTCGAGGCGGCCGCGACGGCCGGGCTCGTGGCGGCGGGAGCGACCGTCCTCCCACGCTCACCCTCTCCACCGCCGGGGTCGTGCCCGACCGGCGCCGCGTGCGTCCAGCCGACGACGGGTCCCGGGGGCGGCGCCATCACGCTGCTGCGCGGAACGTGTCAGATCGAGGGCAGCACCTACCGCGTCCACCTCGAGCTGGTCGACCCGCGCAGCGGTTCCGTGCTGATGTCACGCGACGACCTCTGCGAGATCTGCACGGAGAAGGACGTGACCGAGTCGACGAACATCGCGGCGTCGGCGCTCAAGGCAGCGCTCGATCAGGCTCAGACCCGCGCGCCGCGCGTACCCGCCATCGTCGCCGCACCGGCGGCGGCCCCCGTGGCGCTCGACCTCCGCGACCAGGACCATCGGCGCGGCCCCGGTCAATTCCTCCGGCGCGCAGCGCCGTGGATCGCCGTCGGCGCCGGCGCCTACGCCATCGGCGCAGGGATCTACTTCCTGTCGTTGAGCGGCAAGGAGACTGGCTACGACATGAACCGGAAGGTCAACGCGAAGATCTACGACACGACCGGGCAGGGGCTCATCTGGATCGGTGCCGGCGCCGCTGTGGCGGCCGCCGGCCTGGTCTTCGTGATCCGGGACGGCCGGGAAGCGGGGAGGGAACCCATGAAGCGTTCGGATTCGGAGTCGAATTCCCCTCCGTCCCCCCCTGCCTCGCCGCGGCGACCGGTCGGCATTGCCGTCTCCCCTTCTGGTCTGGCCGCCTGGGGTACGTTCTAGGCACACGACGACTTTCCGCCTACGGGGTGCGCGCCTTCCGGGCGCTTCGCCCCGGGAGGTGCTACATTCCGCACACAAAGGAGACATCCATGCCGTTCGGACTAGGAATGGGCGAATTGGTCATGATCTTGGTCATCGTGACGGTCGTCTTTGGAGCGACGAAGCTACCTGCGCTCGGCGACGGGCTGGGGAAGGCCATTCGAAACTTCAAGAAGTCTATCGACACCGACACGCCAGAAGAGCACAAGGCGAAGATCGAAAGCACCACCAAGCCTGAATCGTAGGCCCGGTCGCCGTGCATTTCCGTTGACGGCGACCGTCCTGGGGAGCGATCCTATTAGCCTTGGCTGGGCTCCCCCGATGCGCGCTTGTCCGCCGTCTACTGGTGCTCGCGCGTGTCATGACGCTCGCGGCGGCCTGCGCGGCGAGCTTGCCCTGGGAGGCGTACGCCGCCTCTCGCGCGCCATCGCCGGTGGCGACGACCGCGCTGCTCGGCAGCCGGTCCGAGAAGGTGCGTGTGCAGGCCGCATTGGTCCTGGGACGACGCCGGGACGCCGCCGCGGTGCCCTATCTGATCCGGGCGCTCAGCGACCCTAGTCCCCTCGTGCGCGCGGTCGCAGCGGAGGCGATCGGCGAGATCGCCGACGAGGCGGGCAGACCGGGGCTGGAGGTGGCCTTGAACGACAGGAGCCCCCTCGTGCGCCGGCACGCGGCCTCCGCGCTGGCGGCGCTCGCCAACGCTCAGACCGACATGCAGATCCAGGTAAAGCCCATGGGCGATCGCACGAACAAGGCCTCCCCCAAGCTGCGCGATCACATGCGGCAAGCGGTGTCGACGGAGCTGAGCGGGTTCAAGAAGCGCGCTCCCGGCGGCCTGGCCGTCGACGGATCGATCAAGAAGCTGAGCACGTCGGTGCAGGCCGGCTCGATCGAGGTCACCTGCGCGGTCGAGCTGATTCTGAGCACTGGACGCACCGGCTCGATTGTTATGATGACGACCGGGGAGGCCATCGTGCAGAGACCCAAGCGACAGTATGGACCGGCGGTGGAGGAAGCGATGGAGCGGGAGGCGATGGAGCACGCTGTCCATGGGGCCTCCGACGAGCTCCGCGAACACTTCGCCGCCAATGGGTTCTGACGTGCCGGCGGCAGCGGCGGAGAAGGCGGGCGGCGCGCGGCGCACCATCTTCATAGGCGACGTCCACGGCTGCCTGGACGAGCTCCTGGACCTCCTGCGGTTGACCGGCGCCGACGACGCGGAGGATCGCGTGGTCCTGGTGGGCGATCTCGTGGCCAAGGGCCCGGACTCGCGCGGCGTGGTGGCGGTGGCCCGGGAGCGAGGGTTTCGCGCCGTGCTGGGGAACCACGACGCGAAGGTGGTGAGCCTCTTCGATTCCGGGCGCGACCCCGGAGACGATACGCAGCAGAGCGACCACGCCCGGGTAGCGGCATCGCTGGCGGCAGAGGATCGAACGTTCCTCGAAACGCTGCCGCTCGTGATCACGTTCCTGGACATCGCCGCGATCGCGGTCCACGGCGGGCTGGTGCCCGGGGTGCCGCTCGCGGAGCAGTCGCGAAAATTCCTGCTGAACTTGCGCAGCATCACCCCCGGCGGCGAGCCATCGAAGCGCGTCGACGCCGGTGTACCCTGGGGCAGCCTTTGGCCTGGCCCCGAGCACGTCGTGCACGGGCACGACGCCATGCGGGGCCTGCAGCGGCACCGATTCGCCACCGGGCTCGACACCGGGTGCGTTTACGGCGGCGCGTTGAGCGCGCTCGTGCTGCCCGAGAACCGCGTCGTCTCCACGCCCGCTCGCCGCGCCTACGCGCCGCTGTGACCATTGATGATGGGCGTGCGCACCCCGCCGCCCCCCAGTCGGCGCGCGGCGTCGCGCCGCCTCAACCCCCGCGAAACACGCGAAACAGGCGCTTCACCGGATCGTAGAACCGGTCGGCGACGCGCTCCTTCAAGGGGATGATGGCGTTGTCCGTGATGGTGATGTGCTCCGGGCAGACCTTGGTGCAACACTTCGTGATGTTGCAATAGCCGATGCCGTGCTTGTGCTTCAGGTCGTCGACGCGATCCTCGGCGTCGAGCGGGTTCATCTCCAGCGCCGCGGTGTAAACCAGGAAGCGCGGGCCGATGAACTCCTCGGTCTTCCCGTGATCGCGGATGACATGGCAGACGTCCTGGCACAAGAAGCACTCGATGCACTTGCGGAATTCCTGGGGACGCTCGATGTCGGCCTGATCGACGCGCCAGCTCCCGTCGGGCGCGTCGGGGGCGCGCGGCTTGAACGGCTTGATGGTCTTCTTCACGCGAAAGTTCCACGAAACGTCGGTCACCAGATCGCGGATGTTCGGGAACGCGTGCATGGGCTCGATCGTCACCGGTTGCGTCAGATCGAGGTCCGAGAGGCGCGTCATGCACATCAGCTTGGGCATGCCGTTGATCTCCGCCGAGCACGAGCCGCACTTCCCCGCCTTGCAGTTCCACCGCACGGCGAGATCGTTCGCTTGCTCCGCCTGCACCGCGTGGACGGCGTCGAGGACGACCATGCCCTCCCCCGCCTCCGTCGCGTAGTCACGGAAGTCCCCACCCTTCGCGTCGCCGCGCCAGATCCGAAACGTGGCCTTGGCCATTACTTGTTCTCCTCGACGATTTGCTTCAGGTCTGCGCGCATCTCCGGGATGGGACGACGCTCGAGTTGCATGCGTCCGTCCGGGCCCTTCTTGACGATGTTGTTGAAGGTGGCGAACTTGGGATCCTTCTGGTCGAAGTCCTCGCGAAAGTGCCCGCCCCGGCTCTCCTTGCGCTCTATGGCGCAGCGGGTGACCGCCTCGGCGCAGGTGAGCAGGTTCGGAAGATCGAGGGCCGTGTGCCAGCCCGGGTTGTACTCGCGGTTGCCCACGACGCCCACCTTGGCGGCCCGTTGCTTCAGGCCCTCTATTCCGGCCAGCGCCGCCTGCATGTCGCCCTCGTTCCTCACGATGCCGACCTTCTCCTGCATCATGTCCTGCAGCTCGTACTGGACCTTGTACGGACCCTCGGAGCCGCCGCTCGCGGAGGCGCCCCGGTCGAACGGCTCGAGCAGCGCGCGCGCCGCGGCCTCGATCTGATCGGCCGGCGGCTGCCCCGCCCCGCGCTCCTTCGCGAACTTCGCCGCGTACTCTCCGGCGCGCTTGCCGAACACCACCAGGTCCGAGAGCGAATTGCCGCCCAGCCGATTCGCGCCGTGAAGGCCCGCCGCCACCTCGCCCGCCGCGAACAGCCCCGGCACCGACGACATCTGTGTGTCGCCATCGACGCGCACCCCGCCCATCACGTAGTGCGTGGTCGGTCCCACCTCCATCGGCTCGGCGGTGATGTCCAGCCCAGCCAGCTGCATGAACTGGTGATACATGCTGGGGAGCTTCTTCTTGATGTGCTCCGCGGCGTTGGGGAGCTTCTCCTTGATCCACGCGATGTCCAGGAACACGCCGCCGTGCGGGCTTCCCCGGCCGGCGCGGACCTCGCGGTTGATGCAGCGGGCGACGTGGTCGCGGGTCAGCAGCTCCGGCGGCCGGTTCGCGTTCTTGTCACCCTGGGTGTACCGCCACCCCTCCTCGGGATCCTTCGCCGTCTGGTTGCGATAGTTCTCGGGGATGTCGTCGAACATGAACCGCTTGCCGTCCTTGTTGCGAAGCACGCCGCCTTCGCCGCGCACACCCTCGGTCACCAGGATGCCGCGCACGCTCGGCGGCCACACCATGCCCGTGGGGTGAAACTGCACGAACTCCATGTCCATCAGCTCGGCGCCAGCCTGGTAGGCCAGGCTGTGCCCGTCGCCGGTGTACTCCCAGCTGTTCGAGGTGATCTTGAACGCGCGACCGATGCCGCCCGTCGCCAGCACCACGGCGCCGGCGCGAAAGAGTCGCGGATAGCCCCGCTCGCGATCGTAGCCGAACGCGCCCACCACGCGGTCGCCATCCTTCAACAACGACGTCACCGTGTGCTCCATGTACACCTGGATGCCCTGGTGGATGCCGTGATCCTGCAACGTGCGAATCATCTCGAGGCCCGTGCGATCGCCGACGTGTGCCAGCCGCGGGTAGCGGTGGCCGCCGAAGTTGCGCTGCAGGATCTGGCCGTCCTTCGTGCGATCGAAGACGGCCCCCCACGCCTCGAGCTCCCGCACCCGCGCCGGCGCCTCTTGGGCGTGCAGCTCGGCCATCCGCCAGTTGTTGACGTACTGGCCCCCGCGCATGGTGTCGGCGAAGTGCACCTTCCATGAATCGCGGTCGTCGACGTTGGCCATGGCCGCCGCCATGCCCCCTTCGGCCATGACGGTGTGGGCTTTCCCAAGCAGCGACTTGCAGATGAGGCCCACGGACGCGCCCGTCGCCGACGCCTCGATGGCCGCGCGCAGCCCGGCGCCGCCCGCGCCGATCACGATGACGTCGTGCTCATGGGTCTGAAACTCGACGGCCATCAGAAGATTCTCCAGTCGGTGATGACGCCCGTCGCGCACAGGCGAATGTAGATGTCGGTCCAACCGACCCAGAGCAGACTGCACCAGGCCCACTTCGGATGGTGACGATTGAGACAGCTCACGCAGTCGTAGGCCTTCTTGCGGATGGGACGGCGGGACAACACGTCGAGGACCCCGCCGATCAGGTGGCGAAGTGAATGACAGCCGAGCGTGTAGCCGCCGATCAGCACCACGTTCACGATCATGATCAACGACCCGACTCCCAGGCCGAACTTCGTGCCGCCGGTGGCGGGATCCTCGAACCACAGCGCGTGCCACGCGTCGATCGACAGCAGCACGATGAACGCGAGGGCGAAGTAGAGCGCGTAACGGTGCACGTTCTGGACGATGAGCGGAAGCGTCTGCTCGCCGAGGTACGTCTTGCGTGGCTCGCCCACGGTGCAGTTCGGGGGATCCGCCCAGAACGCCTTGTAATAAGCCCCGCGGTAGTAATAGCAGGTCATGCGAAACGCCAGCGGGAAGATGAGGATCAGCATGGCCGGCGAGTAGTGCAGCCAGGATGGCAACCACGACGGGAACAGCCCCGTCAGCCACGGGGGCGGCGGACCAAAGACCGCGTGCGGCGACACCCCGAAGAGCTCCGGCGAATACAGCGGCGACAGGTAGTTGCCGGACCAGTAGTGCTCGCCCTGCAACAGCGCCCAGGTGACATAGACCACGAACGACGAGAACACGACCAGCGTGAGCAGGGGCATCGCCCACCAAGCGTCGCGGCGAGCGGTCTGACCAAAACGAAGTCTCTTCAGCGGAACGTCGACAGATGCCATGTTTGATTTACGCGTTTTTCGCGCCCGGGGGTTGTCCGCCGGGGGCCGGCGGTGGCGCACAGCATATTCGTCCGTCGCGAAGTTTCAAACGTGCGGCCACCTTTCGCGCGCCACTTGCCGCGCCACTTGCCGCCCCACTTGCCATGAATGCTGGCCGAAACTGGGCGCCGTCTCTGCGAGTTGAAGAAGTCCAATTCGTATCGTCGTTCGGGTAGGATGTGCTCATCCATGTGGCGGGCCTGGTTCTTGGGCGGCATCGCGGCGCTTACGCTGGAGGCTGGCTGTGGAGAGTGGGCGGACAAGCTGGCATGCGGCGATCAGGGCTGCGATTGGACCGACGAGGAGTGGGCGCGCGTGCAGAGCCTCGCGCACGTCACGAACACGCCGCCCCCGCCCGATCCTTCGAACGCCTACCTCCCGATCGTCGACTGGAGAACGCGCGCGCTCGCCCCGAACGCCGCCCAGGATCTCGACGGCACCCTAGCGCCAGAGCCGTGGACGCTTCCCGAGGTCACGCTCGGCTGGCGCCTCTATCACGACACCGCCCTCTCCGGTTCGCCGAGCGACGTGGACACGCTGGGTTTGCCGGCGCCCACCTCCCGGACGTCCACGTGCGGGCAGATCGGCGTGTCCTGCGCGACCTGCCATGATCCGAAGCGTTTTGGCGCCGACTTCACGTCGGTGCCGAACACCGTCTCGATCGGCGCGGGTTGGTACGACGTCAATGGCCAGCAGACCCTGAACGCGGCCCGGTATCCCGTGCTGTACTGGAACGGTCGCACGGACGTCCTCTGGGCGCAGGCGGCGCAGGTCATGGAGAGCCCCGTCTCCATGAACGGCCACCGGATGAAGACGTTCTGGGTCGTGATGCAGCCGACCTACTGGCCCGCCTACGCGGCGATCTTCGCTGACGCGCCGGCGGTGCAAGAGCTCGCGGCGCGGCTCGTACCCCCGGCCACCGGCGCCGCGACCGGCGTGTACAAGGCCGCGTACGAGGCGCTCGCGCCCGCTGATCAGGCGACCGTGACGCGGGTGCACGTGAACGTCGCCAAGGCGATCGCCGCCTACGAGTGGCTGCTGTCGAGCGATGGATCGCCGTTCGACGCCTACGCCGCCGGCGTCGCAGGCGCGGAGGCCGCCTTCCCGCCCGCCGCCGAGCGCGGCCTGAAGCTCTTCATCGGCCGCGCCTCCTGCATCGACTGCCACAGCACGCCGCTGTTCTCCGACGGGAAGTTCCACGACATAGGCATTCCGCAGACGGGCGCGCACGTGCCCACCATCGCCGCGTGCGTGACCGCGAAGTGTGACTGTGTCGCGGAAGCCGGGACGAGCGCGGCCTGCCTGCCCCTCGGCGCCTTCGCCGGCCAGGAGAAGCTGGCCACGCAGGCGTTCCGTCGCGGGACCGCCTACGACGACAACTTCGCGGCGAACCCCGGCGTCGTTCCAGCGCCTGCGCCGGTCGTGCCCGACCCGCGCTGGCTCGGCGCGTGGCGGACCCCCAGCCTGCGCGACGTCGCGATGACCGGGCCCTACATGCACGACGGGCTGTTCGCGACGCTCGGCGACGTGGTCTGGCACTACGATCAGGGAGGGGGCGAGGGCAGCACGAGCGGCACCTCGGAGCTGTCGCCCCTCCATCTGACCGCCCAGGACCGCGACGACCTGGTGGCCTTTCTCGAGACGCTGACGGGCATCCCCGGACCGCCCGATCTCATAGAGCCTCCACCCGCGACCGTGCTCGTCGGAGCCCCGGCCGCGTGCCCGGTGGCGGCTTCCGTCGCTTTCGAGGGCGCGCCGTGAGGACCGGGATGTTCCTGTCGCTGCTCGTGTCCGCCGCCACCGCAGCACCCGGCTTCGCGCGCGCGCAAGCGCCGATGGCGAGCGGGCCCGAGGCCTCGCCCGCGATCTCGCTCCCCGCCGGCGCGCCGGCGACGTTGCCCTCGGCGCCAGAACCGGCCGAAGCAGACGACGACGCCGCCGCCATCGCGCTCGCGGATCCCGCGACCGTCGACGCTCTCGTGGCGGAACAGATTCGCCAGAACGAGGAGCTCGTCGCGCACAGCCAGAAGCTCTTGACCATCGGCGGATACGTGGACTTCGGGTTCTTCGCGCCGGAGGGCGACGGCGCCGGCTACGTCCAGGACTTCGGCCACGCGCGGTATCCCGGCCTCGCCAGCTACAACTGGGTCTTCCTCGGGGACATCCTCGCCCCGGCCGTCAACTCGCGCGGCGAAGTGGCCGACCTCGGGAGCGCCCCGGGCGTGGAGCGCTACGACAGCGTCCACTCGCGCGGCGCGCCCGGATTCATCGTGAACGAGGTCAATCTGCGGCTGAGCGCGCGCCCCGCGCCGACCGCCATCCTCACCACCAGCGTGAACTTCACGCCGCGAACGGGGAGCAACTTCTCGCTCGGCGACGTGTTCGATCTGGACCTCGCCCAGCTCGAATGGCTGCCCACCGAATCGCAGCGCACGTCAGTGTTCGTGGGGAAGATGGAATCGGTGCTGGGCATCGAGTACCGCGACCGTAAGTCGGATCATCGCTTTGGCGTCACGCCCTCGCTCATCGCCCGGTACACGACGGGCACGGCTCTGGGCTTGAAGATCAGGAGTAAGCTCGGAGCCGATGATTGGCTGGTGGTCGCGGCGGCGCTCACGAACGGCTCCAACACGACCGAGCAGTTCCATTTTTACGACGAGATCGACAGCAACGCGGGGAAGACAGTCAGCGGCCGGGTATCGGCCCGGCTGCCGCTGCCGGTCGACGTGCAACTCGGGTTCTCTGGCAGCTACGGAGCCCAGGATAGAACGACCACCAACACGCACGCGATGTGGTTCTTCGGACCGGACCTGTTGGCCGAAATCGGTGCCGTCGCTCTCAAGGCGGCCTGGTTGAAGGGCAAGTCGCCCGGCGATCCCGCGCAGGGCGTCTACCAGCTCGACCTCCACGGCGGCGGTTACCTCGAGGCGGATGTCATGTTGACGGCCTCGTTCGGGCTCCTCGGGCGAATCGAGTACCGCGACGCGTTCGTGGCGCTCGCCCCCGACCGCGCGTACCTGACGAAGTCGTGGCGCGGGACTGGCGGGGTCCGTTGCGTGATGACCAGGTGGGCGGCGCTTAAGGCCGAGTACCTGCATAACGGCGAGTACGGCGGCATCCCCCAGGTGCGGAACGACGTGTTCACGAGCAGCCTGGTGATGAGCTATTGATGGAGAGCGACATGCGCATGACGAAACGTTCACTTCGCCCCGGCCTCGCGCTCTGCCTCGGCTCCTTCCTGGCGTTCGCCGGGAACCCCGCGAAGGCGGAGCCCCGGTCGCCCCCCAGCGTCGCCGACTTTGCGCGGCTCGAAGGCGATTTGGCCCGTGTGCAACAAGAGCTGCGGGATCAGCGGCAGCTCATCCTGCAGTTGATGCAGATGCACGACGCGCTGCTGAAGTACGTCCAGCTCGGCGGCGGGGTGCCGCCGACGACCGCGGGGCCGCGGCCAGCGGTCGGAGGCGCCGAGGCCACCGCCGCCGGAGCGGGCGTCGCGGGCGGCCTCGCGAGGGATCCGGGAGCCGTGGACGGCGCCGCCGCTGGCGGGGCCCGCGCCTCGATCACCGGTCGGATCCACGGCGCCGCGGCGGCGGGCGAGGCCTACGTCTATCTCGACGGGCCGAGGACCTTGCTCGCGCACCCTCCGACGATCGAGATCAAGCAGCAGGGCCGCCAGTTCGTCCCCGCCGTCGCGGTCGTCCAGGTGGGTGGCCGGATCAGCTTTCCGAACGAGGACAGGGTGTTTCACAACGTCTTCTCGCGCACGCCGGGCGACGCCTTCGACCTCGGCACCTTGAAGGCAGGCGACAAGCCCAATCCAGTGGTCCTGCTGAAGCCGGGTCACGTCGAGGTCTTCTGCAACATTCATTCGAAGATGCGCGCCGACATCCTGGTGGTGCCGAACAATCACTGGGCGCGGGTGCGTCCCGACGGTTCGTTTCAGCTCCAGGCGGTCCCCGTGGGAAGTCACAGCCTCGTGCTGTGGGGCCCCGCAATCAAGCCCTCCGCGCAGCACGTCGAGGTGACGCCCGCGGGCGCCAACGTGAGCTTCTCCGCGGACGCCGCGTCCCATCCTCCCCACCTCAACAAGCAAGGGGGGGCCTACGAGTCGTATGAAAACTGAACCGCGGCGAGCCCCGACCGCAGGGTGGATTCTCGCCCTGCTCGGTGCGGCGATCGCAGTCGCCGGGTTGGCCTGGCGATCGAGGGCTACCCCCCCGCTGCCGCGGGTGGGTCCCGCGGCAGAGGCGGCGCATGCCCGCATCTGGCAGGCCTTCGGCGCCGAGGCGCGGGCGCTCGAGCCCGCCGCGGCAGAGGCGGCGCGGGTCCCCGAGATGGTGGCTGCCTTGAAGATGGGCGCCGATCGCGCGACCGCGCAGGATCTCCTCGAGAATGAAGACTGGTGGGCGCGGTATCGCTCTCGCTATTCCCTGACCGCGATCGTCGGTGACACGCTGCTGGCGGAGCTGGGTCCCGGAGCGGGCGATCTCGCCGGCAGCGCCGTGGTTCGAGAGGCAATCGAACACGGCGTGGCCTCCGGTATTCTGCCGGGGGACGGCCGCGCCTTCGTGGCGGCGGCGGCGGCGGCCAAGCAAACGGAGCGTCCCGGCCGCCCGCCCGTCGTCGTGCTCGCCTCGGTCATCGACAGCGGCCTGTTGACGAAGATAGCCGGCCTGACGGGCGACTCGGTGGGCTTCTCGGATCGAACCAAGTTGATCGATGCGGCGGGTGCCGGCGAACCAACCCGCGAGCTGGAACAGCTGGTGGGACACGTCGCCGGCCCGCCGATGATCCTTGCCGACGGCCGCGTCGGCGGTGCGTGGCCGGTCGGAGGCGACATGTTCCTGCTGGCGGCGTTCACGGCGCCCGCGCCGCCGCCGCCCCCCATCCACCCCGGGGGAGCAGTCGCGGGATTGGGTGGCCTCATCGCGTTCGGGGGGATGATCGCGGCGGTGACGCGCAGGCGGCGGCCGGCCAGCTCGGGTCCCGGGACGAGCGCGGGCAAGGCAGGAGATGGGGGAGATGAGGGAGATGGGGCGCCTGCCGATCAGCCAGCCCGACGCGTGGGCTCGCAGGAGACCAATCCGGCACGAGGCCGCGCCCCGGCTCCCTCGCCCCCGCGGCAGGTGGCCCGGACCGTCAATTTCCCGGGCGCTTCCGAGGCGCACGCAGGTACGGTCCCGCTGGCCGCCGTGTCAGCCAGCGCGCGGGGCTCGAGCGGCACCCATATGGGGCGTTACGAGCTGATCGAACGGATCGGTGAGGGCGGCATGGCAGAGATCTTCTTCGCGGCGGCCCGCGGCGAGAAGAACTTCGTGCGCTACTTCGTCGTGAAACGCATGCACCCCCATCTCGCGCGGCACCGCGAGGCTGTCGATCAGTTCACCGACGAAGCCCGACTGCAGGCCACGCTCGTGCATTCGAACATCGTGCCCGTGTTCGACTTCGGGATGGAGCAGGGTGAGTATTTCCTGGCCCTCGAATACATCCACGGCCGCGACGTCGGCCAAGTTCTCGACCGACACCTGGAGCGATTCGGCGGCCCACTGGAGATGGGCGCGGCGTTCTACGTGATGCACGATGTGCTCGAGGCCCTGGCGTTCGCCCACTCGCAGACCGAGAAGGACGGCACGCCGCTCGAGATCATTCACCGGGACGTGTCGCCGGGCAATGTGTTGGTCTCGTACCGCGGTGAGGTCAAGTTGACCGACTTCGGTATTGCCAAGGCCGACAGGCGCATCAGTCGCACCGAGGCCGGCACCGTCAAGGGCAACGCCAGCTTCATGTCCCCGGAACAAGCCCGGGGAGAGACGGTGGACCAGCGCTCCGACATCTTCTCTGCCGGGATGGTGCTCTACTACTGCCTCACCGCGCAGCTCCTCTACCGCGGGGAGACCACCGTGAACCGCCTGCTCAGGGCGGCCGTAGGCCCCGCGACCTCGCAGTTCAGCCTGATCGAGCAGCTGCCGCTGCCGGCCGCGAAGGCGCTTCATCGCGCCCTCGCGCTCGACCCCAACGATCGCTACCAGAACGCCGCGGAGTTCGCGCGCGATCTGGCGCCGCACATGGTGGGCCGGCCCGAGATGATGGCGCTGATGGACGCGCTCTTCCCGGCGAGCCTCCGTCGCGACCTGCGCTGAGGCGCGTCGGGGTGCAGGGCCCGCACGCGCGATGGGGAGGTCGCCGGCGACATATCGCGTCGCGTTAGCGGGTTCGACGTGAGCTTGCGCGCATTTTGTTGAGCAGCGCGCAGACCGTGGCGGATACTGATCTACCGTGGATCCCGTTCTGCGCATCGTCCCCCCGCCGGGCCCCCGGCTCGACGCGGCCCACGACGCGCGGGCAGAGGACATCAGATTGGTCGCCGCGCTGAAGGCCCGCGAGCCCGGCGCGCTCGATGCCCTGATGAAGCGCCATGGCAACCACCTGCGCCGTGTCCTCACGCGAGTGCTCGGAGCCCACGACACCGAGACCCCGGATCTCCTGCAGGACGTGGCCGTGATCGCGTGGCAGCGCATCGACCGGCTGCAGGCCGCCGCCGCGCTGAAAGCCTGGCTCACCCAGATTGCGGTCTTCACGGCGCGGGGCCTCATTCGACGACGTTACCGAAACCGCTGGCTGACCTTCTTCGAGGACGTCCCGGAACGCGCATTCCCCTGGGCCAGCGCTGAAACGCAAGAGGCGGCCCGCGCCGTCTATCGGATCTTCGATCGCATGCCCGTCGACGAGCGGATTCCGTTTGCGCTGCGAATGCTGGACGGGCTCGAGCTGGAGGCCACGGCGGCTGCCTGCGGAACGTCGATGGCCACCGTGCGCCGGCGCCTGGCGAAGGCCGAGCGGCGGTTCTTCAAGATGGCTCGCCAATGCGAGGCGCTGGCGCCCTGGCTCGAGGGACGCGCATGACCAGCCCAAATGATGGCGGCGAGAGCACCGGGATGACGCGCCTTTGGCAGGAATTGGCGCGAGCGCAAGACGCCGCCCTCGCGGCGGATGGCGATGGCCCGCAAGTGAGCGAAGGCGTGGGCCCCCCGGAGAGGCTGCGGCGGACGGGGACGTTCGGGCCTTCGCGCGGGCGCGACCGACTGCGCACGCACCGCCGGCCCGGCCGGCTGCCCTTCACGCTCGGCGCGGCAGCCGCCGCCGCGGGGCTGATCTTCGCGGTCCTCGCGCGCAAGCCGCCGGCCCGGCGTGAGGTCAGCGACCCCTCGAGGGGCGGCGACGCGATCCCCACCTTGGTCGCGGATGCCGAGAGCGATCTCCCGCTGCGCTTCTCTGACGGCTCGACGGTCACGTTTCGAGCAGGGTCTTCCGGGCAACTACAGCGTCTCACGAACGTGGGGGCCGAGATGATCCTGGCGCGCGGCGCCCTGGAGGCGCACGTGATCCACGCGGCGACCACCAGTTGGATCGTACACGCGGGCCCCTATCGGGTCCGGGTGACGGGGACCCGCTTCGGGCTCAGCTGGCGCTCCGACCGGCTCGAGCTCTCGCTCTACGAGGGTTCCGTGCTGGTCGACGGGGCGCTGCTGGGATCGGGCGTCCCGGTGCGGGCGGGACAGAGGTTGACCGTCGCGGCCGAGGTCGTCCGCCTCGAGCCCCTGAGCGCCGGCCGTCCGGTGGACGGGCTCGTGGCTGCCTCGGCCCCGACGCGCCGGCCGACCGGTCTTGCCGCTGCCGCCAGCGTGGACGAGGGTGCCGGAGCTCCGGCGGCGACGGCCGAAAAGCTCGCGGAGCCCGCGCTCGCGCCCGAGCCGAGCGGCGAGCCCAAAGTCTTGCGCTCCCCCCTGTCGGCCTCGCGAGGATCGAGATCCGCGAGCTCCGCGACAAGCGCGGCCTCGCTGGACGACGAATGGATGACGCTCGCGGATCGTGGCTCTTACCGCGAGGCGCTGGCGGTCGCGAAGCGCATCGGCTGGCAGAACCTGTGCCGACGTCTAGACGCGCACCGCTTGCTGACGCTGGCCGACGTGGCCCGCTATTCGGATGCGCGCGGTCGGGCACACCGGGCGTTCGCGGCGCTCGTCGAGCGTTTCCCCGATGATCGGCTGGCGGGCGACGCCGCGTTCAGCCTGGGACGCCTCGCCTTCGAAGGGGGGCGGCCCACCGAAGCGGCCCGCTGGTTCAAACGCTACGTCTCGGATTGGCCGAACGGCCCGCTCGCTGAACAGGCGGCCGGGCGCCTGCTGGAGAGCGCCATTCGTATGCAGGACGCCGAGGCCACGCGCAGCGCGGCGCGCGCCTACCTGGCTCGCGCACCCAAGGGGGCTCAGGCGGCGCTGGCGCATGGAGTGCTGGCCGAGCCGTCCGACGGTCCTCCATGAGCCGTCCCCGCCCGGGGAGCGCTCTGCTGGCGGGGGTTGCGCTGTGGAGCGTGGGGGCGGCGAACGGTGCGCAAGCGACCGACGACGTTTCGAGCGCGGTGGTGGCGGTGCTGGCGCCGCACGAATCCCGTCTAGCGGACGAGCTACGGCGAGAGCTGGAATCATCCAAGTTCGAGGTCTTGTCGGCTGCTCTGGGCGCCCGCGCCTGGCAAGACGTGGCTCGACTCGTGGACGGCGGCCGCCTCGACCGGGGCGTCGTCGTCGAAGCGAATGATCGGACGCTGACCGTCTACACCCGCCAACCCGGGTCGACCACCGTTGATGCACGGCTCGTCCTGTCGGTCGATCCCGGGGACAGGATGGCGCGACGCCATGCCTGTCTGAGCATCGTCGAGTTCCTGCACGCGTTGAGAGAGACCGATCCCGCCGGCGCGGCCGAGCCCGGGCGAGCTGGGCCGGTCGCGACTTTCCACCCGGCGAGCGGCCCAGCGATGGCCCATCCAGCGGTCGCGTCGACCGCGACGGCGGCGGCCGACCCGAGCCGACCCGTCGACGCGACGCAGGCACCTCGGGAGGCGACCTCGTGGCAAGTGGGCGTGGGAACGACCTTCGACATCGAGACGGGACCCGGCGAGCCAACGAGTCACCTGCAGTTTCTGGCGCGCGTGCCGGTCGGCTCGCACGTGGCGATTTGCGCCCGCGGGTTGTGGCCGCTCCTGGCCGCGCAGTTCCGTGACAACGGCAACGACGTGCGCGCCTGGAGTTTCGTCGGCGGCCTCAGCTTGCAGTACTCGTTCCCGTCCGGGCACCGGCTATGGCCCTTCCTCGGCCTGGCGCTCGGGGCGCGCCTGGGGCTGTCGGAGACGACCCCGCTGACGGCGTCGCAAAGCGGCCAGAGCTTCACCACCAGCGGCACGTTCGGCATCGAAGCCGGTGTTCGGTACCCGCTGGGCACGAACCTGCAGATGTTTTTCCAGGTCGAGGCCGCGCGCAACTGGCTGCTCCCGCCGGACAATGACGCGGGCCACGAGAGCGCCGCCGCAAACGGCGAGACGGCCCGGGCGGCGCTCGGCATCCTGTTCGATTCTTGACGACGTGCGCGGGCACATCGACCTTCGGCACCGGCGCCGGAAGCCGGGAAGACTTCAGCGCGTGAAGATCGAGTGGTTCGAGGACGCCTTCCGCGAAGGCTGCGAGGGCCGGCTGAACGTGCCGTGGCTCGCCGGCCGGGGCCCCCGCTCGCGAAGGATCTCGTTCGCGCGTTCGCGCACGATGGGGTTCTTGTCGTGGGCGGCCGCGGTCTTCAGGAACGGGACCGCCGCGGCCCCGAATCCGTGCAGGACGTCCTCGGTCCGCTCGTAGCCCTTGTCTACCGCGAGCGCACGAATCAGGTTCTTCACGAGACGTTCGTCGGAGCGCAGGTGCGGATCGCGCTGGCCAGCGACGCGCGCGGCTTGGGCGCCCTCGGCCCATCGACTGTGCTCGAGGGCGACATTTGCCAGATCCGCCTCGACGAGGGCGTTCTCGGGGTGCTCCCGGGAGGCCTTCTCGAGCACCCCCAACCCTTGCTGCCATTGACCGGTGGCGACGAGACGCGCCCCCTCGGCGCGCCGTTCATCCGGCGAAGGTTTGACGGCTATTGGAGCCCCCAACAGCGGGGGAGGTGACGGGGCCGCCGGTTGGACCGGCGGTGGCGACACGGGCGCCGGCGGCACCAGCGCCGGCGCTGGAGAATTCGTGGCCACGACGGCCGCCGGTGCAGCCGCGGGGACGGGCTTGGGGTTCGCCTTGACCGGCGCGGGGGCAACCGCCGTGACCGCGTTGCCCGGAGCTCGCCGAATCCCCAGGAACACGAGCACGATCGCGACGACAACCATCCCACCGAGAGAGAGCCAGCGCCTCAGCGCCGAAGCCGCCGGTGTCCGCGGTGCTGGGGGAACGACCTTCGGCGGTGCGGCTCCCGCGGCCGGCGTTCCGGTCCCCAGCGGCGCCGACGCGGCGGCGCTTGCTCCCTCGATCACGCTGCCGCCCGCGGTTCGCTCCCGCGAATCCGCGATGGTCTTGTCGCCATCGCCGATAGGCGGGGGCGGAGCGCCGCCGGCCACGCCGGGCGGGCCCGCGACGGGCCGGCCCGCCGCGCCGGGGATTCGGACGTGAGACTCGGGAGCTTCATCGAGGGCGGCGGCGAATTCGGCCGCGGTTTGAAAGCGGTCGGCGGGCTTCTTCTCGAGCGCGCGCAACACCACGGCCTCCAGGGCCGGCGATATCCCGGCGGCGGGCGCGGCCTGCCGGAGCGGTTTTGGCGGCGTGTCCCGATGCATCACCAGGATGTCGGCCACCTTCTCGGCCGCGAATGGCTTCGCACCAACCAGCATCTCGTAGAGCACCACACCGATCGCGTAGATGTCCGTGCGTCCATCGATCTCGCCAGGCGCGCCGGTTTGCTCCGGCGACATGTAGCTCGGCGTTCCGATGGCCAGCCCCGAGGTCATGGCCGGTCCGTCACGTAGCTTGGCCAGACCGAAGTCGAGGATCTTGATGTGATCGGGGAGCCCGTCCGTGTCGGTCAGGATCATGTTGTCGGGCTTCAGGTCGCGATGAATGATGCCCTGCCCGTGGGCGTGGGCCAGCCCCGCCAGCAGCTGGCGGGCGATCGCCACCGCCCGCGCCGGCGACAGGCGGCCCCAGCCCAGCACCTTCCGCAACGTACCGCCGGTGACGAAGTCCATGATGACGTAGGGAGAGCCCTCGACGCCGAAGTCGATCACGGACACGCAGTTGGGGTGGTTGAGGCGGCTCATCGCCCGGGCCTCCGTCTCGAAGCGCGCGCGGAACGCCGGCTGGGCCGCGATCCACGGGTGCAGGAACTTCACCGCGACCGGTCGCGCCAGCTCGACCCGCTCGCCGCGATACACGACCCCCATCGCCCCAGCGGCGAGGCGCTCGAGGATCCGGTATCGGCCCTGCAACACTTGTCCAACCCGAGGATCGGGCGGGCTCAGCTCCACGGGGTCACGATATCACAGGCGCGGCTCGTCACATGCCGCTGACGAATTTCCAGGTCTCGCCGTCCCGCTCGAGTATGAACCGGTGGTAGTCGGACACGCGATGATACCGGTCGCCGATCTCGGGGGCGTTCGACGCCAGCTCGAACGATCCGTTCAGGAACACGTCGACCTCGGCCTCGCGATCCTTCACCTGGATGTCGCGTAGCTCGATCTCGTACCAGATCGACTTCAGGCGCTTCAGGCGGTTCTTCAACACATCCTTGAGGCCGGCATATCCGTAGTCGTCATCCGAGCGCGGGGTCCCCGAGTCCTCGCGGTAACGCTCGGAGGCGAGCACCAGCAGGCCCTCGACATTTCTTTCGGTCAGCCGCTGGCGATACAGATCGACCACGTCGATTATCTTCTGGTTCTCGTCGGTGCGCAGGATCGTCGAGCCCGGAAAGAACGCCGGGTGCGCGCACGCCGAAAGGCCGCTGCCGCAGCCGAGCATCACCAACATCACGAGCGCTTGCGAGCGAAGAGCCACGGTCGCCTGGTTAGCAGGAACCGTTCCACGGCCCGCGGAGCGCAAAAGGCGCGGCGTTTCGCGAGGGGCCGAGCTGGAGATCTGCCGGAACGTCGCGCGATCCAAGGCCGCCGTGCCAGTTTGGCAAGCAGGCGAAAGGGGCGAACTGGGCTTTGACCCAAAACCTCCGGAGGAGGATAGTTTTGGGTATGACCGGCTCAGCCGAGCTTCCGCGGGCGTTTCCCCGGCTCGAATTGAACGCGTACGTCGACTACACCGGCTCGGAGGTGCTGCTGTTCCACAAGGTGCAGAACATCTCGCTCGGCGGCATCTGCATCCAGGGCGAGGCGGTGGAGGACGTCGGCACGGTGGTGGAGCTGATCCTGAACTTCCCGGACCTCGACGCCAGCGTTGCCGTCCAGGGCGAGGTCGTGTGGGCCAACCGCGAGTCGCCGATGGACATGGGCATTCGTTACATCGATCTCGACAACGAGCGCCGGGATAGCCTACGAAAGTATCTGAGCCTGCTGAACGCAAAGGCCGTCTAGCATAAAGCCCCGACGGCCGGCGAGCGCGTGTCCGTGCTCGCGTTCGAGTCCGTGCGGGGCCAGCGGTTTATCTGCGAACCGCTCTCAGTGCCTGGTTCAGCGCTTCTGTGAGGGCGACACGTTCTTGAAGAGGTCGCCGAGGGTTCCGAGCTTGCCTTGCTTCGACGGGGCGGCGCCCACGTCCACGATCGCGCGCGCCTCCGCGTCCAGCGGCTCGTCCGACGCGCCGAGAGACAGCGACAGGCGCCGTCGCTCGCGATCGACGGCCTTCACGGTCACGTCCAGCTGATCTCCAGCCTTGACGGCGGTCTTCATCTGCCGCCCGGACCTGCCCTCCGACAGCTCGCTGACGTGGACCAGGCCCTCCACCCCCGGCGACAGCTCGACGAAAGCCCCGAAGTCGGTCACTCGCGTCACCGTCCCGCGCACGCGGCTACCCTCCGTGAACGCGAGCGCCACGGACTCCCAGGGGTCCGCCTCGAGCGCCTTCAAGGAGAGGGCGATCTGCTCGGACTTCTTCGCGTCGTTCTTGCGCTCGAGCTTGATGATCTGCACCGACACGTGCTGCCCCACCGACAACACGTCGGCGGGGTGGGCCACGCGCCGAAACCCGATCTCGGAGACGTGCAGCATGCCTTCGACGCCACCGAGGTCGATGAACGCGCCGTAGTCCTTCAACGCGGTCACCACGCCGGACACCACCGCGCCGACCGTCAGCCTGGCGCGCGTCTCCGCAGCCTTGCCACGTGACTCCTCCTCGAGCACCGCGCGGCGGGACAGCACGATGTTCGGGCCGCGGCGATCTTCCTCCTCGAAGCGCGTGATCCTGAACAGCAGCTTCTGTCCCACGAACGCCGCCGCGTCCTCCACGTGCCGCAGATCGAGCTGCGAGATCGGGCAAAAGGCGCGCGCCCCCGCGACCATGACCTCGACGCCCCCCTTGTTCACGCCGGTCACCGTGCCCTCGACCGGAATGCCGTGCTGGAACGCTTGCCCCAGCTCGGCCAGCCCCCCCGCGCCGCGCCCGAGGCTCCGACGCAAGACCACCATCCGGCCGTTGCGGGCGCCCGCCTCGGCGACGACGGCGTCGATGGTGTCGCCCACCTTGGCGAGGAGCTGCCCCTTGGTGTCGCGCAGCTCGACGACGTCCAGCATGCCCTCGCCCTGCCCTCCCTCCAGCTCGACGAACACCGTCGCACCCCCGAGAGAAATGATCTTTCCGCGTACCCGATCGCCCGGGCGCAGCTTGGAGCGCCGCGGAACGCCAGCGTTCGATCGCTCGGATTCGGCGAACAGGGACGCGAAGTCTTCAGCAGGGGATCGGTTGGTTTGGTCGGCCAAGGCGAGGTGAATGTAGCAGGAAATTCGCGCTCCCCCAGCGAACGCGCGCGCGCGCCCGCTCACCTTGACGCGACCGAGCCAATCCGACCCGAGCTTCGCGCGGCGCCAACCTCGCCGCTCTTGTGGGCGCCGCAGGCCGCTTGAACCCTTTTGCGCGACCACGGGCGCTGTACTTGGGCGGGCGAGAAGCGAGCGAAACCGAGCTTCGCGCGGCGCCAACCTCGCCGCTCTTGTGGGCGCCGCAGGCCGCTTGAACCTTTTTGCGGCGCGTAGCCTGCACTCGACATCAACCGCAGGCTACGCGCCGCAAAAAGGGACGCGCGACCACGGCGCCAGATGCAGAAGCAGGACCCGATTCGCGCGTAACTCGGATACCCTTGGGTGCCGCCCGGGATGTAACGGACCCGCCCAGGGGTCCGTTTTTCAAGGAAACGCCAGCAGTCCGTCGCGGGCCGCGAGGTGCTCCCGGACCCGCTGCAAGCGCAACAGGTAACGTCGGAAGTCCTTCCCGGGAGCCGCGCCCGCGCCGCGCTTCAGATACACGTCCGTGATGCGCGTGACGGAGAACCGGCACGCGGCGAACCGCAGCTCGGCGGAGAGGCCCGCGCGCTCGGCGTCCGTCGGCGGCCGCTCGGCGGCGTAGCCGGCCAAGACCGCGCGGACGACGTCGGGGCGAAAGTCATCGCGCCCGAACGCGAAGGCCAGCAGAGTGACCGCGAGGTCGTAGGCCCACCGTCCCCATGACGCCTGCTCGAAATCGAGCAGAGAGACGAGCCTCCCCTCGTCATAGAGCACGTTGTCAATGAACAGATCACCGTGGATCAGGCCGGAAGGCAGCTCAGGATGCCGCTCGCGCGCCAGGCTCGCGAGCTCCGGCCGTAGCATCGCAACCGCAGTGGCGAGCGCTGGATCCGCGCCCGCCACTGACTCGATGCGTATCAGACGGCGCTCGATCTCCTCGGGCTCGTATCGCCCCGGCCGCCGATCGAAAGCGTCAGCGCCCGCGCGGTGCAGCAGGGCGAGCGCCGCCCCCGCCTGGCGCGCGAGCGCGGGGGTCATCTCCGAGCGAACGAGCGTGCGCCCCTTCGACCACGGGAACAGCGAGACGAACTGGCCCCGCCACGTCGCGAAGGGCTCGCCGCCTTCCGTCAGCGCGGGCGCCGGCGTCGGCACGCCCCGAGCCGCAACGAAGGCCACGATGGCGGCCTCGCGCGCCACATCGTCCGCCGTCTTGCCTTCGTTGATGCGGAGGAAGCGAGGCCCGCCGGCGATCTCGACGCGAACGTTGGTGTTCACCGTCCCCGCCGCGATCGCCGCGTGTCCCGCGTAGGCGTCCGGCGCGACTCCGAAGAGGCTCAGGATCTCGCGAACGTCCGAATCGGTCAGGGAGCGGAACTGGGCCACGGCGATCTCGTCCTCGGCGGGCTATTTATACGACTCGGCGGGCGGCGGCCAGGGCCAGGGCTCGGCCAGCGCCATGCCACTTGACGGGGCCACATCCGCCCTGGTCTAGTCACAAATTGCGATGTCGGATCGGGACAGGGATCGGCTGGTGGAGCAGCACCTTTCGCTGGTGCAGTCCGTCGCCCGCAAGCTGAAGAAGCAAATCACGGCGCGCATCGACTTCGACGACCTGGTCGGCTACGGGTCGAAAGGATTGATCGAGGCGGCGGAGCGCTTCGACCCCCGGCACGGCGTGGCCTTCAGCACCTTCGCCTATTACCGAATCCGGGGCGCCATGCTGGACGGGCTGCGGACGATGGGCTGGTATTCACGCGCGGACTATGCCCGCTACCGGGCGGAGGAGCGCGCCACGCAGTACCTGCAGAATCAAACCGACCGGGAGGGCGCCGCGGCGACTGGCGCCAAGGAAGGCCCGGCCGCGCCCGAGGCCAGCACCGTCGAGGAGAAGCTGTCTGCAATCGCAGAGATCCTGGGCGGAATCGCCACCGTGCACATCACGTCCCTGGAGGCGGCCGCCGCGGTGGCCGATGACAGGCTTCCCGCCCCGGACGCCACCCTCGACACCGGCCGCCTGAGCGTTCGGGTCCGCGAGGCGGTGAAGGCCCTGCCCGATCGGGAGCGTCAGCTGATGGAGCTGTACTACTTCGCGGACAAGAACCTCGAAGAAGCGGGCGCGGCGATGGGGCTTTCCAAGTCGTGGGCCTGTCGGCTGCACGCTCGTGCCGTGGAGCTGCTCCGCCAGCAGCTCGCCGACGCGCTGGACTGACGCGGCTCCGCCGCCGCACGGACCGGATGGTCGCCCGCAGGCTGCCGGGCGTGGTCCGTTTTTCCCGTGTGAGTGGGCGCCCGGACGTGTATAGACTCCCCCGCATCCATGGGGTTCCTCGATTTCCTCAGCAAGGCGGGCCGCGACAAGCGGTCCTTGGACAGCAGCGTCAAGCGGGTGGTGAACAAGTACGCCCAGTCCGCCGACCGCTTCAAGGCCTTCGAGGCGCTGCTCGAGGACGGCTCACCGGACGCAATCTACGGGCTGCTCCGCCGGTTCGGAATGATGTACGACAAGAGCATCGAGGACGAGCAGGAGAAGGAGTGGGTGTTCGACGCGCTGGTCGAGCGGGGCGCGGCCATCGTGCCGCAGATCGAGCGTTACCTGCGGTCAGCGGACTCGATCTCGTGGCCGCTGCGCCTGCTCGATCGGGTCGCCTCCAAGGAATACGAGCTCGAGGTCGTCGCCAAGATCCTCGGCGAGCACGAGCCCGGCTACGAGCGGGATCCCACGAAGAAGATCCAGCTCCTCAATCACCTGGCGGCCATGAAGGCCAAGGCCGCCGAGTCCGCGGTCCTGTGCGCCCCTTACCTGACGGACATGGACGAGGGCGTGCGCTACGCCGCCGCGGAGGCGCTGGTGCGGCTCGGGCAGGAGGAGCCCGCGCGCGAGCCGCTGATCGCGCAGTTCCTGTCGGACGCGGAGGAGAGCCTGCGCCTGCGCCTGCAGATCTCCGAAGGCTTCGCGGAGCGCGGTTGGCTGGTGGGCAAGCAGCATCGGCCCGCCTTCGATCGCAAGCTGCCTGATCAGTTCACCATCGAGCGCGACGGCCACCTAAAGAAGAAGACCCCCTGACCTGCCCGCACGCGGGCTCACGCCAGACGCCCCAGCTGCACCAGAAAAGAAAGGAACTCGACCTCGGACCATGCCGCGCAGAACTGACATCAAGACCGTCATGTTGATCGGGTCGGGGCCGATTGTGATCGGGCAGGCGTGCGAATTCGACTACTCCGGCACCCAGGGCGTGAAGGCGCTGAAGGAGGAGGGCTACCGGGTTGTCCTGGTGAACTCCAACCCCGCGACCATCATGACGGATCCCGAGCTCGCGGACCGCACCTACATCGAGCCGCTGACCGTGGAGGTGCTGACGCGCGTGATCGAGCGCGAGAAGCCGGACGCGCTGTTGCCCACCCTGGGCGGACAGACGGCCCTGAATCTGGCGCTGGAGCTGCACCGCGCCGGGGTGCTCGCGAAGTACGGCGTTCGGTTGATCGGCGCGCAGGTCGCGGCGATCGAGAAGGCGGAGGACCGCGAGCAGTTCAAGCAAGCGATGTTGAAGCTCGGGTTGTCCGTGCCCATGTCGGGCCACGCGCACTCGCTCGCCGAGGCGCGCGCCATCCAGGCCGACATGGCGGCGAAGAACGGCGTCCCCTACCCCGTCTTGTTGCGGCCGTCGTTCACGATGGGCGGCTCGGGTGCGGCGATCGTGTGGAACGCCGAGGAGTTCGAGGCGAAGGTGAACTGGGGCCTCTCGCAGAGCCCGCGCGGCGAGGTGCTGGTGGAGGAGTCGATCCTCGGATGGAAGGAGTACGAGCTCGAGGTCATGCGAGACACGCATGACAACGCGGTCATCATCTGCTCGATCGAGAACTTCGATCCGATGGGCGTACACACGGGCGATTCCATCACCATCGCCCCGGCGATGACCCTGACCGACAAGGAGTACCAGACGATGCGGGACGCCGCGCTGGCGGTCATCCGCGAGATCGGCGTCGAGACGGGCGGCTCGAACATTCAGTTCGCCGTCAACCCGGAGAACGGCCGGATGATCGTCATCGAGATGAACCCGCGGGTCTCGCGCAGCTCGGCGCTGGCGTCGAAGGCGACCGGCTTTCCCATCGCCAAGATCGCCACGAAGCTGGCGATCGGCTACACCCTCGACGAGGTGCCCAACGACATCACCCGCGAGACGCCGGCCTGCTTCGAGCCCACCATCGACTATGTGGTGACGAAGGTGCCGCGGTTCGCCTTCGAGAAGTTCCCCGGCGCCGACAGCGAGCTCGGCCCCCAGATGAAGTCGGTGGGCGAGGTGATGGCCATCGGGCGAACCTTCAAGGAGTCGCTGGGTAAGGCCCTGCGCTCGCTCGAGATCGGGCGCTGGGGACTGTGCGGTCTCGAACGCGCGCCGGGCCTCGACGAGCTGAAGCGCCTCATCGTGCGACCGGGACCGGACCGGCTGTGGCAACTGGCCGAGGCGATGCGGCTCGGGCTGACGAACGAGGACGCGTTCGCGCTGACGAAGATCGACCCCTGGTTCCTACGCCACTTGCGCGAGATCATCGACCAGGACGAGGACGCGCGCCGCGCCGGCGCCGCCGGTCTGCGCGACCCCGAGCGGCTCGAGCGCTGGAAGCGGTCCGGCCTCTCCGACAGGCGACTGATGAAGCTGTGCGACGTCTCGGAGGAGCAAGTGCGGCAGGCGCGCCTCGAGCACGGGATCCGGCCGGTGTTCAAACGTGTCGACACGTGCGCCGCGGAGTTCGACGCGCAGACGCCCTACCTCTATTCGACCTACGAGATCGCCTACGAGGAGAAGGCCGCACGCGGCGTCTCCGTCACCGAGGACGAGGTGAGGCCCACCGGCAAGAAGAAGATCGCGATCCTGGGCGGCGGCCCGAACCGGATCGGTCAGGGGATCGAGTTCGACTACTGCTGCGTCCACGCGGTCCAGGCGCTGCGCGAGGACGGCTACGAGACGATCATGATCAACTGCAACCCCGAGACGGTGTCGACGGACTACGACACCTCCGATCGGCTGTACTTCGAGCCGCTGACCCGCGAGGACGTGCTCGAGATCCTCGACCGCGAGAAGCCGGAGGGGGTCATCGTGCAGTTCGGCGGCCAGACGCCCTTGCGCCTGGCCGTGCCGCTCCAGCACGCCGGCGTCACGCTGCTCGGAACCAGCGCCGACGCCATCGACCGCGCCGAGGATCGGAAGCGCTTCGGGGACCTCTTGAAGAAGCTGGATCTGCGCGCCCCCGCCTGGGGCACGGCGCGCGGCCTCGAGGAGGCGCGGCAGATCGCCGCCCGCATTGGCTACCCGGTCATGGTGCGTCCTTCCTACGTGCTCGGAGGGCGGGCCATGGAGATCGTTCATGATCCGTCGGGCCTCGACGACTTCGTGCTCACCGCGATGGAGGCATCCCGTCGCGAGAGTCTGTCCTCGCGCGCGGGCGAGGAGGACGCGCCGATTCTGATCGATCAATTCCTGCCGGACGCGATCGAGGTGGACGTGGACGTGGTGGCCGACGGAACCGATGTCCTCATCGGCGGCGTGATGGAGCACATCGAGGAGGCGGGCATTCACTCCGGCGACTCGGCCTGCTGCCTGCCGCCCTACTCGCTGCCGGCGGAGATCGTCGATGCCATCAAGACGCAGGCACGTGCGCTCGCCCGCGAGCTAGGGGTGAAGGGCCTGATGAACGTTCAGTTCGCGGTCCCTCGCGACGGCCGGGGCATCTTCATCCTGGAGGTGAACCCGCGCGCGTCGCGGACGGTCCCGTTCGTCTCGAAGGTGACGGGCGTTCCCCTGGCCAAGGTGGCGGCCCGCATCGCCGCCGGCAAGACGTTGAAGGAGATGGGTATCCACGAGGTGACGCCCACGCATGTCGCCGTCAAGGAGGCCGTGTTCCCGTTCGCGAAGTTCGCCGGAGTGGACACGTTGCTCGGTCCCGAGATGCGCTCGACGGGTGAGGTGATGGGCATCGACCGCAGCTTCGCGGCCGCGTTCGGCAAGAGTCAACTGGGGGCGGGCACCCGCCTCCCCACCAGCGGCCGGGTGTTCCTGTCGCTGCAGCAGAGTGACAAGCCGGGGGCCGTCGGGCTGGCGCGGGCGCTCCTGGACATGGGCTTCGAGATCCTCGCCACCACGGGGACGCACGCGTTCCTCGAGGCGGCCGGCATCAAGGTCACACGCATCAACAAGGTCCGAGAGGGCCGCCCCCACTGTGTGGATCGGATGCTCGACGGCGACATCCACCTGGTCATGAACACCACGGGGGGCGCGCAGGCCATCAAGGATTCGTTCGACATCCGCCGGACCGCGCTGGTTCGCGGCATCCCGTACTACACCACCTTGTCGGCGGCCAAGGCCGCCGTGGGCGCGATCGCGGAGCTGCGTTCTGGCCGCATCGAAGTACGATCGCTGCAGGAGTACCAACAGGACCAGGGCGTCTAGTGTACCGTCCGCGAAATAGGGGCAATGATCGGCTGACAAGCCTGCGTTCCTGTGAGGCGCGACGACGAGGCATACCCGTAGGTATGGTGAGGAGGAGCAACGAAGCGGGGGCGCAGGATCGTCGGCCCAGCGTTGCGCCTATTTCGCGGACGGTACACTAGTCGAAGGGGACGAAAAATGGCAGATCGTTTTCCGATGACCCCGCGCGGGCAGCGGGCCCTCAGGGACGAGTTGAAGCGTTTGCGCGAGGTGGAGCGGCCCAAGAACGTCCTGGACATCGAGGAGGCGCGGGCGCACGGCGACCTGCGCGAGAACGCCGAGTACCACGCCGCGAAGGAGCGCCAGAGCTTCATCGAGGGCCGCTCGCGCGAGATCGAATCGATCCTGGCCCAGGCCGACGTCATCGATCCGTCGAAGCTGTCGGGGACGCGGGTGGTGTTCGGGGCCACCGTCAGGCTCACCGACGGCGACACCGCCGAGCAGGTCACGTACAGCATCGTGGGTGACCACGAGGCGGACATCAAGGAGAGCCGCATCGCCATCTCGGCGCCGCTCGCGCGCGCGATGATCGGCAGGGAGCAGGGCGACACGGTGACGCTCAAGACCGGCAAAGGCATGCGCGAGTACGAGATCACCGAGGTCCGGTTCGAGCTGGTCACGGATGACGATAGCTGAACGCGAGGGGTGCCCCGCTTGGACCTCCGACTCTCGATGACGCGCGGCCCAGCGAGGACCGGGCTGGCCGTGCTTCTCTCCGCGGCCGCATGCGGAGGCGGGTCCGCTCCGGCCGGCGGGCCCATCATGGGCCAGCCGCTGGACACCCACTGCGCCGCGGTGGCGCCTCAACCGGTCGGCCTGTGTCCCTGTACCGTCCCGTCGATCTCGGACGCGGGCACGGCCATCACAGTGACGAAATCGGAGTCGGTCGCGATGTGCATCGAGGACGGCGCCGTGGGCTTCGCGAAGGTTTCGCTGCCGGGCCTGGCCCTGTCGGCGGACGCCGGTTCCCGAGCGACGACACCTGCGACCGCGGCACCTGCATCGAACCAGCCCCTGGACGTCGGCGCTGAAGCGAACCGGGGCAGTCCCCTGCTCTTCGGCTTTGGCCCCACCATGAATGGCTCCGCGGGCGACGACGACAACTGCAAATACGGTGTCTCCTGGACATCAACCCCCATCCGCGAAAATACCGACGTGACATTCTCCGTCAGCCTCCAGCAGCTGGCGAGCGTGCCTCCGCTGCTCCCGGCGACGGGCGGGGTCGTGAGCCTGGAGGCCTTCCTGACGTTGCTGCACGTGGCGGACGTGTCACGTTCGAAATCTCTCGAATCGCCAGCAGGTTCAGGCACCTACCAGGTCGGCCCCATTCAGTTCGATGCCCCGGGCATGTGGACCGTCCGATTCCATTTCAACGAGCCTTGCTCCGACGAATCCGCTGATTCACCTCACGGCCACGCCGCTTTCTACGTCCGGGTTCCCTGAGCGTCGCGGGCGTCCGATCACGCGCGTTCTGCACGCGCGTTCTGATCGACGGGTGGAGGGGTGCTATCATGTTGGTTTGATCCCTCGTGCGCTCATGCGGACGAGGTCTCCGCGAATCGAGTGGTTTGGAGGTCTCCATGCCCGCCAGGCGTATCCCCACAGTCAGCTGCGTAGCGGTCTGGGCGTTTTGTGGGATCGTCGGCGCTGGCTGCGGAGGGGGCTCGCCCCAGGCTGGTGGGGATGGATCGGCGATCGTTCCCGGGGAAGGTGGAGCCTACGTGTCGTGCGTCGGCGAGACGCGCGCCACACCCTACACGGCGGGCATGCAGCGCACCGCCACGGACGGCGCGGTCACCCTGACCCTGCTGTCCAGCCAGCCTGGCCCTCCCATCAAGGGGATCAACACCTGGACCATGCAGTTCCTCGACGGCGCCGGGGCGCCGAGCGGCGGACGGATCCTCAGCGTCCACCCCTACATGCCCGACCACCGGCACTCGTCGTCGATTGTTCCGGTGATCACCGAGAAGACCGATCCGGCGGTCAGCGACGAATTCGTGATCGACCCGCTCTATCTGTTCATGGGCGGCTACTGGGAGATCACCTTCGACGTCACGACCGCGGGCGGCGCAGCCGACACCGTGATGTTCCCGATCTGCGTCCCGGGCTGACCGCCGCCCGATCGGGGGCACGCGGCTAATGCCAGGGGGTGCGAATATTTTTCGCAGAGCCAGTTCTTCGACGGTGCCCTAATCTGGCCGACATGATGCGACGCTCATCGAAACACACGCTCTTGCTGCTCTCCGCGATTGGTTGTGGCAGCAGCGCCGGCACCCCTGGAGGTCCCATAACCGGTCAACCGGCCGACACGCATTGCGCCGGCATGGCGCCCGTGACAATCGGCCTGTGCACCTGTGACGTGCCGACGAGGTCCGCGGGCGGCACGATCGTCAACGTCACGAAGACGGAGTCGCTCGCCATGTGCATCGCCGACAGCAGCTCTGCTGGCGCGGCCCTGACCTCGCGGGTGCCCTTGTCGCCGAGGGCCGTGAAGGTAGCGAGCCCCGCGCTGCTCGCGGACACGAGCGACGCCGCGGCCCCGGACGACGGCGGCGCCGCCACTTCCGACTTTGGAGCAACGCTGAACGGGAGCGCCGGCGACGACGACGACTGCAAGTACGGCGTGTCCTGGACCTCCTCGCCGATCTTCGAGAACACGGACGTCACGTTCACGGTATCGGTCAAGGAACTGGCCAGCACGCCAGCCCTCGCGCCCCTGACCGGGGGAGACGTGACCTTGGAGGTCTTCCTCACCGACACCCATCCGGCCGACACGTCACGCGTGACATCGGTCGAGTCTCCCGCCGGTTCCGGGACTTACAAGGTGGGGCCCATGCGCTTCGATGCCCCCGGGAAGTGGACCGTCAGGTTCCATTTCAACGAGCTCTGCGATGACACCGCCGATGATTCGCCTCACGGGCACGCCGCGTTCTTCGTCCAGGTGCCGTGACGAGCAGATCTCCGCATCGGAGTGTACTCCGGTACACGAGCGCAGTGCCGGCGCAGCCAACGTGTCGGATCGTCGGCCGTCGGTGGAACGAGAAGTAACGTCCCATTGTGGTCAGTTGTTGGGCGCGCCGCAGGTTATCCAGGTGAGCAAGCTCGTGCGGTCGCCTGCGGAGAGCTGCGGATATCCGGCCGGAGGCATTCGACAGTTGCTGATGTAGCTCACGAAAGAAAACGAGGTCGCCTGGACGGCGGACAGGATCTCCGCGTAGGTCTGGAAGGGAACCTTCGATTCCGTTCCCGTGGGGGCGTGGCAGTTGGAGACCGCGCAACTGGACTGGATGATCTGATTGATGGCGGTCGCGCCCTGATTGCCGCTCGTGCCAAAGCTGGGCGCGGCCGTCGGGCAGCTCGCGGGAGGCGCCTCGAACTTGCAGGCACCGGAGGCGTCGACGCTGGACTCGACCGGCGGCATGCAGCCGAGTGTCGTCGCCAGTGCCATTGCCCCGAAAACAACGACCGCGAGGCTCGCCTCCGGAGACCGATGGGCCAAGCCCTCCCGAGCCATTGCGCCGTAAGTGAAGACGGCTTCGCTTCTTCAGCGCCGGTGGCGCCGACGCCTGACCGCGGTCAAACCCAGGATGAGCCCCACGCCAATCGCCGCGACCGGCCCGGATCCGGGGCCCTCGGCGAAAGCGCAGCCGTTCGATGACTGCGACGTCTGCCCGGACGAGGCACCACCCGAGCCGTTCACACCGCCCGAACCATCCCGGCCGCCGGAACCGTTCGAGCCACCAGAGGCGTTGGAGCCGCCCGTGCTGGTCGTTCCCCCTGTGGCGCTGGCCCCGCCGCTGCTGGTGACACCGCCGGTGCTAGTGCTGCCGCCCGTGCTGGTCGTTCCCCCCGTGGCGGTCTCACCGCCGGTGCCCGCCGCGGTGGTAGCGCCGCCGGTGCCCGTCGCGCCGCCCGTGCCGGATGCTCCGCCGGTGCTGCTGTTTCCTCCGGCACCATTCGCGCCGCCGACGCTGCTCATTCCCCCCGCCCCGCTGTCACCGCCGCCACCGGAGGTCCCGTCGAAGGTCACGTCGGCGCAGTGGTGATAGTAGCAGTCGTTCGCAGGGTGGTCGGTCATGACCATGATCACCTGCAGTGCGCAAGGAGTGGCGGCGGTGCACTTGGCCCCTGCGGGAACCTTGACCTGAAACGTCTGTGATCCCATCTGTTGCGTCTTCGCCGTGGAGCCGGCGGGAAGGCCATCCGCCAGCACCGGCTGCGTGGGCGACCAGACGGGATTGGTCATGATGGCCGGCGTGCAGTTGGTGCCCGCCATGGCCACCGGATCGGGAAACGACGTCAGCGTCTGGGTCGAGCTCGCTCCCTCGACCAGCGCAATCCGGTACCAGCCCGGATGGGGAACGGTCGCGGTCACGGAGACGGTGATCATCTGGCCGGTCACAGCGTTGACCATCTTCGTGGGCGTTCCGGCGGGATCACCGAGGGCGGTATTCCCCGTCGCGGCACACGGCCCGTTCTTCTGCGGGCCGCCCCGGGCGTCCTGTGACATCCAGCAAATCGGCGCGTCCAGTTTGAAGTGCGCCTCCGCGCGGCCCGATACTGATATGAGAACAGCAGCGGCGGTCACCGCCAGCAGCGAAATGAATCTACGCGTCATGGACCTGCGTTTCGTGTTGGACGGAAGCATGGAAACCCTCCTCACGCACTGCTTTCATCGTACACCGTCGGGCCCTCGCCCCCGGGAACATTCTGGCCTCGCGCGCCCGTCCGCGCGAAGGCGCGGTCACAACAACCTCAGCGCGCATCCCAGCGCCTTCGCCGTCTGGTGGCGGGGCATGTCCGATCGCAGCAACCCGTCGAGCGCGTCATGCAAGTACATCTTGGCGGTTGGCGTCAGTTGCTTACGGTCGCTGTCGAGGCCGCCACTGTACCGGACCTCGCCCGCCCGATCGATGACGAAGGCCTCCGTCGCGAAGCGCGCGTGGAGACGGCGCGCCAGCGTGCCCCCCTCGTCCCGGAGGAGTGGCACCCCGGGGGCAGCCTCCGCGGGCTGGGACGTCTCGCCCGCGGCGTGCCGCTCGGAATCGACGGCGACGAATGCGACGTCTCGCTTCCGAAGCTCGGCCGACAGCGATCCGAGACGTTGAACGTGGGCCGCGAAACACGGACAGCTGTTGGAATAGAACACCACGACCGTGAACCGATGCTGGGCGGTGATCGTGGACACAGGAACGCTCCGGCCGGCGTCATCGCGGAGGACGAGGTCGTCGCCCAGGGGCGGAGGCGGCGCCTCGGCCCTCGATGTCGCGACCCAGCCCGATGGCACGAAGATCCCTCCCAGGAGCATGGCGGCGACGCGACTCGCCCTCACATCCACACCCGGATGAGGGAGGCGCTCAGTCCGACACCCGCGAGCTCGTTGCGCCCCAGGCCGGAGACCATCAGGTCGCTGAAGAGAGCGGCCTGAAGCCGCCAGACGTCGCGAAATGGCACGACCGCGGCGGCGCCCGCCGTCGTTAGTCTCAGGCTGGTGTTCTGGGCGCCTGCTCCATCGATGGTGGCGTCGCCTTCCCCGAACACGTTCAGATAGAGGGCCAGCGCCGCCTCGCTGTCGAAGACGTAGCCCCCCACCGCGAGCGCGGTCCATCGCAAGCCGAAGGACTCCCGCATCGACAGCGCCCCGGAGACTGAGACCGTCCGGTCGAACCGATGGGTGACCCAGCCACTCAGGCCAGCGTAGGCGTGGCCGTGGGTCTTCTCCACGGCGACCCCGACGGTTGCGTCGTACGTGCCTGCGCCCGTGGCGTCGGTGGCGAGCCGGCGCTTCGCCTGGTCGGGCGGGGTCCCGGTGGGAAACGTCACGCCGACGAGCAGCGCGACGCCTGGCCACGCCAGTGACTCCGACGCGAGCAGGAAGTCGTAGCGTCCGGTCACGGCCAGATCGCCGAGGCCACCGCCCCATTCGGTCAGCGCGCCCGCCTCTCGGTGAGTCTGCACGGCCGGGAGGACGACGCTCGCCTGACCACGCTCGGAGATACGAAGCGATGCCGCGAAGTCCTGTTCGAGGATCTCCTCCGCGCCCATGGAGGAAGCGAAGCGACCCGCTGGATCGAACGAGCCCAGGTTGCTGCGCGCGCGCGTCTGAATCCCCACACCGTAGTCCTCATGCAGCGCGAGCCGCGCCGGTGTGACCAGCGCGCCCCCGGCGCAACACGCCTGCGCCACCGCCTGTCGCTCGCTCCCGGTGCTGATCGCGCCCGCGAGGAGGATGAGGATGATGTTACGGGAGGTCGACCGATGGTATCGCCGTGTCAAGGTCGGCTCCCCCGATGGCCGTGCGCAGCTCCCAGTGTCCGGACATGTACAAGTAGAGAGGGGTGGCCACGAAGACGCCCGGGGCCGTCTCCGCGATCTGGGGCTTCACTGACGTGCCGTGGCCGTGGGCGGGCATCCAGGGAACTATCGACAGCGTCAGGCCGCTGATGGGGGTGCCGGTCGCGTCGGTGACCGTGAGCTCCCCGGCGTCGACGCCGACGGCGGGGACGGCCGGAGACCAGCGCACGTCGATCCGCATCATGCCCGAGGCGCTCTGCACGCTCTGGAAGAAGTCTCCGGAGAAAGATGCAGGCGCCGCCGGCGGCAGGCCATCCATCCCGCCGCAGGCGCAAAGTCCGACGGCGAGCAGGGTCGACCCGACAAGCAGGGGGGACCGTCGAGCTGCGTCTCGCGGCGGCAAGGTTGCCATGGGTCCACTCTGCCCGATGAAACACCCGGGCGGCATGCGAAAAATATTCGCACGGGCCCCGCGCCCTTCCGCACCGCGCCGCTGCTCATGGTTCATACTGGCGGTTGATGACGGCAAGGACATCGGCGGCGACACTTCTGATCGTCGCGCTCGGCGTCGTGGCAGGCGCATGCGGCGGTGGCGCGGCGCCCACGGTGCTCGACTCCGGCGCCTTGCGAGATCCGGCTGTCTGCAAAGGCTGCCACCCGGCGCAATTCGCGGCCTGGGCGAGGAGCATGCACGCCTACGCCGGCGACGATCCCGTGTTCGTGGCCATGAACCAGCGGGGTCAGCGGGAGACCAACGGGGCGCTGGGGAACTTCTGCGTGACCTGTCACGCGCCGATGGCGGTCCGCGATGGACTGACCCAGGACGGCACGAACCTGGCGTCGGTGCCCGCCGCCGAAAAGGGCGTCACGTGCTTCTTCTGTCATTCGGTCGAGTCGGTGGACGGCACGCATGACAACCCCCTGAAGCTGGCCACCGACGGGACGTTGTTCGGTCCCATCCCCGATCCGGTCGCCAGCCCGCCGCACCGGGCCGCGTATTCAGGGCTGCTCGACGACAGCCAGGCGGCGTCCTCCAGCGCGTGCGGCACGTGTCACGACATCGTCAACGCGCACGGCCTGGCCCTCGAGCGAACCTTCCAGGAATGGCAGGAGACACTGTTCGCGATCCCCCCACACGGCATCAGCTGCGCGGGGTGCCACATGACGGGCAGCGACGGCCCGGCGTCGACCGTGTCGACGAAGGTGCGGCGGCTGCACGATCATGGTTTTCCGGCGGTCGACGTCGCCCTCGGTCCCTTCCCGCCGCTCGGCCCCGATGATGCCGCGGCGCAAACCCAGGCCGTCCAGGCCCTGCTCGACACGACGATTCAGGCGACGATCTGCTACGACGACGCCGTCCAGAAGATCACCGCGGCGCTGGACAACGTGGGCGCGGGCCACGCCTTCCCGAGCGGCGCCGCGCAAGATCGGCGGCTGTGGGTGAACGTCGCGGCCTACGCTGGCACGGCGCTGCTCTACAAGAGCGGCGTGCGGACCGGCGAGCCGATCGAGGCCGCAGCCGATCCCGACCTATGGTTGATTCGCGATTGCGTCTACGACGGGGTCGGCGCGCCGGTGCAGATGTTCTGGCAGGCGGTGAGCCACGGGGACAACTCGCTTCCGGGGCCCATCGCGGTGACCGCGCAAGATCCGGCGTCGTTCACTCGCTCGCATCTCAAGTACGCCTTCCCCTCGGCCGGGCCACTGACCGGCGGCATCCCCGATCGCATCACCCTCGGCGTGTTCCTCAAGCCCATCGGCGACGATGTCCTCGAATCGCTGGTGGCGTCGGGCGACCTCGACCAGGCCGTGGCCGCTGCCGTGCCGACGTTCGCCCTGGGGGCCGGGGCGACGCTGGAATGGGACCGCGCGACCGCGATGCCCTATATCGACCAGGCCACCGGCGACCGTATCTTGTGCGTGAACGCCGGCACCTACACGCCAGTCTCGACCATCGCGGCAGCGACCAGCAACGCCCGTTGCCTCGGGCCGTAGCACCCTGGACTAGCTATAGCTACTAGCTATAGCTAGGGGATGGCCACGCAGGAGTGAGCCACACCGTTCGAGCCGGCTTCACCTTGACGCGACCGAAGCAACTGACCCGAGCTTCGCGCGGCGCCAACCTCGCCACTCGTGTGGGCGCCGCAGGCCGCTTGAACCTTTTTGCGGCGCGTAGCCTGCGGTTGATGTCGATTGCAGGCTACGCGCCGCAAAAAGGAACGCGCGACCACGGTGCCAGATGCTGAAGCAGGACCCGATTCGCGCGTAACTTGGATACTTTACTTTGGATGTGGTCCCGAGCTTCCGGGGCGCTGCACCTGGCAGCCGTCGTCGATCGGTGGCGGGTCACGCCCCGCCGGCACCGCCAGCGGAGCCAGCCACGCCGCCTTGGCCCGGCGCGCCCGCGGCTCCGGCCACACCCCCGACTCCCCCCGCGCCGGCATTTCCGCCGGCCGTACCTCCCGCGTCGCCAGCGCTCCCCGCTCCGCCCCCGGCGCCTCCCGCGCCCGCCGTTCCGGCCATTCCCGCGGTTCCACCCTGAGCCTCGCCGCCTGTGCCGCCGCCTCCCGTACCGCCCGAGCCGGGCGGGACCGTTGTCCCACCAGTACCAACGCCGTTGACGGGCTGACAGGTGCAGGAGGTTTCGGTGTTCGTGCAGGATCCGAGGCAGGTCAAACCATCGCCACAGTCCGATGACTGCTGGCAACGCTCCCCGCGCGATTGCTTGCACCCGAGGAACCCGCCGCCGACCGCCAGCATGAGGATGAGGGCGTTTCGCCACAAGCGAGAACGAGTGGCCTTGAAATCGAGGGACAGGGTGCAGTTCATGGTGGGACCGTCCGGTTAGCACGGCCGGGGGCGAGGCGTCCACTGCCCGCGTCACATCGCATCCTCCGCCATTCGAGGCCGCCGGCCGTTTCAGGGCGCGTGTCTTGGCGCGAAAATTCGGATACTTTCTCCGGATGCGCGAACTCCTCCGCTCCGCGAGGCTTCTCCAGGTGGCGAGCGTTGCTGTCGCCGTGGGCGCCGGTACGACTGACACGATGGCCGCCCCAGCGGCGCCGTCCGCGGCCGCGACCGTCGCGCCGACGGGAGCCGGCGGCGCATCCGACGCATCCGGCAAGAACCAGGCGCCCACGACGACCGATGGCGCGTCGGCCAGGCCAGCGCGCGCCGCCGGCCCGCGCGCCGCCACCCGACGTGTCTCCGCCGCCGAGAAGGAGGCACGCGCCTTTCTCGAAGCGGTCGTCCCCCTCATCCTGCCGGCCGAGACGGTCGCCGGGCAAGTCGAGTGGACCGCCGCCACGGACGTCACCCCCGAACACACCGGCGCGCGCGCCGGCGCGGACAAGACGCTGGCTGCGCTGTCCGGCGCGAAGACCATCATCGAGCGCAGCAAGGCGCTCCTTCGCCATGAAAAGGAGCTGGATCCCGTCACCGCGCGCCAGCTTCGACGCTTGCTGCTCGCCGCGGCCGAGGCCCCCGGCACCATTCCCGAGATCGTCGCCCACCGGGTCGACGCGGAGGCGCACCAGGCGGCTGTCCAGGACGGCTTCACGTTCTGCGTGCAGGCCAGGCCCGGTGGCGGTTGCTTGCGGCCGGTGAGCGCGAACGACATCGATGCGACCCTGTTGAAGTCGCGCGACCTCGGCGAGCGGCTGCACGTGTGGAACGCCTCCAAGGAGATTGGACGCCCGCTCAAACCCGGTCTGGTCGAGCTGCAGAAGCTGCGCAATCAAGTCGCCCGCGAGATGGGCTATTCGTCGTTCTTCGGTCTGCAGGTTGCCGACTACGGAATGACTGTCAAGGAGATGATGGCGCTGCTCGACACGACGCTCGAGACCACGCGGCCGCTCTACGAGTCCTTGCACTGCTTCGCGAAGAACACGCTGGCCAAGCGCTTCGCGCGGCCCGTGCCGAAGGCCATTCCCGCCCACTGGCTCGGCAACCGCTGGGGCCAGCGCTGGCCGGGGCTCGTCGAGGACGTGAGCCTCGACGCGTACTTCAAGGGCGCGAAGCCCGAGACCATCGTCAAGAGCGCGGAGACCTTCTACACGTCGCTCGGGTTCCCCCCGTTGTCCGAGTCGTTCTGGAAGAATTCGGATCTGTATCCCGTGGCCGCGACGGCCGCGCGCAAGAAGAACGCCCACGCCTCGGCGTGGCACATCGATCACGATCAAGACGTGCGGTCGTTGATGAGCGTGCAGTCCGACGAGCAATGGTTCGGCACCGCGCACCATGAGCTCGGGCACATCTACTACTTCCTCGCCTACAGCCGCCCCGAGGTTCCACCTCTCCTGCGCGAGGGAGCGAACCGCGCGTTTCACGAGGCGGTGGGCGAGCTGGCTCGCCTCGCCAGCGAGGAGACGCCCTACCTGCACCAGATCGGAGTGCTTCCCGCGACCGTCACGCCCGATCCGATGGGCTGGCTGCTGCAGTCCGCGCTCGACTCGATCGTGTTCATTCCGTTCTCGGCGGGGACCATGAGCCACTTCGAGCGCGACCTCTACGAGGACGAGCTGCCGCCGTCGGATTGGCAGGGCCGATGGTGGCAGTACGCCGCGCGCTATCAGGGCATAGTCCCGCCGAATGCCCGTCCCGAAGAGCTGTGCGACGCGTGCACGAAGACGCACATCAACGACGACCCGGCGCAGTACTACGATTACACGCTCGCCAGCCTCATCAAGTTCCAGCTGCACGACCACATCTGCGGCAAGATCCTCAAGCAGGACGTGCGCGCGTGCAACTACGCGGGCCAGAAGGCCGTCGGCGACTTCCTTCGCGGAATCCTGTCGCTCGGCGCCACCCGTGACTGGCGCGCCGTGATCAAGGATGCCACCGGCGAGGAGATCTCGCCGCGCGCGATGATGGCGTTCTATCAACCCCTCGTCGAGGAGCTGGCGAAGCAGAACGCGGGGCGCGCGTGCGGCTTCACGGAATAGCGGCCGCCGCTGTGCCTGGCGTCGCCGTGCTCGGCGTCATCGCCGGCATCTGCGCGTCGGGACGGGCGTCGACGCCGGTCAGCCACGCGCTGCCGGCGTCTCGGACCGCGCCCCGGCCCGATCGCCGGGAGCCCCTGTCGAGCCCTGGCCCCGACGGCGGGGCACCCGGGGATGACGCCCTGGTCGCGAAGCAACGCGGGGTCGCCCTCGGCCTCTTCGCCGAGGACGTCGAATTTTCGTACGTCCCGCTGCTCCGCGAGATCGCCGCGCTCGGCGCGACCCACGTCTCGCTCGTTATACCCATCTATCAGACCGACGCGAGCTCGACGGAGCTGGCGCTGCATACGCGATTTTCGCCGACGCTCGGGCTGGTCGCCGACACGATTCGGGCCGCGACCCGCGAGCATCTCGAGGTCACCCTGTTCCCGATCGTGCGCCTGCTGCGGCCCGCCGAGGGAGAGTGGCGCGGCACGCTGGCGCCGACGAACCGCGACGCGTGGTTCCGCAGCTACGGCGGCGTGCTCGGCGACCTCGCCGCCATCGCCGCACAGACGGGCGCGACCCGGCTGGTCGTCGGAAGCGAGCTGTCATCGCTGGACGACGACCTGTCGCGCTGGCGGCCGCTCGTCGAACGGATGCGCGCGATGTTCTCCGGGAGGTTGGTGTACTCCGCGAACTGGGATCACTATCGTGACGCCCGGCTCTTCGATCTCGTGGACGAGGAGGGCGTCGTGGCGTACTTCCGTCTCCGCGACAGCGCCAAGGAGCCCGCGACCGACGCGGCTCTCGAGGCCGCCTGGCGCAAACACAAGCGCGAGCTCCTGTCGTGGCACGCGGGACATTCCCGACCGCTGGTGCTCACGGAGATCGGCTACCGATCGCGTGCGGGCTGCACCATCGCCCCCTGGGACGAGAGTCCCGGCGGCGCTCCCGATGGCGACGAACAGCGACGCGCGTTCGCTGCGTTCCGGCGCGTCTGGTCAGGCGATTCGCGGCTCGAGGGGGCTTACGTCTGGAATTGGTACGGCTGGGGCGGAGCCGAGAGCGTCGGCTACACGCCGAGGGGCAAGCCAGCCCAGGAGGAAGTGCGCCAGTTGCTCCAGGGGCTCTGAAGCGCCGGCCAGCGCAGGGGAGCTGGGTCGCGCGGTCCACCGCCGCGGCGAGCGCACCCGGCGGTCAACTTTCGTTGACCACCGCCCTTCCGCCCCCAATACTTGAAGGTTTACCGCCCTCTGGGCGGCCGCGAGGCTATCTTTGGCGAGACTTCCCTTCCGGTCGTGGTCATTGTTGATCTGCGTTGCTTGGGGGGCGGTGGGGTGCGGAAACGAGAAGGCTGGCGCCTCCGCCGGGAACGGGGGAAGCGCGGGCGCCGACGGTCCTGGGGGCATTTCAGCAATCGGGGGTGGTACCGCCGGCGACGGAGCGGGTGGTGCCGCCGGAGCCCCGGCCTCCGCGGGCGGTGGCGGTGGCGCTGGAGCGGCGAGCCCAGGTGGGGGCGGCGACGGTGGCGGCGGGAACGCCGGCCGCAGCCCGAGCCCCTGCGAGAAGGTGGCGCCGTGCGTGGCTGGCGACTCTCGGTGTGGTCCTCACGGGGCGCCCCAGTCCTGCAAGGTCGACGCTCGCGGCTGCGCGTTCTGGGGAACGACGACCGGCCAGCCCGCCCTTTGCAGCGCCAATCAAACCTGCGTGCCCGAGAACGGCACCTGCGCGTGCCACGACGACCCGCGCTGCGGCTGGCCGCCTGCCGGAGGCGACTTCTGCCCCACCGCCGGGGCGGCGACGCATGCAACTTGCCTTCAGGGCGCTGACGGGTGTTTCACCGTCGCCGCTGCGGTGGCCTGCGCCGGCACCCTGGTCTGCGACATCCCGGACCCGGCGCTGCTCGTCCCGACCGGCGCTGCCTGCGGCTGTCCGCCGGCTGTCGGTGATCAGACCGGACAAACCACCAAGCTCCTCGGCACCGGCTGTTCCCCCTCGCAGGCCGCCGCGGGCGCCCGCGTGGGCTCGGCCCTGGATGAAGCCGTGCTGATCTGCATGGCGGTGGCGGACTGCACGACCTGGCAGCTCCAGGTGGCATGCCAGACCCAGCAACTGACGGGCGGCAACGACCCTGTCACCTCGCGTCCCGCCTGCGTGTGCAAGCCACCCTCCGTCGCGGATCAATACTTCGTGGATCCCGAGCCGGCGATGGCCACGTTCATGACCGGCCAACCGACGGGCGCTCAATTCCCGGGGGCCTGTCGGTATCGGACACTGACCACCGCGCTGGCCCAACGCGGCGTCAAGGAGGTCATCGCCACCCACGAATCGTCGAGCAACGTGCACTTCAAGACGTTGCGGGGCTCGCCGGGGTACGCGAACTGCAACGCCGCCAACTCCTGCGAGAGCTTCCCGCTCGAGATCCCGGCCGGCGTTCACCTCTACACGAGCGACGCGGGGAGCTTCAACCCCGATCACTACGTCATCGATGTCGACGCGACGAGCGGCAAGGGCTACGCGCTCCGCCTCGGTGACGGCGTGTCCCTCGAAGGCTACACGATCGACGCCAGCGGGACCGAACCCACCGGGGTCAACGCCGGCACGAATGTGGTCGCGGTGATCGTCAGTCCCATCACCGGGGGGTGGTCCGGCCGACCGGCCGTCGCGCCTGTCAGCGCGTACCTCGACCAGGTCCTGATCCTCGCCGGCGCACGCGCGCCGGCCGGCGGGGCACACGGACAGACGGCGTTGTTGATTCAGGGCCAGGCGGCGTGGACGGCAGACTTCCTGTCGATCGTGGGCGGCGCCAGCACCGCCCGGGGGCTGGTCATCGACCACGCCACCGATCCGGTCGCCGGCACCACCGCCAGCCTCGTCGCCCGGCACCTGAACGTCAGCGTCAGGGGCGGCACGGGACAGGTCGGCATCGAGCTTGGAACAGGGGGAGCCGACAACGGCGTCGCGGGTGTCGCGGGCCCCGCCAACGCCGACGCGGGCAACGCCCTGACGGTGACCAACGAGCCAGGCCTGGATGGCCCCGATGCGTTCACGCCGCACGAGGTGAACGTCGGCTCGGTCGGCGTGGGCGTGCACGTCTTCAACGGCACGGCGACCGTGACCGGCCTCGACATCACGGGGGGCCCGCTGGGTTTCTTCGGCTATCGCATCGATCGGACGCGTGGGCCCGGGGCGGAGGGCGTGACGATCAGGCGGGGCAGCATCAGCGCCGCGGGGACCAGCAGCGGGGGAATCGGGATCTTGGCGATGGGCGGCTGGACCAGCGTTGACGGCGCCCACATCAGCGCCGCCGACGGCTGGTATGGCGTCAGCGTCCGACAGAGCCCGGGCACGGCCACGCTCGCGGGCGATGTCACATTGACGGGGACGCGTGAAGCTCCCACCGTGCTCGACGTGATTTCACCGCTCGGCACCGCGGCGGCGGCGGCCGGCATAGAGGTCGGTCTCGGGGACGAACACGAGGTCATCGATCCCGCGGCGCCTGCGGCGGACGCCCTGTTGCCCCACTTGACCATCGCGGACCACACTCACGTGACCCACTACGTTGACGGTATCGTCGTCAACAATGGGCACGTCGTCGCGTCGGGCGATGACATCGTCGTCGGCGCGAACTTGCGCGATGGGCTCCAGATCTTCTCGTCGCTCGCGTTGTCGGGAACCGATCCGAACGACGCCGCGGCCCGCGTGAGCATCACGGGAGCCTCGTTCGCCGGCAACGGAAGATCGGGCGTGTTGATTCGCGACGTCGTCCCCGTGGTTCTCGAGCGCGTTCAGGTGATCGGGAACGGGACGCCGCTCGCCGGCAGCGCCCTGCCCTCGTTTCCCGACGGCACGGGCGGAATCGACATTCAGAGAAGCGCGCTCGGCGCGCGCGGCGCGGGTTTCCCCGTGGACATCATCGGCAGCGCCGTCAGCGGCAACACCGGCTGCGGCATCACCCTGTCGGGGGGCGACGACACCCTGGTGAACCGGATCAACGCCTCCGGGGGTGTCCGCGTCTGCGGGCTCGGCACGGGCTTCGACATCGATGGCGGCGGGCGCCGCCCCGGCGCGGCGCCCGGCCCGATCGTGGGCCAGCGCCTCGGGGAGGCGACGTCCGAGCGCCCGATCCCCGTCGGCATCTTCGGCGGACGCACGAACGTGGGCGGAAAGGTGTCGGCGTTCATCAAGGACACCCGCGTTCAAAACAACACCGGCGTCGGCATCTACGTGACCGAGGCCCGTGACCACGACCCTGCTCTACTCGACGACGACGTCACCGACGTCAGCCTGCAAGGTAACGTCGTGACGGGCAACCTGGTCGTGGTGCCGCCGACGGGCATCGAGCCCGTCGCGGGCGGCATCTACTTCGCGGCGAGCAACCCGACGGCCACGGACGAGGCCCAGGCGCGTCCCCTCGAGGTGAGCGATCTGGGCTGCGAGGATCCGCAGGAGGTCTCCACGGAGCACGCGGTGTGTACACGCATCCGAATGTCTAGCTTTCTCGGGAACGTTCTCGCCTGCAACGGGCGCGCCCAGCTTGCGTTCGGCGTGCCGCAGCGGATCAGCACCTCGGCCGTCGGGACGTCGCCGGGCGGTGACTGGGACATCGGCAGCGATGGGACCATCGTCGGCGTGAGCCTGCCCATGCGCTGCACGGCCGCCGCGTCGCCGAACACGCTGGCCGGTTACGCCGGCACCGCGACGAGCCTCGGCTTGGCGATCCCGACCGCGGCCACGGCGGCGAGCGGGGCCAGCCTGCTGCACGTGTCGGCCTACGGAGTCAGATGGAACGCGGGCACCATCATCGCGGGCAGCGACTTCGCCGGGGCGTTGACGACCGCGCCGCAGGGCAACGGCGACGCCACCACGTGGGGCGTTTGCCCGGACGTCCTGGCGACCGTCTGCCCTGTCGCGCTGCCCTAGAGGAGCCTCAGAGATGGACGCCAGGCACGACCTGGGGTATCCCGCGGCTGGTCAGGGTGCCGTCGCCGAGCTGGCCCGCATCGTTGTCGCCCCAGCATGCAACCGAGCCAGCGCTGAGCCCGGCGCAGGTGTGGAAGCCGCCGCCCGCCATGGACACGACCTTCGCCAGTCCGGCCACGAGGACAGGCGACACCCGATCGATCTTGGTGCCGTCGCCGAGCTGGCCTGCCGCGTTCCAGCCCCAGCAGTACGCGCTGCCGTCGTCGAGCGCCGCGCATGAGTGGTTGTAGCCAGCGGCCACGGCGACCGCGACAGCACCGTTCGGCAGCCCGAGCACCGCGCCAGGCGCCGCGCGATCGGTGTTGGTGCCATCCCCGAGTTGGCCATAGACGTTGGAGCCCCAGCACACGACCTGACCCCCGGCCCGCAGCGCGCACACGTGGTTGAAGCCGGTCGCGAGCGCGACCGCGTCGACGAGGTCGTTCACCGGTGCTGGGAACTCGTGCGGGTCCATCGTTCCGTCGCCGAGCTCCCCGTGGTCGTTGCCGCCCCAGCATTGGACGGTTCCGTCATCGACGCGCGCGCAGGTGTGCCGCCCCGACGCCGCCACTGCCACGGATGGCGGCAGCGAGAACACGCCGACGGGCGCGCCCCGGTTCAATTCGGATCCGTCCCCAAGCTGGCCGTTGTCATTCTGTCCCCAGCAGCGCGCCGAACCATCCGCCACCACGGCGCAGCTGTGATAGCCGCCGGTGGCGATCCCCAGAATCGCGTCCAGCCCCGGAAGCTCATAGGGGGCGAGGCGATTCATGGTCGACCCGTCGCCGATCTGGCCACCCACGTTCCAGCCCCAGCAGACCACCCGGCCGGTCGTCGTCAGGGCGCACGAGTGATAGCTGCCCGCGGCGACGGCGCTCACCCCCTCTAGCGACGAGATGACGGCCGGCGAGGCGCCGTCCATCTCGTTACCGTCACCAAGCTGGCCGTCGGCGTTCGAGCCCCAGCATGCGACTCGACCGTCTCCCCCCGCCACGCAGGTGTGGCTGGCCCCCGCCGCAAGGCGCCCCGCGGCCTCTGCCACTGTCACGCTCGTGGGGAACCCTGGCGTCGCCCCGGCACCCTTGCCACAGCCGATCCCCACCAGCGCCAGACCCGCGCCCGCGAGCACCCAGCGTGCGCGAGGCACCGTCACCGATGCCTCCGGATCAGGCCTTCAACATCGAATCGAGATCGCCCGTATAGGTGTCGCCAACGCTGGCGTTGGTCATCCCCAGCGCGTGACACACGCTGGTGAGCACCTGGTTATTCGGGGCGTTCTTGGCGAGCTGAACGCAGGTTCCCTGTTTGAAGAAACCGCCCCCGCTGCCGACAATCATGTACGGCAGCCGAGTGACGTCGTGGTTCGAGCCCTCGTTCATGTCGTTGACGGTCAACACCACCGTGTTGTCGAGGGTGGTCGAGCCGCCCTCCGGGTTGGCGGCGAGCTGGCCAACCAGGTTGGCGACCTGCGAGAACCACCAGGCATCGATCGGGGTCTTGTCCGTGTAGTCACCCGCGCCCTTGTGCGCGATCGCGTGATAATCCGGGCTCGGGATGTTGATCCAGGGAAACGTCAAGCTGTTGCCGCCGCCGTCGTCGATGAGCTCCATCGTGATGGAGCGGGCCACGTCACACTTCACGGCCGCGGCGACCAGGTTCATCATCAGCCTGACGTGGTCCGGGTAGTTCGTGACCGTCTTGAAGTTCAGCCCCGCGGGCGTGTTGGCGGGAGGCGAACATCCGGCGCTCGGGCTCGAGCCCGTCGCGGAAAGCTGACTCTCGATTGTTCGGATCGAATCGAGGTGCGCCTGAACGCGACTCTTGTCGTCCGTACCGATTCGATTCTGGAAGGCCGTCAGCTCCGTCACGCAGAAGTCGAGCACGCTCTTGCGGCGCACCATCAGCGTGTCCATCTGAGCCGGCGTCATGCTGACGCCGCTGAAGAGCGTGGTGAAGAGACGATAGGGATCGGTCTCCGGCGTGTTGGTGTGACTGCCCGCGCTCCAGCTGATTCCCCGGCCACTCGGGCGGCAACCCACGTTGAGCTGCGCCTTCGGAAACCCGTTCATGGCGAGCTGATTGGCGTAGAGCGTGTCGATGGACGCCTGCGTGCCCTTCGCCGTCCCCGTCAACAACGAAGGGTAGTTCGAGTGGCCGCCGAAGCGGTTGTTGCCGTCGACCATGACCTGCGAGTCGATGCCGCCCTGGCTTTTGCCGCTGATGAGCAACATCTTCGACTTCCACATCTCGAGGGGGGCCAACGAGGCGGGGAGGGCCGCGGTGAGGGCCCCTGCGGGCGGATAGAAGCTGGTGGTGGCCACGCCGTTCGTCCAGGCGATGGCGATGAGCCGCTTGGCCACCCCACCGCTCTGGGCGCGAATTCGCTCGCTATTGAGCAGGGGCAACATCCCCATGCCCACTCCCAATCCCTTGAGCAACGCGCGTCGCGAATACCGTTCGGATCTCATTGCAGCACCTCCCCCGGAGCCGGGGTGCGATAGCGGAAGGTCCTCGAGGTTGTCAAACCGACGATGAGCTCGCGGACGTCGCCGTTCGCGGCCATGAACTTGCTCATGGCGGCATTGATCGACGCCTGATCGGCGTCCGTCTCGCCGCGCCCGAGCGAATATCTCAGCCACTGCGTGGTGAAGCACTGCTGAACCTGATTGCTGCTGGCCAGCAAGGTGACCAGGTCCGGCGCGTTCGAATAGGTGCGCGTCTGGCCGTCGAGGACCAGCGAGCCCGTCGAGTCGACCGGCGAATTGTTGTCCGTGGTGCGGTACTCGCCGATGCCGCCGTATTCCTCGAAGGCGAACCCAAACGGCTCGATGATGCCGTGACAACCCTTGGCGCAGTCGTTCTTGTCGTGGGTCTCCATGCGCTGTCGCAACGTGCCTCCCGTGGACGGGTCGGCGGGCGGCGGCACGGCCGCGGGGGGCGGCGGCATGAGTCCGCACAGGAACTTCGTGTAGATCGCCTTGCCCCGTCGGGGCGGGTTCGATTCCGCTGCATCTCCGGTCGTCGCCAGCCACCCCGCCGTCGTCAGCAATCCCTTCCGCTGCGCCGGATTCAGCGTCACCGGCTTCAGGGCGGTCCCCGTCACACCGGTCACGCCATAGAGAGTCGCCAGCGCCTGGTTCGCGTACGAGTTCGATCCTGTAATCAGGTCGCTGAACAGGCGCGTTCCCGAGCCCGTCATGATCCCAGTGACGAGGCTCGTCACCTCGCTGGTCATCGCGGTGACGAGCGCGTCGTTGTACATGGGGTAAACATTCGCGTCCTTGGGAGCCGACGCGAGGTTGTTGATATCGAGCCAATCGGTGAAGAAGTCGACGAACGTGTCTGACGCCTTGGCGTCGCTCAGCATCCGCCGCACCTGGGTCTCCACGTTCGCAGGGTCGAGCAACTGGCCCATGGCCGCTGCGCTCATCAAAGTAGGGTCGGGCATCGACCCCCAGAGGAAGTACGACAGCCGGTTCGCCAGCTCGTAGTTACCCAGCTGCACGACCGCGCCGCTCTTGATCGCCGACCCGGGGTCGAGCTCCCAGTGGTACAGGAATCCGGGCGATTGCAGCGCCGCTTCGAGGAGCACGCCGATGGTGTCGTTGAAGCCGAGCGCGAGCGTCGACCGGCCCGTTTGATAGAGCGTCATGAAATGGGCAGTCTCGGTCGTGGTGAGCGGCCGACGGTAGACCTTGGGCATGAACGTCGTCATGAAGGTGCTGAGACAAGAGGCCTCGGCCGAAGTGGCTGGGGGCGCGGCGCACGGCAAGAGCGTCGTCAGGTGCGAGACCGCGCTCCGGGCCAAGGTCTCGGCCGCCGTCTTCAGCAGGTTCGCATCCAGCGTGGCGATGGCGTGAGGCTCATGGAAAGCGAACGACGGCACCACATCGGGATCCTCGTCAGGCTGAGGCAGCGCCGACACTTGCATGGTGGTGTCGCCCAGAAGATCGCGGACCGTGTTCACGTACTCGCGGGCGGAGAGGAGCCGGGCCGGCTTGACGCCCGCCGCGTTCGGATCCGCCACGACCGTGTTGCCGCCGGTCCCCGCCGTGCTGCCAGTGATACCACCCGTCGCTGTCGAGCTCCCGCCTCCGGTCCCAGTTGACGAGTTGAGGCCGCCCGATCCCGCTCCCGCCCCCGCTCCCTTGCCGCCGCTGCCCGTCGCGCCCACGTTTCCCGATCCGCTCCCGCTGCCATTCGACGACGATCCGCCCGACGCCGAGCCCCCGTTCGTGGCCCCCGTACCCGCCCCACTCCCTGGCGGAACGATGCCCGGGTCGCCCACGTTTCCCGTGCATCCGATTGACAGCGGCACCGCGATCAGTCCGACCGTCAGTTGAAGAACGGATGGAAATCTCTTCATGTCAGAGGCCTCCGGAACCGGTGAGAGCTGCAGGTTGCCGCAAAAGAATGCCGAGTGCATCGCCGGGGATGCGAATGATGCGGGTTGCTCGGGCAGTAGCAACCGCCGCGGAGAACAGGTCAGAACGGCCCCAGCCAGCTACGAACCGCATTTCTTATTGTTGCTCGGTTCGAAGGTTCGGTCGACCGGAAACCTCTAACACCGTCCGCGCAGGAGATGGCGGTACGATGTTGTCCGACCCCAGCCTACCTTTGTGGCTGCATCTCCCGATATCCAGTCTGGCCTGCGATAGGATGACCCACATGAAGCTCTCTCATCGGTTGGGGATCATTGGAGCCTTAGCGCAGGCTGCTCGCGTGCCCGGTTGGAGGCGTCTCGCCTCGCCGCTCGCCGGCGGAATCGTTCTGGGCGTGCTTGCCGGCTGCGGCGGCGCTGGCGACGCCACCTCGACGGGCGGCACCAATGGTTCGACCGGGGGAACCAGCGTCTCGACAGGCGGCACCAGCGCCGCGACCGGCGGGAGCCCTGGGAGTGGCGGCGCGCTCGGCGCGCAGACGGGGGGCGCCACCGGCGCCTCGGGCGGCGCGACAGCCTCCGGCGGCGCGCCCTCTGGTGGCACCACTGGTGTGGGGGGCATCACGGCCTCAGGCGCCGGTGGCGCCATCGCCCCTGGATCGGGGGGAGCCCTTGGCGGCGGCGGCCAGCCGGTTGGATCAGGCGGCCGAGTCGGCTCGGGGGGAACGGCGGGGGCACCCGGTGGCTCGCAGGCAGGTGGCAACGGAGCCGGGGGCAGCGCGGGTCAATCCAGCACGGGCGGCGCTAAGGGAACGGGCGGAAGCCCCAACACCGGCGGACCGAGCTACCCGTACATCTTTTCGGTCTTCAACGACGCCCAGGTCGGAAAGACCACGCTCATCATCTACACGTCCAACGACGCCCTGAACTTTACGCTGCTCTACGACACGAAGTTTGGTGGCCCCACCGGAACCCTGCGGGATCCGAGCATCATGAAGCACACCGACGGGAAGTTCTACATTGCCTTCACCACTCCCCCCGACGCCGGGTGCTGCGGACCCGAGTCCAGCTTCGCCATCGCGTCGAGCGCCAACCTGAAGGACTGGACGACCGTGACGACCGTCCCCTCGGGCGTCGCCGGCGTGAAGAACACCTGGGCACCCGAGTGGTTCAAGGACAAGGACGGCAGCATCTATGCGATCGTCAACGTCGACGGCAAGACGTACCGCTACAAGGCGATGAACGACAGCCTCACCATGTTCAGCGGACCCACCTGGATCGGGATTGGCCCCGGCTACATCGACACCTTCATCCTCACAATCGGCGACACGTACCACGCGTTCACGAAGAACATGGCCACTTACATCGAGCACGCGACGTCCACGAGCCTCGACGGTCCCTGGACGTTCGTGGGACAGAACAACTGGGCGGGCTGGGGGACCCACAAGGAAGCGGGCGCGTTGATCCAGCTCGCGGACGGGACCTGGCGGTTCTTCTGTGACGCCGGCTCGACGGGGCATGAGATGTACAGCGACAGCAAAGACATATTCCAGACCTGGACGGCCCCGAAGACGCTGCCCAACGTCGGAAACAACATCAGCCACGGGACCGTCATCAAGGGAAACTGACGCGCCGTCTGCGAAGGCTCGAAGGAAGGCTCGACAAAGGTCGGGCCGGACCGGGCTGATATAGTCGCCCCGTCATGAAGTGGGGAAGCGCGAACGACCTGGGTGGCCTGGCGGCGGCCGCCGCGCTGTCGGCCGGAGCCGTGCTCGGCTGTGTGAGCAGCTCTGGGCCGCGGCTACCGACGACGGATCCCCCCGTTTCCGCCGCGGCGGCCAGCATCGACCTGTCGTCTCCTCAGCAGACGATCGAGGGTTTTGGTGCGTCGAGCGCGTGGACGACGCCGACGATGGACGACGCGCACGCCGACCAGTTCTTCACCACGTTGGGCCTCGGGCTGACGCTGCTGCGGGTGCGGATCACCCCCGACGGCACGACGGACGAGCTGGCGACCGCGCAGCAAGCCGTCGCGCGCGGCGTCGCCGTCTGGGCCGCCCCGTGGTCTCCGCCCGCGGCCTGGAAGAGCAACGGCAGCCTGAACCAGGGCGGGCAGCTCCTGCCTGCTTATCTCGGGGCCTGGGCCGATCGCCTGGCGTCCTTCGTGAAGACGATGGCGGACGCGGGCGTTCCGCTCATGGCGCTGTCGGCCCAGAACGAGCCTGGCTTCGCGGCCGACTGGGAGACCTGCGACTGGCAGCCCGCGGATCTCGCGGCGTTCGTCAGCGGGTCGCTCATCCCGTCGCTGGCCAGCGCCGGTCTCACGGTCCCCGTCATCGCGCCCGAGACCAGCGACTGGAACAAGTTCGACCGCTTCGCGAGCGCGATTGTGGCCGACCCGAACGCGGTCGGCCACGTCCGCGCCCTGGCCACGCACTCGTACGGCGGCGCGGCCCACCGCTTGCCTTCCGTCGATGCCTCGGGCGTGCCGGTCTGGGAGACGGAATACTCCGACGAGAGTGCCGTGACCGATCCCGGGATGGGCTCCGCGCTGAAGGTCGCGACGAAGATCCACGTCGACCTGGTGACCGGCAACGTCGCTGCCTGGCACTACTGGTGGTTGAACCCGCGCGGTCCCGCCGGGAACGGGGCCCTGACCGACGGCGTGAATCTGACCAAGCGCGCGTATGTGCTCGGCAACTGGAGCCGCTTCGTGCGGCCTGGCTTCGTGCGCGTCGAGGCCACGCAATCGCCGACGGCGAACGTCCTGGTGAGCGCGTTCACAGACCCCGTCACCGGACGTCTGGTGGTGGTCGCCGTCAACGCGTCGACCGCCGACGTGACGCAAGCCTTCGCCATCGCGGGCGGCGGCGCGTTCGCGTCGCTAACGCCGTGGACCACGTCGGAGGTGCTCTCTCTCGTGGCGGGGGCAGCGCTCCCGGTCGCCTCGGACGGCACGTTCGCCGCCGTCCTGCCCGCGCGTTCGGTCACCACGCTGGTGGCCGACCCCGCGATGTGAGCGGCTGCATCAGGCGTCAGTTCTGGACGACCACGCCGGGAGACGAGCCGCCCGTGGCGCCTGCCCCGGTGGGCGGTGGGTAGCAGACGATCGCGGGCGGAACCGCGTCGAGGTAGGGCACCGGGGTCGCGTCCTCTACCGTGGGGTCGAGGACGCAGTACTCGTCGGTGCGAACGTGGGTCAGGCGTTCCTGGACCGCCGCGGCGTCGAGCGCGGTGATGACGAGGCCGTCGGGGCTGAGTTGCCAGCCCGTCTGGGCATCGGCGAAGACGACCGTGGAGCCGATCGCGATGGGTTGCGCCGCCTCGGAGCACGCGATCTTCGGTCCCGCGCCCAGCCGGCTGGCCTTGAATGCGTTGAAGCTGCCCTCGAACGTCGAGATCTGGCAGACCGCGCCGATCCGATCGATGCGCGCATGCAGATCCCCTCGATCGCTGAAACGGTAGACGGCGATCGGCGTCGCGAACTCATCGATGGTGGTGAGCGCCCAGGCGTCAGGTGTCTGGGTCAGCGCGTAGACGGAGGAGTCGCCGAAGGCGAGCGCGCTGCCAGCGCTCGGCGCCGAGCTGGTCGACACCGTGCGCACGATGTCCTCGGCGACATCGAACGTCACCTCGGACGTCAGCAGCTTGTTCGCGACGGCCGTGATGTTCAGCCGGTGCGTGGCCGGGTTGAAGGAACCCTGGGCGGCGTGATGGTACCCGGAGTACGGAAGGAACAGCCGCTGGTTGTCGGGGTCGAGCCGGATGCGCTGATCGTCCGCGACGCCGAGCCAGGACGAAACCAGATCCGCGTTGAACTCGGTCCCCAGCAGAAGGTTCGAGACCTCGCTCGCGTCGTCGCGATTGAACAACGTGAGCTTTTGCAGGTTGCGCGCGACCCCGCCGCTGCTGAAGGCCACGGTCCCCGGCCCGAGCACGCCGTCCACGGCCAGGATCAGCTGGTCGCTGGAGCCGGGCATCACGAACTGATTCAGCGGCTTCGGGAAGGACGGCGTCGTGAGATCGAACATGGCCACGTCCGACCAGTTCGGGATGTTCATGGGGTTCGAATAGTCGTAGTAAGCGCGCGAGACCATCATCCGGTCATCGGAGAACAGCGTCGCGTGAAGCCCTGAATACCCGTTGTAGGCGCGCTCTCGCGGCGCGGCGAGCGTACCGAGCTTGGCGATCGAGTTGCCGACCAGCAGCAACGTGTGCAGCTGCTGGCCCTGGTTGGTGAGGACATAGAACTGGCCATGCTGGAACTGGAGGTCGTCCTTGTGGTCGATCGAGCCCGCGACCTCGAGCGGCTTGCCGCTGAAGGTCAGGGAGGCGACGTTCGTCGCGCCTGGGGCCGGGGGCGCCATCTCGTAGATATGCTCGTCGAGCTTGACGAAGTCGCCGGCGTCGTAACGGTAGACCACGAACTGCGTCGAGAGCTGGCTCTCGTAAGTTGGATAGGACACGACGTTGGTGGCGGTCTGGTCGCAGATGAAGTCGTGATAGGTGTAGGTCTGGCAGGTCTGGCCGACACGCACGTAGATGTACTGGCTGACGGTCGGCGCGGCCTCTTGAATGCAGTCGAGGAGAGTCTTGCCGTTGCATGAATAGTCCCCCTGGTTCGACTGCGGGGGACGGTAATCGGGGTTCGGTCGCTGCTCGTACGTTGGCGAGCACGATTGCACCGACCGCGTCGGGCCCTCGTGCGACATGGCGCAATACGTGTAGTACTGGGTTTGCGTGCCGGTGAACACCGTGCGGTTCACGTCCCGGCTCACGACGACGTAGCGATCGCTCGCGCTGATGAACGGCTTGAAGGTCCTGGTCGTCGAGATGACGTCCCCCACGGCCAGCTTGGTCGCGGCCACGATGGGATCGGCGCCTGCGAAGGGATCGACGTTCGTCGGATCGTTGAGGAACTCTTCGTGCCACGCGACCGTCAGCGCCGCGTCCCACTTGACGGCGGTGACGGCCACGCCCGTGGACGGGGCGTAGCTGATCGCGGGGCCAGACGGGACAGCGATCGCGGCGCCCGCTGACGCGCCGGTGCCGGCAGCGTCCCCCGTCCCGGCTGCCGGAACCGGCGGCGTCGTGGTCGACGTGATCGGCGTCAGCAGGTTCGTGTAGACGACGAGCGTGCTATCGAACAGGCGGGCGTCCGCAATGCTCTGTTGATCGAGCATGACGGCGTCGACGAAGTCGAAGCCCGTCGGGCTCACGCGAAAGCGCAACAGGGCCGCTTCGCTGACCGACAGGCCGTTGACGAGCACCACGAGCTCGTTGCCCTGATAGAAGAAGTACTTGGGCTGCCCGGGCAACTTCAGCGCGCAGCTCAGCACCGGCGTCGGACCGTCGGTGTTGACGGCGAGGAGGCCGTGCCGCTGCGAGAGAAAGATGGCCGTGCTCTCCTGATAGCCCACGAGGTCGGGGCGCACGATCGTGGGCGCCGCGGCGGGCGCCCCGTCCGTGGCGCCCACGCCCGGGACCGCGACGATCGGCGGCGGGACGCGCCCCTTGTAGAGCGGAGGCAATGACTGGTCCTTGAGGATCGCGATCGGGTGGGTCCAGGTGATTCCACCGAGCGCGTCGGCCGCGGTTTGAAAGGCCGCCGAGTTGGTGACCGGGCAGCGCTTGGCGGCGATGGGATCGAGGCGGCCGACCTGATCGGCGAAGGCTTGTTCCTTCATGACGGTGCCGTCGGCCGGGACGCGAACCTGGCTGCGGTAGCTGACCGTGTAGTCGCTCGGGTCGAAGGTCGGGTCGACGGCCACCTTCGACCCGCCGGCTCCACCGAGGGCGCCGGTTCCACCGATGCCACCGCTCGCGCCGACGCCGCCACCCGTGCCAGCACCCCCTCGGGCGCCGGTGCCGCCGACCGTACCGCCGCCGCCTGCGCCACAGCCGGCGAGGCCGAGGCCCGCGGTCAGAACGAGCATCGCGCCGATGGCGCGGCAGGTGGGACACGTCCGTCTCGATCGGGCTTCCATGGGGATCTCCTTGTCCATCGGTTCCAGCGCCCTGCTTCGGTTAGCAAGCGATGTGCCCGGATGATCCCCGAGAAAGCACCAGCGATCGCGCGCCCGATCCAAGCCAATTTTCCGCACGCGCCTCACATTCCTGAGGATCCCGCGGCGACCACGCGGCCGCCGCTCACTCCTTCTTCAACCGCAGCTCGACCCGGTTGCCGGGAGTGGCGGTCCGCGGGCTGACCAGGAACAGCCGCGGGGCCGCGTCGGGGGCCGACGTCGCGAGGACGTCCTTCACGGCGTTGGCCCGGCGCAGCGCCAGCTGGCGGAGCTCGTCGCTCTCCACGCGGATGTTGGCCAGGATCAGCTTCTCCATCTCGGCGGGCGGCAGCGGCTTCTCGTCGCCGTTGGCCGCGCGCGGCTTCGGAAAGGTCTCCTTGCGATAAGCGGCTTCGATCAGCTGCGGCCGGTCTGCGCCGTCGATGGGCAACGTCTCTGCCGCGGGCGCGGCTTGACCGGACTCCGCGAGCAGGCGCTGCTTCTGCGCCTGAAGCTTCCGGCTGTAGAGGTCTTGTCGAAGCCCCACCTTGTCGGCCTGGGGATCCGCCAGACCTTCGATCTCGAACGACAGCCCCGGGCGTTCCTGCAGCGCCTTGCCGATGCCCTTCAGCTTGGCCAGCCCCTTCGGGTTGACACGGGCGACGCCGCTGCCGAACTCGAGGTAGGACTCCTCGTCGCCGCCGCCGAAGGCCCGGGCGATCAACGAGAACGGCGCCGTGACCGCCTTCACCACCAGGTTGCCGAGCGTCTTCAAGATGAGGCGCCCGAGCTTGAACTGCGGGTCGTCGAGCGAACCGGAGATGGGCAGGTCGATGTCGATCACGCCGTGCCGGTCCTTCAGCAGGGCCACCGCGAGCTTGACCGGGAGCTTGACGGCGTCGGGGCTCGCCACCTTGTCGCCGAACGTGAACTGATCCAGCGTCAGCTTGTTCCTGGCATCGAGCTTCCGGCCGGCGATGTGGTAGTCGAGGCTCAGCGACAGCTTGCCCTTCTCGATGCCGTACCCGGCGTAACGTCCGGAGTAGGGACTGGTCGGCGGCAGCTCGAAGTCGGTCAGGTTGATCTTGAGATCGACGAACAGCTCCTTGGCCAAGGGGTTCATCTTGCCCTCTATGACCAGGGCGCCGGAGTGGTCGACGGCCCCGCGCAGCACGACCTCCGCGGTGGTCTGGGCGTCCGTCGACAACCCGGTGATCCGCCCCCCGAGCTCCGTCAGCTGGGCGCTGTAGTTGGGCCTGATCAGGCGGTCGGTGAACATCACGTCGCCGCCCTGGAGCGTCACCTGCGCGATGCTGATCTGGGCAGCGGGAGGAGACGGCGGCGGCGGAGTCGACGCCGACGACGAGGATGGCGCGGCGATCGCGGACCCCGCACGGTTGACCGGCCCCGCCTTGCCGGCCGACGGTGGGCTGGTGGCGGCAGGTGCGTTGACCGCGATGTCCTGCAGGTTGAAGTGGGCGTCGGGAAAGATCATCAGCTTCGCCGAGAAATCGGTGAGAGCGAGGTCCCGGATCGACACCGCCGTCGGTGCGCTCGCGAAGGAGATCCCTCCGACGTGAAACGACTTCCACGCGAGCAGCCGCTCGTTCTTGTAGCCATCCAGCGCGCCGAAGTCGGCGAGGTCGAAGTCGCCCGCGAAGGTGATCCGGGGCGGCGGCGGCGGCTCGCCAGCGCGCTTGGGTCTTCCCGCCGCGACGGTCGGCTCGAGCTTCAATTGGCCCTTCAGCGACACGGCGCCGTCGGAGACCACCATGTTGACCTTGTCGCGGAAGTAAGGCTGAAACGGCAAGATCTGGATGCCGCGTAGGTCGAGGCGCAAGCTCGCGGCCAGTGGCTCGGCGATCGCGCTGCCGGCGAGTTGCAGCTTCCCCGTTTGGTTCAAAGTCAGCTTCACGTCGAACGTCGCGCGGCTGCCCGGTTTGGTCGACAGTCCGCTGGCGCGAATGCCGAGGCCGTCCACCGCGAGCGTGGCGCGCGGCTTCACGCCCCGGTCCTCGAAGCGCGCCGCCCAACCGCCGATGTCCACGTCGGCCACGTTCACGGTCCACGATGGTGTCTCCGCGGCCGCCGGCGGCGCGGGCTCGGGCGCGGAACGCCGCGCCTCCACCGCGATCACTGGCGCCGCGCCATCGTTCGCGCCGGCCGAGCTCGTCCTCGCGGCGGGGGCCGGGACCAACGTCGTCAAGTCGATGACGCCGCTCTCGCTGCGGGCGGCGCGCACCCGGGCGTCCCGGCTGCGGATGGCGCCGACTTGCACGAGGCGCTCGTCCATATCGACCTTCACCTTGGTCACCGCCAGGCTGCCGACACGGAAGAAATCGTCGGGCGGGGCCTTGCCTTCGCCGCCGCGGCGCCGCAGCCGCAGGTCCCCGAGCTCGACGAACGCGTCCTCCAGTCCGATGGAGGTGCGCGTGCCCTTCGTGGCCACCCGATATTCCGTCCCGACGCGCAGCCGGCCCTCGACGACGTCGAACGCGATCAGGTCCCGGTAGTACGGGGCGAAGCGCGCGGGCTCGATGCCGTCGAGGGCGAACTTGCCCGTCGCCGCGAACGGTTCGAGCGACAACGTGCCGCTTTGCGAGAGGGTTCCGCCCGGGATCGCGGTGGCGCGCACCGTCACGGCGGCGCGTTCCCCGGGGGCGTTCGAGAGATGGCGAACATGGACGTAGACGTCACGAAGCGTCTCGACGAACGCAGGCCGCACCGTTTCGTCGCGCAGATGCAGATCGATCTTGTCGAGCGCGATGTCGTCGACGACGAACCGCGGCGCCGGCGTCGCGGGCGAGCGCGCGGGCGCGGTGGAGGGGACCGCCTTGCGATCGACCACCGCGCCGTGCGCTGGCGGCGACAGCAAGCTCTGCAGATCGATGGCGCCGTCGTGCAACCGGCGCGCGTGGACGTCCAGGCCCGCCAGCGCCACCTTGTCGATCTGGAAACGCATCGCCGAAAGATCGGCCCGCCCGATGTCGATGCCGAGGGCGGACAGGTCGAGGAGGGGCGACCCCGCCGCATCGGCGTGCCGCAGCTTCACGCGCTCCAGGCCCACGTGCCCCTTCGCCATGACGGCGGGCTTGCCGTCGGCGGGCCGCGCGAAGGACAGGTCGAGCGCCACCGTCAACCGGGCCTCCTCGACGCGAAACGCGAGCGGGATTGGCACATACGGCTGGTATCGGGCCAGATCCAGGGCGTTCAGGCGCAGCTCGAGCGTGGTCTCGAGCGAATCCTTGAACGGCTTCGTCTGGCCCTCGATGGAGAACGGCGTGCCGTCGATGGTCACGGCGAGCCCCGGCTTGACGAACGTGTCGATGTCGACGGGCAGCGTCGACACGAACGGGACCCCCACCGCGAGACCCGCGATCTCGTGGTGCCCACCCGTCGGTCGATCGTCGAACGTCACCCCGCCGTCGACCATACGGATGTTGTTGACAGAGAAGCGCGGCGGCTCGGCGTGGGGAGGCGCTGGCGGCGGCGGCGGCTCGCGCGCGGCCGCCGCCTGCAGCTTCGCCAGGATGTCGGAGAAGTTGTAGGTCGTGAGATCTGCGAAGCCCTCCGCGGTCTGCCGCTCGTGCACCAGGCGCACGCGCAAACCCTCCAGGCGAATCTCCTGGATCACGGGCGCGCGCCGCAGGACCGACGAGAGCTGCACGTTCACGAAGAAGTGGGCGAAGCCCACGAACGGCGTCGCGCCGTCGCTCTCGTAGACGCGCAGGTCGTCGATGGCCAAGGACAAGGCGAACGGGTTCACCCGCACGCGAGCGATGGAGGCGCGCCGCCCCAGCTGCTTGGCGATCTGTCCCTCGGCCACGCGCCGGAGGATGGGAGGCAGCGCGAACACACCGACGAGCGCGAACAGCGCCACCGCCGCGGCGGACCCGAACGCGGTACGGCGGAGCCAGCGCCGGCGGCGGGGCAGGACGGGGGGGGTCGAGGCGACCATCCGCCCCTATTTACCGCACCGAGGTTGATTCTTGGCAACCCCGCTCGTGACCCGGCGACGGCCGGCTGGCCCATGGGCGGCCCTGCGGATACCATGGCGGCTCGTGGTCGCGCGTCCTCATCGTCCTGCCCCGATCGGAGAGACGCCCGGCGCGAAGGGGCTCCTGAAGCGCTTCGCCTCGCGACGGGATTTGCTGCTGGTCGGGCTCCCCACGCTGCTGGTGATGGCGGCGGCGGTGGCGGTGGGGATCAAGGCGATGCGGTTTGCGCCGCCCACCCACATCCGTTTCATCAGCGGTCCCGAAGGCAGCGGCTACCGCAGTCTGGCCGAGAAGTATCAGACGATCCTGCGCCGGTACGGGGTCACGGTCGAGGTGCTGCCCTCGCGCGGCGCGCTCGAGAACCTGGAGAAGCTCGCGGATCGCTCGGTGAAGGTGGACGTGGGGTTCGTGCAGGGGGGACTGGCCGAGGGCAAGAACACGGAGCGCCTGGTCTCGCTCGGCAGCGTGTTCGCCCAGCCGCTGATGGTGTATTGCCGCAGCACGGAGCCCGTCGAGTTGCTCTCGGCGCTGAGGGGAAAGCGCCTTGCGATCGGGCCGGAAGGCAGCGGCGCGCGCGTCCTCGCCCTCAAGATCCTGAAGGCCAACGAGCTCGACGGCCCCCCCACCGTGTTGCTCGACCTCGGCGGTCAAGAAGCCGCCAGCGCGCTTGTGGCCGGGAAGGTCGACGCGGCCTTTCTGATGGGAGATTCCGCCACCCAGCAGGTGATGCGCAGCCTGCGCGAGGTGCCGGGCATCGAGCTCACGAGCTTCCGGCAGGCCGACGGCTACCTGCGCAAGTTCCGCTTTCTTTCGAAGCTGACCCTGCCGGAGGGGGCGATGGATCTGGGCAAGGACTACCCGCCCCGCACCTTGCAACTCATCGGCCCGACGGTCGAGCTCGTGGCGCGCGACGATCTGCACCCCGCCCTGTCCGATCTCTTGATCGGAGCTGCCCGCGAAGTCCACGGTGGCCCGGGCATGTTCCGGAACGCAGGTGAGTTCCCGGCGCCGCTGGCGCGCGACTTCCCCATCAGCCGCGAGGCCGAGCGGTACTACAAGTCCGGCGAGCAGTTCCTCTACAAGCGCCTGCCGTTCTGGATGGCCAGCGTGGTCGATCGCTTGCTCGTGTTGCTGCTGCCACTCCTCGTGGTGATCGTCCCGGCGACGCGCGTCGCGCCGACCATCTACAGGTGGCGGGTGCGCTCGCGGATCTACCGCTGGTACGGGGCGCTGATGGCGATCGAGCGCGAGATGCGGCTCCACGGCACGGCCGAGGATCGCGAGCGCATTCGCGGACGCCTCGACGAAATCGCCCACTCCGTCCGTGAGATTCGCACGCCTCCCTCCTTCGCCGATCAGCTCTACGCCTTACGCGACCACATCGCGGCCGTCCGCCGCCGACTCGACGGCGAGCCGGATTGAGGCCAAGGCCGGCTCGCGGCTGGCCGGCCTCTCGAGTCAGTTGGCCATCGACGAAGCGCCGGCCGGGGGCATTCCCGCGCCCATCAAACCGCCGATCAAACCGCCGATCCCGGCGATGCAAGACGGCGGAAGCGTCAGATCCAGTGTGAGCTGTTTGCCGCCTGCGTCGCCGGTCACCCCGCCGAGGACCGGAATGGGCGCCCTCAGCAGCGCCCCCATCATCTTCATGCGCGGGTCGGCTCCGGCCCCGGCGAGGACCGTGGCAAGGCCCAGCGCCTCCCGTAGATCCACGTAGTAGTACAGCGATCGACCGCCTGCGAGCGCTGTCGCCTCGACGATGGTCCCCTTCGCGGGCTCCCGCTTGCCGCCGCCGATCGCCAGCAGGCGGGCCTTCGCCCCGGGGCCCATCGTGAACGCGAGTCGATCACCCTCGACGACGGCGGCATAGACGTCGAGGCCGCCCTTCCCGATCAGCTTCTTGACGATCCCGAGGGTGTCGCCCTTCATTGCGAACGTCAACGTCCAGTGGTTGGCGTGAAGCTTCCCCACCGTCTCTCGCTGCGCCTTCAGCACCTTCATGTCGACGCCGGCACCGGAGGTCTCGTCGCGCATCATGGCGGCCAAGGCCGCGCGGTCGACCGCGAGCAACGCCGTCTGGATCTTCGCGACCGCCGCGGCATCCTTGGCCGGATACACGAGCTCCATCGACAGGTTGGGCTGCAGGCGCCCCACCATCGACAACGTGCCGGTCAGCCCATCCACCAGCGCGTCGAGCATGTGGCCGGCAGCAACGACGTCCTTCCCGCCGTTCGCGGGCAGGCGCGCGCGCTGGCGCTTCAACTGATCCAGGGTCCGCCGCGGATAGGCGGACGTGACCACCAGGCCCGCGTCGCCCTTGCCGAACAGCAGGGGATCCACCGCCATCGTCGCGACGTTGCGGCTGATGCTCTCGAGGCTCGACCCCGGCTTCGCGCGCACGCGCGCGAGGAGCACCACGCCCTTCTCCACGTTCAGATCGAGGGCCAGCTCCACGGTGGCGACATCGGCCGCGTAGCCGACAATCTCGCGCAGCTGAACCCGGCCCTCGGGACCTAGCTTGTTGCCGCTCGCCGCGGAGCGCTCGTCGATCTCCGACAGCAGCCGTTCGATCGCCGTCTTCACGTCGGTGCCGGAGGCGCGCGCCAGACCGTCGGGGTACACGACGACCGAGAGATCGTCCTTGACCGCGCGACGTGATTCGAGCGCCAGGTTCCCGGCCTGGGCCAGCGCCAGCTCCGAGTCGGCGAAGACGATGGTGCCCCCTCCCGACGGTAGGAACCATCCACGACCGCTGGTCTTGGTGTCGACGACGAACAAGGCGCCACGCCGCTCGACCACCGTGCCGAGGGACGCGAGGAACCGGGCCACGTCGACGCCTGGTTTGACGTTGAAGGCGAACGCGGCCTTGATGGGATCGTCGTGACCGAACCCGACGACGGCGCCCGCGACGGGGGCACGGAGGTCCAGCTGGCCGGCGATCTCGGGCGGAACGCCCAGCTGGCCGAACGCCATTTCACGCACCGCCGCGGCCTCGAGCGGCAAGGGGGAGGCCTTGCGCGCGAGGGCCACGCCAGACTCCAGGGCCTGGTCCAACGTGGGCGCCACCAGTGTGGCCACCAGGGCGGCCCGGGCGAGCTCGATGGGGACCGGCGTGAAGGCGGCGGTGGGGACGGGACCGGAGACCGCCGGCGCCAGCGCGGCTGCTGTCTTCGCGGGCGACTTCGGCGCTGCGCATGCCCCAACGGACACGTAGGCCACGATCAGGATGGTGTTACGAACAAGCGAGAGGGTCCTAGGCATCGGCGGAGAATACTTCGTCACGACGGATCGCGAAACGGCCTCGGAAGTTGCGGAAGCGCCGCCCCGTTTGCTAGCGTTTCTCGCGGTGAAACCAATTGGGATGCGCGCGGGACGGTGGGCGGCCCTCGGGATGCTCCCGATCCTCGTCGCATGCTCGACGTCGAACAGCCGCGACCAGCGATACGGTCAAGACGCGGGCAAGGACTTTGATGCTCCCTCCTCACTTGGAGGCGCGGGCGGCGTGACGACCGGTCAAGCCGGTGGAGCGACCGGGGCTGGCGGCGATTCCGGCGGCGCTGGTGGCGGCGACCAGGGTGGCAACGGCGGCGTCGACGGAACCGCCGGCCAGGTTGGCTCGGGCGCCGGGGGCGTGGGCGGCGCGGGCGGAGGCGGCGCAGCCGGGCTCGGAGGGAACGTCGCCGCGGCCGATCATCGCGATCATCTCGGCGATCATCGCGAGCCTGAAGCGGGCACGAGGCCACTTCTCGCGAGCTCCGCGACCTGCGCAAAACATTGGACGCCGGCGCCCTGGCAACCCAAGATGCTGCGAAACTGGATATCCCATCCCCGGCCCCGATCGCAACCCATGGAGAGTTGAAGGAACGGAATGCAGGTCGTCTGCTCGAATTGTCAGTTGAGCTTCCAGGCGCCGGACGGCGCGACGGGACTGATGTGTCCCATTTGCCGCAGCCCCTTGCGTTCCCCCGAGGGGTCGGGGGAGGTGAACGCAGCGCCCGTCAAGCAAGTCATCGACTGGGCAGGTGGTAGCCTGGACGATCTCGTGGCCTTGCTGAGCGGGCCTTCCTGGTCGGCGCGCATCGAGGTCTTCGCCGCCGCCGGTGGCAATCCCGTGGGCGAGGTTCAAGTGATCGCTGGCGGCGTCGCCGAGGCCATCTTCGAAGGAAAGTCCACCCACGAGTCGCTGGACAAGCTCCGCGCCGTTACGGGCGCGAAGTTTCGCATCGAGCCTCGCTTGCCGAACCCTGCCAACGGGGACCTCGCCGCTCCGGGGCCCGAGCAGGGCAAGCTCGAGGAGCGTTCGCTCGCGACGCTGATGCGCTACTGCGAGGAGTTCGTGCTCACCGCCAGCATCGAGGTCTGGCGCGCCAGCGAGAACGCCAAGGTCGAGTACAAGCGCGGCGAGCCAGTGGGCGTCACGGTGGGCGGAATCGATGCGCCCGAACGGCTCGCCGAGGTGATGAAGTGGTCATCGGGCAGCTACCGCATCGTCGTTCCCAAGTTGACGATTCCCGATGTCGCCCCCAAGGCCCCGGCTCCTGCCGCGGTGATCGCGCCACGCTCCATGGGCGCTGCCAGCAAGACGATCTTCGGAATGCCAGCGCTCGATCCCGCGGCGATCGCCGCGGCCGCGGACAAGGCGCGGCTCTCGAAGAGCGCGCCGGGAACGCCGGCTGCGCCGCCCGCCGCGGCCCCCACGCCGGGCGTTACACCGGCGGCCCCCGCACAACCGCCGCCGCGCGCGACGACGGCGCGGGTCACCACGGCGCCGCCTCCCGCCTCCCCGACGGGATCGGGCACCGCAGAGGCGCCGCTTCCGCCCTCCGCTCCCCAGGCTCAGCCATCGGTTCGGGCGAGCACCAACCGAACCATCTTCGGCGTCGCCGCGCCGCCCCCGCCGTCCCAGACGCCGGCGACCGCCACCGCCGCACCGCCGCCCTCGGTGGTGGCTCGCTCGGGCGCCTCAAGCGCTCCGGTCGCCCCCGGGCCCGTGACGTCGAGCGGCTCGGCGGCCCGGCCCACCACCGCGGCCATGTCGGCCGTTACCTCCCCGGCACCTGCGGCGTCCTCGCCCGCGCGCCCCCCTGCGCCGGCGAGCCAGGCCGTCGAAAAGGCGCCAGAGCGCGCCGTCGCTTCGAAGAAGTCTCGCGGTCCCGTGGGGCCGGTGGCGGCCGCTGACGAAGTCACCCTGCCTACGAAGGCGGCGAAAGCGAAGTCGGGTGGCACGCCCGTCTGGACGTACGTCGGCGTCGGCTTCATCTTCGGGCTGGCGCTCCTCGGGGTCTATCGCCTCGTGATGGTCCTCGCCCGCTGAGGGGCGATTCGTGATTGCGCGCATCGCCGAGGTCTACCGGCGGACGAGGAAGCCGAAAGACCTGCTGTGGAACCGCTTCGTCGCCCGTCCCCTCGCGGCCGTGGTGTTGGTCCCGATCGAGGCGACGACCGTGACCCCAAATCAGATCACGCTCGGCACGCTCCTCGTCTTCGTGGGTGCGGCGGCGGCGATGGCCCTTGCGCCCAGCTGGGGGGGCCTGCTCGCGGCGGTCGGCCTGCTCGAGCTCGCGTACGTTCTCGATTGCGTCGACGGACAGCTCGCCCGCTTGCGCGGTACGTCGACGCCCATCGGCGCCCACCTCGACTTCCTGATGGACGAGCTGAAGGCGTTTCTGCTGGTCGCCGCGGTCGGGGTCCGCCTGTGGCGCGCAGGCGGCGAGGCGCGGTGGTTGCTGGAAGGGTTGGCGGCGCTGGTCGCGGTCGCGTCCGCGATCAGCCTGACGACGTTTCTGCGTCGCCCCGAATACGCGACGGCCACGGGCGCGGCGCGCAACCTGGGCCTCGGGGACTATGGGGAGGGCTTCGCCGCCGCGGCGCCCCCGGCGGGCTTTTCCGTGAAGCGGGCCGTGGAGTCGGCGGGGAGCCTGATCGTCCACTATCCGAGCTACATTGTCTTCGTGGCGCTGTTCAATCGGATGGATCTGTTTCTGCATGCCTACTTGCTCGTGAACGCGGCGCACGTGGGCCGTTCGTTGTTGGCCATCACCTGGAAGCTGGGGCGGAGGGCCGCGTGAAGGCGATCATCGTCGCCGCCGGCCGGGGAAGGCGGCTCGGGCCCGAAACGGCCGAGCTCCCGAAGTGCATGGTCTCGGTGGGTGGCAAGCCCATCCTGCACCGACAGCTCGAAGCGCTCGCGGCCGCGGGTGCCACGGACTTCGTCATCGTGCGCGGCTACCTCGGCGAGCGCATCTGCGCGCCCGGCCACGCGGTGCGCTTCGTCGATAACCCCGAGTGGGCGAGCAACAACATCCTCGCGTCGCTGCTGTTCGCCGAGGCCGAAATGACGGGGCCGTTCCTGTTCTCGTACTCCGACATCGTGTTCGCCCCCGCGCACGCCCGGCTGGCGGCGGCCTCCGCGGCGGACGTCGGGCTGGTGATCGATCGGCGCTGGCAAGACACGTATGTGGGCCGGGTACACCATCCCCTCGCCGAGGCGGAGCTGGCATCCGTGAGGCAAACGCCTGCCGGCGCGTCCGTGGATCGCGTCGGCAAGACCGTCGTCCCGGCGGACGAGGCTGCCGGCGAGTTCATCGGGCTCGCCAGATTTTCGATGGCTGGCGCGATGGCCTTGCGCCAGGTGTGGGCCCGCGCGAAGGCAGCGGGGCTGGAGGCGCCGTTCGGACGCGCGGCGCATCTGCGACAGGCGTATCTGTCGGACGCGCTCAACGCCATGGCCGACGGCGGCACACAGCTCGAACCCCTGTTCATCGAAGGTCGCTGGCGCGAGATCGACACCGAGGAGGATCTGTCTCGGGCGCAGGACGTCGTCGACTCCTGGCGCGATTGAGGTGCTCGTGCACCGCTCTCGAAATAGCGTCAACGCTGCGCCGACGATCCGGCCACCCCACGTCGTTGCTCCTCCACACCATACCGCCGGGTATGCCTCGTCGTCGCGCCTCGCGGGACGGCCGGCTTGTCGGCGGATCATTGACGTTATTTCGAGAGCGGTGCGCTAGTGGCGGCGCCGCCTCCCCCGAAGGATCCTGAACACTGGCTCTTCCGGCTGACCGCCGAGGAGTGGCTGGCGGCCGCGGACAACGAGCTGCGCCTGTGCGCCGCGGCGCTGGCGCGACGCGCGGCGCGCCCCGCGGTCACCCTGGCGCGCCGCGCGGCCGGAATGGCGTGGAACGCAGTCCTGGCCCACGCGCCCGACGATCGATTCGGTCGCAGCTACATGGAACACATCCTCGCGCTGGCGGCGGACGAGCGCCTCCCCGAGGAGGTCCGCGCGGCGGCGGGCGTGCTGCGAGACACCGCGCCTGTCCCCCCAGTGCTCGTCAAGATCGGACGGCCCGAAGGCGGTGACGAGGCCCCGCTCCTCGCTGCCCGGACGGTGGTGGAGCACGCACGCCGGCGGACGACGAGGTCCTGAAACGTCGGGGCGGCGAAGCCGCAAACTCAGTGGCCGTGCTTCGCGCCGGTGCGATAGCGGCCGTCGCCGTCCACGTCAAGGAAGACCGGATTCGTCAACGCGAACGGGTAGGCGGTGAACGTCTTGCGATCTCCCACCACCGGGGTGAGCGGCTTCTCGCCGTCGACGCGCACGACCACGTAGCTGTCCGCGCGCGCTTCGAAGTCGAACGACTCGTGAAACCGCGCTGGGGCGGTGATTCCCGGCGGCAGATCCCAGCGCTTCGCGACCTTGCCGTTCACGATCAGCTGCACGTGGTCGACCGACACCCACGGTGCCGCCTGGACCGTTATCTCGGCCCGCGCCTTTCCCTCGTGGGCCGGCACCAGGTCGCCGATGGCGCCGCCGTTGACCAGCAGGGAGACGAACGGCCCGGTCGTGAAGAAGCAGCGATGCCCCTTGACGGCGCGCGCCACCTCGTTCGCGGTCACGGCCGCCGGATGATCGTCGCGGACACGAACGTAGTTCCGCGGGTAGCCGCCGATGTTGAACGTCAGGTGATGGGTGTCCGAGTTCCCCGTCGCGGTCACGATGTGGTCGTGATCGAGCAGGCCGAACCAATCCTCGACGACCCGATCGACGCTCCGGCGCACGGGATCTTGGTAGCCGTTCATCACCTCGATGGCGTCGAAGTCCCACGAGAACCCCGGCCGCTCGGCGCGATCACCGCGCGCGTCGAAGTGCGCGATGTCGAAGTAGCCGATCTCGGCGTCGATGCGCGGGTGGTGAACGTCGATCAGGGCCTCCGGCGCGTTCGTGCGGACGTCCCGAAAGAAGTCGTCGGGGCGCCGGCCGTGCACGAGCACGGCTCCCTGCCCTGCCCGCTCGAGATCCGCCGGCAGGGGGAAGGCGCCGAAGTGTCCCCAGGACGCCGTGGTGAGCTCGTCCCCGATCGCGCTCGCGATGTAGGGACCAGCGCCGAGCTCGCGGATGTACGGATCGTAGTCGGACACGACATTGTGGTCCGTCGCCACGATCATCTGAACGTCGTCGGCCACGAACTCGAAGATCCGGTGCTGCATGGGCACCCTCGAATCCGTGGACCGCGCGGCGTGCACGTGAAAGTCGGCCGAGATCCAGCCGCGCGTATCGACGACGTGGGACAGCCGCGCCGTCACGAGGGCGCCGGCTGCGCCGATCTTCACCTTCCGGACGGTGGTGATGTCCCACTCCGGCCCGCGGCTGATCGTGACGTCGTAGGTCCCGAACGGGACGTGGGCCGCGCCCACGCCGGTGAGCGACATGATCCGGTTGAACGCCGCGATCGCCGTGTCGCCCTCGGGACGGCCGATGTCGACACGGGTGAATTCCGGGTCCGGCGTACCCGCCACGCCCACCAGCGTCAGCTTGCAGGGGATCGGCTCGCCGGTCTTGGCGTCACGCACGTCGAAGGAGAGCCCGCCCTCGGGCGCGAGCCTGGGGGGCGTGGCCCATGTGCCCGCCGCCGAGACGGCGGTCCAGCCGAGACAGATCATCCCGACGACCACGCATGCCGCCGCCCGGGCCCTGACCACCCCACCAGCCGGCGCGATCGAGGGACGTGGCGCGCTTCGCATGGCGCCGATTATCTCCGGATCGTCGCCGAGCGCCAGGAGAGCTTCTGGCGGCCGCTAGCGCCCACGTGAATCGTCCCCAACCTTTTCCCCACGATGCCCTCCTTGACCCACCCGATACCCCGGCACTATGTTACCCGGACGTTCGCCCGCCGAACTCGTTCGATGGGGGTGGATCGCGCCCCCCACCCAGGATGGATTTTGCCTGAAAAGGTGTTGATCGAACGGCAAACCAAAGGAGAATACGGGACTCATGAAGAAGGCTGATCTGGTGGACCTCGTGGCGCAACAACGCGGATTGCCCCGACCGCAGGTGGAGGCAACGGTCGATTCACTCATCGATGCGGTCGCGGAGGGTTTGGCGAAGGGTGAGCGGATCGATCTTCGGGGGTTCGGCGCGTTCGCGGTCCGCGAGTCCGCGGCGCGATCAGGCCGGAATCCCCAAACCGGCGAGCCGATTCAAATCGCCGCGCGTCGCGTGCCGACCTTCAAGGCCGGCAAAGAATTGCGCGATCGCGTGAATCGTCCCAGCACCTAATTCTCAAGCGAAGCAGGATCACGCTGGATGGGTACGCGTCTTTTCATCGGCAACCTCTCGTATAACGTCAACGAGCAGGAGTTGCGGGAAGCCTTCACGTCGGAAGGAATCGAAGTTCGGAGCGTTCGCGTCTCGCTCGACCGCGAGACAGGACGCCCACGCGGTTTCGCGTTCGTCGAGACCGAGACCGACGCTGGGGCGAAAGCCTCGATCGAGAAGTTGTCCGGCCGCATCTTGCAGGGCCGTCCCATCATCGTCGAGGAGGCCCAAGCGCGAACGCCCGGCGCGGGACCGGGCGGACCACGGCCGGCTGGCAGCGGGCCGCCGCGCTTCGGGGGGCCACCAGGTGGTCCCGGTGGAGCGCCAGGGGGGCCACCGCGCAGCGGCGGCTTCGGGGGACCGCCACGTCCAGGTGGCTTCGGGGGCGGACCGCCGCGCCCGGGCGGATTCGGCGGTCCGGGCGCTGGGCCACCCAGGCCGGGCGGATTCGGGCCACCGCGCAGCTTCGGGGGACCGCCACCCGAGGGTGGCGCCGCGCCCGCGCCGGAGCGGCGCCGGGAGCGTCCCGAGAAGAAGAAGTCCACGCGGCCGAAGCCCGAGGAGCAGGAGCGTGGGAACTGGCGCTGGAAGGGCAACGTCGACGAAGACTGAGCTGAAGACTGAGCTCAGGACAGCGACGACGATGGCGGCGGCGCCGGAGATGATCCGGCTGTCGATCGTCGTCCCCAGAGAGTGCGACGGCTGGCGCCTCGATCATTTCCTGAAGCACCGTATCGGGCGGCTGTCCCGCACGAGGATTCAGGAGATAATCGCGACGCAGATCTCCCTCGGAGAACGGCGCGCACGCGCCGCGGCGTGCGTGCGCGCTGGCCAGACCATCCTGCTGACCCGCCCGGCGCCCATCGAGCCCGAGGTGCCGCGGACCTTCGAGGTCCTGCACGAGGATCCGGCTTTCCTGGTCATCGACAAGCCCGCCGGGCTGCCGATGCACACGACGGCGAAGTTCTGGCGCAACACCCTGGTGGCGGTCTTGCGCGAGCGCTATCCCGGCCAGCATACGGAGATCTGCCACCGCATCGATCGCGAGACGTCGGGGGTCATGCTCATCGCCCGCACTCCGGACGCGGGCGCCTTCCTGAAGACGGCGTTCGCCCGCCGCACCGTGAAGAAGGCCTACCTCGCGCTCTGCAAGGGCTCGCCCCCGGACGAAGGGGTCGTCGACCAGCCCATCAAGCTGCTCGAGAGCCCTACCCACCTCATGATGGGAGCAGCCCACGACGGCCTGAGCGCGGTGACGCGCTTTCGCGTGGTGCGGCGGTTCGCCGATCACGCGCTCGTCGAAGCATCTCCCGAGACCGGCCGCCAGCACCAGATCCGCGTGCACCTGGCCCTGCTCGGATTCCCGCTGGTCGGCGACAAGCTCTACGGCGCGGGTGAGAAGTACTTCATGGAGGCCTGCGATCGCGGCATCTCGGCGGAGCTCCTGGAGCGCTTCGATGGGCTCCCCCGCCACGCGCTCCACGCGGCGCGGCTGACGTTCCCGCATCCGGTGACGCGGGCGCCGTTCACAATTTCGGCGCCCGTGCCCCCCGACATGGCCGACTACATGACCAGCCTCCCGGCCGCCTGACCGGCCGCCTTGGATCGCGGGGCGCTCAGGCTGACCAGCGCTCAGGCCTTGGGGACCAGCTCTTCTTCGACCAGACGCTTCACGAGGGAGGCGTCGAATCGTCCCTTGTTCGCCTTCATGACCTCGCCCATCACACGCCCGGCTTGCTTCACGTCGGAGGCCCCCGTGCGCGCGATGGTCTCGCGAACGGCCGCGCGCACCTCGTCCTCGCCCGCGGCCTTGGGCAGGAACCTTCCGCAGAGCTCGATCTCGAAGTCGATCTGGGGCAGCGCCGCCGCGCCCCGCTCGCCCACCGCCACGTACTCCTCGCGGGTCTTTCGCAGCTGCTTCTGATAGCTCGCGATCACGTCCAGCCACAGGGCATCGTCGAGGGGGCCCTTGAACCCCGCGGCTGTTCGTCGCTCCATATGCTTCGTCTTGATCATGCGAACGCAGTCGGCCGTTCGCATGTCGCGGCTTCGGATCGCGTCTTTCAGGAGATCCCCAATTTGAGCTTCGATGGACATGGCTATTCGCTCAACGGTAGGCCGAATCATCGGTCATCGCAACCGTCCGCGTCACCACGCAGGGTCAGGTCCGGCGGAGCAGCAGGAGGTGCTCCTTGCGGGGGTGTCCCTTGAAGATGTCGCGCAGGCGGCGATCGTGCGTCGCTCGAACCTGCGACGCGCGCGCGATCGGGAGCAGGCCGGCCCGCTCCCCGAGCTCGGCGATCGTGGTTGGCGCGTCCTCGGGCTCGTTGCCCACGACGCCGTCACCCACGATCAGCAGCGCGTGTGCCCCGGGCCCGAGGACGCGCGCCATCTCCCGGATCCACTGCATCTGCGACGACCGCCAGGTACCAGGGTCGGCACCCAATCGTCCGGTGCCTGGCGTGCGCGCGCCGATCTGCGCGCTCTCGAACGAGCGCCGCGGCAGCTCGAGCCAGGCGAAGCGGACATCATGTTGCGCGGCGTAGTCGTAGGTGCCTGCGTACGGCGGCGACGACACGATCAGCCGCGCGGCGCCCGAAGCCACGCCGCGAATGTCCCGGGCGTCGCCGAGCCGCGTGACCGGGGCCGGCGTTCCGGGGGGCGTCCGGCGCTCGAGCGCGGCCAGGCCCGCCGCCAGCTCCACCGCGCGATCGGCCAGCAGGCGCGACGGGACGCCGCGCGCGATCCGCTTCGCCTCGCCATCCCGCGGCGCCTCGGGACCCGCCTTCATCAACTTCACGAGGTTCGACGAGAAGCACATCCGCAAGGCCTGCCCGATGGGCGCCCGGGGGACCTCCATCACCAGGGCCCGCAGCGCGAACAGCTCGAACGCCACGTGCGGAAAGAAGCGCTCGAACTCCGGTCCCGCCCACGGCGGCGTCTCGGGGCGCCTGCGTTTGCGCGCGTCCTCGCCGGCCGCCTCGGCGATCCGCTTCGCCTGCTCGACCAGCGCGCCTCGGTTCGCCTCGCCGAGCAACGTGGTCCGCGTCTCGGCGATCGCGACGCCGAGGGGGCTGGCGTCCAGGCCGAGGGCCACGCGGCCGAGGCCCATCGCCTCGGTGAGGACGGTGCCGCTGCCGCAGAACGGGTCCACGACCATATCGCCCGGGCGGCTCCAGCGCGTGATGGCGCCGCGCGCGATCGAAGGGTGCAAGCGGCCCGAGTAGGCGTGGAATCCATGCGTGAGGGCCCGCGCCAGCCCAGGATCGACGTCCCACAGCCGCGCCAGCGCGCCCGCCTCCTCCGGATCACCCGCGGTCTCGACGGCGCCACCCACGGTGGAGAACGCGCGACGCTGGCGGGGAATCCGGGGCGGCGTGGGGTTCTTGGAGGGGATCGATTTCCCGTTCGCCCTCGGGCCACGAGCGCCGGCGGGCGCGTCGGGCGCGAGGCGCTGCGGCTTCCGCTCCACGACGACGTGGTCGGCGGGACGCGCTCGGCGGGCGTCCGGTTTGGACCCGACGTTCCTCGGCGGCTTCACGCCCATTTCGACGACTCGAAGACGCCCTCGAGCAACTTGTCGACCTCGGTCGCGACGGCGCGCGCCGTCTCGGTTCCCAGGATCTGCAACGCCGCCCGAATATCCTGGAGGTTCCGGAGCTGTGAGAAGAGCTGCACGTCCGACAACACCTCGCCGCCGAGGAGAATCCCCCGGATCACCTGCAGCTCGGCCAGGATGCCGTCCAGGTCCGCGGCCGCCGCGCCGGTGCGGCGATCCTCCGGGTTGTCCCGGTGGTGGCGCTCCAGCACCGGGCCCACGATGTCGTCGAGGATCGCCACCTGATCGGGGCTATTCCAGACGTGCCGCAGGACGAAGAAGTCGCCATCGTTGACGGTGGGCCGGCCGTCGAGGATGGCGCTCGACGCGAACAGCTTCAACAGCTTCACGACGCGTCGATCGCTGACCGAGATCCCTTCGGAGCGTATCTGAAAGATGAAGCCCTTGTACCGCGCCATCCAGTCCTCCGGGAACGACAGGAACTGGCCCAGCCGCGCCTGGACACGGCGAATGTCGTTCAAGGACACGAGCTGCGGAACAGTCTCGTTCGCGCCGGTCAGCTCCGCGATCTCGCCGCGGATGCCGCGATCGCAGAGTCCCCGGAAATGGAAGCTGTCCAGATTCTCCGACAACGCGCGGACCAGGAAGCGGTCGAAGATCGCCCCCAGCGCGTCGTCGTTCGGAATCTCGTTGGTGGCCCCGTACAGGGAACACAGCGGCACCTTCAACGATTGACTCCCCGTGAAGAAGCGCCGCTCGTTGAGGATGCTGAGCAGCGCGTTCAGGATCGCGGAGTTCGACTTGAAGATCTCGTCGAGGAAGACGATCTCCGCCTCCGGCAACATCGCTTCGGTGCGCCGCACGAACGTGCCCTCGCGAAACGCCTTGATGTCGACGGGACCGAACAGCTCGTTCGGCTCCGAAAAACGCGTCAGCAGGTACTCGAAGTAGCGCGCGTCGACCAGCCGCGACAGGTGCCGGACCAGCGCGGACTTCGCCGTCCCGGGCGGGCCCACGAGGAGCATGTGCTCGCCCGCGAGCAACGTCACCAGCATCAACCGCACGAGCTCGCCCTTGTCGAGGAAGCGCTCGTCGAGGTCCCGCGCCACGTCGCGGAGGCGCTGGGCCACCCGCAGCACGTCGGCGTCGATCGGGCCAAGCCGACCTCTCGATGTGCTCTCGCTGGCGGTCATGGGGGCATTCTTATACAGCATCCGTGATCGGTGGGTGCGGCGCCGTCAGCGCCGCGGGCGCCACCAGCCCGGGCCCAGCGTCCCACCACGCCGCGAGCCCCGCGACCTCGAGCGCCGTCGACCACCGGGGGCTCTCGTCGACGCGATGGAGGTCGAACCACCTCGCCAGGTGCTGAGTGAACCTCACCCCGAGCTCGGAATCCGCCGCCACGTCGCGCGGCCGGATCAACCCGGGCGCGCGCCGCTCGGCGGCGGCGAGCAACACCGCGAGCTCGCGCCCTGCGCCGCTCGCCGCGGGGCGGTCTCGATCGGCGCGCGCCACGGCTCCAGGTCCGAACAGCAGGTCCAGCCAGACCAGGTGCGCGAGAAACCCGAGCGCGAACGCGACTGTCTCGGGCGACGGGTGGTGCGAGCCGGAGGCGTCCTGCCGCGAGACGAACCGGTACAGACCGTCGGCCAGGGCGTCGCCCGTTCGCTCGACGCCCGTCTCGACCAGCCGCCCCGCCACCAGGCGGCAAATCGAGGGAAACCTCAGCGCCGCAAGCATGCGCCCCCACGACGGGGCGGGATCCAGGCGCAACGGATCCAGTGCCTCGCCGAGCGGGCTGGCCTCGGTCAAGGCGACGAACGCCGCCCGCGCGGCGGCCGGAACGCCGAGATCCCGCAGCCACGCGCGGCGCACGACCTCCACCCTGACGCCGCGAACGTGCGGCAACGCGAGCATCCGCGGCGGCGGCTCCCGTCCCAAGAATGTCTTCCTCCCAAGCCAGTAGTGGACCGTGCGGTCGAGCCGAACGATCTCCGGCAAGCGCGCCAGCAGCGAGTGACGCGACAGCGTTTGCGCCAGCGTGGTGGGGGAACCGAGCGCCGCCAGCGCCCGGGCCTCCCCGGCGACCCGTGCGACGCGTGCGTCCGAGCCCACACCTGCGGCGATCGCGGGATGGGCCAGCGCCAATAGATTGTGAACCGCGCCCCCGAGGCGCCAGGTGTCCTCGTCAATACCCGGCCGGGGCGCGTGCGGGACGAGCGGATCGAGAGCGTCCTGGCGCGCCACCGCGAGCCGTTGCGCGGCCTCCAGCTCGACGGGATCATCCGAGGCGCCGTGCGCGCGCGCCAACGTCTCGACCCCGTCACGGGACAGCGGTCGCTGGATGGCGATCGTTCCGCCGCGAACCAACGGCAACAAGAACTCCGACACGAATCGGCGCGCCACCTCCTCAGTCTAAGGGGGGCGCAGCCACCGTGCGACCGGGACAGCCGGTCACCAGCTTGCGGGGCCGTTTGCTCAGTCGATGACGGGGGCGCCGTTTGGATTCGAATTCCGGCGCGGCGGCAGCTCGACCGGCTCGACGCGAGGGTGGCGCGCGGGGCGCGCCACGGTCGGGTCGCGGCGCGGGGGAGGCACCCTCTCCGCGGGGGCGAGGCTCGGCGGGGCCGGCGGTGGGATCGACACGAGGACGAGCGCCTCGGGAGGCGGGCCGTCCAGGAACTCCACCTCGCGTGACTCGTACCCGGTCGCCGAGGCGCGCAAGACGTGACGGCGATGATCGACCGGAAACACTCGCTCCAGTATTCCCGTCCCTGCGGGCTGTCCGTCGAGCGCGAGCGCTGCCGTTTCCGGCTCGCTTCTGACCCGGACCTTGAACGACGACGACGGCGACGGTGCTGTCGCCGTCGCCGTCGTCGCTGCGGCCGGCCCGGCCGATGCGCGTGCGGCCACCGTGATGGACGGCGATGGGGGCGCCTGGGGCGAAGAGCGGCCCAGCAGCGCCAGCCCGCCGAACCCCGCCGCCGCCATTCCACCGACGACGAGGGCAATCTTCACGGGCCGGGTGACGCCCGCGCCGGATCCCCTGCGCACCTCGAGCGTGTCGACGGCGGCCGGCGAGTTCGGCCCCGACAGCGATGGGGCGCTGCTTGCCTGTGACGCGCGCCAAGCGGCCGCGGCCGTGGCCTCGACCGCGGCCTCGGCCTCGGAGATGGGGCCGAAGGCCTCTTGCCACAGTACCCGCGCGCGCTCCGACGCGAAGGGAAGCAGCATGCGCCCCAGCTGACGCACGGAGGGAAACCGGAGCTTCGGATCGGTGCTCATGGCGCGCGAGATCACCCGTTCGAGCTCCGGGTCCAGATCGGGACGCAGCTCGCGCGGGGGCTGGGGCGCGCCGTTGACGATGGCCTGAAATATGAGGAACAGGTTTTCGGATTCGAAGGGCCGCTTGCCGGTCAGGCACTCGTAAAGAATGACGCCGAGCGCGTATTGATCGCTCGCCGGACCGGCCGACTTGCCGTCCATGATCTGTTCTGGCGCCAGGTAATAGGGAGTCCCGATCATGGCGCCTGTCCCTGTCAGCGTCCCCGCCGTGACATTGTCGGTGCCCTTCGAGATCCCGAAGTCCAGGACCTTGGGCTGCATCCCATGGGGCCCTGCGGCCAGGAAGATATTCTGGGGCTTGAGGTCGCGGTGGGTGATGCCCGCGGCGTGCGCGGCCGTCAGGGCCGAGCAGACCGGCAGCATGATGTCGACCAGCTCGACGACGGCCATCGGTGGCCCGTGGCCGAGTCGCCCGCCGAGGTCCTCGCCCTCGAGAAACTCCATGACGAGGAACGCCTGACCAGCCTCGTTCCCCATGTCCGTGATATCCACGATGTTGGGATGGCGGACCTTGGACGTGAGCTGCGCCTCCCGGAGAAATCGCGCTCGCGCGCCCGGGATGGCCGCGATGGCGGAGCCAAGCACCTTGACGGCGACGCGTTTGCCGATTTCGGTGTGCGCGGCCTCGTAGACAGCGCCCATTCCCCCGGCTCCCAGCAGCCGCGCGATCTGATACTTCCCGAGCCGGGTGCCGCTCGCGAGTGGGGGTTCGCCGGGATCCTCCGGGATCTCGCCCGAATCGGTCATAGTCAGATCTGCTTATGACCGCATCGCGAAAGATCCGCAAGCGGCCTCGGGGATCTTGGGCTTTCGGCACGAAGGCAATGGGATAAATCGACGCGCAGCCCTCGCGTTCGAACCCCCGGGACACCGTTGCGCAGACCGCGGTCGCGCCGGCGCGGCTGGTCGTCGATATCTGCACGATTCTTTTTTGTCAGGACACTAGACGCCTGGTGCTCCGTCCTCGCCGATCGACCCTGTTCCGCGTCTCCAGCGTGACCGGACGGCGTCCTGGCACCAATTTCGCATAAGTGGCTGAAATCGCGATGCCCAAGCATTCAATCGCCCGGAGCGCCCCATGATACGGTTCAACCGAAGAAGCTGGATCCTGTCGATACGCAGCAACGAGCTCTCCGACATCGATCCTGCCTTGCGGCCCGCCGCCCTTGCTCTTCAGGCCGCGGTCATAGCCGATGGGCTCACGGACGAGGCCCCCGGCGAAGACACGGGCGCTCTCGGGCGGCGCGCCTTGCGGCGCTGGGCTCGAATGGCCCGGCCCGAGCCCCGCCGCGCCGCTTCCCGGCTGTGGGCGTCGTTCTGAGCAAGTGGATTGCGCAGATTGCGCCGCAATGGTGCGGCTCAATTCCCCTGACATTTCGGTCCGAGGTCCGTCACTTCGAGGAGCCCGGTCGTCAGCGGACGGCCCCGCCGCGCGAAGCAGCAGGACATTCGCCGGGGGCTGTTAGGATGGCGCCGTGCTGGCCCATCACCAACAACCGTTGAGCTCCGGACAACGCTCCCGGCGCTCGCAACTCATTCCCCGCTCGCTACCCGCTGCTTTGGCGATCGCCATCGGTCTGACCTTCGCCACGACAGGGGCGCCTGCCGGCGCCGCGCCGGGCGTAGAAGCACAGCCCCCCGGTGAGCCTGCGCCGTCTTCGTCGCCGCCCCCCGCTCCTCCACCGGTTGGCGCGGATGTGGCAACCAGTCCCCAGCCCGCGGCCGGCGCCGCGCAGACATTACCGGCGCCGGTGGCAACGACGCCGACCATCCCTCCCGTCACCGCCCCCCCGGCGGCCCAGGTCGACGAGGAGGAGAGCCTGCGGGCGTTTGCCGACGAAGGCCCCCAGCCCCGCACGCGACTCGGAACCGCCGCCTGGATCGGCGCCGGCGTCACCGTGGCCCTGCTGGGCGTCGCGGCCTTCTACGGCGCGAAGGCCAGCGACAAGGCGAGCGACGTGGACCGCCTGCTGCGGAGCTTCGACCAGACCACCGACATCCCGGTCGAGTACGCGAGCGTGGCCGCCCAGTACGAGTCGGACGTTCGCGAGGGAAAACACGACGACCGGGTGGCCAAGGGGTTCGCGATCGCCGCGGGCGCCGCGGCCGTGACCACGGCGGCCTTGTTCGTCATCGACGCTGTCCGCGGTCCCGCCGCCGCCATGGAGAAAGTCCATGCGGCCGTGCTGCCGATGGGCACGCCGCGGGGCGCCGGCATGAGCATCGGGTGGACGTTCTGATGCGCGCGCCCCCGCGCATCGCCCGCCCGCGGTCGGCCGTCGTCCTGCTTGCCGTCGCGGCCCTCTCGATCTCCCTGACCGGATGTTTCACGCCGCGCAACCCGCCTTGCGCTTTCACCTGTGTCTCGTCGGGGAACCTCTGTCCGGACGGCTATGCCTGCGGCACTGACGGCCTTTGTCACCGCGCCGGCGCCGACGACGTCTGCGGGTTCACCTCCCCCTACGACGCGGGCACAGACGGCGACGGCGCGACGCCCGGCTCCGACTGACGGGCCCGATTTGACGCCCGGCGGTGACCGAGGTTGAGCGCGGTCAGGCATCCGCGTTATGAGATGCGCATGCGCCACGCCGACCTCGCGCCATCACCCACGGGAGGGCCGTCTCACGCGACGCCGGCGGTTGGGCCGGGACGTCCGGGCCGCGTCGCGCGCGGTGGCCGACCGGGCCAACACACTTCGCAACACACTTCGCAACACACTTCGATCGCTCGCCCGCGGCCACCTGTCGTCACGATGCTCGTCGCCTCCGCGGCCATCGCAGGCGCCGCCGGAGGCTGCACCACCGGCGTCCTGCACGGGCTCGACGAGCCGGCCGCCAACGAGGCGTTGGCGGCGCTGGAACGAGCGGGCATCGGCGCTGAGAAGGTCACCGAGGAGCTCGGTCAAGGGCCGGCGTTCGCCCTGCGCGTGCCGAGAGGAGACGCGACCCGCGCCCTCGACGTCTTGCGCGTGAGAGGCTTGCCGCGGGAGCGCCGGCACGGATTCGCGGAGATCTACGGCCAGCCGAGCCTCATCCCCACCGCGTCGGAGGAACGCGCGCGGTACCTGGAGGCGACGGCGGGCGAGATCGAACGAACGCTGGAGATCGCCGAAGGTGTCGTGAGCGCGAGGGTTCACCTGGTCCTCGAGGAGGCGGATCCCCTCTCGCTGGAGGGGAAGCCTCGAGCGGGGGCGCGCGCCGCCGTGCTGGTCAAGGCGGCCGTGGGGCGGGCGCCGCTGAGCGAGGCGGACATTCAAAAGCTGGTGGCGGGCAGCGTCCCCGGCCTGACCGCGAGCGCGGTCGCCGTCGTGGTCACCGCCGCGCCCACGCCATCCGAGGCATCGCTGGTGCCGCTCGCCGCGGTGGGACCGTTTCGAGTCACGCCGTCCAGCCGCGCGCCGCTCATCGGCATGTTCGCGCTCGCGCTCGCGGTGATCGGCATCCTCGCCGGCCTGCTCTTCCTGTCGCTCCGCCGCCGCTGACGGCGCTCGTCTCAGCCGTTCAGTTTCTTCTTCAGGTCCGCCAGCGCGTCGTCGACCGCGCTGGTCCCACCAAGCGCCGCGAGCTTCCGATCGGTCTCGAGGGCGGCGGCCGCCCGGCCTCCGAGCTCGTCGCCCAGGCTGGCCTCGGCCTCGACGGCGTCGATGCGGCTCGACATTCGTTCGAAGTCGTCGAACGCCGACGCGCCCCCGCCGAGGCCGCCCCCCCGCTTCGAAGCGCGCGCCTTCTCCCGCAAGGTCCCTTGCCGGAGCTGGACCTCCTTCACCCGCGCCTCCAGCGACTTCAGACCCGAGGTCAGCTGATCGACGTAGACCGACTGCTCCTGTAGCGCCTTCTTCGTCTCGGCCTGCTCGGCCTCGGTCGCTCGCTTTCGCGCCAGCGCCTCCCGCGCCAGGGCGTCGTCGCCCGCGCGCACGGCCGTCGCGGCGCGGTCCTCCCAGGTCTGCGCCTCGGACGCCAGCGCCCCGAGGCGCATCTGCAGGCGCTTCTCGTCCGCCATGCACCGCGCGACCTCGACGCGCGCCTCGCGCGCGGAGTCCTCCATGTCGCGGACCATCTGATCGATTTCCTTGCCGGGGTCCTGCATCCCGTCGATCAAGTCGTTGACGTTCGATTTGATCAGCGTGGACACGCGTCCGAGAATCCCCATGGTCGGTTCCTCCGGTCGCAAGGTTAGCACCGGCGCCCACGGGGGGTGTGTTACGGTTGGCGAGTGCGATTCGAAGACCTCGTCGGGCAGGAGCGGGCCACGGCCATCCTTCGCCGCGCGCTCGCGGGTGACCGGCTGGCCCACGCCTATCTGTTCGAGGGCCCTCCCGGCGTCGGCAAGCGCAGCGCCGCCATCGCGCTCGCCATGGCCCTCGACTGCGAGACGCCCCCGGCCTCGGGCGCGAGCGCGTGCGGCGCCTGCGAGACCTGTCGCCGCATCGCCGCCGGCCTTCACCCCGACGTCGTGACCGTCACCGCCGAAGGTCCCCAGATCGTGATGGAGCAAGCGCAGCAGATCGTCGCGCTCGCACAACAGCGCCCGCACGAGGCGCGCGCGCGCGTCATCGTCATCGACGACGCCGATCGGCTGAACGCGAACGCCTCCAACTGCCTGCTCAGGACCCTGGAGGAGCCGCTGCGCGGCACGCACCTCGTCCTGGTGACGGCCGCCCCAGACAAATTGCTAGGGACGATCCGCTCGCGCGCCCAGCGAATTCGCTTCCTGCGCGTGTCCGAGACGGCGCTGTCGCGGTGGGGGGCCGAGCGCGGGGTCCCGGAGTCCCGCTCCGCCGTCGCTGCCGTCCTGGCCGACGGCTCCGTCGCGCGCTACATGGAGCTGGCGATCGATTCGGAGGGCGAGGAGGCCGGCCAGGACAGCCCCCTCCCCGCGGCCGCGGCGCTGCGAGCCGCCGCGCGCGGGCGCGGCATCGCGCCCATCCTGGACGCCGCCGCCGCCGTGGGCAACAAGGACTCGAAGCACCTCCTGTCGAACACGCTCGGCCTGCTCGCACGCATCTACCGCGATGCCCTGGTGTCGGTGGCGGGCGCTGCCGAGCTGGCGCTCCTGGCGGGTGACACCGACGTGGCGGCGCTGCTGCCCACGACCCTGCGGCTGCCTCAGCTCGGCCGCGCGCTTGGCGCGATCGTCGAGGCGGACACGGCCATCGTCGGCAACGTCAACGCCCCGATGGCGCTCGAGCGGATGCTGCTCGCCCTGCGGCGCGAGGAGCGCCTGTCATCATGACCACCACCGAGGATCCCCCCGTGACCGACGACCCACCGGTCGCGCCGAGCGTGTCGCCCGAGCCCGGGGCGGCGCCCGCCGCGAAGGACGGGAGGACGCCGACCGCCTACCCCGTGATGATGGTCGCCGGCGTGCGACTTCGCCCGGGCGGCCGCGTGATCGCTTGCGACGCCCGCGGCCTGACGCTGCAGGTGGGCACGCGGGTGATGGTCCAGGTCGATCGCACCCCGGAGGTCGGCATCGTGACCGCGGGCGCGATGTTGCGGCCGGTGCGGGGCCGCCTGGCGCGGGTGCTGCGCATCGCCGAGGACCGCGATCTCGAGCGCTCGGACAGCGACGCGGAGCGCGCCAACGACGCCCTGATGGTCGCGCGCGAGGCCGTCGCGAAGATGAACCTGCCGGTGAAGATGTTTCACGCCGAGATCTACGGCGGCGGCCGCGCCACGTTCTATTTCGCGTCCGACGCGCGCGTCGATTTTCGCGATCTGGTGCGCGATCTTGGGAACCGGCTGCGGCTGCGGGTCGAGCTGCGGCAGGTGGGTGTGCGCGACGAAGCGAAGATGGTGGGGGGCATTGGCTCGTGCGGGCGGGAGCTGTGCTGCAGCACCTTCCTGCCGCGCTTCGCGCCGGTGTCCATCAAGGCGGCGAAGGTCCAGAACATCGCGCTGACCCCGTCGAAGGTGTCGGGCCAGTGCGGGCGCCTGAAGTGCTGCCTCGTCTACGAAGAGGCGAACTACGTCGAGGCGGCGAAGAGCCTGCCGCGCATGGGCAAGCGCGTGGAGACGCCGGACGGCGTGGGGCGCGTGGGCGATCTGGACGTGCTGCGCGGGCGGGTGCGCGTGCTGTTCCAGGACCAGCCGCCGAAGGTGTACGAGGCGGGCCAGGTCAAGCAGGCGAGCTTGCCGCCGAGCGGCGGGAGCGATAGTTAAGCCGACGTGTCGCCTCCGCGTTTCTACATCACCACCCCGATCTACTACGCCAACGCCACCCCGCACCTGGGGACCTTCTACTCCACGGTGGTGGCGGACGCGCTGGCTCGGTTTCACCGCGCCAGCGGCGACGACACCTTCTTCCTGACGGGGCTCGACGAGCACGGGCAGAAGATCGAGCGCATCGCCGTCGAGCGGGGCCTGGAGCCGCAGGCCTATTGCGACGGCATCGCCGCGCAGTTCCAGGACATCTGGAAGCGGGCCGAGATCTCGTACGACTACTTCATCCGCACCACCAGCGCCGACCACCAGCGCTCGGTCGCCGAGATGTGGGCACGCATGCAGGCGTCGGGGGACATCTACCAGGCCGAATACGACGGCATGTACTGCGTCGGCTGCGAGGACTGGAAGTCCGAGGACGACGTGATCGTCGAGGGCGGCGAGAAGGTCTGCCCGATCCACCACCGCCCCGTCGAGCGCGTGAAGGAGAAGAACTACTTCTTCAAGCTGTCGAAGTACGCCGACCACCTGCTTGGCCTTTACGACGAGCCGGGCTTCATTCGCCCCGAGTCACGCAAGAACGAGGTGACGTCCTTCGTGCGGGGGGGACTGCGCGATCTCTCGATCTCGCGCATGCGCAAGTCGGTCAGCTGGGGCATCCCGGTCCCCGGCGATCCGGAGCACGTCATCTACGTGTGGATCGACGCGCTCACGAACTACCTCACGGCCCTCGGAGGTCCGAACGCCGTGGCGGTCGGTGGCGAGGCGGGCGAGCGGTGGGCGCAGAGCCATCACCTCATCGCGAAGGACATCTTGCGCCATCACGCGGTCTACTGGCCCGCGATGCTGAAGTCGGCCGGGCTGCCGCCCCCGCACAGCATCTTCTGCCACGGCTACCTGACGGTGAAGGGCCAGAAGATCTCGAAGTCGATCCCGGCCACGCGCGTGGACCCGCTCGGCATCGCGGCGGACCTCGACGCGGCGGTGGGAACCGACACCGGCGTCGAGCTGATGCGCTACTTCGTGCTGCGCGAGTACACCTTCGGAGGCGACGGAGACTTCACCTACGAGTCGCTGCTGCAACGCTACGAGTCCGACCTGGGGAACGACCTCGGGAATCTGCTGAACCGCACGGTCAACATGGCCCATCAGTTCCTGGGCGGCGAGGTGAAGCCATGGTCTCCGGCGGGAGAAGCGGAGAGCCACGGACTGATGACCGCGCCCGGCGCGGTTGGAAGCTGCTGGAGCGACTTTCTGCTGTCCGGCGCGCTCGAAACCGTCTGGGAGCAGGTCCGGATCGCCAACCGGTTCATCAACGATCGCAAGCCCTGGATCTCGGCGAAGCGACTCGGCGATGACCCATCGGTCCGCGACGTGATCAACGCGGACCTGGCGTTCTGTTGCGCGTCGCTCCGGCTGATCGCGCGCATGATCGCTCCCGCAATGCCGAATACCGCGAAGAAGATCTTGGGGCAGATCGGGCTCTCCGGGAACGAGGCAGACAGGTGGCCGACGTCCGATGAAGCTGCCCATACCGCGCTCTGGCCTGGCGGAACGATGGGGAAGGCGGAGCCGCTGTTTCCGCGGCTGGAGCCCGAGCGCAAGGCGGCGCTGGTCGCGAGGTGGCTGCCACCGGAGGCGCCGGTCGCGGAGGCGGCGCCCACCACGAAGGCGCCCGGCCACGTCCCGGCCGTCCACACTGACACGGCGGCTCCCACGCCGGCGGCCCTCGGGCCCATCGACAAGGCCGACTTCGATCGCGTCGACTTGCGCGCGGCGCGTGTGCTCGCATGCGAGCGCGTACCAAAGACCGAGAAACTATTGAAGCTGACGCTCGATCTCGGCACCGAGCAGCGCACCGTGGTCTCCGGGATTGCGGGCGCCTACCCACCCGAGGCGCTCGTCGGACGCACCGTCGTCTATCTCGCGAACCTCAAACCCGCGAAGATCCGCGGCGTCGTGTCGCAAGGGATGATCCTGGCCGCAGGCGATGCGGAGGTGCTGGCGCTCGCCGCCCTCGACCGCGACGTTCCCCCCGGAACCCCCATCCGCTGACGGCGAACAGCCGTCCCCCACGAGCGCACCGCCGTCGAAATAGCATCACGTTCGGCCGACGATCCGCGCTCGCCGCTTCGTTGCTCCTCGCACCATACCCACGGGTATGCCTCGTCGTCGCGCCTCGCGTCCGGCGCGGCTTGTCGGCCTCGGCGTTGACGCTATTTCGACCGCGGTGCACTACCGCCGGAAGAAGAAGAACCCGGGACCCGCAGTCGTCGAAGCGGAGCCGCCCATCCCGGCGGAGCCGCCCATCCCGGCGGAGCCGCCCATGCCGGCGGCGCCGCTCATCCCGGCGGAGCCGTCCATCCCGGCGGAGCCGTCCATCCCGGCCGCGCCGCCGACTCCCGCCTGGCCGCCCCGCCCGCCCGCGGATTCCCCACCTTTTCCCGAGACGCCACCCTCGCCGCCGCGACCGCCGACGCCCCCGCGACCGCCTTCACCGCCCCGGCCGCCCCGGCCACCTGCGCCACCGTGTCCGGCCTCGCCACCAGCGCCGCCACGGCCGCCGGCGCCGCCACGGCCGCCCAGTCCCGGACGGCCACCGAAGCCCCGGCGACCGCCCTCGCCCCCACGGCCGCCCTCGCCGCCCCGGCCGCCCGCCGCCATGCCGCCCGTGCCCACGCCACCGGTGGCCACGCCGCCCGTGCCCACCGTACCGCCAGTCGCGACCATGCCCCCGGTCGCGCCGCCGTGGGCCCCGCTGCCGCCCGTGCCCATCACCGTGCCACCGCCCTCGCCCGAGCCCGAGCCGGCGGTTCCAGAGTTGCCGCCGGCGGCCATGATACCGCCGCTGCCCGTGACGGCCCCCGTACCGGTGGCGCCACCGCCGGCGCCGGGCAGGTCGACGCCGCCGTCCGTCGCGCAGGTCGCCAGGGTCCCCACGAGCTGAATCGCCAGAGGCGCCGAGGCCTGCCCCTGCTTGACGTTCGAGACCGTGACGGTTTTCGTCGCCACCACGCACTTATTGCGAAGCGCCTCCGCCGTGATCATCACGGTGCCGCTCACGTCGGAGGGCAGGTAAAGACCCAGCTTCAAGACCAAGGCCGGACCAAAGCTGACATTCGGGAACGACTGCTCGACCGCTCCGGGCTTGGCGCTCATGCGAAGCTCCACGTTCGTGTAAGAGACGTCTCCGGTGATGTCGACCTTCACCAGGGAATCGTCCCCGCAAGACACCAACAGGCCAAACAGCGTGACCACGCCCAACCAGCCCCCTCGACTCACCGCTCGATTCCGGCTGCCTCTCGCGTCGCCTGCGGACTTCGTCGCGCCCGCCGGCCTCGGCCCTGATTTGTTCGGGATTCCCATGTCACCCTTTGTTGTACCCTCTCGGGGGCTATGATGAGGCTCAACCAATGAAACGAGTCGTTTCGCTCTTTGGAGCCGGCGTGACGCTGTTCTTTGTCATGTTTTTCGCCGCGCCAACCGCCCATCCCGCGCGCGCCGCCGACCCGGCCCAGCCCCCCGCGAGCGCGCCGACCGCCGCGCAAAAAGCCAAGCAGCACTACCAGCAAGGCGAAGCTTACTTCAAGTCGAAGAATTTCTCCGAGGCGATGGACGAGTATCAGAAGGGCTATCTCGAGAAACCCGACTCGGTCTTCATCTTCAACATGGCCCAGTGCCAGCGCTTGCTCGGCCACCGCGAGTCCGCCGTGGAGCTCTATCAACGCTACCTTCGGGAGACGCCGAACGGGGCCGGCCGCGCGGTCGCGGAGAGACAGATCGCCGCCCTGTCCCCGCCGCTGACGAGCGCGCCGGCGGCCACCGCAGGTGCCGCTTTGTCGCCACCGCCTCCTGCCGGCCCGACCACGCCTCCCGTGGCCGCCGCGCCAGGGAACAGGCCGGGTGATGCCCCCGGAGCCGTCGCGACCGCAGCCGGCGCCGGCGCCGCGCCTCCGGCGCAGGCACCGGCCGCGGCCGCCGCCAGCCCGGCGTTCGCGTCGGCGCCCGCGCTCGCAGCGCCGGCGCCCGAGGCGCCCGTCCTCGTGACCGCCCACGCCGCCGAGCCGGAGCGCCCGGTGTACAAGCGCTGGTGGTTCTGGACGGCAGCCGCCGCGGTGGTCGTGGGAACCGTGATCGCGGTATCCGCATCATCGCCAAGCCGGCCCGACTGTGGCGCCGGCCGCATCTGCAAGTGACACCCAGCAGCCGGGGCTACGGCTTCCCGCGCGCGGGGCTTCTATTGCGCGCGGTCCTCTGATAATCACTCCGCATGGCAAGCGCAAAACCACAGATCCCGGCCGGGGGTGATCCGATCCGCATGCGCGCGGACGGCACCCTCGACGTACCCGATCACCCGATCCTCCCCTTCATCGAAGGTGACGGGACCGGGCCCGACATCTGGCGCGCCTCCGTGCGCGTTCTCGACGCGGCCGTCGCGAAGGAATTTGGCGGGCAGAAGCAGATCGCCTGGACGGAGGTCTACGCGGGCGAGAAGGCCAAGAACCTCTTCGACACCTGGTTGCCCGACGAGACGTTGGAGGCCTTCAAGACTTACCTGGTCGGCATCAAGGGGCCCTTGACGACGCCGGTGGGCGGGGGCATCCGCTCGTTGAACGTCGCCATCCGGCAGATCTTGGACCTGTACGTGTGCCTGCGGCCGGTGCGCTACTTCACGGGCGTCCCGTCCCCGGTCAAGCGGCCCGAGAAGGTGGACATGGTGATCTTCCGCGAGAACACCGAGGACATCTACGCCGGCATCGAGTGGGCCGCCGAGTCCGCCGAGGCCAAGAAGGTCATCGCGTTCCTGCAGAACGAGATGGGGGTGAAGAAGATTCGCTTCCCCGAGACCTCCGGCATCGGGATCAAGCCCGTGTCCCGCGAGGGCTCGGAGCGCCTGATTCGCGCGGCCCTGGACTACGCGCTTCGCCACAATCGCAAGAGCGTGACGCTGGTGCACAAGGGCAACATCATGAAGTACACGGAGGGGGCGTTCCGCGACTGGGGCTACGCGCTCGTGAAGCGCGAATACGCAGGCCGCGCCATCGGGTGGGACGACTGCGCCGGCAAGCCGCCCGCCGGCCAGGTGCTCGTGAAGGACTCCATCGCCGACATCACGCTGCAGCAGGTGCTGACCCGTCCCGACGAGTTCGACGTGATCGCAACGTTGAACCTGAACGGCGACTACCTGTCGGACGCGCTGGCGGCGCAGGTGGGTGGCATCGGCATCGCCCCCGGCGGCAACATCAACTACATCACGGGCCACGCGGTGTTCGAGGCCACGCACGGCACGGCGCCGAAGTACGCGAACCAGGACAAGGTCAACCCTGGCTCGGTCATCCTGTCCGGCGTCATGTTGCTCGAGCACCTGGGCTGGACGGGCGCCGCCGCGCGCGTGGTGTCGGGGCTCGAGAAGGCGATCTCCCAGAAGGTCGTCACCTACGACTTCGCGCGTTTGATGGAGGGGGCGACCGAGGTGTCGTGCTCGGCCTTCGGCGACGCGATCATCCGCAACCTCTAGGCAGCAACCTCCAGGCCCCTCACCCGCAACTTTCTTCCTTTCTTCGAATCGGAGTCCCCATGTCTCGCAAGAAGATCGCTCTCATTGGTGCTGGAAACATCGGCGGCGAGCTGGCCGCGCTCGTGGCGCGGCGCGAGCTCGGCGACGTCGTGCTGTTCGACATCCCCGAGAAGGAGGGCCTCGCCAAGGGCAAGGCGCTCGATCTCGAGCAGAACGGCGCGGTGCTGGGCTACGACGCTGGCATCACGGGCACCTCGAACTGGAACGACTGCGCGGGCGCCGACGTGGTCATCGTCACCGCCGGCGTCCCCCGCAAGCCCGGCATGTCGCGCGACGATCTATTGACCATCAACCTGAAGATCATCCGCAACGTGGCGGAGAACCTGAAGGCGAAGTGTCCGAACGCGTTCGTCATCGTGATCTCGAACCCGCTCGACGCCATGGTCTACGAGATGAAGAAGGTCACCGGGTTCCCGCGCGAGCGCGTGGTGGGCATGGCCGGGGTCCTCGACGCGGGGCGCTTCCAGCTGTTCCTGGCGCGTGAGGTCGGCGCGGCCGTGAAGGACGTGCGGGCGATGGTGCTCGGTGGCCACGGCGACACGATGGTCCCCGTCACCAGCTATTGCACGATCTTCGGCGTCCCGGTGACGCAGCTGATCGCGGCCGACAAGCTGCAAGCCATCGTCGATCGCACCCGAAACGGCGGCGGCGAGATCGTCAAGCTCATGGGGACGAGCGCCTACTACGCCCCCGCCTCGGCGGCGGTGTTGATGGCGGAGGCGTTCCTGAAGGACGCCAAGCGGCTGCTGCCCGCGGCCGCCTACCTCGACGGCGAGTACGGTTACAAAGATCTTTACATGGGCGTCCCCGTGGTGATCGGCGCCAGCGGCGTCGAGCGCGTGGTCACCGTCTCGCTGACCCCCGAGGAGAAGGCGATGCTGGACAAGTCGGCCGCGGCGGTCCGCGAGCTCATCGAAGCGTCGAAGAAGCTGTGACATGAAGATCCACGAGTACCAGGCCAAGGAGATCCTGCACCGGTTCAACGTCCCCGTCCCGAGGGGCGTCGCGTGCTTCAGCGTCGACGAGGCCGAGGCGGCCGCGAAGCAGATCATCGCCGACACGGGCAGCGAGGTCGTGGTGGTGAAGGCGCAGATCCACGCTGGCGGACGCGGCAAGGGCGGCGGGGTCAAGGTCGTGAAGGGGGCGGCCATCGCGCGCGAGACGGCGCAGAAGATCCTGGGGATGAACCTCGTGACCCATCAGACGGGGCCCGCGGGCAAGCTCGTCAAGCGGCTGCTCGTCGAGCAAGGCGTGGACATCGCCCGCGAGCTGTACTTCGGCGTCGTGGTCGACCGGGGCGCCGGCCGCGTGGTGGTCATGGCCTCGTCGGAGGGCGGCGTCGAGATCGAGGAGGTCGCCGCGAAGCACCCGGAAAAGATCCTGAAGGAGATCGTCGACCCGGCCGTGGGCATGGGCGCCTACCAGGCCCGCGATCTCGCCTACGGGCTCGGGCTGACCGGGCCCACCGCCAAGGCGGGCGCGGAGCTGTTCCTGGCGCTCTACCGCGTGTTCGTCGAAACGGACAGTTCCTTGCTGGAGGTGAACCCGCTCGTCGTGCTGAAGAACGGCCAGGTGTTGCCGCTCGACTGCAAGATGACGTTCGACGACAACGCGCTCTATCGCCACAAGGAGCTCGAGGGCTATCGCGATCTCGACGAGGAGGAGCCCTCCGAGACCGAGGCGAAGCGCTACGATCTCAGCTTCATCAAGCTCGAGGGTTCGATCGGTTGCATGGTGAACGGCGCCGGCCTGGCGATGGCAACGATGGACACCATCAAGTACTTCGGCGGCGAGCCGGCGAACTTCCTGGACGTCGGCGGCAGCGCCACCACCGAGAAGGTGACGGCGGCGTTCAAGATCATCACCGCCGACCCGACGGTGCGCGGGATCTTCGTCAATATCTTCGGGGGAATCATGAAGTGCGACACCATCGCGGCGGGCGTCATCGCCGCGGTCAAGCAGGTGGGATTGAAGGTGCCGCTCGTGGTGCGGCTCGAGGGAACGAACGTGGACCTCGGGAAGAAGCTGCTCGCGGAGTCCGGGCTGGCCGTGACGTCGGCGGACGACATGGCCGACGGCGCGAAGCGAATCGTCGCCCTGGCCGCGGGAGGGAAACGGTAATGGCGATCCTCGTCGACAAGGACACCAAGGTCATCGTGCAGGGGCTGACCGGCTCCGCCGGCACGTTCCACGCGATCCAGATGCGCGAGTATGGCACGCAGGTGGTGGGCGGCGTGACGCCCGGCAAGGGCGGGCTGGTTCACGAGGGGTTCCCGGTGTTCGACACGGTCGCCACCGCCGTCAAGAAGACGGGCGCGAACGCGACCGTCATCTACGTTCCCCCGCCCGGGGCCGCCGACGCCATCCTCGAGGCGGCCGCGGCCGGGATCGACGTGATCGTTTGCATCACCGAGGGGATTCCCACGCTCGACATGGTGCGCGCCCGGCGCGCGCTCGCCGACATGAAGGGCGCCTCGGGACGCCCGGTGACCCTCATCGGTCCGAACTGCCCCGGCGTGATCACGCCCGGCCAGTGCAAGATCGGGATCATGCCTGGCTACATTCACAAGGCCGGCAAGGTCGGCGTGGTGTCCCGCTCCGGGACGCTCACCTACGAGGCCGCGCATCAATTGACCGCGCTGGGCCTCGGCCAGACCACCGCCGTCGGCATCGGCGGCGATCCCGTGAAGGGACTCGACTTCGTCGACGTCCTGGCGCTGTTCGAACGCGACCCGCGCACCGAGGCCGTCCTCATGATCGGCGAGATCGGCGGCACCTCGGAGGAGGAGGCCGCCGCCTTCGTGCGTGACCACATGAAGAAGCCGGTCGCCGCGTTCATCGCAGGTCAGACCGCCCCCCCCGGCAAACGCATGGGCCACGCCGGCGCCATCATCAGCGGCGGCACCGGCACCGCGGCCGAGAAGATCGCGGCGCTGCGCGCGGCCAAGATCGCCATCGCCGCGACGCCGGCCGAGCTGGGCAAGACCGTCGCGCGCTTCTTCGCCTGATCGCAGTCCTCCTAAACCGCCCCAGCCCCCAGGTTCCAAGGACCGATGCACAAGGAGAATGTCTGATCATGTCCATCGAGAGAACGTTCGGAATCGTCAAGCCCGACGCAGTCGCCAAGAACGCCGTCGGCGGCGTCATCCAGATGATCGAAGCCGCCGGTTTGAAGCTGCTCGGCGTGAAGATGATGAAGTTGAGCACCGCGCAGGCTGAGGCCTTCTACGGCGTTCACAAGTCCCGCCCATTCTTCGCCGACCTCGTTCGCTTCATGACATCCGGCCCCTGCGTGGTGATGGCCATCGAGGGCGAGTCCGCCGTCACGCGCTACCGCGAGGTCATGGGCCCAACCGATTCGAAGAAGGCACCCGCAGGGACCATTCGCGCCTCGTTCGGGACGGACATCGAGCGGAACGCCGTTCACGGTTCGGACGGCCCCGACACGGCGAAGGCCGAGATTTCTTTCTTCTTTTCGGCCGCCGACCTGGCCTGAGGCTGCCGCCGCCAGGCGCTCGCGCCGCGGGAGCGACTTGTGGGACTGGTAAAGTAACGCTTATCCTATGACGAGGAGTCCATAAGTAATGTCGCCTGTCTTGTTTACGTCGCCTCGCGTCGTTGGTTTGCTGCTGGTCGGAGTCTTGCTGGGGGCCTGTCAGGTTCGCCCGCCCCACGAGTTCGTGCAGACGGTGACGCCCCCAGATGGCAGCACCACGGATCTCTTCGGGACCGGCGGCACGACCACGATCGGCGGCCACAGCGGCGGCGGCACCGGGGGCTCCACCGGAACCGGTGGCGCCATCGGCAACGGGGGCTCCGGCCCGTGCGTACCCACGGGCCCGGAGACCTGCGGCGACATCGGGATCGACAACAATTGCAACGGCGATCCCAACGACGTCGATCCCGGCCAGCTCACCGACCTGGCCAACTGTGGGGCCTGCTTCAACCTTTGCAACCAGGCCAACGCCGACAACATTCAGTGTCTGGCGGACCCCGCGACGGGCGTGGTGGGGTGCCACTACAGCTGTCTCACCGGCTTCAAGGACGCGGACGGCGACCCCAAGAATGGCTGCGAGTGTCAGATCGCGAGCGCGGTCGAGGTCTGCAACGGCAAGGACGACAACTGCAACAACCTCATCGACGAGGGCTTCGATCTGACGACCGACACGCTGAACTGCGGCCGCTGCGGCGTCACCTGTTCATATCCCTTCGCGCACGCCGGCTGCGCCGCGGGCGTCTGTGCGATGGGGACGTGCCTGCCCGGGTTCTTCGACGCGAACGGCAGCGACAGCGACGGCTGCGAGTGCCAGAAGACGAACGGCGGCGTCGAGGCCTGCGACGGCATCGACAACAACTGCGACGGCCAGATCGACGAGCCAACCGCCCTCATCGGCGCGCCGACCTGCCGCTCGAAGGGCGTCTGCGCCGGCGTCACCGCCACCTGCCACGGCACGAACGGCTGGAGCTGCGATTACCCCGCCGACTTCCAGTTGATCGAGGACATGGCCAAGGGCTGTGACAACAAGGACAACGACTGCGACGGCCTCGTGGACGAGGCCTTCGACATCGGCAAGGCGTGTCAGGTGGGCACCGGCCCTTGCGCGGGCACGGGAGCGTGGATGTGCGACGGCGCGGGCGGACGCAAGTGCAACGGGACGATGAAGGCGCCGCAGCCCGAGATCTGCAACGGCATCGACGACGACTGCGACGGTGAGATCGACGAGCTCAAATCCGTCGCGGACCGGACCACTGACGACAAGATCGTCTACTTCGCTGCGAAGAACGTCACCATGTTCGCCTACGAGGCCACCCGCTTCGACGCCTCCGCCACGGGCACTGGCATCGTGTCCAACCACCGGCCGTGCTCCGTGCCGGGGAAGCTCCCCTGGTCCAGCGTCACCTCGGACGAGGCCGCCGCCGCCTGCGCCATGATCGGGACGGGCTGGCGGTTGTGCACGAAGGACGAGTGGCAGGACGCGTGCAACGGCCCGACGAATACCGCGTTTCCCTACGGCGCCACCTACAACCCCACGGCTTGCGTGGGATACGACTACACGACGCCGGCGCCCACCGCGCCCGTCGCGACGGGCGCCGCCACCCTGTGCGTGTCGGACGCGAGCCCGCCGGCCGCGAACAACCTGTACGACATGAGCGGTAACGTGAAGGAGTGGACGCTGACCACGATCACGCCTGCCGCCTACGAGATTCGCGGCGGCGCCTACGACATCTCCAGCTTCACCGTGAACGGGGTCAGGCAGGCGCTCGGCCTGCAGTGCGACGCGACGACGCCCGCGCCGGCCGTCCCGGTGCGACTGCCCTCCGTGGGCTTCCGTTGCTGCCTGCCCGGGCAGCTCCCCGCCAAGTGAGCGGCGGCGCCCGAAGCTGAAGGCAAGGCCCGTGCAAAGCGACCTGCGCTCCCTCAGTCCCGCCGAGCTGGGCGCGCGCGTCAAGGCCGCGGGCGAGCCGAGCTATCGCGCCGAACAGCTCTTTCGGTGGCTGCACGAGCACGGCGTCGCGTCGTGGGAGGCGATGACCAACGTGCCGCCGCGCCTTCGCGACAGCCTGGCGGAGGCGGGACAGGCGACCCTGAATCCCCTGGTGCTCGACGAGGAGCAGGTGGCGGCCGACGGGACCCGCAAGATGCGGTTTCGGACCGAGGACGGCCGCGACATCGAATCGGTGCTGATCCCCGAGGAGCGCGTCCCCGGAATCCCCGACGCCACGGGAGGCGGACGAGACAAGCTCACGCTTTGCGTGTCGTCTCAGGTCGGTTGCGCGCTCGACTGTGGCTTCTGCGCCACCGCCACTCTCGGGTTCGGGCGCAACCTCTCCGCGGGGGAGATCGTCCAGCAGGTCTACATCGCCACCCAGCGCGCTGGGCGGCGCCCCACCAACCTCGTGTTCATGGGGATGGGCGAGCCGCTCCACAACTTCGAGCAGGTGACGAAGGCGTTCTCGCTGCTCATTCATCCGTGGGGAGCGGGGTTCTCGCCCCGGCGAATCACGGTGTCGACGGCGGGGGTGGTGCCCAAGATCGGCGAGCTCGGGCGACTCTCGCCGGCGCCGAACCTCGCGATCTCGCTGAACGCCACCACCGACGACGTGCGCGATCGGCTGATGCCTGTGAATCGCAAGTGGCCGATCGCGGCGTTGCTGGAGGCGGCGCGGGCCTTCCCCCTCGCGCACGGGCGCAAGGTGACGTTCGAATATGTCCTGCTCGCGGGCGTGAACGACGCGGACGCGGACGCCGAGCGCCTGCCGCGGCTGTTGAAGGGCATGCCGAGCATGGTGAACCTGATCCCGTGGAATCCGTTCTCGGGTCCCCTTTTCACGCGGCCATCGGCGGAGCGCATTCGCACGTTCCAGGACATCCTGCGGCGTCACGAGGTGCAAGCGTTCATTCGCACCCCGCGCGGCGACGACATCGATGCCGCGTGTGGACAGCTCGCGGCGCGGACCAGACCCGACCCCGATCTGGTGACCTTGCGCGCGCCCGCCCGCTGAGGCGACCGAGCCGCCGCGGGCCCTCGTCGTCATCGGGCGAAGGTGAGCTAACCTTCCACCCGGAACATCGCGAAGATGCCTCGCCCCCGCTCCGCCCCTGCTTCTGCCCCTGCCGGCTCCCGCTCGGGTGCGTCGCTCGCCCGCGCGCGCCGGGGAGGCATCGACACCTGCGGGAGAATCGCCGCGTTTTGGGGCTTCACCCGGACGATGGGACGAATCTTCGGGCTGCTCTATCTGTCGCCGGTGCCGCTCGATCGGGCCCAGATTCAGCGCCGCCTGGCGATCTCGGTGGGCAGCGCCTCCATGACCGTGGCGGCCCTGCAACGCTGGGGCGTCGTCCATCGGGTGCGCGTGCGTGGTCTGCGCGCCGCGCAGTATGCCGCCGAGACGGACTTCTGGAAGATGATCTCGCACGTCCTCGACATCCGGGAGCGGCAGGAGATCGCCGCCGCCGTCAGCGTGGTCGAGAAGGCGAAGCGCGACGTCGCGGTCGTACGGCGGGTGGCCGGCCGGCAGGAGGCCGACGCCGCGTTCGTCGCGGAGCGCCTCGACCGCCTGCACGACATCTGCTTGCTGGGACAGACCATGCTGGACATGCTGCTCGGGCAGCTGAAGCTGGACGTGGGGCGGTTTCGCGACGTCCTGCGCGTCGAGCCCCCGCGCCCCTCCACTGCACGCGCCACCGAGCCGGGGCCCCGCACCGAACCGGGGCCCCGACCCCGGCGATGAGGCGGGCGGGGACGGCGAGCAACAACGGCGTTGCGCGGCCGGCGACGCCGGATAATAGTCGCGTCGCATGGCGCTCCTGACAGAGGCCCCGCTGGTCGTGGGGACGTCGAGGCCGGAGGGCCTCGAGGCGCTGGCGGCGCTGCCCGCCAGCGAGCGCGTCGCCGATATCATCGAGGCCCGGCTTGATCTGGCGCTCGACCCCGATTTAGGACGGTTTCACCCGGCCTGCCTGCGCCTCGCAGAGACCGGCACCCCGGTGCTGGCGACGATTCGGCTGGTCGCCGACGGCGGGCGCTGGACCGACGATTCCGGGCGCTTGCCGCTTTACCAGGCGGCGATGTCCGGGGGGGCCTGCGCGTGGGTCGACATCGAGGTCGACAGCGCCATCGCGGGCGACGTCGTCGCGAGCGCCCGCCAGGCAGGGTGCCGCGTCGTGGTGTCACACCACGACTTCACGGCGACGGCCGGGGCGGACGCGCTCGACGCCATCGTCGCGCGGGCGCAACGTCTGGGCGCCCACATCGTCAAGATCGCCACGCGGGTGGACACCCTCGAGGATCACGACACGCTCCTCGAGCTCTTGCGCCGGCGTCGGGGGCAGCCGATATCCGTCATCGGGATGGGGGCGGAGGGCCGGTCGTTGCGCGGCTACCTGCCCGTGGTCGGCTCGCGCCTGGCCTACGGGTTCATGGACGCGGCGGTCGCGCCGGGGCAGCTCTCCGCGACCGAGCTGGTCCGCCGCCTCACCGCGGATTGTCCCGCCTACGCCGCGCACCGCAAAAATCGAGCGGCGTGACCACACTGGCCTTGCGTTTGTTCAATTCATTTTGAAAGATTGACGCCTCGGTGATTCAAGCCGCCTCTCATAGCCCGCTGCCCGACCGCGATCGGCGATCGGACAAGATCCTGGATCTCGTCAGCGACGAGATGCGCCTCGTCGAGGCGGCGCTGGTCACGCGGCTGGACAGCTCCGTCGGGGCGATCCCCGAGGTGGGCGCCCACCTGCTTCACGCCGGGGGCAAGCGCCTGCGACCGCTGTTGTCGGTGCTGGTGGCGCGCGCCTGTGACGTCTCCATCGAGCTCGCGGTGGCGGTGGGCACCGCCGCGGAGCTCATCCACACGGCGACGCTGTATCACGATGACGTCGTCGACGACGGCCGCGTGCGTCGTGGCCGCCCGGCCGCCCGCATGGTTTACGGCAACGGGATCGTCGTCCTGGTGGGAGACTTCTGCCTGGCGCGGGCGCTCGAGACCGTGGCGCTGACGGGATCGCTGCCAGCGGTGCAGTCGCTGGCCGCCACCGTTACCGAGATGGCCGAGGGGGAGGTGGCGCAGCTCGAGCGCGCTGGCAACCCCGAGGCGACCGTCGACGATTACCTTCGCGTCATCGACCGGAAGACGGCGTCGCTGTTCGCGTGGTGCGCGCGCGTTGGGGGTACGCTCCCGCCGGCGACGGACGCGGCGCTCGCCCGTTACGGGCGCGCCGTGGGGCGGGCGTTTCAGATCACCGATGACGTGCTCGACTGCGCCGCCGACGAGACGACCGCGGGTAAGTCGGTGGGGCAAGACATCCAGGAAGGGAAGCTCACCTTGCCGATCCTCTACGGGTGCGAGGCCGATCCGGCCTTGCGCGCCCTCGTCCGCGGCAAGCTCGGGGAGCGGGCCATCTCTCCCGAGGACGCCGCCGGCATCCTGACTGCGACCTTGGCCGCGGGGGGCGTGGACCGCGCGCGGGCGAGGGCCCGCGAGCTCGCCGCGGGCGCCGTCGCAGAGCTCGGCGTGCTGCGCCCTTCACCTTACCGGCAGGCCTTGATCGACGTCGCCGCCCTGTCCGTCGACAGGAAGTTCTGACATGTCCTCTCAGGAACCCGCCGGTGTCCCTTCGCACTTCGACAGCCTGCGAGAGTTCGTGCGCTTCCTCGAGGCGCGCGGGCAGCTGCATCGGATCAAGCGCGAGATCGATCCGGTCCTGGAGGTCTCCGAGATCGCGCAGCGGGTGATGCGGTCGGGCGGGCCTGCCTTGCTGTTCGAGAAGATCAAGGGCTCGCGGTTCCCCCTGCTGATCAACACGTACGCGACGCGCCAGCGGATGTCATGGGCGCTCGGCGTCGAGGATCTGTCGGCGCACGCCACGACCATCGCCGAGCTGGTGAAGGCGCAGCCGCCGGCGTCCTTGCTGGACAAGATTCGCATGCTGCCGAAGCTGGGGCGCGTGGCGGGCGCGATGCCGCGCACCGTCACCACGGCGCCGTGCCAGGAGATCGTCGACACCAGCCCCGACCTCGGGAGGCTGCCCGTGCTCACCACCTGGCCCGGGGACGGCGGCCCGTACATCACCCTGCCGATGGTCATCACGCGCGATCCCGACAAGGGGACCCGTAACGTCGGCTGCTACCGCATGCAGGTCTACGGCCCACGCGAGACCGGCATGCACTGGCAGCTCCACAAGACCGGGCGCCGGCACATGCGCCGCTACAAGGAGCTCGGCATCGCGCGCATGCCGGTGGCCGTCGCGCTCGGCGGCGATCCGGTGTTGCCGTACGCGGCCACCGCGCCGCTGCCCGACGGCATCGACGAGTTCTTGTTCGCGGGGTTTCTGCGGCGCAAGCCCGTCGACATGGTGGCCTGCAAGACCGTCGAGCTGGAGGTCCCGGCGTCCGCCGACTTCGTCCTCGAGGGGTACGTCGACGTGAACGACCCGCTTCGCCGGGAGGGGCCATTCGGGGATCACACCGGCTACTACTCGCTGGCGGACGACTACCCGGTGTTTCACCTGACGGCCATCACCCGACGCGAGAACCCCATCTACGCGACGACCGTGGTGGGGCCGCCCCCGCAGGAGGACGCCTGGCTGGGCAAGGCGACGGAGCGGCTGTTCCTTCCGCTCCTGCAGATGACGTTCCCCGAGATCGTCGACATGAACCTGCCTATCGAGGGCGTGTTCCACAACCTGTGCATCGTGTCCATTCGCAAGGAGTACCCGCACCACGCGCGCAAGATCTGCCATTCGCTGTGGGGCATGGGCCAGATGATGTTCGCCAAGGTGATCGTCGTGGTGGACGACGACGTGAACGTGCAGGACGTCCGCGAGGTCGCCTGGCGCGCGCTGAACAACATCGACGCGAAGCGCGACGTGTTCTTCGCCGAGGGGCCGATCGACGTGCTCGATCACGCCTCGGTGGCGATGGGCTTCGGCGGCAAGCTGGGCGTCGACGCCACCCGCAAGTGGAAGGAAGAGGGCTTCACGCGCGAGTGGCCGGAGGTCCTGAAGATGCCCGCAGAGGTCGTGGCGCGCATCGACGGCCTGTGGAAGGAGCTCGGACTTTGACGACGACCGCCCCGGCCAGCGACCCGACCTCGGCCCCGAACGCGCGCGTCCGTCCGCTGCGGGACGGCGCCGGGCGGTCCCCGCGCGAGATGTTCGACCACATCGCGCCCCGCTACGATCGGGCGAACCGGCTCATGTCCGCAGGCGTGGACGTCCTGTGGCGACGGAAGGCGATCCCGCGGTTGCTGCAGGGGCTCGGCGATAGCCCGCGGCTGCTCGATCTCGGGGCCGGCACGCTCGACGGCGCGCTGGAGATCGTCCGTCGCGCCCCGGGGGCCACCGTCGTCGCCGCGGACTTCGCGCGCGAGATGCTGCGGGCGGGCCGCGCGAAGTTGAGCACCGACGCGCTGCGGGCGCGCGTGTCGCCGCAGGTGGCGGACGGCCACGCCCTGCCCTACGCGACGGCCGCCTTCGACGGCGCCTTCTCGGCCTTCTGCGTTCGCAACCTCTCCGATCTGCCGCGCGCGATGCGCGAGCTGCGGCGGGTGGTGCGCCCCGGCGGTCGCATCGCCATCCTCGAGTTCTTTCGCCCGTCGCGGCCACGCCTGTTCTTCGACAGGCTCTACAACGCCCACGTCTTGCCGCTGCTCGGCTGGGCGGCCTCCGGAGACCGCGAGGCCTACCGCTACCTGCCCGCGTCCATCGCCGCCTTCAGCTCGCGCGAGGAATTCGCCGCCACGCTGCGGGACGTGGGGTTCGTCGATGTCGACGCCCGACCGTTGTTCCCGTCGGGCGTGGCCTCGCTGGTGGTGGCGTCATGAAGCTCGTCGTGGCGGTCGGGGGCGCATCGGGATCGGTGTACGCGCGCCGCCTGCTCGACGCGCTCGTCGCCGTCCACGCGCGGGATCCCCAGGCGCTGGAGGTGGGGCTGTGCTTCTCGTCGGCCGGCGCGGAGGTGTGGCAACACGAGCTCGGCCCGATCCCCGACTTCCCGTTTCGCCGCTACGGCCTGCGCGACTTTCGCGCGCCGTTCGCCTCCGGCTCCGCGGGATGGGATGCCATGGTCGTGATCCCCTGCTCGACCGGCGGCCTGGCCCGCATCGCCCACGGCGTGTCCGAGGATCTCATCGGGCGCGCCGCGGACGTCATGTTGAAGGAGCGACGCAAGCTGGTCCTCGTCGTCCGGGAGACGCCGCTGTCGCTGATCCACCTCGAGAACATGCTCGCCGTGACCCGCGCCGGCGCGGTGGTGCTGCCTGCCACGCCGTCCTTCTATTCGAAGCCGGCAACGGTCGAGGCCTTGCTGGACACCGTCCTCGGCCGGGTGCTCGATCAGCTCGGCCTTCCGAACACCTTGGCGCCACGCTGGGGCGAGCGCGCCGACGTTCTGGCGGCGGGAGGGGCGCGGTGAGCGGGACATCGCAGCAACCGGCGCCGGCTGGGGACACGGGCCGCGATGGCCCGCGCGCGTCGTCGGGCGCCACCCTGGATCTCTTCGATCTCGGCCGGCGCGCCTCGGCGGCGCGCGATCAGCGCTGGGGCCGACGGGCAACGTTCGTCCGGAGCCGACAGCTGCTCGCGACCGGCGCCTGGCGCGGTCCCCGCGACGCGACGGAGAGCTACATCGAGCGCGCGGATCTCGAGTTGCTGGGGCGCGACGGGTGGGCGGCGGCTGCGACCGCAGGGGTGGGGTTGCTGGTCGGCGGCGGCGAGCGAGCGGCGCACGAGGCGGCGCGCGCGACCGGTGCCCGCTCGCTCTGGCGGCTGGCGTTTTCCGGCGGCGAATCGACGGCCGACCGCCACCACCGAGTGGAAGAGCTCCGGACCCTCGTGCGGGGGGGCCTGCCGCTTTGGGGCGTGATGCCGACGCCCGAGGGAGAGGCGGAGGGGATCGACACGCTTCACCTCGTGGCCCTGCTGCGCCTCGAGCTCCCGGAGATTCCGCACGTCGTCCTCGACGTGGCCGCGCTCGGGCCGCGCCTGGCGCAGATGGCGCTCGGCTTCGGCGCGGACGAGCTGTGGGCGCCCATCGTGTCGGAGCGGGCGCTGCGGCTCGGGGGAAACGCGAACAACCCGGCCATGACCCGCAAGGAGGCGTGCGTGCTGATTCGGGGCGCGGGCCTGTCGGCGTTCGAACGAACGGCGCCCGATGAATTTCGCGAGGAGCCACCGCAATGAGCCTGACCCCGGTCCGCGACAAGATCCGCGACGGCGAGCCGCTGTCCTTCGACGACGGCATGACGCTGTCACGCCACCCGAATCTGATGGAGGTAGGCGCCCTCGCGAACGAGGTGCGAGAGCGGCTGCACGGTGATCGCACCTACTTCAACCGCAACCTGCACATCAACGCCACCAACGTCTGCGTGGCGAGCTGCATGTTCTGTTCGTTCGCCCGCCTCAAGCCCGGCGACGCGGGCGCCTACACCATGTCGCTCGACGAGGCCTGGGGGAAGCTGCGCGCGCGCGTCGACGCCGGCGATCCGCTGACGGAGGTCCACATCGTCAACGGGCTGCACGATGGACTGCCCTTCGAATACTACGAGGAGCTGCTGCGCGGGCTGAAGCGCATCAAGCCCTCGATCCACCTGAAGGCCTTCACCGCCGTGGAGATCTTCTTCTTCCACAAGCACTTCGGGATGCCCGTGCGCGCCGTGCTCGAACGGCTGCGGGCGGCGGGATTGGACTCGCTGCCCGGAGGCGGGGCCGAGATCTTCGCGGTCAAGATTCGCAAGAAGATCTGCGACGACAAGAGCACCGCAGACGAATGGCTGGACGTGCACCGCACGGCGCACCAGCTCGGGCTGCGGTCGAACTGCACCATGCTCTACGGTCACATCGAGTCCGCCGAGGACCGCGTCGATCACCTGCTGCGCCTGCGCGCCCTGCAGGACGAGACCGGCGGGTTCCAGACGTTCATTCCGCTGGCGTTCCACCCCGACGGCAACGCGCTGATGCGCCTGCCCGGCCCCACGGGCGCGGAGGACCTGCGCACCTACGCCGTGTCGCGCCTGATGCTGAACAACATCCCCCACCTGAAGGCGTACTGGATCATGCTGGGCGTCAAGACGGCGCAGACGGCGCTGTGGTTCGGTGCCGACGATCTGGACGGCACTGTGCAGGAAGAAAAGATTTATCACATGGCCGGCGCCGAGACGCCCCAGGCCATGACGCCCGGCGAGATCGTGCGCCTCATCCGCAACGCGGGCCGTTCGCCCGTGGAGCGCGACACCCTCTACAACGTCATCGCCGAGGGCGAGGCGCTCGGCGGCGGCAAGCCGTTTCGCCGTGACGTTCGCAAGAGCCTGGAGGTGGTGTCGTGACCAGCGCCCCGCGCCCGCGCCGCGTTCGCCTCGCGGCCGTGTCCTTCCTGAACGCGCGCCCCATCACCTACGGGCTCGAGCGCGGCCTCGGCGAGGACCGGTTCCAGCTCGAGTTCGAGCTTCCGAGCCGCTGCGCGGCCCGCCTGGCCTCGGGCGAGGTGGATCTCGCGCTGATCCCCACGGCGGCCTACCGCGAGATCGAGGCGGAGGCGTCGCTGCGCGCGGTTCCGGGGGTAGCCATCTGCAGCGCCGGCGAGGTCCGGACCGTCCTCCTCGTCGGGGAGGCGCCGTGGGCGGAGATGACCGAGATCGCCCTCGACGGGGCCTCGCGCAGCTCGGCCGCGCTGGTGCGGCTGTTGACGCGGCAGCAGGGCTTCTCCGCGCGCTTCGTCGACGTCCCGCACGACGAGGTGGCGGCGGCGGCGCGCGCGCGTCGGGGCGCGCTGGTGATCGGTGACGCCGGGTTCACCGTCGCGGATCGCTACCCGCACGTGTACGACCTCGGCGCCGCCTGGAAGCGGCTGACGGGCTTGCCGTTCGTGTTCGCGCTGTGGGCCGGACGCCCCGACGCCATCGACGACGCGGGCGTCGCGTTGCTGCGCGAGAGCCTGCGGATGGGCCTGGCGGCGCGCCCCGCGATCGCGCGCGCGTGGTCGGAGGCGCACGGCGGCGCCCCGGCATTTTACGAGCGCTACCTGACCGACAACATTCAGTACCACCTGGGCGCGGAGGAGATCTCGGGCGCGGGGGCCTTCCTCGAGCGCCTGCGCATCGACGAGGGGTCCGAGCGACGGACACGCCTGCGCTTCTTCGACGGCGCGTACGTGAAGGAGCGGGCGATGCGCGTCCCGACCACGGGCGCGATCGGCGACCGCGAGGCCGCCGCCGCGAGTCACCCCGCGAGCGCCGAGGCGGCGGGGGCCGCGCGGCCGACGCGGTCCCTCGACACCCTGCTCGCGGATGCCGCGGCCGGGACGCGCCTGTCGCCCGACGACTTCATTCGCCTCTACGGGGAAGCCCAGGTGCTCGACCTCGGCGCGGCGGCGGACGCCCGGCGACGGGCGCTTCACCCCGAAGGAACCGTCACCTACATCATCGATCGCAACGTCAACTACACGAACGTGTGCGTCACGCGTTGCAAGTTCTGCAACTTCTACCGTCCGCCCACCAGCAAGGACGGATACACGCTGTCGCGCGAGGTGCTGGCGCAGAAGTTCCAGGAGACCGTCGACCTCGGCGGCGTGCAGATCCTGCTGCAAGGAGGCCTCAATCCCGACCTCCCGCTCGCCTGGTACGAGGACCTGTTTCGCTGGATGAAGGCGAGCTTTCCGCTGGCAATCCACGGCCTGTCACCCGAGGAGATCCGCTACATCGCCGAGCTCGAACACATGTCGATCAGGGATGTCATCGAGCGCCTGGTGGCCGCGGGCCTCGATTCGATCCCGGGCGGCGGCGCGGAGATCCTCGACGATGAGATCCGCCACCAGATCTCGCCCCTCAAGTGCACGACCGACACCTGGATGGAGGTGATGCGCGAGGGACACGCGCTCGGGCTGCGCAGCACCGCCACGATGGTGTTCGGCTTCGGCGAGGCGCCGGCGCACCTGGTGAATCACCTCGAACGCCTGCGGGCGCTGCAGGATCAGACGGGGGGCTTCACGGCGTTCATCTGCTGGCCGTTCCAGGCGGAGGGCACGCGTCTCAAGCTCCGCGACGACACGACCGCGATGCGCTACCTGCGGATCTTCTCGTTGTCGCGCCTCTATCTCGACAACTTCCCCAGCCTGCAGGTGTCGTGGCCCACCATGGGCCCGGAGGTGGGGCAGGTGGCGTTGCGCTTCGGAGGCAACGACTTCGGCTCGGCCATGATCGAGGAGAACGTGGTGTCGCAGGCGGGCGCGGTGTTCAAGCTGTCGGCCGCGGACATCGAGCGCTACGTGCACGGGGCCGGGTTCGTGCCGCGGCGACGCAACATGCGCTACGAGCTGCTGCCCGCGGCGTCGTCCGCCTGATCCCGACTCGAAAGCGCATCGCAGCCGTGCCAAACGCCGCGCCTCGCCGATTCGTCAGCGCGTCCTGGGTCTTGCCGATCTCGTCGCCGCCCATCCCCGAGGGCGCCGTGACGGTGGACGACGCGGGGACCATAACCGCCGTGGGGACGCGGGCGTCCCTGCGCGCGCAGGCCTCGGGGCTGCCGGAGACCCGTGCCGAAGGCGTGCTGCTCCCGGGGCTGGTGAACGCGCACACCCACCTCGAGCTCGCCCACCTCGCGGGGGGCGTGCCGGGCGGGCAAGGCGTGATCGCGTGGACCCGCGCCCTGGCGGCGCGGCTGCAGGACGCCCCCGCGCCGCCGACCACTCGAGAGGCCGCCGCCCGGGATGCGGCCGCGCAGGCGCGGGCGCGCGGCGCCGCTGCGCTCGGCGACGTCGGCAATGGGACGTCGGGGTGGCGCGCGCTCGCCCACGCCGGGCTCGGCGGCGTCTTCTTCCACGAGCTCGTCGGCTCCCGCGAGGCGCGCACCGGAGACGCGCTGGCGGACGCCGCCGCGGAGCGCGAGGGCGTCCCACCCTCGGAGAGACCTCCCGGTGTCGCTGCCGTCCCCGCCCCGCACGCCCCGTATTCGCTCGGCCCCGATCTGATGCGGCGGATCTTCGCCGCCGCCGCGGCGATGGAGCTCCCGACCAGCATTCACCTGGCCGAGGACCCGGACGAGGTCTCGTTGCTGCGCGATGGGAGCGGCGGGTGGCCGCCGGTGCTGCGCGCGCTCGGGGTGCCGCCCGAAGACCGCATCCCGCGCCTCGAGCCCTGCGCCTACCTCGACGCGCTGGGCGCGTTCGCCACCCTTCGCCCTCCCCTGCTCGTCCACATGGTCCACGCCAGCGCCGACGACCGCCGCCGCGCCCGCGAGGCCGCCGCGACGGTCGTGTTGTGCCCGCGGTCCAACCTGCACATCGGTCATCGCCTCCCTGACGCGCCGGCGCTGCTCGACGAGGGCGTGCGCATCGCGCTCGGCACCGACAGCCTGGCTTCGGCACCGGATTCGTCGCTGTGGCCGGAGCTCGCCACGCTGGCAGAGGCGTTCCCCGACGTGCCCGCGCGCGCCTGGCTTCACGCCGCCACGGCGGGCGGCGCGCGCGCCCTCGACCTTGCGCGCCTCGGAACCCTCGCCCCCGGACGGCGTCCGGGTTTGCTCGATGTGGCGCCGGCGCAGCGCTCCGCAGATCCCGAGCGTGACCTGGTTCGTGATCCAAACCCCTCTGTCAGGTGGCTGGCAAATCCATGAGCACTTCCGCCGTTCCCCCCTCTGACCTCCCCCCCGCGCGCGGCGCGCGCGCGAATCCCGTCGTCACGTTCGGGCGCATGGTCAAGTTCAGCCACACGATCTTCGCCCTGCCGTTCGCGCTGGCGGCCGCGGCGCTCGCGGCGCGCGGCGTCGGGCTCCCGCCGTCACGGCTCGTCGCCATCGTGATCGCGATGGCCGGCGCGCGCACCACGGCGATGGGCTTCAACCGCATCGTCGATCGCCATTACGACGCGCAGAATCCCCGCACCGCCGGCCGCGAGATCCCGCGCGGCGCGGTCTCGCTGTCGGCCGCGTGGGCGCTGACCGCGGCGAGCGCCGGCCTGTTCATCGCCGCGGCCGCGTACCTCGGCCCGCTTTGCCTCGCGCTCGCGCCGGTGGCGCTGGTGTTCCTCTACGGCTACTCCCTGACGAAGCGCTTCACGGCGCTCTGCCACCTGGTGCTCGGCGTGGCGATCGCCTCGGGGCCGGCGGGCGCTTGGATCGCCGTTCGTGGCAGTTTCGGTGTCGTGCCCGGGCTGCTGATGCTGGCGGTCGCGACCTGGATCGGCGGCTTCGACGTGCTCTACGCCCTCGCCGACCGAGACTTCGATCGAACAGTGGGACTTCACTCGATCCCGGCGCGCCTCGGTGTCACGGGCGCCCTCGTCGTCTCTGCGCTGCTCCATGTGGTCACCCTCGGCGCCCTCGTGGCGCTCGCCTACGCGGCCGGGCTCGGGGGCCTCTACCTCGCGGGCGTGACCTTGGTGGGCGGCCTGCTCGTCTGGGAACACGCCATCGTTAAGCCGTCGGACCTGTCGCGGTTGAACCTGGCCTTCTTCAACCTGAACGGCTACGTCTCCGTCGCGTTTCTCGCCGCCGTGGTGGCCGACATCGCGCTCCGGTGACGACGACGGCGGGTCTGCGCGGTGGCGGGTATGGTAGGTTCCTCCGCCATGCGGCTGACCCGCATCCTCGACATCCTGATCCTGTTGCTGCTGGCGACCCTCCTGGTCATGCCGCGGCCCGACGCCACCGTGAAGGCGGCCCTGGCGCTCTCGCCGGAGCGGCGGGAGCGGGTGGCCGAGCTGCAGGCCCACCTGCTGGGCGCCGACGACGATGTCGCGGCCTCCCTGGAGCTCTCCGACCTGTTTCTCGACGGCCACCGTCCCGACTGGGCGCTCGCGACGGTGGGACACCTCATGCCCCAGCACGCCGACGACTATCGGCTGCAGCTGCGCCGCGCCGTCGCCTACGCCGATCGCTTCGATGCCGCGCCCGCCTACGAGGCCGCGGACCGCGCCTGGGGCCTTTGTAACGGCGCGCCCGTGCCCGGCGTTCCCCCGTGCGACGAGGCCGTGCGCGGCAGGATCGCGCTCCTGCGGGACACGCTAGATCGGATCAAGGGCCTCGACATGCGGAGCAACCTGGCGCTCGCCAAGGACAAGATCTTCGAGGGGCTTCACCCGGTGTGGTTGATGAAACGCGCGCCCGCCAAGCCGGGCGCCAAGGCCCCGTCGCCGGGGCCGCCGGCAAAGTAGCGCCATGCCCGAGCGCGCGGGTGGTCTGCTAGGCTGACCGTCCCCTATGCCGAAACATCCCCTGACTTCCCCGCGCCTTCCCGTCGGGCTCAACGCTCTCCTCGCCCTCGCCCTCGCCATCGCCATCGGGCTCGCATCGATCGGCGGCTGCCAATCGGGCGGCGGCGGGGGTGGATCCAGCGCCAGCGGCGGCCGGGGCTCGGGCGGCATGACGAGCGCTTCGGGCGGCGGCAGCGGGAGCGGCGGAAGCAACGCCAGCGGCGGCTCCGGCAGTGGCACCGGTGGGATGAGCGCGTCGGGCGGCGCGAACGGCTCCGGGGGCGCGAGCGGCTCGGGCGGCGCGACGGGCTCGGGGGGCGCGACGGGCTCGGGGGGAACGAGCGGCACGGGCGGTGGCTCGGCGACCGGCGGCATGACCAGCTCGGGCGGCCGGGGCGGTGGCCAGACCGCCTCCGGGGGCGCGCCTGGCACGGGCGGCGGGGCCGGCGCCGGCACGACCGGAACTGGCGGCGCCGGCGGCGCGGCGGTGACCCCGTTCTTCACCGCTGACTTCGAGTCGGACACCCTCGCCAAGCAACCCGCCGGCTGGGACAACTTCATCTCGTACAACTTCAATACCGCGAATCCGCAAGGCGACGGCACGGGCGCGGTCATCGACACCCTGCACGTGCACGGCGGCAAGTACGCCGTTCACTTTCACAGCACCGGCAATCCGGTGATGCTCGAACGCGCGTTGCCCACCGGCACCAACCGACTCTACGTGCGCGCGTTCTTCTTCATGACCACGCAGCTCGGAAACGGTCCACAGAGTGAGAACCACGAGACGTTGCTGGGCCTGACGCAGGACCCGACGAGCGCCAACAAGCAGGTCCGCTTCGGCGAGATCAAGGGCGCCATCGGCACGAACGAAGTCCCGAGCGACAACATCGCGCCGAAGATGGCCATGTGGTACATGCCCCCGATAATCACCGCCGGGGACTGGCATTGCATCGAGGTTGCGTTCCTCGGTGATCAGATGCCGAACGCGCTCTACGCCTGGTCTGACTCCGCCCTGGTTCACTCCATCACGGCGGACAACCAGTGGCAGAACGGCACGCTGACGAACTGGTTGAACGGCAAGTTCGTGGACGTGATGTTCGGCTGGCAGAGCTTCAGCAACCAGGCGAACGACGTGTGGATGGACGACCTGGTCATGAGCACGGGGCCCATCGGCTGCCCGCCCTGAAGCAACTCAGCGCGAAGGCGCGCGCGAGCGCACCCAATCGATGCGGTAAACGGACCCGGACTTCACCCAGTGCAGGCGGCGGCGGGACGCGGGCGGCGTGCCGAGCGCATGATGGTAGAGGTCATCGACGCGGCTGAAGAACCCGCGGGTGTGAGGGCTCTCCGGACAGGCCCACGCGGCATTGTCGAGGTGGTGACACAGCTCGTGCAGAAGTGTGTTGAGGAGGGCCTTCGGGCTGGTGAGCTGCGCCCGGATCGCCGTGCGCATCCAGACGCGGATGCGCTCGGTCGACGGGGTGTAGTCGCCGAACAGCTGATACGTGCAGACCCCGTCGTCGACCCGATGCGGCCGCACGCCCAGCACCCGGACAGAGGGCGCGCGCAGGCCGAAATGCGCGCACAGGTGCTCGAGCAGCTCCTGTGAAGCCGCCCGGACAGGGGCCCCCTCTCCCCCCGCCAGCGCACCGGCCAGCGCGCCGTTCAGTGCCCGCACCGGCGCCGCCGGCGGCAGCACCAACGGCGGCCGGGCGTCACTTGCGAGATAGGCCTGGCGCAACTTCTCCCGGCGAGGGAACGGATCCGTGACCACGGCCGGAAAAATTCTAGCAGGCGATGAGGCCCCGTCAGCACCCCACCTTGACGGGCGAGCGTCCGGCACGTATAAACGCGCGTTTTCCAAGGCACACGTACGACGTACGACGCACGACGAAGGAGCTACCGCCGCCATGTCACTGAAAATGGGCCTGCTCGGCCGCAAGATTGGGATGACTCAGGTATTTCACGAGGACGGAACCGCGCTCGGCGTGACCGCCGTGACCCTCGGGCCGTGTGTCGTCGTGGGAAAGCGCACGCCCGAGGTGCATGGCTACGCTGCGCTTCAGCTCGGGTTCGAGGAGACGCCGGTGCGGCTCGTGAGCCGCCCCGACGCCGGCTACATCAAGAAGGCCGGCCTCGAGAAGACGCCGCGGGTGCTGCGCGAGATCCGCCTGAACCCCAAGGATCTCGATAACTTCGAGGTTGGCAAGGTGCTGCGCGCGAACGACGTGTTCAAGGCCGGCGACGTCATCGACGTGGTCGGGACGACCAAGGGCAAGGGCTATCAGGGCGTCATGAAGAAGCACCGGATGGCCGGTGACTCGGCGACGCACGGAACGCACGAGTTCTTCCGCCACGGCGGCTCCATCGGGTGCCGCCTGACGCCGGGTCGCGTCCACAAGGGCAAGCGCATGTCGGGCCGCATGGGCGGCGTGCAGTGCACTTCGTCGGATCTCGTCGTGGTGAAGGTCCTCGACGACAAGGACGTCGTCCTCATCAAGGGCGCCATCCCGGGCGGCCCGAACGGCCTGGTCCTGGTCAAGGGCAGCGTCAAGGACGTGCGCAAGTACGTCGTGCCGCGCATCGTGAAAGAGGCCGAATCCAAGAACCCGATGAAGGCCTCGAAGAAGGGCGCGCCCTCGGCGGGCGCCAAGAAGTAGCTCCGCCCGCGCTCTGGGTAAGCGTTGGCGAAGCACGGCGGCCGCTTCAACGATCCGCGCGTTCGCCACGACCGCTTCTTCGAACAGGCGCGCGCGGCCGGTTTCGTCGCGCGTTCCGTCTTCAAGCTGGACGAGATCGATCGGCGCATCCGCCTGCTGCGGCCGGGTGACCGCGTGCTCGATCTCGGCTGCTGCCCGGGCTCGTGGATGCAGTACGCCGTGGCGGCGGTGGGTCCGAGCGGCGCCGTCGTCGGCATCGACCGCAATCCCGTGCCCCGCCCCGTGCCCGGCGCGCGCGCCCTGGTCGGCGACATCTACACGACCCCCGACGACGAGCTGCTCGGGACCTTGAAGGCCTTCGACGTCGTCCTGTCGGACATGGCCCCCGACACGACCGGGATCCGCTCGACGGATCAGGCGCGCTCCGCGCGGCTCTTCGAGGAGGCCCTCACGCGCGCCGAGCGGCTCCTCGCCCCCGGCGGCGCGTTCGTGGGCAAGCTGTTCCAGGGACCCGACTTCGAGGCGATCCGCAAGCGCCTCGGCACCCGCTTCTCCGAGGTGAAGATCGTGAAGCCCGACAGCTCGCGCGCCCAGAGCTTCGAGATCTTCCTGACGGCGCGCGGGTTCGGGTAGCGCTATGTACAGCGCCCTCACCAGCTTCCGGGGAGCTACCTCTTCTTCGCGGCCAGCGCGGCGCGCAGGCTCACCAGGCGCTCCTCGGCGTCCTTGCGTGAAGCGGTGTCGTCGGACCGGCTGTATTGCAGGTATTTTTCGAGCGCCTCCGCCGAATCCTCGGTCCTCCGCTCCTGGGAATAGAGGATGCCGAGGTCGTAGTAGGCCTTGGCCAGCTTCGGATTCGTCTGCAGCGCGAGCTGGTACTCCGCGATCGCCTTCTCGGTTTCACGCTGGCGGCGGAAGACGGCGGCCAGGTTGAAGTGCAGCTCGGCGTCGTTCGGGTTCAGCGACAACGCCCTCTTGAACGCGATGATGGCCCCTTCCTTGTCGTCCGTCTTCGACTTCGCGACGCCGAGGTTGTTCCATGCGCTCGGATCGGCCGGTTGCAGCTCCGTGGCCCGCTGCAGGTGGGTGATCGCCTTCGGATAGTCGCCCTTCTGTCGATAGGCGGCGCCGAGATCCATGCGCGACTCGTATCCGTCGGGCGCGAGCTCCACGGCCCGCTCGAGCTCCTTGATGCCATCGTCGAGGCGCTTCGTGCGCACGTAGGCCGCGCCCAGGTTCGCGTGGGCGGTGGCGTCCTTCGGCTCCAGCTTCACGACGGTCTCGTACTCGGTCGCGGCCTTGGCGTAGTCGCCCTGCGTGCGAAACAGGTTGCCGAGGGTCAGGTGGGCGGCGGCGTACCCCGACCGCGCGGCGATGGCCTTCTGCACCTCTGCGATGGCCTCGGGGACCTTGCCCTCGCGCTTCAGCTGCAGCCCCGCGTTGTAGTGCGTGGCGGCCTCATCCGCGAACGCGGAACGAATCGAAGTAGCCGACGACACGAACCCGAAGACCAACACGGCCCAAAGGGCCATCCGCGTGTTCCTGCGCATCCGTCGAGAGTAACCCGAAGCCACCAGGCGGGCGAGCATGCTGGTAATGTCGCCGGCGGCCGCGACGCCGGGCCAACCCATGACGCTCTCCCGCGAACGCTTCACCCCCGCCTGGTGGGTGCCGGGCGCCCACCTGCAAACGGCCTGGGCACGACTCGCCCGCTCGCGGCGCCTGGTGACCTTCGAGCGCGAGACGCTGGCGACCCCCGACGACGACGACCTGGTGCTCGACCACGCGGCCGGGCCGCCCGGCTCGCCGCGCGTGCTCCTCTTGCACGGGCTCGAGGGCAGCGCGCACTCGCTGCACACGCAAGGCCTGGCGTTGCTGGCCGGCCGCGCGGGCTGGCGAAGCACGGTCCTCAACTTTCGATCGTGCGCGCGCGATCCGAGCGACATCCGCAGGCGGCTGCCGAACCGGCGACCCCGGCTCTATCACTCGGGCGACACGGGCGACCTCGAGCTGGTGGTGCGAACCCTGGTCGCCCGCGAGCCAGCGACGCCGCTTTGCGCGATTGGGTTCTCGCTCGGCGGTAGCGTGCTGCTCAAATGGCTCGGTGAGGTCGGCGCGGCGAGCCCCGTGCGCGCCGCCGCGACGATCTCCGTGCCGTACGATCTGGCGGTGGCCGCCCAGTTCCTCGAACGCGGCGTGGGCCGCCTCTACGCGCGCCACTTCATGACGCGCCTGAAGGCGAAGACGCTGGCATTGATGCAGAGCTTCCCGACGGAGACCGCCCACCTCGACCGCGACCGAATCACCGCGGCCCGGACCTTCGCCGAGTTCGACGCGTGCGTGACGGCGCCCCTCTACGGGTTCGCCAGCTCCGCCGACTACTACGCCCGCTCGAGCGCTATTGGCTACCTGTCACGCATAGCCATCCCGACCCTGTGCGTGAGCAGCCACGATGATCCCTTCTACCCGGCGACGGCGATCGCGGCGGCCGTCACGGCGGCTTCACCCAGCGTCAGCTTCGACGTGTCCGCCCGGGGGGGGCATGTCGGCTTCGTGGCCGGCCCGGTGCCCTTCCGGCCGGTCTACTGGGCCGAGGAGCGGGTCATCTCATGGCTTGCAGCCGCCTCCGGCCCCGCGGCGGGTCAAATGACCGCGTCCGCGCTATAGTGCGACCGCTCCATGCTTCAGGCCCTCCTAGTCACCTTTCGCGAAGGTTTAGAGTCGCTGCTGATCGTCGGGGTCATCTCGGCCTACCTGCGCAAGACGGACCGCGCGCCGCTGCTGCGGGGCGTTCGCATCGGCCTCGCCGCCTCTGTCGCCACCTGCATCGGCGGGGCGTACCTGTGGCAACTGGTGCCGAATCAACCGCTCTACGAGGGGGTGGCCGCCCTCACCGGTGCCATCCTGGTAGGCCTGTTGCTGGCCCAGATGGTTCGCATGGGCCGCCACATGAAGGGCGACATCGAAGCGCGCGTCGAGCGAATGGCGGCCCCCGGTTCGGGTGCGTCCCGAGCCGCCGGCGCGTCGTCCGCGGCGGCCATCCTCGGGGTGGCCCTGGTGACGACCTTGCTCGTGACCCGCGAAGGGCTCGAGGCCGTGCTCTACCTCGGCATCCAGTTCCGGATGGCCGGCAGCGGCGTCGCGCCCCGCGTCGGTGCGGCCATCGGCCTGGTGGCTGCCGCCGCGGTGGCGTGGACGTGGAGCCGGCGCGCCGCCCGACTGAACCTGGGCATCGTCCTCAAGGTGACGGCCGTGTTCCTGGCGCTGTTCCTGCTGCAGCTCCTCATCTACGGCGTCCACGAGCTGGCGGAGAGCGGCGTCATCGAAGGGAGCCAGCGCTTCCACGACGCGACCGAGATCGCGGGACCGGATGGCGTGGTCGGCCACTTCATCTCTTACTCGCTGCTGGCCGCGCCGTTGCTGTACCTGCTCATGAACCGGCAAGCGTCCCGGCAGATCCACCGGCAGTCATAGCGGCTCGCCGACGACGGGGGGGCTCTGCTTCTGGACAGGGGCCTCGAAGTAGCGGTCCGCGCGGTCAGGAAACAACGTGACGATGCATCCCGGCCTCCCCGCGGCGCCGAGCTTTCGCCCGAGGCGCAGGGCGCCCGCGAGCGAGGCCCCCGACGAGTGCCCCACCAGCAGGCCCTCCTCCTTCGCCAGGCGCTCGGAGACATCCCATGCCTCGTCGGTCGGCATGGCGATGACGCCGTTCAGCTCCTCGGGGTGGTAGATGGCCGGGACGATCGAGCTCTCCATGTGCTTCAGGCCCTCGAGGCCGTGCAAGGCGTCGTCGGGCTCGACCGCCCACACCTCGATGTCCTTCCGGTAGTCCTTCAGGCGGCGCCCCGTCCCCATGACCGTCCCGCTCGTCCCGATGCCCGTCACGAAGTGGGTGACCCGCCCCTCGGTCTGCTCCCAGATCTCGCGCCCCGTGCCCAGGTAGTGCCCGAGCGGATTCGACGGGTTCGAGTACTGATCGGGATAGAAGTAGGCGTCGGGGTTGTCAGCCACCATCTGCCGGCAAAGCCGGATGGCGCCGTCGCTGCCCTCCATCGCGTCCGAGAACACCAGCGTGGTCCCGAACGCGCGCGTGATCTTCTGCCGTGCCCACGACACGTTCGCCGGCATCACCAGCGTCACCGGGTACCCGAGCGCGCCGCCGATGAGCGAATACGCCACGCCCGTGTTGCCGCTGGTCGAGTCGATGATCGTCTTGCCGGGTGTCAGCGCGCCCGAGCGGATGGCGTCGCGGATCATCTGGTAGGCCGCGCGATCCTTCACGGAGCCGCCCGGGTTCATGAACTCGCACTTCGCCCACAGCTCCACCCCGGGCGTGTCCCGCTCGAACGTGCGCAGGCGAACGATGGGCGTGTCCCCGATGAGATCGGTGATCCGCTCGGCCACGCGCAGCCGCGCCCGGCGCACCTGTTCGGCGTGCGCCACGTCGTCGGCGGCGGTTCGCGTGATGTCGACGGCGATGGTCATGTGTCTACCTTACTGGAAGGTCATCTCGGCCGCGGAGCCGCCACAAGCGAAACACTCGGGCGTCCAAGGAATCGCGGTGGAGCGCGGGGGGGTCCCGTCGAGCGGCAGCCGAAGATGGCGCGCGCGCTCCGGGCCGCGCTCGGCGCCCGCCAGGAGCAGCGCGGCCTCGGCCGCGGCGGTGTGGCCCGCGGCGACAGCGAGCGGACTCGGCTCGCCGCCCGAGGACGCCGGCGCCACGGCCACCTCGAGCGACACGTGGGGGCACGGTCCTTGGCGGCGAAACGAGACCACGTCGATCTCGTCGACGCCCGCTCGAACGACCACGACGGGGACGCCAAGCCGCACCGCGGCCCGGAGCATCGCATCGTCGTCGAACCCTGACCGCACGACGACCGCGCAGCCCGCCAGCGCCGCCACCCACCCTGCCCCCGCCCGGCCCGGGTCCTGGCCGGGCGAAGGCCAGGCAACCGTCTCCACCACCACATCCGGGTTCGAGCCCGCGAGGGCCAGCGTGACGGCGGGCGACGGCGCCCCCGAGCGTCGCACCAGACGCACGCGCCCCGCGCCCGCGGCCGCGAGCGCCCGCGCGACGACCTCAGCCGTCAGGTCGTCGCCCACGACACCCACGGTAGCGGCGACGATCCGCTCCTGTCCGTCGAGCCCGATCGCCGGCAAGGCAAGGTGTCTCGCGAAACGCGTGACCGCGTCAGAGTTCAGGGACTACCTGCCGCCCGCGATCGCGGGAACGATGGAGATCTCGTCGCTGTCCTTGACGGGGGTGTCGAGGTTCTTCAGGAAGCGAATGTCCTCGTCGTTCGTGAAGATGTTCACGAAGCGCCGCACCTGCCCGCTCTCGTCGCAGATACGCTCCTTGATCCCCGGGTACTGCGCCTCGAGGCTGGCGAGCAGGGCGCCGATGGTCCCGCCGGTCGCGGCGACCTCTTCCTTGCCGTTCGTCAGTTTACGCAGCGGCGTGGGAATTCGAATGTTGGCCATGGGTCGGTCTCCTTCTATCAAGAAAAGGCCCCTCGGAGGGTCCAGCCTGTCTGTCTATTTCAATGGACTGCCGCCTGCAACCTGTCGAAGTCCGCCAGGCTCGGCCCGATGAGCTCAGGTAGCGGGAGCTTGCCGACCAGCGGATCCTGGGTTTTCATGCCGTTCCCCGTGATGCAGATGACCACCGGACCGTCGTCCTTCCCGATGCGCCCGGTCTCGATCAGCTTGAGCGTCGCGCCCAGCGTCACGCCACCAGCGGTCTCCGTGAAGATGCCCTCGGTTTCGGCCAGCATTCGCATCGCCGCGATGATCTCGTCGTCGTTGGGTTTGCCCGCGTACCCCCCCGAGCCGACGATCGTCTGCCGCGCGTAAAACCCGTCGGCCGGGTTTCCGATCGCCAGCGACTTCGCGATCGACGTGGGCGTCTTGACCGGCTTCAGCTGCTCGCGGTTCTCGAGCACCATGTCGACGATGGGCGAGCAGCCCGCCGCCTGGGCGCCGTGAATCTTCGTCTTGCGGGACCCGCCGGCCGCCAGCAGGCCCAGCTTGTCCAGCTCGCCGAACGCCTTGCCGATCTTCGTCACCAGCGAGCCCCCCGCCATGGGGACCACGATGTGGGCGGGCGTTCGCCACCCGAGCTGCTCGCACAGCTCGTAGCCGAAGCTCTTCGAGCCCTCTGCGTAGAATGGGCGCAGGTTGACGTTCACGAAGCCCCAACCGTACTTGCCCGCGATCTCCGAGCACAGGCGGTTCACGTCATCATAGGTCCCCTGCACCCCGACCACGCGCGCGCCATAGATGCTGGTGGCCAGTATCTTCGCCGGCTCCAGATCGAAGGGGATCAGGATGACCGCCGGAAGGCCGGCCGCCGCAGCCTGCGCGGCCGTCGCGTTCGCGAGGTTCCCCGTCGACGCGCAGGCCACCGTGGTGATGCCGAACTCGATCGCCTTCGAGATGGCCACCGAGACGACGCGATCCTTGAACGACAGCGTGGGATGGCTGACCGAGTCGTTCTTGATCCAGACCTCCCGCAGTCCGAGGCGCTTGGCCAACCGCTCGGCGCGAACGAGCGGCGTCATGCCGGTCTGCGTTCCCACGACCGGCGGCGCGTCGAGCGGCAGGAGCTCCGCGTAGCGCCACATGTTGTAGGGACGGGACTCGATCACTGCGCGCGTCAACACCCGACCGATGGCCGCGTAGTCGTAGGCGATCTCGAGGGGTCCGAAACAGAACTCGCAGACATGAATGGGCGCCTTCGGGTATTCCGAGCCGCATTCGCGGCAGCGCAACGCGGTGACGGTGATGGGACGAATGGAAGGCACGGGGGCCGTGGTCATACGATGGTCCTCAAAGACACGCAGGGGCCGGGTAGGCGGACGGATCCAAGAGCCGAATGTGGGGGGTCGGCCCGCAGACCCCGCACGCCTGATTCGGCTTGAAACGAATGCTCCGGAACGACATGGACGCGGAATCATACTGGATGAGCCGCCCGGAAAATCGAGGAGTTTCACCACGAACCAACCGGGCGGCCTCGGCGCCCTGAAGGCCACCGATGACCCCGGGCACAGGGCCGAGAACCCCCGCTTCCGCGCACGAAGGCCCCACCCCTGCGGGGGGGATCTCCTCGAATAGACAACGGTAACAGGGACGGCCCCCGGGCGGCACCGTCAGCAGCTGGCCGCCCAGCCCTACCGCGGCGCCGTGCACCAAGGCCCGCCCCGCCAGCACGGCCGCGTCGTTCGCCAGGAACTTCGTGGCGAAGTTGTCCGACCCGTCGACGATGACCTCGTATTGCTCGATCAGCCCCGCGGTCGTGGCGTCGAAGCGCGCCCAGTGACCCACCACCTTCACCTCGGGGAACCGGGCCGCCACCGCGGCCGCCAGCGACACCACCTTCGGCTCGCCCGCGGCGACCGTCGTGTGAAGCAGCTGGCGGTGGACATTGCTCACGTCGACCCGGTCGTCGTCGATCACGCCAATCCGGCGGACCCCGGCGGCCGCCAGGGCGAACACCGCCGCGCAGCCCAGCCCGCCGGCGCCGATGACCAGCACGCCGGGCCCCGCGCCAGGCCCCGAATCGGGACCACGCGCGCTGGCAGCTATGGCCGTGGCGCTGGTGGGGGCCGACATGGGGCTGAAATATTACGCAAACGGCACCGGCTGGCCAGCCCGACTCACCGCTTCGCCGCCTGACGCAGCACCCGGTCGACCGTGTTCCAGAGCTCGTGGACGTCGTACGGCTTCTCGAGCACGCCGTTGAACTCGTGCAGCTCGCTGCCCACGGCGTCGACGTCGTAGCCGGTGCTGAGCACGACCGGAACCGTCCCCCCCTGCGCCCGAATTTGCCGCAGCGCCTCCACCCCACCCATCTGCGGCATGGTCATGTCCATGAGGACCAGCCGGATCGAATCCCGGTGCTCGGCGAACGCACGAACCCCTTCGATGCCGTTCACGGCGGTGAGGATCTGGAAGCCGCGGTGAACGAGCGCGCGGCGCACCATCTTCTGAACCCCGGGATCATCGTCCACGACCAGGATGACGCCGCGATCCCTGGCCAGGTCCTGCCTGGGGCCAGACGGCTCGGCCGGAAGCAGCACGCGGACCCGAGTCCCAAGACCCTCGCGGCTGTCGATCCGAATCGCCCCGGCGTGCCCGCGCACGATGCCCAGCACCGTCGCCATCCCCAATCCGCGCCCCTGAAACTTCGTCGTGAAGAACGGATCGAAGACCCGCGCCCGGGTGTCCTCATCCATCCCGGAGCCGTCGTCGGCTACCTCCAGACACTGGTACCGTCCTGGCGCCGGGGACTCTCCCGTGTAGGACTCGAGCTCGGCCTGAGACACGCGGGCCTGGTCGACCGAGATGACAACGCGGCCCGCCCGATCGCCGAGCGACTCCGCCGCGTTCGTGATGAGGTTCATGATCACCTGACGGATCTGCGTGGGGTCGGCCTCGATCGGCGGAAGGCCCTCCTGAAAGCGATAGTGCAGCTCCACGGACTTCGGGATCAGCGCCGTCGCGAGCCTCGCCATGTCTCGGACCAGCGCCGGCAGCTCCACCCCCTGAAGCCGGAACCGCCCCTGGCCCGCGTAGTCGAGCATCTGCTTCGTCAGCTCGGCGGCGCGGCGCGCGCCGACCTCGACCTCCTCGAGGAGCGGGATGATCGCCTGGTCCAGGCCGGGGGTGTTCTTGGCGAGCGAGGTGTTGCCGAGGATCGTCACCAGCAGATTGTTGAAGTCATGCGCGACGCCGCCCGCGAGCACGCCCAGGCTCTCCAGCTTCTGGGTCTGTCGGACCTTCTCCTCGAAGCGCTTCCGCTCGGTGATGTCGAGGAACGTGACCACCGCGCCCGTGACCTGATGGGTCGCCGGATCCCGGATGGGGACTGCTCGAAAGACCGCCCAGGACACCTCCGCGTTCGGCTTCCTGACGCCCAAGGTCACCGCGGGCTGCGGCTGCCCGGTCGCGATGGCCTTCGTGACCGGGTACTCGGAGGCAGGCGCGGGCGACCCGTCCTCGAAGATGGTGACGCTCTCGAAGTCCTGCACGAACTTTCGGTCGCGCGCGTCGAAGCTGACCCCCAGCACGCGCGAGGCTTCGGCGTTCGCCTGCAGGATGGTCCCGTCCCGGGCCACGTGCACCACGCCTCCGGGCAGCGCCTCGATCAGGCGCTCGCTGAACTCCTGGCTCACGCTCAACGCGACCTCGGTGCGACGCCGCAACGTCGAATCACGTTTGAGCTGTTCGTTGATGGTCGCCAGCTCCTCGGCGCGCTGGCGGGCCACGCGCTCCAGCTGGGCATTCGCCTGCAAGAGCTGCCGCTCGGTGCGCTTCGAGAAGAACCCCGGCGGCTCGACGTTGGCGATACGTCCGCGCAGCTCGGGGTGCCTGGCGATGTACGCCTCGACGTGGCCCTGGATCTTGTCGGGCGGCGCCATGATGAACCGACAGGCGTCGTCCCCCTTGGCCCGGCACAGGATCTCGACCGCCGCCAGGGACAACCCGAAGCTGTGCTCGCACCAGCCCGACGAATAGCCTGCGTTCATCACGCAGACGGGACGATCGGTGGCCTTCTTCGCGATCAGCCAGGAGTCGGATTCGAACGAGTAGGGATGATCGTAAAGAAGGTAGTAGGCGTCGTCGGGCGTCGGCTGGCTATCGGCCGAGATGTCGACGAAGGCCCAGCCTGCGTGCGCGAAATGGATGGGGCCCGCCGAGAGGCGCGCGATGGGATCGGTGACCCCCATCCGCTCGGCGAACGCGCGGGCGTCCGCGAGGCCCATGGCGTGCGCGATGTCGAACAGCAGGCTGTGCGCGACGGACAGGGCGTCAGCCTCCTCGCCATAGATGCTCCGCACCATGTCGTAGAACTCGACCGACATGGACGCCGCCCTGACCAGCACGTAGCGCTGGCCATGGATCTCGACCGTCCCGCGCTCGGGGGCGGTCGTGAAATCGGCGAAGTACCGGCTGACGTAGCGCTGCGCCTCCTCGAACAGGGCCTCGAACCCTTCCGGAACCCTCACCGTGTTCAGCATCCCGCCCGGAGGATAACCCCAAGCACGGGAGACCGTGTACTCAGGTCGCGTCGGAGCTGAACTGCGCGTCCGAGCTGAAGTAGCGCTCGCCGGTGTCGCAGAGGATGGTCACGACCGTCTTCCCGGGACCGAGCTCCCTGGCCAGATCGAGGGCGATCTTCACGTTGGCGCCAGCCGAAATCCCCACCAGCAATCCCTCGCGCCGCGCCAGCTCGAGCTTCACGCGCTGCGCGTCCTCCTCGCTGATCGTGCGCACCTCCGAGATGACCGAACGGTCCAGGATCTGCGGCACGAACCCGGCGCCGATACCGTCGATGCGGTGGGCGGCGGGCTTGCCACCCGACAGCACCGCGCTCTTTTCCGGCTCGACGGCGATGATCCGCGTCTCGGCGCTTCGTTGCAACAGCACCCGGCCCACGCCCGAGATCGTTCCCCCGGTGCCCACGCCGGCCACGAATCCGTCGCACCCGCGGGCGCCGAGCTGCGCCAGGATCTCGGGCCCCGTCGTCCGCACGTGCGCCTCGACGTTCGCCTGATTGCTGAACTGCTGCGGCATGAAGTAGTCGGGGTGCTCGGCGCAGAGCGCGTTCGCCTTCTTGACCGCGCCGGTCATGATCTCGGCGGCGGGTGTGAGATACACCTCCGCGCCGTAGGCCTTGAGCAGCGCCCGGCGCTCGAGCGACATGTTGTCGGGCATCGTCAGGATCAGCCGGTAGCGCTTCGCCGCCGACACGAGCGCCAGCCCCACGCCGGTGTTGCCGGAGGTCGGCTCCACGATCACCGACTCCCCTGGCCGCAGCCGGCCGCTGCGCTCGGCCGCCTCGATCATCGAGAGGGCCACGCGATCCTTGATCGACCCCCCGGGGTTGAACTGCTCGCACTTGCAGAACACGTCCGCCATGCCGGGCTCGACCAGGCGACGCAGGCGAACGAGCGGAGTCCCGCCGATGAGCTCGAGCATGCTATTCACGGCAACTGCTGGCATTCTGGCTATCCTACGCTGCCGCACGGGGCCTCGGAAGGCCCCCTGCGAGACCCCCTCGGAGTTGCTCCACATCGCGGCCGGTCCAGCAAAGCTGGACCGGCCGCTACTTGGATATGCGACGCGATCGCCGGATGCTGAAACATGCGTCATTCGTTCACATTTCGATCGGGTGAGGCATCCAGCAAACCCGTGTCGCTCGCCGACCTGCGGCGGGGCTTGAAACCGATGATCCGAAACGCGGGGCTCGTCGTACTATGGAATAGGCCCCCATGATCGAGCCGCGCCATCACTTCACCGACGACGTCCTGCGCGCTCACGCCGTCGGGTCCACACCCGAGGCGACGAGCCTGGCGGTCGCCTGCCATCTGGCATTCTGTGACCAGTGCCGCCGCGAGGCCTCCCTGCACGAGTCCTTCTTGCTTGCGTTCGGTAGCGTCAGATCGGCGGCGTCTCCCGCGGACCAGGCGGCGCGGTCGAGGCTCCTGGCCGCGCTGTCGCCCCAGAATGCGGCCCCGCCGCCGTCGCCGCCTCCCCGACTCCCGAACGACATGCCCGAGCTACCCGCGCCGCTCCTCCATCAGCTCGGGCGCCTGCCGAAGGTGGCTTGGCGCCGACTGATTCCAGGTATTCGCGCCATCGACCTCGGCTTGCCGGGCGTGTGGCGCGCGCGCCTGGTCGCGTTTCACCCGGGCATTCCCATCCCGCGCCACGACCACGGCGGCGCCGAGCATACAGTCGTGTTTCAGGGCGGTCTCGACGACGAAAAAGTTCACCTCGGGCGCGGAGACGCCACCACGATGTCCCCTGGCGAGAGCCATCGCCAGCACGCGAAGGACGGCGAGCCTTGCGTGGCGCTGGTCGTGAGCGAAGGCCCTCCCCTGCCCAGGACCCTGCTCGGGCGCGTCCTGAAGCGCGTCACGGACAGCTAGATCCCGCACTACAGCGCCCCAGAAGTCCGGGACCACATACAAGGTATCCAGGTTACGCGCGAATCGGGTCCCGCGTCTGCATCTGGCGCCGTGGTCGCGCGTACCTTTTTGCGGCGCGTAGCCTGCAATCGACATCAACCGCAGGCTACGCGCCGCAAGAAGGTTCAAGCGGCCTGAGGTGCCCATACGAGTGGCGAGGTCGGCGCCGCGCGAAGCTCGGTTCGGTTTCGCTCGGTCGCGCCAAGGCCAACGAGTCCTGTCATCATCCAGCAGCACTGCGTCGATGCGAAGAACGTCGGGTGCAGGAAGCGGAGCGAGTGCGGCGACCGTGAGCCGTGTATGCTCTCGGGGTACTCGTCGCGCTGGCGCGGAAGCGAGGAGATGCGCAGCTTCTGCAGCTCGGCCGGAGGATCGACGGCATGCGGGAAGAGCTTGGGATCGATAGCACGGCTGGCGGGCGAGACGCGCCGGGGAGATACTGCTCGCCCGTGCGACGGCGACGGCGCCTGCCCCCGCTCGCCCTCGGGGCGCTGGCCCTGCTGGGCGCCTGCGGCACCGGCGGCGATGCCGCAGGCGACGGCGGACCCGCGGAAGCGTCCGCGCCCGCGGACGGCGCGCCCCCGGCAGATGCGCCCGTGGCGCAGATCTGCGACGGCTCGACGGGGATTCGCTTCGCATTCAGCAACATCTCGCCGGGCGCCCGGCTCACCGAGGGCCACGCGCTGCTCGAAGAGAACGGAACCGCCTTCTTCGTCGTCGACGGCCAGTGCCACTTCGCCAGCAACACAGCCGCCGAGGGCTGGGTCGACTATCACACGGGCGTCCTCTCCCCCTCCGCGGCAGCCGACCTCGCGCGCGACGCCCAGTACGGCACCTGGGCCGCGACGGGCAACCACCTGTGGAGGGGCAGCGCCCAGGACGCGTCGACGATGTCGTTCAGCGACGGCACGACCTCGCTGGGGATCGCGGGCTACTTCTCGACCGACGGCCTGCCCGAGCTGCCCGCGGCGCTGTGGACCTGGCAGGACGAGACCTTCGCGTCGATTGCCGCCGATGGCCAGCCGGCGACGGGCGACGTGCGCTACCGCCTGTTCACGCGCGAGTTCTTCGACGTGAAGTACCCCACGGCCGCCTGGCCCCTCGCCGCCGACCCGGCGACGCTCGCCGAGGGCACCGACGCGCTTGCGGCCAACGACTACGGCAAGGGCCACCTGGCGACGGGCGCCGACGCCGCCGCGTTGCGCGCCCTCCGCCGCCAGTACGTCCAGGCACACCCGGGCGGCTTTCCGACCGTGCTCGACTTCATCCCCATCGGCGCCGCGGGGGGAAACACCGTCCCGCAGTACCTCCTGTTCGTGCGCGACGCGACGCCGTTCGAAAGCGCGAGCGACGGGCTGATTCCGGGACTGCCGCGCGACTGAGTTGTCAGTGCCCACCGCCGGTGGAACACGCAAACGTGGTCGACGACGGCGATCCGCCCCGACACCACGGCGATTGCCAACGTGGGGTCAGAGGGGGGGACGCGAATAGAGGGGTGGGCGCTTGTGTTTGCCGACGGAGCGGCGGATGTCCACGTCGGAGAACAGCAGCGGTGGCGTGACGATCGACGATGGGACGCCCACGAAGCCCAGGCCTCCCTCCTGGAAATTGTAGACGCCCGCGTCCTTGCCAATGGCCACGATGTCCTTCAGCGAGCGTGGAACGAGCCCTTCCAGCGTCAGGCCGCGCACCAGCTCTTCCCTGCCATCGGCGCCCACGCGCCACGCCACCAGCGGCTTCACCGAGGGGGCGGTGCGGCCGCTGCCGGCGACGGAGATCATCGACATCGAATCAGCGGGGTTTGCAACGCCCGGTACCTGGGGATCATCGAGCAGCTCGACGACGTAGCTCGCGAGGCCACCCCCGCGGCCAGCCCGCCGCATCTCGGCGAGCAACGCGGCCCGCGACAAGCCTGCTCGGGGGGCCCCGGGTCTCCCCGACAAGAACAGGTTGCCGATGGCGGCGCGGGGCGCGCTGAACCGCGTGGCGCGCGCGTGGCCGTTCGAGTGCTGGAGCTCCTTGCGCGGGATTCGCGTCATGAGGAGCCCCTTCAAGATCCCGCCTTCGATCAGCGACACCCGCTCCCCCGGAATCCCTTCGTCGTCGGCCCGGTAGGCGCCGAACAGGGCGACCTTCCCCGGTCCGACGTCGCGCGTGGGATCGTCGGCGGCCATCAGCAGCGGCGACGCCACCTTCTGGCCCAGGCGGTCGGCGAACTCGCTGCTCTGGCTCCGCTCCTCGCCGCCCGCGGTCCGGGGCGCCGGCGTCCCGCCCACGTTGTCGGCGATGAGGAGCTTCGCGATCTGGCCGGCGGCCGGGCCCTGGAACAACACGCTCGCGACGCCGCTCGGCGCGATGGGCGCGAGGCGCAACGCGACCAGATCGCGGGCCATTCGCGCCACGCCCTGCTGCATCTCCGTGATCGGGGGCAACCCCGAGGGCTCGCGCGCCGTGAACGAAACGAAGTTCACCAGGCGCATGCCGTCGGGCGCCTGCGTCTCGGCGACGACGTCGAGACGCATCGTGGCCTGGGTCTCCTCGGTGGACGCCCCTTCGCTGGAGGCGAACCGCCGCCGAACCGTGGCGTAGGTGCCCGTGACCCGCGTCCCCGAGATCTCGGGGAACCCCTTCAACAGCGCCGACAGGCGGGTCACGGCGTCGAGCAGCGTCGCGGGCTCCGGGACCACCGCCGAGAACGGAGCCGCGACGTGGGCGGCCTTCTCCGACGAGAAATCCGCCACGTCGGCATCTTGCTCGTCGGTCACCTGCCCTGCCGCGGTCGACTTCTTCTTCGCCAGGGTCTCGATCGCGGTCTTGTACGCCTCGTCGGTGCGCAGCCACAGCTCGCGGCGAAACGCCGCGTAGTCGTCGTCCACGGGCAAGGACTCGACGTTCGCGCTGAACAGCGATTCACTGGTGTTGCTGTTGTCGAACCGGGGGCTACCGACCCGCACGTCCGTGCGCAGGGTCCGGCCCCGGTAGGCCACCGCGGCCGTGGGCGCCCCGAACGTCGCCGTCGCCGTCGCCTGCGCGACGTCGGACAGGGCATAGCTGACATAGTAGGGCCTCGGCGAATCGCCCAGCTTCAACTCCTTCATCGAGCGGGCGAGCTCGTCCGCGAGCGCGCGCTTCACGGCATCGTCGTCCTCGATGAAGGTCCGGGCGGGGGTGAGCATCACCTCCTTGCCGAACCCGAACGAGCCGCCGAGCGCGAGCAACATCCAACCCAGGGTCGTGCGCTTCATCGCGTCCCCCTTCGCGCCGGCGCGACCCGGCCGAACGTCGGCGCGGGCAGCGCAGGGGGCTTGTTGTTGCCCTTGTCCTTGCGCTCGACCTCGATTTGCTCGACCAGGAGGCTCGGGCTGCTGGCCGACACGGGCACGTAGCCAGATTCGGCGCCGCACATGCCGTTGAACGTCTGCGTGTCGTCGCCGGCGGCGAGGATCTTCGTCAGCGAGGCGAGCGGCGTCCCCACGAGGTCCGCGCCGCGGACCAGCTGATCCGGGCGCCCGTCCGCGAACACCCGGTACACGAGGATGGGCAACACCTTGAACGCCTGGGGACCGCCGCGGGTCGTGTTGGTGAACCCGCCCGAGATGTCCTTGAACAACAGCCCGTACGGCTTCCCTTGCCGTACCGCCTCCGCGCGCAGGCGGCTGCGCAGGTCGGCGATGGGCACCGCGACCGTCGACTCGACCACCAGGTTCCCCTGGCGCGACACGATGGCCTTGCCCTCCTGCCGGCGCCCGTGGCCATTCGAATGGTTGAACCCCCGCGTCGGCGAGCGGCTGAGCAGAAACCCCTCGAGGACGCCACGGTCGACCAGCGTGGCGCGGGATGCCGGCACACCCTCGTCATCGAATCGGTAGAAGCCGGTGAGATCAACGCCGCCCAGCTTGCTGAGCGTCGGGTCGTCGTAGACGCTGATGAACGGCGGCATGATCGGCTGGCCGACCTTGCGCGCGAAGGTCTGCCCCTCGTCCTCGTTTTTCTGCCGGTGACCCTCGACCCGGTGGCCGAAGATCTCGTGAAAGAACACCCCGGCGGCCTTCCCTTCCAGGATGGCCGGTCCGATGAACGGATCGGCGAGCGGGGCCCGGCGAAGCGCCTCGAGGTCCGCGATCATGGCGTCGGCCGCGCGCAGGAACTCCGCGTCACCGGCCAGCGTCTCGAACGACGTGGCGTCGAAGCTCTCGAACCGATCCAGCTCCATACCGTCGTCGGCGCGCGTGTCGGCCTGCAGGAACACGCGTACATAGTTCTCGGCGTCCTCGACCAGCGTGCCCTCCGAGCTGACGATCCAGCGATCGACCGACGACACCTGCAGGGTCACCTGCGAATCGTAGATCTGGGGGTGGCCCTTGAAGCGACGGGACAGGGCGCGAACCCGCTCCTCCCAGCGCTCCCGGTCCAGACCGGCCAGCCCCAGGTGAACGGGCGTCCCCACGCGCGTCACCGGGCGCTCGTGCGAGAAGTCGTCGGAGGTGTCCTCCTCGGCGGCCTTCAGCGTCTGTTGCGTCCGGATCTTCACGAAGGCCTCGGCGGCCGCCTTGTACGTGCGATCGGTGTCGAGCCACGCCACCGCGCGCGTCACCGCGCCGTCGTCACCGAGCGGCAGCGGCACGGCGTGACCGTTCTCGGCGTCCCCACCGAAGTCGAGCGTGTCCGAGCGCAGCGGGTGGGTGGAGTCGAGCTGATAGCTGCCGACCCGAACGTCCGTGTCGAGCAACCTGGTTCGTCGGGACGATGACTGCACGAGCGCGCCGTAGCTGGCCGACACGATGGTCTCGTCGCGATCGAAGACCTCGTAGGAGATGAAATACGGCGCCGGATCCGCCTTGGATGCGAGCGCCGCCATCCCGCGCCGAAGCTCGGTATCGAGCGCCGTCAGCCCCACGGGACGCGCGCCGCCGCTCCCGGCGAGGGGATCCACGCGCTCGCGCCTCGGGCCGCGGGTGCCGTCGAGCCGAGCGCCTGCGAAATCCGCGAGGCCGACGATGGCCCCAGCGGAGGACCCCGGCAGCGCAGCGCCAGGGGAGGCAGGTGCCGGCGGCGCCGGGCTGGCGCACCCGGCGGCGACGCCCAGCGCCGCTCCGAGCAGCGGCAGCACGAAGCACCGCGCCGCCGCGCACGACCGGGCGCGGTTGGTCCGATTCATCATGCGTGCGGGTTATACAAGACGCTGGGCGCGCTGTAACCGCCGCGCGCGACGAGGCTGGGACGAGCGGCTATCGCCTGAGATCGAGCGTGTGGGGAAACTCGGGGTTCGGCTCCGGCGGCGGCGTGGCGATGCTGCCGGGCGTGTGCCCGAACGAGAAGAACCGCGCCAGCCGTCGGCCTTCCGCCTCGAGCGCGTTGGCCGGGAAGATGTCGTGCGCCCGACCGCCGGGATGCGCGACGTGATAGGTGAGGCCCCCGATCGAGCGCCCCGCCCAGGTGTCGATGACGTCGAACACGAGCGGCGTGTGCGGCGGTATGGTGGGGTGCAAGGCCGATGGCTGGTGCCAGGCGCGAAATCTCACCCCCGCGACGTGATCCTCGCGTCCTCCGGTCGACGCGAGGGGAACGCGGCGGCCGTTGCAGGTGATCACGTGGCGATCGTCTGTCGCGCCGCGCACCCGCAGCTGAACCCGTTCGACGGACGAATCGACGTAACGGACCGCTCCGCCCGCGGCACCTTCCTCGCCCATGACGTGCCACGGCTCCAGCGCCTGGCGCAGCTCCAGCTCCAGCCCCCGAACCTGCGAGCGTCCGTAAACCGGGAAGCGAAACTCCACGTGCGGGTCGAACCAGGACTGCTCCATGGGGATCCCCGCGCGGCGCAGATCGTCGATCACGTCCGAGAAATCGTCGACCACGTAGTGCGGCAGCATGAAGCGATCGTTGAGCGACGTCCCCCAGCGTACGGGGGGCCTGGTGTAGGGCTCGCGCCAGAACCACGACACGAGGGCGCGCACGAGGAGCTGCTGCGCCGCGCTCATGCGGGCGTGCGGCGGCATCTCGAAGGCGCGTAGCTCGAGCAATCCCTGCCGCCCCGACGCGCTGTCGGGGCTGTACATCTTGTCGATGCACATCTCCGTCCGGTGGGTGTTCCCGGTGACGTCCACGAGCAAGTTCCGGAACGACCGGTCGACCAGCCAGGGGCTCGCTTCCCGCTCGGCCGCCGATTCCTTCAGCTTTCGAAACGCGATCTCGAGCTCGTAGATCGAGTCGTGGCGCGCCTCGTCGACCCGCGGCGCCTGGCTGGTGGGACCGATGAACAGCCCCGAGAACAGGTACGACAACGACGGATGATTCAGCCAGTAGCCGAGCAAGCTCTGCAACAGATCGGGGCGCCGGAGAAAGGGACTGTCCGCCGGGGTCGCCCCGCCGAGCACGACGTGGTTCCCGCCGCCCGTGCCCGTGTGCCGGCCGTCCAGCATGAACTTGTCGGTTCCGAGCCGTGTCTGGCGAGCCTCGTCGTAGAGGATCTCCGTGTTGCGCACCAGATCCTTCCAGTTGTGGGCCGGATGAATGTTCACCTCCATGACGCCGGGGTCCGGGGTGACGGAGAAATGCGCCAGCCGGTGGTCCGACGGGGGCGTGTAGCCCTCGACGCGAACCGCCTGGCGCAGCTCGGTCGCGGCGTCCTCCACCGCCGCGATGAGGTCGAGGTACTCCTCCAGCGTCGACGCGGGCGGCATGAAGACGTGGAGCATCCCGCCGCGCGGCTCGATGCAGAGCGCCGTGCGCACGAGGCCGGCGGCGGAGCGCCCCCGCTCCGGCCGTGTCGCGGGCGAGGTCGGCGTGGCCACGCCCGTCGGCGACGCTGGCGGCGCTCCCCGCAGCGGGGCCGCGCGAGAGATGCTCTGCCGGCGCGGCAACGGCTCGCGCGGCTCCAGCGGATCGCGCTCGATGACGTCGTTGCGGTCGCCCGGCGCGACCCAGGGCAACGACCCGAGCGGCAACCGGTAGCCCATCGCGGAGTCCCCGGGGATGAGGTACATGCGCTCGTCGCGCAGGAACCAGCGACCGCTGGTCCAGCGGAACCCGTCCGCGCCCGAGTAGACCGACTGCAGTGGCAGCGCCAGACCGACGACGTGCTTCAGCCCTTGCTGGAACACGCGCCGCAGCCCGGCGCGCTCGGTCTCGTCCTCGAGGCGTGAATCGAACGGATCGACGTTCGAAGGCAACCGGCCCTCGCGCCACAAGTAGTAGAACGCGTCCTCGTAGCCCGGCACCAGGAAGCGGGGATCGACGGCGAGGTGACGGCATAGCGCCTCGGCGAACGCGCGGGCGTGCGACTCGGTGGCCCGCTCGTTGGTGCTGGCCTCGCCCGGCTCCTTGGCGAACAGCGAGGGATCCCGCCAAACGGGCTCGCCGTCGCGCCGAAAGTAGCAGTTGTACGCCCACCGGGGCAGCGGCTCGCCCGGGTACCACTTGCCCTGGCCATGATGCAACAGCGCCCCCGGCGCGAAGCGACGCGCCAGGCGGCGCAAGAGCTCGTCGGCCAGCTTCCCCTTGGTTGGCCCGACCGCCGTGGTGTTCCACTCCTCGCCATCGCGGTTGTCGATCGAGACGAACGTCGGCTCACCGCCCATGGTCAACCGCACGTCGCCGGCGACCAGCGCCTCGTCCACCGCGTCGCCGCACGCGACGATGGCGCGCCAGGCCTCCTCGCCGTAGGGCTTCGTGGGCCGGGGTGGATCGTCGATCCGGCGGACGCTCATCACGAACTTGAAGTCGTGACCAATCTCGTCGTCCTCGCCCTTCTTGTCCCACGAGAACGATCCGGTGATCGGCGCCGCGCTGCCGGGGTCGGGGGTGCACGCGAGCGGGATGTGGCCCTCGCCGCACAGCAGCCCGCTCGTGGGATCGAGGCCCACCCAGCCGGCGCCGGGCAAAAACACCTCGGCCCAGGCGTGCAGGTCCGTCACGTCCTCGGCGACGCCCGAGGGTCCGTCGAGCGATCTCACGTCGGCCTTCAGCTGGATCGAGTACCCCGACGCGAAGCGGGTCGCGAACCCGAGGCGGCGCAGCAGCTGCACGAGCAACCACGAGAAGTCCCGGCAGGAGCCGTGCCCGCGGGACAGCGTCTCGTCGGGCGGGAACACCCCTGGCTCCATCCGGATGTCATAGCGGAGCAGCCGCTGCACGAGCTGATTCACCTCGACCAGCACGTCGATGGTGCGGCGGCCCGGACGCGCGATGTCGTCACGCACGCGCGCGGCCAGCGCCGCCAGCTTCGGGCCCCCCGCCGACAGCTCGACGTAGGGCCCGAGCTCGTGGAGCAGCTCGGGTGAATAGGTGAAGGGGACCTTCTCGACGGACTCGTCCATGAAGAAGTCGAACGGGTTGATCGTCGTCATCTCGGCGATCAGGTCGACCTCCACGCGGAACTCGTAGGCGGGCTTCGGGAACACGAGACGGGCCTGGTAGTTGCCGAACGGGTCCTGCTGCCAGTTGATGAAATGATCGCCGGGCGTGACCCGCAGCGAGTAGCCGGTGATCGGCGTTCGACAGTGGGGCGCCGGGCGAAGCCGCACGACGTGCGGCGAGAAGGTGACGAGTTGGTCGTACTTGTAGTGGGTGACGTGGTTCAGCGCGACTCGGATGGCCATTTGTTCTCGATTCGGACGGGCGAGACAGGTCACATACACGCGAGGCGAGCATCGCCCCGGTGTACCTGCGGTGAGGTTATGGCCTCGCAGGTTAACGGCACATTTCCATTTCGGGAAATCGTCGTAAATAGGGCGGCCGCGTTTCTTGGGCCTCAGGCCTGGTTCTAAGCGGGGCGGCGTTGCGCTCGCTGCGCGGGTCCTGCCGCTGCGGGACTCCTCCCCGCTGGGCCCGTCTGTCGGGGAACCCAGGCCACCCGAGCGGGACTTGCTTGGCGCACACTCGATCGGCAAGTGACACTTGCCAGCCCCGACAGCCGAGCCCATCGGGTCCCCGTCTCCGCGTCACCCGCTCCGCTCGCTCCACGCCTTCCGACAATGAGCGATGTTCCCCTTCGTACGGCCTCGCCCCCGCGAGCCGGCGCCGTTTGGGAGGACCCACGCAGTGAATCGCGCCGGCGGTCGGATCATTTAGGTGACGATGCGTGGTGGTCCTATCCTGGTGGCGGAATTCAGCGAGCGAACGGAGGGAGTCAAGCGCGCGAGGAGGAGGGGGCCCTCCCGCGCGCAGTTCCGCAGCGCCTGCTGCGCCGGTCGAGCAGATCCGGGCTCGCGCGCGAGGACTGTTTGAGCACGGGAGGGACCCCTCCTCCTCGCGCCCAGCGACCGAGAGAGCAAGCCCCCGCCTGCCGCAGGTTAACGGGACATTTCCATTGCGGGAAATCGTCGTAACAACAGCATCCGGCCTGATGAACCGCGCCCACTTCTGTTTACAATGGCCCCCCTCCGTTGCTTTTCGACAACTACAAGCCGATCCCCGGCACCTTCGACGAGATGATCGACCCCGAGGGGAAACCTCGGCCACACGCCCGGCGGGCGACCCGAATTCTCGCCGCCCTGTCGCCCAAGGAGTTCGCGCAGGCCCAGTCGCTGGCCGAGCTGTCGCTGTATAGCCAGGGCGTGACGTTTTCGGTCTACTCGGACCAGCGCGGCACGGAGAAGATCTTTCCGATCTGCCTCGTGCCCCGGGTGATCAGCGGCAACGAATGGAGCCGCGTCGAGAAGGGCTTGGCGCAGCGGATCGCCGCGTTGAACGCCTTTCTGGACGACATCTATGGCCCCCAGAAGATCCTGGCGTCGGGCACCGTGCCCGCCGACCTGATCCTGGGCGCGAAGTTCTTCCTGCCGAAGGTGCGCGGCATCCGGCCGCCAGGAGGCGTGCGCATCCCCATCGCGGGGATCGATCTGATCCGCAGCCCCGACGGCGTGTTCCGCGTGCTGGAGGACAACCTGCGAACGCCGTCCGGGGTTTCGTACGTCGTCGAGAACCGGCTGGTCACGAAGCGCATCTTCCAGAGCGCCATCGAAGAGAGCTCGGTCAGGCCCGTGGAGCAGTACCCGATGCACCTCGCCGAGACCTTGCGGTCGATCTCGCCGGTCGACCCGGCCGAGACCCGGATGGTGCTGCTGACCCCGGGCTCGTTCAATTCGGCGTACTTCGAGCACACGTTCCTTGCCCGCACCATGGGCGTCGAGCTGGTGGAGCCCGGGGACCTGTTCGTCGACGACGACACGGTCTTCGTTCGCACCATCCGCGGGCCCGAGCGCGTGCACGTCATCTACCGGCGCATCGATGACGCCTATCTGGACCCCGAGTTCTTCCTGCCGAACAGCCTGCTCGGGGTGCCAGGGCTGATGCGCGCGTACGCCGCCGGGACCGTGGCGCTGGCGAACGCGCCGGGGAACGGGTGCGCCGACGACAAGGCGGTGTACCCGTTCGTGCCCGACATGATCAAGTACTACCTCGGCGAGGAGGCGATCCTCGCGCAGGTCGACACGTTCGTGTGCACGCGTCCCGACGACCTGAAGTACGTCCTCGAGAATCTGCCCAAGCTCGTCGTGAAGGCCGTCGACGAGGCGGGCGGGTACGGCATGCTGATGGGACCCCAGGCCACCGCCGCCGAGTGCGAGGACTTCCGCCGCCGCATCGTCGCCGAGCCTCGCCGCTACATCGCCCAGCACCGGGTGGAGCTCTCCACCTGCCCGACCTGGGATCCGGCGACCGAGACGTTGTCGCCACGGCGGGTGGATCTGCGCCCGTTCATCCTGACCCAGCCCTCGGGCTCGTGGGTGCTGCCCGGGGGGCTGACGCGCGTGGCGCTCGTCGAAGGATCGTACGTCGTCAACTCCAGCCAGGGTGGTGGCTCGAAGGACACCTGGGTCCAGAAGGACAAGACGCTGTGATTTCTCGGGTGGCCGACCATTGCTTCTGGTTCGGGCGATACATGGACCGCGCCGAGAGCACGGCGCGCCTGCTGCAAGTCACCCGCACGTTGGTGTTCGACGCCGACATCCCCGTCACCCAGTGCTGGAAGCCGCTGGTGATCGTGTCGGGCGCCGAGGCGGCCTTCATCGAGCGTTACGGCGCGGACGGCGCCGGCAACGGGGAGGTGGTGCAGAACTACATGACCTGGGACGCGGAGAACCAGGTAAGCCTGCGCAGCTCGGTCCGCGCGGCCCGCGAGAGCGCGCGGGTGATCCGGGATGTCCTGTCGCTCGAGTCGTGGGAGGAGATCAACGAGCTCTACCACTGGCTGGGCGGCGACGAGGCGCAGATGCTGTACCGCCAGAACCGCGAGCAGTTCTACCGGCGCGTCCGCAAGTCCACCCAGCTCGTGCTGGGGCTCGTGCGCAGCACGATGCTGCACGACACGCCGATGAGCCTGCTGTGGATCGGCGCGATGCTGGAACGGGCAGGGCAGACGGCGCGCATCCTGGACATGCACCCTCACACGATGACCCTGGAATCGGCGCACCAGATCGTGGAGGTCGCCCTGTGGCTATCCCTGCTGCGGGCGTGCTCGGGCTACGAGGCGTTCGTGAAGAAGGTGCAGGGTCGCATCTCCGCCCAGGCGGTGGCGTCCTTTCTGGTGTTCGACCGGCGATTCCCGCGCTCGTTGCGGTACTGCCTGTTGTCGGCGCGGCAGATCTTGATGCACATCTGGCCCGAGGCCGACCGCCCTGGACCGGGGCACTCGCCCTACGCGCGCCTCGACGCGCTCACGGCGTGGCTCGACAAGCAGGAGGCGACCGCCACCCCCAACAGCATTCACGCCCTCTTGACCCGGGTGGTGGACGACACCGCCACGATCTGTTCGGACATCGGCCGAGAGATTCTCGGGCCGCCTCAGGCGGAGCCGGGCGCGGCGCAGTCGCAATCGCAGTCGCAGCGACAGGACTCCGATGGGGCGATGCCGGACGGCCGGCGTTCGAAGACCGAACGGACCACGGGGAAGGTCGAAGTGCAATGAGCGAAACAGCCACCGAGAGAAGCCAGAAGCGTCCCGCCGGCAGCATGACCCGGGTGGCGATGGATCCCGCCACCTTCAAGCGCACCGTCCTCGATCACCTGCTCTACACCTGCGCGCGCGAGCTGACGAACGCCTCTCCCCGTGACCTGTACCAGGCGCTGGCCCACACCGTCCGGGATCGCCTGGTGCATCGCTGGCTCGCCACGCAGCGGACCTACGAGGAGCGCGACGTCAAGCGCGCCTACTATCTGTCATCGGAGTTCCTGACCGGCCGGAGCCTCGGCCTTTGCCTCCTGAACCTCGGCCTCTACGAGACCGCCGAGGGCCTGGCCGCGGAGCGGGGCACTGACCTCGACACCATCCTCGACCAGGAGGGCGATCCCGGCCTCGGCAACGGCGGGTTGGGCCGGCTGGCCGCGTGCTTCATGGACTCGCTGGCGACCCTGGGCCTGCCAGCCGTCGGGTACGGCATACGCTACGACTTCGGCATCTTCGAGCAGCGCATCGAGGACGGCCGGCAGATCGAGATGCACGACAACTGGCTGCAGGGTGGGAACCCGTGGGAGCTGCCGCGCATGGAGGACGCGCAGATCGTGCGCCTGAGCGGACGCACCGAGCTGCGTCACGATCCCGACGGGCGCCTGCGGGTCGACTGGCTGCCCGCGCGCACCATCCTCGGCGTCCCCTATGACTCGTTCATCGTGGGCCACAAGACCAACACCGTGAACACCCTGCGGCTGTGGGCGGCGCGGGCGACCCGTGACTTCGATCTGAAGTTCTTCAACGATGGCGACTACCGCCGCGCCGTCGAGGAGAAGATCGACTCGGAGAACATCTCCAAGGTCCTGTACCCGAACGATCAGACCGACGAGGGGAAGTCCCTGCGACTGAAGCAGCAGTACTTCTTCGTGGCCTGCTCGATCGGGGACATCGTGCGCCGTTACAAGCACCGGCATCGCAGCTTCGATCTGTTCCCGAAGCGCGTCGCGATTCAGCTGAACGACACCCACCCGTCGATCGGGATCGCGGAGCTGATGCGGATCCTCGTGGACGATGAGGGCATCGACTGGGAGCCCGCCTGGGCCATCACCGAGCAGACCTTCGGCTACACGAACCACACCCTCTTGCCCGAGGCGCTGGAGCGGTGGTCGGTGCCGCTGCTCGAGTACCTGCTACCCCGGCACATGCAGATCATCTTCGAGATCAACCAGCGGTTCTTGCGGCGGGTGCAGACGCAGTGGCCGGTCGACTTCGATCGCCTCGCGCGCATGTCGATCATCGAGGAGGGCTCGCCCAAGCAGGTGCGCATGGCACACCTGGCGACGGTCGGATCGCACAGCGTGAACGGCGTCGCGCAGCTTCACACGGACCTGGTCAAGAAGAACCTGTTCTCGGACTTCAACGACCTGTGGCCGGAGCGCTTCAACAACAAGACCAACGGCGTGTCGCCGCGGCGCTGGGTGTTGTACTCGAACCCGCGTCTGACCCGCCTCATCTCGTCGCGCATCGGCACCGACTGGATCGATCGCGATCTGCGCCACCTGAAACAGATCGACCGATTCGCGGACGACCGCCCTTTCCTGGAGGCGTTGCACGAGGTCAAGCAGGCCAACAAGCGCGATCTGGCGGTCCTGGTGCGGCGGCGCATCGGGGTGGACCTGGCGCCCGAGGCCATGTTCGTGGCGCAGATCAAGCGGATCCACGAGTACAAGCGGCAGGTCCTGGCGTGCCTGCAGGCGATCTCGTTCTACCTGAAGCTGAAGCGCGAGCCGGAGGTGGACGAGGTCCCCCGCGTCTACATGTTCGCCGGCAAGGCCGCCGCCGGCTACACGATGGCCAAGCTTCATATCAAGCTGATCAACGACGTGGCGGAGGTCATCAACAACGATCCGGTCGTTCAAGGACGCCTGGCGGTGGTGTTCTTGCCCAACTACGGCGTGTCGCTGGCGCAGGCGATCATTCCGGCCGCCGATCTGTCGGTCCAGATCTCGACGGCCGGCAAGGAGGCGTCGGGCACCAGCAACATGAAGTTCGCCCTGAACGGCGCGCTCACGCTCGGGACGCTGGACGGCGCGAACGTGGAAATTCGCGAGGAGGTCGGCCCCGACAACTTCTTCCTGTTCGGCCTGCACGCCGACGAGGTGGTCCAGCTGCGCGCCCACGGCTACGATCCGCGCAGCTACATCGAGCGCAGCCCCGCGCTGGCCGAGGCGCTGGCGCTGATCGAGTCGGGGTTCTTCAGCTTCGGCGAGCCGGACCGCTTTCAGCCGATCCTGGACAACCTGCGCGGCCACGACCCCTACATGGTCTGCGCCGACTTCGACGACTACGTGGCCACCGAGGCGCGGGCGGCGCAGCTTTACCGGGATCCGATCGAATGGTCGCGGCGCGCGCTGCACAACATCGCGGGCGCGAGTCGATTCTCCAGCGACGAGACGATCCGGCAATACGCGGCGGAGATCTGGGGACTGCAGTCCATCCCGGTCGACCTCGGTCTCGTCGGCGAGGGTTAGGACCGACGGGTCTCGGGGGAGGGGCCTCGGACTTCGGACTTCGTGTTTCCCCCGGAGGTCAGAGCCCGAGGCCTTCCGCCGCCGGGGTCGATGCCCGATACTGGCGGCCGTGATTCCGCTGCCGGTCGATTCCCTGTTGCCCGAGCTCGTGGCGGCGCTGACTCGGCAGGGAACGACCGTGCTGGAGGCGCCACCCGGCGCGGGAAAGACCACGCGCGTGCCGCGGGCGCTGCTGGACGCCGGCTTCTCGCGCTCCGGAGAAATCATCGTGTTGCAGCCGCGTCGACTACCGGCGCGTCTCGGGGCGGCGCGCGTCGCCGAGGAGCTGGGCGAACGCGTCGGGCGTACCGTCGGCTACACGGTGCGCTTCGAGGACGCCTCCGGGCCCGAGACCCGGATCCGCTTCGTCACCGAGGGCATTCTGGCGCGACGCCTGCTTTCGGATCCCGAGCTGAAGGGCGTATCGACGGTGCTGCTCGACGAGTTCCACGAGCGCCACGTGGCGACGGACCTGGCGCTGGCGTTGATTCGCCGGCTGCAGCAGGGACGGCGGCCCGACCTCAAGCTGTGTGTCATGTCGGCCACGCTGGATGCCGAGGCGCTCGCCAGCTATCTCGGCGGTTGCCCCAGGCTGCGCAGCGAAGGCCGTCGCTTCGACGTCGAGGTCGACTACCTGCGGGACGCCGACGCTCGCGCGCTGCCCGTCCAGGTGGCGGCGGCGGTTCGCCGTGCGCTCCGCGAGGGGCCGGCCGGGGACATCCTGGTGTTCCTGCCTGGCGCGGCGGAGATCCGCCGCTGCGCCGAGGCGCTGGCGGAGGTGTCGCGCGCCGCGGATCTGGCCCTGCTGCAGCTTCACGGCGACCTTCCGCTCGAGGCCCAGGCCCGCGTGGTGGGTCCGTGCGCGCAGCGCAAGGTGATCCTGTCGACGAATGTCGCGGAGACCTCTGTGACGATCGACGGCGTCGTCTGCGTCATCGACCCGGGCGTCGCGCGCATCGCGGGCCACTCGCCGTGGAGCGGGCTCCCCACGCTCTCGCTCGCGAAGATCAGCCAGGCCTCGGCGATCCAGCGCGCGGGGCGGGCCGGCCGCACTCGCGCGGGCGTCGCCTATCGCCTCTACACGCGCCACGACTTCGAGCAGCGCCCGTCGCACGAGGTCCCGGAGATCGCCCGCCTGGATCTGGCGGAGGTCGTGCTCACGCTCAGGGCGCTCGGCGTGCGCGATCCCGTGGCCTTCGATTGGTTGACCCCTCCCCCCGTGGCGTCGGTGACGATCGCGGACGACCTGCTCCGGCGCCTGGGCGCGGTGGCGGCGACCGGGGACCTCACCGCGCGTGGAAGGCGCATGCTGAGATTTCCCACGCACCCACGCCTGGCGCGGTTGCTGGTCGCCGCCGAGGAGCTGGGAGTGGGCGGCGACGGCGCAGCCCTGGCCGCGCTGATCGGTGAGCGGGACGTCCGTGACCGCGGCGGGCACGGGATGACACCGCGGGCGCGCGGCGCCGGCCCGGTCGGTGGGGACGACGGTGGCGCCGACTTGATCGCGCTCTTCGAGGCGTTCGAGACGGCGCGCGGCGCACGCTTCGAATCGCAGCGCGTGCGTGCCCTCGGGCTCGATCCGCGCGCCACCGAGGCGGTCGAGCGGGCGCGGCGACAGCTCGCCGCCCTGCTCTCCCCGTCACCGGCGCCGGGGCCGAGGCCGGCGGGAGCGCGCACGCGCGTCGAGCTCGACCAGGACCTGGCGCGCGCGGCGCTGGCGGGATTTCCCGACCGCGTCGCGCGGCGACGCGATATCGGCCCCCGCGCCGTCGTGCTGGCGGCCGGCGGAACCGCGGAGCTGGGCTACGAGCCCGACAGTGACTTCCTGGTGGCCATCGACGCCGAGGAGCGAGGCGCCGCGGGACGGAGCCCCGCAACCACCATTCGCCTCGGCTGCGGGATCGATCCAGACTGGCTCGGCGATCTCGACGGCGGCGAGCTGCGCGCCACGGACGTCCTCGCGTTCGATCCGGCCACCGAGCGCGTGGTCGAGAGGTCCCGGCTGGCGTTCGGAGCGCTGACGCTCGACGAGACGGTTCGCTCCGCGTCCGCCGGCGACGAGACGAGCCGGTTGCTCGCCGAGGCCGCGCTCGCCAGGGGCCTGGACGCCTTCGACGAGCCCGGCGCGCTCGCTCGCTTCCGCGCTCGCCTGGCGGTCCTCGCTGCCGCGTGGCCCGAGCTCGCCGCTCCCTCCGTCGACGACGAATCGGTGCGCGCCGCGCTGGTGGCCGCCTGCGCGGGAGCCCGCAGCTTCAAGGAGCTCCGCGACGCCGGCCTCGTGAGCCGCATGACAGACGCCCTGCCCCCGACGATCCGGGCGCGGCTCGCCACCGAGATCCCGCCGACGGTAACGCTGCCCGGCGGTCGCGTCGTGCCCGTCCACTACGAGCCCGATCAACCGCCGTGGATTGAATCGCGCCTTCAGGATTTCTTCGGCATGGCGCGCGGTCCCGTCATCGCCAGCGGGCGCGTGCCGCTCACGCTGCACCTGCTGGCGCCGAACGGACGCGCCGTGCAAGTGACGCGCGATCTGGACAGCTTCTGGCGACAGCACTATCCGCCGCTCCGGCGCGAGCTCGGGCGGCGTTATCCCCGCCACGCCTGGCCCGAGGACGGCCGCACCGCGTCTCCACCCCCGCCCGCGCCGCGCCGCCGGTAGCGGCACCCGCTGCTTCGAGCGTTGCGAGCTGCCTTCCCACCCTCCGGCCTCGCCCGGCGACGTTGGTACTGCCGTCTCCTCTCGAGTGCTCCGCGAGTGCGGGGCATCGCGGAGCGATGACCTGCGCTCGCGGCGCGCAAGCAAGCGCCAGCCGTTCTCGGCCCGGAAGCCAAGCCTCGTGGCGCGCGCAGCGGGAGTGCGTTCGCTGGTGACCCATACAGGCCGCCCGCGGCACGGACGCCGAACGCGAATATAATGTCAGTCGATGACCTTCGATGAACTGCCGCGTGCGGCGCTGGCGCGGCGCCGTGACGCGCTGATGGCTGCCCTGCCCGCGCATCGGGTGCTGTTCGCCGCCGGTCAGCCAAGGGCCCGGAACTACGCCGCGAACACCTTTCCCTTTCGGCCCGACAGTCACCTCCTGTATTTCTTCGGGTGGGGTGTCCCTGGCGCCATGGGCCTGCTCGCCGACGGACGCGCGACGCTGTTCCTGCCCACGCCCGATCCCGACGACGCGTTGTGGTCGGGTCCCCGCGCCGACCTCGCCGAGATCGCGGCGGCGCTCGGGGTCGGGGTCGAGCCGCTCGCGTCGCTGCCGGCGGCCTTGCGCGGCCGGAACGTCGCCACGCTGCCGGCCATCGACGGCGAGACGCGCGCGCAGCAGGCGACGTTGCTGGGACGAGCCGTCGCGCCGCGAACGTTCTCGGACGCCGACGCCGCGCTGGCCGACGCGGTGATCGCCCTGCGGCTTCAGCACGATGAGGCCGCCGTCCGCGAGCTCCGTCGCGCGGCCGAGGTCACGGCCCTCGCGCACACCGCGGGGATGCGGGCGACGCGCGGTGGGGTCTCCGAGAGTTTCGTACGCGCCGCCATGGAGGCCGAGCTCACGAAGCGGGGATGCGCGACGGCGTACGGCTCGATCGTGACCGTGCACGGCGAGATCCTGCACAACGAGTCCCACGCCAACGTGCTGGCGGAGGGCGATCTCCTGCTCTGTGACGTCGGCGCGGAATCGACCGGTGGGTGGGCCGGAGACGTGACGCGGACCTGGCCCGTCTCCGGTCGTTACTCACCGGAGCAGGCGGCCGTGTACGACGTCGTCCTCGGAGCGCAACGAGCGGCGATCGCGGCGGCGCGGCCGGGCGTGCGCTATCGCGCGCTGCATGTGCGCGCGACCGAGGCGATCGCGCGCGGCCTCGTCGAGCTGGGGCTGCTACGCGGCGATCCCCTCGAGCGCGCGCACGACGGCAGTGCCGCCCTGTTCTTCCCTCACGGCGTCGGTCACCTCCTCGGCCTCGACGTTCACGACATGGAGGATCTGGGTGATCGCGCGGGATACGGCCAGGGACGTTCGCGCTCGACCGAGCCGGGGCTGCGCTATCTGCGGCTCGACCGCGACTTGCAGGAGGGCATGGCGGTCACGATCGAGCCTGGGATCTACTTCGTCCCCGCGATTCTTGATAATCCAGAAACACGCCGTGCCTGGGCCGACCGCGTTGATTGGCCGAACGTCGAGAATTACCGCGGATTGCGCGGCATTAGAATTGAGGATGATGTCTTGATTACGGCATCCGGCGCGGACGTAATGACGGCGGCCATTCCCAAGGAGCGTTTCGCGATTGAAACAATCCTGTCGCGTTGAAAAATAGCGCCCGAACGCCAGCACAAAAAATTTGTCGGCGCCGAAATTGAGGTTCATAAATTTGGACATGAAGCTCATGGGGAGAAAAACGGTGAAGGGGCGGACGACCTCGGCACCAAAGACGGCCAAGACGCCGACGCTAACAACTGTTCAGCCAACCTCACCCACCTCGGCGGCGACGCCGGAGATGGCAGACCCGAAAGGGACGCCGGCGCCCACCCACGACGAGATCGCCCGACGCTCGTACGAGCTGTTCCTGGCGCGTGGTGGGCAGGCCGGTCACGAGGTCGAGGACTGGCTCACCGCAGAACGCGAGCTCGGCTCGTCCTGACAAGACGGTCCGCGACCGCGTCTCGCGATCGCATCTGAAGATCACGCGCGCTTGGTCTTGGGACGTCCGCGCGCCGCACCCGCGCCCACACCCGTGGAGGCAGCGGTGCGATGATCGTCGGCCCGAGGCTGCCGCGCCGTCACTTGAAGCGCGAGAGCACCAGGCACGCGTTCGTGCCGCCGAAACCGTAGCTGTTCGTCAAGACGTGATCGACGCGGATCTCGCGGGCGGTGTTCGGCACATAGTCGAGATCGCACTCGGGATCGGGCGTGGTGTAGTTGATCGTCGGGGGGATGGCGCCGCGTGCGATGGCCAGCGCGCAGATCGCCGTCTCCACGCCGCCGGCGGCGCCCAGCATGTGGCCCGTCATCGACTTCGTCGAGCTGACCATGACCTTGCGGGCGGCGTCGCCGAACACCTTCTTGATCGCGATGGTCTCATTCGCGTCGTTCATCTTCGTCGAGGTGCCGTGCGCGTTGATGTAGCCAATGTCGGCGGGCGCGAGCTTCGCGTCCTTGAGCGCGAGCTTCATGCACCGCTGCGCGCCCTCGCCCTCGGGCGCCGGCGCGGTGATGTGGTGCGCGTCGGCATTTGCGGCATAGCCGGTGATCTCGGCGTAGATCTTCGCGCCGCGACGCTTGGCGTGCTCCATCTCCTCGATGACCACGATCCCGGCACCCTCCGCGATGACGAAGCCGTCACGATCGCGATCGAACGGCCGCGAGGCCTGCTGGGGCGCATCGTTGCGGGTCGAGAGCGCGCGCATGCTGTTGAAGCCCCCCACGCCGAGCGGGCTCACGGTCGCCTCGGCGCCGCCGCAGATCATGGCGTCGGCGTCGCCGCGCTCGATGGCGCGCGCCGCCTCGCCGATCGCGTGAGCGCCCGTGGAGCAAGCCGACACGTGCGAGAAGTTGGGCCCCTTTGCCCCCAGACGAATCGAGATCTGTCCGGGCGCCAGGTTCACGATGATCATGGGCACGAAGAACGGCGAGATGCCGTGGCGCGGCCCCTTCTCGGCCAGGGTGGCGCACGCAGCCTCGATGCTGGTGACACCGCCCAGGCCCGCCCCCACGTAACACCCGACGCGCTCCGCGAACTCGCCCTCGATCTTCAGGCCGGAGTCGTCGACGGCCATGTGGGCGCTGGCGACGGCGTACTGAATGAACTTGTCGACGTTCCGAGCGTCGCGCGAGGCCATCCAGCGGGTCACGTCGAAGTTCTTCACCTCGCCCGCGAAGTGCGTCGCGAACAGCGTCGAATCGAAGTGCGTGATGGGCCCGATGCCGGACTGTCCGGTCAACAGGCCCTGCCACGTCTCCTCCGTCCCCACGGCCAACGGGGTCACCAGACCGATACCGGTCACGACGACTCGTCTCAGCATCGATCGACTCGCATGGAGAAAGATCTGGTCATTGATGACAAGGTCCGCTGCATCTTGAGATTGAGTGCCGCTGGGCCGCCGCGCGTCCCCCCGGACCCGAACGTCCGCTACTTGGCGTGGGACTTGATGTAATTGATCGCGTCTCCCACGGTCTTGATCTTCTCCGTGTCCTCGTCGGGGATCTCCAACTTGAACGTCTCTTCCAAAGCTAGCACCAACTCGACGACGGCCAGTGAGTCAGCCTTCAAATCGTCCGCGAACGACGCCTCCGGCTTGACCTTGTCGGGCGACACCTCGAGCTGCTCCACGATGATCTTTCGAACGCGTTCTTCAACGTTGTCTGCCATTTTTTCCCTTCTTTCCAGCGAATACCCAAAGCAGGCCGCCCCCTTTGGTCGTCGAGCGGCGTACCTTACATGAAGAGTCCGCCATTGACCCGTAAAACTTCACCGGTGATATACGCCGCGGCCGGGCTGGCGAGGAACGCCACCGCCGCCGCCACGTCCTCGGGCCGGCCGATGCGCGCGAGCGGGATCGACTTCACCAGCTCCTCGCGCCGCTCGGCGGGGAGGTCCTTTGCCGTCATGTCCGTCTCGATGAAGCCGGGCGATACGGCGTTCACGGTCAGGCCGCGGGACGCATACTCCCGCGCCCAGGTCTTGGTCAATCCGATCAGGCCGGCCTTCGCGGCCACATAGGGCGCCTGCCCCGCCGACCCCGTCTCCGCGGTGATGGAGGTGATGTTGATGATACGGCCGGTCTCCTTTGCCTTCATCAGCGAACGCAACGCCGCCCGCGTGCAATAGAACGCGCCGCTCAGGTTCACGTCGAGGGAGCGCTTCCAATCCGCGTCCTTTGCCCCCAGGGTCAACCCGTTGACGGCGATGCCCGCGTTGTTCACCAGGATGTGCAGCCCGCCCTCCGTGGCGGCGATGTCCTTCACGGCCTCGTCGACGGCGCGCGCGTCCGAGACATCGAAGCGACGGAGCACGGCCGCGCCGCCCGCGGCCGCGACGGCCGCCGCGGTCTCGTTGGCGGCGGTCTCGTCGGCGGTGTAGTTCACCACCACCCGGGCGCCACGGGCCCCGAGCGCGACGGCGATGGCGCGGCCGATCCCGCGCGAGCCTCCCGTGACCAGAGCCACCCGCCCCTCGAGATCTCGCATCAGGACCACGCTCCCTTCACGACCGCCGCGAGCGCCCCGACCGCCGCCGGGTCGCCGACGCTGTGAATGTCGATGGTGGGGGCGATGCGCCGCCAAAGGCCCGCCAGCACCGTCCCCTGTCCGAGCTCCACCGCCCCGGTGACCTCCATCGAGGCCAGTCGCTGTACGGACTCTTCCCAGCGCACCGTCGCGGTCACCTGGCGGGTCAACAGGTCGCGCACCCGGCCCGCGTCGAGGTTGGGGGCCGCGTCCACGTTCGCCACCACCGGAATCGTGGGAGGACGAACCTCCACGCGCGCGAGCTCGGCCGCCAGCCTGTCGGCCGCTGGTCGCATCAGCTCGCAGTGAAAGGGCGCGCTCACCGCAAGCGGAAGCGCGCGCTTGGCGCCGCGGGACTTGGCCGCCGCGCAGGCCGCCTCCACGGCGCGCTTGTGGCCCGCGATGACGATCTGCCCGGCGCCGTTCAGGTTCGCCGGAGACACGATCTCCCCCGGGCAGGCGCGCCGCGCATCCTCGCAGGCCGCCTCGGCCTCGGCGGCCCCGAGCCCGAGGATGGCTGCCATCGCGCCCACGCCCGGCGGCACGGCCTCCTGCATGAACTTGCCGCGCAGGTGCACCAATCGAACCGCGTCGGCGAACGTCAGCGCGCCCGCGGCGACCAGCGCCGCGTACTCGCCGAGCGAGTGGCCCGCGACGACCTTCGGGCGAAGGGGCGTCTCGTCCTCCAGCACGCGCAGCGCCGCCACGCTGGTCGCGAGGATCGCGGGCTGCGCGTTCGCCGTCATGGTCAGCTCGGCCTCGGGACCCTCGAAGCAGAGCCGCGACAGCGAAAAGCCGAGGGTCGCGTCCGCCTCGTCGAAGACGGCGCGCGCGCGCGCCGAGGCCTCGCACAGGGCCTTGCCCATGCCGACCTTTTGCGAGCCCTGGCCAGGGAACAGAAACGCGATGTGGGCGAGGTGGCTCATGCAGAGTGGCTCAGCAAGGACTCGTTCACCAGCGCACGGCCGCGGAGGCCCAGGCGAGGCCGCCTCCGAGAGCGGTCATCAACAACAGATCCCCCTCCTTGATCTTCCCCAGCTCGACCGCCTCGTCGAGCGCCGTGGGAACGGAGGCCGACGACGTGTTCCCGAAGCGCTCCACGTTCAAGTAGAAGCGGTCGAGGGGGATGCCCACGCGCTCGGCCACGCCCTCGAGGATACGCAGGTTGGCCTGGTGGGCGATCACCCAGGTCACGTCGTCGGTGCCGAGTCCGTTGGCTTCGAGGGCGAGCTTCGAGGCCTGCGCCATGTTGCGGACGGCGTGCTTGTACACCTCACGACCGTTCATCTTGACGAGATGCCGCTTCTCGGCGATCGCCTCGGGCGAGATCGGCTCGCGCGAGCCCCCCGCCGGCTGCAACAGATATTCGGTGAGGTTGCCGTCCGCGAACAGGTGGGTCGACAGAACTCCCCGCTTCGGATCGTTCTCACCACCGAGCAACACCGCGCCCGAGCCGTCCCCGAACAGGACGCACGTCGAGCGGTCGGTCCAATCGACGATGCGCGAGAGCACCTCGACGCCGATGACCATGACGCGCTGAAATTGACCGCACCGGATGAAGTTGTCGGCGAGGGCGAGGCCGTAGAGAAAGCCGGCGCACGCCGCAGACAGGTCGAACGCGCAGCCGCCCGCCCGGGCGCCCAGCTTCTTTTGCACGAACGTGGCGGTCGACGGGAACGGACAGTCGCCGGTGACGGTGCCGACGATGATGCAGTCCACGTCCGCCGGCGCCACGCCCGCCTTCTCGCAGGCGGCGCGGGCCGCCTCGGTGGCGAGATCGCTCGCCGCCAGGCCGGGCGCCAGGATGTGCCGCTCGCGGATCCCGGTCCTGCCTACGATCCACTCGTCGGAGGTGTCCACCAGCCGCGACAGATCGGTGTTCGTCAGGACCTTGGGCGGGACGCCGCGGCCGGTCCCGAGGATGCGACTCGAGGCGTACTTCACGAGACACTCTCCACGGCGGAGATCGCCGACGGCGGCGGCGCCCACAGGTACGCGTGCGCGGCGATCGCCCGCGTGGTCTCGCCGCCCAACCCCGTCAGGGCGAACTGCGAGGCCACGCGCACCGCGTTCGCGATGGCGCGCGCGTTCGATCCGCCGTGGCACACCAGAGCGACGCCGTCCACGCCGAGCAGCGGAGCGCCGCCGTACTCGGCGTAGTCCGTGCGGTGCTTCAGGCGGCGGAGCGGCTTCAGCATCAACGCCGCCCCCAGCCGGGCCAGCAGCCCCGCGCGCATGATCTCTTCCTTCGCCATCGTCATGATCACCTCGGCCGCACCCTCGACGCTCTTCAGGACCACGTTGCCGGTGAACCCGTCCGTGACCACCACGTCCACGTCGCCCCGGAACACGTCCCGGCCTTCCACGTACCCGACGTAGTCGAAGGCGGCCGCGGCGCCGCGTGACCGCAACAACAGTTGATGCGTCTCGCGCGTCAACGCCGTGCCCTTGTGCTCCTCCACGCCGTTCGATAGCACGCCCACGCGCGGGCGCGGCTTGCCGTGCAGCAGGCGCGCGTAAACACAGCCGAGCACCGCCCACTGAGCCATCGTGCTGGGCTTCGGATCGACGTTCGCGCCCATGTCCAGCAGCGCGCACTCGCCCGTCTTGGTCGGCAGGCTGGTGACGATGGCGGGCCGCTCGACGCCGGCCAACCGGCCGAGCACGAACAGGCCGCACGCCATCATGGCGCCGGAGTTCCCCGCCGAAACCACCGCGTCCGCCTCCTTGGCCTTCACGAGATCGAAGCAAACGCGCATCGACGCCTGCTTCTTCTGCCGGACGGCCAGCGAAGGTGCGTCGTCCATGGTGATGGCTTCGGACGCGTGCCGCACCTCGATCCGCGCATCGGAGGCGGCGCCGCAGGCCGCGATCTCCGGGCGCACCCGTCCCTCGTCACCAACCAGGATGACGTTGAGATCGTGAGCGCGCACGGCCGAGACAACCCCCTCCACCTCGACACGAGGCGCGCCGTCCGCTCCCATGGCGTCGACGGCGATGCGGGGCAACTAGGGCTGCTCCTCTTCTCGCTTTTCGATCACCATGCGATCGCGGTAGTAACCGCAGCTCGGGCAGACCCGGTGGGACAGCTTCGGCTCCTCGCAGCGGGGACACGGCACCGTGTGGGGCACGTCGCGCTTCATGACCTGCGCGCGGCGAATCGCTGATCGGGACTTCGACTGTCTTCTCTTGGGAACGGCCATAGCGTCATCCTCGTTTCGATTTTGCTGTTTCGGTGCTGCTCGGATTTCCGAGCGTCACATCTTCAATTTACCGAGGGCTGAGCCGAGGCTCGTCCTCGGCATGTCCTGCCGGGCCACGCAGTCGCAGGGCGCCGCATTGCGATCGCCCCCGCAAACGGGGCAAAGGCCCGCGCAGCTCTCGCGACAGAGGGGATTGATGGGCATGGTCAGGAGGAGCTGCTCCCGCAGCTCGGGGCCGATGTTTATCTCGTCACCATCGAAGTGCGCAACGTCCAGCTCGTCGTCGTCGTCGTCCTCGTCTGACGCATCGCTGCTTCCCTGCTTGCCATTGCCCTTGCCCTTGCCCGCGCTCTCCTTGGCGACGAACGCGATTTGAACCGGCACGCGCACCGGCAGCCGCGCCGGCTCGAGGCAGCGCGCGCACGTGCAATCGAGGACGCCGCTCAGGGTTCCACGCAAGAAGGCGTCGTCGCCTTGCCGGGACAGATGCCCGCGAAACGTCAACCCCTCGCGAGCGGGCTTGGCCTCGAGGTCCGGGCACTCCGCCTTCAGCCAGTCGACTGACAGGGGCAGGTTCAGCGACAGCCCTTCGTCACTGATGTCATTGAATCTATACAGCATTTCCAAGTTCCCGCGGTCGCGCGCCCGGCTTTCGGGGCAAGTAACTATAGGGGGGGGCCCCCCCCTGTCAAGCGGGAGGGCCGAAAGCCGGCCCCGCGAGGGGCTCGGGAGCAATTCTCGTTCGGTTGAGGCCTCCGGCCTCGGACTTCGGACCGGACCGAGGTCAGCGGAAATTGGGCTGGAGATTGAACGAGAACGATCCGTCGAGAGTTCCGGTAATCGCGGGCGGCGTGACGGGCGAGACCCGCCCCTGCTGGTCCTCGACCGTCGTCGCGTCGCACAACTCGACATGAAATGCCGACACGTCTATGGGATCCCCGTTGTTCACGCGAAACCCCTGACTGATGGACACGGCCGAAGGCGCGCCGAACCGCGCGAACGAGATCCACGATCCGCGCCCCGGGCACAAGGTCACGTCGGGACAGGTTCCACCCTGACAATCCCCGAGCGCGTCCGATGAAAGGTTGGCATCTGGGCAGCTGTACTGGAGCACGAAGTGGCTGTTGACGAGCTCGCGCTCGGTGCCGATCAACGAGCGCCCCTCACCGGATGGTCCCAGTGACGCGGGCGATCGATCGCAGGTCGTGACGTCCCAGTTGGGCTGCCCTGTGCTCGTCAATCCACCCTTCATGCAACGGGCGACCTCGTAGCTGTCCTTCACCCAGAAGAACAACGTGTCGGCGAACTCCCAGCCGCCTGAGATGTTCTGCATGCGAATGTTGAGCTGGTTCGCCGGAAAGCGAGGGGTCGTGGAGTCGAACGGCTCGGCCAGGAAGTAGCGCCACTCCTGGGTATAGTTGCTCTCGTTGGGGAGGGGTTGGGGCTTTCCACCAGGGAAGGTGCACATGGGAACATTCAGCACACCCGAGAACATGCCGATGCCGTTCTCGCTGTTGCAGGCCGTCTGCGTCTCGAGACCCACGACGAGAACCGCCATGGCCCAGGACCGAGCTCGGTCGCGGCCGACGATCACTTGGTGGCTCCGCTGGCGGCGCCGCCCCCGAACAGCAACAGGGTCTTGAGATCCTCGTCGTTGAACACCAACTGGCCTCCGACGAAGAAGTCGAAGCCCCCGCTCGCCCCGAACTTGGCGCGTCGGTTCAGGATGTCGTCCACGCCTCCGACGACATAGAGGGTATGGCCAAGCACGGCTATCGCCGCGCGGCCCTGTAGCCGCGGGTAAGTGTTGAACAGCGTGTCGAAGAGGTCGACCGACAGCAGCAATCGGTCCTCCACGAGGTGGAGATCCAAGCCCACGCCGCCCGTCGATTCCTTGATGCCGAAGCGGCCGGTCAGAATTCCATATGTCTTCCCGAATTGCAGCGTGAACTTCAGCTTGTTCTGCGAGTACGTGGTGGTGTTGGTGGTCGTCACCTTCCCCGCGCTCTCGGTGTTGGTGATGGTGTTGTCCCGCAGACCGCGGGGATCGTTCACGATCTCGATGAGGTAGAACTTGTCCGGCCGCGGGACGAGCTGCACCGCCAGGTACTCCTTCGGCTGACCGGACAGGAAGTTGTACTCGGTGCGGAGGCCGACGATGGTCTGCAGCTTGGTGACGCCGCGGATGAACCCTCCCGCGTCGTCGGTGATGGTCTCGATGTTGCGCGCGATGGTGTCGTCATTCAGCAGGTGGCCCACCGTCCCCTCGCCCTTGTCCATGCGACCGGTGATGCTCTCCATGTTCTTCAGCGACTTGTCCAGGTTGTCGACCGTGGCCTTCAGCTTGTCGAGCGACGATCGGACGGCCTCGCCGGTCTGCGTGACCTCGCCCTGGCCGGTGCCCACCAGCGTCTTGATCGACTCGGTGATCTCGCGGACGTTCTGGATGGAGGCGCGAACGTTGTCCCCCTCCTTGTCGGTGATGTTGGCGACGTCTCCGGCGATGTGGTCGAGCTTCGTCAGCAGGCTCTGCAGCACCGCGGAGTTAGTCTCGATCAGCTTGTTGGCGTTCTCGGCGGCGCTGGCGATGGGCCCCGACGTCAGCTTGCGCACATCCTCGAGGATGTCGTGCATGATGGGCATCAGCGTGCCGACGTCGGCCATCAGATCGCCCATGCTGGTCGGCTCGCGGACATTGACGATCTCATCGCCCTGGTGCAGCTCGCGCATGGGGCGCTTCTCGCCGTTGACCACGCCGACGGGGGTTCCCGGATCGATCTCCAGGTAGTACTCGCCGAGCAGTGACGCAGACTTCTTGGAGACGACGGCGTTCTCCCAGATCTTGATGTGGGGCAGCAGGCGAATGGTGACACGCGCCACGGGCAGGTCGGGATCGAGCTCCCGCTTCTCGATCTGCCCGACCGGAATGCCCGCCGTCTGGACCCGCGACTTCTGGAACAGCGCCGCCGCGTCGTGGAAGCGCGCCCATACCGTGTAGCCTTGCCGAGGCGACGAGCGCTCGTTCGTCATCTTCACGAGGAAGTAGCTCAAGAGCCCGACGACCAGCGCCAGCGCGCCGACGGTGGCGGCGGCCCAGCTACGCCTCATGGCGCCCGCCTCTCGGGCTCGCGCGAGAGGCCGGCCATGTCGATGAACTCCCGTAGGGGGGCGAATTTCGATTGAAGCAGCTCGGCGGAGGTCCCGGTCGCCATGATCTTCCCCTCGTAGAGCATGGAGATCTTGTCGGCGATTCGAAACGTCGACGCCATGTCGTGCGAGATGACCACGCTGGTCACCCCGAAATCGTGAGACGCCTGCAAGATCATGTCGTCGACGTTCTTGGTGGCGACGGGGTCGAGCCCGGTTGTGGGCTCGTCATAGAGCAGGATCTGGGGGCGGTCGATGAGGGCACGCGCCAAACCTACCCGCTTCCGCTGCCCGCCGGACAGCTCGGCGGGGAATTTCTGCTCGATGCCGCCGACGTCGTGCAGATCGAGCCGCTTCAAGAGCTCCCGCACCCGGGTCATGATCTCGTCGTTCGACAGGTGATAGCGCTCGATGAGCGGAAACGCGATGTTCTCCACCACGTTCTGCGAGTCGAACAGGGCGGCGTACTGGAACACCATCCCGAACTTGCGCCGCAGCTTCCCGAGCTCGACGTCCTTCATCGGCACGATGTCTTCCCCATCGACCACGATCTCGCCGGCGTCGGGCTTGAGCAGGCCCATCAGGTGCTTCATCAACACCGACTTCCCCTGCCCCGAGCCGCCGATGACGATGTTGATCTTGCCGCGGTCGATGTCGAGATCCAGGCCGCGCAACACATGCTGAGGTCCGAACGTCTTGTGCAGGCCGCGAATGCGGATCTGGATGGGATCTGGCGCGCCGCCCGGCGCAACGCCGCCGCCAGCGGGCTCGCGCCGATCATGTCTATCCGAGGACTTCTGCATCAAGACTGGTAGGGGAAGAAGGAGGACAGCATATCGGACAAGAAGTAGTCGAGCACGAGCACGGAGACGGACCCGGCCACCACCGCTCGCGTGGTCGCGAGCCCCACTTCCTTGGCGCCGCCGCGGACGTTGAAGCCTTGAAAGCACGCGGCCACCGACAGCGACGCACCGAACACCGCGGCCTTGACGGCGCCTTGGAAGTAGTCGCTGGGATCGGTCATGTAACGGAAGTATTCGATGAACGCGCCTAGATCGATTTGCTTCAAATAGATCGAATACAGGTAGGCCCCGAACAGCCCCACGATGTTGAACACCATGGTCATGATCGGCATCATGATGATCGAGGCGACGATCCGCGGGGTGACCAGGTATTGAATGGGGCTGACCGCGAAGGTGGTCAGCGCGTCGATCTGCTCGGTGATGCGCATCGAGCCCAGCTCCGTGGCCATCCCGGAGCCTGCGCGAGCGGTGATCATGAGCGCGGTGAACACGGGGGCGAGCTCGAGCGCCAGCGACAGCCCCACCGTCGCCCCGACGAAGCGCTGTTGCCCGAAGATCTCGAGGGCGCGAATGGCTTGCTGCGCGGACACCGCGCCCGAAAAGAACCCCACCAGTATGATGATGGGCAACGAGCCCACCCCGACGAACTGCATCTGCTCCCAGAACAAGCGCAGCCGGAACGGCGGCCGGAACAGCCACACGAACGCGCTGATGAGCATGAGGGCGCGCTCGCCGAAGAAGCCGAAGACGCTCCGCACGGGGGCCCCGAGCGCGGCGCCGACGGCCGCGAACCGTCCTGGGTGTCCGGTGTCGATCGACGCCTCTGCCATGGCTCAGACCTTGTAGACGCGCGGAACGCGTTTCGAGATGCCGGAGAGGATTTCGTAGTTGATCGTTCCCGCCCACGCCGCCAACTCGTCGACCGTGATGGGCGCGGCGCTGTCGCCTTCGTCGGGGCCCCGCCCGTTCCCCGGAGCCGCGCCCTTGCCGATGAGGGTGATCTCGTCCCCAACGCCAGCGCGGGGAACGTCCGTCACGTCGACCATCATCATGTCCATGCACACAGCCCCCACGATGCCCACCCTCTTACCATGAAGCAGCGCCTCCGCTCCCCGCACATGGCGGGGATAGCCGTCGGCGTAACCGATGGGCAGGGTGGCGATCACGCTCGGGCGCGTCGCCCGCCATTCGCCGCCATAGCTGACCGTTGCGCCAGCGGCGACGTCGTGCAGCGCCATGATCCGCGTGGCGAGGCGAAGGGCCGGTTCGAGCGACGGCACCTGCACGACGGCGCTCGACATCGCCCCGTAGAGAGCCAGTCCGGGCCGGACCGCCTGAAACCGCGCGGCCGGAAAGCGAATCGCGGCGGCGCTGTTCGCCGCATGGTTCAGCAACGTCGACAGCCCCCGCCGGGACGCTTCGGCCAGGCACCCTTCGAACACGGCCAGGGCGCGCGTGGTCGGCGCGATGTCGGGGGAATCCGCGCACGCGAAGTGGGTGCAAAGCCCCGCCAGGCGGACCCCGGGGAGCTGCCCGATCCGATCGAGGACCGAGCCCAGCCGTCGAGGCTCGATGCCGAGGCGGTTCATGCCCGTCTCGATCTTCAGATAGAAATCGACGACCCGGCGCCGCGCCGTCGCCGCCCGCGAGAACAGCTCGACGTCCGCGTCGTCATAGACCACGGGCGTCAAGCGTTCGTCGAGGACCTGCCCATGGCAACGGTCGTAGTACGCGGAGAGCACCATGATCGGGGCGGGGATGCCCGCGGCCCGCAGCTCTAACGCCTCCTCGACCAGTGACACGGCCAGTGCCGGACAGTGATTGGCGAGCGCGCGGGCCACGGGGACGGCGCCGTGTCCGTAGGCGTCCGCCTTTATCACGGCCCACACGGCAGCCCCGCCAACCATGGACGCGATCCGATCCAGGTTGCGCACGATGGCGCCCAGATCCACCTCGGCGACGGTCGGCCGGATCGAAGCGCGCATGTCCACTTCGGCGATGGGCGCGAAGAGCTCCGTCGTCGGCGCCTCGACCTCAGAACCGTGGCTGATTTTTCGTCCGCGGGCCAACGTCGGGCGAGTTTCACCCGGTCGTTGGCCGGCGGTCAAAAGAAAACACCCTCGGATGAATCCCCACGCCGGTACGCCGCGCCCCTGCGGGCAGCGGCGGCGCGCGGCCGGCTGACCCTCAGGCCTCGGCCAGCAGGCGCCGGCTGACGATGAGCGAGCGTCCACGGAGCGAGATGAGCCCCTTGCGCGCGAGATCGGAGATGACACGCGATACGGTCTCGCGGCAGGCGCCGATCGAATTCGCCAGCTCTTGCTGCGTCGGTCGATTCTGGACGGCGATGCCCTCGGGGACATCCTTCCCCGCCGCCGCGGCCAGCGCCCTCAGCGAGCCGACCACGCGGGCCGGAACGTCGGCGAGCGCCAGGCCGGACGCCAAGCGCTTGCTTCTCTCCAGGCGATCGAGCGCCTGCTGCAACAAGGTGAGCCCCAGCCCAGGCGCCGCCTGAACTTGCGCCGCGAACACCTCGCGGCTGATCGCCAGGACGTCGGCGGGCTCGACGGCCTCCCAGTCATTGTTGAGGGGACGGTCAGCGCCGACGAGGGCCTCGGGAAGAAACTCGCCAGCCTGAAAGGTCTCGAGCGTGACCTCGCGGCCGGAGTCCGAGCGCCGAACCGCCCGTATCTTTCCACGCAACACGACAAAAACGTGTGACGGCGGGGTCCCCTCGGCGCACACTAACGCCCGCCGGGAGAAGTGACGAAGCGACGAAGCCAGCGCCAGGGCCGCGATCGATGCCGGTGGCAAGGCAGAGAACGCGGGGATTCCCTCGAGCGAGGTGAGCTCGGCGGAAACCGGTGACGGCCTACGAAGGCGCGCGGCAAAGTCAATCGAAGCGGCGATGGCCATTAGGGACCTCCTTGGGTGACCACCCACCGCAGCAACCGCAGTGCCAACACCGTCCAGTCGGTCGGCAGCGCGACGAGGCCGCAAAATCGCCTGATTCGGGGCCTTCACACCCTCCGACCCACGCCTCGGCTGCCTGCGCGGGCCCTGAGCGTAGTTCCGGCGCCACACCTTGCGTGAAAAAAACCCTGCATCGCGACCGCCCGCGCCCCCCTACCCGCTCGGCGTTAGAACGCTCCGCGCCCTCCAGCACGAACCCTCGGAGGGCCGCGACGCGCGCGATTGCGCGAGCGCGTCACCGTCAGGAAACGGCGAAGCGCGGGCGCGGTCCCCACCCTCGGGGACCGGCCCGATGTTGGGCTCGCGTCAGTTGCGCGACTCGCCGCTGCGGTCGGCCGCTACTTCTTGCCGGCCTTGGCCTTCTCGGCCTTCCGCTGCGCCCTGTACTTCTTGATCAGCGCCTTCGGCACCTTGCGGTGATCGCTGCAAACCATTCCAAACACCGGCGCCGCGCGGTTCTTGCACCCGGGAACCGGACAATATTGAATCGGCGGCTTCTTGCGCGGACGCCCCGGCGGCCGGCCCGGCCCCCTGCGAACGGCCGCGGCACGTCCGGTCGTCAGCGCCGTCGAACCACCGCCGCCACCGCCGCCGCCCACCGCCGCCAGCACCGCGTCCCGCGCTCGACCCAACGCCTCCACCTCGATGGCGCTCGTCAAATGTTCGACGAACTGGGTGACGATCTCAGCAATGGACCCGGTACTCTTTTTCGGCATCTGCGAGGACCTCCGTTGTATGGCCGCGCAGGTTAGCGCCGCGTTTTCGTGATTGCAATCAAAAGGAATGGCTTTTTTCAGGTTTCTCCAAAGTAGCGCCTCCTCAATTTAGAGCAATGAGGCAAAGACATCCGCCTTGACGTCATTTCAGAACGTGACAAATGGACCTGACAGATGGGCAGGTGGTCCGGATTTCTCGTTTTCTTCACGGTGGCGCTAATCCTCCTTGGCGCCATTCACTACTATTTGTGGCTGCGGTTGGTCCGCGACGCGCAGCTCCCCGCTCCTTGGAGAATCCTCGCCACGGCGATGATTTCCAGCATCGGACTGGCGATACCGATCGCGCTGGTGTTTTTTCGTCGGCCGGCCACTCCGGCCGGAAAGCTGCTGGTCTGGATCGCGTTCGTTTGGCTGGGTCTCATGTTTCTCTTGCTGGTCGCAGCGCTCGCCACCGATGTCCTTCGGATCGTGTTCTGGGCATTCCGCCGCGTCACCACCGCCAGCGCCGCGCCCGATGACGAACGTCGCCTGTTTCTGGCGCGTTCGATCGCGGCAGGCGTCGTGGCGACCGCGACGAGCGTGGGGGCCTGGGGCGTGCGCGCCGCGGTCGGCCCGGTCTCAGTGCGTCGGGTCGAGGTGACGCTCGATCGCCTGAGCGCGCAGCACGACGGGCTGGCGATCGCACAGCTCACGGACCTCCACATCGGGCCAACCATCGGTCGAAACAAACTTGCCGCAATCGTGAACACGACCAATGCGCTGGCACCGGACATTGTGGCGATAACCGGTGACCTCGTCGATGGGTCCGTCGCTGAATTGCGGGAGGCGGTCGCGCCGCTCGCCGACCTGAGAGCGCGATACGGCGTATTTTTCGTTACCGGTAATCACGAATACTTTTCTGGCGCGAGGCAATGGGTCGACGAAATCTCGCGCCTGGGAATTCGCGTCCTGCGAAACGAGCGGGTTGAAATCCACCGCAACGGCGCCGTCCTCGACCTGGCTGGTGTCGATGATCTGTCCGCCGCGCGATTCGGAGATGGACACGGCGAGGACATCGCCAAGGCGCTGGCGGATCGCGACCGCCTTCGCCCGGTGATCTTGCTCGCCCACCAGCCGCGGTCCGCGCTTCGCTCCGCCGACTACGGGGTGGACCTGCAGCTGTCGGGACACACGCACGGGGGGCAAATTTGGCCTTTTGGAGCGCTGGTGTCCCTGCAGCAGGTCTTCTTGGCCGGGCTTCACCGCCGGAAGGACACCCAGGTCTACGTCAGTCGCGGGACGGGGTACTGGGGACCGCCGATGCGTGTAGGCGCCCCCTCCGAGATCGCCCAGATCGTCCTCCGGACCTCGCGCGGCTCCGATCCGTCTCGCCCGCATCCGGCGTAGACTGGGGGATCATGAGCTCCGTGGTTTTGAAGACTCTGCTGTCTACGTTTGGTGCCGTGTTCATCGCCGAGCTGGGCGACAAGACGCAGCTCGCGACGCTTTCCCTGTCGTCCGGGGCGACGTCGAAGTGGGCGGTGTTCGCGGGCTCCGCGCTGGCGCTGTGCACGACCTCCGCCATAGCCGTCGTGGCGGGTGGCCTGGTGTCACGCGTGGTGCCCCCCGTCTATCTCCGCCGGATCGCCGGCGGCGTGTTCATCGTGCTCGGCGTGCTCTACATCGCCACTCGCGGTGACTGAACCGCGCGCCGATCAGCCGCGCCGCTTCTCGACGAGATCCAGCGCGGCGACGCGGTAAGCCTCGGCCAACGTCGGGAAGTTGAAGATGTTGTCGACGAACGTGTCGACGCTCATCTGCCCGAGCAAGGCCATCTGGCCGACGTGGACCAGCTCGGTCGCGCCTTCGCCCACGATGTGGACGCCCAGCAACCGTCGGCCCGACGCGTCGGCGACCAGCTTCAGCAACCCGTCGGTGATCCCGGAGATCTGCCCGCGGGCGACCTCGTCGAACCGCGCCCGGCCCACCAGCGCCGCCCCGCCTCGCTTCGTCGCCTCCTCCTCGCCGAGGCCCACGGACGCCATCTCGGGGATGGTGTAGATGCCGATCGGGATGGTGTCGGCGCCCGCGCCCTCGTCGAGCCCGAGCGCGTGTCGCGCCGCGCGGCGCCCCTGCTCCATCGCCGTCGCCGCCAGGGCCGGAGGCCCCACGACGTCTCCCACCGCGTAGATGTGCGGCTTGGCCGTGCGGCAGTGCTCGTCGACCGCGAGCAGGCCGCGCGCGTTCGCGCCGAGGCCGGCCGCCGCCAGGTTCAGCTCGTCGACGTTGGCGGCACGTCCCAGCGCGACCAGCAGCTTGTCCGAGGTGACGACGCGCCCGTCTGACAACGTCGTCACCACCTGGCTCACGCCGTCGAACCGAACGCCGCCGATGGACTGCTCGCCAATGTAGGTGCCGCCCGCGCGCTGAAAGGCCTGCACGAACTTCCCGACCAGCTCGCCGTCCATGAATTTCAGGGGCCGATCGGCGCGATCGATCATCGTGACCTTGACGCCGAGCGCGGCAAAGACGGACGCGTATTCGCTCGCGATGACGCCGCCGCCCAGGACCGTGAGCGACGAGGGCAGATACAGCATCGACAGGATGGAGTCGCTGTCGAGGATGTTCTCGTGGTCGATGGGGATCTCGGGCGGGTTCCGGGGGCGCGAACCCGTCGCGACCACGATGACGTCGGCCGTGAACTCCGCCCTGTCTCCGCCGACGGTGACCGTCTCGACGACGTGCTCGCTCAGGAACCGCGCCCGGCCATGATGCCTCTCGATGCCGTTTCGATCGATCTGCCGTCCCATGTAGTGGGTGTGCGCGGCGACGACCTGATCCAGGCGGGCCATCAACGATGCGACCTCGACCCCTGCCCGGGGAGGCACGCCCCAGATCGAGGCGTCGCGGGCCAGCCGGGTCGCTTGCGCCGCGCTCTCGCGCAGGGTCTTGCTGGGAATGGTCCCGCGGTGCACGCAGGCGCCCCCCACAGTCCGTTCGTGTTCGATCAGGAGGACCGACCGGCCGGCCTTGACGGCCTGAATGGCGGCCTTCTGACCGGCCGGTCCGCTGCCGATGACCAGCACGTCGAATCGACGGGGCGTCGTCATAGCGTCATCGAGTCGACGGTTCGAGAGACGGTGGCGCGCTTGGAGAGCAACTGCGTGACGTCGTCCGGGTAGAAGTTGAGCGCCGCGATGACCGGGTGGCGCCGCGTTTCCGCGTCGAAGGCCGGCTCTGGCTCGGCGAGATCGGTCGCCAGCAGGTCGGCGAGCAAGCAGACCGCCGCCTCACGGCGCCCGGCGGTCGCCGCTTCGAAGTCGGCGTACGAGGAAATGGCGTTCGATACGGCCTGCGGCAGCGCCCAGCTGGCGGCGAGGCGCAACCCCACGCCCCGGTGAAACTCGTCCAGCAGGCCGACGAGCTCGTCGCCGGACACGTGGCGACGCTCCGCCGGAGGTCGGCTCCGCTGCGCGTCGGAGATGACCTGGAGCAGGGCCGGCTTGCCCACCGCGTGGAGCAGCCCGCAAAGGAACGCGCTCTCCACGTTCGACCGCAGCACCCGCGCGATCTCCTTGGCGAAGACGCCAGACGCGAGCCCGTGTCGCCACAGGCGCTTCAGCTCGGCCTCGTACCCCGGGACCTTGAACGTCCCGCTTTGCAGCGACGCCGCGAGGACGATCTCGGTGACGGCCTCCATCCCCAGCCTCGCGACCGCTTGCTGCAGCGACACGATGGGCATGGACGGCATGTAGGCGGGCGAGTTCGCGATCCGCAACACCTGCCCGGCCAGCGCCGGATCGCGGTGAATGAGGTTCGACAGTTGCAAGGCGTCGACCTGGGGCTGGCTTGTCAGGGCCAGCACCTGGTTGGCGACCTGGGGTAGGAGGGGCAGCGCGACCGCGCCCGTGCCCAGGCGGTCGGCGATGAGGCCGCGCAGGACGGCGCGCTCGTCACGTCGGAGCAAGGGAGAGGTCTCGGTCAGGTTCCCCGCACCGAACGGTGGGGGGTCCTGCGTCGGCATCGCGAAAGCCACGTCAGTGTCCTGTCGGTCACCCGGCCGAAGATCTTTAGGAACAGGCACGACCCGTCGAAATGAAACAGCGGGGGTGTCACCGCCAACGGACATCTCGACCCCACGGTCCTTGCTGGAATCGTAACCCCACAAATATGGCGACTCTGCTGCAAGTTCGACCGCCCCAGGAGCCGATTCAACGGCTCGATCTGCTCTCGACCGAAGCCTCGGCACCCATCGTTGTCGGCGGCGCGAACCTGGTCGGCCAGACCATCGGCTCGTACCGGGTCACCCGGGAGCTCGGCCGAGGAGGGATGGGCTGCGTCTACCTGGCGGAGCACACGCTCATCGGTCGCAAGGCGGCCGTCAAGGTGCTGAATCCGGACATCGCGTCCGACTCCGAGGTCGTCTCGCGGTTCTTCACGGAGGCGCGTGCCGTCAACGACATCCGCCACCCGAACATCGTCGAAGTGACGGACTTCGGGAAGTTTGGGCCCTTCTACTGCATCGTCATGGAGTACCTGGAAGGCGAGACGCTGGCGGACCGCCTCGCCCGCGTGCGCGTGTTCGACGAGCCCGGCGTCATCCGAATCATGAAGCAGTGCACGTCGGCGCTCGGCGCTGCCCACGAACAGGGGCTGGTTCATCGCGACATCAAGCCGGAGAACATCTTCCTTCGCGCGCACCCCGACTACCCCGACTTCGTGAAGGTCCTCGACTTCGGGATCGCGAAGCTGCTGACCGTGGATGCGTCCGTCGGGCATCACACCAAGACCGGCTCGGTGCTGGGGACACCGTCGTACATGTCCCCCGAGCAATGCCTGGGTGAGGCGGCGCTCGACATCCGCAGCGACGTCTACAGTCTGGGCGTCGTGATGTATCAGATGCTCACCGGGCAGCTGCCGTTCACCGCCGACACGCTGGGGCGCCTCATCGTGTGTCACGTGAACGAGCCGCCGGTCCCTCCCAGCGTCATCAACCGGGACGTCTCACGCGGGATGAACGACGTGGTCCTACGGGCGCTGCAAAAACGCCCCAAGGATCGCTTCCAGAGCGCGCGGGACCTGCGGGACGCCATGGACCGCCTGTTGCCACCGCAGCAGCGGGTGCCAACCCCGCCCGCTGGCGTCCGCCTGGCGAGTGACGCCGCCCCCCTGCCGCGCGGCGAAGCTCAGCCCGGCCGCGCACCGATGTCGACCGCGACGCCCGTGACCATGGCCCACGCGCCGCGCCGAGCGCAGCCGTCCCCCCATGCGACCGAGCCGCCCGCGTCCACCTCGGCTACACCAGCGGCTGCGCAGGCGCCGGCCGGGGACGACTTCTCGTTCCGCCTCTCGAGCATCGTGCGCGAACGCATTCGCGCCCAGACCATCGACCTGCCGGATCTCTCGGGACCCACACTGCGCTGTCTGGAGCTCGAACGGGTGGGACGCCTGGGCTTCGCCGAGGCTGCCAATGTCATCGGCGAGGTCCCCGCCCTGCGCTCCCGCGTGATGAGGCTGGCCAACAGCGCCGCCTTCCCGAGCCTGATGCCCGCCACGACGCTGGACCACGCGGTGGGAAGGTTGGGAGCGCAAGGCCTCATCAACGCCCTGATGGAGTTCGCGGCGCATGACGCCCTCGAGGGCCGCCACCCGCGCGTCAAGGAGGCGATGCGACGGATCTGGCCGCACGCGCTCGGCGTGGCCGTGATGACCTGCGACCTTTGTCAGACGCTCGGGCGGGGGGACGACGCCTCCCACGGCTACCTCGCCGGGCTGCTCAGTCAAATCGGCCGGCCGGTGGTGGGAAGCCTGCTCGTGGAGATCGAGCAACAGATGCAACGCGCGGGCAAGCGCCCGCCCACGCCTGACGCGGTCTTCCTCGGGACGATCGATGCGTGCCACCCACAGGCCGGAGCGGCCGTGGCGCGCCACTGGGATCTGCCAGGGCCCGTCGCCGACGCCGTCGAGCAGGCAGCCGCCTGGGATCCCCGTGAGCCGCTCGCGCTGTCGAACGTCCTCCGTTTCTCCGAGGTGCTGGTCAATCGCCTGGGGCTGGGTTTTGGCCAACGCGTGAACGGGCCCGAGCTGGAGCGGGTGTTCGGCGAGGGTCGTGCCCTGCTGCGCATCGCCGACGCCGCGATCAGCCGGGTGAGCCATGGGTTCAAGGAACGCATCGTCGTGCTGTCGGGAATTCGCGGATAAAGCGCGGACGCCCGCGCCCGGTAGGACTCGAAGAAAAATGGCGTAGATTTCCGCCATGCCCATCGCGAGCGTGAACCCGGCGACCGGCCAGACCCTGCGCACGTTCACCCCCGACACGGCAGCCGACGTCGAAGCCAAGCTGGCGCGCGCCGCGACCGCGTTCTCGGCGTGGCAGCACGAACCCATCGCGGCGCGAGCGGAGGTGCTCAAGCAAGCTGCGCACATCCTCGAGGTCGAACGAGATTCGCTGGCGATGCTGGCGACCACCGAGATGGGGAAGCCCCTGCGCGCCGCGCGCGACGAGGTGATGAAGTGCGCGACCACGTGCCGGCACTACGCCGACAGCGCGGCGTCGTTGCTGCGCGCCGAGCCGATCGCGGGGGCCGACCAGGCGGTATGGTTTCAACCCCTCGGGATCATTCTGGCGGTGATGCCCTGGAATTTTCCGTTCTGGCAGGTGCTCCGCTTCGCCGCGCCGGCCCTGGCGGCCGGCAACGTCGGTGTGCTGAAGCACGCCTCGAACGTCCCGCAGTGCGCGCTGGCGCTCGTCGACGTGTTCCGCCGGGCGGGAGCGCCGGAGGGGGTCTTCCAGGCCTTGCTGCTCGGCGCGGGCGAGATCGCCGGCGTGGTCGCCGATCCGCGCGTGGCCGCCGTGACCCTGACGGGGAGCGACAGCGCGGGCCGCGCCGTCGCCGCCGCCGCGGGCGCGCACCTCAAGAAATCGGTCATGGAGCTGGGCGGAAGCGATCCGTTCATCGTGCTGGCGAGCGCCGATCTCGACCGCGCTGTCGCCACCGGCATCAAGGCGCGGATCGTCAACAATGGGCAATCGTGCATCGCCGCCAAGCGATTCGTCGTCGTGTCCGAGCTCTACGAGCGGTTCGCGTCCGCCTTCGTGGAAGGCATGCGCGCGCTGAAGGTAGGCGATCCGTCCAGCGCCGACACGGACGTAGGGCCGCTCGCGACGCGCGCCATCCGCGACGAGGTCGCGCTGCAAGTCGACGCGTCGGTCGCGGCGGGCGCGCGGCTGTTGCTCGGCGGTCGGCCGAGCGACGACGGGGGCGGGAACTTCTATCCGCCGACGGTGCTGGGCGATGTTCCGCCCGACGCGCCCGCGGCGCGCCAGGAGGTGTTCGGTCCGGTCGCGGCGCTGTTTCGCGCGCCCGACGCCGACGCCGCGATCGCGCTGGCGAACGCCTCGCCGTTCGGGCTGGGCGCCAGCGTGTGGACGAGCGAGCGCGCGGAGGCGCTGCGCTTCGCCCGCGAGCTGGAAGCGGGCAGCGTGTTCGTCAACGACATGGTGGCCTCCGATCCCCACTTCCCGTTCGGGGGCGTGAAGCAGTCCGGCTACGGACGCGAGCTCGGCGCCTACGGCCTTCGGGAGTTCGTGAACGTCAAGACAGTGCGGCTCGCCTTACCCGGGGAGCTGCGCTGGCGCTGACGCGGCTACGCCCCTTCCATGAGGGGCCGCCCGGAGCAAGTATTTCCTCCGTTGGTCGCGTCCATGAGGGGGCGAAACACCGCACCGGCGCGCTTCCATTCGCACTCGTCGACGGGCCGCCGAAGGGCCCCGGTGCAGGTTGGGGCCCGACCAGGGAGGGCGCTGACGTCGAGCGCTCCGCGAGCGCGGGGCATCGCGGAGCGATGACCTGCGCGAGTCGGAGCGCAAACAAGCGCCAGAGGTGCTCGGTTCGGAACCCAAGCCTCGTGGCGCGCGTAGCGGGGTGCGTTCGTCGGTACCCCATTCAGGCCGCCAACCGCTCTTTCCGTCGCGGATCTCCGGAGAAGAAGTCTCGTCAGCGCAGCGGGCCGAGGCGGCGGAGGGCGGGGGCGCGCCAGGCGGCCGTCGCGACCACGACGAGCGTGATCGCGCCCCCGAGGACCACTGACGGCACCACGCCGAGCAGCCGCGCGGCGACGCCCGATTCGAAGGCCCCGATCTCGTTCGACGAGCCGATGAAGATCTGATTGATCGCCGACAGGCGCCCCAGCATGGCGGGTGGCACGCGCAGCTGCATCAAGGTCCCGCGAATCACGACGCTGATCATGTCGACGGCACCACTGGCCGCGAGCAGCGCCAGTGACAAGGCGAACGTGCGCGACAGCGCGAACGCGATCATGCACACGCCGAACAGCGCAACCGCGAGCAGCATGGCGGGGCCGGCCCGGCGAAACGGCCGTCGGAGCGCGAGCACGAACGACATCCCCACCGCGCCGACGGCGGGCGCCGCGCGCAAGAAGCCGAACCCGCTCGGCCCTACCCTCAAGATGTCCTCCGCGAACACCGGCAGCAGGGCCACGGCGCCGCCGAACAGCACCGCGAACAGATCGAGGGCGAGCGCGGGGAGGATCACGGGCTCGCGGCGCAGGAAGCGAAAGCCCTCCCGCAGGCTCGACCACATCGGCGGCCCCCCCGACGTCGCCGGGGCGTCGCCCGCGCCGCGATTCGCGGACATTCGCGTCCACGCCAACACCGCCACGAGCAAGAGCGCGGCCGTGACGGCATAGGCCGTCGCCGCGCCGAAGGCCGCGTAGAGCCCGCCACCGAGCGCCGGTCCCGTCACCGCCGTGAGCTGCCAGATCCCGCTTCGCCAGCTCACCGCCGCGGGCAACAGCGCCCGAGGGACCAGCTCACCGGTGAGGACGGTGCGGACGGGCTGCAGGAAACTTCGACAGATTCCCGTCAGGGCGATGAGGGAATACGCCGCCGCTTCGACGACCCGCGCGCCGATGAGGCCCTGGGACCGCGCGACGATCCACAGACCGAGGGCCGCCAGCGCCAGCACCGACAGCGCCCCGGTCCCCAGGCGGCCGCGGTTTCGCACGTCGGCCAGGTGACCCGCGGGCAGCGCGCAGAGGATGAACGGCAGCGCCTCGGCCAGGCCGATCATCCCCAGCGACAACGGATTTCGGGTCAGCGCGTAGAGTTGATAGGCGACCGCCGCGCCCTGCACCTGCGAAGCGAGCGTCGCCGCCCCCTGGCTGATCAGCAACCAGCGATAACCCGGAAGCCGCCAGATCTCGAGCCGCGTGGGCGCGGCAGCCGAAGAGCTCTCTGTGTCCATCTGGGCGACGCGGCCGCATATATAGTCGATTTCTCCGTCGCGCGTCCCTTCACGCGCGTCCCTTGACGATTGAAGGCCGCGAGCGGCCCGGCCGCGCTGGTCATATAGTACTCGCGTTGGCCCAGGGCGAGCTTTGCTCGCTCGCGCCATCCCGCGGGAGATATAAAGGACCCTCTCAGGTCCTTTTCCATTCCTGGTAGCCCCAGACTTTGAATCGCGAGGACGCCTTGTCACCTGGAAAAAACTTTCGTCTGCCCCGCTCGGTTCTGCCGCGCGCCTACCGCGCCGAGCTCGCCGTGGATCTCCAGCGCGACCGCTTCACGGGTCGAATCGAGATCGACGTCCAGCTGTCGGCGCCCACCGACCACGTTCACCTGCACGCGGTGGGCCTGACCATCGCAGCCGCGCACGCCGAGGCTGTCGGCGCTCCGCCCGTGACCGCATCGCTCGAGACCGACGAGGCGAGCGAGACCTTGACCTTGAGCTTCGGCGCGGCCCTGCCCGCGGGACCGGCGACGTTGCACCTCGCCTGGAGCGGCGCCTTCAGCCCTGGGCTCCGGGGGCTGTACCGCGCCGGACGAATCGCCGTCACCCAGTTCGAGGCCGCCGACGCCCGGCGGGTGTTCCCCTGCTTCGACGAGCCGGCCTTCAAGGCCACGTGGGCCTTGTCTCTGCGAGGGGTTCCCCCGGCGGTTGCGGCGGTGTCGAACGGCGCGATCGTCGACGAGACGACCGACGCCGCCGGGAACCGGAACATTCGCTTCGCTCCCACGCCGGTCCTGTCCTCTTACCTGATCGCCTTCGCGATCGGCGAGCTCGCCCCGAGTGACCCGCTCGTCGTCTCCGGCGTCCCGGTTCGAACCTGGGCGGTTCCGGCGAAGCGCCCGTTGACGGCGTTCGCCCAGGCAGCGGCCACCGCGGTGCTGCCCATGCTCGAGGCGTACTTCGGCCTGCCTTACCCGTTCGGCAAGCTGGATCAGCTGGGCATCCCTGACTTCGAGGCCGGCGCGATGGAGAACGCCGGCTGCATCACCTTTCGGGAGGTGGCGCTGCTGCTCGATCCGACGACCGCCCCTCTGGCAGTGCAAAAGCGCGTCGCCGAGGTGATCACGCACGAGCTCGCCCACCAGTGGTTCGGCAACCTGGTCACGATGGTGTGGTGGGACGATCTCTGGCTGAACGAGGCGTTCGCGACCTGGATGGCGTTCAAGATCGTGGACGCGTGGCGGCCCGACTGGCGAATCTGGATGGACTTCGAGGTCGCCAAGGGCTCGGCCCTGGTCCTCGACGCCATGCGCTCGGCGCACCCGATCCGCGCCGAGATCCAGAACGCGGAGGAGGCTGGCGAATCCTTCGACGCCATCACCTACGAGAAGGGCGGCGCGGTGCTGAGGATGCTCGAGGGCTACCTCGGCGCGGAGCGATTTCGCGACGGCATCCGGCTTTACATGCGCCGCCACAAGGAGGCCAACGCCACCGCCGACGATCTCTGGGGTGCCCTCGGCGAGGCGTCGGGAGAGCCGATCCTCGGGCTCGCCAACGGCTGGATCCGCCGGACCGGATACCCGCTCGTGTCGGTGGCGCTGTCGAGCGACGCCGAGGGGCAAGCGGCGCTGTCGATCCGGCAGCAGCGATTCTTCTCCGATCCGAGCGCGCGCGAGGACGGGGCAGCCACGCGCTGGGTCGTTCCCCTCGTTATTCGCTTCCGCGACGACGAGGGCGTCAAGGAACATCGCGTCCTGTTCAGCGACGAGGCGGCCACGGTCCCCCTCGCGGCGCGAGGAGGTTTGCGTTTCGTGGTGGCGAACGCGGGCGCGGTCGGCTTCTATCGCTGCCGCTACGACGGCACGCTCCTGGCGAAGCTGGGGGAGACCGTGGCGGGCAAGACGGGCGATCTCGCGCCCATCGAGCGCATGGCGGTGGTCTCCGATCAGTGGGCGCTCGTGCGCGCCGGAGTCGAGACGGTCGGAGCGTTCCTGGATCTCGTGTCGGCGATGGCGGCCGAGACGGATCCGTTCGTGCTCGATGAGCTCATCGGCCGGCTCGCGCTGCTCGAGTCCCGCCACGTCTCGGACGATGATCGCCCGGCGTTCCAGCGCGTCGTCGGGGAGCTGTTTCGCGCGCCGGCCGCGGCCCATGGCTGGCAAGCCGACTCGACGGCGGCGGAGTCGGACGACCTGCGGCTACGTCGGGCGGCCCTCCTGCGGGCGTTGGTGGTGGTCGCGCGTGAGCCGGCGGCCGTGGCCGAGGCCGAGCGGCGGTTCTCCGCGCAGCTCGGGTCGGCGAGCGGCACGGCCCTCGATCCGAACCTGCTCGACCTCGTCGTCATCGCGGCGGCGCGCGGCGCGGACGACGCCAGGTTCGACGACCTGTCACGCCGCGCGACCACGGAGCTCGACCCGGCGTCGAAGCGCCGGTTCCTGCACGCCCTGGCCCGCGTCGAGTCGCCGGCGCTGGTGTCACGCGCCGTGGGCGCGGCGATGACGGAGCTCGTGCCCATGCAGGACTTCACCTCGTATCTCTCGGTGTTGCTCGCCAACCGCGCCACGCGCGAGGACGCGTGGCGCCTGGTGCGCGACCGCTGGCCAGAGGTGCACGCCAAGGCGGATTCGCCGATGCTCCTGCGGCGGCTCATCGAGAGTCTGGGCACGCTGCCCGAGCGTCGACACCTCGATGAGGTCGAGGCGTTCGTCGCCGCGCACCCCATCGCCGCCGCCAAACAGGCGACGTCCCAGACCGTCGAGCGGATGCGCATGGACGCGGCGCTGCGCGAGCGGCTGATGCCCCAGATCGCGCAGTGGCTGGCGAGACGGTAGACCACCGCCAGGGGCAAGCGAGGCGAAGCGAGGCGACGAGAATGTAAGACACGGACCGACGATCGGGCCGCATGTCGTTCGCAATTTTTCCTGAGAATTTCCGCTGCCATTTCGCTCGGGCGCCTTGACAGCTTCGGGGCGCGCGGGCGAGTCTTCCCACCGCCCCCCACGCCACTCATGAGCGACAAATCCCCACCTGGTTCCGGCACCCGCGCTCCGTCTCCTGCGGGCCGCCGCTCCGCCATCCGCGTCGAGGGGGTGCTGATCTCGCTGGTCACCGCGGCGATCGTGTTCGCGGGCGGTAACGCGCTCGTCCCCAAGCCGCGCAAGCATGAGCCGCCCGCGCCCGCCGTCGCCCCCGCGCCGGCCGTGGTAGCTCCGACACCACCGCCGCCCCCCGTCGCCGTGGACGCGTCGGCGGACAGACACGCGGGCGACGCCGGAGACGCCAGCATGGACGCCGGCGCGAGCGACCGCCCGCCTTCGAAGGCGGCGACCCAGGGCGACGGCGCGATCGATGGCGAGAAGGCGCCCGCCCGCGGCGACGATGCGGCCGCTCCCGGCGGCGACGGCGGGGAGGCTTCCGGCGGCGACGCCGGCGACGAGGCCAGCCCCGACTGCGCGCTCGCCGAGAAGGACATCGCCCGCGAGGCGTGGCGGCGAAACTGGCCCACCATCTGCCCCGTCGCCGATACGGGGAAGGCGTTCATCCTGATCCCCATCAAGGGCTCGATCGAGAGCGCCATCTGGGAGCTGCGCCGCAAGCCCGTTCGCGAGGCCCGCGTCAATCTTCCCAACGCCGAGTCCCAGCTCACCTTGAAGCTCTACAAGCTTCGAAGGCTCGGGTTCAAGGATCTCAAGATCGGGGCCTTGGATGACGGGAACGGCACCCGCCTGCGCGTTCGGCTGATGCCGGACGCCGGAGATCCCGTGTTCGACGTGAAGGACACCTACGCGAAGATCACCGTCGCCACGCCGACCGATCAGTAACCGCGTTGGCGCGCTCAAGTGGTCGCGGACTCGGTGTCCAGAGTCGACTCCTGCATCCCCAGCTCCAGCGCTGCCCTCTGTACCGGCAGCGCCCGCAAGAGGGGCGCCCGGAACGGAATCCGCACCGACGACGGACCGAACAGCCGGTACACCATCGCCAGCGAGAAGAACCAGTCCGTGGCGATCACCGCCCTCATGCCGTCGTACGCGGGCGCATGGTGGGCGCCGTCGACCAGCGTCGACCAGCCGTCGGGCGTCGGGGTGAAGACCCAGGGCTGTAGCTGAACGTACGGCTGATCCCACTGTTCGCCGAGGACGTAGGCGCTCAGAAACTCGAACGCCGATGGGTGCGCGTCGCCGACCGTCGCCTTCCAAAGCGCCTCGAGCGCGGGGAGCAGCCTCCCCTTGTCGACGTCGAACGCCGAGTGCGTCTGCCCCTGCCACGTCCACCGAATGGGCGCGATGTTCCGGATCAAACCGAACTGCAAGACCCCGGGCGAGACGGGAGAACGCGAGAACCCCGTCGCGGTGACGAAACGCCGAAATTCAGCGACGCTGTGGACGTCCGGGCCCGCGAACAGCAACCGCGCCTCGCAGCTCGGCGCGGCCTTCACCCTGCGATCGCGCTGTCGCTTGATGTAGGCCGCCGTGGGGTGCTGGCCCTTCGTCTCGAAGTAGGCCTCGGAGAAGTACTCTCCGAACTCGCGCAGCTCGGGCGCGCCCGGCTCCAGCCGCTGCTTCTTCATGCGCACGTTCGGGACCATGGGCATCACGCACCCCAGCTCGGACTCCATCCACGCAGGGGAGGCGCCGAGGCCGCGCGCGTCCAGCTCGACGACGAGGGGCACGAAGCGCTCGGGATCCGTGACGACGTGATCGACGACGGGCACGCGGCTGCGGCGATTGAACGCGCCGCCCACCAGCGCCCACAGTCCCGGACGCGGCCGAATCAAGTGGCCCGTCCAGATCAGGATCCGATCCTTGCGGACCGGCAGGGCGTCGCCCGCCAGCAGCCGCCGCCAGTATCCGTCGCGCGCGAGCAGGCCCGCTCGAACACCGCGCTCCAGCGCGTCGTCCACCTGCTCGGTGACGAGCCGGAGCGCAGGCGGCGTGAGATCCCACACCACCTTGCCCCGCGGACTCCGCCGCACCGTCATGGGTTGAGCGAGCGTGATCTGAAAACCCGCGGCGCTGCCCTCGAAGACCGGGCCGCAATAGCGGGCGGCCCTGACCGGGAGGTTGCCGTCGAGCTCGCCCGAGCGCTTCGTGAGCCGCGAGAAGCCGGGCAACAACGTGACGATCTCGAGAGCGCAATCGGTCATCGGAGCCGTGGCTCTGCATACTACGCGCGCGCCCGGCGCGCGGGGCCATCGATCGATGGCGCCATGCCACGAACGCTCGCGTCGCGCCGCGGCAGTCAGGCCCAATGCTTATTGCCTCGGCCCACGAGACCGGGGATTCACCTGAGGGTCACTTCCAGTCCTAACCCTTCCCGGCCTAGTCATACTTACATAACTTATTGAATTAATTATACTTATCCATGGTACGACAACTGCAATCCTGACTGGGCAGCTTCCTCCGCGATGGAGGAAAAGAAAAACCCAGTTTCCAAGGAGAGCAGCCATGAAGACCTCGAAGAAGACCTCTGGCATCCGCGTCAAGTCCGCCATCAAGGCGGGCGGCTTCGGTTCCTACAACCACAACGCCTCCGCCACCAAGACCTCCGGCATCCGCGTCAAGTCCGCCATCAAAGCGGGCGGCTTCGGTTCCTACAACCACAACGCCTCCGCCACCAAGACCTCCGGCATCCGCGTCAAGTCCGCCATCAAAGCGGGCGGCTTCGGTTCCTACAACCACAACGCCTCGATCCGCACCGCGAACTGACCCGGGAGCGGTCGCATCGCGCTCAGCGCATGCTGACGCTCACGCGACCGCTCTCGCTCGGGCGGGCCTTGATCCAGTCGTCGACCGCCTGCTTCCGCTTTGCTCCCAGCTGGCTCGTGGCGAAGTCGCCGCTGGCCTGCTCCGCGAGTCGCCGGGCGCGCCCGCCAGCGTCTCCCCTGTTCCAAAGCGCCTGCGCGAGCGCGAAGCGTGCGTCGCCAACCAACATCGAATCGGGATCGCCGACGGCGGCGAGATCGATCGCGCGTTCCAGCTTCGGGACCGCCAGCTGCGGCTGACCAAGCTCGACCAGACTCTTACCGAGTGGAACCAGGGCGTAGGCGAGGATGGCGCTCTGCGGACCGAGATCCCGCTCCCAGAGCGCCAGCGCCCTCTCGGCCGCTTCCTTCGCCTCGGCGTTGCGCCCGGTGGCGTTCAGGAGCTCCGCCGAGCTCGAAAGCAAGTAAGGCACCCTCGGGTGATCGGGACCTAGCGTCGCCGTCAAGATCTTCAATGCGTGCTCGCTCGTCCTGATTGCCTCGTCGGTTCGCCCCAGCAGGAAGAGAATCTCGGCCAGATTTCCCTCCGACAGCGCGACATCGAAGTGATTGCCTCCGAGCGCGCGTTGCTTGATCTGCACGGCGCTTTGGGCCGACACGAGCGCCTCGTCCAGCTTGCCCTGCTTGGCGAGAAAGAGGGCCCGGTTGTTCGCCAGCCAACCCGCAGCGACATCGTGCCCGGGGCCCATGCGCCGCAGGGCCGCGGTCGCGTGTCTCGACCATCTCTCGGCGTCGGCGTAGCGATCGCCGCAATAGCCCACCGTGTAGACCATCTCCGCCGCCGCCTCGGCGACCACCTCGTCGTCGTGGGTCGACTCGGCCAGCCACACCGCGTCCTCGTAGTCCCGCTCCGCGGGCGCATAGTCGCCTGCCCCCATCTCCAGCTCGGCGGAGCGAAACAGCGCCTCGGCGACCAGGGGATCGTACCTCGTACCTCGCGCGGCCGTCACGACTGACTCGATCTGGGCTCGCGCCTGCTTCAGCTTCCCGGCGTCGCCGAGCGCCTTCACGTCCGCCAGTTGCATGCGCGCATCGGCGACCGCGCGGCGTACGCCCGGATCGTCCGGTGGACGCAGGACCGCCTTCAGCGCGACGACGTCCGCGCATTGCTCGATGGGTCGCAGCGACTGAACCGCCTCGGCGGCCTTGCCGACGACGTCGCCGTTGGCGTCGCTGAAGACGTCCGTCAGCGCCCGAACTTCGTTGAACCGGTCTTGCAAGCAGGTCATGCGCAGATCCAGCACGTCTCCCGACTGTTCGCCGCGCACGTGCGTGGCCTCGCAGGCGTCGCGGTGCATGTCGTTCCAGGTCACGACGTAGCGGTCGAGCGCGTTCATCGCCAGCGAGAACGCGTCGGCGGCATAGCGCTTTCCCGTGGTCATGAACGCGCGCCGGATGGCCTCCTTGCGCGGGGTCAGCAGCCCACCCGGCTTGGGCGGCTCCCACACGCCGGCGAACTTGCCGTCCGCGCTCAGGCACTTCAACTTCTGCTCCTGCGAAGCCTGAATCAACCCGACGGTCAGGGCCACGATCAGCCCGCCGACCGACGCCGCGGCCGCCCAGCGCCGGCGCGCCCGCGGGGGATCGCGATCGAGCGCCGTCAGCAGGGCCTCCATCGAGGCGTGGCGCTCGTCGCGCTCGACACGCAACCCACGCAACAACACCTTCCGCAGCCACGATGGCACCTCGGACGTTCGCGGCGCTTCCCGGACGCGGCCCGCCAGAACGTTGCGGGTCAGATCATTCAGGCTCTTGCCGGCGAACGGGCGTTCGCCATACAGGGCCTCGTAGAGCGCGACACAGAAGCTGAACTGGTCGGAGCGCGCGTCCGCGACCTTCCCGGCGAACTGCTCGGGCGCCATGTAGGCGGGTGTCCCCATCATCGCGCCCGTCTGGGTCAGGCGAACGTTCAGGGTCCCCGAGCCTGGCGACCGATCCGCTGTCTGCCGCTTCGCCAGGTCGCGTGTCGTTCCCGCCAAGCCCGACTCGAGGACAGCGGCCGAGCTGGGCGGTCCAGCAGCCGGCCGTGCTGCTGGCAGCGCGAGCGACACGCCGGAGGCGACCACGGCGCCAGCCTCCGCAGGGGTCAAGCCCGACAACCGGGGCCTCCCGGAGTCGGTGAGTCGAGACGTCGCGCCCGCTGTCCCGACCGGATTTCCGGGCTCGGCTCCGGCGGGCTCCGCGGCGCGTGCCAGGCCAAAGTCCATGACCCGCACCTGGCCGTCCTTGCCCACCATGGCGTTCTCGGGCTTGAAATCCCGGTGCACCAGACCCTGGCGATGAGCGGAGGCCAGGCCCCTTCCCGCCGCCGCGTAGAGCTTCACGACCTGCCGCCAGGTCCGCGCCTGGGCGTTCTGCCAGAAGCTGAGCGTGCTCCCGTCGACGAACTCCATCGCCAGAAACACCCGCTCCCCGAACGTTCCGACGTCGTACACGGCGACGACGTTCGGGTTGGAGAGCTGCGCCAACGCCTGCGCCTCCCTGAGGATTCGACCCCTGCCCTCGTCGCTGTCGACGCCGGCGCGGGAATTGGTCCTGAGCACCTTCACGGCGATCTTTCGATCGAGCTCGGGGTCGTAGGCGGCGTAGACTTCGCCCATCCCGCCCTTGCCGATCATGCTGAGCACGAGATAGCGGCCAATGGTCGCACCCCGCTCGAGGTCTCTCTCGAGATCCTTTTCGGGGTCGTTGGTGCCGGCCGCTATGACATCGCCCATGAATCCATGCCCGCGGTCGCGAGGACCGCTGGCCATGTTATCGGTGGCCTAAGCCCGTGAATTGAGGACCGGTTCGCGGGCCGGCCGCCGCGCAGGCCCGGAAGCGAGCGCAGGCGGCGTAGTATCACCCCCCACCTGGCCGGAAATGTCGGGAACCGGTTGCTCTTTTCGGCGTTCCCACGGATAATAATTCGCTTCGCCCCCCTCAACCCGCCGCCCGAGGTCACCCGATGCGGTCGATCGTCCCTCTCCGTCGTGTCCTTTCGTTGGGCCTCGCGCTCACCTTCGGCTCGTCCTTCGCGTTGTTGCCTGGCTCGCGCACGGCAGTGGCCGCGCCGAAGGCCAAGCCGGCGCCCAAGAAGTCGGCAAAGGAGATCAGCTCCACCGACGATGCGCTGCAGAAGCAGATGGACTGGGAGAACAAGATCCTCGGCCCCAACACCGAGAAGAAGATCGATCTCGTGAAGATTCAGAAGTTACAGGCCGAGGAGACCGCGCGGCGCGAGAAGCAAGACAAGATCGACAAGGTGGAGAAGGAGAAGCGCGAGCGAGAGGCGGCCGCCGCTGCGGCCGCCCAGCGGAACGTCCGGGCGGCAGGCACCCATGACGTCCCCGAGATCGAAGAGGCCCCGCCGCCCCCGAAGCCCGCGGAAAAGCATGATGATGCGTTCGTCGACAGGCTCCTCAAGGACAAGGCGCTTCCCAAGAAGAAGGCCGCCGTCACCAACGACGAGGTAGACCAGCTTCTGAACCAGGCCAAGCAAGAGAAGCCGGTCGCCGCGGGCAAGGGGAGAGGCGGCAAGGGCAGCGACACGGTCGACCAGCTCCTGGCTACCGCCGACAAGCAGGCGACGATCAAGACGACCACCAAACGACCGAGCGCCGCCGACGAGCCCGTCAGCGCCGAGGCGGCCGCGCGCGAGGCCGCGATGAAGGCCATCGCCGCCGCCACCGCGAAAGCCGACGAAGAGCGCAACAGAAACAAGCGGCCGGTGATTCCGGACGCAGCGATCTTGCGTGCGCGCGCGGAGGCGAACGCCCGTGCAAATCCGCCACCGCCCCCGAAGGTGGCGCCGGCGGCGGCCCCGAGCGCGGGATGGTCGGATCCGTTTGCCAACGACGCGCCCCCGCCCTCGAAGAGAGATCGGATCACGACGTCGGTTCGACCGGCGGCGAATGTCGCGCCGGCAGCGCCGTCGACTTCGGGCAGGCGGGGCTCGTCACGCTCGGGCGGTTGGAAGGATCCATTCGACGGCGGCGACGGCGCCAGCTCGCCGCGCTCGAAGACACCCGCAAGGACCAGCCCCTCGAAGCCGAGCAAACATCCCCCGAACTGGAAAGATCCGTTCGCCTAGCAGCCCGTGGATAAAGTCGGACCGAGCCGAAACGGGCGCGGCAGGGACGGATGCAAGGAGCAGCGAAGCGCCGAATGCCCGAGGTATTCAAGCGAGCGGCGACGCAGCAGACGGCCTCGCCCCGCCCGTTCTCGGCGACGGGAGACTTTGTCCACGGGCTGCTAGTCCCCTGGAAATGTGAAGGCTTCCATATGTCGCTGAGGCATCTTCGTTCTGGCAAGGCGCGACGAGGGCGAATACTCGACGTATTCAACCGAGGAGCAACGCAGCCAGGGACGAAGAGGACCAGCGAGATATGGGAGGATTCACCTTTCCAGGGGACTTAGCAGAGGGTCCTTTCGCGGACGGCCAATCATGTGGGGCGGACCGCCACACGGAGCACGAAGCGCCTTCCATTTCGCCACATTGCTCGCGGACGGAATGCGGCGCGATGGCCAGATTCTGCGGGCTTTCAACCACTTGGACCAGGAGATCGCGCTGGCATGCACCGTGCTTGATGGGGCGGCGCGGATCAAGGTTCAGGTCCGCTCACATCACAAGGAGACCGTTCTATGAAGCTCACCCGCGTCATCTTCGTCGCCCTCGCCATCCTTCTCCCCGCCTCGTGGACCGTTGCCAAGGCCGAGGACGCTCCGGCCCCCGCTGATGCCAAGAAGGAGAAGAAGGCCAAGAAGGGCAAGAAGGCCGAGAAGCCCGCCGAGGAGAAGAAGGAAATCACCAAGTAGTTTCTTTTTCGCCCTTCACGAGAGGGGCGATGACGAGAAGAGCCCGAGCCGGAGTGATCCTGCTCGGGCTTTTTTTTGCCTGGCCCGTGCACTTGGCCCCCTCCTGCCAAGACCTCTTCGAGGGACGCGCCGTCGCGTAAGGAGATCACTTCCGTTACCCCACAGGCCCCGATACACTGATGCCCGTATGTCCCAGCTAGCCAAGCTCCAGGTGCTGATGCCCGACTGCGCCACCTTTCCGTGTCGAGAGGAGTGCTGCTCGGAGGGCTGTGACGTCTGGCCGCACGAGCGCACCGCCTTGCTCCATGCGGGCTTTGCGGCGGCGGCTGACTTCGAGGACTTCTACGAGGACGAGGACGGAGATTGGCTCTATCGCACGACCCTGGGTCCCCGCGGCTGTGTCTTCTTGGCTGAGCACAGGGGTTGTCGGCTCCACGAGACTGGTCTGAAGCCCGCCGTCTGCACGGCCGTTCCTCGGAGTGTCCCGGAAGCGGACGAGATGGCCGCCGAAGGGATGCTGCCCTGCCGCGCCGAGTGGCGCGCGCTCGGGGCAGGATGAGACACCGACGATGAGCGACCGTCTGCAGAGAGGCCGGATCCGACCCGTGAGCCGCCGGTTGCTCGCACGGGGCCTTTGGCGCAAGCTATGACCGCGATGTCGTCTCCGTCCCCGATGATCAAGGTCCTCCTGGTGGACGATCACCATCTGTTCAGGGAGGGTCTCCGGACCGTCCTGGCGGCGACCGATGACATCGTCGTGGTGGGTGAGGCCTCGACCGGGCGCCAGGCGTTCCAGATGCTCGAGGAGCTGCAGCCGGACGTCGTCACGGTGGACGTGACCTTGCCGGACGGAGACGGCATCCTGGCCACCCGCGAGATCCTGCGCCGGCGGCCCAACACGCGCGTCCTGATGCTCACGATGCACGAGAACCACTACTACCTGTCCCAGTCGTTCGCGGCCGGCGCCCGCGGCTACGCCTTGAAGGAGCAGCTCCCCACCGAGATTGTCGAGGCGCTGCGATCCGTCGCCCGCGGCGAGGTCTACGTGGCCCCCCAACTTCCACAAGACGTGACCTCGGGGGGCAGCGGAGCCCGCCGGGCAAACGCGAACACGCCCCTCGACGCCCTTTCACCGCGAGAGCGGGACATCTTCGATTTGATCGTCCGCGGTCACACCAACACCTCGATGGCGGAGACCCTGCACTTGAGCGTCAAGACCATCGAAACCCACCGCGCTCACATCAACAAGAAGCTGCGGGTCCATTCGACCGGCGAGCTGATTCGCCTGGCAGCCCTGCACGGCCTCGTCGCCACCTAGTGGCTGCGGCTGCGGCTTCGCCGCCGCAAGGGCCTCGGGAGGCCTCCTGGGTGACGTAGGCGATCGTCGGAGCCGATCTCTATCTCGCGGGCGGAAGGCCAGAGGGGCCTGCGGGGCTGGGCAAGCGGAGGACAAAGGTACAGGGGCCTCCCGGGCCCCCGTTCTCCAGCTCGAGCGCGCCGCCGTGCAGCCGAGCCACGTGGCGGGCGAACACCAGGCCGAGGCCGAAATCGGGCCGGGCCTCCGTCAGATCCAGGCCGACCGCCCGGTACGGAATGAACAGGTCGTCGGCGGCCGCGGCCGCCATGCCACCGGCGGCGAGATGAACCCGAACCTCGGTGGCACCCGCGGTCTGCCCCGGGGACAAACGAATCTGCAGCGCCCCCTCGCCAGGCGTCGCCGCAATTCCGTGGCGGACGACGCAAGCGATCGCCTGTTGCAGTCGCTTCGGGTCGGCGTCGACGACCGCGCTCGCCGGAGCGACAGCGGTGCCGTCCCAGTCGAGCGTCACCTGACGGGAGCGGGCGTCCTTCGTCTGGTCCTCGACGGCGGCCCTGACGATCGCCCGCAGATCGGTCGCGCTTGTATCGATCTTCAAGCGGCCGACAACCGCGCGGGCCATGTCGACGAGCTCTCCCATCAGGCGGCTCTGATGGCGCGCGCTCGCCTCGATGGCATCTATCGGGGATTGGTCCCCATAACCGCCGGCGCTTCGAAGGACGTGCGCCCACATGAAGATCGCGCCGAGCGGGGCGCGCACGTCGTGGGCGAGCTGCGCGGTGAACTGATACATCCACCAGTCGATCTCCCGCCCGCCGTCCTCCCGCCTCTCGTCGCCCCCGGCGGGCGCAAGGCCGGCTTCCGGCTCGGCATCGCCAATCACCGGGCCTCGTTGGCTTCCATGACCCGCAACGTGTTCGCCCCCAGGATCTTGCGCAGATCCTCGGGCCCCACGCCGCGACGCCGAAGCTCGGCCGTCAGCGCCGGCAGGTGACTCGCGTCGTCGAGTCCAGCGGGCAGCGCCGGGACGCCGTCGAAGTCGCTGCCCAGACAGACGTGGTCCACCCCGGCCACCTCGACGACGTGCATGATGTGATCAGCGAGGCGCGCGAGCGGAACGGGAGCGAGGCGAGCCGACGCCTCCTGAACGCGACGCCAGCCCTCGTCGGGGGGGAGATCTCGCGCGGCGGCCCAGAGCGGGCCCTGGTTCCTCGCGTAGTCGGCGTCGAGAAAGGCGGGGTTGTAATTGACGCAGACGGCGCCGTCGTTCCGCGCTACCGCCCGCAACATCGCGTCGGTCACGTTGCGGGGAACGTTCGCGAGCGCGCGCGATGACGAGTGTGACAGCAGGACCGGCTTCTTGGCGTAGCGAATCGCGTCCCAGAACAGCGGGTCCGAGACGTGCGAGAGGTCGATGAGGATCCCGAGGCGTTGCATCTCGTCGAGGACGCGACGCCCGAAGTCGGTGAGGCCGCGCCCGTCGCCGTCGTCGCCAGATGAGCCCCCGATCGAATTCGAGTTGGTCCAGGTCAAGGTCATGTACCGGACGCCGTGCGCCGCGAGCTGCCGCAAGTGATCGAGCTGCTCCGCTTCAGTGCCTGCCCCGAGGGAATGTCCACCCTCCACGCCGAGCAGCGCGGTGGGCACGCCCCGAGCGGCGTTGGCCCGCACCTCGCGCGCCGTGCGCGCAAGGGCGAGGCGCCCGCGGCTGCCAGCCGCCAGCGCCTCGATCGCGCTGATCTGACGCATGGCCTCGGAGAAGAACGCGGGCGGCGCGGTGCGCTTCGGCAGCACGAAGATCGAAAAAAATTGCGCGTCGAGGCCGCCCGCGCGCATCTTCGGCAGATCGAGGTGCGCCCCGGGGATTCCATCGAGGAACGAGGCGCCCTGGTAGACGATTCTTTGCGTCGTGTCGGCGTGGGTGTCGACCATCACGGGGCGCTCGCCCGGGGAACCCGGCGGGGGCACCGCCGCGGCGGGCGGGTCGACGAACGCCGCCGGGGGCGTCGGAAACAGCCCGGTCCAGGGCAACAGCACGGTGGCGGCAGCCACGGCGACGGCGAAAGGAAGGGTCATGCCGCGCGAAGCATATCCGTGACGCCCGGCCAGGGAAAATCGAAGCAAGTCTTCATCGCCGACGATAGACTTTGGGGGATGTTCGCCCGTCACCGCTTGGTGCTTGGTGCCGCCGTGGCGGCGCAGGTGGCGGCGGGTTGCGCGCATCGGCCCCCTCGGTTCGATCCACAGGCGCGACGCACGTGCCTGGTGCTGTCGTCGGGGGGCACCCGGGGCGTGGCCGAGCTGGGCGCGCTGGCGGCGATCCGGCGCGCGCACGTTCCCATCGGGTGTGTCGTCGGGACGAGCGTGGGCGCCCTCGTCGGTGCGCTCTATGCGAGCGCGCCCGAGCAGGACACGACGGCCCGCTTTCACCGCCTCACCGACGCCTACGTCACCGAGACGCGGCAGGACGCGGAGACGCGGGGGCTGGGCACGGGCCTGGCGCTGGCGGCCCTCGCCACCGTGTTCTCGGGCGGGGTGCTCGTCCCGGCCACCGCGGCGGTGGGCGGCTACCTGCTCGGCGCCTCGACCACGACCCGCGCCGACCGCGGCCGGCTCGAGCGCGTGCTCGGCGCCGAGCTCGGAGGCGCGCGCATCGAGAGCCTGCCCACGCCGTTCGTGACCCTGCACCACGAGCGGGCCGGCGAAGGCCTGACCCTGGTGGTCGATCGTACGGGCGACCTGGCGCACGCCGTGGGTGCGAGCATCGCGAATCCGTTCGTCTTCGACGACGTGGACGTCGCCAGCGCGCCGGCCCTCGATCCTGGGAGCGATCGGCTCGCCGCCACGCCGGTCGACGACGCGTGTCGATTGTTTCCGGGCTCGAACCTGTTGGTCGTGAACGTCAGCGGCCACCCCGCGATAGAGCGCCCGGCCAGCGGTTGCCCCATCCGCGAGGTGATGATCGACGCGCCAGCCTTGCCTCCCGAGGCGCTGGTGGGCGGCGGGCCCGGTTTCGAGGCGTCATGGCGGTCGGGCTACGAGCAGGTCGCGATGGCGCTGCGCGAAGACCGCACCCGGTCGTGACGAAGGACAGCCGCCGGGCCGGCCGAGGCCCTGATGTCCCAGGTCAGGCGAAGACGTTGCGGCCCTTGGTGGCGATCACCTGGCGGTACCAGTCGGCCGAGTCCTTCGGCGTGCGCCGGCCCGTCTGATAGTCGACGTGGATCAAGCCGAAGCGGTGCTTGAATCCCTCCGCCCACTCGAAGTTGTCGAGCAGCGACCAGTGAAAGTAGCCGCGCACGGGGATGCCCTCGGCGATGGCACGGGCGAGCTCGCGCAGGTAGCGGGTGATGAAGTCGATGCGCGCGGGGTCATGGCATTTGCCATCGACGCTCACCCAGTCGCGCACCGAGATGCCATTCTCGGTGATGTAGAGCGGCATCCGGTACCGTTCGTACAAGAACTTCGGCATCCAGTACATCGTCTCGGGCGCCACCGCCCACTCGAAGCTGGCGGTGATGGGAAAGCCATCGGGCCAGGGAACGGTCTCGAACTTGCCATCCTTGCCGCGGCGAACCCGATCCGCCTGGTACTGGTTGACGCCGATGAAATCGAGGGGCTGGCCGATCGACCTCAAATCGTCCGCCAGCAGCCCCGATTTGAACAGCGCCGGGAGATGTGCGGCGTTTCCCGCGAGGTAGTCGGCCGGGTAGCGGCCGAGGACCATTGCGTCGAGCCAGAGGGTGTTGCTGTACATCGTCTCGGGATCGGTGGCGAGCGCGCGCTCCCGGGCAATGTCGATGTCATCGCGATGATCCGTCGCCGGGATGCGATTGACGCCCGCCTGAGCGGTGCCGATGAGCAAGCGTTGCTTCCCCTCCGCGCGCAGCGCCTGCACCGCGCGGCCGTGGCAGCGCAGGGTGTTGTGGGCGGCCAGCATGACCTCCGTGAAACGAAGCTGGTCGCCGGGCGCGTGCCGGCCGAGCTGCATGCCTGAGCCGATGAACACCTGCGGCTCGTTCAGCGGCATCCACGCCTTGATTCGATCCGACAGCTTGCTGGCGACGATGCGCGTGAAGTCCGCGAACCAGTCGGCGACATCGCGGTTCATGAAGCCACCGCGCCGGTAGAGCCCGAGCGGCAGATCCCAGTGATAGAGCGTGGCCCACGGCGCGACCCCCGCCGCCAGGAGCTCGTCGACCAGTCGGTCGTAGAACGCCAGGCCCTTCGCGTTGACGGCGCCGGTTCCCTCGGGCAACACGCGTGACCAGGAGATGCTGAACCGGTACGCCGGCAGGCCCATGGCCTTCATCAGGGCCACGTCTTCCTTCATGCGGTGGTAGTGGTCCGCGGACCTGTCGGCGCACTGGTCGCGCCAGACCTTGCCAGGATGACGGCAGAACATGTCCCAGATGCAGGGGCCCCGCCCGTCCTCGGCGGCGGCCCCCTCGACCTGGTACGCCGCGGTCGCGGCGCCCCACAGGAAGTCGTCAGGGAAGGCGCGCGGCAGCGGGGCGCGCGCCGGAGCCGGCGCGCCGAGCGCGCGCGGCGGGCGCGGCGACAAGGAAAGCGCGCCGGCGGTCGCGACGCCGAGCTTCAGCATGTCGCGCCGCCGCGGCTGGGCAGGGGGCAAGCGGGGCTTCACCGCGGAGACCGTAGCGGCGCGGGCCCGCCGGGTCAACGCGCCGGCGGTTTGTCGATCTTGTCGGCCGGCTCGTCGCGATCCGCTGCTTCCGCGGCGGCGCGCAGGGCGCGCACACGTTCGGCGAGCTTTCCCTCTCGACCCTCGTTGCTCGGCTCGTAGTAGACGCGGCCACGGAGCTCGGCGGGAAGGTAGGTCTCGGCCACGTGATGACCCGGATGATCGTGCGGGTACCGGTAGCCGGCCCCCCATCCCATGCTCTTACCGAGCGCCGTCGCCGCGTTGCGAAGATGGGGAGGGACGGGCAGCGCGCCGCGCGCGTCGACGTCGGCCTTCGCCGCGGCGTAGGTCGAAACCGCGGTGTTGCTCTTGGGGGCGGTCGCGAGGTAGATGGCCGCCTCGGTCATGGGCAGGACGCCCTCGGGCAGGCCCACGAAGCGAAATGCGTCCGTCGCGGCCATCGCCACGACCAGCGCTTGCGGATCCGCGACGCCGATGTCCTCGGCGGCGAAGATCACCAGGCGGCGGAGCACGAACAGCGGATCCTCTCCCGCTTCCAGCATCCGCGCCATCCAGTACACCGCCGCGTCGGGATCGCTGCCGCGCAAGCTCTTGATGAAGGCGCTGACCACACCGTAGTGCTCGTCGCCGGCCTTGTCGTAGAGCAGCGTCTTTCGCTGTAAGGCCTCCTCGACGGCGCCGCGATCGACGACGCGACGGCCATCAGGCCCCTCGGTCGCGATCGCCGCCGCCGCCTCCAGCGCCGTCAGCGCCCGGCGGGCGTCCCCGCGGGCCTCGCTGGCGAGCAGATCGCGGACGTCATTAGCGACGTCGAGCGGCGCCTGTCCGAGGCCGCGCTCGGCGTCGCCGAGCGCGCGGTCGACGAGGCGGCGCAGGTCCACGGCCTCCAGCGCGCGCAGCACCACGACCTTCGCGCGCGACAACAACGCCGCGTTCACCTCGAACGACGGGTTCTCGGTCGTCGCCCCGATGAGCGTCACGGTCCCCGCCTCAACGTGAGGCAGGAGGGCGTCCTGCTGGCCCTTGTTGAAGCGGTGGATCTCATCGACGAAGAGCACGGTGCGCGTCCCCTGTTGATCGCGGCGAATGGCGGCGTCCGCCACCGCTTCACGCAGGTCCTTCACCCCGGCCATGACCGCCGAGAGCGCGACGAAGCTCGCGCCGGCCTCGGCCGCGAGCAGCCGTCCCAGCGTGGTCTTGCCCGTGCCAGGAGGCCCCCACAAGATCAGCGATGGCAGGTCCTTCGCATCGAGCACCCCGCGCAAGAGCTTCCCCGGGCCGAGCAGGTGCGCCTGCCCGACGAACTCCTCGAGCGACCGCGGCCGCATTCGTTCGGCCAGCGGTTGCCCCCGGCGATCTCGCGCGGCCGCCCGTGAGAAGAGATCCATCGCGACCATCTTACTTCGTCGCGCGAAGTAGATGGCGCCGCGCCCCGATGATAATGTGGGCGAGCGTTGCAACGCCTTCTCGCCGCCCCCGCGCTGTTGATCTCGTTGACCGTTCCCCTCGCGGTGCGCGCGGTGCCCGCGGGACCGGCCCACGCGGGGCCGGTCGCGGCCCCCGTCGCGCCGCCGCCGCAGCCCGCCGAGGAGGCCCCCGCCGGCCCCACGGGAACGCGGTTGCCTGGCCTGACCGCGCGGGCCTCCGCGCCAGCGGACTTGCCTCGGCCGCCCGCCGATCCGGCGGCCCGACGGACCTGGTTGAAGGCCTCGCTCGACGAGGTGTTCTCCGCCCCGGCGTTCTCCCGCGCGAAGCTCGGCGTCCTCGTCGCCGAGGCGGACACGGGAAAGCCGCTCTACGCGCGCGGCGAAAAGACCGCGCTCAACGCCGCGTCGAACGTGAAGATCGTGACGTCCGCGGCCGCGCTGGCCCTGCTCGGCCCCGACTATCGCTGGAAGACCACGCTGTCGGTGTCCGCCAACGGCAAGTCGGGCGCGGAGATCGGCGGTGACCTCTATCTTCGTGGCTTCGGCGATCCAACGCTCAACACAGAAGATCTCGCCTCGCTGGCGGGGGATCTCTGGGCGGAGGGCATCCGGCGCGTCAAAGGCACGATCGTCGCCGACGAGACGTTCTTCGACGGAACCCACGTCGGACCCGCCTACGAGCAGAAGACCGATTCGACCGTGTCCCGCGCGCCATCGGCCGCGCTGTCCCTGAACGGGAACCTCGTCTCCGTCACCATCGTGCCGGGCTCGAAGGCGGGCGCCGTCGCGAAGGTGCTGGTCGAGCCGCCGTCCGCCGCCTTCGTGATCGCGGGGCGGGTGATCACGACCTCATCGGGGCCCGCGCCCGCCAGCGTCGAGACCGCCGAGACGGAGGGCGGGCGGACCCAGATCACCGTGTCGGGGCGGGCGCGCGCCGGCTCCGAGCCGCGGGTCTACCGCCGCCGGATCACGAACCCTCCGCTCTACGCCGCCTATACCTTGAAGGCGTTGCTCGAGCGGCGCGGAATCACCGTGGCGCAATCCCCGCGGGTGGGGACAGCGCCCGCGCAAGGGATGCGGGTGCTGGCGACCGACGACTCGCCGCCGCTCGGCGTGGTGGTCCACGACCTCAACAAACGATCCAACAACTTCACCGCAGAGCAGGTGCTGCGCACGATGGGGGCCGAGCTCGTCGGCAGGCCCGGCACCTGGGAGAAGGGGCTCGATGCCGTGGGCCGGTATCTGGCGACCCTCGGCATCCGCAAGGGGACGTACCAGATGATGAACGGCTCGGGGCTCTACGATTCGAACCGGTTCACGCCCGAGCAGATGGTGACGGTGCTTCGCGGGGCGATGCGCGATTTTCGGATCTCGGCCGAGTTCATGGCGTCACTGGCGATCGCCGGCACCGACGGAACCATCGGCCACCGGATGGCCGGCACGCTCGCGGAGCGATTCGTGCGCGCGAAGACGGGGACCCTCGCCAGCGCGAGCTGCTTGTCGGGGTTCGCGGGCTCGCCCGGACATCCGCCGCTGGTGTTCTCGATCCTGATGAACGACGTCGCCGGTACCGGCGACGCCCGCCTGGCCCAGGACCGCGCGGCCGAATTGCTCGTCGCTTTCATCGAGGCCGAAACCCCGCCCCCTGCGGCCCTGAAGCCCGAGCACTGAGAACGAACCCGGCGCGGGCGTTTCCGCCGGGCGCGCGCCCCGTGCTTCGGAGGAGGTTGGCGTAAGTCGCCACCCCGCCACCGAATCGGCGCGCGGATGTGGAAATCGGAGCAAACCGACGCCGCCCGTCGGCCCCGTCACCATCGTGTCGCCGAAGTTTGGCCGCCGCGCCTCGCGGTCTCCGCCGTCGTGTCGCGGAGCCAACCGACACTTCGTCCATGGCAATCAAGACCTTGGCCCACGTATCCGACCTGCATATCGGGAAGAGCGTCGAGACAGAACGTCGCGCGATGGCGATTCGAGACGCGCTCCTCGGCGCCGACGTCGACCACGTCGTGGTCACCGGAGACTTGACCCACCGAGGACGCCGCGGCGAGCTCGCCGTGTTCTCGCGGCTCTTCTCGCCGTTCCGCGAGCGAGGCCGCTTGACCTTGATCCCCGGAAATCACGATCGCCTGGGCGACGACCTCGGCGACATCATCCAGGATGGACCGAGGGTGTCGGTCTCGACCGCGCCGGGGTTGCACCTGGTGCGCTTCGACTCGACCGGGCCACACAATCGCTCCTGGCTGTCCGGGCACGGCGCCATGGACCCCGACGATGTCGCCGCCATCGAGCGAGCGGCCGACCGCGCCGCGCCGGGCGCGGTCGTGGCCATCCTGCTGCATCACCACGTGCTACCGCTGCCTGCCGATCATCCGGCCGAGCGGCTGAGCTCCTGGCTCGGCTGGCCCTACGCGGCCGAGCTGGAGAAGGGGACGGCGCTGCTGGCGGCGCTGCGGGGGCGCTGCGATCTGGTGCTTCACGGCCACCGGCACACGCCACGCTCGGTGACGTTGTTCGAAGGGGAGTCCCGCCCGCTGGCGATCTTCAACGCGGGGTCGTCGACCGAGCTCGGACGCGTGCGCATCTTCTGTCACGACGAGGGTCAGATGCTCTCCGAGCCGGGCTGGCTGTCGACCTGGGCCACGACGCCCGCGCCGGTTCGTTCGCCGCGGCGCCCAGCCGAGCCGCTCTCCCTCGCGCTCTAGGATGCGCGCCGGCGCCGGGCTTCGAGGTAGGGAACCACGATGCTGCGCGAGGCCAGCCCCAGGATCACGGCGGTGACCGCCAACGTCGCCGCGGGCGCGTGCGCCGCCCCGCCGACGAGCTGCCCCGCCGTCCCCACGAGCGGCCCCACGCACGAGCCGAGGCCGATCAACGCCTCGAACATGCCGCCTGCGCCGACGGCGGCGTGTCCCACCGCCAGCGAGTAGTAGAGCGCGGCGTAGTAGCTGAGTCCCATCCCGACGCCGTAGATGACCAGCCCCGCGGCCACCCCGGACGCCGAGGACGCGAGGAGAATCAGCGCGAACCCGCCCGCGATGGCGACCCCGCCGAGGACCAGGGTTCCCCATCGCCCGTGCCAGAATGCCGTCCTCCACATCGCGTAGAACGTCACGAACCTGGCCGCCATCCACAGCCCGGCGACCACGCTCGAGGACGCCCCCAGGCCGACCGCCGCCAGCCGGAACGGCAACAGCGGCGCGATGGTCGTCGAGATGACGTAGCTGAGCGGGAGCAACCAGGATGCGGAGCGCGCGAGCCAGGCGTACTCCCGTCCGAGCGCCGCCTCGGCAGCCTCGGGCGCGTGCGCGATCGGCCTGCGGGGCAATCCCCGGGAGGCCACGAGCGCGAGCGCGTTGACGACGCTCGTGAGGCCGAGACACCAAGGCAGGCCCAGGCGCGCGACGGCCGGCATCACGAACAGGGGAACCGCGGTGGCGGGCGTCCACGTGACGTTGAACCAGCCGATCGCCGACCGCATCTCGGCGCCGTGCCGGCCGGCCGAGACGTAGCTCTCCACGATGGGCCAGATCGTCGCCGACGTGGCCGACGCCGCGAAGGCCGCGATCCACAGCACCAGCTCCGAACGCGGAAACACCACCGGCAGCAGGGCCACCCCGGCCCAGATCGCGAACGACCACGACACCACCCTGCGCGGCGCAAAGCGCGCCGCGACCCGGCTCGACATCCACGAGGCCACCGCCGAGACGGCGCCCATCGACGCGGCCAAGATCAGGTTGCGTCCAGGAGGGAAGTGGTAGTGCGCGGCCGTCACGAAGAACAGCCCCGCCCAGAACGCGCCGCCGCTGACGGAGCCGAGGAACGTCGTCCCCAGGATTGCCGCCATGGGCGCCGGTCGCTCGGAAACCACTTCGGGAGGCACGGGCCGCGCAGTCTAACAGGCGCCGCGTCACGGTCGCGCTCGCCTCGCCGCCCGCGTGCGCGCCCCCAGCATGAAACAGAGAGTTCGCGCGCTCGCCACGCCAGCTTCCCGGGTTTGTCGCACGAACTCTCTACGTTGGTCGCATGGACACATTCAAGCCATCGCTCGAAGCCCGCCCGATCCAACCGATCGTCGTCCCGCCCCTCACCCCGCCGCATTCGCCCCCGTTCGACGTCAGCGCAGACCGCGACACGCGGAACCCGTGGCTGAAGCGGCTGGCGATCGTGACCGACGCCTGGCACCCGCAGACGAACGGCGTCGTCAACACGCTGGCCCGGCTCGCGAAGCACCTGCAGTCCCAGGGCGTCGAGGTCCTGGTGATCGCCCCGGACGCCCATCGCACGCTGCCGCTGCCGTCGTATTCTGAGATTCGCGTGGCTTGGGATCCCTGGAAGGCGATTCACCGCCTGCGCGCGTTCGAGCCCGACGCCGTCCACGTGGCCACCGAGGGTCCGCTCGGGTTCTGGGCGAACCGGTGGCTGCGCGCGCGCGGCCTTCGCTTCACGAGCAGCTTCCACACACGCTATCCCGAGTACGTGAGCGCCCGGCTGCCCGTCCCCGTCGAGTGGGGCTACAAGCTCGAGCGCTGGTTCCACGGACCGGCGGAGCACACGCTCGTCGGCACGTTGTCGCTCCTGCGCGAGCTGCGCGAGAAGCGCGTGGGGCGGCGCCTCGTTCACTGGCCTCGGGGCGTGGACGCGGCGCACTTTCACCCGGACCGCCGCCGCGCCGACGTCTACGCGGCCTCGCCGGGCCCGGTTTGGCTCTACGTCGGGCGGGTCGCGGTCGAGAAGAGCCTCGAGGATTTCCTGGCGCTGCCGCTCGTCGGCACGAAGGTCGTGGTGGGTGACGGGCCTGCCCGTGAGGAGCTTCAGCGGCGCTATCCGGAGACGGTGTGGCGAGGCTGGCAGTTCGGCGACGATCTGGCGGCGCATTTCGCCAGCGCCGACTGCTTCGTCTTCCCGTCGCGCACCGAGACGTTCGGCAACGTGATCCTCGAGGCGTTCGCCTCCGGGCTGCCCGTGGCCTCCGTCCCCGCGCCTGGGCCGTCGGACTTGATCACCGAGGGCGTCAACGGCGCGATCGGCGACGATCTGCGCGCCGCCTGCGCGCGCGCCATCACCTGCGCCCGCGGCCAGGCGCGCGCCAGCGCCCTGCCCTTCACGTTTCAGGCGAGCCACAAGCAGTTCCGGGCCCACCTGGTTCCGATGCGGCCCGAGGTGCCGTTCGTGAGCCCCCTCGAAGCCGAGGCCGCGCTGTCGTGACGGTTGACCTACGGCTGCTCGGGCAACCGCAAGAGCGGCTGCCCCATCCGGATCGTCTGCCCGGGTCGGGCGCCGTCGGCCAGGCCGAACCCCTTCGGCGCGAACACGATGATGGTCGAGCCCAGCTCGAACCAGCCCATCTCGTCTCCCTTCGCGAAGGGCAGGCGGCAGGCGATGACGTTCGGCCCCTTGTGCTCGAGGTGCAGGAGCACGTCGAGGCCGTGCAGCCGGATGCTCGCCACCAGGATGGAAGCCACCGGCACCAGCGTGAGCACGTGCCCGCTGCCGCGCAGGCGCGTGCGGAGCACGGCACGCTCGTTCTTGCAGAACAGCTTCTCGACGCGCGCCAGCGCGATGGGGTTCGTGTTCCACGTATCCCCCGAGATGTAGGTGACGTTCTCGACCTCGAGGTCGTACGGGGCGTGGAAGCGGTGGTACATGCTCGACGTCAACCGCAGCGTCACATAGTGGCCGTCGCGATACAGATCGACGAGCGCGGGGTCCACCAGGAGGTCCTGGAGGGTGTACCCGAATCCCTTGGCCTGGATGAGGCGTGTGCCGTCGATCGCGCCGCACGCGCCGACGATGGCGTCGCAGGGGCTGGTCAGCACGCCCGGGTCGCCGTCGATGGGCCGCGCCCCGGGGACGAGCTCGCGGATGAAGCAGTCGTGCAAGCTGTCGAACTGCTCCTTGGCGGCGTCGCGCAGGTCGACATCGGCGAACAGCTGCCACAGTCCGATCGACAGATCACGGACGAGCGGGCTCCGCACCTTGCTGAACCAGCCGATGAACTGGGTGGTCAGGCGGCGGGGGATGCGGTTCGTCAGCAGGAAGTTCAGGTCCTCGTGCTGCGTCAGCTTCACGAGGGACTGGACCGACAGGAACGCCGAAATCGTTCTGGCCATCACGGTGTTGTTCTCCATTTCTCCGACTTTGTCGGCCGAGGTTGTTCATGAACGCGACGCTCGCTTGGGTCCCCGTGGGCGCGGCCGCCCTGACCGCCTCCGTCCTGAAGTTGAAGACCCGCCTCGAGCTGTCGAAGGCGAAGCACCCGTCGTTGCGCGGACATTCGCGGATGGCGCGACGGGTCGCCGCGCAGGTGCCGTTCTACGAGTACGACGACGCGCACTTCTTCTGCAGCGACGACGCCCCCGCCGAGGTCGCCGCCCGCCGGCGCGCCGGCTTCATGCGCCTCGCCGAGCTCTACCGCCAGCGCTTCGCGCGAACCGTCGCGCTGACCAAGGAGGTCGAGGGCAGCATCTCGGACCAGCAGTTCACGAGCGCCTACCGCGTGCCGTTCCAGTTCCGGAGCCTCGTGCGACAGCACCTGTCGGCGGGCGCCTTCGTGGCGTCGTCGGCCGGGGTCACCGTCACCGACCTCGACGGCAACGACAGCTACGACCTCGCCGGCTCCTACGGCGTGAACGTCTTCGGCTACGACTTCTACAAGCAGTGCATGGACGCCGCCGTCGCCCGCGTCCGCGAGCTCGGTCCGGTGCTGGGCGCCTACCACCCCGTCGTCGCGTACAACGTCAAGCGACTGCGCGAGATCTCCGGGCTCGACGAGGTGTCCTTCCACATGTCGGGCACCGAGGCGGTGATGCAGGCGGTCCGGCTGGCGCGCTATCACACGCGCCGCTCGCACCTGGTCCGCTTCTGCGGCGCCTATCACGGCTGGTGGGGCGACGTGCAACCCGGCATCGGCAATCCGTCCCCCGCGCACGAGACCTACACGCTGAAGGACATGGACGAGGACGCGCTGCGCGTCCTGCGCAAGCGCAAGGACATCGCCTGCGTCCTGGTCAATCCGTTGCAGGCCCTGCACCCCAACGCCAGCGCGCCCGGCGACTCGACGCTGGTCGACAGCAGCCGCGCCGCGCACGTCGACCGCGAGGCCTACCGCGACTGGCTGCGGCGCCTGCGGGCCGTGTGCACCGAGAAGAACATCGTGCTCATCCTCGACGAGGTCTTCGTCGGCTTTCGCCTGGCGCCGGGTGGCGCCCAGGAATACTTCGGCGTCCGCGCCGACATGGTCACGTACGGCAAGACGCTGGGCGGGGGCTTCCCGGTGGGTGTCGTCTGCGGCCGCAAGGATCTGATGAAGCGATTCCGCGACGACCGGCCGACCGACATCTGCTTCGCGCGCGGCACGTTCAACGCACACCCCACCGTGATGGCCGCCATGCACGAGTTTCTGCACCGGATCGAGACGCCCGAGCTGCAGGCGCTGTACGTCAACCTCGACGAGACCTGGAACGGTCGGGCGGAGCGGCTCAACGAGCGGCTGCGCGACGCCGGCCTGCCCGTCGCGGTCGCGAACCTCGGCTCCATCTGGACCGTGACGTACACCCGGCCGAGCCGCTACAACTGGATGCTGCAGTTCTACCTCCGCGCCGAGGGCCTGGCCCCGAGCTGGGTAGGAACGGGGCGCTTCATCTTCAGCCTCAATTACACCGACGCAGACTTCGCGGTCGTCGCCGACCGCTTCGTCGCCGCGGCCCGCGCCATGGACGACGACGGCTTCTGGTGGTCGGACGCGACGCTGACGAACAAGGCCATCAAGCGTCGCATCCTCCGGGAGATGCTCGCCCACCGGTTCTGACGACCGGTGGGGCGCGCGCAACTGCACGCTCACGCGTGCTGCTGCTGATGTTGCTGAGTCCCCATCGGATCGACGAGCTCGCCTCGCAGCAGCGCGAGCGGCGCCTTGTGATAGAGCAGGATGTCGTGGAACGGGTCCGTCAGGATCTTCGTCAGCCACACCAGGCCCGTCTGCACGTCCCGCAAGAAGAACAGGTGCACGGTGCGGAACAGCAACGCGCCCACGCCGATCGCGATCCACATCCGCGACATGTGGTGCAGGAAGCCGGACAGGTTCGTGTACGGGGTGGTGAAGATCCCGAAGAGCGTCGGGCTGAGCAGCAGCAGCAGGGGCGACGCGCCCCAGATCACGTGCAGGATGACCTTGCGGCGCAGGTTGTAGCCCACCTTGACGTCTTCCTTGTACTCGTGGGTGGCTTCGTTGACCTCGTCGTAGCCCTTCGGCTCGAAGAAGAAGTGACCGACCTGGCGGGTGACCATGGCGACCAGCCAGCCGACCAGGGCCGCGGCCACGGGGCGCGTGAACAGCAGCACGTACGTGCACAGGAAGGTGATCGCGCTGATGAAGTGCAGGGACTGGTTGATGCGGCTGTGGTGATAGTAGCGGTGGTCGTCCCACCGCTGCTCCTTGAGGGCGCGAAGAAAGCTGTTCATGGATCCTCCTCGTTTTTGCCGGGAAGTGGCGTCCCCAGCGTCGCCCCGCGGGCGCGGCGCCGCCAGCGAACTTCCGGCAACGTTTGCGGGGAGGACTGCGGAGAAGTGATGGCTTATCTGTGACGCTTGAATTCACTCGACGTTTCTTCCAGGATGCGACCGCACATGGAGGCGCCTTCCGCACAGGCCCGCAAGACTCCGCTCTACGACGCGCACCGTGCGTTGGGTGCGAAGATCATCGACTTCGGGGGGTGGTTGATGCCCGTGCAGTACGCGACCGGCATCATCGACGAGCACCAGACCACACGGCGCGCGGTGGGCCTGTTCGACGTGTGTCACATGGGCGAGGTGCACTTCAAGGGGCCGCGCGCGACGGAGGCCGTCCAGCGGCTGGTGACCGGCGACATCGGCGGCCTGCCCGACGGGCGCGCCGTATACGTCGTCGCCTGCTACCCGGACGGCGGGATCGTCGACGACCTGATCGTCTACCGCGCCGGGCCCGAGCACCTGTTGATCGTCGTCAACGCCGCGAACGTCGCCAAGGACGTCGCCTGGTTCCGTGAGAACGTGGGGACGTGGTGCGACGTCGTGGACGCCTCGGACGAGACGGGCCTGCTCGCGTTCCAGGGGCCGCAGGCGGAGGCCGCGCTGCAGCCGCTGACGGCGACGCCCCTTGGCGGGATGACCCACCACGCGTTCCGCGAGGCGGCGAACGTGGCGGGGGTGGACGTCTCGATCGCGCGCTCGGGGTACACCGCCGAGGACGGGTTCGAGCTGTTCTGCGGGCTCGGGGACGTGCCGCGCCTGTGGGATGCCCTCCTGGACGCGGCGGTTCGAGCCGGGGGAAAGCCCGTCGGTTTGGGCGCGCGCGACACCTTGCGCCTCGAGGGTCGGCTGTCGCTTTACGGCAACGAGCTGACGAACCACACCACGCCGCTCGAGGCCGGCCTCGCCTGGGTGGTCAAGCTCGAGGCCGGCGATTTCATCGGCAGGGATGCCCTGCTGAAGCAACGGGTCGAGGGGACGATGCGCAAGCTGGCCGGCTTCGTGATGGTCGGCCGGGGCATCGCCCGTCATGGCTACCCTATCGTCGACGACGCGGGAGCCCGCATCGGCGAGGTCACCTCGGGCGCTCCCGGCCCGACCGTGGGCAGGAACATCGGCCTCGGTTACGTGCCCATCGCGCGCGCCGAGCCGGGCGCCCGCCTCGTCGTTGATTGCCGTGGCAAGTTCGTCGAGGCCGAGGTAGTGAAAGGACCTTTCTACAAGCGCTCGCGGTGACGAGGGAGAAAGAGGAGACGATGTCCGGTCAATACCCGAACGAATTGCTCTACACCAAGGACCACGAGTGGGCGCGCGTCGAGGGCAAGCTAGCGACGATCGGCGTGACCCGGTTCGCGGTCGACCAGCTCGGGGACGTCACGCAGGTCGATCTCCCCAAGGAGGGAGAGTCGATTCACCAGGGCGACGTCTTCGGGAGCGTCGAATCGGTGAAGGCCGTGTCGGACCTGTTCGCGCCACTCTCCGGCAAGGTCGTCAAGGTCAACTCCCCCCTCTCCGAGTCGCCCGAGTACGTGAACGAGGATCCCTACGACGAGGGCTGGATGATCCAGATCGAGCTCGCCAAGCCCGACGAAACGAAGGGGCTGCTCGACGCCGAGGCCTACCAGGAGTTCCTGAAGGAGTCGGCGGAGTAGTCCGGCCAACATGCCCATCGACCTAGCCGCGCCCGCCCGCTTCTCGTCTCGACATATCGGCCCGGACGCGCGCGACATCGACGAGATGGTCGCCGCGCTCGGGGTCGCCAGCCTCGACGCCCTGATCGACGAGGTGGTGCCACCCGCCATTCGTTTGCACGGCGCGCTCGGCCTGCCGCCCGCCAGGACCGAGCACGAGCTGCTGCTCGAATGCCGGCGGCTCGCTGGCCAGAACCAGCTCCTCCGCTCGTTCATCGGGCTCGGCTACTCCGACTGCGTCACGCCGCCCGTCATCCAGCGCAACATCCTCGAGAACCCGGGCTGGTACACGCAGTACACGCCCTATCAGGCCGAGATCTCGCAGGGGCGGCTGGAGGCGCTGCTGAACTTTCAGACGATGATCGGCGACCTCACCGGCCTGCCCATCGCGAACGCCTCGCTGCTGGACGAGGGGACCGCCGCCGCCGAGGCCATGCACATGATCGCGGCCGTGGCGCCGTGCGCGGACGAGCCCGGACGCGCGTTCTGGGTGTCGTCGGCCTGCCATCCCCAGACCATCGCCGTCGTGAAGACGCGGGCCGAGCCGCTGGGCATCGACGTCATCGTCGGCGATCACCGCGTCGTCGATCAGACCGGCTTCGACCGGAAGATCTTCGGGGCGCTGTTGCAGTATCCCGCCTCGGATGGCGCCGTCGCCGACTACCGGGCGTTCATCGCACGCACCCACGCCGAGGGCGCGTTGGTGGTGATGGCGGCCGATCTTCTTGCGCTGACGGTGCTCACGCCGCCGGGCGAGCTGGGCGCGGACGTCGCCGTCGGGAGCGCGCAGCGCTTCGGCGTGCCGCTCGGCTACGGGGGTCCGCACGCGGCGTTCTTCGCGACGCGCGCCGAGTTCGTCCGCAAGCTGCCGGGGCGCCTCATCGGCGTGTCGCAGGACGCGCACGGACACATGGCGCTGCGCATGGCGCTGCAGACGCGCGAGCAGCACATCCGCCGCGAGAAGGCGACCAGCAACATCTGCACGGCGCAGGTGCTGCTGGCGGTGATCTCGGGGATGTACGCCGTGTACCACGGCCCCGCGGGGCTGCGCGCGATCGCCGAGCGGGTCGCGGGCCTGACGGCGATCCTGGCCGCGGGGCTGGGGCGACTCGGCGTCACCGTTCGCCACAAGCACTTCTTCGACACCCTGCGCATCGAAGGCACGGCCACCGAGATCGCGGCCTGGCTGCACGGGGCCGAGGCGCGCGGGATGAACTTCTGTCGCTTCGACGCCCACGCGCTCGGGATCTCGCTCGACGAGACGACGGCGCCCGCGGACGTCGAGGCGATCTGGGCGGTGTTCGCGCGCGACGGCGCCGCGGCGCCCGCCGCGCGGTTGACGGTCGCGGACGTGGCGCGCGACGCGGACCTCGCCTGGCCGGAGGCGCTGGTGCGACGAAGCGCCTACCTGACCCACCCGGTCTTCAACGCCCACCACTCCGAGACGGAGATGCTCCGCTACATCAAGAAGCTCGAGGCGCGCGATCTCTCGCTCGTGCACTCGATGATCCCGCTCGGCTCGTGCACGATGAAGCTGAACGCCACCGCCGAGATGCTGCCCATCACCTGGCCCGAGTGGAGCCGCCTTCACCCGTTCGTCCCGGTCGCGCAGGCGGCAGGGTACCAGGCCATCTTCAAGCAGCTCGAGGCCATGCTGTCGGCGGTGACGGGGTTCGCCGGGATCTCGCTGCAGCCGAACGCCGGCTCGCAGGGCGAGTACGCGGGGCTGCTGGTGATCCGGAAGTTTCACCAGAGCCGCGGCCAGGCCCAGCGCGACGTCTGCCTGATCCCGTCGTCCGCGCACGGCACGAACCCCGCCTCGGCGGTGCTGGCCGGGTACCGCGTCGTCGTGGTCGCCTGCGACGACGCCGGCAATGTCGACCTCGGGGATCTCGAGGCCAAGGCGCGCGAGCACCAGGAGCGCCTGGCGGCGCTGATGATCACCTACCCCTCGACCCACGGCGTGTTCGAGGAGGAGATCCAGCGCATCTGCCACGTCGTGCACGAGCACGGCGGGCAGGTCTACATGGACGGCGCGAACATGAACGCGCAGGTCGGGCTGTGCCGGCCGGCGGACTTCGGCGCCGACGTGTGCCACCTGAACCTGCACAAGACGTTCTGCATCCCGCACGGCGGCGGCGGCCCGGGCATGGGCCCCATCGGCGTGGCGCGCCACCTGTGTACGTTCCTGCCGCGACACCCCCTCGTCGAGATCGGCGGCGAGCAGGGCATCGGTCCGGTGTCGGCGGCGCCCTGGGGCAGCGCGAGCATCCTGCTCATCTCGTGGGCCTACGCGCAGATGATGGGCGCCGAGGGCCTGACGCACGCGACGAAGGTCGCCATCCTGAACGCCAATTACGTGGCGAAGCGCCTGGCGCCGCACTTCCCGGTCTTCTACACCGGCAAGCGCGGGCGGGTCGCGCACGAGTGCATCCTGGACATGCGGCACCTCAAGAAGCTGGCCGGCGTCGAGGTCGAGGACGTCGCGAAGCGCCTGATGGACTACGGCTACCACGCCCCCACCATGTCGTTCCCGATCCCGTCGACGATGATGGTCGAGCCCACCGAGAGCGAGAGCCGCGCCGAGCTGGACACGTTCTGCGACGCCATGATCGCGATCCGCGACGAGATCCGCGAGATCGAGGCCGGCCGCCTGCCCCGCGACGACAACCCGCTGAAGCACGCCCCCCACACGGCGGGCGCGGTCACCGCGGCCGAGTGGACCCACCCCTACCCGCGCGAGCGGGCGGCGTTCCCCTCCCCCGCCGCGCGCGCCCACAAGTTCTGGCCCCCGGTGGGCCGCCTCGACAACGTCCTCGGCGACCGCAAGCTCTTCTGCGTCTGCCCCCCGATCGAGGCGTACGAGTAGACGCAGTAGTTCTCGTGATCTGCCCCGGGAAACTGGACCAAGTTCGGGTTTAGGAACTCGCGGCCAGGTGCCCTCTGACCTGCCCCGGGAAACTGGACCAAGTTCGGGTTTAGGAACTCGCGGCCAGGTGCTCTTGATCTGCCCCGGAAAACTGGACCAGGTTCGGGTTTAGGAATTCGCGGCCAGGTGCCCTCTTTCAGTCCTCACCGAGTTGGCGTACTCGAGCGGGGTGAGGTTCCCGATCGAGGAGTGCGGCCTGTTTTCGTTGTGGTCGCGACGGCCGTCGCTGGTCGCCGGACCTCCCCCGACCCTCTCCATGCTACCGCATGGAGAGGGGGAAGGAATTCTCCCGTGCGAACGCGCTTGACACAGTTGCTGTCCCCACAGGCGGGGCGAGGTGAAGAGCGGACGGGTTCAGGTCTTTGCACTGCTTCACGCTTTCGTGGAGCTACCCCAGCGCGAAGCCCCTTCCACGCCGCTTCACATGTTGTACTTGAACAACAGCGGCTTGCTCACGCCCGAGAGCTCGAAGAGGAACCCGAACTGGAAGTTGATCATGCCGTCCGACGCGTCGACGAGCTGGCGGGGCGGGTTGGGGAACGGCTGCGCGGCGCGGAACGCCTGCAGCGCCTCGTCGTCGAGGAATTCGAGGCCCGACGGTGACTCGAGCTCGACGTTGGCGAGGTTGCCGTTGGGCCGAAGCTTCACGCGGACGATGGTGAGGCGGCTGGTGCGGCCGTAGATCGAGCCGTTCGGATCGCGGCTGCGGTAGACCTCGTCCGGGTGCCAGTGCTCCTGCACCTGATGTTTGACCCGGTTGAAGAAGGACGCGAACCGCCACTTCTTCGAGTTGAGCGCGGTCTCCTCGCCGTCGTCGACGTCCTTGAGGGCGTCCTGGGTCCCGGACCCGATGGCGCGCGCCAGCTCGGCCGGCGTCGGCATCAGCGACAGGCGACCGCCCGGCGCCCCCTCCGAGCCCAGCCGCATCTGCAACTTGCCGAGCCGCGGGACGGCGCCTTCGGGAGCGGGCGCCTCGGGATCCGCGACGCCGTTCTCGCTTCCCGGCGGCGTTGGGTCCCGCGTCCCCGTCGGCGACGGATCTGACCGGCCGGGCACGGGTCGCGGCTCGCGCACCGCCAGCCGCGGCGGCGTGGGGCTCGGCGCCGGGGGCGTTTCGGGCCGCGACTCGCTCGCGGTCCCCGCCGCGTCGCCCTGGCGCGCCTCCGGATCGAACTTCCCGTACTTGCGCATCTCGCGCTCGACGGACGTGTCATGCTCGGACGCGAAGCGAGCGCTGTCGGGGCGCTTCTCCTCGCGCGGCGCCGGAACGTCCACCACCTGGCCCGGCGCCTTGACCGAATCGACCTCCTTCTTGACCTCCTCCGCCTTGCGCGCCTCGTCCTGCCGCTCGAGATCGGCGACGATGCGACGGGCGGCCTCGTCGTCCACCATCCCGATGTCGATGGACTCGGGTTCCCTCGACGCCGCCAGGCGCGCCTTCAGGTCCGCGTCGCGTGGCGCGAGCAGATAAGCGCAGAGCCCCACGAGCAGGATCAGCTCGGCGTGGATCAGGAGCGCGACGGCAAAGAACCGCCCGACGCGCCGTTCCCGGGCGCGTGCCGCATTCGGGCCGGTGCCATGCAGCGTCGGACCCACCGTGTACCTCGCCTGGTTAGTGTAGCTGCCACTCCGGAATCTTCCCGCGAAAACGCCCCACCCTACCGAATGACGGGATTCGAGAAGGTCACGCGAAGCGAGAATTGAACGGGCTGGCTCGGATCTTTCGAGAGCTCCCGGGGAAGGCGCGGGAACGGCGCCGCGCGGCGAACCGCGTCGACCGCCGCGCGATCGAACTCGTCGAAGCCCGCCGACTTCGTGACCAGCACCGGACCTGCCACCTGCCCGTCCGGCGCGAGGCTGAAGACGACCATGGTCTCGCCCTGTTCGAGCCGGATGGCCAGCGCCCTCGGCCAGACGAGCGCCCGGTTCACGCGCCCACGCAGCTCGAAATGATATTGGGCGCGGCTGCGCTCCCGCGCCGCGCTCTCGGCGCTGACGCCCTGGCTCGACCCGAGGAAGCCTGCGGCGGCGGGTGCGACCCCGGTCGTCGAATGCGCGGCTCCTCCGGTCACGGCCACCGCCGGACCGCGGCCGGCTTCGCCCACCCCGGGCGTCGCGGGCGCGCTCAGGTCCGTCACCGATGGGTGCGCCTCGTTGGACGCCGCCCGGACGTTCCGGTCATCGCTGGCCGCGCCGAGGCGCTCGACGTCGAAGCTGGCCTGCCCGCGTTCGGCGTCGAGCTGGCCCTGGCGGAACGACGCGCTGACCGGGCCCGTCGCGGGCACCGCCGCCGCGAGCGGCGCGGGTGGCTCGGGCACCGCCTCGGCGGCCTGTCCGCCGCGAGCCGTCGCGGCCTCGTCGGGCATTCCAGGCACGGTGCTTGGGGGCGCACCCGTGACCCGCGACGATCGGGGCGAATCGCCGCCGGCGACGGTCGGCTCGCGGCGGACCGCCTGAGGCGAGGCGGGCACGGCGTGCGCCGCCGTCCGGGTGTGGGCCGGTTGGTAGCGAGACGAACCGTCCGTCAGCCGATCGTGCAGCGTGGAGTTGTCACGACGCCAGGCGACGTCCTCGATGGGGCGCCCCTGACCGTCGCCGCGATCGGGCGCCACCGGGTGACGCTCCGGCGCTCCGGGAGCCAGGGGCGCGAAGGCGGCGGACGGATGCGCGGGCTCGCCGGTCTCGTTCGCGGGCGAAGCTGGGATCGGGGTTGGCGCGGGCGGCGCATCGGGCACCGGCCAGTCGTCCAGCACTGACAGGTCGACCGTCGTGACGGCCTCGGCGAGCGACGGTGCGCGGCCCCCCGGGCGATCTTTCTCGACCCATATACCGATCCCGATCCCGAGCAGGGCCATCGCGTGGACGCCACAGGAGAGGCCCCCGGCCCGCAACCAGCCGGCGCTGGTCGTCGCTGACCTGCCCAGCGCCGTGGCCCCGTCGTCCACCCTGGTCATCGCCTGGTCGCGGCCCCTGTGCGGCGCATGCGCGGATTGCCCCACGCACGACTTTAACACGGGAGCAGAGGCCGACCTCGACCTCGACCGCGGGGGCGGGTAACATGCCGCCCGTTCATGGAGCTGGAACAGCGGCTGCTGCGCGCGATGGGAAAGACCATCGTCGACCACCACCTGATCGACGACGGCGATCGGATCGCCGTCGCCGTATCGGGCGGCAAGGACAGCTACGGCCTGTTGACGTTGCTCCGCGATCTGCAGCGGCGCGCGCCCGTGTCGTTCGAGCTGATCGCCGTCCACCTGGATCAGGCGCACCCCGGCTACGACGGCGCACCGTTGCGGCGCTGGCTCGAGGCCTCGGGAATTCCTCATCGCATCCTGCGCGAGGACACCTACTCGATCGTCACGGAGAAGATCCCCGAGGGGAAGACCTACTGCTCGCTGTGCTCGCGCCTTCGACGCGGCGTGCTCTATCGCGTCGCCAGCGAGCTCGCCTGCAACAAGATCGCGCTCGGCCACCATCGCGAGGACGCCCTCGAGACGCTGCTGCTGAACCTGTTCTTCGCGGGAAAGCTGTCCGCGATGCCGCCGCGCCTGGTCTCCGACGACGGGCGCCACGTCGTCATCCGCCCGCTCATCGGATGCGCCGAGGCCGATCTGGCGGCGTTCGCGGTGAAGCACGCGTTTCCCATCTTGCCGTGCAACCTCTGCGGGTCGCAGAGCGAGGCGCAGCGCAAGCAGATGAAGGCGTTGCTGGCGGAGCTGGAGCGCAAGCACCCGACCGTCCGCGCGAGCATGCTGGCGGCGCTCGGCAATGTCGTCCCGTCGCACTTGATGGACAGCCGCCTGGCCCGCCGCCCGGCCGATGACCTGCCGACCCCCGAAGACCTCGTGCCGCTGCGCACGGTCTCGCAACGTTCGAGCTGAGACGACTCAGCGCCCTCTCCCGGCGCCTTCGGCGGCGATCTCACCCGCGAGCGGGAGGGGTTCACAGTTGCGCTTGCGTGAAGGAGGGCCGGGCTACGCCCGCGCCGACGGGCCGCGGGCGCGGGAGGTGCCAGCGGAGCGGCGTGGGAGACGGACCAGCGCCACCTCCAGCACGTCTCGCATGGTCTTGGCGGCCACGATCTCGATCTTGGCGCGCACGTGATCCGGAATCTCGGACAGCTCGGGGACGTTGGCCGCCGGGATGACCACTGTCTTCATCCCGGCGCGCACCGCCGCCAGCAGCTTCTCTTTCAGCCCGCCGATCGGCAGGACCTTCCCGCGCAGCGTCAGCTCGCCCGTCATCGCGACGTCGTGGCGCACGGGGATCCGCGAAATCAGCGAGACCAGCGCGCACGCCATCGTCACGCCCGCTGACGGCCCGTCCTTGGGAACGCCGCCCGCCGGAACGTGGATGTGGATCTCCCGACCCGCGTAGAACTCCGTGCCGAGGCCGAGCTCCAGCGCCTGCGCGCGCGCGAACGACAGCGCCGCCTGCGCCGATTCCTTCATCACGTCGCCGAGCTGCCCCGTCAAGATCAGCGAGCCCTTCCCAGCCATCGTGGTGGCCTCGACGTGCAGGACCTCGCCGCCGTAGGGCGTCCACGCGAGCCCGTTGACGCTCCCCACCTCGTCGACGCCGTTGGCCTCCTCGAGCAAGAACCGGGGCGGTCCGAGGTACTTCACGACGTCGTCGGCCGTGATCGCCACCCCCCGCTTCCCGGCCGCCGAGACCCGCCCCGACCCTCCGTTCGCTGCCGTGCGGGCGCCGTTGTCCTCGACCACCCGGCGCGCCACCTTGCGCGCGAGCTGGGCGATGAGGCGTTCCAGCTCGCGCAGGCCGGCCTCGCGCGTGTACTCGGCGATAATCTTCTTCAGTACGGGCCGGCCGATGTTGATGTCCCGCGTGGTCAGACCCGCCTCCCCGATCTGGCGCGGCACCAGGAACCGCTCCGAGATCGCCAGCTTCTCCTCCTCGGCGTATCCCGACAATCTCAGCGTCTCCATGCGGTCGCGCAGCGGCGGCGGGATGTTTTCCCCCAGGTTCGCGGTCGCGATGAACACCACGCGCGACAGATCGAAGGCGACGGCCAGGTAGTGATCGCGGAAGTTGTGGTTCTGTTCGGGATCGAGGACCTCGAGCAGCGCCGCGGACGGATCGCCGCGCACGTCGGCGCCCATCTTGTCGACCTCGTCCAGCAGCATCACCGGGTTGTTGGTGCCCGCCTGTTTCAGGCCCTGGATGATCCGCCCGGGCAGCGCGCCGACATAGGTCCGGCGATGCCCGCGGATCTCGGCCTCGTCGCGCACGCCGCCGAGCGAGATGCGGACGAACTTCCGCCCGAGGGCCCGCGCGATCGAGCGCCCGAGCGACGTCTTGCCAACGCCTGGCGGACCGAGGAAGCACAGGATCGGGCCGTGAACGCCGCCGCGCAGCTTGCGAACCGCCAGGTAGTCGAGGATCCGGTCCTTGATGTGCTCGAGGTCATAGTGATCCTCATCGAGGATCTTCTGCGCCAGGCCGAGATCGATGCTCTCCTCGCTGGCCGTCTTCCACGGAACGTCCACCAGCCAGTCGACGTAGGTGCGAAGGACGGAGGCCTCGGCGCTCTCGGCGTGCATCTGCTCCAGGCGGCGCACTTGCTTGTCCGCCTCCTGCCGCACCTCGGAGGGCATGCCCGCGCGCTCGACCTTGGCGCGAATCTCCGCCATCTCCTCGCCGTGCGCGTCCCCGTCCCCGAGCTCGTTGCGGATCTGCCGAAGCTGCTCGCGCAGGTAGTAGTCCCGCTGCGTCTTCGACATCTCCTCCTTGGCGCGGTTCTGGATCTGCGACTGGATCTCGAGCAGCCCGATCTCCTTCTCCAGCGACTCGTTCACGCGTCGCAGGCGCTCCATCGCCGGCTCCGCCTCCAGCATCGCCTGCGCCTCCGGGACCTTCAGGGTCAGGTTCGAGGCGATGAGGTCGGCCATGCGTCCCGGCTCCTCGACGCTCTGGACCATCATCGCGAGCTCCGGCTGCATCGACTTGCCCAGGCTCGATAGCTTGTCCACGCTGTGGCGAACTGCGCGCAGCAGCGCCTCGGTCGCGACGGTCGGGGGCTCCGTGGATTCGTCGAGGCGCTCCACTCGAACGCGCATGAACGGATCGTCCGACACGACCTTCGAGAAACGCGCCCGACAGAGCCCCTGAACCAGGACCTTGAACCCGCCCTCCGAGAGCTTGCGCATGCGCATGATCATGCCGACCGTACCCGTGCGGTAGAGCGCCTGCGCCTCGGGATCGTCGTCCGCCGGATTTCGCTGCGCGACCAGGAAACACAGGCGATCCTCGGATTCGAGCGCGGCGTTCACGGCCTCCATCGACACCGCCCGCGACACGCGTAACGGAACGATCATGTACGGAAACACGACGAGGTCGCGAATCGGCAGCAGCGGCAGCACCTCCGGAATGACGACTTCCGGGGATCGCTGCGGCGAGGGATCGCGATCTTCGGCCACGTGACCACAGTACCAGAAAACCCGCGATCGCGGACAAAAGCTGCGCGCCGTGCTGTTGAACGACTTGCTGAACGGGGTCAGCGCAGGGGGAAGGTGTCTGCCACCGTGAGTCCCAGGTGCCCCAGGACCCACAGCCGGCCGAATCGGTCGAGGGCCATATCGACGACATCATCGTCGGTGAGACCGGACCGGGCGTCGAGCGGTTTCCCCGTCGCCGTGACGGGCCAGACGCCCCGAGAGGTGCCCGCCCAGAGCTTGCCGGCGACGGTCGCCAGCGATCGCGCCGCCGCCAGATCGCCGTCATCATCGTCGGCGGCCGGGTGGGCGAGGGGCCACCGACGCGCGGCCCCCGCCTTCGCCGGCGCGCCATCGAGGGGCACCCAGGACTTGCCGTCGAACCGAGCCACCCCCGCGCGCGTGGCCGCCCAGACGGCTCCGTCATCGCCCACCTTGAGGTCGGCGCAGGTGTCGCTGCCGAGACCATCGTTCTCACTCCACCGCGTCATCTTTCCGGCTGACCACCGCAACACACCCAGCGAGGTGCAGAACCACGTCGCCTCGGGCGCCGCCCCCGCGCCCGAGACAAACTGGACCGCCCGCACGTCACCGGGCACGGGAATCGATTCCGCCGGGCGCGCCTGCCCCGCTCGCGTCACGCGGTGGTGGATGGCGCGCCCCGAAGGCAGTTGCAGCTCGATGATCCCCCGGCCGGCCTGTTCGCCGCCTGGCAGCCGATCGCGAACGGCCATCCACAGATTTCCTTGCGGCGACATCGTCGTGTACGTGATGAAAGGCGCCCCTTCGGTGTCGACGGGAAACGTCAGCACGGGCTCCCAGCTGCGACCGTCGGCCGACAGCCTGGCCACCTTGATCCCCTTCGGCCCCTCGCCGGCCATGAAGTACACCGACCCTGCGCCGTCACCCTCGAGCGCCATCAGGGGGCTCCCCAGGGCCTCGGGCGGAATGGGACGGAAGGCGTGGGTGCCGCCGTCCCAGATCCAGCCGGGACCGGCCCCTGTCGCCACGACGCAGCGGTCGCGCTCCAGGCAGGCGACGCCGAGCGCGCTGGCCTTCCAGGCGAGCTCGCCGATGGGCAGAAACGCAGGGGCGACCGCGCGGCCCGCACTGGCCGCACCGAGCTGCGCCACGCCCGCGACGCGGGTGCCGAAGAAGAGCTCGGAGGAACCCATCGCGAAGGCGGTCACGTCGGAGGGCAAAGACCGGCCGTCGGGGGTGGCGACGACGCGCGGGCCGTCCGAGCCTTTCTTGCGCGGCACGAAACGAAACTCGCCTGGGGCGATGGCCTCGCCGCGTTCGGCGAGGGCCAGCGTGTAGGTCGACGTCGGGCCGCCGGATGCTGACGCGAACACCAGCGGTCCCGTGGGCGGCGCCGCCGCGCCGAGGAGGCGAATCGAGCTGTCCACCACCAGTAATTCGCCGCCCATCTTGTGGAGCAGCGCCATGCGGCCCGCTCCGTCGCGGCCTCGCCCGATGGCGAACGGCGTCCCGTTCTCGAGCGCCGCCATGCCCAGGGTCTCGACGAAGTCGGGGGCGCCAGGGGCCTCCGGTCCGAACACCTCGACGACGCGGGCGCGGTCCACATGAGCGAGGCCGCGACCGCGGACACCCGCCCAGACCGACTTCCCGTCCGCGTCCGCGTGCAAGAAGTTGATCGCGCCCTTCCCGAGGCCACCGACCGCCGACAGCGACGTCCCGTCGAAGAAGAACAGGCCGTGGTCCGTTCCCAGCCACGCCCCACCGCCACCGGCCCTCGGGGCTGAGGGCGCGATGAGGCTCAAGCCCCCGACGGTCACGAGCGGCGTGAGGTCGAGCTTCCCAGCTGCGTCGGACACGCGACCCAGGCCCACCTCGGTACCAACGAAGACGCTCGCGGCACCGTCGGTTGCGAGCGCCGTGACCCGATGCCCCGCGAGGCCCGCGTCGGCCGCCACCCACTCCAGCTCGCCGGTCGCCGGCCGGAACCGCCTGAGCCCCCGATCGCTCCCGATCCAAAGGAACGGGTCGCTCCAGGCGAGCGCCGCGATGGGGGCCAACTCGGCTTGATAGCTCAGCCCCGTGGCCGCGGCCTTCTGGGGACCTGCGGCTGGCACAGGCAGGGGCGTCCGGGAGCAGGCGCCGCCGAGCAGCGCACACAGCGCGACCGTCGTGACCTTCGGGCGCGCGAGTCTCAGCAGGCTAAGGAGCATTGCCTCGGCTACTATGGCCCAACAGCGCGGTCAAGCTCGCGGCGGAGGATGCTCGGAGGATGGTCCCCAGCGACGGCGTCGCGACGTGAAGGGTTGACCGGGTGCCTGCCCGCTGGTAGGAAGCAGGCGCCGGTTTTCCGGTGGAGGGGCTGTAGCTCAGCTGGGAGAGCGCCTCAATGGCATTGAGGAGGCCGACGGTTCGATCCCGTTCAGCTCCACGAAATTCTTCGGGTTTTTTTCTGTTTCGGTCAACAGGGAAGGTTCAGGGAACGATTCGGGAACGATTGGAGACGTTGAGGGGGTGGTTGAGGAGGAATTCTCAAGAAGCGAGCTTCTCGCCGCTCAGGACCCCGAGCACCCGCCGTTGCTGCGCAGCGGCCACCACGTCCCGCTGCGCATAGCTCTCGGCCGTCGTCTTGAAGGACTCGTGACCGACGGACAACGACTTGGTCATGGACGGCCTCCGGTGATACCGGAAGTATATACCAATCCCGGAACCTCCAGGCGGGTCCGGCGCGAAAGGATTGTGGCTCAAGAGAGCCTTGGTGAGGTCGCTCTCTCAGTGTTACGGGGCGATCCTGATGGCGTGACCGGGGCAGAACTCGATCCGGCTCGGTGACGGTGGGGGGCGAGCCACACGGAGTGTCTGTGATGATAGACCAATGTCTGATATATCATCTGGCCTGACCCGATGTGCGGGCCTTCGATTTCGGCGCGTCGGCGTCGAGCCCGTCCGACCCTGATCCAAGGAGACTCCGGTATGTCCAAACGTGGTGTGACCGTCATGCTTCTCTCCGTCGGCTTCGTCGTCGTGGCAGCCGTCACGATTTCGAGGGCCCGCGCCGCCCCGCCCTCGAAGCACAAGGTCGTCTTTCACGTCAACGTCGCCGACGAGGCGCGCTGGCAGGAGGTCCTGACCAACGTCGAGAACGTGCAGAAGGCCTTCGTGGGAAGCTCCGTCGAGATCGAGGTGGTCGCCCACGGCGCCGGCATCGGTCTCGTCCAGATCAAGAACGCGGCGCTGCGAGATCGGATTGCGACGATCGAAAAAACGGGGCCGGTCTTCGCCGCCTGCAGCAACACGCTCCGCAAGCAGCAGCTCACCGCCGCCGATCTGACCCCGGGCGTGAAGATCGTCGACTCGGGCGTGGCCGAATTGATCCGCAAGCAGGAAGAGGGCTTCGCCTACGTGAAGCTGGGATTTTGACCATGGCGCGCCCACGAGCTTCGTCCGTCGCGGGTCTCCGCGTGCTTCTCTGGGTGGCCGTCGTGCCGCTGGTCTCGCTGCCGGCGCACGCCGGCGACACCACCTTGCTCAACGCCTCGTACGACGTGACGCGCGAGCTGTACAAGGACGTCAATGCCGCCTTCGTTGCCGCCTGGAAGGGCCGCACCGGCGAGACGCTCACAGTCAACCAGTCGCACGGCGGATCGAGCAAGCAAGCCCGCGCGGTCATCGACGGCTTGCCGGCCGACGTGGTGACCATGAACCAGGCGCTGGACATCGACCTCATCGCCGCCCAGAGCGGCCTCCTCCCCACTGACTGGGCTTCGCGTCTCCCCAATCACGCCGTCCCCTTCACCTCCACGATCCTGTTTCTGGTCCGCAAGGGGAATCCCAAGCAGGTGCGCGACTGGGACGATCTCGTCAAACCGGGCGTCGTTCCGATCATCCCGAACCCCAAGACCTCCGGCAACGGGCGCTACAGCTACCTTGCCGCCTGGGCGTACGCGCTCGGCTGGTCCAAAGGGGACGAGGCGGCGGCGCGCGCCTTCGTCGGCAAGCTGTTCAAGGCGGTGCCGGTGCTGGACACGGGCGGGCGCGGGGCGACCACCACGTTCGCCCAGCGAGCAATCGGCGATGTGCTGCTCACCTTCGAGAACGAGGCTCAGCTCGCCCGGGGCGACTTCCCCGAGAGCGGCCTGACGGTCGTCGTTCCGTCGGTGAGCATCCTGGCCGAGAGCCCGGTGGCGCTGGTCGAGAAGAACGCCGCAAAGCACGGCGCAACGGCCGCGGCCTCGGCCTACCTGCGGTTCCTGTTCGACCCCGAGGCGCAGGAGATCGGCGCCCGGTATTTCTTCCGGCCGGTCGATCCGAAGATCCTGGCAAGACACGCCGATCGCTTCCCCACGCTGCGGCTCGTCCCGGTGACCGATCTCGGTGGCTGGCCCGCCGTTCAGAAACGTCACTTCGCCGACGGGGGAATCTTCGATCAGATCTTCTCGCGTTGAAGACCAGGCGGTACGCACATCTGCTATAAAAGACACCCGCCCAGTTCCCGGGAGGTCGCCCCCCGGCGAGCTCGAGCGCCTTCCGGGCGCTCCCTTCGTCCGGTATGAACGGCACATGCCTGTTGCGACTGGTTTCAGGACCTCGCTGACGGAACGGCTCGGCATCCGCCACCCCGTCCTGCTCGCGCCCATGGGCGGAATCGCGGGCGGACGGCTCGCAGCGGCCGTGACCCGCGCGGGGGGGCTCGGGTTCGTCGGCCCGGGCTATCACGACAGCACGTGGATCGCCCGCGAGGTCGAGGCTGCTGGAGGAGAGCGCGTCGGGATCGGCTTCATCACCTGGCACCTCGCGCGCGATCCGGCGCGACTGACGCGGGCCCTCGCGCACAAGCCGGCCGCGATCATGCTGTCGTTCGGGGACGCCGCTCCTTTCGTCGCGGAGATCCGGAGCGCCGGGGCCATTCTGTTCGTCCAGGTTCAGACGCTGCGCGCGGCACGCGAGGCCCTGTCCCTCGGGGCGGACGTGGTGGTCGCCCAAGGCACCGAGGCCGGCGGGCATGGCGCCGCGCGCGCTCTCCTTCCCCTGCTGCCTGCGGTGGTCGATGTCGCCGGCGCGGTTCCGGTGGTCGCCGCGGGTGGCATCGCCGACGGCCGGGGTCTCGCGGCCGCGCTGACCCTGGGCGCTTCGGGCGTGTTGCTCGGCACACGCTTCTATGCTGCGACCGAATCGCGGGGCCATCCCCGGGCGCAGGCCCGGATCATCGCCGCCGGCGGCGACGACACGATCCGCACCCGCGTCTTCGACATCGTGCGGGGCCTCGATTGGCCGGTCCCGTTCACGGGCCGCGCGATCGCGAACACGTTCTCGCGGACATGGCACGGGCGTGAGGCCGAGCTGTCGAGCGCCGGCGGGGAGGTCGCGCGCTATGCAGCGGCCGCAGCCGCAGGAGACCATGACACCGCTGCGCTGTGGGCTGGCGAGGGCGCGGACCTGGTGACCGCGATCGAACCCGCCGCCCAGATCGTCGAGCGGCTCGTCGCCGAGGCCAGCGCGGCGCTGGCGACCGCGACGAGCCGCCAGGTCTAGTCGACGGCGCTGCCACGAGAACACCTACGTCGCGGGGGCGACCTTGTAGCCGAGGGCCTCGAGTCGCTTGATGAGACGACGCTCGGTCGAGCGCTTTGCGGCTCGATCGAGGTAGTCGGGTCCAAGATCGCGGTAGTCGAGTTTCCGGCGGAGCATCTCGTAGGCGATGACGTCGAGGATGCTATGGGCGACGGCGACGGCGGCACGCTTTGGCCCTCGACGTGCCTTCAGCCGCCAAAAGCGCTCCTTGAGATAGCTGCCAGTCTTACCTGCTGCGCTCATCGCGGCCTGGACCAGTATGGTGCAAAGGTGGACATTGCCGCGGCGCTTTCCCTCATGCACTCGCTTGCCCGCACTCTCGCCGTTTCCGGGGCTGACGCCGGGTCGCCCCAGATCCTCCTGCCCACCTGCCACGGAACAGTGTTAAAAACGCTTATTCACATTCGGCGCGAAATCCCGCGATGCCGAGCAAGAAATCGTATCCAGCCAATGGCTATTTTGTGCAGGGGGCGGGGGCGGCCTTCCGCCCCACCAATAGGCAAGGGCGCCTCTGAGGAAGTGTCCGGCGTCACTTCTCCCGTGAACCGCCGACGATTTGGCCACGAATGTGACCTTAAGAGGTCACCCCGGAGGGCCGATATCTTCTCCCGAAAGCGAGGCTCCCAATGTCCACGGTTGGCGACGTCGGCGGTGTCGGATCAGTTCAAGAAACCACTCCCCTTCCCAGGGTGCCAGCGAGCACAGGAAGCGCTGGCGGGGGAGCAGATGAATCCTTGCAGGCTCTCCAGAAGCTGATGCAGCAGATCGAAGGGGCCGCCAACACGAAGGCGATCCCGGCCCATCAGAGCTGGTAGCTCGCCGACATGGCGGCGAACCAGTTCGGGGCAGCTCGCTACCGGCAGCTGTCCCAGCAGAGACTCGTCGACAGCACAGGCCGGGAGATGCCGGGTTACCTTGCGGATCCATCACGCAAGTGCACGCAGGCCGTGATCGTCGTTCACGACTTCTTCGGCCTGACCGAGCACGTCAAGAGCGTGTCCGGGCGGCTCGCGGGCGAGGGATTCGTCGCGTTTGCGCCCGACCTGTATCGCGGTCGCGTGGCCGGCACCCCCGAGGAAGCGGCCACGCTGGCGCAATCCATCGCCTGGAACCGGGTGGCGATCGAGCTGGGCCTGGCCGTGCAGGCTCTGCAGGAGAAGACGGAAGGCGGATCGGTGGCCATCTGTGGATTCGCGATGGGAGGAGCGGCAGCTCTGGTTGCCGCTGCGTCCATCGAGAAGCTCGCCGCGGCCGTGACGTTCTACGGGATCCCCAAGGACGTCTCCATCGAGAACCGACACGTCAAGATCCAGGGTCATTTCGCGTCGCGAGATCGCAAGTGCACACCGGACCGGGTCGAGGCACTCGATCAGGCTCTCACGAAGCGTGGAGGCATGCATCAGTTCTACTCATACGAGGCCGACAACGGCTTCTTGAACCCGACGCGACCGGCAGTCCATTCGGCAAGCCTCGCCCAGCTTGCCTGGGATCGGGCGGTCAGCTTCCTGCGTTCCGCCTGCGCGTGACCCCATGTCGTCGCGCACCCGGGGACTCGAGGTCACGATTCATGCGGGCCCGAGGCGCGGGGCGGCCTTGCCTGTGCTGGAGGTCGACATCGGCAGCGCGCTGCCGGTCGCCTTCTCGGGCATGCGGGCACTGATTCGCGCGCTCGCGGAGCAGACCCCCACCACCACGGCCTCCGCGCGCTCGTCCTACCCGCCGGAATGGAATCACCTGTTTCCCGGGTCGGCCGCCGAGGGCCGGAGCCTGTTCGAGCTCGCCGATGCACCGAATCAGCGACGCCTGTTTCGCGAGTCGGAGCAGACCTACCGCGTCCTCAATTTTTGTGGGCACCTGATCGTGGACAGTCTGCGCGCGCTCGATCGCCCGCTCGTGCTGAGAAACGCGGGCGCGTGCGACCTGGTCAGCCTGCGGGGTCTGATGCACGCCGCGGAGCTGTCACGGCTGGAGAACGTCGGCGGGAACCTTGACCTCTGCGAGTGGAATGTCCGTCACCGCTTCGCGCCGCCCCGGTTCGAGGGGACGCGCGTCGCTCAGCTCGGCAGGATTAAGCGGCGCATGCGCGCGACAGGCGACGCTGCCCCCGAAACGGTCCACCTCGCGAGATGTTCGTCGACTGCCGATGATCCGGGCCTCGAGGCGAACTACCTCGCCAGGACGGTCGACGACCGAGGATCGCGCGCGCAGCGCATCGCGGCGGCCCTGCTCGCGATCCGGGCGTGCTTCTTCTCGACCAACTACGAAGGGGCAACGCTGGCGGCCGACATTGGCCTCGACCTGCTGGCGACGCGCCACCCGGCCATCGACAGGGCGGAGCTTCTCCGTGCATGGGACGCGCAAGACCATCCACAGCTCGACATCCCCATGCTCGAGCTCGACCGTTCCCACCTCGAGAACCTCCGCGATCTGCGACCCCAGCTCCACCTTCAGCTTGCCGTCGTCCGTGCGTTCACGGGGCAGCCCGAGGAGAGCCTCGACGAGCTCGCGCGGGGACTCGCGTGCGCGGGCATCTCGCCGGGGACCACCGCCGACCTGAGGATGTATCGCGCTGTCGCCGCCACGAAGCGAATGGGAAACGTGACAGAGGCGCGGCGCGAGATTGAGACCGGGCTGGCTGCGTTGACCGAGGTCGATGGATCGCGGACCGGCGTCCACGAAGGATGGCTCCGCAACCTGTATGCGCTGACCTATTTCCAGGAGAAGAAGCTCGAGCCGGCACGCCAGCAGGAGGAGCTCGCGCTCGCTTGCATCGACGGCATGCCAGGCGCCTCGGCGACCCACCTCAAGACGAACCTCGTCTCGAACTTCAGCGTTCTGGCGGAATCGAGCGGCGATCCCCGCACGGCCATCCGCATCTGGCGAATGTTCGAACCGTTGAATCGCAGGCTGGGCAGCGACAACGCGGACAAGGTGCACGCCTATCGACTGGGGGTGTTGCTTCACCTGGCGCGAGATAACGACGGGGCCGCCGCGGCGTTCGAGACCGCATTCGCGAAGGCCGAGGCCTCGGGCGACGTCTTCAACGCCGGCACGATCGCGACCGCGCTCGCCCGCCTGCAACTCGCCCGAGGCGATCGCGCCGCCGCCGGGAGCGCGGAGGCGTGGTTCGCCCGCGCAGCGACGAAGGCTCGCGCGTCGGGCGACTGCCTGCAACTCGCCAAAGCCCTGGCGGGTGTCAGCCTCGCCGCCGGAAGCCGGGACTTTGCCGGCGCCCGTGAGGTCTTGCTCTGCAACTCCACGTACGACCTCGAGGGGGCGCGGTTTCCCCAGGCCCTGGCCTCAGACGACGGAGGCGCCATCCTCGATGCGTTGCCTTTGCCGAGAGGCAAGATGGCCCGCCCGTTCGATCTCGTGAACGTATAGGAACGGTCGGGGACGAAGCACATCGTGGAAACCCGCGGCTGGACACTCGGCGACGTCTTCGTGCTGCGCCACGCTGGGTTTCCATTCGACTGGCTGGAGAGCCTCGGTGTCTCGGCGGGAGTGCTCGCAGGCGTGGCGCGCGCGATCGAGACAGGGAGCCCCGCTGACCTCGGGCAGGCCGAGGTCGCGTACGAGGCAGATCGTCAGCGGCTGCGCCGACAGCTGAGGCAGCTCGCCCAGCATCCCAAGGTGAAGGAAGCCGTCTTCCTCTCCAGCCCCGACATGTTCGAGAACGTATGGGAGCGCTACGTGAGCTCGACCTCCGACGTGGACAACAGCGCTTCACGGCGGGTCGAGCGGCGGATCTATGCCTACCTCCAAAGGCTTTGCGCGAAGAACGAGACCACGAGCTTCTTCGGGCCCATGGGCGAGGGCGAGGTGGGCGGAGACGACGACGATGACGCCATCGCCTTCGTCCCGGCCGAGGTGCATCGCAAGACATCGCTCGCTTACTGGGCGGTCGAGGCGCTGGCAGGCCGGGCGGCGGCCGAGCGCGAGATCTGGCCCGGGCTGCCGATCCGGCGCAATCCCATGTTCGCTGTCGATCGCGCGGCCCGCGAGGCGCGCTGCGACTCGCTGTTCCGCATCGTGCCGCTGTCGTCGGCGCAGATCGGGCTCCTCGACGCCGTCGAGCGATTCGAGCGGGCCGAGGACATTGCTGCGTCTCGGGGCGAACCGCTGGCCGTCGTCGAAGCCGTCGCCATGTCCTTGTTTCAGGCTGGCGTCCTGGTACGGCGGCTCTGGTTTCCGAGCGACGTGGCCGACACGCTCGACGGCCTGAGAAGCGCGCTGGCGGCGTTGCCCCAGAGCGCGGCCCGCGAGCGCTGGCTCCACAACATCTCGCGGCTGAATGCCCTCCGGGCGGCGTTCGAGCTCGCGGAGCTGCAAGAGCGTCGCGGCCTGTTGCGCAAGCTGGAGGACCTGTTCGTGGAGCTCACCGATGTCCCCGCCCGACGGGCGGGTGGCCGTCTCTACACCGATCGCCTCATCGTCAACGAGGAGGTCAGCTCACCGTTCCGTCTGAGAATGGGCAAACGGTTCGCGAAGGATCTGGAGCGCGCGCTATCGCCCCTGCTCGAGCTGTGCGCCGCTCACGGGGACCGGTACCAGCGTCGGTGCGTCGAGGGGGTGCGCGAACGCCTGGGCTCGGGCGGCGAGATCAGCTTCCTGTCCTATGCGGCGAGTCTGCGGGATCTGCGCGTGGAGCAGCCGCCCGTGCCGGAGCTGGAGGCCAGCGCCGGCCCCGTGATGCAGCTGCCACCCGCCCTCCTCGGGGCCTCCGCGGCCGGGCCGCGCTTCGCCCTCCCGGATGTTTGCCTCGCGCGCAAGGGTGACGGGCGTGTGCGGCCGATCCTGGCGCGAATGCACCACCAGCTGCTCACGCGGGGGTGGTTGTTCGCGTTCTCGTCAAACCCGGATCGCGTCGCCCGTCTGGCGGCGCGGTGGCTCCACGTCGCCGCCATTCCACTCGTCGAGCTCGCGACCGGGCGCCACAACAAGGGTTACTACTCGTTTCCTGGACCGCGCGTAGCCCACGCCATCGCCGAGATGCTGCCGCGGGGATATCCGGTGCACGCCGCCGCCAACGTGAACGTCGCACTCGGGGGCCAGGCGCCCCGCCTCGTCGCCGCGGACGGAACACCGTTGGTGCTGTACCTGCCGCTGGCCGATCTGACGCTTCATGCGCCGTTTGCGGCGCTCGCGTCTGCGCCCGTCATCAAGCCCACCTTGCTGGCCGAGGGCCCTCACAGCCCACGGCTCGACATCGAGACGGCGACCTACCAGCGCGAAGGCTGGGAGCTGTCCGTGGCCGGCTGGAGCAAGCTCACGAGCTTCGCGCTGTTTCAATCGATGCAGCGAGAGAAGCGTCGCCTCGGGCTTCCCCGGTTTCTGTTTGCGCGCGTCGCGACCGAGCGCAAGCCCTTCCTGGTCGACACGGACTGCCCGTTCTCCGTGGAGCTCCTGCGACATCACGCCGGAACAGGCACCGTGGCGCTGGAGGAGATGCTACCGGCCCCCGAAGACCTCTGGCTTCGGGACGAGCACGGCCGCTATACGTTCGAGCTGAGGATGCAGGCGGAGCGCAGAGAGTAGCGACTGCCGTTACGTGCGGCGCCCGGCCTGCGGCAGGAGGACGTCGAGGCCGTCCTCGCGACTGCGCGGCGCCGCATCCTGCGCTACCTGGAACGCCGCGGAATTCTCGCGCCTGTCGTCACCGCCGGCGACGGTGAGGTGCTGGCCGTCGTCGGCGGTGACGGCGATGGCGACGTGCTCGCCGACAAAGATCCGTTGCTGGCGGAGCCCTCGTCATGACGCCGTTCGTGGACGGGTTACGCTGCACCCGCGGCTTTGCCAAGGCGTGTGGATGTTCGATCCGCTGGAAGTCGCGCAGGTGACGGCAGATCGAGGCGGGACGGGCGCCAGGAGTTCTGCCCGGGCGATATCCGAGGGCGCCGTCGCAGCCGCGATCTTCAGGCTGCTCGACTGTCGCCGTTCGTTCCGCGAGATTGTGGAGCTTACAGAGCAACCGCCCGAGGTGGTCAGGGACCTGTACCTCGAATGGCGCTTCGGCTTCAACGAACCGCCTGGATGCGAAGACCGCAACCGCATCGACCGCGACCGCGATGAACGCGAGCTGCGCTCGTGGGAGCAACGAATGCTCGATTTGAACCGGCGGGAGGTGGACTACGACCTGCGCGCTCGGGTAGCCCGCAACGGCCGCACATCTGCACGATGACCGCCCTACTCAACTCCACCGTGGCGAGGCGGGGGACAACCACCCGGCTTGTGCTTGCAAGGTTCGGGCTGGGGACAATCCCCAGATTCAGGATCGCACTTCGGTACCGGTTTCGGCTTAGGCTTTGGCGTAACCGGCGGCGGCGCAGGAGCCGGAGGTGGGGACGGCGTGACCGGAGGAGGAGGAGGAGGAGGAGGAGAGGGGGGCGGCACCGGTGTTGGAGATGGCGCCGCCGGGGGTGATGAGTGCTGAATTCCGTATTGCGTCAGCAGGGAATCCAGGTTGTTTCCAGTGTCAATCCCGTCCCGCGTCCACCAGTCGTAGAAAGTGCGCAGCGTGGGCATTTGCCCCGTGTTCGCTAGGCCGACCGCGAAGATGTCAAAGATCCCGCGGTGAAGCCGATGAGAAATCGACTCTCCGCCACCGGTTGCGATGCCTGATGTGGACTTTCGCAGCCTATCTAGAATGGTGACGATATACCCTTCTATGTCTTCGGGTCCGATCGTATGCCGCTTGCTGGTTAGCTTACCGACCTCGCTGCAACTGCCTGGAGCGGAGAAGCCAAATCCGAAGACGGTGTTTACGCGCGCTCCGCCCCAATCTTTGACTGCAAGCGCGAAGTACGTTGGAAATGCCTCAAAGAATCCGTACTCGGCGCTGCTGATGCTTGGACCGGTGCATTGATTGCCGATGAACCCGCCTGCCTGTGCGCGGCAGCCGTCATGACACGCAGGCCAGACCGCAAATTCACCCAGATGCGCCTGAAGATGATGAGCAAATTCGTGGATTAGCGTCTCATCTTTCAGCATCTCCATTGGATGGATATGCATTGCGTTCAGGTGAGTGAACGCTGTGGAGGAGGCGCTGCTGGGAAGTACCCTTAGCTTTGCGATTCCTGTGATCGCGGCGGCGTTGAAGTGGGACGCGTAGTCCCATGCCACCCTGATCTTCTCGGCGGCGTTGTAGTGAACGATCGAGAAGGTGTCGGTGAAAGTCGTGCTGAAATCAAGAGTGTCGCCGGTGCTATGCGCGACCTTTTCGCCCCCTGGCTTTGTAAAAAAGGTGGTCGTGAAGACATCTTGTTGAGCAACGTCGACTGCATAATTTGAAGCGACGAGGCGGACCCCATAACGAATGTCCCTCACATTGAATGCTGTGGACGTTTCAAAACGTCCCTGCTCGTTCGTGGCTACCACCTGCTCTTGAGCCCACGTCCAGATCACAGGTCGGGGTCGGAATGCCCAGACCTCCACTCGCGCGCCACCGATCGGTCGATCGAGTGCACCACCGGAAGCTCCAGGATCGCGATACTGGAAGGTGCCGACGAGCGTTGCTGCCAGGGCCGCCTCCTCCCAACCGAGGACGACGGTCAACGACAGGAGCGCAATTTCAAGAACACGGACTCGCAGACTCACCACCGGCGGCGCGATCATGGGCCGAGGCTAGGCACAAGGTCCTATGGCGTCAAGTTCGCCCCTCGTCCCCCGCCGCAAACCGCCGCCGTCTGTTTCACCCGTACCGCTCCACCGCCGACCGCAACTCGGCCTTCGCGGCGGCACGAAGTGAGTCTGGCTCCAGGATCTCCGCCTCCTTCCCGAATCCGAGCATCCAGCTCAGCACCTCGGTCGTGCCGTGCACGCGCATGGTCAGCTCGATGCCGCCGGCCACTGGGCGGACCTCTTGAGATGGGTGCCACCGTCGGCGGCCCACGTACCGGGCGACCTTGTCCGAAAAGCGTATGCGCACCTCGAGCGGCTCGCCGGCGTGCAGCCCGAAGGCCCCCTCGTAGAGCTGCGACGGGTGGTAGTCCGCCGGGTGCGTGAACCCCCGTCCCTTCAGCCATTCGACGTCCGCGAAGCCATCGAGCGCGAACGTACAGACGGCCTCGTGCTTGTGGCTGTACCCGGCGGGGTAGAGACCCTTCTTGTAGACGAGCAGCGTGTACGGATCGATCTCGAAGCGCGCCCGGCCGCGCACGCTCTCGTGGACGACCACGAGCCGTTGCTCCTTGAGCAGCGCCGTCAGGATGTCGCCGACGTGCTCGATACGCCCTTGGTACAGGTGCGGTGCTTCGTTGACGTCGAAGATCTTGCGGTCGAGGTTTCTCGCCGCCGCGGCGTCCTGTCGCCGCAGGGTGTGCTCCAGCTTCGCGAACACGTCGTCGAGATCCTCCTTGAAGCCAGTGCCCTCCAAGAAGTCGAACACGCGGCGTGAGAGGAAGAGGCTCAGCATCTGCGACGTCGTGAACGTCAGCGTCTGCTGCCTCGCCGTCGGCATGAGCTTCCAGACCTTTCGCTTGCCCGCGAGCTCGTCGTAGAGCGGCTCGCCAGCCCGACGGAGCGCCTCGAGGTACCGGATCGCGCTCCGGACGCTCACACGCAAGCGCTCGGCGACCTCGTAGACGGTCGCCACGGCGTCGGCGTTGCTGGTGTAGACGGGAGCGTCGATGCGGTAGTGTCCGGGTGGCAGGATGCCTGTGTGCGAGCACTGGGTGGTGCCGCGGGTCTCGTAGCTCATGTCCACGGGGCTCCAGAGGTATTGCTGCCCGCCGGCCGCGGCGATCTCCAGTCCGCCCTGGTAGCGGGCGCCGCACACGACGGCCGGGCAGATCGTTTGCGCGCAGTCGCAGATGCCGCAGCCGTCGGCGGGGTTGCCGATCACGATCGGCGGGGTCGAGAGCTGGGTGATGGTCAGGTCGGGGGTGCAGCCCTCGTAGATGTAGACCGACGTCGCGCCGCCGTTCTGGAGCGAGAACGTGATCGGGGGTGGCACCGTGGGCAGGCGGCAGGTGCCGAAACAGACCGCCGGGCACGTCGTGCCGGCGCCGCAACCCTCCGGCGGGTTGCAGACGCCGTCTTCGGTCGTGCAGGTCAACCCCGACGGACAGCTTGGGGTCGACGCGCAGGCCTGGCCGACGCCACCGTCGGGGCTCGAGCCGCCCGCGCCGCTCGCACCGCCCGACCCGCCGCCAGCTCCCGCGCCGCTGGCGTACCGCACGCGGTTTGCGGTCCGGGTGGATGATGACCATCGCGGAGGTGTGATGTGGCGGATCACGCCGGCGATGGCCGTCGGGTAGGCAGATTGATCGGGGTGCTCCGGCTTTCCTCATTCGTCAGTCGGGCTTCGTCTGCGGGTCCGTCAATCGCACGTGTTGCTCGTCCCATTGAACGGGGAGCACGTGCCCGATGTGGCCAGGTGGCGCGCAGTAGTGCGCGCCGTTGACCTCGAGCTGCACGTAGCGTGGACGGCATAACCAGGCCGGTGCAACACGGCGGCGGCCGAGCCGATGCCTTCGGGCAGTGCACGCACCATCAGCTCACCCTCGCCCGAGCCCGCGGCCCACGGCGGGCGACGCGGGGGCGCGTGGGTACGAGCGGCGGAGGCCGGAGGAGACGGCGCTGTGGCAGACGGTGAGCGCCCACCTGGGCGCTTTCGAGGCGGCGTGGCGGGACGAGAGCGAAGGG